>Ga0070661_100000001_pt1 | contig 424830 bp, 412 predicted proteins | sample KBSC43metaG_FD_64663 | JGI IMG/M metagenome (GOLD analysis project Ga0070661, IMG submission 64663) | Corn rhizosphere microbial communities from Kellogg Biological Station, Michigan, USA - KBS C4-3 metaG | ecosystem: Host-associated > Plants > Roots > Rhizosphere > Soil ... | reverse complement strand
GCCGGAATGGAGCTTGGTGAGGATCACCTCGAGCGCGTGCTTGCCGGGATATTTGGGATGCTCGTCGATCGGCATTCCGCGGCCGTTGTCGGTGATCGTCAGGCGGTTTCCCGGTTCGAGCACGACCTCGATCCGGGTGGCGAAGCCGGCCACCGCCTCGTCCATGCTGTTGTCGAGCACCTCGGCGGCGAGGTGGTGGAGAGCCCGCTCGTCGATCCCGCCGATATACATTCCAGGCCGCCGGCGGACCGGCTCGAGCCCCTCCAGCACCTCGATCGAGGTGGCGTCGTAATCGGTGGACGGGGCGGCGGTGGACGCGAACAGGTCTGACATGGGGGAGGTATAGGGGGAGGGGGGCGGTGGGGACAAGGTTCCGGGGTTGTTCTATCCACAGGCGCGCGGCCCGGTAATCACGCGCGGCTTGGATGCCGCGCCGCCGAGCCGAGATCCAGAATGGCGCTTGGCGCGTGCCGGCTTCGTAGCGCCAGCCGACTCTAGACGCATGACATGCCTTGCTGATTATGCGTTAAAGCACATATGGAGACAGTGTGGTTCTCGTCAGACGCTTTCATGATGCCGGGCTTGGTGGACTGGCGGACGATGTTGCGAATGCGTGCGGACTGTTCTCCGGGACGAAGCGAGAGAAGGAGGCGCGCGCTTTGCGGCGGCTCTGGATCGAGACGTTCGAGAGCGATGTGGCGGCGTGGAGCGATGCTCGGGCGGAGCGCTCGTTCGGCGCGCCCGCTGTCTGGCGTCACGAAGGCGCCTACAAGATCTTGCGTACTCCCGATCTACCTACGCTCGCTTTCACGCTTGCGACGGAAGCGGGTCGAACGGTCGTTGTGCTGCTCGGCGGCTGTTGCGATTTCTCCGGATCGGAGGAGGACTGGTGGACGAACGTGATAAGACCGCGGGTGCTGGCGCTGTGAGGACGGACGCGCATGATGCCGAGAGCTTGTTCCCGGATCCAGGGACGGTCTCGAGGCAAACCTTGCCAGAACTGCCCGCGAACTCAGAGCATCTTGAGTCGCTCTCCCAAGCATTAAGCCGGGTTGGCCCTTCACTTAGGATGAAGGGGGAGGCAACGGATATAGCATTCCGTCTGGAGGTAGGGGCGGAGATCAGACGGGAAAGACGGCGGCAGGGCCTCTCCCAGCAGGAGCTCGCGACGAAAGCCAAGGTCGGGCAGTCGATGCTCAGCAACATCGAGACGGCCAATGGTGCCGAGGGTCCGACGCTAAAGACGCTTCGGAAGCTTGCGGACGCACTGGACATGCGTCTGACACTGCTGCCGGATGCGACGAGAACAAATGATAAGGCAGACCTCGGCGAAGTCGAGGTTGTAAAGCCGGCAAATACACCAAAGTCGCGGGTGCGAGTCTCGGCTCTGGGCGACGAGGGGGTGTCCTTCGTAAAAACCTTGATCTCGCCCGAAGATCTCAAGCGGATTCGGGCCAAGATCATAGAGGAGGGCTGGCTCGCGAAAAAAGCCAGTGCAGCGGAGCGGCCGGCGACCCCGCATGTGAAGAGGGAGTTTCACGGGGCGTGTGTCTGGTCGATCGAGCCTAACGCGGCCACAATGATCCCAGGTGACGATCTCGTCGTGCTCGTCTTCCAAGAGGCTCCCGCCATGAGAATGCATATTCTGGAGGCAAAGAAAACGGGAACAGTCCGTTGGGCCGACTTCGCTACGACCTGGTATGCTAAACCCGTCGAGCTGGTGGGTGGAGGGAAAAACGTCGTGATCTCAAACTACGGCGTTGGAAAATCCACGGTGTTCTCAGTACACGCCGAAGATCTGTTGAAGAGGGCAGGCGGTTAGCATGTCACCGATACGGTGGCTTGTGGCTAACGCCGATTGGATATCGGCAGTCCTTGGACTAGCTTCCGCCCTGGTGTTCGCCTGGCCAGTAATCCAGGAACTTTCAAGCCGTCGACAGTACGACTTTCTCGTTCGGATCAGGCGCGAAAATCGGCTTCCCGATGTAATCGACAAGAGCGAAGCAGACGCACTGAACCGCCTGCGAGAGCAATTGGTCGACGAGCGCCTAGGTGGTTACGTGCCGCTCCTCCGCAAGGTCGGCCTTGGCCTGTTTCTCCTTTCCAGCTCGTTCCTACTCGCGCTCGTCTATGCGCTGAATAAATCCGCCTGATCCGGAAAAAGCTTGGATGTCGCCTACCTTAGGTGGGCTTTGCCGGCGCGGCTGGACCAAGGCTTGTCGCCGATCGGTTCCGATGCGCTCCCGCACATGTTGCCCGATAGCGACAGCTTCTTCCGTCATTGATCTCGAGGCCTTCATTCCGCTTCCACCTACTCCTGATGGACCGGGAGTGGGATCGTCCAGAAAACTGTTCCGAATCGGCTAGCGATCGACGGCGCGCGCGGCTCACACTTCGCGAGGAGCGTCGCCCGATAAAGTCGGCGGTGGTCCATTGTGAACCAAATAGGATTTGCAAAATCCTATCCGTTCTGCTTCTGTACCGTGCGGGTCAGCGGGGTGCGGGAGAGTCGGAGATGGGTGAGGGCGAGGAGTCCGTCAGGGGCGGGAATGGTCGGAAGGTGCAGGTTCGGAAAGCTCGGAGGGACGAGTTCGGGGAGGAGAAGAAGCAGGTCTTCCTGGATCACCTCGCCGGGTGCGCGAACATAAAGCGGGCGGCGGAGGCGGCGGGGGTTAGTACCCCTACGGTTCAGAACCATCGCCGGCGGGACCCGGCGTTCGCGCGGGCGATGGAGGAGGCGCTGGAGGCGGCCTATCTGACGCTCGAGGCACTGACGATCGAGCGTGCGGCGACCGGCGGGGGCTATTCGCCCGGCGATACGCCGGTGCCGGGGCCGGAGACGCTCGACCCGGAGACGGCGCTTCATCTGCTTCGGATTCGCCGGGCGCCGCTCGGGAGCCGGACCGGGAAGGGCGGCCATCGGCCCAAGCGGGCGGGGGAGAAAGAGCTGAAGGAGGCGATCCTGGTCCAGCTCGACCGGCTCGGCGCCCGGCTTCGCCGGAGCGAGCCGGGGGCCGGGACGGCGAAGGGGGGCGTCGCGGGAAGCGGGACGGGGACGGAGGAGGGGCGGTGACCGGCGAGGAGCGGGCGCTGCTTCGGGCGGTGGAGCGGCTGGCGCTCGCGGGCCCCAGGGCGCGACGGTTCGTGGTCCGGCGGCTGACCCAGCCACAGCGCCGGACCCTGATCGAATTCTGGCCGGCCTGGGCGCATTCCGGGCAGTCGGAGCCGGCCCCCTCGACGCCAAGCGGGCGCGGGTCCGGCCGCGCAGCGCCGGGGCGGAAGGCCCGGGCTCCGGCGGCGCCGGGTCCGGCAACGCCCGCCTGGCGCACCTGGGCGATCGTCGCCGGGCGCGGCTTCGGCAAGACCCGGGCCGGCTCGGAATGGGTGAGCGCGCTCGCCCGCGCCCACGGGCCGGGGCTCCGGATCGCCCTGGTCGGGGCGACGGCGGAGGACGTGCGCAAGGTGATGATCGAGGGCGAGAGCGGACTGGTCGCGGTCGCTCGGACCGGCGAGCCCGTGCGCTTCCTCCGCAACGCCGGTGTGGTCCGGTTCGCCTCGGGCGCCGAGGCCTTCGTCTATTCGGGCGCGTGCCCGGAGAAACTGCGCGGGCCGCAGCATCATTTCGCCTGGTGCGACGAGATCGCCAAGTGGCGCCGGGCCGAGGAGACGTGGGACAACCTCCAGCTCGGGCTAAGGCTCGGCGAGCGGCCGCGCACCCTGGTGACCACCACCCCCCGGACCGATCCCTTCCTTACGCGGCTGATCGCCGGGAGCGTGGTGAGCGGCGGGCGGATGGCGGACAATCCCCACCTTCCGCCGGCCTTCGTCGAAGGGATGGAAGCGGCCTATCGCGGAACCCGCAAGGGGCGCGAGGAGCTGGACGGCGAGATGCTCGCCGACGTCGAGGGGGCGCTTTGGAGCCGGGCGCTGATCGAGCGAGCGCGCCTGAGCGGCCCTTCGGAGCGGGACCACAAGAGGATCGTGGTGGGGGTGGACCCGCCGGCTTCGGCGGCCGGCGACGCGTGCGGGATCGTCGTCTGCGCGCTGGGGGCGGACGGGCTCGGCCGAGTGCTCGGCGACCACAGCGTCGGCGGGCTCTCTCCGGAAGGATGGGCGGCCCGGGTGGTGGCGGCGGCGCAAGCCTGGGGCGCGGACCGGGTGGTGGTCGAGAAGAACCAGGGCGGCGACATGGTGGCGGCGGTGCTCCGCACGGCGGATCCGGCGCTTCCGGTCCGGCCGGTCCACGCGCGCTTCGGCAAGGGCGACCGGGCCGAGCCGGTGGCGATGCTGTTCGAATCGGGCCGGGCCTTCTTCGCCGGGGCGTTTCCCGAGCTTGAGGACGAGCTGTGCGCGATGACCCGGGGCGGCGGCTTCGGACTGAAGGGCTCGCCGGACCGGGCCGACGCGATGGTCCATGCGCTGACCGAGCTGATGCTCGGCGCGGAGCGGGCGCCGCCGCGGATCCGAAGCCTCTAGGAGGCGGAAGAGGAGGGGATGGCGGCGGCCCGCGCGTGGGGGGTGGGGGCCGCCGCCGGCCGGCGGGACCAGATCCGCCGGCGCCTTGGGGCCCGATCCCTCTGCCCGCCCGCGGCGCGGGGCAAAATACCGGTTGATTACGGTAGCGGGCCCCCTGCAAAAGCCGCCGCCGACTTCCCATTTGAGTTTCGGTTTGAAATGAATCGGCCCTTCCCTCCCTCCTTGATCCATATCGTCGACGACGACCCGCGGGCGCGCTCGGCGGCGAGCGACATGCTGCGCCGCCGGGGCTTCGAGACTCGCCTCCACGCGGGCGGCGCGGAGTTCCTCGGAGCGGCCGGGCTCGAGGGCGGCTGCGTCCTGCTCGAGCTCGGCCTGGGCATGGGGGGAGTCACGGCCGAGTCGGTGCAGCGCGCTCTGGCGCGGCGGGGCGGCTCGGTTCCGGTCGTCGCGATGGCCGGCGGCGGCGACCTCGAGGCCGCGGTCGCGGCGATGAAGCTCGGCGCGGTCGAGGTCCTTCGAAAGCCGCTTGCCGAGGAGTCGCTGGCCGAGGCGGTCGGGCGGGCGCTTCGGCTGGTCGAGGACGAGGCGGGGCGGCGAAGCGTCCGCGAGGCCGCGGCGGAACGGATCGAGCGGCTGTCGAGGCGCGAGCGCCAGGTGCTCGAGGGGCTTCTCGGCGGTCTGTCGAACAAGGCGATGGCGCGGGTCCTGGGCCTTAGCCCGCGGACGGTGGAGATGCACCGAGCCAACATGATGGCCGACCTGGGGCTGTCAAGCCTGCCCGAGGCGCTCCGGCTCGCGATCGACGCCGGGCTCGAGCCGCTTCAGCGGGCCGAGCCGGGGCCCTTCCCGAGGCCGCCGGCCGGCGACGGCGGGGCCAGGCGGGGGAGGGGCTCGGGCGCCCGCCGGGCGAATGAGGAAGAGCTGCGCCTGATCCTCGAGGCGTCGAGCGACGGCGCCTGGGACTGGGACCTGCGCTCGGGGCGGATCCGGCTGTCCACCGGACTGGTCGACCGGCTGGGCTACGTGCCCGAGGCGGTTCCGGAGCGGCTGGAAGGCTATGAGCGCCTGCTCCACCCGGAGGACCGGCCCGGCTTCAGGGCCGCGATCGAGGCGCATCTCGCCGGCGAGACCGAGGTCTATGCCTGCACCTACCGGATCCGCGCCCGGGACGGCGCCTGGCGCTGGACCGAAGTGCGCGGCCGGGTGGTGGAGCGCGATCCCGACGGCGGCAGGCCGCTGCGCATGATCGGCACCGCCAACGACATCACCGAGCGGCGCGAGAGCGAGGAGAAAGCGCGCGAAAGCTCGGCTCTGGTCGCCCTGGTCCAGTCGGCGGTCGGAGCCGGGATATGGAATCTCGACGTCGAGACCCGCCGGCTCGACCTTTGCGCGCGAAGCCGCGAGCTCCACGACCTCCCCGCCGACTTGGAGCTGGACCTCGACCGCTGGGCCGAGCGGGTCGAGCCGAGCGACCTTGCGACGGTGATGGAGGCGCTCGACCGCACGATCGCCGCCGGCGGGTGGTTCCGGACCGAATTCAGGGTGCGGCGCAGCGACGGAGGCTTCCGCTGGATCCTCGGAATGGGCCAGCTGGTGGTGGGGGAAGGGGGCGAGCGGCGCCTGGTCGGCCTGAACCGCGACATCACCGCCGAACGCCGCGCCGCGGCGGGTTAGGGCATGGGCGATCGCGGGAAGCCGAGTTCGTCATTCCGGGCTTGATCCGGAACCGGCCTTCTTCTCCCGAACGCCCGCGAGTCGCGGAAGCTGGACCGCGGATCGAGTCCGGGGTGACGGTTCGACGGGACGCCCGGCGCTCCAGCCCGGCAAGGCCGGCGCGCTCAGCTTTCGAAGAGGCCGCCCGAGGATCGGGGCGAGTCGCCGTGGACCCGGTCGAGATAGGCGGCGGCCAGCTCGTAATGCGCCCGCACCACCCGGCCGTCGGTCGCCTGCTGCGCCAGGGTGACTTCGGCCTCGGCCCGCCGTTCGTAATATTCCGCTTCTTCCAGAGACATTTACGCGTTCCGGTTACAAGATCGTTTCACGGGCGATTCAACGGACAGGCGCGCCGCGGCGTTCCTGGGAAATCGTCTTGATCTGGATTAGCGGCGGCGCGACTCGCCGCGCCCTAGCGGATCCGCGGCCCGCCGAACGGCAGAGGCGGGGGCGGACGGCGGTCTCGCCTCGGGATCTGCGCCTGGTAGGCGACTCCGCAATGCTCGACGCAATAGGGAAAGCCCGGATTGGCGGCCTGCCCGCAGAAATGGAAGTCGGGCTCGCCCGGATGGCCGATCGGCCATTTGCAGATCTTCTCGTTGAGGTCGAGCAGGCTGGTCTTGTCGGCGATCTCCGGGCTCGGCTTGGCCGGAACGAGCCGGCGAGGCGGCGCCGGCGGGATCGGCGACTGCTGCTCACCGGGCGCCTGGCGGACGAAGCCGCCGGGGCCGATCGAGCGGATCTGCGGCTGGGGCGCGGCGGCGGGCTGGGGCGGCGCCGGCTCGGACGGCTTGGCGGCCGGCTCGGCCCTCGCCGGCGCCGCCGCTTCCGCAGGCTCCTCCCAGGGCGCGGCCTCGGCCGCCGGCGATTCGGCGGCGCCCGCAAGCTCCTCGCCGCCCTCGTTCGCCTTGACGGGGGAAGGACGGGACTGAAGGCCGAGGCGATGCGCCTTGCCGATCACGGCGTTGCGCGACACGCCGCCGAGCTCGTCGGCGATCTGGCTCGCCGTATTGCCCTGCGTCCACAGGCTCTTCAGCCGTTCGATCCGTTCGTCAGTCCAGGACATTCGTCTTCCTTCGCGGCTTGCGGCCCACCGCGTCTGCCTCTAGCGACGACGCGATGAAGGACCAAGCCTCAAGCTGGGTAAGAACCGAACCCGGCATTCCGTCGATCCGGAACGTCAATTGGGGCGGCCTCGAGACCCTCTATGTGAAGGAGGTGAGGCGTTTCTTCAAGGTCCAGCTGCAGACCGTCTGGGCTCCGGCGATGACGACCCTGCTGTTCCTCGTCATCTTCACCGTCGCCTTGGGCCGAAGCGGCCGGACGGTGGAGATGGACGGAGCGGCCGTGCCCTTCGCCGACTTCATCGCCCCCGGCCTCATCGTCATGGGGATGCTCCAGAACGCCTTCGCCAATGCCAGCTTCTCGCTGCTCGTCGGCAAGATCCAGGGCAATATCGTCGACTATCTGATGCCGCCGCTTTCGGTGGGCGAGCTGATCGCGGCGCTGATCGGCGCCGCCGTCACCCGGGCGGTCCTGGTCGGCTGCGCGGTATGGCTGGCGATGCTGCTCTGGCCCGGCGTGCACGTCATGCCGAGGCACATCGGAGCGGTGCTCTGGTTCGGGATCATGGGCGCGACGATGCTCGCCTTCTTCGGCCTGATCACCTCGATCTGGGCGGAGAAGTTCGACCATGCCGCCGCGGTGACCAACTTCGTCGTCGCTCCGCTGTCGCTCCTCTCCGGCACCTTCTACTCGATCCACAACCTCGCCCCCGCCTTCCAGGCGGTGAGCCACGCCAACCCCTTCTTCTACATCATCTCGGGCTTCCGCTACGGCTTCCTGGGAGCGGCGGATTCGCCGGTGATGTTCGGCGCCGGCCTGCTCCTCGCCATCAACCTCGTCCTCGGCGCGCTGTGCTACGCCTTGCTGAAGCGAGGCTGGAAGCTGAAGAGCTGATCCGTTCAGCTAAATGGCCAGAAACCTGAACGTAACCTGCCGAGTGCGTTCAGCGTCGCCACATCGCCGCCCGCCTAGACCGGCATCGTCAGTTCGACCCCGAACAAGGAGAAAGACGATGCGCAAGTTCCTCATTTCCGCTCTGCTGATCGGCGCCACCGCGGTCACCGCGGCGCCCGCTTCCGCCCAGTACGGCCGCGGCGGCTATCGCAGCGACGACGGAATCGACCAGCAGATCCGCCAGATCGAGCAGCGCGTCCGGATGGCCCGCGACAACCGCACGATCAGCCGCGGCGAGGCCGACCGGCTGCTCCGCCAGGCCGACCAGATCGACCGGCTCGAGGACCGCTACAGCCGCAACGGCCTCACCGCCTACGAGCTTCGCGACCTTCGCCAGCGGGTCCAGAACCTGCGCCAGCAGCTCCGCTTCGAGCGGCAGGACGGGCGGGGCGACCGCCGCTGGTAATCGCCTGAACGGCATGGCTCCGGCGGCTCGACCGCCGCCGGAGCCCCTTGCCAGAAGACGCCGCGCGATCCAGCATGGGGCTCTTTCGCGAAAGGGGCTCGATGCGGATCGCGCGGCGTTTCTCGTTGCTCGCGGCGGCGCTCGCCGCGCTCGCCGGCTGCTCCCACGCCGGCGACGTCACGCGCGTCGCCGCCGACTTCAATCGCGCCATCGCCGACAGCCGCAACCAGCAGACCCTTCTCAACGTGGTGCGGGCGAGCGCGCGCGAGCCGCTTCAGTTCACCGCCATCGGAGAGGTGACGGCGACCGTGAACCGGTCGGTCGGCCTCGACACCGTCGCCGCCAACCTGATCACCGGCGGACGCGACTCGATCAGCCCGGCGCTCCGGCTCGGCGCCTCGACGGTTCCGGTGCTTCGGATGACCCCGCTCGCCAACAAGGAGTTCGTCGAGGGGCTTTTGAAGCCCACTCCGCCGCAGACCCTGGCGAGCTTCATCGACGCGGGCTGGGACGCCGACTTCCTTCTTCCCCTGCTGGTGGCGAGCTATGATTGCGGCGGCGCGCGTTTCGTCAACAGCGGCGAGGCGGGCAAGGACGGCGACGAGGTACGCCGCCGGCTGATCGCCGCCGCGCCGGACCTCGACCTCCATTTGGCGGTGCCGCCCGACGAGACGGCGAGGATAAACGTACCTTCGGCGGACGCTCTGTCCGCTCTGGCCGCCGGGCGGGGCGGCTACACGGTCGACAAGATCGAGGCGGGTCCAAGCCCGGACATGGTCCGGCTGACCCTTACCCGGCCGGCCCCGGGCACCTGGACGGTCAATCCCGCCCGACTGTGCGGCTCCGGCGGCGGCGGGGCGCTGAGCTTCGCCGGCAACGGCGCCTTTTCCATCCAGCTCCGCTCGCCGGAAGGCATCCTCTATTTTCTCGGCGAGGCGATGCGGCCCTGCTACCTCGCGGGCTCGCCGGTCTGCGAGATCGCCTACGAGAAGAACGGGCAGCGGCGCTATCTCTTCCGGGTCTTCGCCGGCAACCCGCCGGCCGGAGCGGCGGCGGTGACGACCGAGCTTTACGGCCGGCGCTACTGGATCCCGCGCCTCGACGCCGAGGACCGCGACCGGAGCCTCAAGACGCTGACCTTCATCGCCGAGCTGATCGCGCTTCAGAGCAACCCGGTGCCGCTCTCGCCGTCGCTGATCAGCATCCCGCAATAGCGGCGGTGCCAATCCCCCCCCTCCCCGCACGCAGGGAGGGGTAGGGGTGGGTGAGTCGATGAAGGGCGGTGCGTTTTCGGAGACGCACCCACCCCCGGCCCCTCCCTGCGTGCAGGGAGGGGAGGTTTCAGAAGGCCACTCGCGTTGACCCGCCGAGGCGGGGCGTTGTAGATCGCCCGCGCCCCCCGGGGCCTATTCCAAACCGCGTCTTTCAGGAGCCTTCGTCATGGCCATCACGCCGCTCATGCCCGTCTATCCGCGCTCGCCGGTGCGGCCGGTGCGAGGGGAGGGGGTGTATCTCTATGGCGAGGACGGCACGCGCTACCTGGATTTCGCGAGCGGAATCGCGGTCAACCTGCTCGGCCACGGCCATCCCCACCTCACCAGGGCGATCCAGGACCAGGCGGCGACCCTGATCCATGTCTCGAACCTCTACGGCAGCCCGCAGGGCGAGGCGTTCGCCCGCCGGCTGGTCGAGAACACGTTCGCGGACACCGTCTTCTTCGCCAATAGCGGCGCCGAGGCGGTCGAGTGCGCGATCAAGACGGCGCGCCGCTACCACCATCATCACGGGCGGCCGGAGAAGAACGTCCTCATCACCTTCGGAAACGCCTTTCACGGAAGGACGATGGCGACGATCAGCGCGACCGACCAGCCGAAGCTGCGCGACGGCTTCGCGCCGCTCCTGCCCGGCTTCACCGTGCTGGAGTTCGACGATCTCGCCGCCGCCGAAGCGGCGGTCGACGCCCACACCGCCGGCTTCCTGCTCGAGCCGGTCCAGGGCGAGGGCGGGATCCGGCCGGCGAGCGCCGAGTTCATGAAGGGGCTTCGCCGGATTTGCGACGAGAAGGACCTGATGCTGGTGCTCGACGAGGTCCAGTGCGGGGTCGCGCGGACCGGCAAGCTCTATGCGCACGAGCATTACGGGATCGAGCCCGACATCCTCGCCACCGCCAAGGGGATCGGCGGGGGCTTCCCGATGGGCGCCTGCCTCGCGACCGAGAAAGCGGCGGCCGGGATGGTGGTCGGCACCCACGGCTCCACCTTCGGCGGCAATCCGCTCGCCATGGCGGCCGGCGAGGCGGTGTTCGACGTGATCCTCGAGCCCGGCTTCCTCGACCATGTCACCCGGATGGGAGAGCGGCTGCGCGGCGCGCTCGAGCAGATGATCCCCAATCACGACCATCTGTTCGAGAGCGTCCGCGGACTGGGGCTGATGCTGGGCGTGAAGATGAAGACCGACAGCCGAGCCTTCGTCACCTACCTTCGCGACCATGGGCTGCTGACGGTCGCCGCCGGCGACAACGTGATGCGGGTGCTTCCCCCGCTGGTCCTGGAGGAGGCGCATATCGCCGAGTTCGTCGAGCGGCTGTCGGAGGCCGCGCGGCGATATGAGGTGCCCCAGGCGGCGTGAAATCCTCCCCGGAACGGGGAGGGGGACCATGCGAAGCATGGTGGAGGGGCTGGCACGGAGTCCGGAGCAGCCCCTCCACCACGCGCCGAGCGCGCGGTCCCCCTCCCCGTTCCGGGGAGGAGCTTGGAACCTTGAACCGGGCCCGGGGCTTAGCCACATCGCCGCCATGACTTCGTCCACTCCCTCGCCCGCGGCGCTCGCCGCCCATCTCGACCAGGCGATCGGCTTCACCATCCCGCACCGCAACGCGAGGGGCCGGATCGTCCGGCTCGGGCCGCTGCTCGATCAGATTCTCTCCGCCCACGATTATCCGGCGCCGATCGCCCGGATCCTCTCCGAGGCGCTGGTCCTCGCCGCCCTGCTCGGCTCGCTTCTCAAGGAGGAAGCGGGGCAGCTCACCATCCAGGCGCAGACCGAGAGCGGGATCATCGACCTGCTCGTCGTCGACTACAAAGCGGGCGAGCTTCGCGGCTACGTCCGGTTCGACAAGGCGCGGCTCGGCGAGCTGCCGAGCCACCGCGACCTGTTCGCCCTGTTCGGCAAGGGCTATCTGGCGATCACCTTCGACCATCCCGTCGCCGAGGAGCGCTACCAGGGCATCGTCCCGCTCGAGGGCGGGTCGCTGGCCGAGGCGGCGCAGAGCTATTTCACCCAGTCCGAGCAGCTTCCGAGCGTCGTCCGCCTCGCGGTGGACGATACGGGCCACGTCGCCGGCGGGATCCTCGTCCAGCATCTGCCGGAAGGCGAGGAGGGCAGGGACCGGCTCCATACCCGGCTCGACGATCCGGAGTGGGACCATGTCCGGATCCTCGCCGAGACGATCAAGGGCCACGAGCTGACCGATCCGGCCCTGCCCCTCGAGGACGCCTTGTGGCGGCTGTTCCACGAGGAGGAGGTGCGGGTTCTGCAGGCGCAGCCGCTCGCCAAGGGCTGCCGGTGCAATTTCGATTACATCAAGGCGGTGATTGGCCGATTCTCGGGCGAGGAGCGGGCGGAGATGGTCGACGAGGACGGCTTCATCAGCGTCGACTGCGAATTCTGCTCGCGGGTCTTCCCGATCTCCGTGTCGGATTATGACGGCTAAGACGCTTCGCGAGGCGCCGCCGTTAAGCCTCTGTTTACCCTGACGGGCTTATTCGAAGCAGGTGCCGCTGCTTAGGCACGCTTTCCTCCCTAGCAGGCCTCGCGGCCTCAACTGGGCCGCCCTTCGGGGCGGCCCGTTTTCTGTTCGCCGGGTCAGTAGGGGGCGCAGCGGGCGAGGAGATAATCGCCCTTCTTGTCCCAGCAGTCGGGGCTCATCGGCGGGACGCGTGGAGCCCGGATGGAGTAGGGATTGAAGCGCACCAGGTTCGCCTCGTAGGCGGGGACCAGGCTGTTGCGAAGCTCGCGCATGCGCGCGATCGCCAGGCCGATCAGCTCGCCCTTGGGCGTGGCGAGGGCGCTCTTCTCGATGTTCGACGCGGTATGGCAGAAGCCCATCTGGGCCTGCGGGTACGACCATTGATTGTAGGTGACCGTCGAATAATCGTCGAACGCCTTCTGGCCCTTCACCGGCCCGAGCTGGCGTTTGAAATAATTGTTGAGGGCGGTGTAGGCGGCGGCCAGCTCGACGGAATGGTGGGCGAGGATGCCGTTATAGTTCGGAACGGCGCGCAGATAGGGCGAGAACTGGCATTGAAGCGCGGCGACGTTCAATCCGGCGCGCAGGTTCCAGAGCAGGCCCGCCCGGTTTTCGGCGGCGGTCGCACCGGGCAGCGGAACGCCGACCAGGGGATCGCCCGGGTCGATCGGGCCGGCCTTGAAGTCGGGCTGGGTGATGAACAGCTGGGCTCCGGCGGGAGCGCCGGCCGCGATCGGAGAAAGCGCCGCCGCGGCGAGCGCCGCGACCTTCAAGCGGTACATCCATTTCACTTGCATCTTTTCCTTCGACCCCAGGCGCCCCGCGCGGGCATGCTAGCGGCGCCGCGCACGCGCGCCAGTCGCGGCGGCGGGTTCCGTCGCGAAGCCGGCACGGCTCGCCACGCCTCCGCCCCGCCGCGCGACCGCTTGCCGTCGCCGGCCGACCCGCGACCCGCGACGGTCGGGCTCTAAGCGCCTGCGCGGCATAAGAAAAGGCCGCCCGGTCGCCCGGACGGCCTTTTCCGAAAACGCGGTAGGCCCGCGCGGATTACATTCCGGTGGTGTTGCCGGTGCCGGCGCCGGTGGTGCCGGTGGTGTTGCCGGTGCCGGTCATGGTGCCGGTGCTGCTGTTCATGTCGGTGCCGGTGGTGGTGCCGGTGGCGCCCGTGGTGCCGCTCATGTTCGCGTCCATGCTGGTGCCGAGGTTGGCGTCGGTGCCGTTGGTCGCGTCGATCGAGGTGACGTCGTTGCCCATCAGGGCATCGTCGGTCGCGAAGTTGCTGGTGTTGTTGACGGTGGCGTCATCGCCGCCGCCGCAAGCGGCAACGAGCAGGGCCGCGCCGGCAACCATCGAACCGGTCATCACTTTCTTGAAGAGGTCACGCATTTAGAAACTCCCTAGGTTGACGATCTGGCCGGGTTGGCCCCTTTTTTGCCAAATCAGTTACGCACAATAAACGGAAAGGGTAGCGCTCTCAAGCCTTCTCGCCTCCCCCTTTCAGAGAAGCGAGAAAATCGCAGAGCCCTTGCCTCAGTGCCAGGTCGAACCGGCTTTGTCCTACGGACACGCCCATCCCGACGAGGCTGGCCACCGGGAACTCGGCAATACCGCACGGCACGATGCCTGAAAAGTGGGAAAGTTCCGGATCGATATTCACCGAGAAGCCGTGGAGCGTGACCCAGCGCTTCACCCGGACCCCGATCGCCCCGACCTTGGCCTCGGTCCCGCCTTGGTCGACCCAAAGCCCGATCCGCCCCGGCGCCCGACGCGCCTCGACCCCAAGCCGGGCGAGCGTGGCGATCACCCAGCCTTCGAGCGCGTGGACGAAGCGGCGGACGTCGCGCCCCCGCCGGTCGAGGTCGAGGAGGACGTAGACCACCCTCTGCCCCGGCCCGTGATAGGTGTAGCGCCCGCCCCGGCCCGCCTCGAAGACCGGAAAGCCGAGCGGGTTGAACAGCTCGGCCGGGTCGGCGCTGGTCCCGGCGGTGTAGAGCGGCGGATGCTCGAGCAGCCAGACAAGCTCGCTTTCGCGCCCCTCGCGGATCGCGGCGGCGCGCGCCTCCATCGCCGCCAGGGTCTCGGGATAGGGGCTAAGGCCGGGCGTCACCCGCCATTCGATCGGGGAATTCAGGTCCACCCGCCCTCCTTCCCGCATTGCCCGGGCCGGGGCAAGATCGGCGATTGCCTGACCGGTGCGCCTTGCCATAGGGAAGGGCAAAGAGGGGAAGAGCGAAAAATGGCGCGCTTGTCGATCAACCAGGCCTGGACCGAGACCGCCGAATTCGCGAAGCGCGACTTCGGGCCGCTCTTCGCCATCGCGCTGGCGCTCATCGCGCTTCCCAATTTCGCGCTCCAGGCGCTCGCCCCGACCGATCCGGGCTCGGCGGGGGGCCTCGGAATGGGCCTCTGGGCGCTCCTCCTCCTCGTCGCCATGCTGTCGAGCCTGGTCGGGACGCTCGCCATCACCACCCTGGCGCTCGGCCGCGAGAATGTCGTCGGAAGCGCGATCGGCCACAGCGTCCGGCGCCTTCCGCCGGTGCTCGGAGCGGTTCTCCTCGTCGGGGTGGCGGCGATCGTCCTCATCGTCATTCTCGCCATGCTCCTCCACATCAGGCCCGAGGCCCTCGCCGCTCCGAACCGCGAGACCCTGGGCCGGGTGACCCTCCTCCTTCTGCTCGTCACCCTCGTCATGCTCCCCTTCTGGGTGAAGCTGATGCTGATGACCCCGGTCGGGTCGGTCGAGCCGGCCGGGCCGCTCGCCATCGTCGCTCGAAGCTGGGCCCTGACCCGAGGCCATTTCTGGAAGCTGCTCGGCTTCACCCTGCTGCTCGTCCTCGTCCTCCTCGTCGTCCTGATGGTCGTCGGATCGGTCGTCGGGATCCTCCTCACCCTGCTGCTCGGAGCGCCCGAGCCGGGCAACCTCCCCGGGCTCCTGCTGCTGCTCGTCCGAGGCGCGATCAACGCCGCGTTCAGCGTCGTCTTCACGACGATGGTGGCGCGGGTCTACGCCCAGCTCGCCGGAGCCTCCGCCTCGGCGGGGCCGGGAGGAACGATCGGAAGCTGAGGCGCGCAGTCCGCCGGAACGACCCCGGCTAGCCGCGGGTCGGGGAAGCTTTCGAACGCGCGCTTGTAGGCGACGAACCCCGCCTTGAGATAGGCCGGCAGCGCCGCCGGATGGTCGAGCGTGCAGGTATGGACCGAGACCCGCCCGACGCCCGGCCGCCAGGCGAGCCGGAGAGTCTCGGCGAACAGCCAGTCGCCATGGCCCTGGCCGGCGAGCTCGGGAACCAGGCCGAGGAACCGGATCAGGCACTCGCCCTCGCCCCGGAAGTCGAGCTCCAGCATGCCGACCTCGATCCCGGCCGGATCGACCACCGCATGGACCTCGCCGAGCTCGGCGGCGAGCCGCGCATCGTCCATCAGCAGCCGCGAATACCACAGCCAGCGGGTCCCGACCCGGCGGAAGAGCAGCCGGTACTTGGCCGGCTCCGGGCTCGCCCAGCTTCTGAGGCGAAGGTGCGTGGCGGGGACGGGCCGGGGCAGTGGGCGGGCGGTCATCTCGAGATAGGTGACGACGGTGCCGAGATGGCCGTCGGGAATCGGGATCAGCGCCATGGAACCTCGCCGGAACGGGGAAGGGGACCGCTCGAGGCGCGGTGGAGGGGCCCCGCGCGGCCCCGTCGGAAGCCGGATCGTCATGCCCCGTCCGATGCCTGAGGCGGAGGCAAGATTCAATTGCGCGTCGATGTGATGTGACCATGCACCCGATGCGGAAGCGAGAATGGCTTCGCACGCAGGCGGAACGGCCGCGGGAAATCCTAGGAGCGGCGACGCCGCGACCGCAGTTCAGCTTCCATGCAGGGGCGGTTAGGCCGATAAGCGGTACGGGATAGCTCGACCGCGGCTTGGCCGCATCTCCCTCGTGCGGCGAGCGAGCAGGCGGGTCAGCATTATTTGGTCATCCGGCGTTAGTTCGCCGCGGACCTTCTTGCCGACCAAGGCTTCGATCTGACGATCAAGGTCGAAGTCGGTGGATATGTAGCCGGCGAATGTCATGTCGTCCATATGCGCCTCCGGGGCTGAACTGCAAGTGTATGACTCAATTAGACCACCTTGCCGGAAAGCGGCGCCGAGGCGGGCGCCGGCCCTTGCCCGCGGTTGCGGCTGCGCAACATCGCGACCGCCAAAGCGGCATATTTCGCGAGAGCACGTATGGCCTCCTGGGTCTTCAGGCCTTCTTCCTGAGTGTGGTTAAAATGGCCGATGCGATCATTGGTTGCGGCGACTACGCCCCAAGGCCGATCATCTCCCTCGACCAAGATTGGAACCGCGACCATCGAAAGGTAGCGGTCATCATCATATTTTCGGCGCAGATCGGGCATTCCGAATACGGACTTCGCAGTGTCCGTCGTCAAATCATCAACAATGATTTCCGCCGAATTCGAGAAGGCGACGCCGGTGGCACCCCGGCCTTCCGGCCACACTCGGGCTTCGTGCTTGTCACAGGGTATCGCGCGGATGTGCTCGATCAGATGAAGGCCGTAACGGCAGCCGTCAGTCAATGGCCGAGCCTCATATACGCTTATCGTATATTGGTCCGAAAGGCTGAATCCCGCAGCGGCGACCAATTCCGGTCCCGCGAGGGTAGTCATGGTCGAGACAAGGCCTACTTCGTTGCCGACCATCGCCACCGACGCCTGCTCAAGAGCGTCGCGCATGAGGCGCGTCGCGCTATAGAGTGCGATCATGCGATCCGTGTCGGGCTTCAGCCGCTCGGCTTCCGCCAGCCGCTCACGAGTGTCTTCAGCATGAGCAATGAGTTCGTGCGCCGTGCGTAGCTCACCGTCCAAGCCTTTCTCGGAAAGCACCCGTATCGAAGCTGCCAAAAATACGACGCCGGTCCCCGCTATTCCAAGGATCTGCGCGATGCTCGGAGAGGATCCATCTGGCCAAGTCCAGAACTGCGCTACGCCTGCAAGGGCGGCGGCCGCAGCCACGAACAGAGCGTTCATCAGACGGGAGGCAAGGGATGCGGACCGCAGGCGCTCGCGCGTGATCTGATTGAGCTGGGAACGTAGTTCCCGCAGCGCCACCATGATCGCCCTCCCCGCACGCAAGTTCCGCGCGCCCGCTGCAACTGTCAAGGCGTTGAATGCTCCGTTTTAAAATGGCTGTGGATAATAAACAGGCGTTCAATACTTTGCCGTGGACCGGCGACCCTTCGATGCACCTTCTAGCAGGCGGCCGACGCACCGGCGGTGGCGCGCGAGCTTCAACCCACCCATCCCTGCCGCCGCCGTCATCGGAGGCGATTCCGGGACCTCCAACACCAACCATCCGGAGAGCGGGATCCGGTGCAGGGGGCTGGTTCATCACCGAAATGGGCTAAGTGCGCGAGCGCGGAGGCAGTGCTGGTCCGCTCAATCGAGGATTGATCCCTCGCCCGGCGCTGGCGGGTACAGGCCTGTCGACCGGCTTTTCCCGCCGCCGGTCCCGTGGGGACTCGGCGCCTTTCACCCGCTGGGGCCCCAGCCTTCGCTGGGGCGACGGTGGGGGTGGGGCGACGTCGGGGCCCGTCAGCGCCAGGCGGCGACGGGGGGCAGGCTCATCAATATGGCTTCGACGTTGCCGCCGGTCTTGAGGCCGAACAATGTGCCTCGGTCGTAGAGGAGGTTGAACTCGGCGTAGCGGCCGCGCCATTCGAGCTGCCTCGCCTTGTCGGCGTCGGTGAAGGGCGTGTCCAGGCGTCGGCGGACAAGGCGTGGGAAGATGTCGAGGAAAGCCTCGCCGACGTCCCGGGCGAAGGCGAAGGTCGCTTCGAAGGCGGCGGGGGCGGCGCAGTCGAGATGGTCGAAGAAGATCCCGCCGACGCCGCGATGGACCCCCCGGTGGGGGAGGAAGAAGTAATCGTCCGCCCACTTCCGGAAGCGCTCGTAGAAGGTCTGGTCGTGGGCGGCGCAGGCGGCGCGCAGCCGGGCGTGGAAGTCGGCGGTGTCCTCCTCGTAGGGCAGCGGCGGATTGAGGTCGGCGCCGCCGCCGAACCAGCGCTTCGTCGTGGCGAGGAAGCGGGTGTTCATGTGGACCGCGGGGACGTGCGGGTTGGCCATGTGGGCGACGAGGCTGATCCCGGTGGCGAAGAAGCGCGGATCCTCGCCGGCGCCGTGGATCGAGGCGGCGAAATCGGGGTCGAAGCGGCCGGCGACGGTCGAGACGTTGACTCCGACCTTCTCGAACACCGCGCCGTTCATCAGGCCCCGGACCCCGCCGCCGCCCGGAGCGCCGTCGGGATCGAGGCGCCGCCAAGGCGTATATTCGAACCGGGCGCCGGAGCCGGCCTCGCGCTCGATCGCCTCGAACTCGGCGCAGATCCGGTCGCGGAGCGATTCGAACCAGTCGCGGGCGGACTGCTGCTGGGGATCGAGCGGAGCCATGGTGGGGAGGCGATGCCCGCCCGCCGCGCGGGTTGCAAGGGGGCGGGCGGGGGTCAGGCCGGCCAGAGGGCCGTCTGGCGAAGCGCCTCGGCGACGCCGATCCCGGCGGCGACGGCGAGGTTGAGCGAGCGGGTTCCGGGGACCTGGGGGATGCGGACGCGCAAGTCCGAGCGGGCGTGGACGTGTTGCGGAGCGCCGCGGCTTTCGGAGCCGAACAGGAGGGTGTCGGAAGGCTCGAAGCGGGCCTCGGGCAGGGGGATCGCGGCCGCGGTGGTGAAGAGGACGAGGCGGCCGGCGAGCCTCGCCTCGAACGCCGACCAGCCGGGATGGCGGGTCACCGCCGCCATTTCGGCATAATCCATTCCGGCCCGTTTCAGAGCCCGATCGGAGAAGGGGAAGCCGCAGGGCTCGATCAGGTCGAGGCCGATTCCGAGGCAGGCGGAGAGGCGCAGGATGGTTCCGACATTGCCGGCCTGGTCGGGCTGGTGGAGGGCGAGGCGCATGGCCGGTCATCGCCAAACGCGCGCGATGGTGCAATCTCCCCTGCGCGGCAGCCATGGCCGAAATCCGCTTCGGCGCCGGGAACGACGTTCAGCTGACCGGGGATGCGAAAGATGGGGGGTGGGGAGAAGGCGCCGAGGCACAGGAGCGCGAAAGTTCCCGCGTGAACCCGCTCGTTCTATTAGCGCTTCGCGAGATTGCGGCGAAGCAGATTATTCATCGACGGCGAAACAGCACTCTGGTACTGAAATAGAATTCAGGGAGATCGATCATGAAACGTCTCGGAAAACCGCTCAAGTTCGCCGCGCTTGCTACGGCGATGCTGTTGACCATGGGCAACGGCTCGACATCGGCCCTCAATTACCGGATACATTATCTTACCGAGGCCGGGAATAGCGAGCCCGGTTTTCCCTATCCCTACGTCGGATATACGGACGTTTTCTGCGACGCCGACATGGAGACGTACGGCAAGGTGACCTCCAACGTCGAGTATGAATACTTCTCGAACTGCTGACCGCCCCCGGCGGCGACAGCCGCCGCGGCTTTGAGGGACGCTGTCTCCGCATCGGCCGAGTCGCCCGCCGTCCGTCGACCCTGCGCCCGGCGCGACGGACGGGCGCGGCGTTCAAAAACACCGTTGGCAAAGCGGTGTCCACGCGTCTATCAGGCGCGCCAAGCCGCCAGGGGGCACCCGACGCGGCGCTGTGCGAGCGTTCCCGACGGCCCTCCTGCGCTGTCAAAGGGGTGTTTCGCGCATCCTGGTTCGAACCGCTGAAGGATCCTATGGCGAGCGTGGAACAGAGCGATGGCACGCAGGCCGCGACTCCCGACGAGGGCGTCCGCAGGCGCGACTTCATCAACATCGCGGCGGTGAGCGCGGCGGGAGTCGGCGGAGCGGCCCTGCTCTTTCCGCTGGTCAACCAGATGAATCCCTCGGCGGACGTTCTCGCGCTCGCCTCGATCGAGGTCGACATCTCGGCGATCCAGCCCGGCCAGGCGATCAAGACGACCTTCCGCAAGCAGCCGCTCTTCATCCGGCACCTCACTCCGGCGGAGATCCAGGCGGCCGACGCGGTCGATGTCGGCTCGCTTCGCGACCCCCAGAGCCTGGCCGACCGGACCAAGCCCGGCAAGGCGATGTGGCTGGTGACGATGGGCGTGTGCACCCATCTCGGCTGCGTCCCGCTCGGCGCCGGCGAAGGCGAGAACCGGGGGCCGTTCGGCGGCTATTTCTGCCCGTGCCACGGCTCGGCCTACGATACCGCCGCGCGGATCCGCAAAGGGCCCGCGCCCAAGAATCTGGAAGTGCCGGACTATGCGTTCAAGTCCGACACGGTGCTAAGCATCGGCGAGGTGGCGTAAGATGAGCTTCTCCTGGGCTGAACCCTACGAGCCGAAGCATCCGCTGATGCGCTGGATCGACCAGCGCCTGCCGCTTCCAAGGCTGGTCTACGGGGCGATCGGCGGCGGCTATCCGGTGCCTCGCAACCTCAACTATTTCTGGAACTTCGGAGTCCTCGCCGGGCTCGCCCTGGTCATCCAGATCGTCACCGGAATCGTCCTCGCGATGCACTACGTGCCGCAGGGCGACCACGCCTTCCAGTCGGTCGAGCACATCATGCGCGACGTCAACCAGGGCTGGTTCCTCCGCTACGCCCACGCCAACGGGGCGAGCTTCTTCTTCATCGTCACCTACGTCCACATCTTCCGGGGCCTCTATTTCGGCTCCTACAAGGCGCCGCGCGAGCTGGTCTGGATGCTCGGCCTCGTCATCCTCCTGCTGATGATGGCGACGGCGTTCATGGGCTACGTTCTTCCCTGGGGGCAGATGAGCTTCTGGGGCGCCAAGGTGATCACCGGCCTGTTCGGCGCGATTCCCCTGGTCGGCGAGCCGATCCAGCAATGGCTGCTCGGCGGATACGCGCCCGACCAGGCGACCTTGAACCGCTTCTTCTCGCTCCATTACCTGCTTCCGTTCGTGATCGCGGGCGTGGTCATCCTTCACATCTGGGCGCTCCACATTCCGGGCTCGTCCAACCCGACCGGGGTGGAGGTGAAGAAGGCGCAGGATACCTTGCCCTTCCATCCCTATTACACGGCCAAGGACGGCTGGTTCGCGCTGCTGTGCGTCACCCTGTTCGCGCTCGTCACCTTCTTCGCTCCCAACTATCTGGGCCATGCCGACAATTACATTCCGGCCAACCCGCTCTCGACCCCGGCGCACATCGTCCCCGAATGGTATTTCTGGCCGTTCTACGCGATCCTTCGCGCCTTCACCGTCGACTTCATCCTTCCGGCCAAGCTGTGGGGCGTGCTGGCGATGTTCAGCGCCATCCTGATCCACTTCTTCCTGTCGTGGCTCGATCCGTCGCCGGTCCGCTCGGGCAATTACCGGCCGCGCTTCCGCCAGTTCTTCTGGATCCTGGTCGCCGACGTCTTCGTCCTGGGCTTCTGCGGCGGGCGCCCCGCGGAAGAGCCGTACGTGATGATCAGCCAGCTCGCCACGATGTACTATTTCGCCCACTTCCTCATCATCCTCCCGATCCTGTCCAAGATCGAGCGGACGGAGCCGCTGCCCAGCTCGATCTCGGAATCGGTGCTTCACGGCGAGGACGAGGAGTCGGCACCGGCCCAGATCGGCGGGATCAGCCCCGCGGCCGCGCATTAAGGGGAAAGTCGGGTCATGGTACGCATTTTCGGCTTTCTGGTCGGGCTCGTCTTCGTCAGCGTCGCCGCCTGGTCGCTGGGCTGGGGCGTCTACACCTTCATCAGCGAGCCGCGCGAGGAGAATGTCGTCCGCCAGTTCCACGAGGAGCCGCGGGACCTTCACCTCGCCTCCGACGGTCCGTTCGGCAAATACGACCTGCGGCAGGTCCAGCGCGGCTTCCAGGTCTACAAGGAGGTCTGCTCCTCCTGCCACTCGCTGAACCTGGTGGCGTTCCGCAACCTTCAGGAGCTCGGCTACAGCGAGGCCGAGGTCAAGGCGATCGCCGACCGCTACCAGATCCAGGTTCCGGACGTCGACCCGAAGACGGGCGAGGCGACCGGCCGCAAGGCGATCCCCGCCGACCACTTCCCGAGCCCCTATCCGAACGAGGTGGCGGCGCGGCAGTCGAACAACAACGCGCTTCCGCCGGACCTGTCGCTGATCACCAAGGCGCGCGAGGGCGGCGGAGCCTATGTCTATTCGCTTCTGACCGGCTATCGCGATCCGAACACCTATCGCAACGCCGAGGGCAAGCCGCTTCCCGCCGACCAGCGGCCGGGGCCGACCTCCCACTTCAACCCGTGGTTCGCCAACCTCAACATCGGCATGCCGCCGCCGCTTCGCACCAAGGGGCAGGTGGAATATGCCGACGGGACGAACCCGACCGTCGACCAGATGGCCCAGGACGTCGCGGCGTTCCTCACCTGGACCGCGGAGCCCCGGCTCGAGAACCGCCACCGGGCGGGCCTCGCCAGCCTGATCTTCCTGATCTTCGCCACCCTCCTCGCCTATCTCGCCTACCAGAACGTCTGGCACGGCGGCGCCAGCCGGCGGGTCCGCGCCACCGGCCCGCTCGACCCGGAGAACATGGCGAAGAAGGACGCCGCGAATTCCGACGCGGGGATGCTGGGGTAAAGCCTGGTACCTTGCCGGAGAGCCGGTGCCGCCTGAGGAACCCTCTCCCGAGCGCGGGAGAGGAGGGGCCCGCCGCGCGGCGGTGGGAGGCGAAGGTCCCGGGCGCCGCCTGGGAAAGCAAGACGAAGACCCTCACCCCGACCTCTCCCGCGAGCGGGAGAGGGGTCATGGGCGCTCCTTCCCCGCGGGGCGCCTGAAGCTCCGTCCCGCCCCGGGACAGGTTGCAGGAACAGCGGTGCCTCCCGCCGCGTTTTGAGCCTGTACAGTTCAGTCACCGTTCACGGCGCCGGGCGGAATTTTCGGCCTTCGCCGACGGCCTTCGGGAGAGTCGCTCATGTTCAGTCCACGTCTTCGCGCCGCCGCCCTGGTGCTCGCCGGCACCGTCGGGCTCTCCGCCTGCGCCTATGGCGACGGCTACGGTTATGGCGGCGGCGTTTCGGTCGGCTACGGAAGCGCCGGCTATTGCGACCCTTATTACGGCTGCGACGACGGCTATGGTTATGGCTACGGCTATGACGACGGCTACGGCTATGGCGACCCGTGGTACGGCTGGTACGGCGGCTATTATTATCCGGGCACCGGCTTCTACATCTACGACCAGGGCGGCCGCCGCTACCGCTGGAACGACAATTACCGCCGCTATTGGGAAGGCCGGCGCGGCCGCTACCAGGGCCGCGACTGGAACGACCAGCGCTGGCAGCGCTGGGACGGCTATCGCGGCCAGACGGGAACCAACGGCCAATGGCAGGGCCGGCAGGGCTCGCGCCAGGGCATCTACCCGCAGGGCCAGCAATACCAGCAATATCAGCAGCGCCGGCAATATCAGCAGCAGGTCTCGCCCGAGCAGCGCCAGCAATGGGAGCAGCGCCGCCAGCAGGCGACTCCCGAGCAGCGCCAGCAATGGCAGGAGCGCCGCCAGCAATGGCAGCAGGCGACTCCCGAGCAGCGCCAGCAATGGCAGCAGCAGCGCCAGGAGCAGCGCCAGCAATGGCAGTCCCAGCCGCAGGGAACGACCGGAACCACCGGCACCCGCGGCGGCGGCCGCTGGCGCCGCGGCGGCTAGGGTCGGCCGGGAAGGGCCGGCCTGGTCTTCACCCCGGACTTGATCCGGGGTCCCCCTTCCTTAACGGCGGACGAGCCGAAGAAGGTGGATGCCGGATCAGGTCCGGCATGACGAAACGGAGGCTGTGAGGCCTGTGGATCGCGATCGAGCCGCCGGGAGTGGCGTGGCCGGCATGACGTCTTCTCGGCGTCGCCGGCCCTCGCATCGTCGCCCGGCCGCCCACGCCCCGCGCCGTCACCCCGGGCTTGACCCGGGGTCCACCTTCCTTTCGATCAGCGGCTCGAATCCGAAATCCTCCGCCAGATCGCGCCAGGCCGGGTTCCCGGCCTCGATCAGCGCCACCTTCCATGCCCGCAGCCACTTCTTGACCTGCTTCTCCCTGCGGATGGCCCCCTCCATGTCGCCGCCCGTCTCGAACCAGACGAGGCGCTTGCACCCATGGTCGGCCGTGAACCCGCCGAACGTCCCTTCCCGGTGCTGGTACACGCGCTGCGGCAGGTTCGACGTGACGCCCGTGTAGATCGTCCCGTGAAACCCGCTCGCCATGATGTACACCGCCGGCTCGCGCTCCATCGGCCAAGGCTAGAAAGAAGGTGGATGCCGGATCAAGTCCGGCATGACGTTTTCTCGGCGTCGCCACGCCTCGCATCGTCACCCCGGCCGCCCACGCCCCGCATCGTCACCTGGGCTTGACCCGGGGTCCACCTTCCCTGCGGGCGCGGAGCCGAAGTAGGTGGATGCCGGATCAAGTCCGGCATGACGAAGGTGTCCCGGAATGACGGCTTCATCGGCGGCTCGCCACCCCTCGCGCCGTCACCCCGGGCTTGACCCGGGGTCCACCTTCCTTGCCAGCGCCGGCACCGGAGAAGGCGGATGCCGGATCTAGTCCGGCATGACGTTGCCGCGCTTCAGGCCTCCGGGGCGCTCCCCGGGCGGCGGCGCATCAGGACGATGGAGGTGAAGGTGAGGACCGGGACCCCGTCCTGGTTGGTTACCGTGGTGGCGGAGCGGAAGGAGCCGATTTCGGGCTTGCTTCGCGAGGGGCGGATTTCGACGATCCTGCTCGCGACGTTCAATGTGTCGCCCGGATAGACGGGCTTGAGCCAGCGCAGCTCGTCGATGCCGGGCGAGCCGAGGCCGGCCTGCTCTTCCTTGACGACGTGGCGCGCGATCACCGCCATCACCATCGCGCAGGTGTGCCAGCCGCTCGCGGCGAGGCGGCCGAAATGGGTCTTGGCGGCGGCTTCGTCGGAGAGGTGGAAGGGCTGGGGATCGTATTTGCGGGCGAAGTCGAGCACTTCCTCGCGGGTCACCTCATAGCTTCCGAAAATGGTTTCGGCGCCGAGCTCCAGATCGTCGAGGTAGATCAATTTCGCGCTCCCGGGTTCAGCGGCGGAGGAAGGGGGAGAGGGTGGCGGCGTTTCCGTCGTTGGCGAGCGGCGCGACTCCGGCGAGGGCGGCGACGAACGGATAGACGTCGACATTGTCGAAGAGGGGCGGAGCCGGGCGGCGCGCGACCCGGGGGCCGGCGGCGAGGAACAGCGCCCGCATGTCCGGGTCCTGATTGTCGTAGCCGTGATTGCCGAGATCGAAGGGGGCGGGCGGCTCGCGTCCGTAGAGCAGCCAGCCATGCTCGGCGAGGCAGAAGATCGGCTTCACCCGGAGGTTGCGGCCGTAATGGAACCGGGCGGGAAGCTCGGCCTTGCGCCAGCATTCGAAATGGGGGTGTCGGCCAAGCAATTTGCCTTCGACCTCGGCCTCTCGGCCGGCGACCGGGGCGAGGGCCATGAAGGGGCCGTCGCTGACGACATGGATCGCCGCCGAATCGACCAGCCGGTCGACCCGGACGACGCGCCCGGGGCTGGTCGATTCCATGCCGTGGTCGGACACCACCACAAGGTTCGCCGGCTGGCCCATCGCCTCCAGCTCGCGGCTAAGATAGCCGAGCTCCGAATCGACCTCGGCCACGGCGGCGTTCACCTCGGCGCTGCCCGGACCGAAATCGTGGCCGGCGGTGTCGACGATCTCGAGATAGAGGGTGAAGAAGCTCGGGCGGTTGGCGGCGGGGCGGCGGACCCAGTCGAGGATCGTGTCGACCCGCTGCCGGCCGGTGATGTTCTCGTCGTAGCGGATCCAGGCGGAGGGCCGCCTGCCGCCCCAGGCGGCCTCGGCGCCGGGCCACAGGCTGGTGCCGGTGCGGATTCCCTGCTTCTCGGCGGTGATCCAGATCGGCTCGGCGGCGTCCCACCAGAAGGACTTTCCCGCTTCCGAATTGCTGATCTTGAACAGCACTCCGGGCTTTCGCGGATCTTCCATATTGTTGTCGATCACGCCGTGGCGGTCGGGGCGGAGTCCGGTGACGAGGGTATAGTGATTGGGGAAGGTCTTGGAAGGGAAGGAGGGGCGCATGGCCGCCTTGACGCCCCGCGCGGCGAGGGCGTCGAGGTTCGGCGTTATGCCGCGGTCCAGGTAATCGGGCCGGAAGCCGTCGATCGAGACGAGGATGGTGACCGGGGCGCGCCGTTCCGGCGCGGCGACGGTGCCCGGCGCGGGGGTGGTCGCGCACGCCGCGACCGCCAAAAGGAGGGGAAGGAAGAGCGCCCGGATCAGGCTTCCCGGCTTCAGGGCCTTCGGCACGCTCAGCAAGACCCTCACCTCCCAGGCTTTGCCCGGGCCCCTCCTCTCCCGCAGGCGGGAGAGGGGAAAACCCGGCCGCTGACTTCCCTACACCCTAGACGTTGAAACGGAAGAGCATGATGTCGCCGTCCTGGACGACATAGTCCTTGCCCTCCGAGCGCATCCTGCCGGCCTCCTTGGCCCCCGCCTCGCCGCCGAATTGCACGAAATCCTCATAGGCGATGGTCTCGGCTCGGATGAAGCCGCGCTCGAAGTCGGAATGGATCACCCCGGCGGCCTGCGGCGCCTTCGAGCCCTTCTCGACCGTCCAGGCGCGGGCCTCCTTGGGGCCGGCGGTGAAGAAGGTGATGAGGTGGAGGAGGTCGTAGCCGGCGCGGATGACCCGCGACAGGCCGGCCTCGCCGAGGCCGAGATCGGAGAGGAACTCGCCCCGGTCCTCGGGCGCCATGGTGACGATCTCCGCCTCGATCGCGGCCGAGACGATGACCGCTCCGGCGCCTTCGGCCGAGGCGCGCTCGAGCACCCGGGCGCTGTGGGCGTTGCCGCCGGCGGCGTCGCCCTCGTCGACGTTGCAGACGTAGAGGACCGGCTTGGCGGTGAGCAACTGGGCGCGGTCGAGCGCGAGCTTCTCCTCGGCGTCCTTGGGGACGGTGAGCCGGGCCGGCTTCGACCCGCGGAGCAGCTCGAGCGCCTGGCCGAGGACGGAGGCCTGGACCTTCGCCTCCTTGTCGCCCTGCTGCGCTTTCTTGGCGAGGGCGGGAACGCGCTTTTCAAGGCTGTCGAGATCGGCGAGCATCAGCTCGGTCTCGACCGTCTCGGCGTCGGCGATCGGATCGACTCGGCCTTCGACATGGGTGACGTCGCCGCCCTCGAAGCAGCGAAGCACGTGGACGATCGCGTCGACCTCGCGGATGTTGCCGAGGAACTGGTTGCCGAGCCCCTCGCCCCGCGAGGCGCCGCGGACCAGCCCGGCAATGTCGACGAATTCGAGCTGGGTCTCGATCTCCTGGGCCGATTTGGCGATCCGGGCGATCTCGTCGAGGCGCGGATCGGGAACGGCGACCCGGCCGACATTGGGCTCGATCGTGCAGAAGGGATAGTTCGCCGCCTGCGCCGCCGCCGTCTCGGTGAGCGCGTTGAACAGGGTGGACTTGCCGACATTGGGAAGCCCGACGATGCCGCAACGAAAACCCATTCCTTACTTTCCTTCGCGTAGATGGCCGGATGAACGAAACGGCCCGAGTCACCGCCGGCATCCTCGCCGTGCCGCTGCTCGGCACTCTGTTCCTGATCGCCTACCTGACGCCGCGCTACATACCCAGCGAGGCGCTCGCAAGCGCGGCGGTGGAAGCGGGCGGCGGCCAGCCGGGGCGCGAGGCGTTGGCGAGGACTCTTCGCGCCTGCCGGGCGGGGCTTGCCCTCGGCCCGCAGCGTCTCGCGGCCAGGCCCGCTCGACTTTATTCGTGGGAGAATGATTCCGGACTCCTCGCCGTGACCGAGATCGACTGCGCGGAAGGGGGGACCTGCACCGTCTCCCAGCGTGCCCTGCTGTCGCCGCTCACGGGGATGCGCATCTGGAGCTGCTCCAGGTGGTCGCGTCCGCGCTATCCGCGGCGGGTTTGACGGCTGATCGGAAAGGCGAGGGGCGGGAGGTTTCGGCGAGGGCGGGGTGAGGCTCTTCTTGCTCTTTCCCGCCACGGTGCCGAAGTCCCTCACCTCCCACCGCTTCGCGGCGGGCCCCTCCTCTCCCGCGGGCGGGAGAGGGGGAGGGGGAAGAGAGAGAGGGGATTGGCCGGCTAGTCCTGAAGCCTTAGCGCGACTTCGTTCATGAAGCGGGCGTCGTCGCCCTTGGCGAGCCACGGGGCCTCGGCGGCGATGGCGCCCAACGTGTCGGCGAGGGCATCGGTCTCGGACTTGGCGTAATTGCCGAGCACGTGGCCGGTGACCCGGTCCTTGTGGCCAGGATGGCCGATCCCGATCCGCACCCGGCGGAAGGCGTTGCCGACATGCGCCTCGGTGGAGCGAAGGCCGTTATGGCCGGCGGTTCCGCCGCCGACCTTCACCTTGACCTTGAACGGGGCGAGATCGAGCTCGTCGTGGAAGAGGGTGACGTCGCCCACCGCCTTCTTGAAGAAGTCCATGGCGGCTCGGACCGATCGGCCGGAATCGTTCATGAAGGTCTCGGGCTTCAAGAGCAGGATCCGCTCCGAGCCGATCCGGCCCTGCTGGGCCCAGCCCTGGAACGCCTTTTTCGGCGGCTCGAAATCGTGGACCTCGGCGATGGCGTCGACCGCCATGAAGCCGACATTGTGCCGGTGCATCGCATATTTGGCGCCCGGATTGCCGAGGCCGACCCAGATCTGCACGGGCTCGAAATCCCAATCAGTGGCTTCAGGCGCATCGAGGGGCTGGCCCGGCACCTCCACCGGCTTCACGCCGAAGAAGGAGCCGAACCAGCTTAACAGTCCCAAGCTCAGCCCTCCTGGGCCGGCTGGTCCTCCGCCTCGTCGCCCGGGGTCGAGTCGGTCGCCGGGACCTCGTCGGCCGGCGCCTCGGCTTCGGCGGCGGCGTCCTCGGCGTCCATCACCGCGCCCGAGGAGGGGACGATGGTGGCGATGGTGAAGTCGCGGTCGGTGATCGCGCTCTCGACGCCCTTGGGCAGGGTGACCGAGGAGATGTGGAGCGAATCGCCGATGTTGAGACCCTTGAGGCTGATCTCGATCTCATCGGGGATCTCGGCCGCGTCGCAGACCAGCTCGAGCTCGTGGCGAACCGCGTTGAGCACGCCGCCGCGCTTGATTCCGCGGCACTCTTCCTCGCCGGTGAACCGGATCGGCACGTTCACATGCACCTTCGAATGCTCGGAGATGCGCAGGAAATCGACATGCAGCGGCCGGTCGGTGACCGGATGGAACTGGACGTCCTTGGGAAGGGTGCGCGCGGTGGCGCCGCCTCCGACCTCGATCATCACGACCGAGTTCATGAAGTGGCCGGTGTTCAGCATCTTCATCAGGGCCTTTTCCTCGACGTGGATGGCGAGGGGCTCTTCACGATTGCCGTAGACGACGGCGGGGACGCGGCCTTCGCGACGCATGGCACGGGAGGCTCCCTTGCCCGCCCGCTCGCGCGTCTCGGCCGACAGCGTAAGCTGTTCGCTCATGTTTGACTCCAGGGTTCAATGTTTAAAGTCGTACGTCCGCGCTCACGCCTCCAGGGATGACCATGAACGGGGAAGCGGCGCCTGTAGACGAGGGCGCAAGCGGAGGCAAGCTTTGGGGGCGGTTGCGGCGGCGTGGGCGCTGGGCTAGCAGCGGCTTTGCAGTGCCCCTGTGGCGGAATTGGTAGACGCGCTCGACTCAAAATCGAGTTCCGCAAGGAGTGCCGGTTCGATTCCGGCCGGGGGCACCAGAGTCTCGCCCGCGAAGGAGATCGCTCTGCCGCGCCTCGCCGCTCTTGCCGCCCTTGCCGGCCTGGCGCTGTCCGCGGGAGTGGCGGGCGCGCGCGCGCCGTGCCCGCCGCGGCCCCAGCCGGTTCCGCCGGCGCTCGACGCGCTTCCGGCGCGAGCGGGGGCGGTGGAGAGCATCGGATTCTCCGCCGAGCCTTCGAGCTATCCGGGCCGCGCCTGGGTGGTGCGCCTGTCGCGGCAAAGCGGGCGGCGGGCGAGCGTCGAGATCGTCCGGCTGCTTCGGCGCACGGATTGCAACGTCTACGATGTCGAGAAGAGCTGGGGCGGGCCGATCGGGGACGACGACTATCGCTCCGCGGCGCAGGCCGTCACCGCGTGGAGCGCCCGAGGTTCCGACGAGGTGGTGCTCGACGGAACCCCCTTGGAGCTTAGAGTGCGCCGCGGCGGGACGACCACGCGGCGCAGGCTCAATCATCATGGCGCGGGCGGAGCGGCGCTTTCGGCGATCTTCCGCCGCCTCGCCGAGCGCTTCGTGCCGCCGTCTCAGCGTCCGGCGGAGGACTGGCGCACCCGCCGGTCTATTTGATGACGTAGCCGAAGGTCAGGCTGAAGCTCGAATTGGCGGCCATGGCGCCCTTGGGCCGGATTCGGATGTGGGTGACCGTGCTGTCGGCGCCCTGGGCGTCGGGGGTGGGCACGTAGGTCCAGCTCGAGCCGCCATTGTTCGAGAAGTCGACGTCGTCGGTGGTGCTGGCGAGGCTGGTGAAGGTGTAGGTGAGGCCGGACGCGGTCGCGCCGTTGGTGAATTTGACCGGCCCTCCGCTCGTTCCGGAGATATTGCTCACGTAAAGCTTGAGGTTCGCGACGGTCGGATCGGTGATCACCAGGCTGTCGGCGGTTGCGGCGAAGGCGTTGGGATTGCTGACCGTGACCGTATAGGCCGCTCGCCCGCCGGGGATCATCTTCGGGTTGGTCACTCCGTTCACCGGGTCGGAGGCGGCCTGGCTGTTCTTGGTGATGGTAAGCGGCGCCGGGTTGACGGCGGTGAAGCTCGCGCTCGCCGTCGCCGTGCTGGCCGATCCGAAATTCGCCCGGGCGCTGTTGACGTAGGTGCCCGCGGCGGACGGCATCGTGACCGTGTAGATCAGCTTCACCGTTCCACCCGCGGCGATCAGGTAGGACTGGTCCTGGCGGCCCGTGAAGGTGATCGTGCCCGTCGCTCCGGAGGCCGGGACGCTGCTCGAATTGGCCGCGGTGACGTTGCTCGCGGAGTCGATCGCGGTGAAGCTCGCCCCCGTCGGTAGCGTATCGACGAAGCTCGAGATGCGGCTGTCATAGGCCGACGGATTGGACACGGTGACGGTGAACTTGACCACGCTCGAGGTTCCGGCGAGCGCGCTCGAAATGTCCGACGTCTTCGTGATGGTGAACGGGTTGGTCGCGCCCGGGAAGGAGATGCTGATGCTCCCCGCGCCGTCGAAATTGCCGGTATATTTGATGTTTGTGTTGCCCGACGTCTCCACCGCGTAGGGACGGGCGGTGGTGGACGCGCCGGCGCACTGATATTCGAACTGGTAGCGCACCGTGGCCGTGTAATTGTTGCCCGACTGCTTCTGGGTCTGGACGAAATAGAGCTTGTTCAAGGTGCCGGTGACGATCGCCGCGATGTTGCTGCTGCGGATCTCGGTTCCGACGAGGCGGAAGCAGGCGGCGTTGAAGGTCTGGGCGCCGGAGGGCTGAAGGAAGAATTCGTCGCCGACCTCGGAGCCGCCGAAATCGTAGCTGGCGTCGAAATAGATGGTCTGGCCGACGACGGCGCCGGGACCCAGAGTAGAGGAAAGCACGTTGCCGCCGGCATTGGCGCTGATCGCCGAGCGCGCGGTGAGGCTTAGCTGCGGCGAGAGCGTGGCGGCGCTGGAGGTGATCGTCACGGTCGGCGAGGCGTTGGCGTTGACGGTGCAGCCATAGCCGACGAACCAGTAGACTCCGGTGCTCTGGCCCGCTCCGAGCGCTCCGATCGACTGGGTCGCCGCCTGCCCCCCGGCCAGCGCGAAGCCGCTCGAAAGGCCGCTCATCGTCGCGACGATGTTGGTGATCGTCGTGGCGCCGCCGTTGGTGATCACCCCGCCGACATACATGGCGCGGGGGCCGGAGCCGGCGCAATTGTTGCTGTCGATCGGCATCGACTGGGTGCGGGTGGCGCCGTCGCCGGTGCGCAGCTGGAAGGTCAGCTGAGCCGAGGCCGGAGCGGCGAAGGCGAGGGCGAGGAGCAGCCCGAGGAGCTTGAGGAGCCGGTTCATCGCCGTCCCAGCCCCAGGGACTGGAGGCTCAGCTGGTCGAACTTGAAGCGCATCGTCACATAGGGTCCGCTGCGCGTGTAGCGCGAGTCGTCGAAATCGCGGTCGTGGAAGCCGGCGACGTTCCAGCCGACCGAGAGGCGGCCGTTGGCGAAGGGCTTGACCCCGACGCTCGGACCGGCCGACCAGGCGACTGAGCGGCCGCCGAGGCCGGCTCGGACGGTTCCGGCCACTCCGACGTCGATCGTGTCGGAGAGGTCGAAGCGCAGGTCGCCGCCGACGACGTTGCTCCAGCCGCCGATATCGTCCGCGCCCACCCGGTCGGAGACGTAGCGCGAGCCCCAGAAGAGCGAAAGCTCGGTTCGCGCCGACGGCGAATAATCGACCGACAGGCTGTTGACGATCCGGCGCGAGCGGGCGTCGCCGGAGACGGTGAGCGGGGTTCCGAGCGGGCCGCGCAGCCCGGCGACGGCGCCGACCACCCGGTCGTCGCGAAGCTCGAGCTTGTCGAGCCACGACCAGGCGCTTCCCGACGGGCGGTGGGCCCAGCTTAGCTGCAGGTTGGCGGTTCGGGTCTCCTGACCTCCGGGGCCCTTGGCGGTGAACCAGTTGAGCGCGCCTCCGGCTGCGCTGCCTTCGCCGATCTGGCGCAGAGCGGCGGCGGTGAAGCCCCAGCGGTCCTCGGTCTCGCCATGGCGATATTCGGCCCGGCCGGTGAGGCTCCAGCGGCCGGCGCGGTAGGTCGCTCCGGCGGTGACGGCGGTGAAATCCTCGGTGATCCCGCCGCTTCCGACGAAGCCGCCGCTGGCGACCGGATGGAGCGGGTTCAGGACCCGGGCCGGATCGATCCCGCCCAGGGTCTTGTTCGAATCGAGGGTGAAGTCGACCGACCAATGCTTGTCGAGAACCAGCGACTGCGAAAGGCCGAAGGCGGCGAAGGTGCGCGGGCCGTATTCGGCGATGTTCTGGAGGTTGCCGCTGACCGCGACCCGAGCCCCCGCCCAGGGCTGGAGATCGAAGCCCAAGCGGGCGGTGCGGGCGTCGACGTCGCGGCCGTCGGCGATCTCGTAGGTGCCGACCAGCTGGACCGCGGGCGAGAAGGCGTAGCGGGCGCTGAGCCGGTGCTTGGCCGGGAAATCGACGCTCTCGGCCTGGCCCAGCGGGATCTCGGTCTGTCCGTCGAGCTCCAGCTTGTTGCCCAGGAAGCGCTTGGTGGCGCCGAGCTGGAGGAGGGTCGAGCGTGCGGTGCGGCCGTCGGCCAGGCGGTCGTCGGCGAAGGTGAGGCCGGCGCGGCCGGACAGGGTCTTGCCGCGATATTCGAGCAGGCCGCGCCCCGCGATCCGGCGGGCGTCGCTGGCCAGATAGTCCTCCACCCAGCCGCTTCCGGACAGGGAGAGGGTCTCGGTGAGCGCCACCCGGCCGTCGAAGCCGAACTTGCGGGTACCGTTCTCGCCGGCATTGGTCTGGCCGAGGCCGAAGCCGTTGTCCTGCTGGTGCGCGTAGGCGAGCAGGTCCCAGCGCGAGCCGTGATGCTCGGCTTCCACCGACCAGGCCGTCGCGGTGCCGGCGGAGACGGAGGCGGGGGCGCCGCCCTTCACATGGTTGTCGCTGACGGCGACCTCGGCGCGGATCTCGGTCGAGGCGGAGGGGCGGTAGCGGACGTCGGCGCCGACCAGGTCGGAGCGGCGGGTCTCGTCGGCGTCGCGGATCGCGGTGGCGGCGACCTGCACCTTCTGGTCGGCCGAACGCCAGGCGACCCGGCCGCCGGCGTTGAGGGTTCGCCCGGCGGTCCCGTCGACCTCGTAATCGGCGACGATGAACCGCGGATCGAGGTCAGAGCTGCGGCTAAGGATCGGCTCGCGGAAGCGGATCGTCCCGGCGCGATAGTCGATGTCGTAATCGGCGTTGCGGATGAGCAGGCGGCTGTCGACGATCCGGTCCGAGCGGAGGCGGTCGCGGACCTCGATGGCGATCCGCTCGCTGTTCGGGAGGATGTCGCGGGCGCCGAGCGTATAGGGTCCGGAGAGGCCGTTGCCCTGGATTTCGTCGCGGCGGTGGCGGGTCGGCGTGTCGGAGGCGAAGGCGGTCGCGGCGAGCCGGCGGCCCTTATATTCCGCCTTGGCGCCGTTGAAGCTGCGCACGTAGCGGGCGAGGCGGGGCTCGTCGATTCCGGTCTCATAATCGCCGAACAGGGCGTAGAATTGCGGCCGCTCGAGCTTCAGGTAGAGCTTGCGGATCGAGGCCGCGTCATAGCGCCGCTCGCCGCGGTCGGCATAGACGGTGTAATAGGCCTTGGGATCGATGACGCCCGCGAAGCGCGTCTCGTCCTTCGCCTTGTCGCTGTCGTAGGACAGGGTCATCAGCCATTTCCCGCGGATCCGGCCCTTGGCGTAGAGCGCGAGGCGGCCGTCGGTCATGACCTTGTCGCGGCTCTCCCCGAGCCGCTCCATCCTGGCGCCCAGGCGGTTGTAGCCGAGCGTTCCTTCGGCGAGGCCGACGAGAGTCCAGGGGCGCTGGCCCGGATCGAGCCAGGCCTCGAGGCGCTGCTCGCGCACGGTGCGGTCCTCGCGGAAGTTGAAGCGCAGGCTGACGCTTCCCGAGGCGGAGGTCGGCTCGAGCTCGATATAGGCGATTCCGTCGTCGCCCTCGACCCTCCAGAAGGGGCGGGCGCGCTCCAGGCCGGCGAGCTGGCGCGCCTGCTGGGCGTCGGCCTCGACGGCGGGATAATAAGGGGCGGGGACCTCGAAATCGCCGACCAGGCCGTTGCGGACCGGGCGGCCGTCGCGGTCGGTGAGGCGGACGGCGAGGACGGGGCGGGTCACTCCGTCGGCGACGAGCACCGAACGGTCGCGCAGAAGCTCCGCCTGCATCGGGCTTCCGCCGTAGCGGATCGTGCGGTCGAGCGTCTCGGCGAGACTTCCGTCGGCGTCGCGGATCTCGGCGTGGAAGGCGGTGGCGCCTTCCTGGAGCGGGACTCCGCGCCAGACGCTGACCGCGACGCCCGCCGTCTCGTCCTTGGTGGTGCCGTCGAAGGCGATCGGATCGACCGGCTTGCCGCCGGCGAACAGCTTCACGACCTGGCCGGGGCGATGCTTGATGGCGATCCGGGTGATCGGCGCGCGCGGATTGTAATCGGCGGCGGGGAACAGCCAGCCGGTTCCGGCGCTCTGGCCGGCCAGCCAGTTGCGGTCGGCGCCGGCGGCGAAGGAGTCGCTCGGCGGCGCCACCCGGCGGGCGCGGGCGGCGATCGCGCCCGAGCGCGGCTCGGAGGGCAGGGCGTGGAAGTCGACCCGCTTCAAGGCTCCGCCCATGCCGTCGACGAAGCGCGAGAAGGCGCGGCCGCCGGAGCGGGAGTCGCGGGCGCAGTCGACGGCGGAGCGGTCGGCGGGAAGGGTGGAATCGTCGAGCTGGACGACGTGGGTGCCGGGAACGACGCCCTCGAAATGGTAGCGGCCGTCGCTGTCGGTGACGGAATAGCTTCCGTCCTCGAGCAGGATCCGCACCCCGCCGATGCCGCGGCCGCCGTCGCCCTGGTTCTCGAGGCCGCAGGCGCCGTCGACGACCCGGCCGACGATCGTCATCCGGCCGGCGACCGCGTCGCGGCGGATCCGGACCGCGGCGTCGGCGGCGACGCTGGAATTGCCCCGGTCGTCGTCGGCGGTGGCGCGGTTGACGGCATTGCCCTCGCCGGCGTCGGGACGGACCTCGAGGGCGTAGCGAACCTGCGCCGAGGCTCCGGGAGCGAGCGGGGCGAGCGCGAGATCGAAGCCGCGCGAATCGGCGGAAAGGCCGGCGGGCTTCTTGCCGTCGACCCGGATCGTCTCCGGCCGGAGCCGAAGGGCGGCGGGGAAGCGGTCGTGGAGCACCAGCTTCCCGGTGGGCAGGCGCGGGTCGGCGTTTCGAACCGATATGGTATAAACGATTGCGTCTCCGGGCGCCGCTTCGGCGCGGCTGGCCTGCTTGGCGACGGCCAGCGGCTGAGCCTTGGGATCGAGCGGGATGGAGACCTTGACGACTTCGGGGCCGGCGACGGCGAAAGCCGTCCCGTAGGAGGCGTCGGTGACGGTGAAGGCCTTTCCGTCGGGACGGCGGAGCGGAGCCAGGTCGGCGACGGAGCGCAGCGAGGGCGCGGTGTAGCCCGCGGGCGGCTCGACCAGCAGACGGTAGCGGCCCGGACGGACGAGCGGGAAGCGGTAGAGGCCGGTCCGGGCGGCATAGACCTGGCCGCCGCCGTCGGTCGCTCCGGCGCCGCTGACGACGCTGGACGGGTAGACGGATTTCGCGTCTTCTCCGAACACCGCGGCCGGGCGGCCGGTATTGGCATCGACCAGGGTCACCCGCGCGCCATCGATGAGATGGCCGTCGAGGCTGTCGAAAACGAACCCTACGGGATCGGCGAGCACGTCGAGCTGGGCCGAGGCGGTTGCGTCCTTGTGGTCGGCGCCGAGGCTTTCGACGACGATCCGCTCGCCCGGCTCGACTCCCAGGCGGCAATCGCCCGGAGTTCCGGGCGGAGGCGATCCGACGGTCTGGATAAAGCCGGAAAAGCGGCCGGTGTCCGGGCCGCTCTCGAAGACGGTGAGGGTCTCGCGGTCGCCGCTGTCGGTGCGGACGGCGACCTCGATCGAATCGACGCGCGCCGGGTCGAGATTCGCTCCGGGATCGTCGACCACGAAGAGGAGCGGCTCGCCGGGAACGACGTCCCTGGCCGGCGAGAGCGACGCCGGAGCGAGCTGTTCGCCGGTCCAGGCGGGGGCGAGGGCGGCGACCGAATCGCCCTGGGCGGGGCAGCGGGGCGCGGCCACCGCGAGGCTCAGGGTCGAATCGGAACCGGCGAAGCGGTAGACGGTGAGGCTTAGCGGAACGGCGCTTCGGCCGACCGCGACGTCGACCCGGTTAGAGGCGAGGGTCATCCGCTCCCCGCCGACCTCCCACTCGATCGTCGCGACGTTGGAGATCGTGTGATTGAGCGGCGCGACGGTGCCGCCCGCGCGCGCGGGCGCGGGGGCGGCGAACGCCGTCGCCAGGGCGAGCAGGGCCGCCCCGAGGATTCGGGTGAGCTTCATTGGAGAAGCCTGGGGGAGGGCCGGAAGGATATTCACCTTCCCGCGCCTCCCTCAGTTCCGGCTCAGTTGACCGTGACCCGGAAGACCAGGGTCTTCGCGTTCGCGGCGCCGGCCTGGATATCGGCCAGCGCGCCCGAGACGACCCCGGAGGCGTAGGTGCCCCCGGCGGCGCCGTCGGAAGCGCAGGTCGAGCCGCTCACTGATCCGTTGATCTTGATCCCGAACGCCGACAGGTAGGTCGTCTGCGTCGGGAGGGTGTCGCTGATCGAGATGTTGGTCGCGGTCGCGCTGCCGGCGGCGTTGCTGACGGCGATGCAATATTCGACCACGGCGCCCGGAATCATCTTCGGATTGGTCGTGTTGTTGACCGGATCCGAGATGATCTTGCTGGTCTTGGTGACCGAAAGGGCGGCCGCCGAGACGGTATAATCGTCCAGCGCATATTCCTGGCCGTCATACTGGACGTTGCCGTTCAGAGCGCCGCCTTCGGCGAAGACCGTGTCGACTCCGCTGGTGTTGGCGCCGGTGGTCTGAGCGACGATCGCTCCGAGCGTGCCGGACGCGGTGGCCTCGGCCGCCTGGGCGTTCAGCTTCACTCCGGCGACGTCGGCGGTCGAGCGGCCGAGCGGAACGTCGACGATGACGAAGACCTTGCGGCTGTCGTCGGCGGCGAGCTGGTCGATGTAGGTCGCCGTGTCGGTCGCCGAATCGTAGACGCCGTTATTGTTGACGTCGACGAAGACGCGCAGGTTGGTGCCGTTGAAATTGTCGGTCCCGCCGTGCGCGGCGGTCCCGCCGGAAAGCTGGCTCGGAGTGAGCGCGAAATCGAGCGGCGCGTTCGACGCGTTCGCCACCGTGAAGGTGGTGATGACGTTCGTCTGCCCCGGCGACACGCTGATCGTGGTGGCGTCGTTCGAGACGGTGGTCAGAACGATCTTGCGATCGACGGTGAAGGTGTCGCTCGCCGTCGCCGTGGTCTGCGCGACTCCCCCGACCTTGTAGTCGAGGGTGATCGAGTTGGTGATGGTCGTACCCGCGGTCGTGCCCGCCGCAGCGGCGGGGGAGGCCGCGAACGCCGCCGCCGCCAGCACGCTGGCGGTTGCGAGCAATCGCATGTTTCTGGTCATTTTCCGGTCCAATCATTGAGGTTGGGCGCCATTCCCCCCCGCCGGCGCCCTCGCGGGTCGAGGCTATTTGACGACGCCTCTAAAGCTAAGCTTGCCGCTGCCGCCGGCCGGGATCGCCTGGGCGAAGGACCAGCGGATGTGGGTGACGTCCGACTGGACGGCGGGACGGACGGAGCCGTCGGCGCCGCGCACCTTGAGCGAGGCCAGCGGGCCCCAGCTCTTGCCGCCGTCGGCGGAGAAGACCGCTCCGGGGCTTTCGGTGCCGGCGAAGGTCACCGAGGCGGGAATCGGATCGGTGAGGGCGAAGCCGGTGGCCGGCTGGGCGCCGACGTTTCGGTAGCCGAGCTCGAAGACGAGCTTGTCGCCCGGAGTCACGATCTTGGGCGCCTCTCGGACGACGGTCGGCTTGCCGTCGGGGCCGGGCTTCACCTTCTCGACGAAGACGTTGCTGGAGAGGGTCACGTCCCCGCCGGCGGCGAAGGCGGCGGCGGGGGCGACGAGCGCCAGGATTGCGAGCCAGATCTTCATGTCCTTGCCTCCTTCAGTCGATTTTCACTTTGAACGTGACGGTCTTGACGGTGCCGGCGGCGAGCGTGCCGAGGCCGACCGAGATCCCCGTGCCGGTGAAGCGGCCCGAATCTGAGTCGGCGGAGTCGGTGAGCGCCGCTGAATCCAGCGACAGGCTTCCGGGCTGGTAGGTGGTGCCGGAGGGAATCGGATCGGCGATGGTGACGTTGCCGAGGCTTCCGCTGCCGCTGACGGTCGCCGTCAGGGTGTAGGTGATGATCGCTCCCGGCCCCTGGGTGACGCCTCCGAACGGGTCGGCGACGCTGGCCGACTTGACGAAGGCGAGGCTCGCCCTGCGCACCGCATACCAGCCGTCGTCCTGGGCGCTTGCGCCGGTCGCTCCGACGACGGCGTTGCCGCCGCCCTCGCCCTTGCCGGCGAAGCTGGTCCCGGGGGTGCCGCTTCCGGTGACCGAAACGGCGGTCAGGTCGACCTTGCCGCGGCCGCCGTCCGTCGCGTCGGACGGGATGGTCGAGAGGACGAAGACGGCGATCGACTGGTCCGGAGCGAGCTCCGGATCGTTGGAGCCCGCGACGTAGGCCGTGTCGACCCCGGCGTCATAGGCGCCGTTGCCGTTCGAATCGAGATAGACGGCGGTGACGGCCGGGTCGAAATCGTCGCCGCCGCCATTGGCGACGGTGCCGAGGCGGTAGGCCTCGGGGCCGTTGCCGCCGTTGGTGACGGTGAAGCCGAGCACCTGGCCGGTGAGTCCGGGCGCGCTCGCCACGTCGGCCGGGTCGCGCCAGGCGACGGTGACGTCGAGAAGCTCGTCGACCTTCAGCGTGACGACGTTCGAATCGACGCTGGTCGGAGTTCCGTTCGGAAGGTCGTAGGTCGCGGTCGCGACGTTGGTGATGTTGGTCCCCGCGGCCGTGCCCGCGGCGCGCGCGGGAGTCGCCACTCCGGCGGACGCCGCCGAGACGGCGGCAAGCAACGCATTTTTCGCGAACGCCGATGATTTGGCGCTCCAGGCCTGATAACGCATGTGTGCTCCCCACGAGCTGGTTTCGTCGGGGGCTTTTGCGGCCGAGATTGATAAGGATTGGTAAACGTCATTTTAGCCACTGAAATTAAGCGGTCTTTGGGCATGCGGCGAAGGGGATTGGTAAGGTGAGAAGGATCGACCCCGCGGAGCTTCCGGTCGCGCCCGTCCCCCCGCCGCCGCCGGCGGAGGGCGTGGCCGAGACGCCGCGCGAGCCGCTCGCGGAGGCCGAGGCGGTGGCCTTCCGCCGCGACCGGCTGCTCGCCGCCTTGACGCTCATCGCCGGAGCCGGGCTGGTCCTCGCGCTTCCCTTCGCGCTTCGCGGCGGCGCCGAATTCTTCCTTCCGGTGACCGCCGCCTTGGTGATCGCGATCGCCCTTGTGCCGATGCTCGAATGGCTCGAGCGGCGCGGGCTTCCCTCCGCGCTCGCCGCCTTCATCTGCGTTCTCACCTTTCTCGGAGTGGCCAATATCGCGGTCGCCTCGATCGTCCTTCCGGCGAGCGACTGGGTTCGGCTTCTGCCCGAGCGGATCGGCCGGATCCGCGAGACCCTCGCGCCGATGATGCGGATCTATTCGCAGCTCGAGCGCTTCATCGACGACGTCGTCCGCCAGTTCGGGGCCCCTCATCACGGCGCCACTCGAACGGTGGCGCTGGAGCAGCCCAACTCGCTGCTCGGAATCGTCGCCACCTCGGCGCCGCTCGCCGCCGTGCAGATGTTCTTCGCCGTGCTGGTCGTCTTCTTCTTCCTGTCCGGGTGGAGCCGGATGCGCCGGAGCACCATCACCGGCCGAGCGAGCTTCGACGGGGCGATGACGACCGCTCGGGCGATCCAGGAGATGGTCGACGCCACCTCGACCTATCTCGGCACCATCACCCTGGTGAACATGGCGCTCGGCTCCACCGTCGCGGTCGTTCTGTGGCTGCTCGACATGCCGACTCCCCTGATGTGGGGCGGGATCGCGGCGGTGCTCAACTACATACCTTATCTGGGCCCGATCGCCTCGGCGCTGCTTCTGGCGCTGGGCGGGCTGATGACGTTCAGCGAGCCCTGGTACGCCATCCTGCCCGCCCTCTGCTTCATCGGCCTCCACCTGATCGAATCGAACGTGGTCACCCCGATGCTCGTCGGCCGGCGGCTGGTCATCAATCCTTTGCTCATCCTCGTCTCGCTAAGCTTCTGGGCCTGGGTGTGGGGGACGACGGGCGCGCTTCTCGCCGTTCCGCTGCTGATCATCTTCAAGACCGTGCTCGGAGCGGCCGGAAAGCCCGACATCGCCGGCTTCCTGTTCGAGGAGGGCACGCTGACCGGCCCGCCGCACGAGGATCATCCGGACTAGGGTCCGGCTGGGTTCGAACCGCCAAGCCTCCTCTCCCCGTGGGCGAGAGGGGTTTTGGTTTTTGCGGCCGAGGGTTGTTGACAGCCTACCGGCCCTCGCCTAGTTCGCCGGCCTTCCCACGCGGGTGTAGCTCAGTTGGTTAGAGCGCCGGCCTGTCACGCCGGAGGTCGCGGGTTCGAGCCCCGTCACTCGCGCCATTTTCCTTTTTGGCGAAACGTCACCCCGGCCTTGATCCGGGGTCCACCTTTCCACCTCAAGTTTCGAAAAGAAGGTGGATGCCGGATCAAGTCCGGCATGACGATCGAGTCACGACAGGTCCGGCCCCCGCTAGGCCCGCCAGCGGCCGGTTTCCATCCACTGGAGGAGAGGCTTCAAAGGCAAGATCCAGACGATCCCGGCGGCGACGAAGTAGACGGCGCGCAGCGGCCAGGGGGCGCCCGGGAACCAGCCGGCGACGGTGACGACGATCGCGGCCCAGCCGGCGATCAGAGCCAGGATGAGGAAGATTCCGGCGGGCTTGCGCCAGCTCGGCTGGTCGATGGCGGGCTTCATCGGCAGTCGATCCATTCCTTGGGCGTGGCGATGGCGTCGAGCGGAACGTCCCAGGGGTCCGGCTCGAGCGCCTCCTCGAGGATCTGCGGCTCCCAGGCAAGGCCGATGGTGAAGACCGTTCCGCCGACGCGCTCGCGAAGATGGGCGAGGGCGCGGTCGTAATGGCCCTTGCCGTGGCCGATGCGGGTGCCGCGGCGGTCGGCGGCGACGAGCGGGACGAGGACGGTGTCCGGGGCGAGCGCCTCGGCTTCCGGCGAAGGCTGGAGGACTCCCCAGGGGCTCGGCTCGACGGCCGGCGCCTCGCGCCAGATCATCCGGCTGTCGCGGTCGAGGAACCAGGGGAGGGCGCAGCGCTGGCCGGCGCCGAGGGCGGCGAGGACGGGATAGGGGCTGATCTCGTCCTTGAGGGGATGGTAGGCGGCGACGATCTTCGCGGCGATGAGGCGCGGGGCGACGATTTCGGCGAGCTTCGACTCCAGCTCGGCGCGAAGCCCTGGCTCGAGCGAGCGCGCATAGCTCCGCCGAGCCTCTAGGGCCCGGCGCCGGCGATCGGCCTTGGAAGGGTGTGACGGGACCGCCATGGCCGTTTGCCGGAATATCCTCTGACGCCAGAACGTCAGGTGGGGACCATTTGTGCCGAACCAGGATCCGACCAGGGACAGCCCCCTAGGATGTCTTATCGCCTCAGGGATGTTCGCTAAAGCTCGTACCGGGCAGTACCCGTCGGCTCCTATCTAGGCGCTGGGGCCTTGCGTCTCAAGCCTTTCGGCGAGCCGCTCCATCCGTTCCGCGAGGCGCTCCAGCGCTTCGGCGACGGCGGGGTCGGGCTCCGTCCCGCCGGCCGGGGCGGCCTCGGCGGGCCTGGGCCGGTCGGCGCGGCTTTCCTTCACTTCGTCGGCGAGGAGCAAGGCGGCGAAGAGCAATTGGCGGACCTCGTTGAGATTGCCGACCGCGGCTTCGGCGTCCTGCGCCCTCTTATCGACGATCGCGGCGACCGAGAGGAGATGCTCCTCCTCGCCGTCGCGGCAGGTGACGGTGTAGCGGCGGGCGCCGATCTCGATCTCGACATTGGCCATCAGCCGGAGTCCGCCGTCGCGAGGAGGCGGTCGATCTGGCCGATCGCCTCCTCGACCTTGGCCCTCAAGCTCCGGTGAGCCTCGGCGAGGGCGGCGTCGCCCGGCGGCGGGGCGGGGGCGGGACGTCCGGCGGCGGCCTCGATACGGGCCAGAGCCCGCTCGATCCGCGCCAATGCCATGTTCGCCCCGTCATCCCCCATGAGCGCGGCCATAGCATGAGGGCGGCGGAGAAGGAAACCGGCAGGAGGCCCGGTTGACGCGCCGCCTTGCACCGATAAAGGGGGGCGCAGACCGGGACCCTTCGAGTCCCGAAGCGATCCGCAAAAGGATACGAATGGCCGCCGCCGAACCGAGACAGCTCGCCAACGCCGTTCGCGCCCTGGCCATGGACGCGGTCCAGGCGGCGAATAGCGGCCATCCCGGAATGCCGATGGGCATGGCGGACGTCGCGACCGTCCTGTGGACCGAATATCTCAAGCACGATCCGGCCGATCCGGACTGGCACGACCGCGACCGTTTCGTCCTGTCCGCCGGCCACGGCTCGATGCTGATCTACGCGCTTCTCCACCTCACCGGCTACGAGCGCCCGACGATCGAGGACATTCGCCGCTTCCGCCAGCTCGGAAGCCCCTGCGCCGGGCATCCCGAGAATTTCCTTCTCCCCGGAGTCGAGGCGACCACCGGCCCGCTCGGCCAGGGTTTCGCCATGGCGGTGGGGATGGCGATCGCCGAGCGGCATCTGAACGCCGTCTTCGGCGACTCGCTGGTCGACCACCGCACCTGGGTGATCGCCGGCGACGGCTGCCTGATGGAGGGCGTGAACCATGAGGCGGCGGGCCTTGCCGGCCATTTGGCGCTCGGCCGGCTGAAGGTCTTCTGGGACGACAATCGGATCACCATCGACGGCGCCACCGACCTTTCGACGTCGGAGGACATCGCCGCGCGCTACGCCGCATATGGCTGGCATGTGGTGCGGTGCGACGGGCACGACGTCGCCGACATCCGACGCGCCATCGACGAGGCCCTGGCCGACGCGCGGCCGTCGCTGATCGCCTGCCGGACGATCATCGGCTGGGGCGCGCCCAACAAGCAGGGGACCTCCGCCACCCACGGCTCCGCGCTCGGCGCCGAGGAAGTGGCGGCGGCGCGCAAGCAGCTCGTCTGGGACTCCGAGCCGTTCGAGATACCCGAGCCGATCCTTTCCGCCTGGCGAAAGGCGGGCAGGCGCTGCTCCGGCGAGCATGAGGCGTGGCGGGCGCGGCTCGCGGCGAGCCCCGAGCGGGACGAGCTGGTCCGGCGGATGGAGGGGCGCCTTCCGGCCGACACCGGCCTGGATTCCTGGCTCGACCGGCTTGCCGCCGAGCCGCAGAAGATCGCGACCCGCAAGGCGTCGGAGCTGGCGCTGGAGGCGATCAACCCGGCCGTCGCGGAGACGGTGGGCGGATCGGCCGACCTTACCGGCTCCAACAATACCAAGACGAAGGCGCAGAAGCCTTTGACCAAGGCGGATTATTCCGGGCGCTATATCTATTTCGGGATCCGCGAGTTCGGGATGGCGGCGGCGCTCAACGGAATGGCGCTTCACGGCGGGGTGATCCCCTATGGCGGCACCTTCCTGGTCTTCTCCGATTATTGCAGGCCCGCCATCCGGCTCGCCGCGCTCCAGCAGATCCGCTCGATCTTCGTGATGACCCACGATTCGATCGGGCTTGGCGAGGACGGGCCGACGCACCAGCCGGTCGAGCATGTCACCAGCCTGCGGCTGATCCCGAACCTCGCGGTCTACCGCCCGGCGGACGCGGTGGAGACGGCGGAATGCTGGGCGCTCGCGCTGGAGCGCGCCGAGGGGCCGTCGCTACTGGCGCTGACCCGGCAGAACCTTCCCCAGCTCCGACTCGGCCGAAGCGCGGAAAATCTGTGCGGGCGCGGCGCCTATCGGCTGCGCGAAGCGTCGGGAGAGCGGCGGGTGGTGCTGATCGGCACCGGTTCCGAGGTCGCGCCGGCCATGTCGGTCGCCGACGTCCTGGAGGGGCAGGGGATCGGCGCCGACGTCGTCTCCATGCCCTGCTGGTCGCTGTTCGACGCCCAGGAGTCGCAGTATCGGCGGGACCTGCTTCCGGCCGACTCGCTCAAGGTTTCGATCGAGGCGGGGACGAGTCTCGGCTGGGAGCGCTATGTGGGTGCCGACGGGCTGGCGATCGGCCTCGACCGCTTCGGCGCCTCCGGACCCGCCGAGGATCTTTTCCAACGCTTCGGCTTCACCGCCGAAGCGATCGTGCCGCGCATCCTCGCGGCGCTCAACCATCAAGGAGATCAATGACATGGCGACGAGAGTTGCGATCAACGGCTTCGGCCGAATCGGCCGGCTGGTGGCGCGGGCGCTGCTTGCCAAGCAGGACAGCGGGCTGGAGCTGGTCTCGATCAACGACCTCGCCGACGCGGAGTCGAACGCTCTGCTGTTCAAGCGCGATTCGGTGCACGGCGCCTGGCCGGGCGAGGTGCGCGCCGACGGCAACGACCTGATCATCGACGGGCGCCGGATCCAGGTGACGGCGGAGCGCGACCCGGCCAAGCTCCCGCACGGCGATAACGGGATCGACATCGCCCTCGAATGCACCGGCTTCTTCACGGACCGCGACAAGGCCGCCGCGCATCTCGCCGCCGGAGCGAAGCGGGTGCTGATCTCGGCTCCGGCCAAGGGCGCCGACCTCACCGTCGTCTATGGAGTCAATCACGAGAAGCTGACCGGCGAGCACGTCATCGTCTCCAACGCGTCGTGCACGACCAACTGCCTGGCCCCGGTCGCCAAGGTGCTTCACGACCTGGTCGGAATCGAGCGCGGGCTGATGACCACCATCCACGCTTATACCAACGACCAGAAGATCCTCGACCAGATCCACAAGGACAAGCGCCGCGCGCGCGCCGCGGCGATGTCGATGATCCCGACCACGACCGGCGCCGCCCGGGCGGTGGGCGAGGTGCTGCCCGAGCTCAAGGGCAAGCTCGACGGCTCGTCGATCCGGGTCCCGACCCCCAACGTCAGCGTCGTCGACCTGACCTTCACGCCGGGCCGCGACACCAGCCTCGAGGAAGTGAACGGGGCGCTTCGAGCGGCCGCCGAGAGCGGGCCGCTCAAGGGCATCCTCGCTTATTCGGACGAGCCGCTCGTCTCGATCGACTATAATGGCGATCCGGCGAGCTCGACCGTCGACAGCCTCGAGACGGCGGTGCTCGAGGGCAAGCTGGTCCGGGTGCTCTCCTGGTACGACAATGAATGGGGCTTCTCGAACCGGATGGTCGACACCGCCGGAGCGATGGCGAAGCTGATCGGGTAAGGCGGTCGAGAGGGGGCCCCCCAAGGGTTCGTTCGTCCCGAGCGAAGTCGAGGGGCGCTGCACGGACTCTTCGGGTGCGCCCCTCGACTACGCTCGGGACGAACGAGGTTAGCGCATGGCCCATTTCCTTACCCTCGACGATATCGGCGATGTGCGCGGGAAGCGCGTGCTCGTTCGCGAGGACCTCAACGTTCCGATGCAGGACGGGCGGGTGACCGACGACACTCGGCTTCGCGCCACCGTCGCGACGGTCGGCGAGCTTTCCGACAAGGGCGCGATCGTCCTCGTCCTCGCCCATTTCGGACGGCCCAAGGGCAAGCCGAGCCCGGACATGTCGCTGGCGCTGGTCACCCAGACGTATAGCGAGGTGCTCGGCCGCCCGGTGCGCTTCGTCGACTGGGAGGTGGATTCCGACAATGTCGCCATGCTCCGCCCGGGCGACATCGCCTTGCTCGAGAACACCCGCTTCTTCTCGGGCGAGGAGAAGAACGATCCGCTGACGGTCCAGCGCTTCGCCCGGCTCGGCGACCTTTACGTCAACGACGCTTTCTCCGCCGCCCACCGCGCCCACGCCTCGACGGAGGGGCTCGCGCACGTCCTTCCGGCCTTTGCCGGGCGGGCGATGGAGGCCGAATTGAAGGCGCTCCAGAAGGCGCTCGGCGAGCCCGAGCGGCCGGTGGCGGCAGTGGTCGGGGGAGCGAAGGTGTCGAGCAAGCTGGAAGTGCTTCGCCACCTCGTCGCCAAGGTCGACCACCTCATCATCGGCGGCGGGATGGCCAATACATTCCTCGCCGCGCGCGGGGTCGACGTCGGCAAGTCGCTGTGCGAGCACGATTTGACCGGCACCGCGCTCGAGATACTCGATGCGGCGGAGCGGGCGAACTGCACCGTCCACCTTCCCTACGACGTCGTGGTGGCGAAGGAATTCGCCGCAAATCCGCCGAGCCTGCGCACCTGCAACGTCCATGAGGTGGCGGCGGACGAGATGATCCTCGACATCGGCCCGGCCGCGGTCGAGGCGCTCGCCGACGCCCTCAAGACCTGCCGGACCCTGGTCTGGAACGGCCCGCTCGGGGCGTTCGAGACTCCGCCTTTCGACACGGCGACGGTCCAGCTCGCCCGAACGGCGGCGGCGCTGACCGAGGCCGGGCAGCTCGTCTCGGTGGCGGGCGGGGGCGATACGGTCGCGGCGCTCAACCATGCCGGCGCGGCCGACGGCTTCACCTTCGTCTCGACCGCCGGCGGCGCCTTCCTGGAGTGGATGGAGGGCAAGGACCTGCCGGGGGTGAAGGCGCTGGAACGCTGAAGCCTCGCCGGCTGGACCGAAGCGCGGGGCGCGCCCGGGTTCTGCTTCGAGCCGCTCGAATCGTCACCCCGGACTTGGTCCGGGGTCCACCTTCCTTGGCGGGAGTAAGGGGAAAAGGTGGATGCCGGATCAAGTCCGGCATGACAGCATAAGCGCGGCTCATGCCCGCGGCCACGCCCGGATCGTCCGCGCACAGACCGGCGGGGCCAGGCCTACGTTGCCCCTTTTCAGCGGCTCGGCTAGGGCCGCACCAAACCAACCGCACAGGGACCAACGATGAGCATCACGCCGGCCGTCAAAGCCATTCTCGACCGCTATGAGAGCGACAATCCCGGGACCAAGGCGAACATCGCCCGGATCCTGATGAACGGGCGCCTGGGCGGAACCGGCAAGCTCGTCATTCTTCCGGTCGACCAAGGCTTCGAGCACGGGCCGGCGCGAAGTTTCTCGGTCAATCCGGCGGCCTACGATCCCCATTACCACTACCAGATCGCGATCGACGCCGGGCTTTCGGCTTATGCGGCGCCGCTCGGCATGATCGAGGCGGGGGCGGGGACCTTCGCGGGGCAGATCCCGACCATCCTCAAGGTCAACAGCTCAAACAGCTGGGCCGACGCCAAGGACCAGGCGATGACCGGAAGCGTCGACGACGCGCTCCGGCTCGGCTGCTCGGCGATCGGCTTCACCATCTATCCGGGCTCGGAATATTTCTTCGAGCTGGTCGAGGAAATCCGGGAGATGAGCCTGGAGGCGAAATCGGTCGGGATCGCCACCGTCATCTGGTCCTATCCGCGCGGCGGCAAGCTGTCGAAGGACGGCGAGCTCGCGCTCGACGTCAGCGCCTACGCCGCGCACATGGCGGCCTTGCTCGGCGCCCACATCATCAAGGTGAAGCTGCCTTCCGATCATATCGAGCAGAAGGATGCCCAGAAGGCCTATGAGGGGACCGACTGGTCCGCCCAGGCCGACCGGGTGCGCCACGTCGTCCAGTCCTGCTTCAACGGCCGCCGGATCGTCGTCTTCTCGGGCGGAGCGGCCAAGGGCGCCGACTCCGTCTTCCAGGACGCGCGCGACATTCGCGACGGCGGCGGAAACGGCTCGATCATCGGCCGCAACACCTTCCAGCGCTCCCGCGAGGACGCGCTGGCGATGCTCGACCGGCTGGTTCGAATCTACAAGAACGAGGAATGATCCGGTGACCGCGCCGGCGAGCCGCCTGTACTACCTGTGGGTAGCGCTGGCGGTCGCCGGCGCCGTCTTTCCGTTCGTCATCGCGATCCCGTGGATGGAGCGATATGGCTTCCAGCCCGGGCTGTTCCTTCGCCAGGTCTTCGACAACCGCGCCTCGGGCGCCTTCGCGGCGGACCTGCTCTACTCGATCAACGTCTTCATCCTGTTCATCCTCGTCGAGGGTCTTCGCCTGAAGATGAAGCGGCTGTGGCTGCCGGTGCTCCTCGTCGTCGGAATCGGCCTGTGCTGCGGGCTTCCCGCCTTTCTGGCGATGCGGGAGCGGGCGCTGGCAAAGGCGCGGTGACCCCGGCGGCCTTTCCTTACGCCCGAGGCGTCGCGCCGCTCCTGTGGGCCTTCGTCGCTTTGGCCGGGACGGAGATGCTGGTCGTCCACCTCCTCGTCGCGCTCCTGCTGAGCAAGATGGTCGCGCTCGTCCTGACGTGCATGAGCCTCGCGACGATCGCCTGGCTGGTGATCCTGATCCGGTCCTTCGGACGGTTTCCGGTGCTGGTCGGCGACGAGACGGTGGCGATGCGCGCCGGCTTCCTGATCCGGATCGAAATTCCCCGCGCTTCGGTGGCGGCGGTCCGGGGCGCCTTCACTCGGGCGGAGCTGAAGCAGCCGGACGTGCTCAACCTCGCTCTGCTCGCCTTTCCCAACCTGCTGGTCGAGCTCGACGCGCCGGTTCCCCACGGCCGCCGTCGAAGGCCGGTTCGGGCGATCGCCCATCGCCTCGACGATCCGGAAGGCTTCCGGTCGGCGCTCGCGCCTTCGGCCGCCTAGCCGCCGGTGCTCGACCGCTATCTCGCCAGCCAGTTCGCGAGGCCGCGCGGCTTCGTCGGACGGCGGCTGATCGCGCCGTGGCTGGACCGGATCGGCGGGGCGATGAACCGGCTCGCGCTCGAGCGGCTCGAATCGCGCCCGGGCGACAAGGTGCTGGAGGTCGGCTTCGGCGGCGGAGCACTGCTCCGAGCGATGCGCGCGCGAGGGGCGAAGGTCTCCGGGGTGGACGTGTCGGCGGAGATGGTCGCGCGCGCCCGCGGCCTCGACGTCCATCTCGCGCCGGCGGAGAGGCTGCCGTTCGAAGCCGGCCGGTTCGACAAGGCGGTGAGCGTCGCAAGCCTCTATTTCTGGCCCGATCCCGCCGCCGCGCTGGCCGAGCTGGCGCGCGTGCTTCGGCCCGGCGGCCGTCTCGTCCTGTGCTTCGAGCCGCCCGAGGAGCTTCGCAAGTGGCGCGGCCATGTCCACGGCTTCGCGCTTCTGGAAGTGGCGGAGGTGGAAGGCCTGATCGAGGCCGCCGGGTTCGGCGAAATCGAGGCGGCGTGGGGGAGGGGGCGCAAGCCCGATCGCTTTTGCGCCTTGAGCGCGACCCGAGACGGTGCGAACGGCTAGACGATGGACGAAGACGAACTCTCGCTCGACCCGAGCTTCCCGCAATTGTTCGAGGCGCAGGCGCGGCCGGCCTGCCAGCTCTATCTGATCTCGCCGCTCGAAGTGGGCGGCGACTTCCCCGAGCGGCTGGAGGAAGCGCTGTCCGGCGGCCCCGTCGCCGCGTTCCAGCTTCGGGTGAAGGGGGTGGACCAGCACAAGGCGGCCCAACTCGCCGAGCCGCTCCAGCGTCTCTGCGCGGCGCGCGACACGGCCTTCATCGTCAACGACGACATGGGCCTGGCGAAGCGGATCGGCGCCGACGGAGTCCATCTCGGCCAGGGGGACGGGGACCCGCGCGACGCAAGGGCGCTGCTCGGCCCGTCGGCGCAGATCGGCGTGACCTGCCACGACAGCCGCCATCTCGCCATGGAAGCGGGAGAGGCGGGGGCGGATTACGTCGCCTTCGGCGCCTTCCACCCGACCTCCACCAAGGAGACTTCGCACCGGCCGGATCCGTCTATCCTCGGCTGGTGGTCGCGCTTGTTCGAGATACCCTGCGTCGCCATCGGCGGGATCACCCCGCAAAACGGACGCGCGCTGGTCGAGGCGGGGGCGGACTTCCTGGCGGTCTGCGGCGCGGTCTGGGGACATGAGCGGGGGCCGGCGGCGGCGGTGGCCGAGTTCCAGCAGACCCTGGGCAAGGCCTAGCGAAGCGCCTGGCCGACCATGCTTCGAAGGGTGAGCGCGTCGTGGATGGCGTGGGCATGGATGTCGTTGTTGAAATAGCACCAGACGTCCCGGCCGCCACTCGCCTGGTCGACCAGCCAGTCGGTCCAGGCGAGCAGGCCCTCGTCCGAATAGCGGCCCCAATATTTGCCCTCCCCGCCGTGGAAGCGGACATAGGCGATCGGCCCCGCCGCCCAGCGCTCGGTGCGCGAGCCGGGCATGTCGTGGGCGCAGAAGGAGACCGCGCGGGAGTCGAGCAGGGCGAGCACTTCGGGCGTGAGCCAGCTCGTCTCGCGAAACTCGAAGACGTGGGTGAGGTCGCTCGGGAGGAGGGCGATGAACTCTTCGAGCCGCTCCGGATTGCAGGCCCAGCGCGGCGGGAGCTGGTAGAGGATCGGGCCGATCGTCCCGCCGAGGCCGCGGGCCCGGGTGAGGAACTGCTCGACCGGCTCGGCGCAGTCCTTCAGTTTCTTCATGTGGGTGATGAAGCGGGGCGCCTTCACCGCGTAGCGGAAGCCCGGCGGCGCCTGGTCGCGCCATTTCACGAACGTGTCGGGCTTGGGCAGATGGTAGAAGCTGGTGTTGAGCTCGACCGTCTCGAACGTCGCGGCATAATGCGAGAACCAGAGGCGCTGGGCCATCTTCTCGGGATAGAAGGCGCCCCGCCAGTGGCGGTAGATCCAGCCCGAGCAGCCTATTCGGACGACACCCGTCATGGCGGAGCGAACGGAACGGGTCGGTAATAAGTTGCGTTACGCCATCATGGACCGTTTGAAACTGATCCTCGTCATAGTGGTGACGGCCTTGGTCACCTGCGCCGCGACCAGCGCCTTCTGGCTGATCGCGTTCAACGCCGGCGGCGTTCCCGGTCGCTCGGCGCCGGTCGCTCCGGTCGCTCCGCAGGCGAAGGCGCCGGACCTGGTGCTGGGGCCGTCGGGGCTCGCCCTCCCGGTGCTCGGGATCAAGGCGGAGCAGCTCACCGACACCTTCACCGCCGCTCGGTCGGGCGGCCGGGTGCATGACGCGATCGACATCATGGCGCCGCACGGAACGCCGGTGATCGCCGCCGCTCCGGGGACTCTGGAGAAGCTCTTCTTCAGCCGCGGCGGCGGCGGAATCACCGCCTACGTCCGCTCGCCGGACGGCAAGTGGCTGTACTACTACGCCCATCTCCAGGATTATGCGGCCGGGCTGCACGAGGGCCAGGCGATCAAGCAGGGCGATCCGATCGGCCGGGTCGGCTCGACCGGCAACGCCAATCCCGCCGGGCCCCACCTCCACTTCGCGGTCTACCAGATGGCGCCCGGGCAGAAATGGTATGAGGGCACGCCGGTGAACCCCTATCCGCTGCTGACCGGGAAGAGGTGAAAAGGGAGACAGTATCATTTGTCCGCTCCCGCCGCTCGGGAGCCGCTCCACCCGCACTTTAGCGGACAAATAGTTACTGTCCCCATTTCCGAGGCGCGGCTTGCCCGCGGGCGCCGCCCCGGCTAAGGCGCCTCGGCTCTTTTACACTTCTCCCGAGAGACAGACATGAAGATCAGCGGCGTGGACATCCGTCCCGGCAATATCATCGAATATGAGGGCGGCATCTGGCGCGCCGTCAAGATTCAGCACACCCAGCCCGGCAAGGGCGGCGCCTACATGCAGGTCGAGATGAAGAACCTCATCGACGGCCGCAAGAACAATGTCCGCTTCCGCTCGGCCGAGACGGTGGAGCGGGTCCGCCTCGACACCAAGGACTTCCAGTTCCTGTTCCGCGACGGCGACATGCTGACCTTCATGGACAAGGAGAATTACGAGCAGATCTCGCTTCCCGCGGACCTGCTCGGCGACGCCGCCGCGTTCCTCCAGGACGGGATGGACGTGGTGATGGAGCTTTGGGAGGAGCGGCCGATCTCGGTCCAGCTTCCCGACACGATCGAAGCGACGATCGTCGAGGCCGACGCGGTGGTGAAGGGCCAGACCGCCTCGTCCAGCTACAAGCCGGCCTTGCTCGAGAACGGCGTTCGAGTGATGGTGCCGCCGCATATCGGCGCCGGAACCCGGATCGTCGTCGACGTTTACGAGCAGACCTATGTGAGGCGGGCGGATTAGGAACTTCACCCTCTCCCGCGCGCGGGAGAGGGCAGGGTGAGGGTCTTGCTTAGCCCTCGCCGCGGACCCTCACCCTCCCGCTTCGCGGGCCCCTCCCTCTCCCGCGAGCGGGAGAGGGGTTATTCGGGAGCATCGAATTGGTTTCCCATTCCGGCCTGATCACGGTGATGCAGAAGGCGGCCCGCAAGGCGGCGCCGAGGCTGAGGCGCGACTTCAACGAGGTCGAGCAGCTTCAGGTGAGCCGCAAGGGTCCGGCCGACTTCGTCTCGATGGCCGACCGGCAGGCGGAGAAGACGATCGTCGAGGAGCTTCGCCACGCCCGCCCCGACTGGCGGCTGACGCTCGAGGAAGGCGGGACGATCGAAGGCGATCCGGACAAGCCGCGCTGGATCGTCGACCCGCTCGACGGAACCACCAACTTCCTCCACGGAATACCGCATTTCGCCATCTCGATCGCGGTCGAGGATCCGAGGGGGCCGCAGGGCAAGCCCGAGATCACCCAGGCGCTCGTCTACCAGCCGCTGACCGACGAGAGCTTCTGGGCCGAGAAGGGGCGCGGGACCTGGCTGAACGAGCGGCGGCTTCGGGTCTCCGCCCGCCGCGACCTCGCCGACGCTCTGATCGCGACCGGCGTCCCATTCCTCGGCCACGGAAACATGGCGCGGTTCGAGCGGATACTCGCCGCGGTCGCGCCCGAAGTGGCGGGCATCCGGCGCTTCGGCTCGGCGGCGCTCGACCTCGCCTGGGTCGCGGCGGGCCGCTATGACGGCTTCTGGGAGGAGGATCTTCAATATTGGGACATCGCCGCCGGAATCCTGCTGGTGCGCGAGGCCGGCGGATTCGCCACCGACTTCCGGGGCGGCGACGCGGGGCTGGCGAAGGGCCAGATCCTCGCTTCCAACAGCGAAATCCAGACCCGCCTCCACAGGCTGGTGGCCAAGGCGCTCCGGACCTAGGTCGATGTCGCCCTCTCCCGCGCGCGGGAGAGACGGGCCCCAAGGCACGATCGGGCGGCGCGGGGGGCGACGGACGGCGCCGCGGGCCCTCGCATGGCGCCGCCGGCGGCGTTTCACGCCGGCGACGCCATGCTCGGGCGCTCGGCTTACATGCCGTTGGCGAGGTTGGTGTCGGGGTCGTGGGTGTTGGCGTCCTTGGCCATGGCGGCGGCGGTGTTGGCGTCGACCATGGAGTTGGCGGCGGAGGCGTTGGCGTCCATGCCCTCGGCGCCGGTCATCGACAGGTTGGAATCGAGGCCCATGTTGGAATCGACCGCCATGTTGTCGGCCGCCATCGTGTTGGCGTCGGTCGCGTTGTTGTTGTCGCCGCAGGCGCTGAGCGCGAGGATCGCGCCCGCCAGAAGAATCTTACGCATCGTCTTTCTCTCCTCGATTTCGTCGGCCGCTCTCCGGCGGCTGGGAATAACCGGCCGGCGGCGACTCGGCGCCCCGGCTACCCCCCGCTTGCCACGCCCGAGGCGCGGGGCCTAGTCTTCACGGCAAGGCGATCGGCGCCGAGGGGGCAAGCGGATGAGAAAAAGGAGCGGATGGGCGGCGGCGTCGGCGGCGGCGGCCTGCGTGACGGCTCAGCCGTGCCTTGCGGCGGGACTGGGCGGGGAGAGCGGCTTCGGGCCGGGGCGGGCCGGAGCCTATGCCGGAGCCTCGCTCTCCCTTCCGCTCGGGCCGGGGCGGCATCTCGCCCCGAGGGCGCGGCTTCGGCTAAGCCCGATCTCGGCCTATCATGACGCGCGCTCGGGCCGGCTGGTCGAAAGCCCGAGCGGGGCGGGCCTGGAGATCGGGCTTACCGGCGAGGGCAAGGCCGACCTTCGGATCGCCGGCGCTCGGCCGGTGGAGATCGGGCGGCGCATCGGCTTCAAGGGCTCGACCGGCTATGTCGTCGTCGGCGGCGCCGTTCTCCTCGTCCTCCTGCTCGCCGCGGTGGCGAGCGCCTCGCCGAAGCCGGGCCCGAGGCCCGGGGACTTTTGAGCCTGCACCGATTTTCCACATCGCCGGCATCGGGGGCGCACATGCGCGCGCCATAAGGGACGCTCGGACAAGGCGATTCGGGCAGGAGCGACGGACATGGCACAGGCGGCGGAACGGACGGGCAGGGGCTGGGGCCAGGCGGCGCGGGTCGCGCTGTGGAGCCTCGCGGGGCTCTTGCTGCTCGCCCCGCTGGTGGCGATGCGCTTCACGACCGAGGTGAATTGGGGCCCGGAGGATTTCATCTTCGCCGGGCTGGTGTTCGGAACCGTCGGACTGGTCGCGGAGCTGACCGTGCGAAGGACCCGAAGCCTCGCCGCGCGCGCCGGGGCGGCCTTCGCGGTGGCGGCGGCCTTCGCCATCGTCTGGGCCAATGCCGCGGTCGGAATGATCGGCGACGAGGGCAATCCCTACAACCTGCTGTTCGTCGGCGCGATCGCGGTGGCGCTCGGCGGGGCGGCGATCGCCCGCTTCCGGGCCGGCGGGACGGCGCTGGCGATGGCGGCGGCCGGGACGGTCCACGCCGCGGCGGCGCTGGGCGGAATTTCCGCCGATCCGAGGGGCGGCGAGATCAGCCTGGTCCTCGCGCTGCTGTGGCTGGCTTCGGCGGCACTGTTCCGCAGGGCGGCGCGAGAGGGCTAGCGGCCAGCGCGCTTTCGGCGGTTCCAGGCGGTGAGGCCGGCGAGGAAGCTCGGCTCGTCCGCCGTCGCGATGTCGGCGATCCGCCAGCCGGCGGGGGTCCAGGCGAGCCGGAGGCGAAGGTCGCGGGCGTCGCCGCCGGGAAAGGCGATCCTCACCCTGACCTCGGCGGCGCCGCGCCTCGGCCGGCGGACGGCGGCGATCGAGGCTCGAAGCCCGGACGCGTCCTGGCACTGGCAGAGCGGATCGGCGTCGAGATAGCCGACCTCGCCGCTCGACAGCCGCTCGTTCTCGCGAAGCGCGGCGACCAGCGGCGAAGCGAAGACCGAAGCGGGGCGCCGGAACGGGCTGTAGTCGCTCGAACGATAAGCCGCGTAGAGGCGAGAGACGAAGTCGCCCGGGCTCTCGGCGGGCTGGGCGGGGGCGAGCAGGGCGGCGAGGATCAGGAGCGGGGTCATGGCGTGGCTCCGGCGAGGTCGAGGATCGCCCGCCATTCCTCGTCGCCGACCGGCGAGACCGAGAGTCGGGACTGGCGAAGCATTTCAAGGCCCGCCAGGCGGGGATCGGAGCGGATCGCCTTCAAGGCGACCGGCGCCGCGAGCTTGCGGATCGGCTCGACCGCGACCGAGACCCAGTCTCCATCGCCGGGATCGGGCGCCGCCGCGCGGACGATGCGCATCACGCCGACCGCGGCCCGTTCGTCGCCGCTGTGATAGAAAAAGGCCTGGTCGCCCGGCCGCATCGCCTTGAGATGAAGCCGGGCCGCGGCGTTGCGCACGCCGTCCCATTCGGCGCGGCCGTCGCGGACGAGGTCGGCCCAGCCATAGCTTCCGGGTTCCGACTTCATCAGCCAATAAGCCATCGCTTCCTCCTTAGCCGGGCAAGCGTAGATTTTTCCGCGGCGGCGCGCCACAAGAGCGGCCGATGCGCCGGCTGCTCCTCCTTTCGCTGATAAGCCTCGCCGCCTGCGGGCAGGGGGTGCCGGTGGGCAATTTGACGAGCTCGGACGAGGCGGCGTCCGACCGGATCGCGCCGGAGCCGGCGCCGGTCCGGATCGGCGAGCTGGGCGCGAGCCTCGAGGCCTGCGCCGGTGCCGGCACTCCGCGCCGCCTTCAGGCCGGGGAGACCCTTCCCGTCCGCTCGGCGCCGTTCGACAATGCCCCGCAGACCGGGAATGTGGCGGCGGGCGGCCGCTTCTTCATCTGCTCGCGATCGCTCGACCAGAAATGGTTCGGGATCGTCTACGACCCGTCCGGAACGTTGGCGGAGCGCTGCGCGGTGTCGGAGCCGGTGGCGTTCAAGCGGGCCTATGCGGGCCCCTGCGAATCGGGCTGGGTGTCGAGCCCGTTCGTCAAGATGATCGCGGGGGAGGAGCCGAAGGGACCCCCGCCGGCGCCGCCGGAAGTCCCGGACGGCGGAAGGGGTGGCTGAAAAAACACGCCGGAACAGAAAGTTCCGCCGAACCGAAGTTTTTTCTTCGGCGTATCTCCGGCGACACACAGCTCACCGCTAATCGCGCTCCGCCGGGTTGCGGCGGGGCATGTCTTCCATCATCTGCCCGTCAGCCACAGAGCGAAAGCGGGGGCCCGCGGCACGGAGCCGGACGGCGGCACGCGAGACGGGCGGACGACAAGGGGATGCGGGTCTCGCATCCGGGGGATCGGCCGCCCGCAAAGAAAACGGGAATGAATGAACCGGACCTTTCGGGCCGCGGAGCTTGCCGCGGCTACGGTGGCGCTGTGCGTCGCCGTCTCCTTTGCCGCGCCCTCGATGGCCGAAAACCTCCAGCAGGCGCGGGCCGGCGCCGCCGCCGCCGCCGCCGTGACGGCGGAAGCGGACGCCCCGGCGCACGCCCCCGCGCCCAAGGGCTATCTCGCCCGAATCTACAATGCCGCGATGGACGCCCTGGTCGGCCAGGGCCCGGCGCCCGAGACGGCGGGTTCGCAGCGCAGCCTCGACGAACTGGTCCAGGCCTACGAGACGGGGGAGGCCGCCGATCGCGAGCAGGACTGCCTCGCCAGCGCGGTCTATTTCGAATCGCGCGGCGAGCCGGAGGAGGGACAGCTGGCCGTCGCCCAGGTCGTTCTCAACCGCGCCTCGTCCGGCCGCTATCCCACCGACCTTTGCGCCGTCATCACCCAGAAGGCGCAATTCTCCTTCATCCGCGCCGGCCGTTTCCCGACTCCGAACCGCGACAGCGAGGCCTGGCGCAAGGCCGTCGCGATCGCCAGGATCGCCCACGAGAAGCTCGCCAAGTCGGTTCCGGCCGACGTCCTGTGGTACCACGCCACCTACGTCGCGCCGGGCTGGGGCAAGAGGCTCAACAAGAACACCCAGATCGGGCTCCACATCTTCTACAGCTAGGGCAGCGTCGATATCGTCGGGATTTATCCTCCCCTGCATTTGCAGGGGAGGACACGCACTTCACCGCATCGTCCGGAAGGTGATGGAGTAGCGCAGCGCTTCCATCGGGGCGATGCTGTGCTCCCAGTCGGTCCGGGCCTCGCCCCGCAGCAGGTAGGCGCTTCGAGGCTCGGCGACGAGGGCGGCGCGCCGCCACTTGTCGCCCTCCTTGCGCCGGAAGCGGAGGCGGGCGGGGGCGAGCAGCGAAATCCCGACGACGTCGCCGAAGACCGGGCGGTCGCGGTGCCAGCCGATTCCGGCGCCGGGGGCATATTCGGTGAGCAGGGCATGTTGGAGGGCGGCCTCGGCGAGTCCCGCCCAGGCGGCGGCGCGGTCGCGGCAGGGGAGGAGCCAGCCGGGGATCGGCTCGGCCGCCTGGAGGCCGCTTCCGTCGAAGACGTAGCGCCAGCCGAAGCTGTGGGTTCGGCGCTTGCCCTCGAAGCCGTGAAACTCGAACGCTCGGAACGGAAGGCCGGCCATCCGGGCCGCGAGCGCGGCCTCCTCCTCCGGGGAAAGAAGGCCGGGCGCGTAGGCGAGCCCCGGGGGGCCGGCGGCCGCGCCACCCGCCCGATCGGACCCGAACAGGTCCGGCTGCGGCGCCTTCACCGCGCCGTTCCTAGCAATTCGGTAATCATTATCGTGCCATAGGGCCCTGGACACCTAGTTGCGGGGAAGCAATGCACGAGATCCGCTCATCGATCCTTTCCGGGGAGCCGCGCGCCGCGACCCCGATCGCGCGCAAGGCCAAGCCCAAGGGCGACGCCTCGAGCGGCCTTACGCGGATCGCGATCCGCCGCCAGGAGGCGCGGGTCACCGACCAGCGCGCCGAGGACCGGCTGATGAACGTCGTCGAGCAGACGGTCATCGTCTTCCGCCGCAAGAAGCACGAGGTCCGGGTCGTCAACGTCTCCTCGCGCGGAGCGATGATCGAGGCTCCGGTCGAGGCCCGGATCGGCGAGAAGCTCGACATCTTCTTCACCGAGAAGAACCGAACCCGCTGCGTCGTCCGCTGGGTGCGCGGCAGCCGGGTCGGGATCGAATTCCTGAACGAGACGATCTTCTGGGAAAACCGCGCCGGCGACGGTCCGGTCTTCCGGATGAACGAGGAGCCGCCGGCGGCTCCGAAGAGCGGCGGCCCGCGCGAGATCAAGGAGCGCGAGACCCGCCAGGCGCTGCTCCGCCGCGGAACGCTCTACTGGAGCGGGATCTCGATCCCCGTCAGGCTTCGGAACATCTCGGCCGGCGGCGCCCGGGTCGACAGCGACCGCGAACTGGTCGAGGGCGCGGAAGTGGAGCTCGACCTCGGCGAGGCCGGTTTCCAGATGGCCGAGGTGCGCTGGTCGCGCGACGGCCAGGTCGGGCTTCGCTTCGCCGACGAATTCAATCTCGATTCGCTCTCGCCGAGCACCGCCGCGGCGCCGGGGCCCGCGCCCGAGGTGCTCAAGCCCGCTTATCTGGAGACGGAGCTTCGCCCGGATTCCCCGTGGGCGGCCCGGTTCGAGCGATTGTCGATGACCGACCTCAAGATGATCGACCCGGAGGGCTGACAGCTGCCTCTCCCATCCTCGATGGGGAGGCAAAGGTTCAGCCCGCGGCCATCCACGCTATTCCCGCCGCGACGAAGAGCAGGCCGAAGACGGCCATGACCATGTAGAGCGGTCCCGGCTTGGTCGTCTCGAGGACGCATTCCTCCGGCTTTTCGGGATTGTAGCGGACCGGCGTGGAGCCGCCGGCGCCGTAGCGCGCCAGGCAGGCTTCGGCCTTCTTCCGGCTGGCGCTTCGATAATTGCCGAAGCGAAGGCGGCTGCTCTCGAGGTCCCGCCCGCCGACAGTGTAGGCGTAGCGCACGACCGGATTGTACCAGGTCGTGGTGCCGCCCTCGCGGTCGCGCGATTCCTCCTCGACGACGTCGCAGCTAAGCACCTTGCCCATGGCCGTCGGCCAGGTCTCGGCCGCCTTGGCCTTGCCGACGGCCCGGAAATGGGCCCAGGCGAAGCCGCCGAACCAGATGAGGCCGACGAGGATCAGACCGACAGGCGCCCAGTTCATTTAGCCATTCTCCCCTTGATGAATGCGGGGGCTTATTGAGCATTGCGAAGGGTCGCGAGTAAAGTCCCGGAAACGAAGGAGACTCCCGAATGCGGACGACCGTCCTCCTGGCCTTGGCGGCCGCCTTGCTCGCCTCCGCTCCGGCATCGGCCCAGGCGCCCGCTCCGGCGCCCGCCCAGGCGCCGGATTACGCCTCCCGGCTGAAGGAGGGGGACGCGCTTCTCAAGGATTTCCGATTCGCCTCGGGGGAGCGGCTGGCGGAGCTTCGGATCCATTATGCGACGCTCGGAACGCCGCGCCGCGATTCGCGGGGCGAGGTGACCAACGCCGTGATGGTGCTTCACGGCACGGGCGGAACCGGCCGCCAGTTCCTCGCGCCGCAATTCGCCGGCGAGCTGTTCGGGCCGGGCCAGCCGCTCGATATCGCCCGCTACTTCGTCATCCTGCCCGACGGGATCGGCCACGGCAAAAGCGCCAAGCCGAGCGACGGGCTTCGGATGCGCTTTCCCAGATATGATTATGCCGACATGGTCGAGGCGCAGCGGCGGATGCTGGTGGAGGGGCTCGGAGTGCGCCGGCTCCGGCTGCTGATGGGCACCTCGATGGGCTGCATGCACGGCTTCGTCTGGGCCGAGGCGCACCCCGGCTTCGCCCGGGCGATGATGCCGATGGCCTGCCTCCCCACCGCCATCGCCGGGCACAACCGGATGTGGCGCGAGGCGGCGATCGCCGGGATCAAGGCCGACCCGGCCTGGGCGGGCGGCGAATACCGCTCGGAGCCGCTTCAGGGGCTCCGCACCGCGGTGAGCCTGCTCCAGGTCGCCGGCTTCGCGCCGCTCTACCTCCAGAAGGCCTATCCGACGCGGGCGGCGGCCGATTCCTACATCGTCGACCGGATCGAGAAGGACCTTCCGACACGCGACGCCAACGACCTCATCTACCAGCTCGACGCGTCGCGGACCTACGATCCCTGGCCCGGGCTGGAGCGGATCGCGACTCCGATCGCCTGGGTGAACAGCGAGGACGATTTCATCAACCCGCCGGGCTACGGGATCGCCGAGGAAGCCGCGCGGCGGATGAAGACGGGGCGCTACGTGCTGGTCCGGGCGACCAGCGACACGCGCGGCCACGGCACCCACACCTGGGCGAAATTCTGGCGCCAGGAACTGGTGGACCTGCTGGCGAGGACGGAGGAATGAATTTCTCCCCTCCCTGCACGCAGGGAGGGGGCGGGGGTGGGTGCGTATCCGGAGAAGCACTGCCGGTGGAGACGTACCCACCCCTGCGTGCAGGGAGGGGGAATCATTCCACCGAGCTTACGTGGTTCAGAGCGATCACCCATCTGCCCCGCACCTTGCGGAACAGGCGGGTGTTGATCCCGTCCTGAGGCTGGGCTCCGCCGTCGAGGCGGTAGCGGCCGACGAGCTGGGCGGCGTCGGGGGCGAGTAGCTCGATCCGAAGGTCCCAGAAATGGAGGCGGCCGCGGCGCGCCGGATCGCCGCCATAATCGCGCAAATAATGGTCGAGCGTTCCCTGCCAGTCCTTCTGGATTCGGCCTTTGGAGACGAACACCACGTCCGGCTTCTTGAAGGCGGCCATGTAGGCCCGGAAGTCGCCGCGGTTCCAGGCGGCTTCCATGTCGGCGACGACCTGGCGGATCGCGGCCTTCTCCGCCTCCGGACGGGCCGGCGCGGCGGGGGGCGGGCTAGCGGCGGCGAGGAGGAGCGGGAAGGCGGCGGCGAAGTGTCTGGCGGGCATGGCGCGAGCGTAGCGAGGCTTAAGCCGGAAGTAACCTTCCCGCGGCAGGTTGGGCCGAACGTGGGAGGGGATAAAAATGCGTTTTCTCAAGAGGCTGCTCCGCGAGGAGCGAGGCGCGACGGCGATCGAATATGGCCTTCTGGCCGCGATGATCGCGATCGCGATGCTGGCGGCGATCAGCCGGCTCGGCTTCACCCTGACCGGCGTGTTCGAAAGGATCGCGGCGGCGCTCGGCGGCTGAGGGGCAAGTCGCCGCCGCGATCACCGACAGGGCTGGAAGTCGCGGGAAACGCGGCATAAAAGCTTCGTTGCGCGACGGATGGATGAACGCCCGCCGCCGCCGCGCGTTGGTCCATCAAGCGGGTAGGCAAGACAGGAGTATTTGTCATGGCCAATGTGTTGAAGAAGAGCGTGATCGCGCTCGCCGGGCTGGCGACGGTCGCCGTCGCGGCGAGTCCGGCGGACGCGCAATATCGCCGCTATCGCCACCGCGGCGGAGACGACGCCGCCTGGGCGATCGGCGCCGGGATCGTCGGCCTCGGCCTCGGAGCGGCGATCGCGTCGGGCAATCGCGGCTATTATGGCGGCGGCAGCTATTATGGCGATGGCTATTACGGCCGCGGCTACGGCTACGACCGGGGCTATGGCTATGGCCGCGGCTACGGCTACGGACGGGGCTATGGCTACGGCCGGCGCTGCGTCACCCGGCGCGAGTTCGACCCCTATTGGGGCCGCTGGGTCCGAGTCCGCTACTGCTAAGAGGCCGCTCCCCCCTCCCTGCACGCAGGGAGGGGTAAGGGGTGGGCGCGTCAATGGAGGGGCGGTGCGTGTCCGAATAGGCATCCACCCCCGGCCCCTCCCTGCGTGCAGGGAGGGGGGAAGGGCCTAGCGCGTGAACTTCTCGCCCGCCTCGGCCTTGCTCACCAGCAGTTCGGAGAGCTGGAAGTCGGAGCCCAGGTTCGACTGCTGGCGCTTCAGGCCCTCGACGATCTTCGCAAGGCCCTCGCTGTCGGCCCAGAACATCGGGCCGCCGCGATAGACCGGCCAGCCGTAGCCGTAGACCCAGACGACGTCGATGTCGGAGGCGCGCTGGGCGAATCCGCCCTCGAGGATCAGGGCGCCCTCGTTGACCATCGTGTAGAGGGTGCGCTCGACGATCTCCTGGTCGGTGATCTCGCGCGGCTCGACCCCCTCCTTCGCCCGGAACTCGTCGATGATCTTCGCCACGACGGGCGAGGGGGAGGGGCGGCGCTTCTCGTCATAATCGTAGAAGCCGGCGCCCTTCTTCTGGCCCCACCGGTCGGCGGCGCAGAGCGCGTCGCGGACGTTCTCGACCCGCGAGGGATCGCGATGCCAGCCAATGTCGACGCCGGCGAGGTCGGCCATCTGGAAGGGCCCCATCGGCATTCCGAACTCGACATGGACCCGGTCGATCTGCTCGGGGGTCGCGCCCTCGAGCAGGAGGCGGTTGGCCTGGACCTGGCGCGGCATCAGCATGCGATTGCCGATGAAGCCGAAGCAGACTCCGGCGACCACGGCGACCTTGCGGATCTTCTTGGCGAGCGCCATCGCGGTGACCAGGACGTCGGGCGCGGTCTCCGCGCCCCGGACCACCTCGAGAAGCTTCATGACGTTGGCGGGCGAGAAGAAGTGGAGGCCCACCACGTCCTGCGGCCGCGAGGTCGAGGCGGCGATCTCGTCGATGTTGAGGTAGGAGGTGTTGGAGGCGAGGATGGCGCCCGGCTTGGCGATCCGGTCGAGCTTTCCGAACACCTCCTTCTTGACGTCCATATTCTCGAAAACCGCCTCGATGATGAGATCGCAGTCGGCGAGGTCGTCGAGCGAGAGGCTGGGCTTCAGAAGCGCCATCGCGCCCTCGGCCTGGTCGGCGGTGATCCGGCCCTTGGACGCGGACGCCTCGTAATTCTTGCGCATCACGCCGGTGCCGCGGTCGAGCGCGTCCTGCTGCATCTCGACGATGGTGACCGGGATCCCGGCGCTAAGGAAGTTCATCGATATGCCGCCGCCCATCGTCCCGGCGCCGATCACGCCCACGCGGCGGATGTCGCGCGGCCGGGTATCCTCGGGGAGGCCCTCGATCTTCGAGGCCTTGCGCTCGGCGAAGAAGAAATATTGCTGGGCGCGCGCCTGGGTGCCGGTCATCAGCTCCATGAACAGCTGCCGCTCGGTGAGGACGCCTTCGGAATAGGGCTTGGCGACCGCCGCCTCGATGGCTCGGACGTTATATTCGGGCGCGTCGAAGCCGCGGAACTTGCGGGCATTGGCCTTTCGGAACGAGTCGAAGACGGAAGGATCGGTGCCCTCGATCTTGTCCTGGCGCTCGCTGGTCCGCGGAATCGGGCGGACGTCCCTCACCTCCTCGGCATAAGCGACCGCATGCTGCTCGAGATCGCCCTCGATCAGCCGGTCGACCAGGCCGATGGAATAGGCGTCCTTGGCGCCGATCGGATTGCCGGTGGCCGCCATTTCGAGCGCCTTCCCGACTCCCGCGACCCGGGGCAGGCGCTGGGTTCCGCCGGCGCCGGGGAGCAGGCCGAGCTTCACCTCGGGCACTCCGAGCTTGGCGGTGGGCAGGGCAACCCGGTAGTGGCTGGCCAGCGCCACTTCGAGGCCGCCGCCGAAGGCGGTGCCGTGGATCGCGGCGACGACCGGCTTGGTGCAATTCTCGATGATGTCGACCACCTGGGGGAGCATCGGCATCTGCATCGGCTTGCCGAATTCGGTGATGTCCGCCCCGGCGAAGAAGGTCTGGCCCTGGCAGATTATCACCACCGCCTTCACCGCCTCGTCGCCGTCCGCCTCGGCGATCGCCTTGACCAGCCCCTCGCGAACCGCATGTCCGAGCGCGTTGACCGGCGGGTTGTTCGAGGTGACGACGAGAACGTCGCCGTGACGGTGGGTGCTGATCGGGCTCATCGGGCTCTCCGGGCTTCGGGTTCCGGCCCCGCTTGGCGCGGCTTTACGTAAACGTCAACCTGCGGCGGCGGCGGGCAGGACTTCCCCGGCTCACTCCACGAACGAATCGTCCGGGTCGAACACGCGGTAGCCGATCACCGTCTGGGTGCGCTCCACATTCTCCCACTGGTCGGCGAGGAGGACCTCCATGACGTTGGTCTCGAAATCCGACTCGGCGCCTCGGCTGTTCAGCATGGCTCGGACCATCAGGTCCCACTCGCCGCTGATCGAATGGATCTCCTGGACCTGGGGCAGGCGCTTGGCGACCATCGCCTGGCCTACGGCGGTGGTCCGGCCCGGCTTGCAGCGGATGAAGATGAAGAATTGCATATGCGTCTCCGGGCCGGCTCAAAAGGAGGTTCGGCCATAGTCCTGGCGATAGAAGGGATGCGAGCCGGAAAGGCCGCCGTCGACGACGAGGGCGTGGCCGTTGACGTAGCTCGACTCGTCGGAGGCGAGGAAAAGCGCGGCGCGGGCGATCTCGTCGGGGACTCCGCCGCGCTTCAGCGGGTTCAAATGGCCGATCATGTCCTCGCGGCCGGCGGCCCTCGCATTGTCGTATATGCCCTTGGTCATCCCCGTCTCGATCAGGCCGGGGCAGATGGCGTTGACCCGGATCCCGGCGCCGGCGACCTGGGTGGCGGCGACCTTGACGAGGTTGATGACGCCCGCCTTGGAAGCGGAATAAGCCGGGCCGCCGGCGCCGGCGCGGATCCCCGCGACCGACGCGGTGCAGATGATCGAGCCGCCGCCCCGCGCCTTGAGGACGGGCGCGGCGTGCTTGATGGCGAGGAAGGGGCCGATCAGGTTGACCCGGAGGATCGCCTCCCAATCCTCGGGCGACTGCTCGAACAAAGAGGCGAGGCCGCCGGAAATGCCGGCATTGGCGAAGAAGATGTCGAGCCCGCCATGGTCGGAGACGGCCTGGTCGACGAGGCGCTTTACGTCCTCCTCCGACCCGGCGTCGGCGGCGACCACGCCTTCGCCTTCCGTCACGTCCGCGGCGACGACTTTGGCACCTTCGGCCCGGAACAGAGCGGCGGTGGCCTTGCCGATACCCGATGCGGCGCCGGTGACGATCGCGACTTTGTTTTCTAGTCTCATGTTCAATTCTCCGTCACCCGGCGGAGGCCGGGGTCCCACTGAGGTTCATCCGCCGGCGCCCTTCACCCGCCGGGGCCCCAGCCTCCGCTGGGGCGACGGTCAAAGGCCGACGCCCGTCGTCGAGCCGCCGTCGACGACGATCGCCTGCCCGGTGACGAAGGTTGAGGCGTCGCTTGCGAGGAACACGGCGGCGCCGGCGATTTCGTGGGGCTCGCCGATCCGCTGGAGCGGGGTATGGGCGGTGACCGCCTTCAGGGTGTCGGGATTTTCCCATAGCGCCTTGGCGAAGTCGGTCCGGATCAGGCCCGGGGCGATGCAGTTTACCCGAACCTGGTGCGGGCCGAACTCGGCGGCGAGGTTGCGGGCGAGCTGGAAATCCGCCGCCTTGGAGATGTTGTAGGCGCCGATCACGGCCGACGCCTTGAGACCGCCGATCGAGCTGACGATGATGATCGAGCCCGACCTGCGCTCGATCATCTCCGGGGCGACCATCTGGGTAAGCCAGTGATTGGCGATGACGTTGTTCTCGAGGATCTTGCGGAACTGGTCGTCGGTGATCCCGGCCATCGGGCCGTAATAGGGGTTCGACGCCGCGTTGCAGACGAGGACGTCGATCCGGCCTAGCTGGCGGCGCGTCTCATCGACGAGGTTCTGGAGCTGCTCCTTGGACGAGATCGACGCGGGGACGACGATCGCGGCCCCAGGGTGCTTTGCGTTGATCGCATCGGCGACCTCGCGGCACGCCTCGGCCTTGCGGCTGGAGATCACCACCTTGGCGCCCTGGTCCGCCATGGCCTCGGCGACGGCTCGGCCGATGCCGCGCGACGAGCCGGTGACGATGGCGACCTTGCCGCTCAGATCGAAGAGATTCATCGCATCCTCCTTACTCGTCGCCCAGCGGAGGCTGGGGCCCCAGGGGGTGAAAGCACCGCGTTCTTCACCCCCTGGGGCCCCAGCCTTCGCTGGGACGACGGTGATTATCATTCGAACACGATCACCGATCGTGCCGCCTCGCCGGTGCGAAGCTTGTCGACCGCTTCGTTGACCTCGCCCAGCGCGATCCGCTCGGCCACCAGGGCGTCGAGGTCGAGCCGGCCGGCGAGGTAGAAGTCGACGAGGCGTGGGATGTCGAGCGGGAAGCGGTTGGAGCCCATCAGGCAGCCCTGCAGCTTCTTCTCGGCGAGGAGGTCCATGGCGCCCATCGACAGCCGGTCGCCGAGCGGCATCATCCCGACGATCGTCGCGGTTCCGCCGCGGCGAAGCAGGGAGAGGGCGAGCTCGCCGGCGGAGAGGCGCCCCACCGCCTCGATGGCGTGATGGACCCCGCCTTTGGTCAGCTCGACGATTTGCTCCTTCAGCCGGTCGCCGTCGGGCGCGAAGCTCGCCGTGGCTCCGACCTTCTCGGCGAGGGCGCGCTTAGCGGGCACCGGATCGATGGCGAGGATGTGGCGGGCTCCGGCGATCCGGGCGGCGTTGACCGCGGCGAGGCCGATCCCGCCGCAGCCGATCACCGCGACGTCCTCGCCCGCGCGCACTCCGGCCGTGTTGAGGACCGAGCCGGCGCCGGTCACCACCGCGCAGCCCATCAAGGCGGCCCGGTCGAACGGCATTTCGCGGTCGACGGCGACGCAGCCATTTTCGTGGACGAGGAGCTGCTCGGCATAGCCGGCGACGTTGAGCAGCTGGTGGACCGGGGCTTCGTCGAACGCGATCCGGGGCGGCTCGGACTTCTTCCGGCGAGTCGAGGCGTCGACGCACAGCGAGAGCCGGCCGGTGACGCAAAATTCGCAGCGGCCGCAATAAGCCGAGAAGCAGGTGACGACATGGTCGCCCGGCTTCACCGCCGTCACGTCGCTTCCCACCGCCTCGACCACCCCCGCCGCTTCGTGGCCCGGGATCGCCGGCAGCGGCGTCGGGTAGGCGCCGTCGATGAAGTGGAGGTCGGAGTGGCAGGCGCCGCAGGCGCGGGTGCGGATCAGCACCTCGCGTGGGCCGGGTGCGGAGACGGTCACGTCCTCGAGAACGAGGGGGGTGCCGGGCGCGTGGAGGAGGGCGGCTTTCACTTCAACGTCGTCCCAGCGAAGGCTGGGACCCCAGCGGGTGAAGGGCGCCGGTGTTTTTCACCCGCTGGGGCCCCAGCCTTCGCTGGGGCGACGGAGCTACCCATGCTTGGCGAACTCGATCCGGGCGATGGCGCGGTTGTGGACTTCGTCGGGGCCGTCGGCGAGTCGGAGGGTGCGGATTCCGGCCCAGCTCTTCGCCAGTTCGAAGTCCTGCGAGACTCCGGCGCCGCCATGCGCCTGAACGGCGTCGTCGATGATCCGAAGCGCCATGTTGGGCGCGAAAACCTTGATCATCGCGATCTCCGCCGCGGCGGCCTTGTTCCCGGCCTTGTCCATCAGGTCGGCGGCTTTGAGGCAGAGCAAGCGGGCCATGTCGATGTCGATCCGGGCGGCGGCGACCCGCTGCTCCCAGATCGAATGCTCGATCAGCCGCTTGCCGAAAGCCACTCGCGACTGGAGTCGCTTCACCATCGCCTTCAAGGCCTCCTCGGCGGCGCCGATCGTCCGCATGCAATGGTGGATCCGCCCCGGTCCGAGCCGGCCCTGGGCGATCTCGAAGCCGCGGCCTTCGCCGAGCAGCATGTTGGACGCCGGAATCCGGACGTCCTTGAGCTCGATCTCCATGTGGCCGTGAGGCGCGTCGTCATAGCCGTAGACGGTGAGCGCGCGCTCGATAGTGACTCCGGGCGAGTCGAGCGGCATCAGGACCATCGACTGCTGGCGGTGGCGGTCGGCCGACGTGTCGGTCTTGCCCATGACGATGGCGACCTTGCAGCGCGGATCGCCGGCGCCCGAAGACCACCATTTGCGGCCGTTCAGGACATAATCCTCGCCGTCCCGCCGGATCTCGCACTGGATGTTGGTCGCGTCAGACGAGGCGACGGCGGGCTCGGTCATCAAGAAGGCGGAACGTATCTCGCCGTTCATCAGCGGGCGGAGCCACTGCTCCTTCTGCTCGCGGGTTCCGTAGCGGTGGAGCACCTCCATGTTGCCGGTGTCGGGGGCCGAGCAGTTGAACACCTCGCTCGCCCAGCCGACCCGGCCCATCTCCTCGGCGCAGAGCGCATATTCGAGGTTGGTGAGCTGGGTACCCTCGAACTCGAAGCTCTCGTCGACATGGCGCAGCGCCTGGCCGGGCGGCATGAACAGGTTCCACAGGCCGGCGGCGCGGGCCTCGGGCTTGAGCTGCTCGATCACCTGGTGCGGCTGCCAGCGGTCGCCGTCCTGGTGCTCGGCCTTGAGCTCCGCGTTGCGCGGGCGAATCCGAGTCTCGACGAAGTCGCGCACCCGGTCGCGGTAAAAAGCCTGCCGTTCCGTAAGGTCGAAGTCCATGGCCGCCTTTTCACCTCCTAAGCTCGTCTCTCCCCGCTGCCAGAAACGGCGGTTTCGCGCCAGTGGGACGCGCAAAAGGGGGACGTGGTCAGCATTTCGTTAAGCATGACGGTGTATCGCCCCTTCCGTACCGGACGCCGCGCGGGAGGGATCATGTCGTACCAACCTGATGAAGCCGAGCGCGCGGGCGCGCGTCCGGACGAGGAAGCGGCCGAGATCGACCTGGCGTTCGTGGACGACCTGACCGCCGCCAACAATTTCAAGACGTTCCTGATCGGACGAGGGATCGAGGTTCCGGATCGGATTCTCGAGGGCCTGGGCGAGTTCACCTACAAATATGACGGCAATATCGAGAGCTTCCGTTCAGCCGTCACGAAGAAATACGGCAGGAAGCCCGGACCCAGGATCGGAGCGCTCTTCGCCGGGAAAGCGTCTTCGTGACTCGGCAACGGGCCTCGGCGGCCGATCGCGCCGCTCTCGACGAATGGATCAAGCAACTGGCCCAGATCGGCGAGGGCCTGACCCTCGACGACTTTCGGCTGCACAACATCCATTCGACCGAGCAGGCCGAACGGCGCGTCCGGCGGATTTTATATTATGCCGGGGCGATCTTCATGCTGACCCTCCTGGCGGAACTGGTCGACGCCCCCAAGCTCATCGGGGTCCCGATGCTGTGGTGCGGCACCTGGGCGATGGCGCTCGGCGGGCTGGGCGCGGTGGCCAGCGTCTTCGTCACCGTGCTCAAGCTCGCTCCGCAGGACGTACCGCAAAAGCCGGAGCAGCTGGAGGTGGTGGGAAGGATATTCCTCGGCTGCCTGTTCAGCCTGATCTTCGCGCTCGTCGTCATCCCGTCCGAGCTGAAGGGCTTCCTTAGCTTCATCGTCAACCAAGCCAAGGCGCCTCCGGCAAGCGGCGCCAAGCTCCTTCTTCCCTTCCTGTGCGGGTACAGCATCCCGCTGGTCCTCGGGCTGCTCGGCAAAGCGATCCAGGCGGTGGAAATCACCCTGGGGTTCGACGGGCGCGGCGGAACCCAGCGGCTTCGGCGGCCGCGCCGGCCTGGGGGCCTGGGCTAGGCGCGCGCGGGCGGCGCGAACGGGAGGGCGGGAGGATTGCCTCGCGACGTTCGCCGCCCTACCGACGGCGCATTGTGCGGCAGCCCGACCATCCGATCGACCCCCTCTTCCTCGAGCGCTGGTCGCCGCGCGCCTTCGACGGGGGCGAGATGCCCGAGGAGGACCTCCTCACCCTGTTCGAGGCGGCGCGGTGGGCGCCCTCGGCGTTCAATTCGCAGCCCTGGCGCTTTCTCTATTCGCTTCGGGGCGACGAGAACTGGGCTCGGTTCCAGTCTCTGCTCATCCCCTGGAACCAAAGCTGGGCGCACAGCGCCTCGGCGCTGATCTACATCCTTTCGGACAGCCTACCCGGGACCGACAAGGCGGGGCAGCCGGCGCCGTCGCACAGCCACAGCTTCGACGCCGGGGCGGCCTGGGCGTGCCTGGCGCTGCAGGCGACGAAGCTGGGCTACCAGGCGCACGGCATGTCGGGAATCCAGCTCGAGCTTGCGCGCTCCGAGCTCGGCGTGCCGGAGCGGTATCGGGTCGAGGCGGCGGCGGCGATCGGACGGGTCGGCGATCCGGCGACGCTCGACGAGAAAATGCGGGCCCGGGAGGTGCCGAGCGACCGCAAGGCGGTGGAGGCGTTCGCGTTCCAAGGTGCGTGGCCGGACCAATAGCGTCGCCCCAGCGCAGGCTGGGGCCCCAGCGGGTGAAGGCCCCGGTGCTTTTCACCCCCTGGGATGCAAGCCTTCGCTGGCATGACGAGGGCGGCTTGTGCCCGCCTCGCTTCTGGTCAACATTCCGCCGCGAGGAGAGATAAGTGGCGGTCGAGGCTGGAACGGAAGCGAAGAAAAGGTTCGTCACCCTGCCGGCGCGGCCGGAGGCGATCCGGGTGGCGGTGGACGAGACGGCGGTGGTCGTCATCGACATGCAGAACGCCTATGCGTCGCAGGGCGGCTATCTCGACCTTGCCGGGTTCGACATCGGCGGGGCGGCGAAGGTGATCGAGCAATCGGCCAGGGTGCTCGAGGTGGCGCGCTCGGCCGGAATGCCGGTCGTCTACTTCCAGAACGGCTGGGATCCCGATTACGTCGAGGCCGGCGGGCCGGGCTCGCCCAACTTCCACAAGTCGAATGCGCTCAAGACGATGCGCTCGAGGCCGGAGCTTCACGGCCAGTTGCTCGCCCGCGGCGGCTGGGATTATGAGCTGGTCGAGGCGCTGGCGCCGAAGCCCGGCGACATCCAGCTCCACAAGACGCGCTATTCCGGCTTCTTCAACTCGCAGCTCGACAGCGTTCTCCGCTCGCGCGGCGTGCGCAACATCGTGTTCGTCGGAATCGCCACCAACGTCTGCGTCGAGAGCACGCTGCGCGACGGCTTCTTCCTCGAATATTTCGGGATAATGCTGGAGGACGCGACCCACCAGGCGGGCCCGGAATTCCTTCAGAAGGCCAGCGTCTACAATATCGAGACCTTCTTCGGCTGGGTCTCAACCGTCGCCGATTTCTGCGGCGCCTTCGGCCAGATAGCGGGAGAAGAATGATGCCGTTCGAATCGATCAACCCGCCGCAATTCCCGATTCCGATCGCGCCTTATTCGGCGGGGACGAAGGCCGGAAACACCGTCTACGTCTCGGGCACCCTGGCGCTGGGGGAGGGAGGAAGCGTGCTCCATCCGGGCGACGCGGGCGCCCAGACCCGGCACGTGCTGGAGACGATCCGAACTACCTTGGAAGCCGCCGGAGCGACGCTGGCGGACGTCGCCTTCAACCACATCTTCCTCGTCGACTGGGCCGACTATCCGGCGATGAACGCCGTCTATTCGGAATATTTTCCGGGCTCGAAGCCGGCCCGCTACTGCATCCAGTGCGGGCTGGTGAAGCCGGGCCTGCTCGTCGAGATCGCCAGCGTGGCGCATATCGGCTGATGCCGCACGCCGCCGGGCTCTGGTACGAATGGCACGGGCCCGAGGACGGCGAGGTGCTGATCCTTTCGGCGGGGCTGGGCGGGACCGGGGGTTACTGGGCTCCCAATCTCGCGGCGTTCGCCGAAACCTACAGGGTGCTGCTCTACGACCAGCGCGGTACCGGCCGGAGCGATCGCGCTCTTCCGGCGCAGGTCGACATCAGCGACATGGCGGAGGATGTCCTGTTGCTGATGCAGGCGCTGGAGATCGGGCAGGCGCATTTCGTCGGCCACGCTCTGGGTGGGCTGATCGGGCTTGCCGTGGCGCGGGTCGCGCCGCGACGGCTCCGCAAGCTCGTCGTCGTCAACGGCTGGGCGAGCCTCGACCCCTATACCGCGCGATGCTTCGACGTCCGCTTGACGCTGCTTCGCGACAGCGGGCTCGACGCCTATCTGCGCGCGCAGCCGATCTTCCTCTATCCGCCGGGCTGGATCTCCGTGAACTCGGACGCGCTCGACCGTCACGCGACCGCGCTGCGCGCAAGCTGCGGCGGGGCGGAGGTGCTGGAGAAAAGGATCGAGGCGGCAAGAAGGTTCGACTTCGCCGATCAGCTCCCTCTAATCGAGACGCCCGTCCTGGTGCTTGCCGCGGCCGACGACGCGCTGGTCCCGTCGCATTGCGCCCGGCCCCTCGCCGAGGGGCTTCCGAACGCGAAGCGGATGCTCCAGTTCGACGGCGGGCACGCCTGCAACGTCACCGAGCCCGGCGATTTCCACGACCGAGTCCTGCCCTGGCTGGCGGGCCGGACCTTTCCCGAGGAGTGAAACATGGAAGTCGGCATCTTCGTACCTATCGGAAACAACGGCTGGCTGATCTCCGAGAACGCGCCCCAGTACATGCCGAGCTTCGACATGAACAAGGCGATCGCCCAGAAGGCGGAGAGCTACGGAGTCGATTTCCTGCTGTCGATGATCAAGCTTAGGGGTTTCGGCGGCAAGACCGAGTTCTGGGAATATAATCTGGAGAGCTTCACGCTCATGGCCGGGCTCGCGGCGGTCACCGAGAAGATCAAGATCTACGCGACCTGCCCGACTCTCGTCATCCCGCCCGCCTTCTGCGCGCGGATGTGCAACACGATCGATTCGATCAGCCACGGCCGCTTCGGATTGAACCTGATCACCGGCTGGCAGCGGCCGGAATACAGCCAGATGGGGCTGTGGCCGGGCGACGAGCATTTCCGCGACCGCTACAAGATGCTCGGCGAATATGCCCATATCCTTCGCGAGCTGTGGGAGACGGGGGTTTCCGACTATAAGGGCGAATATTATCAAATGGAGGATTGCCGGGTTCGGCCGATGCCGCGCGGCGAGATGAAGATCATCTGCGCCGGCTCCTCCGACGAAGGCCTCGCCTTCTCGGCGCAATATGCCGACTATGCCTTCTGCCTCGGCAAGGGAGTCAATACGCCGACCGCCTTCGCCCCCAACAACGAACGGCTGATGGCGGCGACCGCCAGGACCGGGCGGGACGTCAGGATCTACGCCTTGTTCATGGTCATCGCCGCCGAGACCGACGAGGAAGCGATGGAGAAATGGATCTCCTATCGCGAGGGCGTCGACGAGGACGCGGTGGCGTGGCTCGGAGCGCAGGGCGCGGCGGACAAGACGTCCACGACGACCAATGTCCGCCAGCTCGCCGATCGCGAGAGCGCGGTGAACCTCAACATGGGTACATTGGTCGGGTCCTATGAGAGCATCGCGCGGATGCTCGACGAGGCTTCCACGGTGCCGAACACCGGCGGAGTGCTGCTGGTGTTCGACGACTTCATCGCAGGGACGGAGGCGTTCGGGGAGCGGATCCAGCCGCTGATGAAGTGCCGGCAAGGGTAGGCCGGGGGGGCGTGACGCCTCTCGTCGTCCCGGCGAAGGCCCGGACCTCGTGGAGATACAGGCGCCGGGTCCTTCACCCGGCGAGATCCCGGCCTTCGCGGGGATGACGGGCTAGGCCGGCCGCGACCGGTCCCGGCCCGCCGTGCGCTAGGCCAGCCGCTCGGGCACCTCGAGCGCTTCCTCCTTCAGGGTTTCGCGCGGGGCGAGGGCTTCCCAGGGGAAGACGTACCAGCTCTTGTCGACGTCGCGGTCGATCTCGCTTCCGCGATATTCCGCTCGGGCATTGGAGCGGGTGTTGTGGATGAGCACGGCGACCCGAAGGCCCTCGGGGCCGCCGGTCTTGGCCTCGATCGCGGCGCGCAGATAGTTGATCGTGCTCCCGCTGTCGTTGATGTCGTCGACGATGAGGATTCGGTCGCCGTCGCGAATCTTCGCGGCCAGCTTGTCGAGCAGCTCGTCGCCGAAACCGTGCTCGCCCGAGCTGTGGTCGACCGAGAGCAGGGGCAGCGCGGTGCGGTGGGACAGATAGGCGCCGGGGACGAGCCCGCCACGGCCGATCCCGACGAGAAAGGTGGGATCCCAGCCGTCGGCCTCGATCTGCCGCGCCAGCGCCTCCACCTCGGCGAGGAAGCGCTCGTAGGGAATGTAATAGAGGGTCGGTTCGGACATGGCCGCTCCTGCTGGACGGGGCGGCAGGCATAGAGGCGCGGCGCGGCGCGGACAATGGCTGCAACCGGGCCCCCCTCCCTGCGTGCAGGGAGGGGGGCGTCGGACCCGTCCGCCAGGTCCGCGCGTACTGCCCCGCATGACCCGGCGCGAAAGTCTCTTCCCGACCTTCTTCCTCTCCGGCTTCGAATGCTCGACCTTCCTGTGGCACGAGCGCGGCCGGCGCGACCTGTGCGAGGAGACCCAGCACCGCGCCCATGCCGACGAGGATTACCGGATGCTCGCCTCGCTCGGGATCGCCGTGGCGCGCGAAGGCATTCCCTGGCCGATGGTCGACAAGGGCGCAGGGCGCTTCGACTTCTCGGCGATCGATCCGTTTCTCGACGCCCAGCGGCGCCACTCCATCCTGCCGATCTGGGACCTGTGCCATTACGGCTATCCCGACGACGCCGATCCGTTCGACCCGGCCTTCGCCCGCCGCTTCGCCGATTACGCCCGCGCCGCCGCGCTCTACGTGACCGAGCGGGCGCATCACGGCCCGCCTTTCTTCACGCCGACCAACGAGCCGACCTTCTTCGGCTACATGGCCGGCGAATGGGCCTGGGCGGCGCCGTTCGGGCGCGACCGCGAGACCCGCCGGCGGCTGACCGTCGCGCTCGCCGGCGCCGACATCGCCGGCGTGAACGCAATACGCGCGGTCGTGCCCGAGGCGCGGATGATCCATATCGATCCCTTGATCTGGGTGGTTCCGCCGCGCGACCGCCCGGACCTCGCGGAGGCGGCGTGGCGGGAGAGCTACGACGACGCCTATCTCGCCTGGGACGTGATCGGCGGCCTTCGCCATGCCGAGCTCGGCGGAAGTCCGCAGATCCTCGATATCATCGGCTTCAACAATTACAGCTTCGGCCAGATGGAATATCGCGAGCATGGGCCGCACGCGCCGCTCGAGCCGGACGACGAGAGGGTCCGCCCGCTCGCGGACCTGATCGAGGAGGGATGGAAGAAGTATCGCAGGCCCTGCATCGTCGCCGAGACGTCGGGGCTGAAGGGCGGCCGGCCGGACTGGCTGAACGACATCGTCGGCGAAAGCCTCGCCGCCGTGAACCGTGGAGTCGACCTCCAGGCCGTGTGCCTGTTCCCGGCGGTCGACATGCCGGACTGGGGAACGGGCGAGTGGGTCCATAACGGCATCGCCGACCTCGAGCGGCTACCCAACGGCTCGCTGATGCGGGTGCCTTACGTGCCCTACGTCGACGCTCTTCGGCGCTGGCAGAAGAGGCTGAACCGGGTGACCGAGCTCGACGAGGATCCGTTCGATACCGCGGTGGACCTGGCGGATATCGTCCAGGCGGCGAAGGAATTGGCGCCCAAGGCGGACAAGGACTGGAGCTGACGAAGCCGTGGGCGCGATCATCGCCCCTGAAGATTGGACGCCATCGCGAGCCGCATGGCGCGGACCGAGTCGCGGAAGGCGGAATCCCAATCGGCCTGGGCGGTCCGGTCTTTCTTCGCCTGCGCGAGCTTGAATACGGCCTCGACGCTGTCGGCCAGGTCCGGAGGCGCGGTTCCTTCTTCGAAAAGGATGTGCATTCGCTGCGAGGCGTCGCGTATCCGGTACGTCCACTTGTCCAGGTCGTCGGGCGTTTTCGGCTTGTGAGTTGCAATCGTGAGCAATTCGGAGAAGACCTTCTGTCTCTCGGTCGTCAGCCACTTTCGATGCTCGCCCCGCCGGGCGATCCACGCGCCGCCGAACGTCGTCACCAATTGTCCCGCGATTCCGCCCGCCAGGATCGACGCGATCAAGCTTTGCCACGTCACCGGCGAGGGCGCGGCATTCTGGGCAGCGGGTGCGGCCGTCGCGGGAGCCGACGTGCGATTCGCCGTCGCCGCCAGGTTTCCCGGCGTTCCAGCGCCCGTCTCCGCCGGACGGGCCACGCCGATCGTGACGTTCCCGACGTTCGCCCGTCCGGCACCTGTCGAGGCCGGCAGGCCGACAAGCGAAAGAACCACGAGGGAGAGGTAGGCGAAATGCCGCACGGGAAATCCTTTCATCGCGACGGGCGTCGGTCTCGCTCTAAGCCTCCTTCGAGCGCAGTTCGAGTCTCCGGACTCCGCCGCCCGGGCGCTGCCCGGACGAGGATTGCCCGGCGAAGCGCGCGCTCCAGCGTTGACGGCAGCCTTTCCGCGCGCCATTGACGTTTACGTAAAGGAGAGCCGCCGATGCCCGACCTGGACACCTTCCGCGCCGAGACCCGCGCCTGGCTGGAGGCGAATTGCCCGGCCGAGATGCGCGAGCCGATGCGGGACGAGAGCGACGCCTGCTGGGGCGGACGCGACGCGCAATTCAAGAACGACGCTCAGAAGCTGTGGATGGAGCGTATGGCGGAGCGCGGCTGGACCGTGCCCGACTGGCCGACCGAATATGGCGGCGGCGGCCTCTCCCCGGCCGAGACCAAGATCCTCAAGCAGGAGATGGCGCGGATCGGCGCGCGCAATCCGCTGATGAGCTTCGGAATCTCGATGCTCGGGCCGGCGCTGCTCAAATATGGGACTAAGGAGCAGAAGAAGCGATTCCTGACCGAGATCGCGCGCGGCGAGATACGCTGGTGCCAGGGCTATTCGGAACCCAATGCCGGCTCCGACCTCGCCTCGCTCCAGACCCGCTGCGAGGATAAGGGCGACCACTGGCTGGTCAACGGCCAGAAGGTGTGGACGTCCTACGCCGACAAGGCCGACTGGATCTTCTGCCTGGTTCGAACCGACCCGCAAGCGCCCAAGCACAAGGGGATCAGCTTCCTTCTGTTCGACATGGCGAGTCCGGGCGTGTCGACCAAGCCGATCCTTCTCATCTCCGGCTACTCGCCCTTCTGCGAGACCTTCTTCGACGACGTGAAGGTGCCCAAGGACCAGGTGGTCGGCGAAGTGAACAAGGGCTGGGACGTCGCCAAATATCTGCTCGGCCACGAGCGCGAGATGATCAGCGCAATGGGCCTTGGCGGCCAGTCCGGAAGCCTCGGCGAGGCGTTCGCCGACGTCCTCGCCGACGACCCGCTGCTTCGCGCCGACATCGCCCGCTTCGACGTCGACGCAATGGCGTTCCGGGCGATGTCGGAGCGGTTCATGGACGAGCTGAAGGCCGGCATGGCGCATCCCGCCCAGCCTTCGATGATGAAATATGCCGGCACCGAGTTGAACAAGGCCCGGCACGAGCTGGTCATGGCCGCGGGCGGATCGAACGCCCTGGAATGGGAGAGCGACCGCTCCCGCCAGGGCAAGTCGGCGCGCGAATGGCTTCGAACCAAGGCCAATTCGATCGAGGGCGGAACGAGCGAGGTCCAGCTCGGAATCATCGCCAAGCGGATATTGGAGCTGCCGGGGAGCTAGTCCCCTCTCCCCCGTGGGGAGAGGGTTAGGGAGAGGGGGAGTCCCTCGTCGAAAATCAATGGCCGGGGGGATCCGACTCCCCCTCTCCCCGGCCCTCTCCCCATAGGGGAGAGGAAGGAACGCCAATGCCGCTCTATCTCACCGACGACCAGGTCATGCTCCGCGACACGGCGCGGCAGCTGATGGCGGATGAAGGCTCGATCGCCAGCCAGCTCCGCAAATATCGCGACATGGGCTGCAAGGACGGATTCGGCCACGCGCTTTGGAAGCAGCTCGCCGAGCTCGGCTTCACCGGAATCCTGATCGGCGAGGAGCAAGGCGGCCTCGGCCTCGGCCACGTCGAGGCGGGGATCGTGATGGAGGAGATCGGGCGCAACCTCACCCCTTCGCCGTTCCTGGTGACGGCGGTCGCGGCGGTCGAGGCGCTGAAGGGGACTCCGCACGCGAAGCGCTGGTTTCCCGGAATTCTCGCCGGCGACACGGTGGCGGCGCTTGCGGTCGACGAGGGGCCGAAACACCGGCCCGAGGCGATCGAGATGCGGGCGGAGCGCTCCGGCAACGGCTTCCGGCTGACCGGACGCAAGCAGTTCGTGGTGCAGGGCGCCTCGGCGGACCTGATCGTCGTCGCCGCTCTGGCGGAGGAGGGCGTTACCCTGTTCGCGGTCGAGAAGGAGGCCGGCGGGCTCGAGGTGGAAGGAGTCCGCCTCGCCGATTCCAGCATCGGCGCCCGGCTCGACTTCCAGGGCGTCGAGGTGGATTCCGACGCGGTGATCGGCGAGGTCGGCGGAGGTTCCGAGCTTCTCGGGCGGGTGCTCAACGCCGGCCGCGCAGGAGCGGCGTCCGAGATGGTCGGGCTCGGATCGGCGGCGATGGCGATGACCGTCGACTATCTCAAGCAGAGGAAGCAGTTCGGCCGGCTGATCGGCGAGTTCCAGGCGCTCCAGCACCGCTCCGCCCATCTCTATTCGGAACTCGAGATCGCCCGCTCGGCGGCGCTCAAGGCCCAGCAGCTGCTCGACGAGGGAAGCCCGGAGGCGGAGGCGATGGTTAGCGTCGCCAAGGCCAAGGCGGGGCGAACGTCGGCGCTCGCGGTGCAGGAGGGCGTGCAGATGCACGGCGGTATCGGGATGACGGACGAGTACGACATCGGTCTCTACATGAAGCGCGACCGGGTGCTGAACGAGCTGTTCGGCGATCCCGCCTACCACGCCGACAAGCTTGCGCGGATGAAGGGTTACTGACGGAGGGCGTGTAGCCGTCACCCCGGACTTGAACCCGGGTTCACCTTCCTGTTGAGCCGGTGAGACGAACAAGGTGGCTGCCGGATCAAGTCCGGCATGACGGAGTCCGCAAATGCCCCTCGATCCCGAATCCTTCGACCTTCTCCTGTCCACCCTCCGCCGGTTCGTTTCCGAGCGTCTCCGACCGCTCGAAGCGCGGGTGGCGGACGAGGACGAGGTTCCCGGCGAGATCGTCGCCGAGATGCGGGAGATGGGCCTGTTCGGCCTGTCCATCCCGGAGGAATATGGCGGCCTCGGCCTGACGATGGGCGAGGAGGTCCGGGTCGCCCTCGAACTGGGCGGAACCACGCCCGCCTTTCGATCCACCTTCGGCACCAATGTCGGGATCGGCAGCCAGGGGCTCGTCATGGCCGGCTCCGACGCGCAGAAAAGCGAATGGCTGCCTCGGATCGCCAGCGGCGAGGTGATCACCAGCTTCGCCCTTACCGAGCCGGGAGCGGGTTCCGACAGCGCTTCGGTCCAGACCAAGGCCGTTCGGGACGGAGACCTCTACCGGCTCACCGGCACGAAACGGTACATCACCAATGCCGACAAGGCGTCGCTGTTCACGGTGATGGCACGGACCGGCGGTCCGGGCGCGAAAGGTGTAAGCGCCTTCCTCGTCCCGCGCGACCTTCCGGGAGTCAGCGTCGGCAAGCCGGAGAAGAAGATGGGCCAGCAGGGCGCCCATGTCTGCGACGTGGTCTTCGACGACGCCCTGGTGCCGGCGGCCAACCGGCTGGGCGAGGAAGGGGAGGGGTTCGGGATCGCGATGCGCGTGCTCGACCGAGGCCGGCTCCACATCGCCGCGGTCTGCGTCGGGATCGCCGAGCGGCTGATCGCCGACGCCGTCGGCTATGCCGCCGATCGGCGCCAGTTCGGCAAGGCGCTTTCCGACTTCCAGCTGATCCAGGCGATGATCGCCGATTCCAAGACCGAGACTATGGCGGCCCGGGCGCTGGTGCTGGAAGCCGCGGCGCTCAAGGATCGCGGCGAGCCGATCACGCTCGAGGCCGCGGCGGCCAAATATTTCGCGAGCGAGACGGTTGGCCGCGTCGCCGACCGCGCGGTGCAGATATTCGGCGGGGCGGGCTACATCGCCGACTATGGAATCGAGCGGCTGTACCGCGACGTCAGGCTGTTCCGCATCTACGAGGGGACGAGCCAGATCCAGCAGCTGGTGATCGCGCGCGAGACGATGAAGCGGGGCGGGTAGCTTCCCGTCGTCCCAGCGCGGGCCGGGACCCCAGCGGGTGAAGAACTCGGCGCCTTTCATCCCCCGAGACCCCGGCCTCCGCCGGGGCGACGGCTATCTGCGAACCATCAAATTCATCCGCGCCGCCGCGATGGGCCGCGCGCGGTCCTGCTGCCAGGCGTGGGCTTCGACGTTGGCGACCCGCTTGCCGAGGCGGGTGACGAGGGCGCTGGCGAAGGTGTCGTGCTCGCCCCCGCCGCGCAGGAAATCGATCGAGAGGTTGATCGGCTTGACCGTCGCCCCCGGTTCGAGCGCCGACTGGACCGTGCCGAGCGCGGCGAATTCGAGCAGCCCGGCGATCGCTCCGCCGTGGAGGAAGCCGGGGCGGCCGATCACCCGCTCGCCATGGGGCATGATCCAGAGCGTCTCGTCGCCGCGCCTTTCGGTTCGGAGGCCGAGCAGCTCGGCATAGGGCGGAAGGGGGTGCATGGGTTGGCGACTAGCGGCGCCCGAACGTTCCGTCACCCCGGACTTGATCCGGGGTCCACCTTCTTCTCCGCCTCGGTGGCAGGGCAGGTGGATTCCGGATCAGGTCCGGCATGACGCTCAAGGTCCGCCGGTTCGTCGATGTCGTGAAGGGTTTCTCCGATGGCGAGCGACCAGCCCAGCGCCTCGATCCGCCGCACCGTCTCCCCCGCCACCGAATCGGTGCTCCAGGGCATGTCGTCGAACAGGCTCGGATCGAAGCGGCGCAGGCCGAGCAGGACGTAGCCGCCATCCTCCGCCGGGTGGAGGACGACGTCGTGCGCCGCCAGCGCCGCCGCCGCCGCGGCGAGGCGCGGGCGGTCGAGGGCGGGGCAGTCGGCGCCGATGAGGAGGACCGGCCCCTGCTCGAGCGCGCGCCGGGCGGCGCGCGCCAGGCGGGCGCCGAGATCGCCTTCGCCCTGCGCCGTCAGGGCGAGGCCGGAGCGCGGCTCGAACCAGGACGCGGCGTCCGGATCGCCGCACAGCTCGACTTCGAGGCCGGTCGCGAGCGCCTCGTCCACCGTCCGCTCCAGCATCTCGCGGGCGAGTCGGGCGGCGCCCTCCGGCCCCAGAGCGGGGATGAGGCGGGTCTTCACCCGGCCCGCGACCGGCTGCTTGGCGAAGAGGACGATCCGGGTCAGCCGCGCCGCCAGCGATGATAGCGCTCGGCCCAGCGCAGCAGCGTTTCCGGCTGGTGCGCGCGGCGCCAGGCGCCGGCGGCATATTTGTTCGACTCGGCCATGGTCGGATAGGCGTGGATCGTCGAGAGGATCTTGCCGAGGCCGAGGCGGTGGCGGATCGCCAGGACGATCTCGGCGATCGCCTCGCCGGCGCCGGCGGCGACGATCGTTGCGCCGAGGATCCTGTCGCGCCCGGGCGTCAGGAGCAGCTTGACGAATCCGCGGCGGGCGCCTTCCGCCACCGCCCGGTCGAGCCCGGCGATGTCGTAGCGGACGAGCTCGTAGGGGATTCCCGCCTCGCGGGCGGAGGCCTCGTTATGGCCGACATGGGCGATCTCGGGATCGGTGAAGGTGACCCAGGGAAGCGCCGAATAGTCGACCTTGAACCGGCGGAATCGGCCGAACAAGGCGTTGACCGCCGCGTGCCACGCCTGATGCGAGGCGGCGTGGGTGAATTGGTAGGGGCCGGCGACGTCGCCGACGGCGTAGATGTTCGGGAAGGCGGTCTCGAGCCGTTCGTTGACGGCCAGGGTCTTTCCAGTCTCGATGCCGAGCTGTTCCAGGCCGTAGCCGGTCAGCCGGGCCTTGCGTCCGATGGCGATGAGCAGTTCGTCGAACGGCGCTTCGCCCGAGCGCGTGACCAGCGTCCGGCCCTCGACCCGAACCGCGGGGTCGCCGAGGCGAAGCGTGACCCCCTCCTCGCGGAGCAGGTCCGCGACCAGGGCCGAGACCTCCTCGTCCTCGCGCGGCAGCAGCCGGTCTCCGGACTCGACCAGGGTGACGGCGCTCCCGAGCCGGGCGAAGGCTTGCGCCATCTCGCAGCCGATCGGGCCGCCGCCGACGATGGCGAGGCGCGCGGGAACGTCGGGACGGCCGCGAAGGGCGTTCCACATCGTCTCGCTGGTCAGATAGCCGCTCTCCGCCAGCCCGGGCAAATCGGGCACGAAGGGCTCGGCGCCCGCGGCGATGACGATGTTGGGCGCGGTAAGCCGTTCGCCGCCGTCGATCTCGACCGTCCAGGGGTCGACGATCCGGGCATGGCCCTGGCGGACGTCGACTCCCAGCGACCGGTAGCGCTCGGCGCTGTCGTGCGGCGCGATCGCGGCGATGGCGGCATGGACCCGCTCGATAACGCGGTCGAAGCGGACCGGCGGCCTTTCAAGCGAACCGAGGAAATCGGCTCGGCTATCGTGCGCGGCCCTGGCGCAGGCGATCAGGGTCTTGGAGGGGACGCAACCGGTGTTGAGGCAGTCGCCGCCCATCGCCTTCGCCTCGATCAGGGTCACCTCCGCCCGAACCGCGGCGGCGATATAGGCGGTGACCAGCCCGCCCGAGCCGGCGCCGATGACGATGAGGTTGCGGTCGAAGCGCGGAGGCCGCTTCCAGCCGCGGTAGATCCGCCGGCGGCGAAGCCACGCGGCGATCGCCTTTCCGGCGAGCGGGAAGAGGCTGAGCAGCAGCAGCGAGAGGATGAGGCCGGGGGAGGCTGCGTCGCGAAGGCTCGAAAGGCGGCCGAGCTGGGTTCCCGCGTTGACGTAGACGAAGGTGCCCGGGAGCATTCCGACCTGGCTGACCGCGTAGAAGGTCGGCAGTCGCAGCCGGGTGAGGCCCATCCCGAGGTTGACCAGCCAGAACGGCACCGCCGGGTTGAGCCGAAGGGTCAGGAGGTAGAAGATTCCGTCCTTCTCCACCCCGCGGTCGACCGCCTCTAGCCGACTGCCGAAGCGCTTCCGGACCCAGCCGCGAAGCGCGTAGCGGGAGCCGAGGAAGGCGAAGCTCGCGCCGATCGACGAGGCGAAGGAGGCGATTGCAAGGCCCGGCCAGAGGCCGAAGATCGCGCCCGCCGCGAGGGTGAGGACGATCGCTCCGGGAACCGAGAGCGCCGCCGCCGCGACGTAGGCGAGGAAGAAGGCGGCCGCCGCCGCGAGCCGGTGCGCCTCGACATAGGAGGCGAGCTCGGCCTGCCGCGCCTTGAGTCCGGCGAGGGTCAGCCACTCGCGAAGCGGCGAGAGGAAGGCGGCCGCGACGAGTCCGGCGACGAGGAGCAGGAGGAGGATCCTGCCGTAGCCCGCCCGTTTCATCTTCCGCTCCCGATGCAAGGGGAGGGGATTAGCACCGCTCCCGCTTTTCGCCTATCCATGCGCCGAGGAGAGAGTCCATCGCCACCGTCGCCAACCGCTTGCCCTCGCCCTTCGCGGATCCGCTCGCGCGCCCGCTCGATCCGGCCAAGTTCCGCGACCCGGCGCTCACCGCCCGGGGCGAGAGGCGCGCCCGGGTCGCGCTCGACGGGCTTCGGACGCTGTGGCTGAACACCGGCACTCTGTGCAACCTGGCCTGCTCGACCTGCTATATCGACAGCTCGCCGCTGAACGACGCGCTCGTCTACCTGACCCTGGCCGAGACCGAGCCCTATCTCGACGAGGCGGCGGCGCTCGGCGCCCACGAAATCGGCTTCACCGGCGGGGAGCCGTTCATGAACCCGGCGATCGTCGAGATGATCGCCGCGTCGCTGGCGCGCGGGTTCGACGTCCTCGTCCTCACCAACGCGATGCGGCCGATGCGCCGCTTCGAGGCGGAGCTGCTCGCTCTGCCGCGCGACCGGCTGACGCTTCGAGTCAGCCTCGACCATCATAGCGGCCCGGTGCACGAGGCGGAGCGGGGCGCCGGCACCTGGGAGAAGGCGCTGGACGGGATCGAGTGGCTGTCGAGGAACGGCTTCCGGATCGCCGTGGCGGGGCGGCAGCTTCCGGGCGAGAGCCAGAGCGACGCCCGGGCGGGCTATCTCGGCCTGTTCGCCCGGCTCGGGATCGAGGTGGCGGGCGGCCTCGTCCTCTTCCCGGCGATGGACTCGGCGGCGGACGTTCCCGAGATCAGCGAGTCCTGCTGGGGAATACTCGGAGTGTCGCCCTCGGCTCCGATGTGCGCGTCGAGCCGGATGGTGGTGAAGGCGCGCGGAGCGAAAAGGCCGCATGTCGTCGCCTGCACCCTGCTCCCCCACGACCCGCAGTTCGCGCTCGGACCGACGCTCGCGGACGCGCGCCGCGAGGTGGCTCTCAACCACCCCCATTGCGCCCGCTTCTGCGTCCTCGGCGGGGCGAGCTGCTCGGGCTAGGGACGATGCTTTCGGTCGTCATTCCCACCCTCGACAGCGCGGCGACCCTCGCCGCCTGCCTCGCCGCGCTGGGCGAGGTGGAGGAGATCGTCGTTGCCGACGGCGGATCGGGCGACGGGACGGCGGCGCTGGCGCAAGCGGCGGGAGCGAGGGTCGTCGCCGCGCCGCGCGGGCGGGGGCCGCAGCTCGCCGCCGGGGCGGCCGCGGCGCTCGGCGACTGGCTCCTCTTTCTTCACGGCGATACCCTGCTCGAGCCCGGCTGGCGCGCCTGCGCCGAGCGCCACATGGCGCAGCCGTCCGACAGTCCCGCCTGCTTCCGCTTCCGACTCGCCGACGGAGCGTGGCAGGCGCGGCTGGTCGAGGCCGGGGTCGCCGCCCGCGTAAGGCTGCTCGGCCTCCCCTACGGAGACCAGGGGCTGATCGTCTCGCGGCGCCGCTACGAAGAAGCGGGAGCCTATCGGCCGCTTCCGCTGATGGAGGACGTCGACCTCGTCCGGCGGCTGCCCCGCCCGGTCCTCCTCGCCGCCGCGGCGACGACTTCGGCGGAAAGGTGGCGCCGCGACGGATGGCTCCGTCGCTCGGGCAGGAACCTCCTGTGCCTGGCCGCCTGGAAAGCGGGCGTGCCGGTGCGATGGATCGCCCGTGCCTACGGCTGAAGCCCTGTTCGAGGCGGCGGCGGCTCGGCTTCGCGCCGGCGACCCGGGCGAGGCACGGACGCTCTTCGCCCGCGCCGCCGCCGCCGGAAGCCGTCCGGCTGCCGTCATCTACACCAACTTCGTCGCCGCCGGCGTGGGCGGAGCGGCGGACTGGCCACGCGCCGTCGCGCTGCTTCGCGAGCTCGCCCGGTCGGGGCGCCGCTCGGAGCGGGAGCTCGCGCTCATCGAGGCGATGGACCTGGACCCGGACGGGAGCCCCGCCTCGCTCCCTCGGGGCGAGCCGGTCAGCGAACGGCCGCGCATCCTGCGCTTCGACTCATTCTTCACGCCCGAGGAATGCCGCTACCTCGCCGAAGCGGCGGCGCCGATGCTCCGGCCCGCGGTCGTCGTCGACCCCGCGACCGGCCGCCAGCGTCCCGATCCGGAGCGGGTCTCCGACGGCGCGGGCTTCACCGCACCGCTCGAGACGCTCGCCGTCCACGCCCTCAACCGCCGAATCGCGGCGGCGAGCGGGACGGCGGCGGAGCAGGGCGAGCCGCTTCAGGTGCTTCGCTATCGCCCGGGCGGCGAATATCGCACCCACCTCGACGCCATTCCCGGCTTCGCCAACCAGCGCGCTATGACGATGCTGGTCTGGCTGAACTCCGCTTACGAGGGAGGCGAGACGCGGTTCGAAGCGCCGCGACTGTCGCTGAAGGGCGCCGCCGGGGACGCGATCCTGTTCCGAAACACCGCGTCCGACGGCCGTCCCGACCCGGCTTCGGCGCATAGCGGGCTTCCGGTAAGGGCAGGCGAGAAGCTCATCGCCAGCCGCTGGATCCGGGAACGGCGGTTCGAGGGCGGGTAGGCCGGCGATCCGCCGACACTCGCGAGCGTGATGCCGGACTTGATCCGGCATCCGCCTTCTTCCCATTGGCCGCGCATGAAGAAGGTGGAGCCCGGATCAGGTCCAAGGTGACGCCTTGACTTGCCTCGAAGCACGCGCCGGCCGCGCGGCGGCCGGGGGCGGGCGCACCTCGGAGGAGACCCCTTCTCCCGCCAAGGCACGCCACACCCATCGCAACCCCCTTGGCAGGCTGGAGGAAGCGACCCCTTCGCCCACGTGCGAAGAGCCGTCCGAGCCGCGCGACTCGGCACCCTCATCTTCCGGGATTCGGTCTTCCGGTCAAGAACAAATAAGGAACATCAGCCGTTCGCGAGGCGCGGGCAGATCAGCTGGAGCCGCGCCAGCATGGCCGGATCGCGCGCCTCCGGAGCGGTCACCACGGCGCTGTCGAGGATCGTGTCGAGGGGACAGAGCGGGCGGCTCGGCGGCAGCATCCGCGCGAGAGCCTCCACCAGCCGCGCCGCTCCGGCCGCATTGGCGTGCAGGCGGGCGAGGATGTCGGCGACTTCGACCGGCGCCTCGTCGCGCCGCCAGCAATCATAGTCGGTGACCATCCCGACCAGCGCGTAGGGCAGCTCCGCCTCGCGGGCGAGCTTGGCCTCGGGCATCGCCGTCATCCCGATCACATCGCACCCCCAGGAGCGGTAGAGGTCGCTCTCCGCCCGCGAGGAGAATTGCGGCCCCTCCATGGCGAGGTAGGTGCCGCCGCGGGCGACCTGCGCCCCGGCCGCTTCGGCCGCCGAGGCCGCGAGGGCGGAAAGCCGTGGGCAGACCGGGTCGGCCATCGAGACGTGGGCGACCAGGCCGGGGCCGAAGAAGCTCGATTCGCGCGCGACGGTCCGGTCGATGAACTGGTCGACGACGACGAAGCGCCCCGGAGCCAGTTCTTCGCGAAGCGATCCGACCGCCGAGATCGCGACGACGTCGGTGCAGCCGGCACGCTTCAGAGCCGCGATATTGGCGCGATGATTGAGGTCCGACGGGGGGATCCGGTGGCCGCGCCCGTGGCGTGGCAGGAAGACGAAACGGACGCCGTGGAGGCGCCCGACGAGCAGCGAGTCCGAAGGCCGCCCCCAGGGCGTCTCCATCTCCACCCAGTGGGAGTCCTCGAGCGCGTCGAGGGCGTAGAGGCCGGAGCCGCCGAGGATTCCGATCGTCCATTCGTCCATGGCGGGGGATTAGCCGCAAACGAGGCATTCCGGCCATGCTTGTTTGCGTCTAGGCTCCGTCGCTCGCGCGGCTTTTCCCCTCTCCCGCCCGCGGAAGAGGGCAGGGTGAGGGTCTTTGGAACGAACTAGGCAGGACCCCCACCTTCCCCTCTCCCGCGGGCGGCGAAGGGGAAAGGGGAGGCGCGCCCTCAAGATCGCCGCCTGGAGCCTCGCCGCTCTCCTCGCCGTTCCGCTTCTCTATCTGCTCGCCGCGCTCCTACTCGGAGCGGTCCCCGCCAACGGGGGCTGGCGCGAGGCTCCGGCGGGGGTCCGAATCCTCATCAGGACCAATGGGGTCCATACCTGGATCATGGTCCCCAAGGTGAGCGCGGACATGGACTGGCGGCCGCTCGTTCCGGGCGAGCATCTGCGCGATCCGCGTTGGGGCCGGGCGAATTACGTCGCGCTCGGCTACGGCAACCGCACCATCTACCTGAACACGCCGACCTGGGCCGATCTCAAGATGAAGGACGCGCTCTCGGCCGCGGCGGGGTGGGGTCCCGGGCTGATGCACGCCGACCACGACCAGGACCCGCGGCCCTCCGCCGACCAGCGCCCGCTGACCCTTAGCCGCGAGGAATATCGCCGCCTCGTCGCCTTCATCCGGGCGAGCTTCCGCTACGACGCCCGCGGGCGGACCATTCCCGTCCTCGGCCGCGGCTACGGCGCGTCGGACATGTTCTACGAATCCTCCGGCACCTACAGCGCCCGGCTGACCTGCAACGAGTGGACCGGGCGGGCACTGCGCGCGGCGGGCGTCCGTACCGGGCTTTGGACCCCTTTCTCGCAAAGCATCATGTGGCGGCTTTGAGGGGGCCAGCGGGCGGATGGGGACGGTACGGACAAATCGGGACAGTGACTTTCTCGACCTGAGGGGGACCGCTTCCCCGCGGTGGAGCGGAAAAGTTACTGTTCCCATTCGCGGTACCAGGCGCGGAAGCTGCTGTCCCAGTTTGCGTTCCCATTCGCCTTCGACGTGGCGGCTGGAATGATCGCGCCGCCGCCACCGCCGGGGGTACCCACCGCCGCGCGGGTGCGTTAGGAGGGCGCAACTCACAACCACAGGGGGTCCGTGATGGCGAAGATACTCGGCAACTTCCACCTCGCGCTCGGCATCGGCATCGTCCTGCTGATCGCGGCGATGTTCGGCCTCCACGGCGATCTGATCGGCGGCGGCGGCTATCCCTGGGGGCAGTGGCTTCGCTACCTCCACATCTTCGCCGGAATCCTGTGGATCGGCCTGCTCTATTATTTCAACTTCGTGCAGATCCCGACCATGCCGAAGGTCCCGGCCGAGCTGAAGCCGGCCGTTTCCAAATATATCGCTCCCGCCGCGCTCTTCTGGTTCCGCTGGGCGGCGCTCGCGACGGTGATCCTCGGCTTCCTCGTCGCCGAGAGCCTGCAGAACGGCTATAGCGGCCGCGCCCTCACCTTCCAGGAGGGCTACCGCACGATCGGAACCGGCATGTGGCTCGGAGTCATCATGGCGGCCAACGTCTGGTTCGTGATCTGGCCGAACCAGAAAAGGGCGCTCGGGATCGTCTCCTCCGCCGACGACGTGAAGGCGCGCTCAGCCTCGACCGCGATGATGGCGAGCCGGATCAACCTTATCCTGTCGATCCCGATGCTCTACTGCATGGCCGGGCAGGCGCATATCGGCGGCTGAGCCGGGCTGCCGCCGCGGATGACCGGAGGCTGGTCCTTCTCGATCGACCGCGGCGGCACCTTCACCGATATCGTCGGTCGCGCCCCCGACGGTCGGCTCCGCACCGCCAAGCTGCTCTCCGACAATCCCGAGCATTACGAGGACTCGGCGGTCGAGGGCATCGCCCGGCTGATGGCGGAGCACGGCCGCGGCCCGCTCGTCGCGGTGAACATGGGCACCACCGTCGCCACCAATGCTCTGCTCGAGCGCAAGGGCGAGCCGCTCGTCCTTGCGATCACCGCCGGCTTCGCCGACGCGCTGCGCATCGGCTACCAGGCCCGGCCCGACATCTTCGCCCGGCGGATACTCCTTCCCGAGGCGCTCTATGGGCATGTCGTGGAAATCGACGAAAGGGTGACGGCGGGGGGCGAGGTGCTTCGCCCGATCGACCCGCCCGGCGTTCGAGCGGCGCTCGCCGACGCTTATCAGGCCGGCTATCGCGCCATCGCGATCGTTCTGATGCACGGCTGGCGCTGGACCGCGCACGAAGCGGCGGTGGCGGCGCTGGCCCGGGAGATCGGCTTCACCCAGGTTTCTGCGAGCCACGAGGTCGGGCCGCTGGTGAAGCTGGTCGGCCGCGGCGACACGACCGTGGTCGACGCTTATCTGTCCCCGGTGCTTCGGCGGTACGTCGACAAGGTGGTGGAGGCATTGGGCGCGAAAGGCGCGGTCGTCCCTCCCGTTGCCGCGGCGGAGGCCGGAGCCTCGGCGGGTGAAGGCCACCGGAGCCTTTCACCTCCTGGGGTCCCGGCCTCCGCCGGGACGGCGGTGGTGGAGCCCCGCCTCCTGTTCATGCAATCCTCCGGAGGTCTCACCGGCTCCGCCGCGTTCCAGGGGAAGGACGCGATCCTCTCCGGTCCGGCGGGGGGGATCGTCGGAATGGTGCGGACGGCGGGCGAGGCGGGGTTCGACCGGATCATCGGATTCGACATGGGCGGAACGTCGACCGACGTCTCCCACTATGACGGAGCCTACGAGCGGACCAACGAGACCGTGGTCGCCGGCGTGCGGGTCAGGGCGTCGATGCTGGAGATCCACACCGTGGCGGCCGGCGGAGGATCGGTCTGCCATTATGACGGCGCCCGCTTTCGGGTCGGCCCGGACAGCGCCGGCGCCGTCCCGGGGCCCGCCTGCTACCGGCGCGGCGGACCGCTGACCATCACCGACTGCAACGTCGTGCTGGGCAAGATCCGGGCGGAGCATTTCCCCCGGGTCTTCGGGCCGGGAGCCGACGCGCCGATCGACGTCGAAGCCTCCCATGCGCTGTGCGCCGAGATCGCCGTCCGGGCCGGCATGACGGCCAAGGCCGCGGCCGAGGGATTCATCCGGATCGCCGTTGACAACATGGCGGCGGCGATCAAGCGGATCTCCATTGCTCGGGGTCATGACGTTACCCGTTACACTCTGGTCTGCTTCGGCGGGGCGGGCGGCCAGCACGCCTGCCTCGTCGCCGACTCGCTCGGCATCGAGCGGGTGATGATCCACCCCCTGGCCGGCGTGCTCAGCGCCTACGGGATGGGCCTCGCCGACCTGGTCGAGCTGCGCCAGCGCAGCGTCGGCGGGGAGCCGCTGGAAGCGGTCCTGGATTCGCTCGCCGCCGAGGCGGAGGCAGCGCTTCGGGCGCAGGGGGTGGAGGCGGTGACCCTGAAACGACGCGCGGCGCTTCGCTACGAGGGAAGCGATTCGAGCCTGGAGGTGGACGTTTCGGAGGATATGGAAGCCGCGTTCGAGGCGGCTCACCGGCTCCGCTTCGGCTTCATCTCGCCGGACACCCCCATCGTCGTAGAGACCGCGGTGATGGAGGCCAGTGCCTCCACAAGGCAAGACGGGGAGGGGGGCGAGGCGAAGCCTGGTGGAGGGGTAGAGCGCGCGGCATCGTTCGAGTTACCCCTCCACCCCGCTTCGGGCGGTCCCCCTTCCCATCCGCGGGACGGGGAGGAAGTGTACGACCGCTCCAGACTTCCCCCCGGAACGCTCGTCCACGGCCCGGCCCTGATCGTCGACCCCTCGGCCACGACCGTGGTCGAGCCGGGCTGGAAGGCGGAAGTGGACCGCCATCTCAACCTCATCCTGACTCGAGCCGCGCCGCGCGAGGCGCGCCGGGCGATCGGCACGGACTCCGACCCGGTGATGCTCGAGGTGTTCAACAATCTGTTCATGGCGATCGCCGAGGAGATGGGCGCGGCGCTTCAGAGCACCGCCTCGTCGGTCAACATCAAGGAGCGGCTCGATTTCTCCTGCGCGATCTTCGATCGTGAGGGCGCGCTCATCGCCAACGCGCCGCACATTCCGGTCCACCTCGGCTCGATGGGCGATTCGATCCGGACCGTGATTGCCGCGCGCGGCGAAGGGCGCGACGGGCGCGGGATGCGCGAGGGCGATGCCTACGTCCTGAACGCGCCTTATCGCGGCGGCACCCATCTGCCCGACGTGACCGTGATCGTCCCGGTATTCGCCGCGGCGGGGGACGAACGGCCGGCCTGGTACGTCGCGGCGCGCGGCCACCATGCCGACATCGGCGGGATCGCCCCCGGCTCGATGCCGCCGGACAGCCGCTCGATCCTTGAGGAAGGCGTGCTGATCGACAACCGGCTGCTGGTCGACGAGGGGCGATTCCTGGAGGCGGAGATGCGCGCCCTGCTCGCCTCGGGCGAGTGGCCGGCGCGACGCCCCGACCGCAACCTCTCCGACCTCAAGGCCCAGGTCGCCGCCTGCGCGCGCGGCGCCGCCGAGCTTCGCCGGGTCGCGGCCGCCTACGGACGCGATGTCGTCGACGCCTACATGGCGCACGTCCAGGCCAATGCGGAGGAGGCGGTCCGCCGGCTTATCGGCTCGCTCCGCGACGGGGCGTTTCGCTACGCGATGGACAATGGCGCCGAGGTCCAGGTGGCGGTGACGGTCGACCGCGCCGCCCGCTCGGCCGTCGTCGACTTCACCGGCACCAGCGGCCAGCAGCCGAACAATTTCAACGCGCCTTATTCGATCTGCCGGGCCGCCACCCTCTACGTCTTCAGGGCGATGGTCGACGATCCGATCCCGATGAACGACGGCTGCCTTCGCCCGATCACCCTCGTCGTGCCCGAGGGCTCGATGCTCAACCCGCATTTCCCGGCCGCCGTCGTCGCCGGCAACGTCGAGACCAGCCAGGTGATCACCGACGCCCTCTTCGCCGCCTGCCGCGCGCTGGCGCCGAGCCAGGGGACGATGAACAATTTCACCTTCGGCGATTCGCGCCACCAATATTACGAGACGATCGCCGGCGGGGCCGGGGCGGGCCCGGACTTCGGCGGCGCGAGCGCGGTCCAGACCCACATGACCAACAGCCGGCTGACCGATCCCGAGATACTCGAGACTCGCTACCCGGTGCTGGTCGAGCGATTCGCCATCCGCCGAGGCTCGGGCGGGGCGGGGCGTCATCCGGGCGGCGACGGAGTCGAGCGGCGGCTGCGCTTCCTCGCCCCGATGCGCGCCAACATCCTCTCCAACCGCCGAACGGTCGCGCCGCGCGGAATCGAGGGAGGGGGAGACGCGAAGCCCGGCGTCAACCGGGTGATCCGGGCGGACGGCACGGTGGAGACGCTCGGCGCCACCGCTTCGGCCGAGATGCGTCCCGGCGACGTCTTCGCGATCGAGACTCCGGGGGGAGGGGGCTATGGAAAAATTCCCTCTCCCGTTCGCGGGAGCGGGTAGGGTGAGGGTCTTGCCGAGTCGGTGCCCCGGACCCTCATCCTCCCGCTTCGCGGGCCCCTCCCTCTCCGGCGAGCGGGAGAGGTGGGTTCGATGAACTATTTCGTCCTCGTCGGAATACTGATCGTCGTCGCCGGCTTCGCGCTCCGGCTCAATCCGCTGCTCGTCGTCGCCGTCGCGGCGATCGCGACGGGCCTCGTCGCCGGGAAGCCGCTGCTCGCGGTCATCGCCGCCTTCGGGAAGGCGTTCAACGACAGCCGGATCGTGACCATCATCTACATCCTCCTGCCCGTGATCGGGCTGCTGGAGCGTTACGGCCTGCAGCAACGCGCCCGAACCCTGATCGGCGGAATGCGGCGGGCGACCACCGGACGGCTGCTGGTCGCCTATCTCCTCTTCCGCCAGGTCTTCGCCAGCTTCGGCCTGACCTCGGTGGCGGGCCACGCCCAGACCGTGCGCCCGCTGGTCGCGCCGATGGCCGAGGCCGCGGCCGAGAAGCAGGATCCCGACATCGACGAAGCCGGTCGCGAGCGCGTGAAGGCGATGGCCGCGGCGACCGACAATGTCGGCAATTTCTTCGGCGAGGACATCTTCCTCGCCGTCGGCTCGATCCTCCTGATCGTGGGCTTCCTCGGACAGAACGGAATCCGCGTCGAGCCCCTGCAGCTGTCGGTCTACGCCATCCCGACGGCGGTGCTGGCCTTCCTGATTCACGGGGCGCGGCTGCTGTGGTTGGATCGGTCCTTGTCCTCCCCGTCGCGAAGCGGTGGGGAGGGAAACCGCCCGGAGGGCGGTGGAGGGGCTCGGCAGTCCGAAACCGCCCCTCCACCGGCTTCGCCGGTCCCCCTCCCCACCGGCTTCGCCGGCAGGGAGGACGAAGGATGATCGGGCTTCAGCCGCTTTACTGGCTGACCGGCGCGGTGTTCGCGGCGTTCGCGCTGTTGAGCTTCGGCGACCGGACCAACCGCAAGCGCTTCGGCAACGCGGCCTTTTGGGGGCTGGTGGCGACGAGCTTCTTTTTCGGCGACCGGCTCGGCGACCTCGGCAACGGGTTCCTGGTCCTCGTCCTCGTCGCGCTCGCCGGCTTCGGAGCGCTCGGCCGCGGCCACCCGCCGACGACGAGCGCGGAGGAAAAGGCCGAATCGTCGAGGCGGCGCGGCAACGCGCTATTCCTGCCCGCCCTCGTCATTCCCGTCACGGCGCTGCTCGGCACCTTGTTCCTCAAGAACAGCGGCTGGATCGATCCGAAGCAGGTGACCCTGGTGTCGCTCGGCGCCGGAGTGCTCCTCGCGCTCGCCGTCGGCTACGCCTGGCTCCGCCCGCCCGCCCTCGCTCCGCTCCAGGAAGGGCGGCGGCTGATGGATTCGGTCGGCTGGGCCGCTATCCTGCCGCAGATGCTTGCGGCGCTCGGCGCGGTCTTCGCGCTGGCCGGGGTGGGCGACGTGGTCGGCGGGATCGCCGGACGGATCCTCCCCGAAGGGAGCCTGTTCGCCGCCGTCGCCGTCTATGCTCTGGGGATGGCGGCGTTCACGATGATCATGGGCAATGCCTTCGCCGCCTTTCCGGTGATGACCGGCGCCGTCGCGCTTCCTATCCTGATCCGCGGCTTTCACGGCGATCCGGCGGCGATCTGCGCGATCGGAATGCTCGCCGGCTTCTGCGGGACCTTGATGACCCCGATGGCGGCGAACTTCAACATCGTCCCCGCCGCTCTGCTCGACCTCAAGGACCGCAACGCGGTGGTGAAGGCGCAGGTGGCGACGGCGATCCCGCTGCTCGCCTGCAACGTGCTTCTGATCTGGTGGCTGGGATTCCGCTGACCGTCATGCCGGACTTGATCCGGCATCCACCTTCTTTATGGCCGCGGGCAGGGGCAGATGGACCCCGGATCGAGTCCGGGGTGACGAGAAGAACCGATGACCCACAGCCTCACCCCCGAAACCGCCGCGAGCTTCGCCGAGATCGCGCTCGGCCATGTCGGCCGCGAATATCCGCACAAGCTCGACCATGTCCTCAACGCGCCGGAGGATGCGCTCGGGCCGAGGGCGCTCCACCCGATCTTCTTCGGAAGCTTCGACTGGCACAGCTGCGTCCATGGCTGGTGGCTTCTTCTCCGCGTCCGGCGGCTGTTTCCGGAGCTTCCCGTCGCCCGCCGGATCGAGGCTCTGGCGGACGAGATGCTGGCGCCGGACAAGGTGGCGGGCGAACTCGCCTATCTCGACCGGGAGTATAGCGGCGGGTTCGAGCGGCCCTACGGCTGGGCCTGGCTGCTCGCCCTCCACGCCGAGGCGCGGCGACATTCCGACCGCCCTTGGGGCGCCGACCTGGAGCCGCTCGCCCGGGCCTTTGCCGGCCGCTTCGCCGGCTTCCTGCCCAAGCTCACCTATCCGATCCGCACCGGGACCCACTACAATACCGCCTTCGCCCTCATCCTCGCGCTCGAATGGGCGGAGCCCGGCGAGGAGAGCCTGGCGGCGCTGATCCGCGAGCGGGCCTTCCACTGGTTCGCCGGGGACCAAGGCTATCACGGATGGGAACCGGGCGGGGACGAGTTCCTCTCCGGCGGCCTTTCCGAGGCACTGCTCATGCGCCGGGTGCTGGGCGGGGAGGCATTCGGCGCCTGGTTCGACGCCTTCCTTCCCGAGCTTGCGGCGGGCGAGCCGCGGAGCCTCTTCACGCCCGCTTTCGTCTCGGACCGCTCCGACGGCAAGATCGCGCATCTCGACGGAGTGAACCTAAGCCGCGCCTGGTGCTGGCGAGGCCTTGCCGGCGCGCTCGAGCCCGAGCTCGCGGACCTCGCCCGCCGGACCGCCGACGAGCATCTCGAAGCGAGCCTTTGCCACGTCGCGGGCGACTATATGGGCGAACATTGGCTCGCCACCTTCGCCCTGCTCGCGCTGGAAGCGCGGGACTAACGGCCGTAGGCTCGGCGAAGGACCTCGGTCCGCGCCCGGGTCTCCCGGTCGCGGCAGGGGCCGGTGACGAAGGCGAAGGTGGAGTTGGCCGCCGGATTGGGAGTCTCCCAGGCGGCGAGCTCGCAGGCCTCCTCGCGCCACTTCCGCCAAAGGCGCTGCGACGCCCTAAGGCGCCCGGCCCAGTCGGAGCGCCGCGCCGCGGTCAGTCCGGGCCTCGCTCCGATCGTCGCCAGCGCCGCCTTCCAAGCGGAATTGAGCGCGGCCTCGTCGGCCGCGAGCCGGCGCTGCCAGCAACGCGTGATCGCGCAATAGTCGCATTCCGCCGGCGGCGTGCCGGCGCAAAGGCCGCCTTCTTCCCTGTCCTCAGGTCCGGGCCGGAGGCGGGTCTCCTCGATCGAGGCGCGCGGAAGGCCGCGGGGCGGAAGGTCGAAGCGGAAGCGCATGTCGTCCAGCATGACCCGGGTGATCCGCGCCCGGCAGGCGGCCGGGTTCGCGCCGGCGCCGCTCTCATAGCGGGCCAGCCGGGCGTCGCAGCGCGCATCGCGATACGCGCCCCACAAGGCGACGAAGCCGTCGAGGCGGCGCTTCCAGCGGGCAATCTCGTCGGAACCGCGTCCGTCCGCGAGGCCGGACCGGTCCACCGCCGCCGGAAGCTGCCGCCGAAGCGCCGCAACCGCGTAATCCGCCGAACGAGGCGGCGGCGTCGACGTTCCGGCCGAAGCGATCAGCAACAAGGGTCCGATCATGGCTTCCTCCCGCGGCCGCTTCCGGAACCAAGCGCGCCGCCCCTCATTGGCCGATCATGCCCGCACACGTCTTCGCCGTCGATGCCGTCGCGATCCTGTTCGCGCTGATCGGCTTCCACATGGCCTTTCGTCAGCGCCAGCTGCGCCGCTGGACCCGGGCGCTTCGCGAGCGGGGCGGAACGCCGCGCCCGGCCAAGCCCGAAAAGCCGGAGGGCGAGGACCCGGTCCATTACGCTCTGATCATCTTCGGGATGATGCTCCTCGCCTTCGGAACCATCCTGTTCGCCTTCACCACCTTCTACGCGGCGCTGACCGGATGACGTCATGCCGCCGGCCGGGCTTCCGGAACCGGCGGGGTCCGTGATAGGTTGGCAAGGCCAAGACCCGGTTTCGATTTCCTTCGACATGAGGTGAGCGATGAAGCTGCCCTATCTCCTTGCGCCTTTTGCCTTCCTCGGCCTCGCCAGCGCGGCCCCGCCGCCGCCGGCGCCGGACGAGAGCGCGGCCGAATATCCGCGCTGCTCGGCGGCCGTCACCGACCGCTGCGTCCAGGGCCATCGCCGCGGCCGCTCCGCCGGAGCGATGCCCGAACTCGACGCGCTCGGCCCGGCCTCGGCCCCGACCTCCGTGCCGGCGCCTATGGCCGCGCCCGTCCGGATGAGCGCCGGCGACTATCCGCCCTGCACCGCCGGCCGCCAGGACCGCTGCACCCAGCGCGGCGGAGGCCGCGGCGAGGCGCGCGCGCCGACCCGCTACGCGATGGTCGAGCGCGAGCGGATCCGGATCGGCGAGCGCGGCTGAGCTAGGCGGCGCCGGCCCGCTTTTGGTCGGCCGCGGCGAAATGGGCCAGCTGGTCCGAATGCGCCTTGAGGAAGGCGGGTCGACCGGTGGCGCGCGCGACATAGTCACGGCAGGCCGGATAAGGCGCTAGCGCGTCGAAGCCGTCCACCACCCGCAGCACGTCCGCCATCAGGATATCGGCGACGCTGAACGTTCCGGCCAGCCATTGGCGCGCCGCGAGGATCGGCTCCATGTGCTGGAGGCGCGCGGTCAGGAAGCCGTCGAGGAATTTCCAGGCCGGCGAGTCGTCGGCGAAGCCGCTGAATTGGAACAGGACCCAGGGCTGGCTCGCCATCTCGACCGAGTTCAGGGCGGCGAACAGCCATTCCGTCGCCTCGTCCCGGCCGCGAGGGCCGGTCGGCAGCAGCGCTTCGCTCCGCCCGCCGAGGTGGAGGAGGATCGCTCCGCTTTCGAAGATCGACTGGCCGCCGTCGGTCAGCCACGGCACCTGGCCGAACGGCTGGCGGGCGAAATGCTCGGCTCCCCGGTCCTCGAACGGCACCGTCTCCACCCGGTAGGGGAGCCCGGCCTCCTCGAGCGCCCAGCGCACCCGAAGGTCGCGAACGAAGCCGCGCGGCGGCTCCGGAACCCAGTCGAAGGTGGTGAGGATCAGCTCGTCCATCTCTCTCTCCCTTGTCGGCCCGCAATAGCGCCCGTGGCCGGGAAGGGACAGGTACGTACCTGTCCGCTGACGTCCGCCGCTGTCCAATTGCGAGGCCGCCGGAATCCGGCGTAGACCTCGCCCGCCCGCTTAGGAGGGGTTCAAATGGCGGGACGCAGGTTCACGATCGGAATTGTGGCACCGGCGGCGCGGGTCGACCGGTCGATCGTGCAGCCGATCCTCGACATTGCGAGCGACCTCTATGGCGGCGAGGTCGAGATCCGCTTCCACCCCAGCTCGTTCGGCGGCCACGGCCATTTCTCCGCCGACGATCGGACTCGCGCCGCGGCCTTCATCGATTACGCTTGCTCGGACGAGATCGACGCAATGTGGTTCGGCCGCGGCGGCTACGGGTCGGCGCGGATCGCCGGCGCGGTGCTCGCCGGCCTCGAGCCGGGCGCCTTGGAGAAGCCCTATCTCGGCTACAGCGACATCGCGACCCTGCTCTCGGGTCTCTACAAGCTCGGCGCCCGGCGGATCGCGCACGGGCCGGTGGCGCAGGACGTGCGCCGCGACGGCGGTGCGGAAGCCGCCCGCCGGGCGCTGCGCTGGCTGGTCGAGCGTTCGCCAGACGCTCTGGAGGCGGGAGTCACCGCGGAATCCCGCACCGCCGCCTTCAACCTCACCGTCCTCTGCCATCTGGTCGGCACTCCGTGGGAGCCGGACCTCTCCGGCCACGAAGTGCTGATCGAGGAGGTGGCGGAGCAGATGTATCGAATCGACCGAAGCTTCTGCCAGCTGGCGCACACCCCCATGTTCCGGCAGGCGGCGGGCCTGCGGCTCGGCCGGTGCAGCGAGATCATCCCCAACCAGCCCGACTTCGTCCTTTCGGAGGAGGAGATCGCGCGCCACTGGAGCGAGGTCGCGGGACTCCCCTATCTGGGACGGGCCGACATCGGCCATGATGCCGAAAACAAGGTCGTGCCGTTCGGAAGGCTCTGACGGCCAGCGCGTCCGGCCGCTATTCGACGAGGGCGAGGGCCAGCAGCCGGGGCGAGCGCGACAGGAAGAGCCGCAGGGAGCGGCCGGTTCGAGTCGAGGCGGTTCCAGAGCGAAGCCGCACCTCGACATCGCGATGCTCGAGGAAGGCGCCGTCGAGCGGGTTGGTCGCCTTGTAGACCGCCTCCTTGGCGCAGAACAGCAATCGCGCCTCGATCAAGTCGCCGGCGATCTCGTCGCGCTCCGCCGGACCCGCGACGAGGTCGAGCAGCTCCGCCGGAAGCGGCAGGGCCGGCTCGACGTCGATCCCTACGCTCCGGAGGGCGCCGGAGCGCGCCACCGCCGCCACCGCCACCGCCTCGTCATGGGCGAGGGAGCCGACGAAGCCGGGAGGCCAGGAGGGCGCTCCGGAAGCGAGACGGGGAAGCTCGACCGAAGCTTCGGCGCCCAGATCGGCGAGCAGCCGCCGGGCGACGATCCGCGCGGCTCCGCTCGCCCGCCGCACCGAAGCGACCGCGCCGGCCATCGGAGCGGCCTCGGCGAGGCCAAGCGCCGCCTCGTCGCCAGCCTGGATGATCCGGCAGCCGGCGCGAAGGGCGGTATGGGCGCCCGCGGCCAGGGCGCCGAGTTGGCGCTCGATCCGAGCCGTCATCGCCCCTTGGCCGGCTTGGTCCATGTCAATTCCTTCCGCCGCCGCCGACGGATGGATAACCGGATCGAGCGCGAGTTGCACCCCGCACGGTTGGAAGCCGGACGGCTCCGGGCTAGCCTGGTCCGATGAGTTCCACCCTTATCCTGCTGGGCCTGCTCCAGGCCGCCGCCGGCACGGCCGCGAATTCCCCGCAAGCGGCGCCTGGCGAAGGATTCCAGGTCGAGCGATACGCCGTCGCGCTTCGTCCGGACCTCGTCACGACCGCGATTTCCGGAACCGAGGAGATCGTCGTCGAAAGCACTTCGGCCGGGCTCTCCCGCCTGTCGTTCTCGCCCAACGCGCTCCGCATCGAGGGCGCTGCCGTCGACGGGGTTCCGGTCGAGGCGACGCAGAGCCCGCAAGGGCTCGTCTTCGCGCTGCCCCACCCGCTTCGCAAGGGCGGCAGGGCGAAGCTCAGCTTCCGGATGAGCGGCCGGCCGGCGCGCGGAGTCGCCGCGATCCCGGGCGGTCTCTATACCAGCTACTTCGCCTGCGACTGGATGGTGTGCCTCCAGGATTCTCCCGGCGACAAGGCGGATTTCGCGCTCGACCTGTTCCTGCCGGCCGGAACCCGGTCCGCCTCGGTGGGGCAGGAGCGGCCGGCGGCTCCGCTGCCGGGCGGACTCGTGCTCCACCGCTGGCGCTCGACCCGGCCCTATTCCCCTTATCTCTACGCCTTCGCCGCCGGCGGCTTCGCCCGCCGCTCGGACCGAACCGAGCGCGGAGATCTTATCTATCTCGACTTCGCCGCCGCCGGTGAGGATCTTGGAAAGCTGTTCGCTCAGGCGCCCGCCGCGGCCGCCTTCCTGGCCGGGAAAGCGGGGATGGACCTTCCCGACCGGCGCTACGTCCAGATCCTGGTGCCCGGCGATGAAGCGCAGGAATCCGCTGGCTTCTCGCTGATCGGACGGGCGCAGCTGGAACGCGAGCAGGGCGATCGTTCGGACGGCTGGGCGGTCGTCCACGAGATGGCGCATTCGTGGTGGGGCAACCTCGTCACCTGCGCCACGTGGCGGGACTTCTGGCTGAACGAAGGCATTGCAACGTTCATGGTTGCCGCCTGGAAGGAGCATGTCAAAGGCAAGGCGGCCTATCGCGAGGAACTGGACGGCGCGCGGCGACGGGTCGAGCGGGTCCGTGCCCTGGGCTTCGACAAGCCGCTCGCCTGGGCGGGCAAATATCCCTCGCTCGGCGCCCGGCGGGCGGTCCAGTACAGCAAGGGCGCCCTGTTCCTGGCGCAGCTTCGCGAGACGATCGGCGACCCCGCATTCTGGAAGGGGCTTCAACTTTTTACCCGGGCGAACGCCGGCGGCACCGTCACCAGCCGAGACTTCCAGGCGGCGATGGAGGAGACGAGCCGCCGGGACCTTTCGCTACTCTTCGACGAGTGGGTCTACGGCCCCTAGCGGCGCGCGACGAAGGCTCGTCCGTCCGTCCAGCGATCGGACACAGTCATTCACTCACCTGATAATTAGTATTGCTTCATGCCCTCCAACCCGGCATCGTGAGGAAACGCGCCGGAGAGCGCGCTCAATAAGGAGAGGGGGCCAATGAAGGCTTGGGCATTGCGGCTGGGCGCGTCGGCGCTGGCTTTCGCATGGTGCGGCATCGCCGCCGCGCAGAACACTCAGCCGGCGACGAGCCCCGGCGCCGCCGCGGCGGATCCGGCGGCCGAGGCGGCTCGGAGCGAGGCTCCGGCCGACCAGGACGAGATCGTGGTCACCGCCGGCCGCCGAACCGAGAATTTGATGAGGACGGCGATCTCCGCCTCGGTCCTTTCCGGAAGCGACCTGGCGGGCAGGGGCGTCACCAACGTCGATGCGCTGCAATTCGCCACGCCCAGCATCGTCGTCAACAATTTCGGCCAGGGCAACGACTTCAACGTCCGGGGAATCGGCAAGGCCGAGCACAACACCCAGACGACCACCGGCGTCATCACCTATCGCGACGGAGTCCCGAGCTTCCCCGGCTATTTCCAGGGCGAGCCTTATTACGACATCGCCAACATCCAGGTGCTCCGCGGCCCGCAGGGAACGATCGTCGGCCAGAACGCGACCGGCGGAGCGGTGTTCGTCAACACCAACGATCCGATCATCGGCGGCGGAGCGCACGGCTATCTTGCCGCGAATTACGGCAATTACAACGACGCCGGCGCCCAGGGCGCGGTGAACCTTCCCATCAGCGACACCTTCGCGGCCCGGATCGCCTTCTACGGCGAGCGGCGCGACAGCTTCTACAAGATCACGGGACCGGGTGGAGCGCGCTATACCGGCAACAAGGGCGACCTGCGCGAGCTCGCCGGGCGGATCAGCTTCCTGTGGAAGCCGGTCGACGCGCTGTCGATCCTGCTCAAGACCGACCTGGATTATCTGGACTTCGGCGCCTATCCGGCCGATCCCTATACGGACCGGTTCCGGTTCCTGCCGGTCGGCAGCACGACCCCGAACCCCAATTACCGGGACCTGTTCAACATCACCGCCAACTCGCCGCAACGCGCGCGCGACAAGTTCATCCGGTCGATCCTGCGGATCGAATATAGGCTCGACAGCGGCGTCAGGCTTCGCTCGGTAAGCGGCATGTCGGTCGGGCGCGGCCTGTATCTCGCCGACCTCGACGGCACGTCGGCGAACACCTCCACCTTCGGCGACGAGCTGATCGAGCGGCAATATTCGCAGGAGTTCAATATCATCTCGCCCGACGACCGCCGGTTCACCTGGCTGCTCGGGGCGTTCGGGCTGTGGAACAAATATGATTTCCTCGCGCCCTACAAATTGTTCATCGGGCTGCCCGGCTTTGGAATTCCCAATTATTACGACCTGCAGGGCACCAACCCGGAGCGCTCGCTCGCCGTCTTCGGGCAGGTCGGCTACGCTCTGACCCCGAACCTCAAGCTCGACCTCGGTGGCCGCTACACGGCCAGCCGGAGCACCAATCATGTCCTCATCCGCCAGTTCGGCTCCCTCGTCACGCCGGACGAGCAGACGACGAAATCGGACAATTTCTCCTACAAGGCGTCGCTCGGCTGGACGGTGGACCCGAACCACTTCCTTTACGCCTTCGTCGCCACCGGCTTCCGCCCGGGCGGTCTCAACACGCCCACTTTCGGAAGCGGACCGATCGCGCCGTTCGGGCCGGAGAAGGTGCGTTCGTTCGAAGCCGGCTGGAAGGGCAGCTTCCTGGGCGGCCGAGTCCGAACGACCCTCGACGGCTTCTACAACCAGTATAAGGATTTCCAGGCCATTCTCGGGCGGCCCGACAATCCCCGGCTGACCACTCAGCTCAACGTCGCCGGAACGACCAAGATCTACGGCGCCGAGGCCGAAGCCGACCTAAGGCTCGGGCACCTGACTCTCGGCGCGGGGATCAACCTGCTGCACAGCGAGCTCGGCCGATTCTTCGCGGTCGATCCGCGCAACCTTCCGCCGGCGGTTCCGGCTCCGGGCCTGTGCAACCCGTCCTCGGGGCCGGCCACGCCTTATTGCGTCAACCTAGCGGGGAGGCGACAGACCTATGCGCCGAACCTCACGTTCAACCTGTCCGCGCAATACGACCTCGCCTTCGCCAACGGCGACACGCTGACTCCGCGGGTCAATTTCGGCCATGTCGGGGCGCAGTGGGCGACCTTGTTCGAGCAGGCGCGGCTCGGCGACAGGCTGGAATCCCGCAACATCCTCAACGCCCAGCTCGCCTTCACCCACCAGAGCTGGACGGTGACGGCCTATGCCACCAACCTCACCGACCAGCATTATGTCGGCGCGCTCAACAGCGGCCTCGATTTCGCCGGGCCGCCGCGCCAGTACGGGATCAAGGTCCTGAAGGCGTTCTGACCTTCTTCGGGAGCGGCCGCCACGCCCGATGGGGGCGCCGGCGGCCCTCCGTCCCATCTCCCTAGAACCTGAAGCCGCCATGCAATTCTACGGTCTCACAGTGGACAAATTCCTCGACCATGCGGCCAAGTGGTTCCGTGACGGTGAGATCGTCGAGGGGGACGGAGGAGAGGTTCGCCGACGCGTCACCTACGCTGGGCTGCGGGCGCGCAGCAACCATCTGTCGGGCGCTCTCCTTGCCCTGGGCGCGCGGCCCGGCGACCGGATCGGCACCCTCGCGTGGAATACGCAGAACCATCTCGAGCTTTATTATGCCGCGATGGGCGTGGGCCTCGTCTGCCATACGCTCAACCCGCGGCTGTCGGTCGCGCATCTCGCCGCGATGATCGAGGAAGCGGACGACCGAGTCCTCGCGGTGTCCGCCGACCTGATGCCGCTCATGGCCGAGCTGGCGCCGCATTGCCCGCGCCTCGAGCATGTGATCGTCCTCGACGAGGAGGATGAAAGCGCGGGAATGGGCTCGCACCCGGTCCGGACCTGGTCGCTCGAAAGCCTTCTGGACGCCCATGGCGCCGGCGCGGACTGGGGCCGGTTCGACGAGAATGCCGCCGCGGGCCTATGCTATACTTCCGGCACGACCGGCAGCCCCAAGGGCGTTCTCTACACGCACCGCTCCAACTACCTCCACACGCTCCGAGCGCTTCAGGCGGATGCGTTCGCTCTGACCCGCGCCGACGTGCTTCTGCTGGCCGTGCCGATGTTCCACGCCAACGGCTGGGGCCTTCCCTTCGCCGCGCCCGCCGCCGGAGCCAAGCTGGTGCTTCCGGGCCGGGCACTCGACGGCGCCAGCCTCGCCCGCCTGATGCGGAGCGAAGGCGTGACGGTGGCGGTGGGCGTGCAGACGGTTTGGCTCGGCCTGGTCGACCATCTCGAGGCGGCGGGCGAAAGCCTTCCCACCCTGGAGCGCGTGCTCATCGGAGGATCGAGTTGCCCGGAAGCGCTGATCCGGCGGATGGAGGATAGGCTTGGCGCCCGCGTCCAGACCAGCTGGGGAATGACGGAATTATCGCCGGTCGGCACCATCATGCCGCCGGGCGCGAAGCCGGAGGCAAGCCTCACCGCCGGCCGGCCGCCCATGGGGCTGGACCTCAAGCTCACCGACGCCGCCGGCCATCGGCTGCCCGAGCAACGCGGGGTGCTTGGGCACCTCAAGGTCAAGGGCCACAGCGTCGTCGACCGATATTTCAACGCCGACGTCGAGGCGCTCGACGAGGAAGGTTTCTTCGACACGGGCGACCTCGCCATCCTCGACGAGGACGGCAACCTGACCATCGGGGGACGCGCCAAGGACCTCATCAAGTCGGGCGGCGAATGGATCAACCCGACCGAGATCGAGGCGATCGTCGGGCGGCATCCGGACGTCCGGCACGTCGCGGTGATCGGCCGGGTCGATCCACGCTGGGGAGAGCGGCCCGTTCTGGTCGTAGAGGCGCAGCGGAGCGGCTTCGGAAGCGCGGAGGACCTCCTCGCTCTTCTTCGCGGCCGGGTGGCCGACTGGTGGATCCCCGATCAGGTGGCGCAAGTCACCGCGATGCCGCTCGCGGCATCCGGCAAGATCGACAAGAACCGGCTTCGCGAGGATTTTGCGGCGGGCAGGCTGACCGCGAAGTCACAGCCGCGCTGACGCGGCCCGGCGCGACCCCGCTTCAGGGACAGCCCGGCGCGGGCGGCGGAAGCCCCGGCGACGCCAGTCCCATGTTCCAGTTCCAGCCGATCCTGCCGTCGGCCATTCGCCGGCAGACCACCCGATCGAGCAGATCGTACATCCCCGGCATCAGCCCCGTCGACGGACTCGGCGTAGCCGCGAAGTGCATGTAGCGGCCCGCCGTCCCGAACCGCGGCCAGGCGCCGGCCGAGCGGGACTCCGGCACGCCGCGTCGGGCGAAGCTCGTCCAATAATCGATCATCGCGTTGGAAAGGGCGCGCTCCGGCGGCGAATCGGGAACGCGCGGCCATGCGGGCGGGGTTCCGTCGAACGCTCCGAACACGAAAGGCAGCTCGCTCGCGTGAAAGGCGTGAAGGCCCGCCGCCTCGGCCGCGGGATAAGCGTGGTCGAACAGGTACAAATAGGCCGGCTCGCCGATCGCCGTCTGCTTCCTCGCCACGTTCTCCGCCGTCCAGCCGTAGAGGCCGTCGCGGGTCGAGGCGTAGATGCTCTCCTTCATGTTGCTCGCCGGGTAGAGGCGCAGGAACGCGTCCGCCAGCTCGCCGTAACGTGTGCGGATCTCACGCTCATAGTCCGCGGCGCTCGCCGGCGGCTTGGGGGCGAGCACGGTGAGCGATCGGATTTCCCCCTGGTTGAAGCCGGCGAGGACCGGGACTCGGGCCTGGCGCCCATGGCCGAAGGCGGAGACCATCTGTTCGGGGAGCACCTGCCCGTCCACGATGCCCCAGGGCCCGAAACCGAGGCCGGCCGCCTTGCCGGTCAAGGTCTCCGCGTCCATCGCCCTCATCGCCGCAAGGTCGGGCGCGTGCAGCGCGGCGGCGAGCCTCTCCCCCGCGCCTTCGCCGGACGGGGCCCCATGCACGGCCCTTTTCAGCTCGGGCATCGAGATCATGTAGCCGCTCTGCGCGATCGCCCGGGCGAAGAGGCCTCGGGCGGACGGCGACGACATCAGGTACAGAACGCTAAGCGCCCCCGCGGATTCGCCGGCGACCGTGACGTTGGCCGGATCGCCTCCGAAGGCGCGGATGTTCCTCCTCACCCAGGAGAGCGCCGCGATCTGGTCGAGAAGCCCGTAATTGCCCGAAACGTGGCGCGGCGATTCGGCGCTGAGCTGGGGATGGGCAAGCCAGCCCAGGACGCCGAGACGATAATTGATCGACACCACGACGACGCCGCGTTCGGCGAGCCTCCGGCCGTCGTACAGCGGCTCCCGGCTGGAGCCGCCGACGAGCGCGCCGCCGTGAATCCAGAACAGCACCGGCGCGCCCTTGGCGTTCGCCGGAGTCCAGATGTTGAGGCTAAGGCAATCCTCGCTGACCGGCATCGGATCGCGCGAATAGACGGAGGCGGGTCCTACCTGGGGTTGGACGCAGGCGGGGCCGAACTCCCGCGCCGGTCGGACGCCCTTCCACCGCGGAAGCGGGCTTGGCGGCTGCCAGCGTCGCGGGCCGACCGGCGGGAGCGCATAGGGTATTCCCTTGAACGTTCGGATCGAGCCGTCGAGAGCGCCCTCGACCCGCCCGGCGGGAGAATCGACGATCGGCGCCGCGGCCGGACCGGCCGGCGGCGAAGCGGCCGTCGCTCCGAGCAGAAGGGCGGCGAGGGCGGCGATTCGCTCGAGGGAGATCATGTCGGAAGGCTTTGAGATGCCGGAGCGTCCGTCCGCAATATGCGGGCCAGCCTCCAGAACAGGATGATGGCGATCACGTAGAAGGGGCTTAGCGTGTAGAGCGCGACCTGGAGCGGGTGAGCGATGTGGCGCGCGGCGAAGAAGTCGCTCGCCGCGCCGACGTAGGTCGGCCCCAGGCCCAGGCCGATGAAGTTCATGACGAGAAGCAGCAAGGCGGCCGAGAGCACCCGCTGGTCGGGCCGCACTTCCTCCTGGACCAAGGCGACCGACGAGGAGAGGTAGAAGTAGTTGAGGAACATGACGACGGTGAGGAGAATGAGGGCGAGCGGCCATGTCGGCGCCCAGACGAAGGCGAGGTAGAAGGGTAAAGCCGCCGCCAGCGACACCGCCGGGCCCGTCGCATAGACCTGGCGGGATCGGCGCACGAAACGGTCGATGACCCGGCCCGACACGATCATCCCCGCGCTCATCCCGACGGCGACGACCAGCGCGTAGTAGATGGCGATCTGTCCCAGCGTCATGCCCTTCTCGCGCATCAGGAACAGAACCGCGAAATTGCCGAGCCCGTAGGTGATGAACTGGGTCGCTCCGCTGCCCAGCGCCGCCAGCATGAGCACCGGGTTCGAGAAGAACATGCCGACCGTGCCCAGGAACGAGGTCCGGCCCTCGCCGGCGCTTCGAGACAGCGGATCGAGGGCGCCCTTGGCGGGCTCGCGAACGATCAGGCGAACGAGGATCGCCGTCACGATACCGATCACGCCGATGGTCACGAAGGCGGTACGCCAGTCGAAGGCGGCGGCGATGGAGGCGCCGAACGCGATCCCGATCGCGGCTCCGATCGGCGGCCCGAGATTGTAGATGCCCAGCGCCGTTCCTCGCCGCCCGGGCGGGAAGGTGTCGGTGATGATGGAATAGGAAGGAGGAACGCCCCCCGCCTCGCCGAGGCCGACCGCCATCCGCGCCGCGACGAGCTGCGGATAGCTGGCCGCCAGCCCGCAGCAGGCGGTCGCGCCGCTCCAGATCGCGCAGGCGAGGGAAAGCACCGTCACCCGGTTGGTCCGGTCGGCGAACCAGCCGACGGGAATGGCGATGAAGCAGTAGAAGAGCGCGAAATAGAGTCCGCCGATAAGCCCGAGCTGCCCGTCGGTGACGTGAAGCGTGTCCTGGATCGGCTTGGCCAGGATCGCGAGCAGCTGGCGGTCGAGGAAGTTGAGCACGTAGACGAACGTGAGCGTGACGAGGACGAGCCAGTCGCGGCGGGCGGAGCCCGGGCTTCGCCCCGAAAGGGCCATGTCAGCGGACACGCGCACCGGCGCGGAAGGGGAGCCGCCCGTCGCCCGAGAGTCTCGGCACGAGAAGATCATCGCGCATCGCGCCGGGCTCGAAGTCCACGATCCTCTCCCTTCGTCTCCGGAAGCCATCATGGTAGCGCGCGCGGGCGCTTGTCAATCGTCACTCTCCAGTGTGTGAATGTACATCGCCGGTGCGCAGCAGCCTTGACGCCTCGACTGTGAGGCGGGAAGGACGATGGCGTGACGCAGAATGAAAAGATCGCCCGGCCGTCCCGAAAAGCCGAGCAGCGCGCCGAGACCATGGAAGCGATCCTGGACGCGGCCGAAGACCTGTTTTCCAAGCACGGGCTGCACGGAGTCACCCTCAAGGACGTCGCGAAGCGCGTCGGCGTGCACCACACCCTGCTCAATTACTATTTCGCCGACAAGAAGGCGCTCTTCGACGCCGTCTTCGCGCGGCGCGCGGTCGTGACGAGCGCCCGGCGGATGAAGGCGCTCGAGGACTATGAAGCTTCGAGCGCGGGCAGGCCCAGCGTCGAAGGCGCGTTGCGCGCTTTCCTCGACACCGATCTGGACCTCTACATCGAGGGCGGCGAGGGCTGGAAGAACTATGCGCAGCTGACCGCCCAGGTCGCCAACACGCCCGAATGGGGCGCCGACCTGATGGACCGCCATTTCGATCCGGTGGTCCTGCGCCTGATCGCGCTGCTGGAGAAAGCGCTGCCCGGCTGCGCCCCCGCCGACATCTTCTGGGGCTATCACTTCGTCAGCGGAGCGCTCATGCTGACGCTGGCGCGGACCGGCCGGATCGACGCCCTTTCGAACGGCGTCTGCCACTCCGACGATTTCGAGGCGGTGAAAGCCCGCATGGCGACGTTCATGGCCGCGGGCCTGGCATCGATCTGCAAGCAGCAGGGCTGACCCGGCTCGCCCGGATCAGGCGGCGATCGCCTTCGCGAGGCTGTTCGCCACGACGCAGCGGTTCCTTCCGGAGCGCTTGGCCGAGTATAGCGCCTCATCCGCCTTCGCGATCCACTCCTCCGGCGTGGAGACGGACCGAGCGAAGCTCGAGACTCCGAAGCTCGCGGTGACTCGCACTCCACCCGCGACGTCCACTCGAAGGCGCTCGATCGCGGCGCGGAGCTTCTCCGCCGCCTCGAGGCCGCCGCGCGGGTCGGTCTCGGTCAGGAGAATCGCGAACTCCTCTCCGCCGAGCCGTCCGAACAGGTCGTTGTCGCGAAGAGCTTGAACGCAGGCGGAGGAGACCGCCTTCAGAACCGAGTCGCCGGCGGGGTGGCCGAAGCTGTCGTTCACCCGCTTGAAATGATCGATGTCCATCAGCACGAGAACGCTCTCCCGGCCGTGGCGGCGGCAGCGGGAAATCTCCTTCTTCAGCTGCTCGACGAATCCCCGCCGGGTGAGCGCGCCGGTAAGGTGGTCCCGTCCGGCGATCCGCCGAAGCTCGAGCTCGTCCACGACCAGCGAGGCGAAGCTTCTCAATATGCCCAGCTGCGCGACCGAAAACTCGCGCGGCACCGTGTCGATCGCGCAGAGCGCGCCGACATTATATCCGTCCGGGCTTCGCAGCGGCACGCCCGCGTAACTGCGGATGTGGGGCTCGCCGAGCACCAGTGGGTTGCTGGAGAACCGGGGGTCCTGAAGCGCGTCGGCGACGATCAGCGCGTCGTCGGTTCGGATCGTGTGCCCGCAAAAGGAAATCGATCGCGGAGTCTGGCGCGTGTCCAGACCCTGGATCGATTTGAACCACTGCTTCTCCCGATCGATCAGCGATACGGCGCTGATAGGAACCTGCAGAACGTCCTGGACGAGCGAAGTGATCTTCTCGAACGGCGCTTCGGGCGGAGTGTCGAGGACGTCGTAGCGGATCAGAGCGGCGAGGCGCCCCTCCTCGTCCAGGAGCTTCGGCTCACGCATGATAGTGCCTCTTCAAGGTTTTCATCGCGGTCACCAGCTCGGCCTTGTACGATCCGACCAGCTCGTCGACGCTCCGATCGATCATCCGGTCGTCCACCCCGAAGGCGCGAAGGCTTGAAACGAGCTGCGCGACATGCCGTCGATGACGGCGCGCGACGTCTTGCAGCGCATCGGGAATCTCGATTTCGTAGAAGCTGTCGAGCATAGGCTCATCTCGGCGGGTGAACGGCTCCAGCGTTCTGCCCGCTCGCGGTTAACAAGCTCTTGCGACCGGCGAGAGCGCGACCCGCTCAGGCTCAGCTCCACCGTCCTCCGGTCTCGGTGAGGATTTCCCTGCTCGGCGGGGATTTCCCGACGCCGGGATCGCGGAACCGCGGGTGCGTCGCGCTCAAGTTGATGGGCGCGACGTCTCGAAAAAGTCCGCTACGCAGGGCTCCTCTGCGTGAACAAGCGGCGCGGGCTCTTGCCGGCGCATAGATCGGGCGACCTCAACCGCCGCCTCGATTCCGATTTCCAGCTGCGCCTCGCGTCGGGCGGTCCCCGCCGGAAGTCTGGCAGAAACGATGATCACCGATCTGACTATCGGCGCTTGCCACTGCTATTCGGATGTCGCTGTAGGCAAAGTCGTCCCCGATGCTGTAGACGTAGGATGTCACGTCGTAGCGGGTTGGTTGGCAATATTGGACGATGACGAGTTTCCCCTGGAACACCACGTCCGGGAAGCTCCCTCCGGAACCCGAAAAGATCTTCACCTCCTTGGAACTTCGAGGTGAGCGCAGGGAGACCTGGAGCCGGTTGGCCGCGGTGCCGCCGTTGAGGGACTCGGTGAGCTCCGCCGTTACCCCTTGCGGGCCGTGGACCACTCTCGTGCTCCCACCGCCCCCGCAGGACGCGAGCACGAGCACTGCCGTCAGCGCGGCGACCCTCACCGGCAGCCTCTCGCGGCGTGGAGATAGCCTGCTCTGATCGTCGGCATCATGTGCTCCAGCCCGTTTCCGGTAGCGACGGAGTAAGCTTGGGCCCCGCTCATGGCGGTCGCCCAGTCGAAGCCCATCGAGTAAGCGAGGGCGCCGTACTGGAAGTCGCCATAGGCCTGCCCATTGGGGTAGACCAGCTTTCCGGTCGAGTTCCGCAGATTCTTCGTGTCCCAGGCGCCGCCGGTCCTCACTCGTTGAGCGAAGGCGCCCAAGGCGGTCGAACGCTTGTTGAGATCATCGAAAATGCTCCAGTTCGCGCCCCTGTTGATGGTGGCCGACAGCCGGCGTGCGTCCTGCATGTTCCTGTGGAGGCCGGCCTCGCCGAGCCCGCCCGCGGGGACGGCCGGGCAGCGAGGCGGCGGCGGCAGGTTCGCGCGGGCTTGGCGCGTGCGCAGGGCGTTGCGCACCATCGAGGCGAGCGCATCCCATCCGAGGAAGTTATCGAAAGTGCCGCCGAACGCAGCAGTCGTCCACGAATTCCAGCCGCCGGTGTTCTTCTTTTTCGGTCGCTTGCCGGTGACGCAGATATCGTTCTGGTGAGGAGGCGGACAGGCGTCGAGGCCACTCGGATCGGTCGAATTCACGGGATCGTTGCCGCCGTAGGCGTAGAGGTTCATCCCATCGCCGTAGCCGATCGGATCGGTCTGCAGAAAGCGCCCCAGCGTGGGTGAGTACATGCGCGCCTTGTAATAATAGAGGCCGATCTCCGGCAGCCAAAGCTGCCCCGTATACGCGAACCGCAGGCCCGTCATATTGCTGGTCCCGGGGATTCCGAATTCGTCGTACGTGTTGACCCCAACCAGGTTGCCGCCGGCGTCGCTGGCCGACACGACGGAACCTCTTTCGTCGATGTGGAGCCAGCGCGGGCTTGCCGCTCCTGCCCCCTCGTACCAGACGAGAGGCTCGTCCGTGCCAGGGCCGTGGACGTAGCGCCTCAGGAGATTCCCGACGCCATCATATTCCGCGATCAGCTTGTCTCCGTCGTAAAGGAAGCTGGTACTCCCCGCGCCCGTCGTCAAACGGGTAAGCCGCCCGGTGGCATCGTAATCAAGCCCGAAGCTGCCGGCGGCGGAGTTAACCGTGATCAGACGATTTTCGCTGTCATACCCGAAGCTGGCGGCCGAGTCCGAGGCGAGATTACCGCGGCCGTCATGGCTGATCGCCAGCCCGCCGGAGGCGGTATACTGATTCATCCCGTTGACGCTGTACGACCGGTTTACCGCCGAGGCGCGGTTCCAGGCATAGGCGTCGTTGCTACGCGAACGCGTCTTCAGCTGGCCCGCTTCGTTGAAAGTAAAGGCGAGGGTGAGGTCGCCGCCGGTGCCGGCCAGGTCGTGAGCCAGGCTCGAGAGGCGCGACTGCGCATCGTAGCCATATTGAGTGAGCGTGCCGTTGCCGCGGCTGACCGAGGTGCGTCGGCCAAGCTGATCGTAGGCGATGGAGGCCAAGACCGGGCTGCCCGCGGCCGGCAGGCCATTCACGCTGCCGATACGTCCGGCCGCGTCGATCGCGATCGAGCTGCTCTGGCCGTCCGGCCAAGTGAGAGTCGCGGAGCTTCCACCAGGTGCATAGGAATAGCCGATCGACCGTCCGTTGGTGGTCGTCGACACCACTCGCCCGAGTTTGTCATACGACCAAGCAACGGAGAGGCCGGCGTTCGCTCCCGGCAGTGACGCCGACAGCATCCGCCCAGCGAGGTCGTACGTATAGGAGACGTCGCGATCCGCTTCTGGGACGTCGCGGTAGGTGAGGCGATCCAGGCCGTCATACTGCATCGCGACGGACTGGCCGTCACGCTGGATGGCCGAGACTACATTGCCTGCCTGGTCATAGGCGAAACTCTCGTAATTGCCGGCCTGGCTCCCTGGTGCGGCAATGCTGCAGCCTACGGATGTTCCCGGAGTACCCGCCGAAGGATACCGGGTTTCGATAAGGCGGCCGAATCCGTCGTAGCAATGGCTGGTCACATTCCCGTTGGCATCCGTCTGGGAGAGGACAGCGCCGTCAGCGTCGTAAGTGTAGGAGGCGCTCGCCTGCTCGATGGGCGTTCCCACGGCGGCCCGAGTCTGGACCAGGCGGTCGGCCGCGTCGTAGACCTTGCGCTCGGTGCGGGTCACCCCCTCGACCGTCTGCGATGTGTCCTGGAGTCGGCCGGCATCGTCGTAGCTCAACGAGACTGTTCCGGTCTGTGGATCGGCGACCTGAGTCGGCTGCTCCGCCGCGTTGTAGGTGACGCTCGCAACCAGTTCGGAGCCGTCGATCGCCCGCCGCGCCGCCGTCTGGGAGCCGGCTGCGTCGTAGTCGAAGTTCGTGACCCCTGCCGCCTGCGGCCCCGCGCCGTCCGGATCGGGGGAGACGCTCTGGGTTACGAGCCTGCGGCGATTGTAGGCGAAGCTGCTGACGTCGCCGTCCGGGCGCGGCCCGTCGACCTGCACGAGATTGCCGGCCATGTCGTATTTCTGGCTGCTCGTCGCGGCGATGCCCGAAGGGTCGACGGTGGTGCTGACCGGGAGATGCTGCGTCCGCGCGTAATAGGAGGATGGTTCGTAATTGTAGGCTGTGACAATGGAGTCGCTTGCCGGGCAGCTGTACCCAGCGGTGTCGTTGGAGGAGAGGCACAGCTCCGTCGCCGTCAGGAGCGTGATATCGGGCAACGGCGCGGCACTGCTGGATGCTTCAACGCCGCTCGCACGCATGAAACTGCCGTACGTGTTCTTGATGAGCGATCGGCTGCCGTAGGTGCCGTTCCCCGGCGCGAGCATTGTAACAATGCCGCCATGATTGGGATCGTAGCTGTAGTCCGTCGTCCTGCCGCGCGCGTCGGTAATCGAGGTCGGCTTGTTGCAGATCTTCCAGTTGGACGCGTCGCAGGCCGGGAAAGCGTAGGTCGTGGCGAGCTGCGGCGTCGGCGTGGTCGTTCCTGCCGTCGGCGTGACGGTCGAGGAGGTCAGGTTGCCGCGATCGTCATATCCGAAGGTCGTCGTGCGGCCCATGGGCGTCTGCACGCTCTGGGTGCGTCCCTTCGCGTCATAGGTGATGTTGGTGCGCAAGGTGCCGGTGGGCATGACCGTCTCGGTCCAGTCCGGCGCGGTCATCGACCCGCGATAGCTGTAGCGGGTGACGTTGTGCAGCGGATCCTCGATCTCGGCCGTGACATTGCCGGACGCGTCGTTCGTGCGGCGATAGAGCCAGATTTTCCCCAACGGATCCGTCTGCTGAATGACTCCTCCGCCGGAATAGACGTTCTGGAACCAATAGGCGCCGGGCGCCGCAGGGTTGGTGGCGGAGAGGAGATGCCCGCTGCTGTCGGTGGTGAACGAAGTGTAGTTTCCGTCCGGATCTTGCATCCAGATCATCTGGTTCGTTCCGTTATACCCATAGCTGACGGAGCCGAGCGCGGACGGGTCGCAGCTGGTCACGGCGCTGCCCGCCGCGCATCCGGGGGCGATCGCGGAGACCGAGGACACGGTCAGCCGCTGGTTGTCCGTGACGGTTCCCATCGAGGTGCTCGGCTTGCCCGCCGGAAGGAGGTAGTTGAAGTTGAAGCCGTAGCCGCGGGAGTTCACCACCGTCTTCAGGCGACGGCGCGCATTCCAGCCCCAGGCGGCAGTCCAGCCGATCTCGTAGGTGAAGGTGAGAGATTCCCCATTGGCCATCTGCCAGGAGGAGGCGAGCTTCGTCGTTCCCGACCAGTTGTAGAAGGAGGAGTCCTTCGGGAATATGATCTGATCGCCCTGCGCCGTTCGGAAGACGAACTTGCTGCTGTCCTCGATGAGTTGAGTGCCGTCGCCATAATAGCTTTGCCAGACGTTGGACGGCGAGCTGCCGACGAGCGTGAAGATGTAGGCCTGCGATCCGACCCTAACCGCCCGGCGGCCGCCATAGCATGGCGTGTCGTAATTCGTCTCTCCGCTCTCGCATCCCGTGGAGAGTTCGAAATTATGCTCGAAAATTCCCATCGCGTGCTGCCCGCCGTAGGGATCGGTTGGTTTCGTCCAACGATGAAGCTCGAGCAGACTGGGGAATTTCCCGGTACCAACTGACAAATCGATGTTGTCGTAGTAGAATTGGCCGGTCTTCGGCTCGACGTTGCCAGCGCCGACGAATGCGTATCGGGCATCGGGGTCAGAGGTCGTCTGGGCCGCCGCGGAAGTAGCTGTCGCGGCAGCCGCGAGGATCGCCAGGCGAGAGGCAGAAGTGAGGCAGCCGCGCTTGGCGGTGCGAGCGATTCTCGAAGTCATGTTGTCGTCCTTGAAGCTGGATTAAGTGACGCGGCGGCGGAGCCGAGCGGCCGCTCCGCGGCGCCGGCAGATGCCGTTCGTCACTGACAGATCCTGGTTCCGCAGCCGCTGCTCAGGCGGACCCTCACCGTCAGAGTTCCGGTTGCTGTCGCGCCGCGTGAATCCTGGACGGTGTACTGGACCGGGTACGAACCCGCTGCGTTTCCGTACCACCCAATCGAGGTGCTACTGGCGAGGTACGCACTGCCGCTGGGATCGCTGATCGCGATGACGCTCAACGGATAGTCTCCGTCAGGATCGGTGTCGTTCGCGACGACGTTCACGACGGTGGTGTCCCATTCATACACCGTGGCCAGATCGGCGGTCGCGACCGGCGGATTATTCCCGGGCGGCGGCGGCGGCGGCGGCGGAGGCGGCGGAGGCGGCGGCGGAGGCGGCGGAGGCGGTGGCGGTGGTGGCGGTGGAGGTACTCCGCCGCCAGCCGTCAGTGAATAATTAGTCCGGTTGCCGGCGGGATCGTAAGCAATGCTCGTCGATACGCCATTGTTTGCCGTGCCCGCAGTCGAGGTCGCGACGAGGCGCCCCATTGCATCGTAGGTGAATGTTGTCGTTTCGGTTGCCATCGCTGCACTCGCAAGAGCGCAGGACGACGTCGCCAGGAGAAGCCTGGCGGCCACGGATTTGTCAGCATCGAAGCCCCTGTTTCTAGATGCGACCTCAATCGACCATTCCAGTAACTCACGGTCAACCCTCAAAAAATTTCTTTTTTTCCGGGTGCCGGCTTGCTGACGGGCGGAGTACCGATTAGCCTTCCGGATCTGGAGAATAATGTCTCATCGCGACGCGACTTCGCGCGGCGAGGCTCTGCACCGTCTCGCGGGATTGCTTAGAAGGAGAGGGGAAAGCAGCGGAGCCCTGGTAGCGGTGCTAAGCGGCGCAGTCTTTTTGCTCCCGCGGCGCAACCAAACCGCACAAGCACAGAAAACTGGCGCGCCCGGCAGGACTCGAACCTGCGACCCCAAGCTTAGAAGGCTCGTGCTCTATCCGGCTGAGCTACGGGCGCGCGCGGAGGTTCGTCTAGCGCGGTTTCCCCGGCGACGGAACAGCGCTAGAGGAAAGGCGATGACGGGGGAAGGGACCAGGCCGGTGGAGGCGGCGGCGCTGAACGGCGCGCCGCTTCGCTATTTCGATTTCGTCATGGCGGCCTTCGTCACCATCCTCCTCCTCTCCAACGTGCTCGGCGCCGGAAAGGTCGCGACCGTGACCCTTCCCGGCATCGGGCCGTGGCCGTTCGGCGCCGGAATCCTCTTCTTCCCGGTCTCCTACGTGCTCGGCGACGTGCTGACCGAGGTCTACGGCTATGCCCGGGCGCGGCGCTGCATCTGGGCCGGCTTCTCCGCCCTGTTGTTCATGGCGGCGATGAGCTGGGTGGTCGTCGCCCTCCCGCCGGCCCCCAGCTGGACCGGCCAGTCGGCTTACGAAGCGGTGTTCGGCCAGGTGCCGCGGATCGTCCTCGCCTCGATCGTCGCCTTCTGGGCGGGCGAGTTCGCCAACAGCTTCGTCCTCGCCAAGATGAAGCTCGCCACCCGCGGCCGGATGCTTTGGGCGCGGACGATCGGCTCGACGGTCGTCGGCCAGGCGATCGACAGCCTGATCTTCTACCCGCTCGCTTTCTGGGGCGTGTGGGACGGCCATACCTTGCTGGTCGTGCTTCTGACCCAATGGGCGCTCAAGGTCGGCTGGGAGGCGCTGCTGACGCCCGTCACCTACGCCGTGGTCGGCTTCCTGAAGCGCCGCGAAGGAATCGACGTCTATGACGAAGGCACCGACTTCACCCCGTTCCGGGCGCGGGTCTGAGCGCCCGCTCCGTCGCCCAGCGGCAGGCTGGGCCCCAGCGGGCGAAGACCCCCGCGCTTTCCACCCACCGGGGTCCCAGCCTTCGCCGGGACGGCGAGAGTTCAGCCCACCGTCTCCACAAGTCCCTCGAACAGGCGGCGTCCGTCGGTCCGGCCGTGGGCGTCCTCCACCGCGCGCTCCGGGTGCGGCATCATTCCCAGGACGTTGCCGGCTTCGTTGAGGATCCCGGCTATGTCGCGGGCCGAGCCGTTGCACTCGCCGGAATAGCGAAGCGCGATCCGCCCCTCGCCCTCCAGCCGGTCGAGAGTCTCGGAGTCGGCCTGGTAGTTGCCGTCGTGATGCGCGACCGGAAGGACGATCCGCTCCCCCGCCTCGAACCGGCCGGTGAAGGCGGAGCGGCTATTTTCCACCGTCAGCGCGACGTCCCGGCAGACGAAGCGGATTCCGCCGTTGCGCATCAGCGCTCCGGGGAGGAGACCCGCCTCGGTGAGGATCTGGAAGCCGTTGCACACGCCGAGGACCGGAACGCCGCGTCCCGCCGCCTCCGCCACCGCCCGAAGCACCGGCGAGCGCGCCGCCATCGCCCCGGCGCGAAGATAGTCGCCGTAGGAGAAGCCGCCGGGAATTGCGACGAGGTCGGTTCCCTCCGGAAGGGCGGTCTCGCGGTGCCAGACCATCGCCGGCGCGCGCCCCGTCACCGCCTCCAGCGCCACCGCCATGTCGCGGTCGCAATTGGATCCGGGAAAGACGATGACCGCGCTCCTCATCGCGCCGCCGCTCCGCCCGGATCGCGCTCGATCCTGAAATTCTCGATGACGGTGTTGGCGAGGAGCTTCCGGCACATCGACTCGACTTCCTCGTCGCCGACGCCGTCGTCGAGGTCGAGCTCGATCAGCTTGCCGGCGCGAACGTCCTTCACTCCGGAGAAGCCGAGCCCCTCCAGCGCGTGGTGGATCGCCTTGCCCTGCGGGTCGAGGACGCCGTTCTTCAAGGTGACGTAGACGCGGGTCTTCATCGGCCGTCCGCTCCTTCTTCGGGCATGGCCGCCTATGCAGCGGGCGGGGAGGGGAGACAAGCGCCCGCCGCGCTTGTGTCGGCCGCGCTTGTGGCGAACGGGGCGGCGCCCTATCTTGGCCTGTGATGACCGCCAGTCCCGACATTGCGCTGACTCCCGCCGCCGCGGCCCGGGTCGCGGCGATCGCGTCGCGCCAGGGCAAGCCACCGTTGCTTCGGCTAAGCGTCGAGGGCGGCGGCTGCGCCGGCTTCACCTACCGCTTCGCCTTGGCCGATTCGCCCGAGGAGGGCGACCTCGAGACTCGGGAAGGCGGAGTGACGCTGCTCGTCGACGAGATGACCCACGAATTGGTCAGGGGCGGCTCGGTCGACTATGTCGAGTCCCTCGGCGGCGCCGCCTTCCAGGTGAGGAACCCGAACGCCGCCTCGGGCTGCGGCTGCGGCTCCAGCTTCTCGATCTGATCGAAGCGGTCATGCCGGACTTGATCCGGCATCGACCTTCTTTTCCGCCGTGGAGAGAGAAGACGGACCCCGGATCAAGTCCGGGGCGACGGTTCCGCTTTGGCGGGACACTTCACTCGAGCGACATCAGCCGCGGAATCCAGGCAAAGAGAAGGGGCACCGGCCTTTCGGCCGATGCCCCTCCCCGGTGGCCGCCCGGTCCCAGGGGGGACGTCCGGGACCGCGGGCGGCTTACTTGGCGGCGTTGGCCTTGAGGCTCTGCTCCACCGCCGACAGCCGCTGCTCGAGGGTCGCGTTGGCGGCGCGAAGCTGGCCGAGCTCGGAGCGGAGCTGGTCGACCTCGGCGGTCTTCGCCTGGAGCTGCGCGGTCCGCTCCTCGAGCGCCTTGACGCCCGCGAGGCTGACCGCGGCGAGGTCCTGAACGCCGATCGAGGTGTTGCCGACTCCCAGGCCGAAGCTCTGGTAGAAATCCTCCGCCATCGGCCCGAGGTGGCGGACCTGCGCGCCTTCGCTGGTGTAGTTCCAGGTGGTGATCGGAAGCGCCCGGATCTTGCCCAGGACGTCGGTTCCGATGACCGGCAGGAAATTGGCCTTGGTGGTGCGGCTCGACGTGCAGTTGAACACGCCCGATCCGGCCGGCAGGTTGCAGCCCGTCGTCCCCGCGAGGTTGGTGCGGAAGCGGAAGCCGCCGGTCGCCCGCGCCGCGAACTCGTTGTTCGCGGTGTTGCGGAACGTGTCGGCCGACTGCTGCGCCGAGCCGTCCGACCAGATGAAGGTGCCCGAGAAGCCGTTGTTCGAGGCGAACTTGCCCATCGCCGTCGAGTGATCCTGGTCGGCGGTGACGTTGTAGCCGATGGCGACGGCGGCGAGGCCGCGAAGGTTGAACGTGTCGGGATCGCACTTGCCGTTGATCAGCGGGCCGCCCGACTTGGCGTTGTTGCCCAGAGCGACTCCGTAGGTGTCGCACACCCGGTTGCCGGCGCCGGCCGAGAAGCCCGCGGCGCCCTTCACCTGGTTGCCGCTTCCGAACACGATCGACGAGGTGCTCTCGGCCGAGTTGGTGTCTCCGAAGGCGAGGGCGTAGAGGCCGATCGCGGTCGAGTTGGAGCCGCCCGCCCAGGAGAAGAAGCCGACATTGGCATCGTCCCATTCGGCGTCGGCATAGCCGGAGCGGAAGGCGCCCTTGTAGCTGTCCCACGACGTGCGGTAGCCCTTGCCCTGCATCGGCGAGACTCCGATTCCGAGATTGCCGGTGGCGACGAAGCTGCCGTTCTGGAACACCTTGAACCAGGCCGGGGTGTGACCGCCGGGGCCCGAGCAGCAGGTCGATCCGCCGCGCAGGTTGATCATCGGAGCGGTGCCGTTGGCGTCGCCGACCGAGAGCTGCTCGGCGCCGGGCACGAACTTGACGAAGTTCGCGTCGGTATAGGCCTTGTTGGTCGCGTCGGTCGCGCTCACCGGATTGCCGACGTTGACGATCGCCACGCCGTTGGCGGAAAGCCCGTTCACGAAGGTGTTCTGGCCGGTCCAGGCGTTCTGGGCCGAGAGCCGGGCGAGGTTCGGCGAGACTCGGGCGTCGCTGATCGTGCCGGTGGCGGTGGGATCGTTGATCGCGGTGATCACGCTCGTCCCCGACGGGTTGCCGCCGGCGCCGGTCGGCGCGGAGAGCAGATAGGTGCCGTCGGGGAAGACGAGGCCGTTGCCGTTGCCGGAGATCTTGATCGATCCGTTGACGTCGAGCTTCTGGGTCGGGGCGTTGGTGCCGATGCCGACATTGCCGAGCGAGTTGATCCGCATCCGCTCGGTGATCGCACCGCCGGTGGGGGCGGTGCGAAGGATGATCGCGGCGGAGTTGTTGGCGCCCGAGTCGATATAGGCCTGGCCCGCATAATAAGCGCCGTTGCCCCAGAACTGCATCGCGGCGCCGTCCGGGCTGCCGGTCAGACCCGTGGTCGCGTAGATCCGGACCGCGCCGGTGTTGTCGGGCAGGTGGATGTTGCGGGTGTAGTTGAGCGCTCCGCCGCCGGTGAAGACGATGTCGCCGTCGACCGACTGGTCGGCCGCAAGCGCAGAGGGCTGGACCGTCGCGGCCTGGGCGGCCTGCTGGTCCTGGGCGTGGGCGGTGCCGGCGAGCGGCAGCGAGAGCAGAGCGAAAGCGGAAATCCTAAGGGCGATGGTCTTCACGGGGTGTCCCTCCCAGGTAAAAGGCGTCTCGTCCGCCGGGGACGGCGAGCGCGGGCGTTCAGGTCGAATTCGGTCGATCGGTGCGCCGCCGCCGGACGGGCCGGCGACGGCGGCTTTAGCCGGCGGCGGCCACCACGGTGCCTCCGGCGGACGAGATGACGGGCAGCAGCCTGCCGCCGTAGCGAACCATCGGCGCACCCTGGATCATCTCGATCCTCGCCGAAGAGGCGGGAATGGAGACCCGCTGCAGCTTGAAATAGGGGAAGCCGGCGCCGTCATTATTGTCGACCCGGGTGCAGCCGGCGATCTGCGGATTGACGATCCCGTTGCAGCCCATCGCCTGGGCGTTGCCCGGCAGGAAGGCGGCGGCCGTCATCGCGGCGGCGATGCTGATCGGAATGCGGATGTTCATCATGTCTACCCCTGCGTCGGGACGATCGCGCCCGGTGCGAACCGGACGCGGCTGTCCCTTGGTTGTCCTTATATGTTTCAAAGGAGAGCGTGGCGGAAACCACACCGGCTCCTTACGGGCCCGGCGCGCGCTTCTTCCTCATCCCGCGCACTCCTCTGCGCCCCATCCTGATAGCGGTTCCGACCGGCCGCCGCGCGCGTCTTTTTTCTCCAGCTCCCACACGGGACCGGACGAAGCCGTACATCGCCGCCGCACATTACCGCCTCGAAGCCCGGATTTTCGCCGCAGCGGCACGTCGTCCGCGAGCTCGAGCGCCCTTCCGGCGACCGCGCCGGTCGCGCCGGCCGGTCCCGGCGCAGCGTCCGGGATGACGGCCAGCGGCGGAGCGGCTAAGCGGAAGGCATGAAGATCGTCACCTACAACCTGAACGGCGTCCGCGCCCGGCTTCCCCGGCTCCTCGAATATCTCGAGGCGGAGAAGCCGGACTCCGTCTGCCTCCAGGAGATCAAGTGCGCCGACGAGGTCTTCCCGATCGCCGATCTGCGCTCGGCGGGCTATGACGGAGTCTGGCACGGCCAGAAGGGCTTCAACGGAGTCGCCATCCTGACGCCCGCCGAAAAGCCCCCCGCGCTCCGCCGAACCGGCCTTCCCGGCGATCCGGACGACACCCACAGCCGCTATATCGAAGCGGAGGTGGAGGGGGTCGTCGTCGGCTCCATCTACCTGCCCAACGGCAATCCGGTCGGGACCGAGAAGTTCGCCTACAAGCTCGCCTGGATGGAGCGGCTTCGCGAGCACGCCCGCGCGCTTCTCGCCGAGGAGCGTCCGGTCGTCCTCGCCGGCGACTGGAACGTCATCCCGACCGACGACCCGGACGACGTCTTCTCCGCCCGGGCGATGGCGCACGACGCGCTGATGCAGCCGGAAAGCCGCGCAGCCTTCCGCCGGATCCTCCACCAGGGCTGGACCGACGCGATCCGCGCCCGCCACCCCGATGGGCCGGTCTACACCTTCTGGGACTATACGGCGGGATGCTGGCAGCGCGACGCGGGCTTCCGGATCGACCATCTCCTGCTCTCGCCGCAGGCGGCGGACCGGATGCTCGATGCCGGCGTCGACAAGGAATATCGCGGCCGCGACAAGGCCAGCGACCATGCCCCCACCTGGGTCCGGCTGGACTGACCGTCCCGGGCCGGTCACCAATTGGCGAGGGGGTCGATCACGTCGAGCGCGTAGAACAGCCCGCTCATCCCCGCCGCCGCCGCGGCGACGAGAGTGCCGCCCGAGCGCGACGCCCACCCCCGCTCCGGATCGCGCCAGCCCAAGAGCGCATCCGCCGCGAGCACGAGGGCGAAGGGCAGGCTCATCCAGGTGAGCAGGGCGAGGCCGATTCGAAGCGCGGCGGGCGCGGTGAACAGGATTGCGAAATCCACCGCCGCGGCAATTCCGAACAGGCCCCATCCGGCCAGGGTGGCGGCGAGCCCCCAGAAGGACAGCCGGGCCCATCGTCCCACCTTGGAAACGAGGCTCGAAGCTTCTCCCGCCATGCTCCGCCCGCGCCTGCGCCGGATCAGCCAGGCGACCGGCTTGACGAGGAGCGCGAGACCGAAGGTGCCGAAGCTGAACGCGGCGACGAAGGGCACCCACGCCGCCAAAAGCGGGGGCCGCTCGAAGACGGCGGCGGGGTAGAGCGCCTCGCTGGCGATCCGAGCGACCTTTCCGTCTCGGCCTCGAGTGACGGCGAGCGGGATTCCGCTCTCCGCCTCGACGAAGCGGTCTCGGCCGGCGGGAAGCCATCTTGTCTCCGCTCCGCCGCTTTCGATCCGGAGGCTTCCGTCCTTCTCCGCCTCGGCGGTAGTCGTGTTCATCAGCCCGCTGAACATCAGCGGGCCTCCCGCCAGGCGCCGGGTGCTGATGTAGGGACCCGCCGCGTCGCCGGCCGAGGAGGGACCGGAGGCTCGGACCGGGGAAGGCGCCTCGGCGGCGAACCGGTCGATGGCGGCGCGAAGCAGGTCGTCGCGGACCTGCCGTCCGGCCTCGCCCGCGCCCTGGCTGTTGAAGACGTAATACCAGCCGAGCCCCTTGTCGGGGAGAAGCTCGAGGTCCGTCGCCAGATTGGTCATGTTGCCGGCATGCCCGGCATAGCGCACTCCGTGGTAGCGGCCGACCAGGAAGCCGAGTCCGAAGCCGTCCGGAAGGCCCGGGCCTAGCGGCTTCTGGAGGGTGAACATTCGAGCGAGCGTCGCTGGAGAGACGATCCGGCCTTTCTCGCCCCGGCCCCCGTTCGCCAGCATCGCGAGCAGCCGGCCCATGTCGGCCGCGGAGGCGGTGAGAGCGCCCATCGGCGCCAGCGGAGTCACCCGGAACTCGCCCGGCGTGGCGCTTGCGTAGCTGTAGTTCGACACCAGCCGGCCGGCGAGCGGCGGCGGAACCGGCTGTGCGACGGTCGCGTGGCGCATTCCCAACGGAGCGAAGATCCGCTCCTTGGCGAGCCTCTCCCAGGGGCGGCCGCGGAGCCGCTCGACGATGTAGCCGGCGAGGGCTGCGCCGTAATTGGAGTAAGCGACCGTCGTTCCCGGAGCGTAGATCCGAGGCGGGATATTGTCCTTGAGCCGGCGTCCGAGCGGCTGCGAAAGATCCTGGTCGAAGACGCCGTGGAAGCGTTCGGGGAAGCCGGCGCTGTGGGTCATCAGATGGCGCATCGTGATCGGCCGTCCGAAAGCGTCCGGAATCCTGAAGTCGAGATAGGCATTGACGTCGCGGTCGAGGTCGAGCCGCCCTTCTTCGACCAGCTGCATGACCAGCAGCCAGGGCAGGAGCTTCGAGGTCGACGCCGCCCGGAACAGGCTGGTCTCGACGTCCACGGGCCGCTTCGCCGCAAGGTCGGCATAGCCATAGCCCTTGGCGAGGACGATCCGGCCGTCGCGAACGACGACCAGCGCGCCGCCGGGTATCTCGAGGCGCGCGAGGGTGCGCGCCACATAATCGTCGAAGAAGCGCGCTACGGCCTCGTCCGACGGGGGAGGGGGCTCCGCGGAGAGGCTTGCGGCGGCGGAAAGGGCGGCGATGCCGGCCGAAGCGGCGGCGAGGGTGCGTAAGATTCTCATCGTGTCGGGATGGGGCCCGCCGCTGGCCGCGGCCTGTCGGCGGCGGGTTTTTCCTGACAGCTTGCGGCAAGGTAGTTTAGCCATGGAGCCATGATGAGCGAGGGCGCGCGCATCCTTCTGGTCGAGGACGACCCGGTTCTGGCGCGGGAGATCGTCCGCGGCCTCGAGCGGGACCGCTGGGCGGTCGACCATGTCGCCTGCCTCGCCGACGCATTCGAGGCGATCGTCCAGAAGCCCTACCGGGCGATCCTGCTCGACCGCAGGCTTCCGGACGGCGACGGTCTCGCTTTGGTGGCGGCGGCGAGATCGCGGCCCGCGCCTCCGCCCGTCATCTTCCTCACCGCCCGCGACGAGATCAGCGACCGGGTCGAGGGCCTCGACGCGGGCGCCGACGATTATCTCGTCAAGCCCTTCGCCCTTGGAGAACTGCTCGCCCGCCTCCGCGCGGCGTGCCGGCGGCCGGGCGCCGGAATGGCGCCTCCGCCGCCGGCCGAAGTCGGGCGGCTGCGCTTCGATCCCTCCACCCGCGAGGCCCGGGTCGGCGAGCGTCCGCTAAACCTTCCGCGCCGCGAGCTGGCCCTGCTCGAGCTGCTCGTCCGCCGCGCCGGCCGGGTGGTCCAGAGGGAGCATCTCGATTCGGAGCTTTACGGCTTCGACTCGGAGGTCTCGCCGAACGCGCTCGAGACCCAGGTCTCGCGGCTCCGGCGCCGGCTCAACGACGCCGGCGCTGGAGTGGAGGTGAGGACCGTCAGAGGGGTCGGCTACCTGCTCCAGCCATGCTGAGGCGCGGGAATTCGCTGACCCTGCGGGCGGCGGCGATCTTCATCTCCATCTACCTCGCCACCTTCGTCGCGGGCCTCGCCGTGGTCGGCTCGGCGAGCCTTTCCTCGGCGGGCGAGCGCCACCATGCCGGCCCGGACGTGGCGACGGCCTTCGCCCTCGACGATCTTCGGCTCGATCCGAACGGGCCGGCGTTTCGCCGCGACGGCGCCTTCGCCCGCCTCGCTGCGCGCAACCGCTCGCTCTGGCTGATCGTCGAGGCGGATACCGGGACGGGGAGGCGCCGTTTCGCCTTTGGACCGGTTCCCGCCGCCGCTTCGCGCGCCTTCGGCGAGTATCGCGGGATCGTCGAGGCGGCCAAGTTCCACGTCCCCGGAATCGCCCGCCCCTGGTCCGACGCGGTCGTCTCCCGCCGCGATACCGCCGGCGGCGACCTTTGGATCGCGGCCGGCGGGATCGACCCGGCGACCATCTCGCTCGGCGATTCCTTCCGCTACTTCCTGACCCAGGGCCTCCTTCCGGTCCTCCTCGCGCTCGGCCTGATGGGACTGATCGCCATGCTCGTCGCGCTTCCCCTGCTCACCCGAGCGCTTCGGCCGCTCACCGCCGACGTCGAGGCGATCCGGCCCGACCGTCCGGACCGCCGTATCCGCGAGAGCGAGGTCCCGCGCGAGCTGCTCCCGCTCGCGCGCGGTCTCAATGCCGCTCTCGACCGACTCTCGGACGAGCTCACCCGCCGCAAGCGCTTCATCGCCGACGTCGCGCACGAGCTAAGGACTCCGCTGGCAATCCTCTCACTCCAGATCGAGGCGCTCCAGGCGCCGCAGGGGAAGGAGGATCTGCGCCGGATCGTGGCGCGTCTGTCGCAGCTCGTCGCCCAGATGCTGGACGTCGAGCGGCTGTCGATGGCCGCCCGCCCTGGGCGCGAGATCGACCTCGCCGAAATCGCCCGCGAGGTCGTCACCGACATGGCTCCGCTCGCCCTGGCCGCCGGCTACGAGATCGGGCTCGACTCGCCGGCGGAGCCGGTGATGGTCGCGGGCGACCCGCAGGCGCTCGGCCGGGCCCTCGCCAACCTGGTCGGCAATGCGGTGGCGCATGGCGGCGGAGCGGGCAACATCCGGGTCGCCGTCGGCGAGGATCGCAGCGTCGAGGTTTCGGACGGCGGGCCGGGAATTCCACAGGCGCTCCGCCCGCAATTGTTCGAGCCCTTCTCGCGGGCCCGCTGGGACCGCGACGGCTGCGGCCTGGGCCTTCACCTCACCCGCGAGATCATGCGCGCGCATGGCGGCGAGGCGCGTCTCGTGGAATCGGCCTCCGGAGCCTGCTTCCGGCTGGAGTTTCCGGGCTGAGGCAATGGCGATCACCGACACCAGGGTTCGTCATGCCGGCCTTGATCCGGAATCCATCATCTTCCCGCGGCGAAGTCGGAAAAGGTGGACCCCGGATCAAGTCCGGGGTGACGGTTCGCGCTCGAGACTTACGGCTCAGGCGTTGGCGCGGGCGCGCTCCACCGCTTCCATCACCACCTTGCGGGCGTCCTCGGCGCCGCCCCAATGGCCGACCCGCACCCACTTGCGCTCTTCCAGATCCTTGTAGTGGGTGAAGAAGTGCTCGATCTGCTGCATCACGATCTGCGGCAGATCCTCTTTCTCGCCGACGTCGCTGTAATAAGGGAAGGTGGTGTCGACCGGCACCGTCACCAGCTTCTCGTCGCCGCCCGCTTCGTCCTCGAGGTGGAGGACGGCGATCGGCCGAGCCCGAACCACCGAGCCGGGGATGAACGGCGACCGGGCGATGACCAGGGCGTCGAGCGGATCGCCGTCGGGCGACAGGGTGTGGGGGATGAAGCCGTAATTGGCCGGATAGCGCATCGGCGTGTGGAGGATCCGGTCGACGAAGAGCGCGCCCGACTTCTTGTCGAACTCGTATTTGACGGGCTCGCCGCCGACCGGGACTTCGATGATCACGTTGAGGCTGTCGGGCACGTCGGCGCCCGCGGGGATGAGGTCGATGTTCATGATGGCGGCGGCCTATCGGCGATTACCCGCGGCGGGGGAAGGGCTAGTTCAACCTTTCTTCAGGCTTTTTTCACGGGCGCGGCCGATAAGCGTCCGGCCAGCCGGAGATAAAGCCATGGCCCATCGCCTAAGATCCGCCGTCCGGGCCGCCGAGGCCGGGGAGTCGCTCGCGCCTCTGTCGCTCGAGCCCTGCCGCCGCGATCCGCACGCTCCGCCCCCCGAAGGCGAGGACGGCCGGTCCCGCCCGCGCCGCCGCGCCGAGCGGCACCGCGGGGTCGTGGTCAGCGCCGCCATCCTCTACCGCGGCAAGCCGGCCCTGGTCCGGGTGGCGAACGTCTCCAAGGGCGGAGTGACCCTCGAGACCAGCCTAATCCCCGAGCTGGGAGAACGGCTGGGAGTCGCCATGGAGGGCGGCGCGCCGCGTGCGGGCGCCGTCCGCTGGGTCCGCGGCGGGCGCATCGGAGTGGACCTTGACCCGGAATAATATCCGGATATAAATCGCCGCTCCCATTGGAGCGCGGCGATGACAGGCGAGCTGACGGCCTTTTTTAACGACGAATCGATCGGCCGCGGCGACTCCGCCGAGCTCGTCCGGCTGATCCGCTCCCGGCCGCCGGCCGAACGGAGCGCGATCCGGGTCTATGACGACGCGTCGGGACGGGTGGTCGACCTGGATCATCGCGAGGATCGCGCGGACGCGGCGCCCGCGAGGGGCCGGGGACGTCCGAAGCTCGGCGTGACCGCGCGCGAGGTAACGCTGCTCCCGCGCCACTGGGACTGGCTGGCCGCCCAGCCGGGCGGCGCCTCCGCCGCGCTTCGCCGCCTGGTCGACTCCGCGCGGCAGTCCCCGCCTACTCCCGAGGCGAGGCGCGACTCGGCCTACCGCTTCATGGCCGACCGCTGCGGCGACCGGCCGGGTTACGAGGAGGCTCTGCGCGCCCTCTACCGCGGCGAGCGCGAGCGGTTTGAGACGCTGATCGCGGGCTGGCCCGGGGACGTGCGGGGGTACATAGCCAAGCTGCTGGGCTGAACCGTCACCCGGCTTTCCCGTCACCCCAGCGGAGGCTGGCGTCCCAACGATTGAAGACCACGGCGCCTTTCACCCGGCTTTCCCCGTCACCCCAGCGGAGGCTGGGGTCCCAGGGGGTGAAGACCACGGCGCCTTTCACCCGCTGGGGCCCCAGCCTTCGCTGGGGCGACGGAGAGGCGCGCATGCCGAGGCTTGCCGCCGTCCGGCGAGGGACCTAAAGGCCCCGGCGGGCGTTTCAGCCCCCGTCGCCCGAGTCTCGGCGACTGTCTTGCGTTATGTGTGTGGGGGAATAGCCGGTGATTGCCATAGCGGTCGGCTTCGTTGCTGCGACCATGGTGCTTAGCGCCGTCTTCGAACAGATTTCCGAACGCGAGCGCGACCGCCGCCGTCAGTAGCGCCGAACGTCGCCCCGGACCTGATCCGGGGTCCACCTTCCTCTCGGTCGGCTGAGTCGAAGAAAGCAAGGTGGATGCCGGACCAAGCCGCATGACGAGCCTGGGCGATGGGCTTCTTCCCGGTTCAGAGCGCCTTTTCGTAGATCCGGTAGGTCCGGTTGATGTCGCTCTCGATCGCGTCGGCGATCGAGCGCATCGGCTGGTTGTCCTCGAGGATCCAGCCGATCTCGGCGCGCTCCATGCCGTAGCGGCCGACCCCGGCGCGGCGTATATATTCGATCATCATGAAAGCGAGCTGGCTCGCCAGCCGGGTCCCGTGGAGCCGCTTGAGCACGCCCATCAGCGGCACCCGGCCGCCGACGAAGTGCGCCCGCTTCAGCCGCCACAGCAATTTCGCCCAGCCGATCGGGAACAGCTTTCCGTTCAAGTCGCGGGTGAATTCGTTGAGGTCCGGCACGGTGACCATGAACGCCACCGGCTCGCCCTCATATTCGGCGACTCGGATCAGGTCCTCGAAGACGATCGGCTTCAGCTTCTTGCCGGCATAGGCGATCTCCGCCTCGGTCAGGGGAATGAAGCCCCAATTGTCCGACCAGGCATCGTTCAGGATTCCGAGCAGAAGGGCCGCTTCCTCGTCGAACTTCTTCTTGTCGACGTCGCGGATCTTGATCTTGGGGTTGCGCTCGCCCGACGCGACGATGCGCTGGACGATCGGCGGGAAGTCGCCGCTGACCGGAAGGGCGTAGGTATAGAGGTCCTTCGCCTTCACATAGCCGGCCGCCTCGACCCATTGCTGGTAGATCGCCTTGTTGTGGCCCATCATCACCGTGGGCGGATGATCGTGGCCCTGGATGAGCAGGCCGGGCTCGTCCCAGATCGAGAGGCTGAACGGGCCCATCGAGCGGGTCATGTCGCGGCCCCGAAGCCAGGCCTCGGCGCGGTGGATGAGGGCGGCGGCGGTCTCCGCGTCCTCGGCCTCGAACATCCCCCACTGGCCGGTGCCTTCGCCCATATGCTGAAGCACGAGCTCGTCGACCTGGGCGGAGATCCGCCCGACCGGCTTCCCGCCGCGCTCGGCTAGGAAGAGCCGGGCGGAGGCATGTTCGAACCAAGGATTGGTGCGCGGATCGAGAAGGCCGTGAACTTCCGTCTTGAGCGGCGGCACCCAATTGGGATCGTCGGCATTGAGGCGGTAGGCGAGGTCGACGAACGCCTTACGGTCGGAAGCGTCGTCAATGGCACGGACGATGAGGCCCGTGGGCGAGGGTGCGTCGGTCATCGCGCCTGATTAGCGGGCTCGCTTAGCCGAGTATAGCGGGGTAGAGGAGGGACGAGACCTGCACGTTCTTCCCCTCTCCCGTCCGCGGGAGAGGGCAGGGTGAGGGTCTTGTCCTCCCTTCCCGAGCGGTGCCCAAGACCGTCACCCCAACCCTCTCCCGCGGGCGCGAGAGGAGGAAGAGGACTCATCCCTCCACCGTCACCAGGTGGGTCCCGTCCGGCCGCTCCTCGAACCCGATGGCGACGTCGACGAAGCGCCCGATCAGCTCGGCGCCGGTGCGCGCGTGGAGGCTTGGCTTCACGGTGGTGAAGCGTCCGCCGCCGGCGAGCGCCATCGGAAGGAGCAGCTGGTCGCACAGGTAAGGCCCGGCGACGGCGCTCGAGGCGAGATAGCCCGCCATCCGCTTCGCCGCCTTCTCGCCGACGACCTGGGCCGGAACCCCGAGCTGGCCGAAGCCGCTCGCCATTTCGGTGACATTCTCGAACTCGGCCTCGAGCAGGAGGATGTTGCCCGGGCCATGGGCATTGGGAAGCTGCTCGATACGGCGCGACTCCTCCGGCCAGCCCAGCACCGCTCCGGCGGCGGCGAGCTCGCGCACCGCGATCTCGCCCGGCAGGGCGGCGACGAGGGCGCGCGCTTCCACCCGCCGCAATTCGCCGCGCGCGGTCAGATCGAGCCTGGCGAGCGCTCGAGCGGGCTCGATCTCCACCTCGATCCGGCCTCCGCCGGCGGGATAGAAGCCGGGGCGAACCAGCCGCGCCGTCACCCGCGGGCCCATCCGCTCGATCAGCGGAAGGAACACCCGAGCGATGAAATCGAACGGCGGCGCGTGGATGTTGTGGGTCCCGCCCTCGAGCACCAGGCGCGACGGCGCGTCGGCGAGGAGCAGCGGCGGGAGGACGGTCTGGAGGACGAGGCTCGTGCTCCCCGCCGTCCCGACCGCGAAACGATGCTCGCCTGGGCGCACCTTGCCCGGCGTGAAGGTGAGCGCGGACGCGCCGACGGCGAGCTCTTCGCACTCGGCCCCGCCGACCGCGCAGGCCGCCTCGACCGCCGTCGCGTGCTGGCGCATGACGCCCGGCCGCGAGCGGTTGGCGCGGATGTTCTCGATCCGGAAGGCCCTTCCGGTGACGATCGACAGCGCCAGCGCGCTGCGAAGCACCTGCCCCCCGCCTTCGCCTTCGGAACCGTCGATGAGGATCATGTCATGCCTTCCTTCTCCTCTCCCCCAGGGAGAGGCGGAACCCTTCTCCTCCTCTCCCCTCTGGGGAGAGGCCGGGAGAGGGGGAGCCTGGACACGCCAATGGCGTTTCGCGACTTCCCCTCTCCCCCGCCCCCCTCCCGGGAGAGGAGAGGGGAATCCTACCCCTTCACGCAGACCACCTGCTTCAGCGTATGCACCACCTCGACCAAGTCCGCCTGCGCCGCCATCACCGCCTCGATCGGCTTGTAGGCCGCCGGGGTCTCGTCGATCACGCTCGCGTCCTTGCGGCACTCGACGCCCTCGGTCGCGAGCACATGGTCGTCGACGGTGAACCGCCTTTTCGCCTCGTGCCGCGACATCAGCCGCCCGGCGCCGTGGCTGCAGCTGTCGAACGCCTGCTTGTTGCCTCGGCCGCGGACGATGAACGACTTGGCGCCCATCGATCCCGGGATGATCCCCATCACCCCTTCGGCCGCCCGGACCGCCCCCTTGCGGGTGACCAGCACGTTCTCGCCGAAGTGGTTCTCCCGCTGGACGTAATTGTGGTGGCAGTTGATCGCCTCCAACTCCGCCTCGAACGGCTTGGCGATGACCGAGCGGATGGCGCGGACCACGTTGGTCATCATCATCCGCCGGTTCAAGGCCGCGAAATCCTGAGCCCAGCCGACCGCCTCGACATAATCGTCGAAATGCTCGGTCCCTTCCGGAAAGTAGGCGAGATTCTCGTCCGGCAGGTTGAGGTGCCAGCGCCGCGCGTCCTGCTTCGCAAGCTCGATGAAGAAGCTGCCGATCGCGTTTCCGACCCCGCGCGAGCCGGAATGGAGCATCACCCACACCCGGTCCTCCTCGTCGAGGCAGAGCTCGATGAAGTGGTTGCCGGTCCCCAGCGTTCCCAGGTGGACGAGGTTGTTCGTCTTCTCGAGCTTCGGGTATTTGTCGGTGATCCGTTTGAACCGCTCGGCGAGGGTCGCCCAGGCGGCGAGGATCTCCGGCGGCGGGCTACCCCAGCTTCCGGTGTCGCGCTTGCCCCGGCCGACGTCGCGTCCGTGCGGCACCGCCTGCTCGATCGCGCTCCGCACGCCCTCCAGGCCGTCCGGAAGGTCGGAGGCGTGAAGCGAGGTCCGAGCCGCCATCATCCCGCAGCCGATATCGACCCCCACCGCCGCCGGAATCACCGCTCCGCGGGTCGGGATCACCGAGCCCACGGTCGCTCCGATCCCGACATGGACGTCGGGCATGACGGCGACATGCTTGAAGATGAACGGCATCTTCGCGGCCCGGGCGAGCTGCTCGCGCGCCATCGGCTCGACCGCGACGCCCCTGGTCCACATCTTGACCGGCGCTCCGCCTTCGACCGCCATCACTTCGAAACCCTGCTCGGCCATGGGGCCCTCCTTCAATTTCATTCTTCGAGGCCCGCGCGCGGCGGCGCAAGCCATGTCGGTGCGCGACCGGGCCAGGCCCCGTCGGAGCGGCTTGGGGGCGGCCGGCCCATTCCGGCCGCCCCGCTTCCGCCTGCCGGAGCGGTTCGACCTCGCTCCGACGCCGTTCCAAGAGCAGGAGCCGTGCCAAACGGCGGCGGGACCATTAAAAATCTCATAACCCACTGAAGCAAAGGCATAAAAACATTTTGGCGGTGATCTGCCGCTGTGAAGCCCGCGGTCATGGGTGGGTGTTTCCTTATCGACAGGGATCGTCTTTTAGATAATGAGATAAGCATGAGACCCAATGTCGTCATCGGCTTCGTCGGCTCCACGCTCGACTCCGCCCGGCTCGATTCCGGTCGCTGGAGCAAATGGAGGCCGACCGTATCGCTGTGCATGCAGGAGGATCTGCGGGTCGACCGGCTCGAGCTGATCCACGCGACCGCGCATTCGAGCCTCGCCCATAACGTCGTCGCGGACATCGCCGGCGTGTCGCCAGAGACCCGGGTGAGCCTGCGGCCGATGGATTTCGCCGATCCCTGGGATTTCGAGGAAGTCTACGGCAAGCTGCTCGATTTCGCCCGGGCCTTTCCGTTCGATCCGGAGGTGGAGGATTATCTCGTCCACATCACCACCGGCACCCATGTCGCGCAAATCTGCCTCTTCCTCCTCACCGAGGCGCGCTACCTGCCCGCCCGGCTCCTCCAGACCCACCCGCCGCGCAATTCGGGCGGAGGCGCGAAGGGCGCCGGCCCGAGCGGCGGCTGGAGCGCGATCGACCTCGATCTCTCCCGCTACGACAGCATCGCCACCCGCTTCGCCGCCGCGGCGGCGGAGGGAAGCTCGTTCCTCAAGGCGGGGATCGAGACCCGCAACCCGGCCTTCAACCGGATGATCGACGAGATCGAGCAGGTCGCGATCCGAAGCCGGGCTCCGCTCCTCCTGATGGGCCCGACCGGGGCGGGCAAGTCGCAGCTCGCCCGCCGGATCTTCGAGCTGAAGCGGGCGCGCAACCAGGTCCCGGGCGCCTTCGTCGAGGTCAATTGCGCGACCCTGAAGGGCGACAGCGCCATGTCGGCCTTGTTCGGCCACCGGAAGGGCGCCTTCACCGGCGCCGCGGCCGACCGGCCGGGCCTCCTGCGCACCGCCGACAAGGGCCTGCTCTTCCTCGACGAGGTCGGCGAGCTCGGCCTCGACGAGCAGGCGATGATCCTTCGCGCCATCGAGGAGAAGCGCTTCCTCCCGGTCGGCGCCGACCGCGAATCCGCCTCCGACTTCCAGCTCATCGCCGGCACCAACCGCGACCTCGCCGCCGCCGTCGCGCAAGGCCGCTTCCGCGACGATCTCCTCGCCCGCCTCAACCTTTGGACCTTCCACCTCCCCGCGCTCAAGGACCGGCCCGAGGACATCGCGCCCAATCTCGACTATGAGCTCGACCGCTTCGCCGAGCGCGAGGGGATGCGGGTCGGCTTCAACAAGGAGGCGCGCTCCGCCTTCCTCGCCTTCGCCGCGGCGCCGGGCTCCGCCTGGTCGGGCAATTTCCGCGACCTCGCCGCCGCCGTCACCCGGATGGCGACCTTCGCCCCCGCCGGCCGGATCGACGTCTCCACCGTCCAGGCCGAGGCGGAACGCCTCCGCCGCCTCTGGTCCGGGGTGGCGGGCGAGGGGGAGGGGGGAAGCGCGACGGGCGCCGGAGCGGGCTTCGCGGCGGGCGCCGGAATGCCCGCCGGGACCGCCAGCGGCATGGACGACGGCCTCTCCGGCCTCGTCGCTCCCGAGGCGCTCGCCGCCCTCGATCCCTTCGACCGGGTCCAGCTCGCCGAGGTGGTTCGGACCTGCCGCCGCGCCCGCTCCCTCTCCGAAGCCGGCCGAACCCTCTTCGCCGCCTCCCGAACCCGCCGCTCCACCTCCAACGACGCCGACCGGCTAAGGAAGTACCTCCAGCGCTTCGGCTTGAGCTGGGGGGAGCTTGGCGGCTGAGCCGCGGGCGGGCTGCGGCGGGCGGGAACGCCCGATGGCGGAGGCGTCATCAGGAAGAAGCTGAGGCGTTGGAGGTGGGGAAATTTCTGCCACGCAGCTACAACTTGGCTTGCTCGCGAAAGCGCGGCCTGTATTCGTCGACTAACGACATCATGAGCAGACGAGGAATAGGTGGCGCGAGGCGTATTTCTGCACCGGGAAGACTCCCGCTACCAGGATTCGCCGGCTGAGCGGTACCAGTTTCCGAGCAGCTACCTTAGCCGCGCCTCGCAATTTGTCAGCGACTGGATCATCTACTACGAGCCGGTGAAGGGGCCAACGAGCAAGGGCTATTTCGCCATTGCGAGAGTCGAGCAGATCATCCGCGATCCCACCGCCAGCGGCATGTACCTCGCCCTGATCGAACCCAATTCTTACCTCGATTTCGAGCGTCTGGTTCCGTTCTCGAGCCGTGCAGAAGGTCCTGTCGAGCGTGGCCTCCTCAACGAAGCCGGCACCCTCTCCGGCCGTGCCCAATCCGCCGTCCGGCCGATTTCAACGCAGGACTTCAACCGTATATTGTTGCGGGGTTTCCCGGAGGAGGAGCCTGTCCTGCCTCGCACCGACGCTGGTCTCGATCCGCCGTTGGTTGACCGAGTGGCCGACGAACAAGCCCCCTTTCTGCTTGACGTGGACCGCGACCGCGTAAGCTATTACAGTTCCAGAATTGTTCGTGACCGCGTTTTTAGGAAGCGCGTTCTGGACGCTTATGACAGCCGATGCGCCATCACCGGCCTGAAGCTGATCAACGGCGGCGGGCGTGCCGAGGTGGAAGCCGCTCACATCAAGCCAGTGGAAGCGAGCGGTCCGGACATCGTGACCAATGGGCTCGCTCTGTCAGGGACGGCACACTGGATGTTCGACCGGGGGCTGATCGGCCTCGGCCCGGACCTCGAGATACTGGTTTCCCGGCACGTGAATGACCCTGACAGCGTGTGGAGTCTCGTCAACAAGAGCCGTCGGGCGGCAGTCCCTGCTCAAGCCGCGTTGAGACCTCATCCAAACTATCTCGACTGGCATCGGCAGCACCGATTCAAACAGTGAAGGCGGACGGCCGAAACTCCGCCGTCCGGGGGCGCCCGCGAATGTCCGCTTCGGCGCCGTTCGGCCGCGCCCCCGTGGCGGCTTCTCGCGCCAGGCGGACCGCCGCAAAGCCGCAAGGCCGTCGACATGCCCGACCGGGACGACGAGGCCTTGGCCGAGTCGCCTAGATCGATCGGCGGCCAAACTGCGGAGCCGGTATCTGATCCGCGGCCCCGGCGTCCGGGACAAGCGCCGATCGAGCGGGCGCTGGCGCCGTCGGAGTCGACTCGCGCGTGGTGACGACGCTGCTGATGTCGTCGTCTTCGCCGGCAACGATGATCGTCTCCTTGCCGTCCGCGTCCTGCAACCGCAGGATTCGCCGGTTCTGAACGCTGCGCCATCCGACAGCCACGATAACGGCAAAGACTCCGAGCCCGAGCATGATCGCCAGGATGTTCGCTTCTGATCCACTCATCTGACCTGACCTCCGAATAGTCCCTCCCCGAAATGGCCTTAGCGTTGGAAAACTTAAGAAGATTGTATCGGATCGCGGAGCGGCTCGGGGAGCGGATGGGGAAGCGCCGCGCGCGCGCGGGGTCGACTGCGCGAATGAACAAGCCGCGCCCGATCTCGCGATCGGCTCGCGATCGCCGGCGCCTGTTCTTGCGTCCGGCAAGTGGAGGCCGTTCCCTCCCGCTCGCCGGAACAACCCCCCTCCGCCGGCATTCTGCCCGGGCGAGCCCGCCGCGCCGACGTGCCCTGGGCGCGCGCGTTCGCTTCCTCCGCCGCCGGGCTCGCCAGCCCGGCCCGCCGACCCGTTCGGAAAGGATCGCTGCTTGGCCGCCGACGTCAGACTGGCAGGACCGGTTCATCCCCTCCACGCCTTCCTTCTCGCAGCGCCGGTGCCTCTGTTCCTCGGCGGTTTCCTTAGCGACCTTGCTTACGGCTCGACGCCCGAGCCGCAATGGAGCAATTTCGCGGCTTGGCTGATCGCCGGGGCGATGGTGTTCACGGGATTCGCCCTGCTTTGGGCCTCGATCGCTTTGCCGCGCTCGAGGGCCGGGGGCGGTCGGGCTCGAGCGGGGGTGGTGTTCCTGCTGCTTCTGGCGCTCTTCGCGCTCGGGCTAGTCGACTCCTTCGTCCACGCCCGCGACGCTTACGCGATCATGCCCGCGGCGCCGATCCTGTCGGCGATCGTCACCGCCCTGGCCGGGGCGGCGGCGTGGCTGGGGTTCGCCGGATTGCGCGCGGGAGAGACGAAATGAAGCGCCTGCTCCTCACCGCCGCGACCATTTCCCTCCTCGCCGGCTGCAACCACGACGGCGGGTCGGATCCGAACCAATATGGCGGCGATCCCTCGCTTCCGGCGCAGCAGCGCGCGCTCGTTCCGAGCATGAAGATCGCCGATCCGACGCCTTGGGGCGATCATCATCCGGTCGTCCCGGCCGGCTACTCGATCACCGCCATCGCCACCGGCTTCGGAATCGCTCGGCAGACGCTCGTCCTTCCCAACGGCGACATCCTCGTCGCCGAGGGGCGGGGCGGCGGCGAGTCGGCGCTTCGGCCCAAGGACTTCATCGCCGGCTTCATCAAGGCCAAGGGGACCAGCCAGGCGAAGAGCGGCAACCGGCTGACCCTGCTTCGCGATTCCGACGGCGACGGTGTCTATGAGGGGCGCAGCGTCTTCGCCGACCATCTCAACGCGCCCTACGGCCTGGCTCTGGCCGGCGGGCAGCTCTACGTCGCCAACCAGGATGCGCTGGTGCGCTTCGCCTATGCGCCGGGCCAGACCAAGGCGAGCGGGCCGCCGGTGACGGTCACCCAGCTTCCCGCCTACATCAACCATCACTGGACCAAGTCGCTCGCGGCGAGCCCGGACGGGCGGTTCCTCTATGTCGGCATAGGATCGAACAGCAACATCACCGAGCGCGGAATGGCGGCCGAGCTCGACCGGGCCCAGATCTGGCAGGTCGACGCCGCGACCGGCGCCCACCGGCCGTTCGCGACCGGGATCCGAAATCCCACCGCGCTCGCCATCCAGCCGGGGACGGGGCAGCTCTGGGCGGTGGCGAACGAGCGCGACGAGCTCGGGCCCGACCTCGTGCCGGACTATCTCACCTCGGTGCGGGAAGGGGGCTTTTACGGCTGGCCCTACAGCTATTGGGGACAGAACGTCGACAGCCGCGCCCAGCCGCAGGACCCGGCCAAGGTGGCGAGCGCGATCCGGCCGGATTACGGGCTCGGCTCGCACGTCGCGGCCTTGGGCTTGGCCTTCTCGAGCCCGGTCATGGGCGCGCGCTTCGCGGAGGGCGTGTTCGTCGGCGAGCATGGCAGCTGGAACCGCAGCCGGCCGTCGGGCTACAAGGTGGTGTTCGTGCCGTTCCGCGGCGGCCGGCCGGCGGGGCCTCCGGTCGACGTGGTGACCGGCTTCCACGATCCAAGCGGAGCGACCTTCGGGCGCCCGGTCGGAGTCACCGTCGATCCGCGCGGCGCGCTGATCGTCGCCGACGATCTTTCGAACACGATCTGGCGGATGGCGCCGACGCGGCGGTGAGGGCGGGGACGCTTCGCCGGCGAAGCGTCCCCCCGGCCGTCAGGCGGCGCGGTCGCGCTGCCTCGGATGTCCCGTCGCCACTCCGCCGGAAAGCTTCGCGACGTGCGGGTATTTCTCGGCCATTTCCGGCGTGTAGCCCAGGTTGAACACCGTCGGGCTTTTGTTCGGGCGCTCCGGGCGATCGTAGAAGGTGCCGAACAGGCGGTCCCACACGAAGCTGGTGATCCCGTAATTGCCGTTCTCGTCGTGGAAATGGTGAGCCATGTGGCGCTTCTTCATCTCCGCGAGCCACTTGTTCTTGGGCTTGTAGGCGAGATGCTGGATGCAGTGGCAGAATTCGTAAAAGCAGGTGGTGAGAAGGCCGACGGCGAAGGCCATCGCCGCCCCGCCGAACGCGGCGTGGGGATGGGCGGCGGACTGCCACGGAAGGCCGATCGCCCAGCCGATCGGCAGCGTCGCCGCGGCGATGGTCGGAAGCGTGGTGTGGAGCGCCCCGAACAAGACCTCGAGATGGTTGGGGTCCTGGTGATGGTCGTAATGGATGCGCTTCCAGGTCGAGGCCATCATCGGCATCTTGAACATCCAGCGGCTGTGAAGAACCCAGCGGTGGAGGACGTACCAGACGAGCGGATAGATGAAGGTCGCGACCGCGGCGGCGATCAGGCTCGGCGCGAGCGGCGCCGGCCGAGCCGCGAACAGGGCGAAGGCGACGGCGGCGAGCGCGAGATAGGCGAGGATCGCCGGATACTGAAAGTAAGCGACGACCAGCTCCTTGAGAGTCATCTTGTCGAGATGATGCTCGCGCCTCCAGAAGCTCGGGCGCAGGGTTTGGGCGATCTTCACGTTCGTAAATTCCTCGCTTTTTTCCGCAGCTTAGCGCGTGCCGCGAGCGCTCGCGGACGGGGTCCCGATATGGTGCCCGGAATTGGAATGGCAATATGGCGGTTTTGAGGCCCCGGGGGAAGCGGGGAGGGGCCGACAAGGCGGCGGGAGGAAGCGGGTCGGGGGACGGCCGGTGCGGCCGCCCCCCGAGATCAGATCACCACGGCCATTCGGTGCTGTCGACCATTCCGTCGCCGTTGCGGTCGAGGTTCGACCAATATTGGGCGTTCCAATATTCGTCGTTGCTCAGATAGCCGTCATGGTTGGAGTCGAAGGCGGTCCAGCTCGGCTCGTAGGTCGCCCGCTTGTACTGCGGATAGAAGCCGCCGCCGTACCAGCAATTGGCATATTCGGCGCGGCTGATCCGGCCGTCGCGATTGGTGTCCCACATCGCGTAGGCGCCGGTGCGATAGTCGTTATACTCCGAATTGGAGATCCGGCCGTCGCCGTTGCGGTCCATCGCTCCGTAGGTGCCGCAGGCGGCATAGGTGCGGCCCGGATCGTAGGTGAGGGCGTCGGCGACCGATTCGACGTCGTCGCCCACGCCTCGCACGGTGTTGCAGGCGCCGAGCGTCAGCGACGCGGAACCGGCGAGCACAAGGGCAGTCAAAAGCTTACGCATGGGTTTCTCCTTACATTGAGCCCCTCGGCACCGCCCGCTCATCCCGGCGAGGGCCGCCGCTTCAATCGTTACGGGGGCAAGTTGTTCCTTTATTCGGGACGTGCACAACCTCCCTCGCCTTGGTCAGGCAGCGGGCGGAGCGCTGACCAGCCGAAGCGCCCGGGCGATCCCGCCGAGCGATTCGCGGTCGCCCCGGGTGAGGCCGAGGCGAAGCGCGCACCAGCTCGACGCCGCCCACAGCGCCAGCACCGCGGCGAAGCGGGCGGGGCCGTGGAGGATCTGAGCCGCGCCGTACATCAGGGCCACGCCCGTCAGCGCCACCCCGAGCCCAAGGAACAGTTTGGTATCGAAGGGCGACAGCCCGTCGGAGATCTGGAGCTCCACCGTCGCGGCATAAGCGATGACGACGGTGGCGATCCCGACCGCGACCGCCATTCCGGCCGCCCCCCAGCCGGGGACGAGAAGGAAGGCGAGAAGAATCCAGGTCGCCACGCCGATCAGGCTGTTGACCAGCGGGAGGATCCGGTGCCCGGTCATTTCGACGATCGGCGTGGCCGGTCCGACGATCGCCTCCGCCGCCCGAGCCGCGACAAGGATGTAGAGGAGCGGCAGTGCGGCCATCGCCTCGGGCCGGTAGACCGAGAGGAAGTCGACCCCGGCGAAGGCGAGCAGTCCGGCGAGCGGGACGACGAGTGCGGTCGAGCAGCGGCTGGCGAAATGGTAGAGCGGCGCGATCTGCGCCCGGTCGGCGCGGGCCTGGTGCGCGGCGAGCGGCGCCATCACATATTGGAAGGCCTGTCGGACCGAGAGGGGGAGGGTGGCGATCTTCCGGGCGATCTCGAACAGCCCCGCCGCGACCGCTCCCTGGCGGCCCGGAAGGAGCAGGTTGATGACCAGAGCGGGTGCGTCGACGAGCAGACGGCGGGCGACGTTGGCGGGGAGGAGGGCGAGGCCGGTTCCGAGGAGGAGCTTCAGCTCCGGCCCGCGGATCCTCGCCCGGACCAGCCGGCGAAGGTCGTAATAGCGGGCGAGGAGCGGGAAGCAGAGCGCGGCGGTCAGCGCCAGCGAGCCGAGATGGGCGGCGACCAAACCGAGCTTTCCGGCGCCGGCGAAGAACAGGCCGCTGGCGAAGACGATCCGAGCGATCTGCTCCCAGAACAGGCGGAGGCGGATCTCCGGCCCGAAGGCGCGGCGGGCTCGGGCCGCCGAGGTCGACACCTCGACGAAGGCCCAGAGCGGAAGCCCCCAGGCGAAGAGGGCGACGGCATGGGGCAGGGTGGCGCGATCCTCGGGAGCGGCCGAGAAGAAGCCGGCCACCCAGTCGGCGTTGAGGGTCACCGCCAGCGCGATCAGGGCGGAGGGCACCAGGGCGACGACCAGGGCCGCCTTGACCGCGGCGTGGGCCGACTCGTCGTCCTCGGTCGGGACGATGCGCTGGAGGGCGCTGGTCAGCGAGAGGTCGACGACGTTCTCGGCGAGGTTGATGACCCCCCACAGCACGACGTAGATCCCGTAGGTGGCGAGGCCGTAAAGCCAGATGAAGAGCGGCTGGGCGACCGCCTCGATGAGCGCCGCGGCGCGGGAGAGCCCGACGAGCCCCGCCCCACGCGCAACCTCTCCCCGGGTCACCGGCTCGTCGTTCACTCCTCGGTCCGGATCAGAACCGTTTCGCCGATCAGGAGGAAGAGGAGGAACGGCGCCCAGGCGGCGGCGAGCGGCGGGTAGGCGCCGTAGCTGCCCATCGCCATGCTGAAATTGTCGGCGACGAAATAAGCGAAGCCAAGCGCCATTCCGATCACCGCCCGGACGAAGACCTGGCCGGAGCGGGCGAGCCCGAACGCCGCCACCGCCGCCAGGAGCGGCATCAGCACCACCGAAAGCGGTCCGGAAATCTTGTGCCAGAGCCCCGATTCCAGCTCGTCCGTGTCGCGCCCGGCGGACTTGAGCTCGGCGATCGCGCCGCGCAGCGCGGTGAAATCCTCCTCGTCGGAATCGACCTTGGCGAGGGTGAACTGGGCCGGATCGAGACCCCGGCCCCACGGCTGGGTGGAAAAGCGCGTGGTCTGCCCGTTGTCGACGTCGAAGGTCGAACCCTGCTCCAGCCTCCAGCCGTCGCCGGCGCGGATCGCGCGGCGGGCGCTGATCACCGACTTCAAGGTCTCGCCCCGGCGGTCGTAGACGGTGAGGTTGCGAAGCTCGGTCGAGGCTCCGGCGGCATGGACCTCGCGGGCGAGGACGAGGTCCTCGCCGAAGCGGACCCAGACGTTGGGGCGGACTCCGCTGTCGCGCGGCACCTTGCCATATTCGACGTCCTGCCAGCCGCTCAGCGTCTCGGTCGCCCGGGTGACGATCCGCTCGTTGAAGACGAAGCTTAAGCCCGCGATGACCAGGCTGGCGAGCATCAGGGGCGCGATGATCTGGTGGGCCGAAATGCCGGCCGCCTTCATGCTCACCACCTCGCTGTTCTGGTTGAGCGTGGCCAGGGTGATGAGCGTGCCCAGAAGCACCGCGAAGGGCGTGAAGGTCTGGATGAGCTGCGGCAGTCGAAGCGACAGGTAGCGGAAGACCTCGGCCTCGCCATTACCCGGGAAGGCGAGGATCTTCGCCGATTCGCCCAGCATGTCGAGGGTCTGGAGGATGACGACCAAAGCCGCGAGCACCGCCAGGCAGCGGGTCACGAACATCTTCGCCATGTACCAGGCGAGCCGCTTCGACGGGAAGAATTGCAGGTTCATTCGGCCGCCGCCGTTGCCGTGGCCGGAATCCGCCGCTGACCGAGCCGGAGCAGCCTCGCGACACCCTTGGACAGGCGGGTGAACACCCGCTCGAGGCCTCCGATCGGCTGGCCGCCCGGCTTGTAGGCCAAGGTCCAGTACATCCACACGATCAGCGCCGAGAACAGGAAGAAGGGAGTCCACAGGGCGAGCGCCGGGGAGAGCCGGCCGAGCTCGGCCATCCGCTCGCCATATTGATTGACCTTGTGATAGGTCACCACCATCACGATCGACAGGAATATGCCGAGGCCGGACGTGCTTCGCTTCGGGGGCACCGCCAGCGCCACCGCGAGCAGCGGCATCAGCAGCATCATCACGATCTCGACCAGCCGGTAGTGGAATTCCGCTTCCGCCGCATAGCGAGTCTTCTTGGCGGCCCGGTGGCCGTCGAACAGCTTGAGAAGCTCGGGAAGGGTCAGCTCCTCGCTTTCCAGGCTTGTGCCGCGCTTTCGGAAGGCTTCGATCGCGGGAAGGTCGACCGGCAGGTCCTGGATCTTGAACGCAAGCACCCGCGGCGCCTCGTAATTCGGCGCGTTGTGGACCAGTCGGCCGTTGGCGAGGCGAAGCTTGATCGTGTCCGCATCGTCGGTTCGAAGGAAGGTGCCGAGGTCGGCCGTCGCGATCAGGGTCTTGCCGTCGCGCGTCTCGGCGCGGACGAACACGCCGTGGAGGAGCCGGCCATGCTGCTCGCTGCGTTCGACCCGAAGGGTCATTCGGCGGCCGAGATTGGTGAACTCGCCGACCTTGATCGACGCGCCCAGCGCGCCGGAGCGAAGGTCGAAGCGAAGCTGCTCGTAGGCGTAGCGGGCATAAGGCTGGAGGTAGCCGACGATGGCGAGGTTGAGCGCCATCAGCGCCACCGCATACATGTAGGGCACCCGAAGCAGGCGGGTGTAGCCGAGCCCGACGGAGCGGAGGCTGTCGAGCTCCGACGACAGAGCGAGCTTTCGGAACGCGAAGAGAGTGCCGAGCAATAGGCCGAGCGGGATCGCCAGAGAGGCATATTCGGGAACGAGGTTGGCGAGCATCCGCCACACCACGGTCACCGGGCCACCGGCCGCGATGACGAACAGGAGCAGGCGCGACATCTTCTCCATCATCAGGAGCATCGCCGCGACGACGAAGGTCGCGGTCAGCGGGATGAAGATCATCCGCGCGATGTAGCGATCGATCCGGGTGAGGATTGCCATCAGCCTAGGCGCCGGCGATCGGGCCGGACGGCCGGAGCCGCTCCGGGCGGCAGGGAAGGAGGCGGGCGCCGGCCATGACGGGGCCGATATAGAAGCGGAGTGGGCGGCGGAATAGGGGGATGCAAGCGCCTCCTTCCCAACGTCCGCTCGCGGGAGAGGGGATGCAGTGGGCGGAGCTGCCCCTCCCTACCGCGCCGGGAACCAGTTCCTCGGCGGCTCGGCGCCGGCCGAGGCCGGCATTTGCGGGCCGGCCAGCCTTGCCACCACCTCCTGGAAAGTACCCTGGACGGCGACTCGATGCTCACCGAAGAAGATGTCGGTGAACACGCCCGAGCCGGTTCGCACATGCGTGACCCGGTCCGGATTGATCGCCACGTCGCCGGGCTCACCGGCCTTTTTCAGGATTACCAGCTTCACCATTCACTCCTCGCGCCGCCGGTTCTAGCGCTCGGGGGTTAAGCCGGAGTTGAAGCGGCGCGATTGACGGACCTTAGCCCTTCATGATGACCACTCGGTCGCCGACCCGGGTCGCCCGGAAGAGGAGGGCGGCGAATTCGCGCGGCAGCCCGACGCAGCCGTGGGTGGCGATGTCGTCGGCCATCTCCGAGCCGTGGAGGGCGACTCCGTCGGCGGTCAGGCGCTGCATGTGGGGCATGGGCGCGTTGTAATAGGTGCGCGAATGGTGATCCGCGTCCTTCTCCAGGATCTTGAAGGTTCCGATCGGGGTCGGCTTCTCGTCGGCGCCCCAGACGATGCTCGACCGTCCGATCTCGTAGCCGGCCTTGTAGACGGAGAGGACCCGGCCGCGAAGGTTGACCACCACCACCGTCTCGCCGGCGGCGGGGACGCCCTCGTCGTTCCAGGCGAATTCGCCCGGGCGCAGCCAGCGCGGGATGACGAGCTCGGCCCGGATCGGGAAGTCGATCAGCGCCGTCTTGGCGGGCGGAACCGCCCTTCGAGCGCCGCCGGCGAGCGCTTCGGCGGCGGGCGCGGCGGGAATTGCGGCCGCTTCGGCCCTGGCGGGGCGGGCGGCGGCGGCGGGAGCGGCCGGCGCCGCGGCCAGGGTTTGGGCGACCTGGGCTCGGCGGGGCGCCTCGCGCGCCGGAGCGGCCTGGAGCAGGGCGGCGCCCAGGGCGGCGGTGAGAAGCATCGCGGGCGGGATCCAGATCCGGCGGTTGCGGCGGGTCGTCAAGGCGGTCTCCTTCGTCTTCCCTCGTGCCCCGACGCTCCTTCGCTCCGACTTCGCGGCTGGGACAAGAGCCGGAATCGCGCTGTGCCGGAGGGGGACGGGGCGGGGCGGAAAGTTTCCGGCCGACGGCCGATCCGCCATTTCCCACCATTTGGTCGCGCCTCGACCACAATTTGGCCGCAAGCGCCGGGCAAGGGCGACGATGAAACTGGGGGCATCGTCACACAGCTTCGCGCCGCCCGCCGGCGCGGGGCCGCTTTTCAGGAGCAAGCGGATGACCAGGTTCGCGTTTTTCACAGCGGCGGCGGCGGCCCTCGCCGTCGCTCTGCCCGCCGCGGCGGCCGGCGCCTATGGACCCGACACGGCCGCCTGCACCGCCGGCTCGCGCCGGCCGGCCTTCCTCGTCAACGTCAGCGGGTTCAAGGCGCGCTCCGGGCGCGTCCGGGTCCAGATCTACAACAGCCAGAACTTCCTGGTGAAGGGCGAGCGGGTCACCCGGATCGACCTTCCGGTGGTCGCTCCGATCATGCCGATCTGCGTCCCGCTGCCCGGCCCCGGCACCTATGCGGTCGCCGTCCGCCACGACGTCGACGGCGACAATGCCCGGCGCGACTGGTCGGACGGCGGCGGGTTCTCGCGCAATCCGCGCATCTCGCTCCTCCACCTGAAGCCGAGCTTCAGCGAGGTGGCGGTGCCGATCGGCAATTCGCCCAAGGCGGTCTCGGTCGTGCTCCTCTACCGCAGCGGCTTCACCATCGGACCGGCGGGCCGCGGCTAAGGATGGCCCGGGTCGCGCTCCTCTCCAATCCGCACTCGACGGGCAACCAGTCGCTGCTGCCGGACATCAGGAGCTTCTGCGCGGCGCATGAGGACATCTTCCATTACGAGGTCGAGCATGTCGACCAGATCGGCCTGGCGCTCCAGCGGATCGCCCGGGTCAAGCCGATGGTCCTGGTCATCAACGGCGGCGACGGCACCGTCCAGGCGGCCCTGACCGCCATCCACAACGAGCGCTATTTCGGCGACGATCCGCCCCCGGTCGCCGTCCTTCCCAACGGCAAGACCAACCTCATCGCCTACGACCTGGGCGCCGAGGGCGATCCGCTCGCGAGCCTCCGCCGGGTGCTCGACATCGCCCGCTCCGATCTCGACCGGCACATCGTCGAGCGCGAGCTGATCGCGCTTTCGGGCGGCACTTCGGGCGGCCGGCCGGTGCTCGGCATGTTCCTCGGCGGCGCCGGCCTCGCCGACACGATGCTCTACTGCCGGCACAATCTCTACCCGATCTTCCCGAACAGCGTCGCCCACGTCCTCGCGCTTCTGCTCGGAGTCCTCGGGGTGATCGTCGGAAGCCGCGGGCGGTTCCTTCCGCCGCGAACCGGCCTGCTCAAGATCTCGGTCCTCAAGCAGGGGGAGATGCAGGGCCAGTTCGCCTTCCTGATGGTGACCACTCTCCAGAAGCTGCTGTTCGGCGGCACCATGCCCGGGGCGGAAAAGCGGGTCGGATCGATGCAGCTCCTGCTCATCGAGCGGAGCGGCCGGGCCCTGTTCTCCGCGCTCTTCGCGGCGCTTCGCGGAAAGCTCGGAATGCACCGCCTGCGCGGAGTCCACCTGCAGCGCGGCGACGAGATACGGATCGAGGGCGAGCAGTCCGGAGTGATCCTCGACGGCGAGATATTCGAGGCCCGCGCCGACCGGCCGCTGGTCCTCACTCCCACGGCGCCGATCTCCTTCCTGCGGCTTGCGGCCTGAAGAGCAGAAGTTCCCCGGCCTTCGCCGGGGAGCGAAGCGGCCGCCCCTCGCCAAATCCCCGCCCTCCCGCTAGAGACGCCGCCATGCTGCTCGCCGTCGACGCCGGGAACACCAACATCGTCTTCGCCCTGCTCGAGTCGGGCGTGATCCGCGCCCGCTGGCGGATCGCGACCGACCCGAGGCGCACCGCCGATCAATATGCCGTCTGGCTTCACCAGCTGCTCGAGCTGGAGGGGTTCGCGCGCGACTGCGTCGAGGCGGTCATCGTCGGAACCGTGGTCCCGCGCGCGCTCCACAATCTCGAGGTGCTGGCGCAGAAATATTTCCGCGTCGAACCGCTGATCGCCGGGCGGGGGGCCGCCGGCTGGGACATCGTCCTCGACGTCGCCGAGCCGGGCACGGTCGGCGCCGACCGGGTGCTCAACGCCATCGCCGCCCACGCCGTCCACGAAGGCGACCTCATCGTCATAGACTTCGGAACCGCCACCACCTTCGACGTGGTCGACTATTCCGGCGCCTACAAGGGCGGGATCATCGCGCCCGGCATAAACCTCTCGCTCGACGCCCTGGTCACCGCCGCGGCCAAGCTTCCCCGGATCGCGATCGAGGCGCCGCGCGACAATCTCTCGGTGGTCGGCCGGACCACCGAGGACCAGATGCATATCGGCATCTACTGGGGCTATGTCTCGATGATCGAGGGGCTTGTCGGCCGGATGAAGGCCGAGATCGGACGCCCCGTCCAGGTCATCGCCACCGGCGGCCTCGCCACCTTGTTCGATCGCCACAGCGCGATCTTCGACGCGATCGAGCCGGATCTGACGATCCAGGGGCTGGGTCTGTTGTACGATCGGAGCAAAAGCCGGGATTAGGCGTCCGGTAGCAAATCGTCATCCGGCGAAGGCCGGGATCTCAGGCCGAGAAGTCGCGGACCTGCCCGATGAGACCCCGGCCTTCGCCGGGGTGGCGGCAAACAATTTAGACCCCGGCCTGCGCCGGGGTGACGGAGAAATGATGAAACCCGGTAACGAACTGCTTTTCCTCGCGCTCGGCGGCTCGGGCGAGATCGGCATGAACGTCAATCTCTACGGCTGCGAGGGCAAGTGGATCATGGCCGATCTCGGCATGACCTTCGCCGACCCCTCCTACCCGGGAGTCGAGCTGGTCCTGCCCGATCTTAGCTTCATCGAGAAGCGGCGGGACGACCTTCTGGCGGTGGTCCTGACCCACGGCCACGAAGACCATATCGGCGCGATCCCCTACCTCGCCAACGATCTCGGCGTTCCGCTCTACGCCACCCCCTTCACCGCCGGACTGATCGCCGAGAAGCTGAAGGAGGAGGGGCTGACCCAGGATGTCGAGGTCCGGCTGATCGACATCGGCGGGACCGCGAAGATCGGGCCGTTCGAGGTGCGGTTCGTTCCGCTCGCCCATTCGATCCCGGAAGGCAATGCGCTGCTCATCTCGACTCCGCACGGCAAGGTCTTCCACACCGGCGACTGGAAGCTCGACGAATTCCCGCAGCTCGGCGATCCGGCGGACGCGGCCGCCCTGACCCGTGTCGGAGACGAGGGCATACTCGCTCTGGTCTGCGATTCGACCAACGTCTTCCAGGAAGAGGCTTCAGGCTCCGAGGAGGAGGTGCGCCAAGGGCTGGACGCGGTGGTCGCCGCGGCGGAGGGGCGGGTGCTCGTCACCACCTTCGCCTCCAACGCGGCGAGGCTCGGGACGCTCGGCAAGGTCGCCCAGGATACCGGCCGCCAGGTCTGCGTCGCCGGGCGCTCGCTCGACCGGATTCTCCGCGTCGCGAAGAGCGTCGGCTATCTCCAGGACTTTCCGGAGACGGTCGACTGGGAATCCGCGATGCGGCTTCCGCGGCGCGACGTGATGATCATCGCCACCGGCGGCCAGGGCGAGATGCGCGCCGCGCTCGCCCGGATCGCCTTCGGCCAGCACAAGCTTAGCCTCTCCGAGGGCGATCTCGTCGTCTTCTCTTCCAAGCAGATTCCCGGCAACGAGATACCGATCGGGCGTATCCAGAACGAGCTTGCCGCGCGCGGCATCCAGATGATCACCGAGCGGCAGGCCAACGTCCATGTTTCCGGCCATCCCGGGCGGCCCGAGCTCGCCGCCATGTACGGCTGGATCCGCCCCGGGATCATCGTCCCGGTCCATGGCGAGATGCGCCACATGGTCGAGCATCGCCGCTTCGCCATGGGACGCGGGGTTCCGCGCGGGATCGTCCAGAAGAACGGCGATCTCATCCGCCTCGCCCCCGACGGTCCGGTCAAGCTGGGCGAGGAGAGGGTGGGCCGGCTGATCCTCGATGGAGACGTCATCCTTCCCGCCGACGGCCCGACGATGAACGAGCGCCGCAAGCTCGCCGCCTTCGGAATCGTCTCCGTCGCGCTGGCGCTGGGCAAGGGAGACCGGCTGGTCGGCGGGGTGGAGATCGGTATCCAGGGCATTCCGGTGGAGGAGGATCGCGAGCCGTTCCTCGAGGAAGCCTGCGCCGCCGCCGCCGCCGCGGCCAGGCGCAACGCCGGCAACGAGGCCAAGCTTCGCGAGGACGTCCGCCTCGCCGTCCGCCGCTGCGCGAGCGAATGGACCGGCAAGAAGCCGATCGTGGACGTCCTCGTCCTAAGGGTGTGAGCTCTCCCGTCGCCCCAGCGAAGGCTGGGGCCCCAGGGGGTGAAAGGCATCGAGGTTAGAGCGGGACGAGGCCGAGCGCGCCCGCCCGTCCGCGCTCTTCACCCGCCGGGGTCCCAGCCTGCGCTGGGACGACGGGCCTTGGCACGCGGGCAGGCGGAGAATCCGCTTACGAGGCCGTGGGGGAGGGGGTAAGGGCGCTTTCCGGCAGGCGAGGGAGAAGCGAGCGGTGAAGTTCCAGTCGATCCTGGCGATCTACATCCTCTTCTGGACCCTCGCCTTGTTCGTAGTCCTTCCGATCGGAGTCCGGACCCCGCACGAAGAGGGGGTCGAGCTCCCCCCGGGCCACGCGCCGAGCGCGCCCCACCGCTTCAGCTTCTGGACGGCCGCGCTTCGGGCGACGATCGTCTCGGCGGCCGCGATGGCCCTGTTCTACGCCAATTACCGCTTCGGCTGGGTCACCATCGAAATGCTCGACTGGACGAGGTGACGGGGCAGGGAAGAAAAATTCCTCCTACCTTCCTGACCGGAGCTCATCCCGACGGCTTTCAGCGCAGCCGTTCGATCGCCTGGGCCAAGGCAACGTAGAGCTTGCCCATGTCGCTCGACAGGATGGTGACTCCCAGCGGAGTGCCGTCGCGGTCGGCGAGGACCCGTCGAAGCATCGATTCGAAGTCGTGGACGTAGCGATTGACCTGCTCGCGGAACTCCGGCTCCTCGTCATAGTGGCGGGCGATCTCGCGGGCCTCGCTATTGTCGAGCAGGCGCACCGCGCGCCGGGTGAAGACCCCGCGGTCGCCCTTCAGATAGGCGGCCCAGGCGCTGTCGGTCACCTCGTTCGACAGGATCTTGGTGACGTCGATCGCGGTCGAATTGAGCGACTCGATGAGAAGCGCGACCCGCCTCGAGAAGAGCTCGCTGTCCTTCTCCTCGCGCGATTTGCGCTCGGCCTCGATGCGCGCCTCCACCTTGCCCGCCGTCTCGCCCAAGGTGAGCATCTGCCGGGTCAGCCGCTCCGAGGCGCGCCGCGCCGTCTCGACCGATCGCTCGGCGAGCGCGGAGAGCTCGGCCATCTGCTGTCCCACCGTCTCCTCCACCGCCTGGACGAGGGCCGCACGGCCCGCTTCGCCGAGCGCGGCGGCGCTCGCCGGAATGGCCTGGGCGATCGCCTCGCGCGCCCGCTCCGCCGCTTGGGCCGCCGCGTCGCGCACCCTTAGCAGGGCCTCGATGAGCTCCGGCCCGGTATCCGAGACCATCCGGGCGGCGGATTCCTGTGCCTGGGCGGCGGCGGCGCCGAGCGCCTGAAGCCGTTCCTCGGCGCCCGCCGATCCCTCGTCGAGGCGGGCGAGCAGCGAATCGAGCGCCTCCCGCTGCCGCGCGACGCTGGCTTCGGCCGCCTCGACGCGTTGCGCGGCGGCGGTCGCCGATCCTTCGATCCCCTCAACCACCGGCGCCAGCGCCGAAGCCGCATCGCGGGTACGCTCGGCCTGGGCCTGGACCTGGGCGAGCGCGGCGGGGATCCGATCGTCGAGCTCGGCGGCGGCGCTTTCCAATGTGCCGACAAGGTCGCGGGCGCGGCCGGTGAGCGCCTCGGCCCGCGCTTCGCCGCCGCCAAGCTCGCGCTCGAGCTCGGCCGCGGCGCCGCGAAGCCCGTCAATCGCCGCGGACAAAGCCTGCGTCCGGGCGGTTCCGCCGCGTTCGGCGGCGGCGAAGCCCTGCTCCAGCGCGGCGACGTCGCCGATCAGCCGCTCGACCATCGCCTGGCTGGTCCGGTCCTGCTCCGCGACCAGAGCCGCGATCGCCTCGACCCGGCCGCCGACGCCGGCGACCCGTTCCTCGAAATCGCGGGTCTGGCCCTGAACCCCTTCGACCACCGGGGCGATGGCGGAGGCGGCCTCGAGCGCCCGCGCCGCCTGGGCTTCGACCTGCGCCAAAGCGAGCGGGATTCGCTCGCCAAGCTCGGCGGCGGTGCTCCCAAGCGCTTCGGAAAGCGCGCGGGCTCGGCCGGCGAGGGCGCCGGCGCGGGCTTCCCCGTCGACAAGGTCGCGCTCGAGCTCCGCCGCCGCGCCGCGCAGCGTCCCGATCGCTCCGCTCAAAGCCTCGGTCCGGCTGCTTCCGCTGCGTTCGGCCTCGGCGAAGCTCTGCTCGAGCGCGGCGACGTCGCCGATCAGCCGTTCGACCATCGCCCGGCTGGTACGGTCCTGAGCCTCGACCAGAGCGCCGATCGCCTCGACTCGGCCGCCGACGCCGGACATCCGTTCCTCGACGTCCCGCGCCCGGGCCTGCATTCCCTCGACGAGCGGCGACAGGCCGGCGAGGGCCTCGCCGGTGCGCTCGGCTCCCGTCCGGGCCTCGATGAGCGCCGAAGGAACGTCCTCCTCGAGCCGGCCCAGCACGGCGGTCAGCGCCTCGCTCATCACTCGCGCCTGTTCGATCAGCTCGCCGAACCGGTCGCGGCCGCCGGCGAGGTCGGCGATCAGCGCCTGTGTGCTTTGCTGGACCGTCGCGATCGACCCGCCGAGCCGCTCCGACTGAGCCGTTCCGCTTTCGCCGATTCGCTCGAAGGCGCCGTCGAGCGCCTCAAGCTCGGCGCCGAGCCCGGAGACGAGCGCCCGGCTCGCCTCGTCCTGCTCGGCGAGACGGGCGGCGAGCGCCTCGATCCTCGCTCCGACCTCGTCGAGTCGGGCGGAGAGGCCGCGCGCCGAATCCTCGCCCGCCCGCTCCAGCGCCGCGCGGCTCTGCTCGATCGTCGACAGGGTCGCCTGGCCCTGCGAGTCGAGCGCGGCGCGCGCGGAATCGAGCGCCTGGGCGGCCCGCGCCATGGCGCCGTCGACCGCCGCGGTCATCCCGGCCGAGGCTTCGCTGATCCCCGCCGAAGCGGTCGCGGCGCTGCTTTCTATCCGGGCGATATGCGCCGCCATGCGCTGCGCCGCGCTTCCGAGCAGCTCGTCCGCCTCCCGGCTCCGAGCCGAGAGGGCGCCGAGCTGAGCCTCGAGCGCGCCGGCCTGGCCGTGGGCGGTGAGCCCGGCCTCCTTCATCGCGCCGGCGACGGCCCGGGCCTGCTCCTCGGCGCGCGGCAGGTCGATCATCAGGACCCCGATGTCGACCTTGGCATTGGCCGCCGCGCTCTCCAGCTGCGAGGCGGTGCGGTCGAGAGTCGCCGTCTCCTTGGTGAGATAATAAGTGACCCGCCCCAGCCGGTCCGACGCCTCGTCGCCGAGCGACATCAGCTTCTCCGCCTCGCCGCGGAGGCGCGCGTGATTCTGCTCGATCCGGCCGGCGACGATCTCGAGCACGCTCTCGAGCGCGTTGCTCTCCCGCCGCATGTCGGCGACGGCGCGGGTGAAGCGCTCGGTCTCGCGCCTCGAGCTTCGACCGAACAGAAGCCAGATCAGCCCGAGGAGGACGAGCGGCCCGCTCAAGGTCGCGAGCCACGAGACCGCATTGTCGAGGGTCGGGGCCGGCCTGGCGCGCCACAGCGCCCAGCCGTAGCTTCCCACCCAGGCGGCGGCGAGGAGGGCGAGGAGGAAGGCGAGGGCACGGGCCGCGCCCGACGGCGGACGGTCCGGCGCCTCGGCGGGCAGGGTCTCCGCCTCGACCTGCTCCACCACCGCCGGGCCCAGCCAGTCCGGCTCCGTCCCAGCCACCGCCACCGCTTCCGCGCGCTCTGCCCCGATCGTCATGAGCGACGTTTACCATGATTCGCGGGGTGCGAAAGCTGCGAAGGATACGGGGCGTTAACGAACCGGCGGCTAGGGAAGGGGGATGGTCTACGATCCCGGAGCCCTCAACGCCTCGCTCGCCGCCGCCGTCGGAAACGACCCGGCGCTGATGGCCGAGCTTCGCTCCGCCTTCCTCGAAAGCGTCGCCCGCCAGGCGGAGCTGATGAGCCGCGCCCGCTGCGACGCCAACTGGCGGATCGCCGCCTCGCGCCTGAAGAGCCTCGCGGCGAGCTTCGGGGCGATCGGCCTCGGCCTGCTCGCCGACGAAGCGCTCGAAGGCGCGCCCGGCGACCCGGTCGTGCTTAGGAAGCTCGGCGCCGCGATCGACGAGTTCGCCGCGGGCTGAAGGCCGCCGAGCGGGGACAGGTACCGATCCCAGGACCTGCTCCAGCCGGACGAGGCCGAGGGGATCGGTAACTGTCCCCCTTTCACCTCTTCCTTTGCCTCCCGACGCCGGTCGGCTTATCGCTTCCCCGATGGAGGGGCGACCATGACCTTGGCGGCGCTGATCGCGGCCTATCACGAGGCCGACGAGCCCGGCGGAAGGCTTCGCGCCACGCTTCCGCTCGCCGGTCGGACGCTGCTCGAGCGGCAGGCGCGCCTCGCCGGAGCCGCCGGAGCCGATCCGATCGTGGTCGCGGTCGAGCGCGTGTCGCCGGAGCTCGCCGCGGCGATCGACCGGCTCCGCGCCCAGGGCCTCAGGGTCGCGGTCGCCCGCACCGCCCAGGAGGCGGCGGACTCGGTCCATCCGGGCGACCGGCTGCTCGTCATGGCCGACGGGCTGATCGCCGCCGAGACCCATGTGTCGAGGCTGGTCTCGCTCGGCGGCCACAGCCTCTTGACCATCCCCGACGTTCGGGTCGACGATCGCTTCGAGCGGATCGACGCCCACAGCCGCTGGGCCGGCCTGGCGCTCGTCGACGGTGCCCTTCTCCAGGAGACTGCGGGCCTTCTCCACGATTGGGACCTTCAGTCGACCCTTCTTCGCCGCGCCGTCCAGTCGGGCGCGCGCCAGCTCGCGGTGCGCGGCGAGCCGGCCGACGACCAGCTCACCGTGGCGGAACGGGCGGAGGATCTCGACGAGATCGAGGCGCGGATGTTCGAGGGCGCGCTTGCCGGCCGCCGCGACTGGGTCTCCGCCTACTGGCTCGGGCCCGTCGAGACCCTGGCCGTTCGGGCGCTGGTCGCCCGGGCCGTCTCGCCGCCCGCGCTGAACCTCGCGGCCTTCCTCCTCACCGTCCTGGGCGGGCTGACCTTCCTGTCGCGCTGGCTGTGGCTCGGGATGCTCCTCCTCCTCCTCTCCACCCTCGTCGAGGGGATCGCCGCGCGTCTCGCCGCGGTGCGCCTCCAGGACGAGGAGGAGACGAGCTGGTGGTCGCTGGTCCTGCCAGCCGCGGCGGGCGGGGCGCTGGTGGCGCTCGCCGCCGGCCTCGCGCCGGTCCGGGGCTGGGGTTGCCTTTCCCTCGCCGGGAGCACGATCGCCTTCGCTCTCGCCCAGCGGGTGGAGGCCGGCGCCCGCCGGCTCGTGGGGCAGCGCTGGCTGGCCGAGCATAAAGGGCTCGCCTGGCTCCTCCTTCCCTTCGCGATCGCCAATCTGTGGGGCACCGGCCTCACTCTCCTCTCAATCTATGCCGGGGCGAGCTTCTTCTGGGTACAGCGCCAGGTCCATGCGCCGGTCCCGCCCGCCGCCGGCCCGGCGGCGGGTGAGGATTAGCGCCGCCTTAACCTCACCCGCGCTAAAGGCGCACCATGTCCGACGCGCGGCCGAGCGAGGGTGAATGGGACGGCGCCGCGGCGCTGCTCGCCTCCGCGCGCGCGCGCCTCGCGGCGGCGGCCGCCGATCTCGCCCTTCCGGCGCCGTACCGACTCACCGAATGGCAGCGCCGGACCGTCGCGCGGCTGCTCGCCGACCTCCTTCGCCGGATCGAGGAGGCGCTTCGAGCCGGCCTCGAAGGAGCCTTCGCCGATGCCGCGGTCGGCGCCGCGCTCGGCTCCGCGCATCTGCCGATCGCCGAGCCGATCCTCGCCGACGACGAGAGGCTGCTCGACCCGCCGCTGACCGCGGCCCTGCTCCGCCGAGCCGAGGAGCACCGGCTCGGGGCGGCGGCCGACCAGGCCCTGCTCGGCGAACTCGCGGGCGATTCCGACGAGATCGTCGCCGCCGAGGCGATGTCGCTCCTCATCCTCGAAACCGGCCGGGTCGACCGCTTCGGCGACCCGACGATCGGCCGCTCCGACCTTCCCGCCGAGATCCAGCACCGGCTCGCCTGGCGGGTGGCGGCGGCGCTGCGCCTCTATTTGGTCCGCCAGCATCGCATTCCGCCGGGCGAAGCGGATTCCGCCCTCGCCGCAGCGGTCGCCGCGTTCCTCGCCGGCTATGACGAGGGCGGCGGCGCGGAGGCCGCGGCGCTCCGTCTCGCCCGACGGCTGGACGAGCTTGGACGTCTGGACGATTCGATCCTCGCCCGGCTGCTTCCTGAAGCCGGCCTTCCGGCGCTGGTCGCCGCGCTCGCGGTCAGGAGCGGCCTCGCCGCGGCCGACGCCGCCGCTCTGCTCGCCGACCGAAACGGGGCGGTCCTTCTGCTTCGCGCCTCCGGCTGCCGCCGCGAGACCGCGGCCGGACTGCTGCTCCGCCTCGACCCGGCCGATTCCGCCCTTCCGGAGCGGCTCGACGGCTTCGATTCCGTCTCCGCCGCGCAAGCCGCCGCCGGCCTCGGCGCCTGGCGGGCCGATCCCGCCTACCGCTCGGCGATCGTGGAGCTCGGGCGATGAACCGCGAGGTCGGCGTCCGCGGCCTGGTCGACCGCGAAGGCCGGCTGGTCGGAGCCGATCCGCGTCTGCTCATCCTTCACCGCGGCGCCGGGGGCGAGGAGGGCGGCCCGCTTGCGATCCCGCAGGTCGCGACTCTCGCCCGGCTTGCCGCGCGGCTCGGGATCGTCGTCTCCCGTCCCGCCGTCGCCGCCGAGGGGTCGGGCGATCTCGACCTCTGGGTCCGCGCCGAGCCGTCCGAGGCGGGAGTCGCGCTCGAGATCACCGGCTGGACCGCGCGTCCCGCCCGGGCGCCCGCGCCGGCGCCCGATTCCGCCCGCGAAGCCGATTTCCTTCGCGCCGCCGCCGACTGGATGTGGGAGACGGACTTCAGCCTCCGGCTCACCGCCTTGTCGCCCGCGGCGGCGGCCGCGGCCGGAAAGCCGCCCGGAGCGCTCATCGGCGGACAGGTCACCCGCCTGTTCCGGCTGATCGAGGACGAGGCGGGCGAGCTTCCGCTTCTCACCGCGCTCGCCGAGCAGAAAAGGTTCGAGGGCCAGATCGCGCAGCTTCGCGGAGGGCGCGGCGAACGCTACCGGCTCGCCGGCATTCCGCTGATCGGCGGCAACGGCCGGTTCGGCGGCTTCCGCGGCTCGGCCGCCCGAATCGCCGGCGAGGCCGCGCCCGCGCCGGAGCCGGCCGCATTGTCGCGGGGCGAGGGAGCGACCGGTGCCTTCGGCGAGCGCCTCGACAAGGCCCTTCGCCTTCCGCTCGCCCGGATCGTCTCCTCGGCGGAGGCGATCGGGACTCGCGCCGAAGGGCCGCTCAAGGGCGATTATGCCGGCTATGCCGAGGACATCGCCACCGCCGGCCGCCACCTCCTCGCCCTCGTCGACGACCTCGTCGACCTGCAGGCGATCGAGCGGCCCGGCTTCGCTCCGGAGGAGGAGGAGATCGATCTCGCCGACGTCGCCCGCCGCGCCTCCGGGCTTCTCGCCGTCCGAGCCGCCGCACGCAATGTCCGGATCGACGGGCCCGCGCTCGGCGAGGCGCTTCCCGCCAAGGGCGAGTTCCGCCGCGCTCTCCAGATCGTCATGAACCTCCTCACCAACGCGATACGCTATTCGCCCGAAGGCGGGATGGTGTGGATCCGGATCGATCGCGAGGGCGACCTCGGGGCGCTGATCGTCGCCGACCAGGGCAAGGGCATCGCCGCTGACGACCAGGCGCGGATCTTCGAGAAGTTCGAGCGGGTCGACCCCAACGAGCCCGGCGGCACCGGCCTCGGCCTCTACATCGCCCGCCGCCTCGCCCGGGCGATGGGCGGCGACCTTTCGGTCGACAGCGCCCCCGGCCAGGGCGCCCGATTCACCTTCGCCCTGCCGGTGAGCCCGAACCCGTAGGCCTACTCTTCCCCTCTCCCGCGGGCGGGAGAGGGGAAGATTAGGCCCCCTCTGGACAAAAGCCTGAACGTCAGTTCAATTCCCTCGAAAAACGGGGAGGAACGGATGATCGAGCTGACGGCGGCGTGTTTCGACGAGGTCTGCGGGGCCGGCCCGGTACGCGAGCAGATCGGCTCGCTCGACGAGAATCGCCGCTCGGCGGTCCGCAAATTCTGGCTCTACCTCGTCGGCGGCCTCGTCCTCGCGCCCTTCGCCTGGTTCACGCTCACCAAGGCGGGCTGGCCGACCCTCGCCTTCTTCGCGGCGCTCATCCTCCTCATCGCCGGGATCATCATCGGCTATTCGGCGCTCGCCAAGGTCGGCGAGAGCCTCAAGCATCCGGTGCTGGAGGCGATCGCCGCCCGAGCGGGCATGGAATATTATGCCTCGGACTTCAGCCCTCCCGTCTATCCCGCGGCGGCCCAGGCCCTGTTCGGCCGGCTCACGTCGGAGAATTTCACCGACCTGTTCAACGGCAAGGACGACGAGGGGCGGGGCTATGCCGTCTACGAAGCCTGCCTCCAGCGCCGGATGGGGAAGAACACCCAGACCGTGTTCAAGGGCCAGATCTACGCCCTCCAGCGGCGGCCGGGAGGGCAGGGGACGACCGTCGTCATTCCGGACCGCAAAATTTTCAACGTCTTCAAGCCGGCGTCGGGGATGGAGCGCGTCAAGATCGAGGGCGACGAAGTTTTCGAAAAGAAGTTCGAAGTCTATTCGACCGCGCCGATGGAGGCGCGCCAGCTTTTCGATCCCGCCTTCCGATCCCGCCTCACCGAGCTGCGCACGACGTCGGGCCGGATTCTCGCTTATCTCGACGACGAGAACGCGCTCTTCGCGATCTGGGGCAAGGACCGCTTCGAGCCGGGAAGCATGTTCAGGAGGAAGGGCGGCGAGGAGCGGGTGAAGGCGATGCTCGACGACGTCTGCGCCGCGCTGGCGCTGCTGCGCGAGTTCAAGGCCCGGCTGGGCTGAAGCGGGTGAGTCGCGCCTACTTCCCCCTCTCCCCGCCGGGGAGAGGGTTGGGGTGAGGGGGTTCGGCGTCTGTGGCTTACTTCCGAGGCCGAGCCCGCTCTCCCTTCCCTCTCCCCGCCGGGAAAAGGGGTTGTGGGCGTGAACGCTCTCGCACCCGCCCGGGGCCTTGCCCTCCGGGCGCTCGATTTCGCGCTTCCGCCGCGCTGCCCCGCCTGCGGGCTCATCGTCCCGGAGCCGCACGCTTTCTGCCTCGGCTGCTGGAAGAGCCTCGCCTTTCTCGGCGAGCCTTGCTGCGCCCGCTGCGGCCTGCCCTTCGACTATGGCGGGAACGGGGAGTCCGAATGCGGCCGCTGCCTCGCCGATCCGCCGCCCTTCGACCAGCTTCGCTCCGCCGTCGCTTATGGCGAAATCGCCAGGGCCATCGCCCTGAAGCTCAAATATAGCGGCCGGCCGGGCGTCGCGGAGACTCTCGCCCGGCTGATGGCGCGGCACGTCCCGCGCGGCGGCGGAGCGCTGCTCGTGCCGGTCCCGCTCCACCGCTGGCGGATCTGGAAGCGCGGCTACAACCAGGCCGCGCTCATCGCCTCGGCTCTCGCGCGCCGAACCGGACTCGCCGCCGACCTCGATCTCGTCCGCCGGACCCGCGCAACCCCGCCGCTCAAGGGCCTCGGCCGCCGCGAGCGCGCGCTGGCGGTGCGCGGCGCCTTCCGGCTCCGCGACGGCGGCAGGGCCGCTCTCGCCCGACGCCCGGTCATCCTGGTCGACGACGTCTACACCAGCGGCGCCACCGCCGGCGCCTGCGCCAGGATATTGAAGCGGGCGGGGGCGCAGTCGGTGTCGGTCCTGACCTGGGCGCGGGTGGTGGCGACGGAGACTGACTAGAGCGGCAACCAATCGAGCCTGACCAGGGTCGTCATGCCGGGGTGACGATCGGGCTCGGCGCTCAGTCGATCTTCACCCGGACGAACGCCATCGCGCCCTTCGGGTCGCCGCCGTAGAGCGCCCGAAGCGGCCTCGGCACGAAATTGGCCGAGACCAGAGCGCCCAGTCCGAACTTCAGGTGCGGCGCGATGCGGAAGTCGCGCACCGCGCCGGCGGAGACTTTCCCGACGTCGAACGCCGGACCGTGATGGCCGCCGACGAAGAGCAATTCGTCATTCTGCGCATATTCGGCGCGGCCGAAGAGCGTCCAATCCTCCAGGCCGAGGCTGCTTTCCACCACCGCGGCGTCGAAGCTTCGATGATCGCTCGATCGCCGGCCCCAGGCCAGGGTCGTCGACCACCAGCGGCGCTCGCCGAGGCGCTTCGTGTAGATCGCGCTCGCCGACCAGCGGGTCTGGTTCTCGCCGGGCTCGAGCTGCTCCGGGCTTTCGAGATGCGCCCAGCTCGCCTGAAGCGACAGTTCGTCGGTGGGATTGAACGACAGCCTAAGAGCGGTCGAATCGAGCGGTCCCGTCTCGATGTCGAAGCGGTGCTGGTCCGGCTCGCGGCCGTTGAAGCGCGAAGCCTCGATCTTGAACCGGTCGAGGAACAGCCCGGCCGTCACCACGCCGAAGGTGATGTGGGTCGAATCCAGCCAATGGTGGGTGATCGGCGCCTCGGGCGAATCCATGATCGACATGCGATGCATGAAGGCCGGCGGCCCGAAGGCCGGCTCGCCCGGAAGTCCGCCGTAGAGGAACAGGCTCGCTTTGCCGCCGAGCCGCAGGCTGTAGCTCGCCGACAGCTCCATGAAGAGATCGTGGGGATGCTGCCGGTCGATCAGCGGATCGACTCCGTTCGCCGTCTCGCCCGAAGCGAGGTGGAGCGGGTAGCCGAGCCGGCCCATAAGCGGATCGGGGCTTAGCGACGCCTTGAGCTGGAGCGAGTCGCCATCGGCGAAGTCGCGCCGGGCGATACCCATCACCATCCCCGACACGAAGCCCTTCCCGCCTCCGCGCCGGCCTTCCTGCCGGTCATAGACTCCGTTCACGACCCCGTGGAGCATCAGCATCCAGGGGCCGGCCATCGTCTCCGTCGCCTCGTGCAGGGAGGAATCCGGCTGCCAGGCCGTGCCAGAGGCTTCCCGGCTCATCGGGTAGGCCCCGAAGGCGCCGCGCATCGCGTGGCCCGTCGTGATCATGGCCGACGAATCCATCGGCTCGTCTCCACGGGCGGCGCCGTCCGTCATGGCGTGTCCGTCATGGTTCATCGGCCCGGCTTCGGGCGGCGGAGCGGGCGTCGGCGCGGGGCCCGGAGCGGCCGGCGGCATGCTCGACATATCGTGGCCGCCGTGCTGGGCGAAGGCCGGAGCCGCCGAGGCGAGCGCGGCCGCGGCGGCGGAAGCGAGGTAGGGACGTTTCATGGCGCTCTTCCCGTACACGGTCCGCATCGCCCGCCAAGGATTTCCAGCTCGGACCTTCCACTCCCCTCCGGATTGATCCAATCCCCGGCTCGCTCGTTGGCGATTGTGACAGTTTGATTACACGGAGCTTTTTCGTGAAGGGCTACGGCTACCTCGTCTCGATCCTAAGCGTGCTTCTGCTCATGATCCCGCCGCTCAAGAGCGCGAAGGAGGATCCGCTGATCCTCGCCTGTCTCGTCGCCGGAGCGGCGCTCTCGATCCTCGGCATGTACCTTCGCTGGCTCGCCGACCGGAAGACCCAGCGGCGCATCTCCCGCGCCCGCGACAAGAGCGAGGCGGCACTCGATCGGCCGCGAGGGGTTATGGCAGGGCGTTGAAGATCGAGGCGGGGGACCCCAATTCCCCTCCTCCAGCAGGAGCAGATCATGGCCAGCATTGAAATCTACACCAAATATGGATGCCCTTATTGCGCGCGCGCCAAGGCCCTGCTGGGGGAGAAGGGCGCCGATTACGAGGAGTATGAGATCAACTCCGTGCCGGGCAAGCGCGACGAGATGCTCGAGCGCTCCGGCGGCCGCCACACCGTCCCCCAGATATTCATCGACGGCCGCCACGTCGGCGGCTCCGACGACCTCGCCGAGCTCGAGCGCAAGGGCGAGCTCGACTCGCTGCTCCAGGGCGCCGAGTAAATTACGCACGTCGTCCCCGGCGAAGGCTGGGACCCCAGCGGGTGAAGAACGCCTCCCGTCGTCCCAGCGAAGGCTGGGACCCCAGCGGGTGAAGAACACCGCGCCTTTCACCCCCTGGGGCCCCAGCCTTCGCTGGGGCGACGGTGAAGATTGACACTGCCTTCCCACCGCCGCACCCCCGGCACATGACCCGCATCGCTCTCTACCAGGCCCGCACCGGGATCGATCCCGCCGCCAACGCCCGCGATCTCGTCGCGGCGGTGGAAGAAGCCGCGGCGGGCGGGGCGGAGATGCTGTTCACGCCGGAAATGTCGGGCCTGCTCGACCGCGACCGCGCCCGGGCCCGGCCGAACCTGCACAGGCCGGCCGACGATCCGGTGCTCGCGGCGGTGCGCGGGGCGGCGGCCCGCGCCGGGATATGGGTCCATCTCGGCTCCCTCGCCGTCCTCTCCGACGGGGAGAAGCTCGCCAACCGCGCCTTCCTGATCGACGGCTCGGGCGAGATACGCGCGACCTACGACAAGCTCCACCTGTTCGACGTCGACCTTCCCACCGGCGAAAGCTGGCGCGAATCGGCGTCCTACGCGCCGGGATCGAGCGCGGTCGTGGCGGCGGCGCCGGCCGGGCCGCTCGGCCTCTCCATCTGCTACGACCTTCGCTTCCCGGACCTCTACCGGGCGCTCACCGACGCCGGCGCCCGGGTGATCGCCATCCCCGCCGCCTTCACCGTCCCGACGGGCGAGGCGCACTGGCACGTTCTGATGCGCGCCCGGGCGATCGAGGCCGGCGTCTTCGTCGTCGCCGCGGCCCAGTGCGGAGAGCATGGCGACGGCCGCCGGACCTACGGCCACAGCCTCGTCGTCGGGCCGTGGGGCGAGGTGCTGCTCGACATGGGCGGCGAGTCGAACGGGATCGGCTTCGCCGAGATCGACCTCGCCGAGGTCGACTCGGTCCGCGCCCGCCTGCCGGCGATCCGCCACCGCCGCCCGATCCCGCCGGTGGAACCCGCCGCTTGATCGTCTTCGACCTCAAATGCGCGCCGCGGGGCCATGTCTTCGAAGCCTGGTTCGGCTCGTCCGGCGACTATGAGTCGCAGCGGGGAAGGGGGCTCGTCTCCTGTCCGATCTGCGGCTCGGCCGAGATCGCCAAGGCGCCGATGGCGCCGGCCGTGCCCGCCAAGGGGGAGCGCGCCGCCCCCGCCGATAGCTTCTCCGCCGCCGCTCCGGAGGCGGTGAAGACGATGCTCGCCGCGGCCGCCGCGGTCCAGAAGCAGCTCCTGGCCAGGAGCGAAAGCGTCGGCGACCGGTTCGCGTCGGAAGCGCGGGCCATCCACCTGGGCGAGGCCGAAGGCCGGCCGATCCACGGCCGTGCCACGCCGGAGGAGGCGAAGAGCCTCGCCGAGGACGGGGTCCCCATCGCCCCCTTGCCCTTCCCGATCGTCGAGCCTGGGACACGGAATTGACCCGCGCCCGCCCACCCCTTAACCGGGGCGGCAGGCGGCGGGGCCCCGTAGCTCAGCAGGATAGAGCATCAGATTCCTAATCTGAGGGCCACAGGTTCGAATCCTGTCGGGGTCACCACCGCCGCCGCCGCTGGGAGCCGCCCGATGACCGACCCTTCCGAGCCCGCCGACGGCGACCTGATCCGCTCGCCGGGCAAGGTCGACGTTCCGACGGAAGTCGCCGAAGCGGTCCGGACCCTGATCCGCTGGGCCGGCGACGATCCGGACCGCGAGGGGCTTCTCGACACGCCCGCCCGGGTCGCGCGCGCCTGGAAGGAATATGCCGCGGGCTACGGGGAGGATCCCGCCCACCATCTCTCCCGAACCTTCGACGAGGTCGGAGGCTATGACGAGATCGTGCTCTTGAAGGACATCCCCTTCCAGTCGCATTGCGAGCACCATCTCGCGCCGATCATCGGCAAGGCGTCGATCGCCTATCTCCCGGCCCACCGGGTCGTCGGCATCTCCAAGCTCGCCCGGGTCCTCCACGGCTTCGCGCGCCGGCTCCAGGTCCAGGAGCGCCTCACCGCCCAGGTCGCCGACTGCATCGCCGAGCACCTCCAGCCGCAGGGCGTCGCGGTTGTGATCGAGGCCAGCCACGCCTGCATGACCGCCCGAGGGGTACGCACCCCGGGAGTGATGATGACCACCAGCCGGATGATGGGAGTCTTCAGGGAAGACGAGAGAAGCCGGCGGGAAGTGCTTGCACTGATGGGCTATTGAGCCCGGCCGTCATCCCGGCGAAGGCCGGGATCTCGTCGAGCAAGAGGCGCCGCGGCCAATCTCCCCGAGGCCCCGGCCTTCGGGGTCCCCGCGAAGCACTACTTTGCGGGGTGCCCCCTCGCCGGGGCGACGATCAGGCGGAAACAGCCTCCACCACCGCCCGCCTCAGCGCCTCGATTCCCATGCCCGTCTCGCTCGACGTGGCGATGATCTCCGGATGCGCCGCCGGGCGCTTCATCGCCGTCGCCGCGGTGGCCGCGGTCACCGCTTCCAATTCGCTCGCCTTTATCTTGTCGGCCTTGGTCAGAACCAGGCGGTAGCTCACCGCCGCCTCGTCGAGCATCTTCATGACGTCGAGGTCGACCTCCTTCACCCCGTGGCGGGCGTCGATCAGAACCAGGGCGCGCTTCAGCGCCTGGCGCCCGCGCAGATAGTCGTTGATCAGGAAGCGCCACTTCTTGACCACGTCCTTGGGCGCCTTGGCGAAGCCGTAGCCGGGCATGTCGACGAGCCTGAAGCGAAGCGGCTGGCCGACGTCGAAGAAGTTCAGCTCCTGGGTCCGGCCCGGCGTGTTCGAGGTTCGGGCGAGACCGGAGCGGTTGGTCAGCTTGTTGAGAAGCGAGGATTTGCCGACGTTCGACCGTCCGGCGAACGCCACCTCCGGCGCCGAAGCGTCGGGCAGGAACTGAAGGCTCGGCGCCGATTTCAGGAACGCCATCGGCCCGGAGAAGAGCTTGCGCGCCGTCTCGTCCAATGCCGCCCGGGCGTCCTCTTCCGGCGTCTCGCTCACGCCTTGGCCGGCTTCTTGCCGCCCGGCAGAGCGTCGGGCGAATAGCGGGCGTAGAGCCAGCGCTGCTGGATGATCCCGTAGAGGTTGTTCATCACGTAGTAGAGCTGAAGCCCGGCGGCGAAGGGCGCGAAGATGAACATCATCATCCACGGCATCAGCCCGAACACCTGCTTCTGAACCGGATCGGTCGGCGGCGGGTTCAGCTTGAACTGCATGTACATGGTGATTCCCAGCAGGATCGGAAGGATGCCGAGCGCCAGGAAAGGCGGCGGCGTGAAGTGGAGGTAGCCGAACAGGTTGACGGGCGTCAGGGGGTCGGGCGCCGACAGATCCTTGATCCACAAGGCGAAAGGCTTGTGGCGCATCTCCACCGATACCAGCAGAGTCTTGTAGAGCGCGTAGAAGATCGGGATCTGGATGATGATCGGCAGGCAGCCGGCCATCGGATTGACCTTCTCCTCCTGGTAGAGCTTGAGCATCTCCTGCTGCTGGCGCGGCTTGTCGTCCTTGTAGCGCTCCTGGATGTCCTTCATCTTCGGCTGCAGGACTCGCATCGCCGCCATCGACTTGAACTGCTTCTGAGCCACCGGGAACATCAGGGTCCGGATGATCAGGGTGAGGCAGATGATCGCCACGCCGAAATTGCCGATATGGTCGTAGAGCCAGTTCAGAAGGCTGACGATCGGCTTCATGAACCAGCGGAACCAGCCCCAGTCGATCGCCCGCTCGAGCGCCGTTCCGGTCGAGGCGGAATAAGCGTCGAGCAGCTTCACCTCCTTGGCGCCGGCGAAGAAGTGGGAGCGGTAGGTCATCGCCTTGCCGGGCGGGACGATCGCCGGCTGGGTGGTGAAATCGGTCTGGAAGCTGCCCCGCGGCCCCGGGCGAAGGCCGGCGTCGACGCTGCTCGCCTGGTCGGGGATCAGCGCGGTCAGCCAATATTTGTCGGTGAAGCCGACCCATCCGCCCTTGGATCCGAAGCTCTGCGCCCCTTCCTCGGTCAGCTTCTTATAGCCCCATTTGTAATTGGCCGTGCCGTTGAACACCCCCATCGGGCCGGTGTGCATCGTCCAGCTGTCGACGTCCTTCGACGCCTGGGCGCGGCTGACCAGGCCATAGGGGCGGGCGGCGACCGCTCCGGCGGCGCCGTTCGACACCTTCTGCTCGATCGAGAAGAGGTAATTGTCGTCGACCGCCAGGCCGATATCGAAGCGCTGTCCCTGGCCGTTGGTCCAGCTCAAGGTCACCGGGCTTCCGGGGGCGAGGCGGGGGCCGCTCGCCGTCCAGACGGTGTCGGGGCCCGGCAAGGCGGCGCCTTCACCGGTCCAGCCGAAGCTCGCGAAATAGGCCTCCGGCGCTCCCGCCGGGGAGAGCAGCCGGACCGGCGGCGAATCCTTGGCGATCCCCTCGCGGTGGCTCAGCAGGACGAGGTCGTCGATCCGCGCGCCCTTGAGGTTGATCGAGCCCTGAAGGCGCGGAGTCGCGATCGCCACCCGGGGGGTCTCCCCCAGCACAATCTTCCGGTCGCGGGTGATTGCGGGCGTGTTGGCCGAAGGGCTCGCCTGCGGCTTGGGAAGCGGCACCTGCTTGCCGTTCACCGTTTTGGTCGCCGGCGGATTGGCGGTCGGCACCCAGCGCTGGCTGACGAAGGTCCAGCCGATCAGCACCAGCGCCGACAGCACGACGGCGAGGATCATGTTGCGGTGGTCGTTCACTCAATCCCCCTCGCGGCTCGCGCCGTCGTGTCGCTTCGTCTTCATGGTGCCGGCGATATTCATGGCACAGGGTCGTGGCCCGAGCCTCCCCAGGGATGGCAGCGGGCGAGGCGCTTCGCGGCGAGCCAGGAGCCGCGCACCGCCCCATAGCGCCGAAGCGCGCCGATTGCATAGGCCGAGCAGCTCGGCTGGAAGCGGCAGCTCGGCGGAAGCGCCCGCGACGGGCCTTTCTGCCACGCCTGCGCGACCAGGATGAGAAGCCGGGCGATCATTCGCCGCCCCCCGTCATCCCGGCGGAGGCCGGGATCTCGTCGGGTGAAGGGCGCCGGTGCTCATCACCCGCTGAGGTCCCGGCCTTCGCCGGGACGACGGAAAGCTTCTTCAACGCCTTCGCCAACTCCGTCCGAAGCAGCGTGTAATCCCGCTCCACCCCGCCGGCGCGGCCGATCAGCACATGATCGGAGCCGGCGATACCCGCCGTCGGCAGAAGCTCGCGCGCCAGCGCGCGGAAGCGCCGCTTCATCCGGTTGCGCACCACGGCGCCGCCGATCTTCTTGGTGACGGTGATTCCCAGCCGGACCGCCGGATCGCCGTCGGCACGGTCTCGGACCAGCAGGACGAATCCGGGCATGGGGGCGCGACGGCCGCGGTTCGCGGCGAGGAAGTCGGCCCTTCGCGTGATTATGGTGTAGGCCGTACGGCCCGCGCTTACGCCGACAGCGTCTTGCGGCCGCGGGCGCGGCGCGCCGCCAGGACCTTGCGGCCCCCGACGGTGGCGGTCCGGGCGCGGAAGCCGTGGCGCCGCTTGCGCACGAGACGGCTCGGCTGGAAGGTGCGCTTCATCGCTCATACCTCGATAAATATAATTAAAAGGGCCACCCAATACGGGGCGGCCGCCGTTGCGGGTGCCGATAGGCAGGAGCGCCTTCAAAGTCAATCGCGAACGGCCCGGCTGGAGGCTTCGTTGACCTGCAGAGCGCCGAGATGAAGCTCGGCGGTCTCGACCCCCGGCTCCCCCTCGAGATCGGCCGGCGCCTCCGGCGGCTGAGCCGCTTCGGCCGCCTCGCGCTCCTTCTTCAGAGCCTCGCGCCGCTGGTGGCTTCCCCGCCTAAGGCCCCAGTCCGCCCAGGCGCCCTTGCGGGGATGCTTCTTCTTGAACTTCACATACTGCTTCTTCGCCCAGTCGCTGTAGCGAAGCACCAGGGTCGCTCCGGCCGCGAACACGAAGATTCCTCCCGGCCCGGGAAGCGCTCCGACGAACGGGGTCAGGGCGATCAGCAGGAAGCCCAGGACGACGAGCGCCATCCGGACGGCGGGAATGGAGGTCAGGCCCCCATTTTTTTCCTGTTGGCGCTTGTCCTGGTTCATGCGCCGCGATGTGGGGCCGGCGTATTAGCGATGCAAGACGCCTTCGGCCGCCTTCACTTCAGCTCGCTGTGGGTGACCTCGCCCGCCGCGTCGGTGGTCGTGCACAGCCAGGCCTGTCCGGGCTGCAGGTTGTGGGCGCCGATCGTCTCGTCGGGGATGGAACTGAGCGCCTGCGCGTCGGACACGCCCATCATCCGGTTGACCGCCTCGACCGCCCGGGCGGGGTCGTCATGGTTGACCATGTAGAAGTTCCTGTGACCGGTCTGGCCGTTCGTGGTCGTCACCATGTAGCCGCTCATCGTCCGTCCCCTTGCCGCCTGCGGACCGAGGCTCGGTCCGCGGCCGGAACGTTCGGCCTGTTTCGGGGCGGCGTCAACTTTCCTCCAATTCGGATCAAGAAGCTCGCCGGTTCGGCGTCCCGACGGCTGGCGGGACAAAGCGGACTCGTCCAAAAGGCGTGAGTCGCGGTAGGAAAGTTTCGATAATGGTTGCACATGTCGCCACGGTGGCGTTCCTCGGGCTCGAGGCGCGGGGAGTCGAGGTCCAGGTCCAGATCTCCGCGGGCCTCCCCAAGTTCCTCGTCGTCGGCCTCCCGGACAAGGCGGTGGCGGAGAGCCGGGAGCGGGTCCATGCCGCCTTGGCCGCCATCGGCCTCACCCTTCCGCCAAAGCGGATCACGGTCAACCTCTCGCCGGCCGACCTTCCCAAGGAGGGGTCGCATTACGACCTCCCGATCGCGCTCGGCCTGCTCGCGGCGATGGGTGCGGTGGATGGCGAGACGCTGGCCGGCTACGTCGCCGTCGGCGAGCTCGGCCTCGACGGCCGGATCGCGCCCTCGCCGGGCGTATTGCTGGCCGCGATGCACGCCTCCGCCCGCGACCTCGGCCTGATCTGCCCCGCCGCGCAGGGGCCGGAGGCGGCCTGGGCGGGCGACGTCGAGATCGTTCCCGCGCCCGATCTCATCGCGCTCCTCAACCATTTCCGCGGAACGTCCGTCCTTGCGCCGCCGCGGCCCGGCGAAGCCCTGCTCGAGCCGACCGGCCCCGACCTCGCTCAGGTCAAGGGGCAGGAGACGGCGAAGCGGGCGCTGGAGATCGCCGCCGCCGGAGGTCACAATCTGCTGATGACCGGCCCGCCCGGCGCCGGCAAATCGCTTCTCGCCGCCTGCCTGCCGGGGATATTGCCGGAGCTGACCGCGTCCGAAGCGCTGGAAGTGTCGATGATCGCCAGCGTCGCCGAGACCCTGAACGGCGGCCGCCTGGTGCGCCGCCGGCCGTTCCGCGCGCCCCACCACAGCGCCTCGATGGTGGCCCTGGTCGGCGGCGGGCTTCGAGTCCGCCCCGGCGAGGTAAGCCTCGCCCATCTCGGTATCCTGTTCCTCGACGAGCTTCCCGAGTTCCAGCGCTCCGCCCTCGATTCGCTGCGCCAGCCGCTCGAGACCGGAACCGTCTCGGTCGCCCGCGCCAACGCCCACGTCACCTTCCCGGCCCGCGTCCAGCTCGTCGCGGCGATGAATCCGTGTGATCGCGTTGCCTTTTTGGTGCCTGGTGTTGCGGCCACGCTGCGGCAGCTCAAACCCGAGTGCACCAGCATGCACGGGGACAGCCTTCCATCGCGGCTCCGCCGCCGACGTCGTCAGCTTCGACTGTTCCAGAAGGAGGCTGCGCAACGCGTGGGAGTGACAACTGACACTTTCCTCAACTGGGAAAAAGGGAGGTGTCGCCCGGCTCCGCGGTACAAATCCCTGATTGAGGCGTTTTTAACGGAGAACGTAGCGCTGGAACGCAAGTGACAAATTCCCCTAAATTCAAGCCGGTTCGCACCGTCCCACTTTTGGCAAGCTAACCGCATGCCAACATTGCGCAGCTGAAATCCATTTGGACAGCCGATATATTTGCAGGAACGTGAAGGTATGAATTAGAGTGAACGAATATTAAATGCTCGGATGAAATACGGGCTGTTGTATTTCCTTGAATTTTGCATCGAGTCGGAGCCGATGCTGCACCTCCTCAGAAGGAAATTTGCTGTCAGGAAACTCAAGCCACTCGGATTCATCTTCATCTTGGAACAACACGAAGCAACGGTCAGAACCCACAAATTCTGTCCTTTTTACCCAAATAAGGATCTGTGCATTCATTGGCTTAGTATCAGTACAACCGGCAATACACTCGATCAAATCAAGGGCTGGCGGAACGTAGTAGAAGACTACGTTTCCGCCTGTCTCATCTGCGGCCCATTCGATTTTGTTCCTAGACAACTGAAACGTCCCTCATTGTGGTATCCGCGAACCGGTAATGAAACTCGAAAGAAAGTTGCCCAGCGCGGAGTTATATTCGGAATTGCTTCTTCCAGACGAATTAATCATGTGCTCCAATGCCTCCTCTCGCGTGAAGCCTTTTCTAGTCATCACTTCAGCAACTTTTTCCGCGAAAGATCGGCCCCGCGGAGGGAGAGCTTTGAGCGACTTCGGGTCCATCATGCGCCGAGCGGCGTCTCGAATTGCGACGCGCATATTGAAAGCACGCTCTGCCATTTTTTCGAGTGTTCCTCCGCCCGCTCTTGCGGCTTGCGGGACGCCCCGAATACTCGCGAGGTACCAAGCGCGTACGAAGGTGTTGGGTGCCGCAATACCCCGAGCTGCGAGAGACCAGCCGAGGCGCGCCAGCCCGGGACCGATCGCGGACGCTGAGATCACAGGCGCAACGATGGCGCCGGCAATGAGACCCGCTTCACCTCGGGCTTGCTGCCTTTCCCGGTAGTCGTGCTGCGTCATCCGACCTGAAAGCAAGGCCTCATCGTCTTGCCTCATGTGCATATCGAGAGAGTCTTGCAGGCCTAAGGGGTCAGTTCGGTTTACCGGATCGCCCGAGACATACGCATAGAAGTTGAGGCCTCCCTCGTAGCCGATAGGATCAACTTGTAAAAACCGCCCTATTTCTGGCCAATAGATCCTGGCCTTATAGTAGTACATCCGGAGCTCAGGGATCCATGCTTGCCCGGTATACTGGAAGCGACCCTTATTGTTCATGCCTGGCACGCCCCAAGGATCGTAGGTGTTTATAGCGGTCGCGGCGCCATTGCTGTCGGCGACGGCGATGATAGACCCTTGATGGTCGGCTTTTAGGAAGTGGCGGGCGGCACCCGGGCCGTCTGCGAGGTGATGCCAAACGAGCGGATCATCTGCGCCAGAGGCGTGAACATACGCGTCGGTCATGGCGCCAGAGCTGTCGAACTCCCCGATGAGTTCGTCACCGTCATAAAGGAGCTGCGTCGAGCCGTTGGAGCCGGACACCTGCCACAGCCGGCCGAGCGGATCATAGGTAAGCTGAGCGGTCCTTGCGCCTGCCGCGAGTACGAGCCGGTTTTCGACATCGTACGTAAGCGCCGTTGCGCCGTCCGAGATGAGGTTACCGTTGAGATCGTACTGGTACGGTGCCGCGCCAGTGCCTGAGGTTGAGGTGTATTGGTTCAGCCCGTTCACCGCGTAGGTGCGGTTCACCGCATAGGGCGGGATCCAGTCGTAGTCGGCGTTGGTGCCACCGCGGCTGATTATCTGCGCGGCCGGGTTGTAAAGGAACGAGAGGGTTTGGCTTCCAGCGCCGGCGAGATTGTGGGTCAGGGATTTCAGGCGTCCCGCGTTGTCATAGTCATAAATCGATGACGAGGTGGTCGTGCCCGGTCCCTGCGTCATGCCACCGCGCGCGCCATCCGGTCGATAGCTGAACCGAGTGACGGTCGTGCCGTCCGGCTCCCGGATGCCGGTCATCCGGTTTAAGCCGTCGAAGTCGAACCCTGCCCAATAGCCACTTGGACCCATAAGCCTGGTGCGACTGCCGTCCTCGTCGTTTTGATAGTTGAGCGTGCGGGTGATGCCGCCCATGGTGGATGTGCTGGACATTGTGCGGCCGGCGGCGTCGTACTGTGTCTGGATGCTCTCGGATGTGCCGTCGAACCAGGCCCGCGTCTGGAGGCCCCTCAGATCGTACGCGTAGCGGACATCGCGTGTGTGCAGTGGATCGAGCCCAGTGCGCTCGGGCACGACCTTGAGAGCCAAGCGGCCGAGCGCGTCATACGCGAAGGTAAGGGTGGAGCCGTCCCGCTTCCTCAGCGACGTTCGGTTGCCGTTCTCGTCGTAGCCGTATTGCTCGTAGTCGTTAAGGTTCACCTGCCCGACGCTCGTGGTCGACGGAAAGATCCAGTGCGACTGGCGGTCGAACCCGTCGTAGCGCAACTCAGCGCGGTTGCTGTTCGCGTCGATGACCGTTGTTTGCTTGCCGGTGGGACTATAGTCGTATGCTGCAAAGCGCTGCTCGAACGGCGTACCGACGGCCCGCCACACCTCTTTTAGCTGACCAGCCGCGTCGTAAACATTCCGCGTGATGCGGTCGGGTACCTCGCTCCCTAGCGTGAGCTTACAAGCATCGCTTTGTGCGCCTATTTTCGTAAGGTCCATTCTAACGGCGGTACACACCACCAAGCCCCGAAGATCGTAGCTGGTCTGCGTATACGATTGCGGTCCAGTGGCGCCCGAGACCTTCTCCGACGTCTTACGGTCAAGCTGATCATACGTGGCATCAACAGTTTCGAATATTGTGAAATCGCTCCAATCCTTTGGAGCAACGTCTTGACTTGGCCATGCGGCCAATTCCCCGTGCTCGACCCGAACAAGGTGGCCGGCCGAGTCGTAGGTGTTTCGCACGGCCGTGTGGTGAACCGGTCCTGCCGATCCGTCGGGATCTGGCGCAATCGTGCCAGTGACTCGACGTTGAACATCGTAGCGCCAGGCGCTCGTGAAATCGGCAGGCAAGCCTTGCGGACAGCCGTTGATAGCGCCGCGCGGGCTCGTCTCGGCCACCTTGTTGCCTGCCGCGTCGTAGAAGAAGCAGGTGCGAAGGTTGAGCCCGCCTGGATCGACGAGGCTGCTCCTTAGGAGGAGCGTGTTGGGTCCTTCGGTTGCTCCATAATCCCATTCTGTCGCATATTCACCGCCGGGAGCGCATCCGTCACCGGATGCTGCCGCACCGGCCTTGCATACGGAACTTCGAACGAGAACCCAGATCGGCGAACCCGCCGCCGAGCCGTCTGCCAGGCGGGCCTGACGCTGCGCATACTGATAAAGTTTGCGCGGCGCGGTGCCGTCGACGGCCGGTCCGGTTTCCGAGGTGATACCGCCGTGCTGAGGCGCATAGGTGAAGGTGGTAACGTTGCCGCGCGCGTCCTTGATCGACAGCGGTTTGGACTGGGTCTTCATATCAGCGGTGGCGTATGCGGCTGAGCTGATGAGCGGGGCCAGTGCTGCGACTCCCGCGTCCGGTCTTGCCTGCCGCTTGGCTTCTATGATGTTCCCATATCCATCGTTTTTGAGCGCTGTCACAGCACCATCGGGGGCCGTGATCGATTGGGCCACCGGAAGGACGATGCAGCGGTTGTGTTCAGTTACAGGGAAACCCGCTTCGGCGGCCGCGTCGCAGTAGTTGAACGTCGTGATGCGGCTGAGCGGGTCAGAGATCGTGACCGGGCCGGGAGTTTGCTGAATAATATAATCATCTTCATCCTCCGGATTGGGCCAGATGCAATGTCGAAAGCAATAGCTTCCTGGAGTATTCATGCCAGGCGCTACAAACCAAGCGAACTGAATTGATGTCTTCTCCTGTAGAGCGTTTACGTACGATCCTCCGGCGATAGTCCGGTGCGGGCGGTTATTTGTTGGAGGACTGACGTCGTAGGCATATTCGTAATGCTGGCCGTCGGCAAACGTCTGACTATCGACAATCTCCTGTGCGGTTTCCATTTCGTCTAGCTGCTGCTCGACGGTGTTGATCAACCAAGGCGTTGCTTCCCCGGGCTTGATGAAGCTCATCTTGAGCTGTCCGGAGGTGGTCGGCTCGTAGGTGAAGCTCGATACCGTCTCGTCCGGGGCGGTGGCTGCCGTGAGCCTGCCGTTTGCGCCATAGCCATATCGGACAGAAACGGCTCCTACCGGGCAGAGGCCGTTAAGAGGAACGGGCGTCAAAGCCAGGTTGATGACGCAGGCTTTGTCAGTTCTTGTGCCGGCACCTTCGAGGATGAGCGCGTATCCTCGAGAGCTGGTCACCCGCACAAGGCGAGCACGGTTCCCAGCACGCTGAGCATCGTAGCTGTAGGTAAACGTGTAGCGCGTGCCGTCGGGCTCGGTGAGCTCCGAAGCTGCCGCGCAACGGCGGTGTGCCACATCCTCTGCGCAGTCGTAGCTGCCGATCGGGCGAAACACGATTTCAGCTCCGTCGGACGTAGTGAGCGTATAGACAGCGCTGTCGCTCGCCCTATCTCCCGGAGTGGTGAGCTTGGCATACGGTCCCGACGAGTTGTACGCGAAGCCGATCGTGTTCCACGGGCTTTCAAAAGTAAGCGCGCGGCCGCCGTTATGAGCGGTCATGCGATAGTCTGAACCGCCCCACATGCCCGTCGAAAGCGTCACTTTCGTTTCGAGTAGGAATATATCCCAGTTGTGGGCGAAGTTGACGAACGGGTTCGCGTGTCCAGCAACGTACTCGGGCATGGACCGCACGAGTGATAGTCCGTCCTCACCGGTGCCTATCGATAAGTCGGTTTTGTTGAAAGCGTACCGGCCGGTGCGCATGTCTACACCGCCTGGGGCGACTATGAACTTCTCGGCCGGAGTGTTGAGTAGGGTGCTCTGTCCCGTCTGCGTCTGCGCGCGGACGGCCTGAGGCAAAAGGGCGAGAGACAACGCAGCCGCGAGGACGCTAACTTTTCGCAGGATTGTCACTGAGCCAGCTCCAACAGGACGCGGTCGACAAAGGTGGTCTGGTCGCCTGCAATCGGTTGGGCTGTGAAGCTCAACGTGCCCGTAGACCCGACTGCAACGAAGGTACCGCTCGTTTTTTGGATGAAAGCAGGTCCGCTCGGCGCGAAGCTGTTTAGGCTGACGATGTTGGTGCTGTTCGCGTCCTTATAGCCGACGTCGACCGTTGGCCCCGTGTTGCCGTTCCTCGCCGCCAAATGGAAAAGGACGCGGTACGTAGTGTTTGGGCTGAGGCCCGAAACCTGCAGCTTTACGGTAGCGCCGCTGCCTTGGAGGAACGCGACTTGGCTACCGTCCGGCGCGGCGCTGAAGCCCCAGGAGCCGTTGACTCTCGCGACTCCCGCCCCGTTCACGAACGACGTAGTAGGATTGTAGAGGTAATCGGCAACCGCGGGGCTCTCGAACGAGAAATTGGGGACTGTCGGAGCTCCGGCCACTGGCTCGACCGCGATCGCATCAATCCCAGTTGAGATATCAGTCACGCTTGTAGTGCCGGTGAAACTTAGAACGCCCGTCGCCGCCGTTGCGATGAATGTGGTCGTCGCTACGGTGGAGAAAGCCTCCGATGCCGGCGTGAACGCGCCCAGCGGAGTCGTTGCGGTTCCAAACGTGATCGCTGTACTTACCGGCGTGGGATTGTAGCCCGCTCGGCGTCCGATTTTGAAGGTGACCTGGTAGGCTGCCCCGACGGTCATTCCGGAGACATCAAGCGAAATGACTGCAGCCGCAGTTCCGCCCTGCAGGAACGCAAGCTGTCCTCCGGCGTCGGTTTGTTGAAACCCCCACGCGCCCCCAACAGTAGTGACACCCGCGTTGTTTAGAAATGTCACGCCAGTGACTTGCGGCCGGTACTGGTACCAACCCGGCTCCTGCGGGGGAGACTCAAATGACCCATCGATAACCAATGGGGCAGCGCCGCCGGCAGTCGTGACTATGTACTCAGTGCGGTTGCCCGCCGGATCGTATCGGAGTGTCGACGTTGGTCCGGCGCTATTCGTTGTCGCAACGAGCCTACCCAAGGGGTCGTAGCGGAAGGTCGTTTCAGACGCGCTCGTCGTTTCTGGAACGGCAAGCGCCAACATCGCCAAGATTGCCTTGGTTATCCGAGGAATCACGATGTTCTTAGCCCCCCGCTAAAACGCAATGGTGAGTAGAACAGTCGGGGTTTTCTAGGTCAATATCGCTTTGCTCGGAAATGACGACCACTTGATCTTAACGCGTATTATCGAGAGAGAAACATTGAAAACCGCAATTTGCAGTGTCTTTTGACTTCTGCCGGGTTGCCATTTTTGACAGACCGTTGGCTCGATTTTCAGCGCGGGGGCAGCATGGACGCGCTCGTGCACATCTATCCTGCGCGGGTGCCGCCGAGGGCTGCCAATCTGCCGGTGCGAGCCTTGCCCCCTGGTCGAGTGGGCGCATGCTCACCGTATGCGTGAAGACAAGGTCACGAGAATCGGGATCACTAATTTCCGCCAACGAGGCGTCACGTTCGGCATTCGAGAAAGCGATCGGCTCTCCCACGTCTACATCCTCGGGCAAACGGGTGTAGGCAAATCGACCCTTCTGGGGCAGCTTTGCCGACAGGATGCTGCGGCTGGTCGCGGATACGCTCTCATCGACCCGCACGGGGACCTAGTAGAGGCGCTTCACCGCAACCTAGGAGGCCGCCTCGGTTCGAGACTCCACTATTTGGATGCTGCGGATGCCGAGTGCAGGCTGGGCTACAATCCTCTCCGACGGGTACGAGAAGATAAAATACCGCTCGCGGCATCAGGGCTTCTCGAGGCCATGCGGAAGATCTGGCCGAGCTCCTGGGGGCCCCGCATGGACCACGTCCTACGGAACAGCCTCTACGCCCTACTTGAGCGCGAGGGCTCCACGCTGCCCGACATCCTACGCCTCTATCGTGACAAAGATTTCCGAAAGCACGTTGCTGCGAACATTCGAAATCCGGTGGTCCGGCAGTTCTGGATAGGGGAGTTCGAAAAGTACCCGCCGCGCCTTCAAGGAGAGGCCGTGGCGCCGATCCAGAACAAAATCGGCGCGCTCCTGACCGATCCGATGCTCTACCGTGTGCTCGTCGAGCCTGCAGTAGACCTCCGGTTTCGGCGAATGATGGACGACGGGGACGTCCTCCTCGTGAACCTTGCGCGCGGTCGAATTGGTGAGGAGAGCAGCAACATCCTCGGCAGCCTCCTGGTATCCACCCTTGGCGTCGCAGCCTTCAGCCGAGCGGAAGTTTCGGGGGAGCGACGTCCGTTTTTTCTGTACGTCGACGAGTTCCACAACTTCACGACGCTTTCGTTCGCTACGATGATGGCCGAGCTCCGTAAATACGGCGTAGGCCTCATTCTCGCGCACCAGTACCTTGAGCAGCTGCTGCCGGAGGTGCGGGCCGCCGTGCTCGGTAACGCGGCTACCTTTCTGTCATTCCGTGTTGGTGCGACCGACGCTCAATCTCTCTCCGCAGAGTTCGAGCCCCGCTTTACGCCGCTTGACCTCATGAACCTTCCCAATCGACATTTTTACCTGAGGCTCATGATCGACGGCACGCCATCAGTACCTTTTAGCGGGAAGCTCGTGCCCGAGGTAGGTTGATCGGCAGCGCCCCGGCTCAGCGCTTCCCGATCGACCTGCTGACAATGCGCGCGATGGCGTCGCGGCGGCTCCTGGCGTCCTCAGGCGCTACGGCCGCGTGCGTCACTCGAACCTTGTAGCCGCGGACGACAGTTTCTGCGGGAACGGGCGGGGTAAGGCTCGCGATGTAATCCGGGAGGTCCTCCGGCGCCAGGAAGGACACGCGACTCTGTTCCTCGACCGATAGCTCGGCAATGATGGCTGCCTTGTACCGCTCCCGGCTGCGTTCGGACTTAGTCAGGACCAGCGCGATCTGCGAGAAACCGGCGGCAAGGCATTTCCGGACGTTTTGACGCTCCTGCTCAACGGGCGTCGTTACGGAGATCTCGACAGCGACTCGCACCGCATCGCCCTCGAGCAGTACATCGGCCTGTCCGCCGACGATCGGCGCCTCGATCGTCGCTCTGAAGCCCTGCTGCTCCGCGAGCTCCTTCACCAGTGTCTGTAGGTACCGGTGCTTCGGGCCCCCCTTTCCGGGCAGATGCTCGACTGCCGGCGCACCAGTACTCGGCGCTGAGGCGGGGGAGGGGCGTGCAAGAGCCGGTTCGCGGCTTGAACCTTGGTGGGGTGCCGGAACGGCTGTGTCGATGCGGCCGACCGGTCGAGCAGCATCCGTTCGCGCATTTTCAGGCGGAGCGAAGGACATCACGTCCGCGAGGGTGCCGCAGTGCCGACTACGGTTCAGTGCGAGAAGCGCATCGAACGTCTCGTCAGGCAGAGTCGGTTGACGCTCAAGATACCCAAGGGGCACATCGAGCCGGATCGCACTTGGCGTGCGGTGCTTCAGCCACGCGGCGAATTCAGTCCGGTCGTGGCGCCGGCGCATGCCTTCGATAACTTCGGCTGTCGTGTGTAGCTCGTCCGCAAGCGCCCGCGCGTCCTTGGACGAGACGCCCCCCGCGCACTTGAAGCTTGTGTTCGCGAGAATGCCGGCGCGCAGCCGCGGGGACAGCTGGTCCAGAGTCTGGTGGGCTAGCGTCATGCCGACCCGGTACTTTCGCGCCTGGGTCAGGATCACCTCAATCGCGTCGTCAAAATATTCCTGCGCCTCGTCCACATAGAGCAAGGTCGGCGTCCGGCGGTGCTCGGGCACGGCCGAGCGCTCAAGAGCCGCTTGCGCGACCATGGAGATAAAGAAGCGGCCAAAAAGGGCGCTGCCGTCGGTCTTCAGAAGATCCTTGGCGGTGCTGATGAGGATGATCGAGCCGTTATTCGTCGCCTCGAAGAGATCGAGCTTGTTCTCCCGCTGCGCGAACATCCGTTCGAAGGCGGGAGTCGATAGAACGCCCCAGAGACGCTTGAGGATCTGCTTCTTCGTTGCCGAAAAGGAGGGGTGCAAAAATTCGGTGGCGAAGAAATAGCGGGCGGAACCGTCCAGGGCTTCCATGTGCTCCTTGAAGGGCCGTCCGTCCTCCATAAGCTGCATCAGCGTGTGAATCGTCGCTCTCGGAATGGCGAGCATCAATCGGGCGAGGTACCGGAATATGACGCCCTGCTTCTGGGTGAGTTCCGCACCTAAGAGATCGCTGAAAAACGTCTCGTAGAGCTCGATCAGGCCGTTCAGCGTCCGCTCTCGGTCCACGGCGCCATACGCCTCGAGGCGCGCTTTCGCGACGTCGAACAGGTTGAGCGAAGGAGGAAACTCGACGTCGGCGGGGTCTATGAGGACAAGTCGATCCGCGAGACTTCCGGGCGTTCCCGGGTCGAAGAGTTTCAGCCGGAGGAGCTTCTGGATGAGGTCGCCCTGGCTGTCGATCACAATCACAGAGCGCCCGTCTTTCTGTGCAGCAACCAGATCCGCATGGATCATGCACTGGAGCAGCTGCGTCTTACCATGGCCGGTGCCGCCGATGATGTGGCAGTGTTCAAAGCGCGCCTGGACCGGCACAGAGAACGGAACCGGCAGATTGAAAAGGCTCTTAAAGGGCGTGCCGGCAAGGTAGAGGGAGGCGAGCTCGGAGCCGTCGCGGCTCCTGTGCCGCGTCGGCATGACCAGGCGATCGTTGACCTCGTGCGGATTGGTCGTAGGCGGAAAGCCCGACGCGATCAGCAGGTTGGTCGCAAAGCGTTCACGAAGCTTTTTGAAGAGGTCACAGATGAACACCTCGTCGTCGTAGATCGAGAGTATCAGGTTCTCGATCGTCGCGGCCGGCCGCTCGAGCACGGAGGACAGGGGAACCGTGAGGAGCGCATCTCCTTCGTCCTGCCAATCTCCATAGCTTTCGGGAAGCGCCTCTACGAGCTGGCCGTATCCGCGGGTAAGCTGTCGCCGGAAGACTTTCATCATGCGCTCAAAGTCGAGCGCCCATCGTCGCCGGCGCCGCAGCATCTCGCGAAGGTTGACTGCCACGCTCGCGTCGCTCTCAATGAGCGGCCAATCCGGAACGAGGTCAGCTATGTCTTCCGCGCGAAGGAGCGCATCAGCGGCGAGGGCGAGTTCGATCACCAGTTCGTTGTTTTTGCCAGCTGCTCGGGGGCCGATCGCCTCTTCCACAAGATCGAGCACCACTGGGATTATTTCTAAAGAGGGCAGGGGAGAGGCCGCCCAGGCGTTCTCCACCTCGTCCCACAAGGCGCGCGTTTCAGCTATCTCTCGGCTACGCGTCCCGCCCGAGAGCCAGCTACCCAGGTTCGTGTTGCCGAAGAGGCCTATATCTCGATGACCTCCTCACCACCGAAATGTGCAGCGGCGTCGAGTACGTCCTTGAAGGTTCGAGCGGCTTCAAGAATATGCTCCTCGATGGCGAGCAGCTCGACCACGTCCTTCGCCTCAACGCGCTTTCCAGAGGCCAGGTCATTGACGGTAATGCGGAGGGTGACAGCCTTCCACGCTAAGCGGGTTGCCACTCCCAAAAGGCCGCTACCACCTACGATGTCGTGGCTTGCGTAGAGTTCGGTGTCGCCGAGCTTATAGCGTCGGATGCTTTCGCGCTCCGGGTCCGACAACTCTGCTCGCACATCGAGCGAGAAAACCACTTTGCCGAGCATGCCGGAGCGTTGGTCGCGGCGTAGGATCAGTTTCATGTCTGCACCTCCCGCCGGAGTAGTCCACTGTGGCGCAGATTTCTGTCGATTTTTTTGCTTCGCTAGCCGCAGCGGGACCCTGAGATAAACCTGAACGAGGTGCAGACGGGTACTCCGAGGAGGCCGATACGAATGCTGCTTGTTTATTCCGGGACCGAATGTTACGCTTTCACCCGGGTGAGCATCGGAGCGTGGATTTGCTGCATTACCGCCTTAAACTCATCAGCAAGCGGCCAGTCTTGCAGCGGTTTCATTCGCCACCCTGTCCTTACATGTGGACCTAGTTTCGATCGTTCAAGGCTTTATGCCTTTCGCGAAGTGATTCGCCTCTTATCGGATACTAGATGTGACGCTGCAGTCGAGGATTCAGAGCGCCCACAAGGGCAAGCCACCTCCACATCGGTCATCGTTCGCGCGACTTAGTACCCGCTCACGTATGGCAGCTTTGGCAGTATTGGGCTTTGCGATTGCTGGGCTTACTCGTGCTAGCCGGGCACTTTCCGCCGATCGCGGCGAGGTACAGAATGATTCTGTGCCTCGCGCACGCTCGGAGGAGGGGCAGATGACTTCTACAGACGTTGCGGACAGACTTTTGCCGGGGAAGCTATATACTCCGCAAGCCCTCCCGCCACTTAGTACGGCCGCTAATACGATTCTGGACTCGGTTCGTGCCGTGGCGCCAGACAAATTTGAAATTCAAGAAATTTCTCGCGGGATGCCTAGCGGTAGTCGACTGCACATTACCGATGCAGGTGGTCCGAAGGTTTCACTCGAAGATGGCGGAAAGTTGGGAGTGGTTTCTCGATTGGCAGATAGCTGAATCAAATTAGAAGAGCCTTGTCTGCGGACAAGGCTCCTTTTTTCGGGGCGAATACGTGGAACAGGGGGCACCGTGGATCTACAGAAAGCGCTTGGCGCGGCTGAGGCCGCGACTGTTGACAAGTTTAGTATTTATTTACCCGACCTCGATCAGTCCGGAGCACCAGTGCCTGGAATTGGGGCTTGGATTGAAGCTGGCCTCCATTTGATGGCGCACGTGAATGGCGGAGCGACATGCTTGCCACCAGGCAGAGGCATTTGGGGTTCGAATTCGGTGACCATCGAGACGACCTACGTAATTTATTCGTTTATACGGTGTCCCGATAACTTCATTCGAGACATAAACCAGCTAACTGCCTTCCTCCACACCTTCGGAAAATATACAAATCAAGGGGAGGTAATGGCGGATTTTTGCGGTGAGGGGGAGGCGGGGTATATCTCGCGTGCCTACTACATCCGAGATTATGATCAGGCCGGAGCAAAACCTGATTTCCTCGATGAGCGCCTGTGATCTGCTCCCAGACACTCACATGCATAGGGTCCGCGTGAGTTAGCGAGACACATAGGTCACTAACATTTAGCAAACGGGAGCGCCTGATCGATGCAGGCCCTCCCGTGTGCTGGCGAGTGCGCTCGCCGCAGATCACAATAGACGCCTCTGCCTAGCTCACACGGCTCGCAAATATGTGCAGAGCGCATGCCGCGCGGCAGTGCTTAACTCTCCGGAAGATTGGCGAGGACCTTCCCTGGCTCGAGATCAAGGGCTCGGCAGAAGCGGACGAACTCGTACACATCTATGCGCCGCTGCCGCCGCTCCACGCGGCTGATGAAGGACTGATCTTCGCCGTAGGCTGCCGCCAGGTCGATCTGCGTCATGTCGAGCTCTCTTCGGCGGGCGATGAGCCGTTCGATGATCTCCCTGTAGGGCGGCGAAAAGGCGGACTTGCGGGGCTGCGGCATCGTGGCAGCCCATTCGCAGGGACTTTTCTAATAGTGCAAAACTCCCTATTAGGGTAGCCGCAGTTCACTAACTTGCTTGGGGAGGGCACGACGCCATGTGGTTCCGCAGATTGTTTGCTGGCGGCTTGGCCTCGCTCCTCCTGGCGTGCGGATCTGCTACCGGCGGCGACAACACGGCTTCGAACGAACCGAGTGCACCTGCCGCACCGTTGGCTGCTTCTGGGCTCACAGATGCCGAGGCGGCCGCGATAAAGCAGTCTGCCCGAGAGTATCTTGTCGCGCGCACGTGGGGATGGCCAGTGACAGCACCTGAGCCTTGCAGCGCGATATTTTCGGTCGGGGAACCTCAGCTACTCGACTCATCTCTCGGGCCTCAAACAGGCCGAGTGAAGATCAGTGTGCCGATCACCGGCCTGAATCCCGTTCACCGCCGAGGATGGGCAGAGGAATGGTATTACCCGTCGGAGGAATGCTACGGCGCCACTGTTCCTCTGTGGATACGTGATCAGCCTGTTCGGCTGGCTTTCGAGTTCAAGATCGAACGCTGGGCTTCAGGTTGGCGGCTTGCCTCGACGCAGTGATCCGCCGATCAGCGGTCACCTTTCGTTCAGTTCGGTGCTTTGAAGCTGCTCAAAGCAGCGCGAAAGAGGGGACACGGACCCGTGTCCCCTCAAGCTCACGGTCGGATTATTCGCCGCCGCCAAACGCCAAGGCCGGAGGCACCCATGCTTCGGCCTTGGTGCGCCCGTTCTCGCCCGAGACACAGTCGCTGATGATGCGGCGTAGCGTGGCGCATTTCTCCGCCGCATTCTGGCTCGCAACCGAGGGTCCGGCTACGCCGCGCAGCACCGACAGTAGCTGCTCACGATCCCGGATTAGCTCGAGGTAGGCAGCATCGACTTGCCAGACCTGCGTCATGTCGACGGAGAGGTGGCTTCCGAGGAACGTCACCGCCTCGCCACCTACGGCAAGCGTCTCGCCCATAACGACCGCCAGTGCGCCCAGTACCTGCTCGTCCGAAAGAGCGAGGAGACGCGCCATAAGCGGCACAGGCGCGTTCACGCCGCCGACAACGGTCGGTTCTTCGGCATCCATGCCGAGGTTCGCCAGTATCCTCCGGCGCGCCTCATCGAAGGCAGTTTCGGAAGGGCTCGTCTCGACGCTCTCCGCCGTCGCCTCCTTGTCCGCCCTTTGCGGGTCCGCCCGCACGTTCCAGAGGGGGGAGCTGGTGATCGCGTGGGCGACCATGACGCGGAGCGCCACCTGCGGGTGGTCGAGGAGCTTCGCCCGTACCGCCGCGTGGCGGTGAAGGTCGAGGTAGTTGCGCAGGGTGCTGCTGATCTCCGGCCGCTTGGGCCTTGGCGTCTCCTCGACCGGCCGATCATTTCGGCGCGCCTCCTTCTCCGGCAGGTATCCCTCGTGGATACCCACGTCGCCGCGCGCAGAGACCTCGATGTAGACCTTGCCGCCCCTGGTGCGGGGGCGCTTCACATGGTTCCAGCCCTCGAACCGCTGCCCCGGCTCAAGTACTTTGACTGCCGTCCAGCCGGCGTCCAGGTAGCTCTGGCGCTTCGCGTCGATGGCCGCTTGCTGAAGCTCCCAGAACGCCTTCGCGTCGGCGAAATAGCTGTCCTCGCCAAAGAGGTCGGTGACAATACCGCCGGTGTATTGGTCGAGTTGGAAGAGCGCTGCTTTGGTGGGAATGGCCTGACCGCCGAATAGCCACTGCTTCAGCTGGTGGCCGCGTGGAGCGTACGCCTCGGGGCTGTCGTATAGCGCCAGCCATTCGTTCTGCTGCTCCCTGCTTGCGAGCGTCAGGTGCCGCACGGTCGAGGCGTCGATCTTCTCCTTGGCGTAAAGCTTCCGCAGGCGCGGCAGGAGGTTGCCGAGGGCGAGGATGCGCCGGACGCGTAGCTCGGACATCGCGAAGGTGGCGGCGACCTCCTCGATCGAACGGCCTTTTCGAGCGAGACGGGTGAACGTCACCCACTGCGTCACCTCGTCGGGCGCCACCCGCACCACGTTCTCGATGAGGGAGGCTTCGAGAGCCGCCGCGTCGTCTCCTTCCTCAAGAACGGCGCAGGGGAGGGGAGGGTATTCGGCGGCGCCTTCGGCGGCCGCCGTGGCTGCGTAGTAGCGCCTCCGGCCCGCCACGACTTCGTAGCGGTCCGGAGCGCCGTTGGGGCGCACCAAGAGCGGCGTGATGACGCCCCGGGAACGAACGGACGGCAGAATGTCGCTTACGTCTGGTGCCTTCTTGGTCGCGCGCATGTTGGCGGCCGAGATTGAAAGCTGGTCCAGAGGGACGTGTACCAGTTGCATGATTTTCTCTCCTTACCGCCCAGATCGGCCCCGGAATGGGGTGGGCGGCGAAGAGCGACCGCAGAGGTGGGCCGACGGAGGACGCCTGCATCCGAGGGACCGCAACTAAGTGGAGGACCTGGGGCTGAGCCCCCAGGTTGCGGGCGGCCGCGGTCCGCCTAGAAGGGAGCGACGACCACCCCAGGCCGGCGGCCAGGCAAATTCGCCAGCGCAAGGCGCTGACCGTTGCCGGCGTAGCCGGTACTATCCCTAGTCACTTCCGAGGCGGAGACGCCCCGAAGCGGCTCTGACGATCTTAGAGAGTCGACCATTTAGCGGCGTAGTAGGCAATGAGGGTCAACAGCGATGCAAACTTTTATGCCTCGCGCGGGGATCTTATTATTACAGACTCCTCATTGATCCAAACGTTTAAGCCACAACTTCGCGATTTCAACTGCTTTGGCACGAGCCCAACTGCGACAGGTGTCGCCGACCCGACCAGCCAGCTCGTAAATTGCTAAAATGCCTTTGCAGCCTAAAGGAAGGATCCAAACAACCACGAGCCACATCGCCGTTACCAGCGCCGCTCTCGATACATCTTCGAGAGGAGTCTCCTGCTTAACAATCCACTTATCGAATATTTCCGCTCCTAAGTGCGTATATTCCGTGACGGTCAAAAGAAAAGAGAGTATAATGGCGTGGGGTGTTGGATTTTTCATGTCCTTTCTCCCAAATAAGGCGTGAATTCCATCTCCTCATAATGAGTGGTGTCTAAAGCCACTCTAATCTGGCTCTCGGGTTATTCGTGGCGCAAACACGACTTGGCCCGAGAGCCTTTTTTTAGAACAGCGCGTGCGGCTGTCCCTGCAGTCTTTTCGTGTTGGCTCGTCAGCTCCCGTGATGACGAGCGACTAGAGAGGCACCGCCGGGACGGCCGGTCAGCCAATTTGGCTCCACCCCCAAGGGCGATCGACGCCCTCTATGTTCTAAGCAGGTGCGCCAATCGAATTGAAATGCAAGGTTAAATTGCACGCCGGTGAAACTTTGTTTCTGCCGGTGTGAGATTCGCACTAGGCGGACTTCACCACCCGCTGCTAGTGCGAATTTTGCACTGACTGAGGGGCTAAGGTGACAAAGCGCAGTGATGGCGTTCGCCATGGTTTAGGACCGTTTGTGCCGGGCGACGCGTCGAGTCGTAAAAACCCGGCGTCGATTCGGCGGTTCTTCTACGACGTCGTCGCCCGTGAATTTGGAAAGAGCCCCGCCAGGGCCGCTACCGGATTAACCGAGGTTTTGAACGCCGCAGAAGAAAAGCGCGCCTTTCGTCGCAAATTTGCCGAAGAAACGGTCTACCGGATTTTAAGCGACAAGCAGACAATCAGCTTTAATCAGCTGAGTTCGCTCGGACTGCACTATGGTGTGCCGATGGCGCTTATAACGATCTTCACTCAGTCCCGTGCAGATATGCAAAATAAGGGAAGGGCATATGTACTAGGAAGACTGGGGGCATTTAGGGGCGCCATTGAACAGCTTGAAGCCCTTGTGTCGAATTGCGGCGACAGCGAAGAGGCATACCGCCTTCTCGCGCATGAAGCGTTCGAGGACTTGAGAAAACGGTACCTCGAAACGCTTGAAGATCCTCAGCCTTCATTGGCTCTCCCGATTCCCAAGACGAACAAACGAGCCGTTTAGACGGCATCAATCGGCCAAATAAAGGTTATCTTCCAGCTGCACGAACGGCAGCGTTGCAGGGGCTCACCTTCACTGCCTCATTGCCAACTTCACCTGGCATCGACGGTCGCGTCGTTTACGAGTTCGCTGTCGCATCGACAGGTCACCAACGAACCAAAAAACTGGCCTCAGTATTCTGAGGCCAGCATGATTGTGAGCACGCGCTTGGTGAGCTGCGGATCCGCAGGATCAGGTGAGCCCGCAGTGAGCGTCTGATCGTAGTAGTCGATCTTCCAGAACACCCGTTCGCCATCGATCTCAACCGCGCCGAAGTCGTGTTCCCCGTAAGGATCATTATCGTCGGTGAAGCTGGTGAACGATCGAACGGCATCGATCGCGGCGGCCATGAACGAGACCCCGAGGCTCATGATGCCTGCGGTGATGAACAACTCGCCGGATGAGGGTTCACCGCTCCTGAGTGCGTCGTTGAGCTCCCGGATGCGCGCAGCATGTTCGGCGCCCATCCTATTCCTCCTCTTTCTCGAGGATGGCGCGGAGCACCATGCGGCCGCGGAGCGGCATTGCGTCGCATGTGATGCTGAAGCCCTTGCCGTCCTTGTGCGCCCAGGCGGCGCCGAGCGGCTTCCAGTTCGCGGCGTCTCCGTCGCCGATCACCTGATAGAGGCGGTGGGTTGGCTTACGACTCGTGCTTTCTTCTTGATCTGCCAAGGTACGTCTCCCGAACCGCTGCCGAAGGATTTCGGCAGCTCCAGGAGCATGGTCTCGCGAGCCAAGGGTACACGCACGGGTCGCAATTATGCGCTCGGCGCATATCAACTGCAGAGTCGATCAAAGATCCCGGTATTACAGCCCAAGCGACGCGACCTCTAAACGATCATGGCCTCCACGCTGTGGTGCAGCTCCTCGTTATCGATCACGAAGAACATACCGCCGCGGTTGTTTTGGCGTTTGCTGCGATGCCTCGCCTTGAGCGCGAGTGGGTTGCCTCCGTCAGAATTTCACGGCTATCCCATGCGCTACCTTGGCTCCGGCGGCTTCCAGAGCTGGCCGCAAGGTGCTGTCGCGTCCTGAAGGTGTTGCAAGTGCTGCCTGAAACTCAGAGAGTGTGCGAGCAGGGTCGATTAGGGATAGTTCGTCCGTTTGACGAGCTAAGGCGCTCGAGACACCAAGCTGGAACCGATAACTTTTGCGGCTTAGCCGTGTCGCCAGGCGCTCTACGGTGACCGCTTGCTTCGGCGGAGGCAGCTTGTCCAGCCAGGCCGCGAGTTCTGCGCGGGCTTGGCGACGTTGAGCTGGGTCATCAACCAAAAGCCCGTCGATGAGGCGTCGCATTTCGGCCTCGTCCGCGTCCGTCAATCGACTGACGGTTGAGGGATTTGCGGCTTCAGCGAGCGAGACGAGGGCGTTTTGTTGCTTTGCTGCAGCCGCCAAAACTAGATTAGCTTCGGCAGGGCTGGAGGCGTTCCTCGTCAAGACAGCGGCAACTGGTATCGCCTTTTCCAACGCCGACGCCCACGCCGCTGCCTCCGAACGAACCACGGGGCTACCCGGCAGATCGTTACGTGCAAAAATTATGTCCCCCTGGGCGAAGAATGGATCGTTGGGGAGCCGCCCGAATACGGGACGCGGTGGCGCCTGAACCTTGTACAGAGATCGTGCCAGGTCGCTCGCGTGCAGCCTGATCCACGGCCCCAGCTCCTCTCCTGTCGTCCAAAAATCAGCGTTCGATTGAGCGCGCGTATTTCGGTCGTCGAGAATGCCTACGATCAGTTGGGCAATGATGCTTCTGCCCGGCACCGTCTCGGTGCTATCGCCGGCGGCAAGGAACTGCCTCCCTTGGGACCGGACCATCGGATCCTCTATGTAGTCTGACGCTTCGATCCCACGGGTTTCAGGCGGCGGCGGTACTAACTGCTGGTTCTCGTCCAAGGTCCAATCTTTTTTAGCATTCGCCGGAGCAGAGCTCGCCCCCGTGGTTCCCGGGATGCCTTGGAACCCGAAGAAAGCGCCTGAGAAACATGAATCAAAGACGAATAGCATGTGGCGCGGATCCGGAGCACGCGCCCATGCTTCAAAGAGCGTCATCGGCAGAGCCTTGGATGCGCGGTCGGTATCCGGCGCGCTCTCAGCGGGAGCGTCTATCGGGAGGATGTATCCCACCGGCCTTGCGATCGCGTTGACGCGCGACCACCCGTGTGCCGAAATATAGATGAAGAGCCTGCTGCCCGGTTCGACTCCGCGGGTTTGCATGAAGTCGTCTATCACCGAGCGCATCGCCTTGGAGTCCAAGTCGAAATGCACCTCGACCTTAAAGCGCTGCCGCTCAAGTGCCTTCGTGAGAGCGGCCACTTCACCAGGAACGGTCGTAAGGTGCTCCCAGTTCGCGTAGTTAACTTCGCCTATGATCAGGGCATAGCTGCGGGGGTATACCTCCTCCGTGCTGTCTCCATTCTTAATTAGCAGCGCAGTCGCTTCGTCTGGTATGTCTGTGACATACCAGGGGGTGATACCAGAAGCTGCGGGCTGCGCGTGCCCGGGGGCGGCGAATACCACGGTCGCCAAGCAAGTGAGAAGCCAGTTGCACCTCACGTGTCCAAGCCTCAATTATGCGGCACGGAGCGGTACGAGTGCACAAACATCTCTGAGTGTGCGACCGCGAACGACACGCGTGAAATACGGTTTCCCTGGTTGCCGCCCACACACCAGACCCGCCCCTTCGTCGCGTCAGTAAAGCCGTCGAAGTAGGCGACATGCCCATTCGCAGGCCGATTTCGGTGTTTGAAGACGACGAGGTCACCGACCTGCGGATCGACGGTACTCGGCAGCGCTGAGAAGTCGCGGAATGAGGCCGAACCGGCGCTGTTCGGATACGGGCGTCCGCTGTGCTTCAGCGTCCAGCACGCGAAGGCCGCGCACCAAGCCGTCTCGTCACCTTGAAAAGGCTCAGTTCTGGTTGCTGCAAAAAACGCGACGATCAGCGGATTGGCGGGCCTCCGGTGCCCGGGCGTGTCGGGCGGCCATTCCATGATGTACCTAGCCGGGATAGTCTGCATCATTCGCTTAGCCAAGTCGATGGGCTGCAGATTAGTCGGCAGTTGCGCCATGTAGTTTGCCGCCCAGGACACGTCAGGGGACCCGGGTCGCAAGATCAGCGAACCCCTTTGCGTCTCGCTCACGTTAGGAGGGTCGAAAAACCGCGCATGGGCGGGATCATTTATCCAGTCTTCTATCGCTTTCCTGTCCGTTGCTGACGGCTGAGCCTGTGCATTGGCACAAACCGGAAGTACGGATGCAAGCCCGATTCCTTGGATCACCGAACGGCGCGTGTACATCACGAGTATCTCCGATTGGAGTCTGGACAGCCTGGTGGAGGAACGAGTTACCGTCGACTCGCTACCAGGTCGCGAGCCGATGCTGCGTCGACTTAGATAAATTTGCAATGCTCTCGTTGAGACCGTGTCACTCGCTTCTAGTGGGGAGGTGAAAGGTCGCGAGAGTGATCAAGTTCGCGCTGCCCACGGGAGCTGTTCAAGGCGGGCCGCAATTGAGCTCGTCCGCTGGTTGGTGGAGCGTGAGTTCGTAGGGCGCCGGATGGCCGCGGACCTCAACGTGCAATGGGCATCGGCTGGCGAGCGGACGCCACATCCGCATGTGACTCACGGCTGTGCCGCGGCTTATCTAGGCCATCCGTGAGGCGCCGACTTACGGAGGAACTGAACAACAACGCGACACGCGGAGCAACGCTCCACAGAACGCCAATGACGGGCGCGCGGAAACTTAGCGATAAAAACCAATACGTTCTTCTTAAAAGTCTGGATACGTCATCTTGTCAGTATACCCCCTTAGCAAATGCGCTACCAGTGCAGCGGGTAGCCTTTAAACATTCCTAAACCCGTCGCAAGCTCCTCGTCAGCTTGTTCTCTCGCGTCAATATAAGCCCGGTCTGGTAAGCCCACCCCGAAATCAGTCTGGGCCACTAGCTCCAGCACTCTCGTTGCGGCTGATGTAGCTAGGCTTCGATCACCGAGAATGCGAGCTGCTTGGCGAATTGTGTCCGCGAATGACAGCCGACTAAGATTCCGAACTTCACCAGAACCGACCTCCTGGATGAGTTCCCTGAGACGGTCTGGATCGATCCCTCGCTCCCGAAGGAGTGACCCGTCTCCGCCGGCCGTGAGGAACGAGCACGCATAAAACACTATATTATTCGCAGTGACGCGGTTCTCCTCCATCTGCGACATGGCCCGACCATCGATGTCCCTCTCATCGATTTCAAATCCATAGATACTCCGCGAAACATCAAGCGCCTTCAGATACTGATCCAGACGAAGCGGCCCGAAAAGGTCTACATCGCCAAAATCGCCAGAGCGCCACTTCGCCCGCTCGGCTGCATGCCAAAGAGAGAACGCATATTGTCTCGGAATTACGATCCTCATTTGGTGCCGTTCCGCGAGTCTACGGTCCAACAGCAGTCGATCATAGGCCTCAGAGTACTTTAGGAGCGCATAATCGTGATCGCCAGCAAGCGTGAGGGCATTACCGACGCGGAATGATATCACTGGATCCCCGCTGTACGATGGCAGGCGGGAGACAATACGATACTGTGCAAATGCATGGTTCAGAACTGCTTCTGCCTCGGTATCCTCTCGAAGCGAACCATCGCCGGAGAGGCGGCCGTGCAGCATCACCGCTGTCCAATAGAGACATGCGGCCTTCTCCATGCGAAGGTGGTATTCGATTTTCTCGTTGAATGCGGCCGGCTCTGGACATGCATCCTGATAGCTACGTAGCGCTTGTGCAAAAGTCGAGCTGCCCTTCCGAAGCGCGGAAAGCGCTTCCTCAACGAAGCCACTGTTGATATCAGTCTGGGTAAAAATACGATGATACAACCCCATCAGGTCACCAATTATCGGCTGCAGACTTTCCATTATGTGCTGCGGAAGACCGATATCTCGGAGGACGTTCATGTCAAACGACACGTTCCTCGTATAGGAACGAACAACAACGTTATCGCGCACCGTATTATCCATCCAACGTCGTAGAGCGTCAGAAGTATTGGATGCGGAGTCCAATGTGAGCTTTAGATTCTCCAGTTCTTCGTATACGAGTTTGAAGCCGCCCTCCGTTTCTGCGGTGCGGCGTCCGCCGTTAGACTTGCGCCGCCTTGAGGATTTGTATCTGAGTCGATGCTCTACTTCTCCCCAAACGTCTTCTAGAGATGTGCGTAGTTGGACCTCGACAGGAACGCGGTCACTCAAGCTCTGAGTAGGACCGTTCGCCCAAAGCACGATGTGAATTGACGAGTACCGGGACTGCTTCTTCAGCACCTGCACGGACACACGGTTTTCAGGTGCTCGGTCACCGTAGAAGAACCCAAACTTTTCGAATTGATCAAGGAAAAATCCGAGATTCGGATCAAGTTCATCCGCAACCGGGTAGATCACTATTTCCTCAATCGAGTCTTGAAGCGTTTCTCCGTAAAAAAGAGAAAACGGAGGCTGTTGAGACCAACGTACGAAATCGAGGAACCTATTTAAAATAAGTGGTAGCTCGCTCTTAAACAGGACTAAAAGGCGTAATCCAACGATGTCCCTCGCATGCGATGCGCTGTATGACTTGCCTTTTAACTTCCGGTCCAGCACTTTGGTAACGAGGCTTGAGGCGTCTTTAACACGCGATTTTATGAGATAAGCCTGAGTCTCTATGCTAGGCGTACCCATAGACAACCCGTGGAGGAGCCGCTGACGCACATAGTCGGCGCCGGACAACGCTTTGAACGCTTCGAATTCAATCATTTTTAGCTGATTGCTCGTTGGTCTCTTCGCCATGTGCCCCCGCATGACTAACCGGCCGAGAGGCCGTGCCCTCTGCTCCTCACCAAGTGTGTATGAGCGCCCACATCGGTGGGTATTTAGTTTTGTCGGCAAGCGCAACATGTTAGAGTAGAGACGTCAAGTGTTTGGCGGCAGGCTGGACGATGCTCATTCCCCGCAAGGGTCAGGGCCGGATCGCGCAAGGCATCTTTCGCGGTTTTCACGGCAGAGTTTGAACTGCGCTCTTATCAGGTGCACCTATGCGTTTGGCGCTAATTCCGGTCCTTGAAAATCGAAGGGTCCGTTTTGATTTGAAAAAGAGGGGCCGAAGCCCCTCCCAGTTCAAAACACCGTGTCGCATCTACCTAGAATATGCTCGGCCGCGGCCTCGGCCGCCCGCGCCGCTTTAAACAGCGCACGCCCGTCCTCCGTCAGGATCTGCAACCAGTGGGACAGGTAGGCAGCATGGTCCGATCGAGGGCTGTTGGTTATGCCTAGGTCGGCGCAAAGGAAGGCGGCGCCGAGCTCGGCAATAAGCTCCTCTGTGGCATAGCTCGGATCGTTGAAGCGACCCGCAAGCGGGCGGTCAAGGCGGTGTGCCGCTCCGGTCCAGTGAGTTAATTCATGGAATAGAGTGGCGTAGAAGGCCTCCGTGGCGGTTGAGCCCCTGGTGTCGGTGAACTGCCGCGCCTCCGGCATTTCGATCCAATCGCCGTCCACACGGTAGGCGGCATGATCAAAGCCGTACCGGATGACCGCGCCTGTTCCCTCAATCGCCGCATCAACTGCGGGAATTCGAGCGGTGAGGTCGGGGAGCGCAAGCTCCGGCTCCTGCCACCCTTCCACCTGGTCGGCGTTGAAGACGGCCGAGGAGCGGATCAGGACGTGGCATTGCTTGGGAGCTTCTGCTTCATCTGCGACCGCTTCACTGACGCGGTAGAAGATGATCCGACTCGCTCTTTCGCCCTTCTTCACCTGTGCCCCGAGCAGGTTCCACTGGCGGTACGTGGCCCAATGAGCCGAACGATAGCCGCGCAGCATTCCCGCGGCCCAAAGCGCGACGACATTCCCGCCGTGGTAGGGGGAGCCGGTATGAGCGTTTATGGGGCGCCCGTGGGCTCCGCGAGCATGCCACGGCATTACGTACTCATCGGCGCCAGCTTCGATCGCCGCTATGATCTGCGCCGTCACCTCTCGGTGTAGCTGCGATGCTATGGGAAAAGAACCATCCTGCATTTGGGTCTCCTTCGCGCTGCGGGAGGGCCCGACGATCGGGCGCTCCCGGGCATGAAGGAGGCGCGCACAGGTCTGCGTTGATGCTCGCGCGCGGGCGCTGCCGGCACAAGGAGCGCAATTATGCGCAAAGCGCATAGCTACTTTCCACTGGAGCTTGAAAGCTAGGTCACTACCTCTCACAGGAGGCTGAACAAAACAGGCCTGATGGAGCCGCCGAGTGCCCACGCTTTTCTTCTCGTACTCGCACGCAGATGAAGCGCTTCGCGATCAGCTCGAGAAGCAGCTGGCGATCCTGAAGCGCCAGGGCGTCATCACCACCTGGCATGACCGACGCATCGGCGCCGGCGCGGAGTTCGACCGAGAGATCAACGCCCACGTCGAGTCGGACGACATCATCCTGCTGCTGGTCAGCTCCGACTTCCTCGCTTCTGACTACTGCTACGATCGTGAGATGGTGCGAGCGGTAGAGCGTCATGACGCGGGCGAGGCGATCGTTATTCCGGTGATTTTGCGGCCGTGCCCGTGGCATCGGGCACCGTTCGGAAAGCTCTTAGCGACGCCAACAGACGGACGCCCGGTGACGCAGTGGCCGGACCGAGACCAAGCGTTCTTGGAAGTTGCGAAGGCGGTCGAAGGCGCAGCTGAGCGGTTCGGGCGCGTGGCTGCTCCGCCTGCTCCGCAGCCGTCCGTTGTTGCGCCAGCCGCCAGAGCGACGGGAGGCATCGGGCCGCGGTCGAGCAATCTGCGGGTGGTGAAGGAGTTTTCTGAACGCGACAAAGATGCGTTTCAGTTCGCGACGTTCGAGTTCATCGCTCGCTTTTTTGAAAACTCCCTAGGCGAGCTCGGCGCCCGTAATCCCGACATTGAAGGGGATTTTCGTCGGATCGACGCCAACCGCTTTACCGCTGTCGCCTATCGGCACGGCAAAGCCGATGCACGCTGCACAATCTTCATGGGCGGCAAGCTCTTCGGGAAAGGGATCGGGTACTCGGCTTCCGACAGTGGAGACACGAGCTCTATGAACGAGCATCTGAGGGTAGAGAACGATGACCAATCCCTATTTCTGAAAAACATGGGGATGAGCTTCACCCGAGGCCGGCACAAAGAGGAGAAGCTCTCACAGGAAGGAGCCGCGGAGCTCCTATGGGGCCTGTTTGTGGATCCGTTGCAGCGATAGGGGAAAGATGTGCTAAGACCGGAAGAATTCACCGTTGGAGAAGCTACGGACGCCGAAGGCCTCACCCTGCTCCTGCCACGAAGCGAGTACGAGCGGCCGCTGCTCGTCGTCGAGATAGAGGGGGCGCGAACGGCAGTCATACTCGACGAACAATTCCCCTTCCACTCCTTTGGCTTGCCGGAAGAGAATGTGTGGCGCGGGGTCCTCGTCAAGGGCGTGCAAATCGAGATTGATCAGGAGAGCTTGGTAGATATCGATGGGTTCGTTGTGCCCCCTGGAGTCCTCGTCCGAGAGGAAGACCGCCTGAGCCTCTCGACGTGGCTCGAAGACACGCGTGCCTTGCGGCGGCGGCTGAAGGTGCCTCTTGTGACCGGGCTCTCTAGGTGCAGCCAGGGGCAATCTGCAGCATTCTCGCGCTGGCGCATCGTTATAGGTGAAGGAATCGGCAAGCGCGTGTTGAAGGAGTTCCCCTTGAAGACGGCAGACGGAGCTTCTCTCTAAGGTGACCTCGCCGACGGAAGGAGTTCTTCGGCTTACGCTACCCATGTGCGAGACGCGTTCTTGAGCCAATCAACGCACTTCGGTTTATTCGCCGCCGCCCAGTGTTTGCGCATGTCGCCAACAAAGAGGTCATCGTTGCTGTCAATGTGCTGCTTAAGGTCGTCTCTGATCTCTGCCGCAGTTTTCCTGCTATCTATGAACCACACGGACTTCTGTAATTTGCAGTACGAGCCATAGGATCTGATCGCCTCAATCAGATCCTCATAATCGTTCCCGGGCGTGTTCAGGCTCTGGATCGTCATTGTCAAAGTGATCGCTCATGGCCTGGGACTCTGCTTCGTTTTCGGGCGTGGTGACTGAAAATTCGCTGTCTTTGTCGCCGTCCATGATCCTGCTCCTCACATTGCGCAGTCAGGCGAGTCTGCCTCACTGGGCCAAAACGTCTGGCCTGAGGCTTGGTTCAAAGTCCGTCGACCGGCGTGCGCCCTGTTTTAGGGGTTTCGGTCTGGCGTGTTTTTTCAAGAGCGGTGATAAAGCAGCGCATCTTTTTCAGACAATCATCACGGCCAGAAGTTCGAACTGCGCTCTTATCAGGTGCACCATCTAATAGTGTGACAGATCATCGGTTGAGTCACGGGTCGTCAGAATCCACGCCGTATATACGACCCGTTTTGGGAGGTGCGACACCCTCGGACACCTCAGTTCGCAGAGACCATAGAGGATTCGAACTTTCCGAAATCGAGCAAGGTTTTAGGCGAAGCGTACCTGACAATGATCGCCGTGCCTCTTGCCTGAAATTGATGTGTCTCGACATCGCCCGCAGCGGCGAGCTCGCGGTCGATTAGCTCTTCGCGCACTGATACACCAGGACAGTGGTGGCAACGGTAGTAGGTATAAGATTTCTGGCGCTCGCCGGTCAGGGTGTAGCCGCAATGGACGTGCCTGAGGCGGCACGCATAGCGGAAGACGTGTCGGCTTCGGCGCCAAGGACGCCGGCGGGCAAGAAGCCGCTGTACCTGATTGAAAAGCTCGGGCGTAATCAGGGGCTGGTGAATGCCCTGATACCGACGGCCGCGTACCTGGCACATGCCTGTATAGAACGGTTGTCGGAGAATCCAGGAAACGCGCGATGACGACAGGCGCTGGCCTTTGGTGTCGGTAAGCCCATGTCGTTCCATTATCTCGGTCAGCGAAACAATTGAATATTCGCCGGTCGCAAACAGTCGGAACAAGTGGATGATGAGGGGCGCCGAGATCGGATCGGGAATCTTGGCTCGCCCGCTCCCCTGATTTCGGTATCCCAATGGAGCGGGCCATGGATAGAGCCCCTGACGGATTCGTCCCTCAATGCCTTTGCGAACCTCATCACGGAGGTTACGGATATAGTCGGCAGCAATGACGGCCTGGATGTCTGCCGAGAGACGCCCGCCGCGAGTCTCCATATCAAGGTCGTCATGCGCGAAGCGGACATCGATCCCCTGGTCGACCAGATCTGCAAGGTCCGCCCAGTCCCGGAGGTTCCGGGCACCGCGATCGATCTTGTGGAGGATAAGTCCCGTACTCGTTTTGCGGGTGAGCTGCCGCATGATGTCCCGGAATACGGAACGGTCACTATGAGCGGCCGTCTGAACCTCTTTGCGCCACTCCTTAATGAGAAGTCCGCGGGACCGAGCGTATCGTTCAATGGCCGCGCACTGCTCAGTGAGGGAGGCGCCCTGAACTTGCCGCGTGGTAGAGACGCGGACGTAGGCAATGTATGTTTTCATGATTCTGGCTGCTGAAGATGATAATCTGCATCCAGACAGCCGAGGGCGTCACTTATTTACCTAAGGAAGAAGCGCATGGGAAGAATTCGAGGAAATAATGATGGTCCGGGAGGACGTAACGAATCGTACCGCATCGGGAATCGCCCGAATGTTCCTCGTCCCCAGGCGGTCAAGGAGGTGAGGGAAGGGAAGCATCCTGGCAATCACGTTGTACGGATCAATGGTCGCAGCTATGTGCGCGACAACCCGGACGGCTCTAAGCGGGATAACGTAAACCAGGATTAGGCGGCTGGTTTGGGTCTACTGCCAGCTTTTTAAAAGGGAGCGAATGGCAGCTTTTCGTTTCAAAGTTCGAACTGCGCTCTTATCAGGTGCACATTGGTTCATCAGGACCCATTCTCGGAGCTCGTGAAAGGGAAATGACATAGGAAATACAAGGGTTTTTCCCTCCGCGAGGAGGTTCGAACCTACGGTTTTGAGGATTTCGCGTTTTTCGACGTCATTCCCCAAATCGAACCCAGATAAAGCCGCGAAACCGAGTTCGAACCTTTCCGCCACATCTTTCCAGCTAGTCGAGTTCGAGCCGCTTTGCTCCTCCTGTTGGAGCTCAAGGCGGTGTGCGATTAAAGCCGATTTCCGATCGGTGTAGGTTTCCGGATCCACGAGTCCGTCGAGCATTGCATCCGTGAGCCGTGCCAGGCGTTCCTCGATGAGTCCCAGCGCGCGCTTCAGGTTCGTAGCTCGCAATTTCGCTTGTCCGTTGTCCTCCTCGATCTGCTCCTTAATGATGTCCCTGAGGTCCCCCACGTCCCTCTCGTCCAGGCGCAGGCAGGCGAAACCCGCACGCACAACTTCGGTCACATGGCTCTCGAGCAGTGACACGCCTTGGCAGCCGCGGTCATGGCAGCGGTAATAGACGTGGCCCTTCTGCCGTTCTCCGGTCAGGGAGCGCCCGCAGCGCGCGCAATTGATGAGGCGGCGGTATAGGTACTGGTGGATCTCGGTACGCGGATACAGCCGGCCGGAGAGGATTGCCTGAACCCGGTCGAATTGCCGCTTCTGGACTAGAGGTTCGTGCACCCCCTGGTAGACATCGCAGCTGCTCGGGACGCGGATGAGCCCCATGTAGAAGGGGTTCTTGAGCAAGCGCGACATCGCATTGAACCCGAGCGCCCGCCCGCCAGGCCCGCAAAGCCCTCGTCGCGCCATTTCCATTCGCAGCTGGTGGAGACCGTAGTTGCCACTGCCGTAGAGCTCGTATGCCTGCTGCACGAGCGGACCCTCGATCGGGTCTATTGTCTTCGGCTGTCCCTTCCCGCGATCGACGTAGCCACGAGGGGCCTTGAAGGGGTAGAGGCCCTGCTTCAGGCGCCCTCGCTGCCCCTTCCGCACTTCGTCGCGCAGGTTGCGGATGAAGTCCGCTGCGACGACCGCCTGGATGTCTGCGGAGAGCCGCCCGCCTCGCGTGCTCAGGTCGAGATTGTCGTGGGCAAAGCGAACGTCGATGCCGCGGTCCATGAGCTCGCCAAGCTTCGCCCAGTCCCGCAAATTGCGGGCGCTTCGATCGATCTTGTGAATTATGACGCCGGCCGCGCGGCCCCGTTCAAGGTCGGCGAGGAGGCGGTTAAAAACGGTTCGCCCTTGCTTGGCTGCGGTTCGGGTTTCCGTGAACCATTCGGCAATTCTGAGTTCCGACCGTTGCGCGTAGGCTTCGATAGCGTCTCGCTGTTCTGGAAGGGACGCGCTGTGCTCTTCGCCCTGCTCGGCCGTCGAAACGCGGATGTACGCGAAGTAGGATTTCATGGTGGCGGGGGAGGAGTCGGCGGAATCGTATCCTGCGCCCCCAAATCAGTCGAATCGCTCCCGGGGATATCGATCCCAAGCCGCTCGTGGATCCGGATCAGAAGGCGCGCGAGTGCACGTAGTTGTTCGTGCGCGAGCTCACGCTCCTCCGGCGTGAGCTGAGGCGCGTAGCGATCGATGATCTGATCTCCCGGCCGCCGCGGCGGGACTTCATGCATACGTGCATTGTGCCGGCGTCTGGACTTCCAGGGCAGGATCGCACTCATGCGAGCGCCGCATGATTGCGACCCTGGGCAATCAACAGAGCGGCGATGACAATGACCGGATGCAGGATCTGAAGGACGGCAGCGCCACCCCCACGATCTCGGGCGTCCGCGCGGACGGAACGCTGGTCGAGGCGATCTACGACCCGGTGAAGGCCACCACGGCACTCGCCGTGCGGCAGCCGGACGGCCAGGTCAGCGTAGTCACAGAGTTCGACCTACCCACCGGCGAGCGGCTTGTGCCGTACTCCGCCCGCAACAATCTGCTTTCGACCGGCTGCGTGCTCCTCCCGAGCGACGTGGGGGAGGTGGGGGACAAGGGGGACTTGGTGAAGGCGGTACAGGCCTTCATCCATCGCTACGTCGACCTCTCCCCGCTCTTTGAGGAGATCGCTGCGCACTATGTGCTGCTCACCTGGGTGTACGACGCCTTCGGTGAGCTGCCCTACCTGCGCTTCCGCGGGGACTACGGCACCGGCAAGACCCGGGCACTCCTTACGATCGGCTCGATCTCCTACAAGCCGTTCTTCGCCTCTGGCGCGTCTACAGTCTCGCCCATCTTCCACGTGCTCGACGCCTTTGGCGGCACCCTCGTGCTCGACGAGGCGGACTTCCGCTTTTCGGACGCGACCGCCGAGCTGACCAAGATCCTGAACAACGGCAACGTGGCCGGGCTCCCGGTCCTTCGGACAATGGCGAACCGTTACAAGGAGCTCAATCCGCAAGCCTTCAGCGTCTTCGGACCGAAGATCATCGGCATGCGCGAGCACTTCTCCGATCGTGCGCTCGAGAGTCGTTTCCTCACGGAAGAGACGGGGCAACGCGAGCTTCGCTCCGACATCTCAATCCACCTGCCGGCCGAGCTGAAAGTTGAGGCGCTCGCGCTCCGAAACCGTCTTCTCGGGTGGCGCTTCGCTGCTCGTAACGACGTTCAGCCGGATCCGTCGCGCCTGGTCGCGGGCATCGCCCCACGGCTCAATCAAACGGCGCTAGCGCTCCTATCGATCGTCGACGACGAGGGTACTCGAGAGCGCATAGCCGATGCGCTCGTGCGAGAGGAGGCACGCACGCTCTCTGAGCGTGCCTCCTCACTCGAAGCAACGGTGCTCACCGCGATCTGCGACGTTGCGCCGAATGCGACAGGCGCCGGGATCAGCGTCGCCGCGGTTGCTGACGCGATCTGCAGGAAAACTTCAGGAAGTCTCCAGGTGCCGATAACGCCGAAGGCGGTAGGATTCGTGATCCGGACGAGGCTGCGGCTCACGACCGTAAAGTCCCGTGGCATCTACGTCATTCCGAACACAGAGCGCGGCAGGATTGCCGCGCTCGCTGCCCGGTATGGCGTCGAGATCAACACCGTCGACGCTGCGTAAGAGCTGCGCGCGGATTTCTTCGCGCGAAGCGCGAAATTATGCGCAATTCACATAATTCCGATCCTGCACAGCAGCGCCTCGTTCGCCGATGATGAGCCTTCGGCCCGGTTAGCGGCCGACTAATATTCTGTTCTTTATGCCATACAACGCATTCCTGCGGACGCTGCGCGTACGCTGGACACTTAATCAGGAGGAGCTCGCGGAGCTCCTTGGAATCAGCCAGGGTCGCATCTCACGCTATGAAGGTGGCGAGGAGGCGCCACCGCTTACGGTCGCGCTCGCGCTGCAGGTCATTTTCGGCATTGGTCCCCGCAGCGTCTTTTCTCACCTCTACGCAAGCGTAGAGGAGGCGGTCATGCGGCGAGGGGCGGAGCTCGAGCGCAGCCTCGTCGGCAAAACCGACTATAGCGCGATCAAGAAGCGCCAACTCCTTGAAGCGATGATGGCGCGGGCAACTAAGCGGAAGGAGGCATGAAGCCGCCACAGCCAGGCGAGCTCACCTTCGGCTTTCATCCGACCAGCCACGGCTTCGGATGGGTGGCGTTTTCCAGTCCCTTAAACATCTACGACTGGGGTCTCTGTGAGATGCGAACCGAGAAGAATGCAGGGTGCTTACGTAAGCTTGAGCGGCGGCTAGCGCGGCTTGAGCCGCACACCTTGGTGCTCGAAGCGTTCGAGGCGCCGAACCTAGGTCGTTCCGACCGGGTAATCCGGTTGTGCCGAGCAGTGATAGAACTCGCTCGCGGCCGCGGCATGGAGGTCGCGATTTATACCCGGGAGGAGGTGCAGAGCTGCTTTGCTCCCGTAGGCGCGAAGACGCGGCAGGAGGTGGCTGAAGCGATCGGGAGGAGCTTTGAGGTGCTGCGAGGGCGACTGCCTAAGCCTCGTAGGCCATGGGACGGGCAGCCACGGCGCATGGCGATCTTTGATGCCGCGGCTGTCGTGCTGACGCACTTCCAGCTTGGGACCTCTCGCCTTTTCAGTGAATTATTGGAAGAGGGGAGGGGATGACTGTCCAGTCCGAAACAATCCACTTGCAAGGCTTCCCACGCATGTGGATGCCTATTCGCCAAAAGGAGAGAGCTAGTTGCGCATCGTGTCGTACAATCCCGGACACGACGGTGCCGTTGCCTGCATCGACGACGGACGCCTGTCCTTCTCGATCGAAGCCGAGAAGGGGTCCAACTACCGCTACTCCGCTATATCGGTTGCCGACGTCCTTGAAGTGGTGGGCGAGCTGCCCGACGTTCCCGACGTCATTTGCATGAGCGGCTGGTGGCCGCGGGATCACTACGAGTATCTGCATGGGTCCCGGCGAAATGGTGGATATCGTGGAACGGCCGAGGATCTCGCCATCCACGAGAGCGGCCGGTTCCTGCGCGGACGGTGCGACTACTTCTCGTCCTCGCACGAACGTTCGCACGTGATGTGCGCCTTGGGGATGTCCCTAATCCCGAAGGGAACACCGTGCTACGCGCTGGTATGGGAAGGCGAGATGGGGACCTTCTACGAGATCGACGCCTACGGCCGTATTTTTGTCGTGAGGGACGTTCTGACGCAGCCAGGCAACCGCTACGCGATGCTTTACGGGCTTGCCGATCCGGACTTCCCAAAGAATGGGCCCTATCCACGCCAGTCCGACGCCGGAAAGCTGATGGCGCTCGCGTCCTTCTCCAACCGCCAGCTTGCGACGGTGGAGGAGCAGGCGCTCCTAGAATTTCTTCTCGACGGTCCCTACCGCAAGCTCTCCGACTATCCGATGCTCCTGCAGGCACCTCACCTCGACGTTGGCGTCGAAGACGCTTCCTTCCGCGACTTTGCGGGAATTTATAGCGACGCAATATTCGCCCGGTTCGAGACGTTCGCCCGGGAACACCTCGTTCCAGGGCGGCCTCTTCTGATCGCCGGCGGCTGCGGGCTGAACTGCGATTGGAATAGCAAATGGGTCGAAAGTGGTCTGTTTTCCCATGTCTTCGTCCCTCCGGTCGCCAATGACAGCGGATCGGCCATTGGGACCGCGATTGACGCACAGTTCCGCTTGACCGGCGATTGGAAGATCGAGTGGGACGTCTATTCCGGCCTGCCTTTCCGCGGCGACGTGCCCTTCCAGAGTGACGCCTATGATCTTCTCGATCGCGACGACGCTCTCATTGCTGACCTCCTAGCGAATGACCTCGTCCTTGGTTGGGCCCACGGCCGCTACGAAATCGGCCCACGCGCACTTGGCAATCGATCGATCCTGGCGGCCCCATTTCGCGACGAGACGCGTGAGCGATTGAATATAATTAAACAGCGCGAGCAGTTTCGCCCCATTGCCCCCGTCTGTCTGCGCGAGGAAGCGGAGCGATGGTTCGGGTGCAAGGTCCACAGCCCGCACATGCTTTATACTTATAGGGCGACCACGGATCGGCTTCGTGCCGTCACGCACGTCAATCGAACGGCCCGCCTACAGACCGTGACCCAGTGTTCCAATCCGGCGCTGTACGCTTTGCTTTCCGCCTTCCGAACGAGAACCGGTTGCGGCGTCCTTTGCAACACGTCACTCAACTTCAAAGGTAAGGGGTTCATCAACGACATTGGCGACCTCGACGTTTACACTCGGGAGCACGGTCTCGACGGGTTCGTGACGGATAGCCGGATCCACCTCCTGAGGAGCTCTCCCACCTACGCCGCCTACCTGCGGCTAAGGCGCGACCGATCCGCTCTGGCTGCGGGGGGCGTGTCCGCTTGAGCAAGCGGCACAATCATGCGGCAGAGGCGCGGCGTCGAATTGCGGCCCTGAGGCCCGGGTTCGACAAATACGAGATCTATCGATCGGCACTAATCCGGGACATCGTCCTCATGCACGTCGGCATGAATTCTATATGCCAATCGCAGCACAGGTCCGGGTCTATACCGCGCAACCTAATTAGGTTCTGGCACGATCGTTCTGAACTGCCCGACGACGTGGCCGCCTGCATGGCCAGCTGGGATCGGCTGGTCGATCACGGCTTCGCCATTCGGACCTTTGACGACGCTGCGGGCGAGCGTTACATCCGCGAACGCTACAGTCCGCGCGAGGTCGCGGCCTTCGGTCGGTGCGCGCATCCGGCGATGCGGTCCGACTACCTTCGTCTCTGTGTGCTGCTCACGGAAGGGGGTCTCTACGTCGACTGCGACGACGTCCTGCTCAACGATAACTGGACGCGCCTGTTCGACGACGACAGGCTGAAGCTCCAGCCGCTCTGTTACGATATATCGGGCGGCGCAATGATGCCGAACGCGGACATCTGGCGGACTGATCTTCCTGCAGGAGATCGCAACTTCTACGTGAACAATGACCCCATTGTCGCGCCCGTTGGACATCCTGTGCTTCAGCGCGCTCTTGATCGGGCAACGGAGCTGCTTCTCCGGAGCAACGGCCGACCGGAGATTCAGGCCACCACTGGGCCAGGAAACCTCACGAGCGTTCTCTCCGCGCATGCGTACACGCTGCTCTTGGGCGGCGACCCACTGGACTTTGAGTTGATACGTTGCTGGGACGCCATCGCGGAGACGCGATGGGATCTCTGCTACCGTGCAGACGAGCGCAACTGGCGCAACGTCTACGGATGCTGACGCCGAAGCTCTCTAAGGTGCGGCCTTGAGGATCGATCAGCCCCTTAGCGCTCTGCGGGCGGCGGCATTCCGCCTATACCGACGTCTTGTCGCCGTGCTGCCAGGGGGAAGGGTGGAAGCGTTTGGCGGCGACTCGAGCCGGATCGGAGCGGTTCTTGTAATCAACCTCGATCGACAGTCCCTCCGCATGACTCGGACGATGCGTGAACTCGCGCGCTTCGAGGCTCACGACGGCCGACGGTTGACCCACCTCGTCATTCGCCTTCCTGCGGTAGACGCACGCGACGGAAGGGCGGTCGCAGCTACCGCAGACGTCGACCCGCGCTACGTCTTGGGCCATCAGCTCCATGTCCAGCCGGACGCCAGGCTTGAGGACTGCTTCGGGCAGGACGAGCCTCTCACCATGACGCGTCAGGAGATCGCCGTAGCACGATCGCACATTGAGGCTTGGAAGGCTGTTGCAGCGGGGTCCGAAGAGCACGTCCTGATCCTGGAGGATGACGTATGGTTCTGCTGTGGCGCCGCCGCGACTATCGACAGAGCGTGGGGCGAGGCCTTGAACACGAGAGGCGGAGGCCTGACCATGCTCTACCTCTCTTACGAGGATGCTGGCGGCACCTGCGAACGGGCCGATGCCCACGGGACGCTGTTCCGGCCGGTCAGGGGTCTTTGGTTCCTTTCCGGCTACGTGCTTTCACGAGGCGGTGCCCAGGAGCTACTTCGCTCGATGCCAGTGGTTGGACCGGTCGATATGTGGATCAACCGGCAATTCGATCGGCTGAGGCCTCTCGCCGTTCATTCGCCGGTCATCCGGCAGCGGCCCGACGTGGGATCGGACAACTCGTACTCCGTCCTACCCTATCTGGCTCGAGCCGGGGTCATTGACGCCGCCGCCCTGCCCGCCCCCGCCCGCTCCGATAAAGTTCGTATCGTCGCCTGGACCGCACGTGGTGAGCGGGAACCCCTGGCAATGGCACTGTCAATGCTCGGTCTGCGCGTCCTGGTTTTCGATGCCGGCGAAACCGTCGGCGACGCCAATCTCTCCACCCGTTTCGACACCTTCGACGTTCTCGTCGACCCACCGTTCCAGCCTGATGAATTGCCGGACGAAATTGCCGAACTTGTTACGGGGCTCGTGCTTGAGCCAGCCCGCGCAAATCGGCTGAGCACCCGCCACCGCCCGGGGCAGCCATGGATTGTGCTACCGGGCGGAGGACCTGCGGACGAGTGGTGGCCTCCGCTGTGTTCGCTGGTGGGGGTCGAGACGCCGATCCATGCCTTTCCAGGCGGTTCACCTAGCAAGTGGCGCTTGTTCCGGGACGGTCGTCCGTCGATCAAGCCCTCGCCGAGACCTTTAAAGGTCCCGCGCCTAATGGCGATGGACGAAACTCCTTGGGTGATCGAGAGGACAGACGGTTGGGTGGCGCCGACCGACAAAATCGAGATGCCGCGGGGCGATGAGATGGTTGCGATGCGGTGCTCACTCATCGAGCCGACGGCAGAAATGCCGGCAATGCTTGGGACCTTCCCAGGAAACCTCGCCACCTTCGGCCCCGACGCGGTCGAGCACGGGGTGGACGGAGCGACAGTTACTCTGAGCGGGTCAGGATCGGGGGACCGCCCCTTCCGCTCCGGCGCGCTCTCCTCGGCTCATCCCTTCCTGCACGGACGTTTCGAGGTCGAGATGAGGGCGGCTCGCGGACGCGGACTAATTACCGGCTTTTTCTTGCATCGTTGCGCACCGCGGCAGGAGATTGACATCGAGATCGCCGGCAACGAACCGCGTAGAGTGCTTCTCAACGTCTACTTCAACCCTGGAGATGAGGGCACAGACCTTGACTACGGTTACCGCGGCTCGCCATGCGCCGTTGAGCTCGGCTTCGACGCCAGTGAGGATTTCCATCGATACGCGGTCGAATGGTGTCCTGACCGGATCCGCTGGTTTGTCGACGACGTCCTCGTACATGACCGCGGAAGCTGGGACCCGACCCCGATTCCGCACCTACCGATGACGCTCCACGCGAACCTTTGGTCGCCTCGTTCACTCGACTTGGCGGGAGCTGCGGACCTTCATCTGACTTCAACCACAGCTTCGTTCCGTAACGTAAAGGTGACGCAATGGAGCAACCGTGTAGCGTGCCCGGCTTGATCTAGAAGCCGTCGACAGGCGCGTTTAACCTTTTTACGTTACCAATTAGGTGATTACTACGTGAAATGGATCGCTTTGAGCGATGAGGCGCTCGTCCGAACGCCGAATAATGAACGCTTCGGCTATGTGGACCCCGCGATATTGCAGTTGCTCCCAGCGTCGATTCCCGCTGTGAGGAAGATTGAACTCCCCGCGGCCTTGATTCTTCACCAACGCTACGACTCCCGTATTGGTGATGCGCCACTCCACCCTTGCCCCCGCGGGGATAGGGGTGCCAGCATAGAGCGCGGCGTCGAGCCAAATTCCCCCGTGAGCGGGCAGTGTATCTCCGGATTCCACCCGCCGGGCGACCTGCGCATGGCGATGGGCCTGATACTGCGCATGGACATAAGCTTTCCCAACGCCCTCCGACGCGGGTTGCCACTTCGGGCTCTGCATATGAGGAGGCCGGTTGAAGAAGGGTGGCAGGATTGACGTTCCGAAGTCGATCACAAGATCCACCAGTCGGTTCGAGTGCCGGGCAGCGGAGTCCATCAGCGCCTGGGCCGTCACCGCTGTCTCGTTGAGGCTCTTCGCCAAGGCAACGGTCACGCTCTTGCCAAACTCCGCCCCGAAAACGCGTTGCCACGCCTTTATGCTTTTGGCCGTATCCGTCTCGTCGATAGCCTCATCGATCCAGTCGCGGTATTTATGGATGAAATTCCGGAAGTTTGTATACTGCTCGTCGGTCCAAAGGTCAGCGAAATCTTCATCTTCGGGAAGAGCCGGATTGGGAATGCACGGCTTCGTTTCATTCTCCTGAAGGAAGTCGTCCAATCGGCCCATGATCGTCTGAAGCGCCGTCGGCACGTCATCGAAGGCCGAAGAGCCTTTATCCAACCAGCTTATTTGCGATCCGAGGAGCGTGGTCAGCAGGATAGACGGGCAGGTGAACGTGGTTTTGATGTCGCGGAGGTATTTGATGAGCCTCGTTACTTTCCGGAAGCTGTTTGAGCCGGAATATCCGTTATGCTTGATGAGCCATGCCGTGTAGGCGTTCGGAGCCGTCAACTCGAATTCGTCCGTCGCGCGGTTGCAAACCTCTTCTCGGGTGGTGCCGCCCCGGTTGACCACCACCGGAGCGATATCGATCTTCCGCTGGCCAGCATAATTGATGGTCACGCAATGGGAAAAAGAGGTGACCTTGTCCTTGTAGATGTCGCTTCCGCGAAAGACCCCTTTGAGCTTGTTGATGTAATCGCCTGCGGACCAGCCATCTACCGGACGCACCCGGACAATGAGGTCGGCGTCGAACGGATCTCCAGATAATGGCTTGATGATGGTCTGATGGGCCCAGGAGCCCTGCTCCTCAAAGCTCAAAATGGAGGCATCCCAACTCGAATTGCGGATGAATTTTTCGATGGCCTGGGCGCTCTCATCGAGCTGATCCAGTCGTGTCGAATTGAGGTTCACGACGTCCGCCAAGAACTTATTGAACAGGCCCGGCTGTTTCACGCTTCGGCTGCCTTCCTCGCTGCTGCGCGATCGCGCTTATATTCCGCCCACCGCTGGTTGAGACGGGCTTCGTTCCCGCGATAGACGCCGGGCACCGCCTCTGGTGCCCCCTCCATCGCCGAGTTGTAATCCACCATTGCCAGCAGAACGTCGTTTTGAGGGAAGCCTTTGGCATATGCCGCTGACATTCGGGCGCGGACATCCTCCGCGCCGTCCGCGGCGGCTCGATGTTCGCGTGCTGCTCCGAGAACGTCCGAGGAAAGGAGAAAGACACTCGATGCGAGAAAGACTCTTGCGGCCGTGAGTGCCGTTACGCGATCCGCGTAGGGGATGGTCACCATAGCGATCATAGCGGCCATCGCGACAAAAAAAACAAATACGCCGCCCATGATGGTCGCGCTGATCCGGTGGATGTCCCTCGAGTAGAAGGCCGATTCTTCGAGCATTTCGCCGAGCCGAGCCGGACTTGGAGGAAGGTCGCTGGCATAATAGTTGGGGACGATCCTGAACCGAGCCTCATTCTCGTCGACCGTGAAGAGCTGTCGTAAGCGCTGGTGTTCATCCGGCGAGAGGGTTCCACCGAGCCCCCCGAGGATGAGGCTGGCCCTCCGAGCCGTATGTGCCGCCGCCCTGACGCGCTGATACTTCGCGCGGACCAACCACCAATACGCGAGCAATCCAGCTCCTGCTACGGCAAGGTAGTAGAGGGTTTTGTCATCCTGAATGACCACCCCCAGGGCGCCGGGGATCGCTGCCAACAACTGAACGAGCAGGAGTCGAAGCCGCAGCTTCGACGCCTTCGCGAATTCGGCCCTAAGATAGCCTACAAGATCGGTAGCGGCGATCGCCATCAGGAGCAGGTGGTAATCGATACGCCTCCCCGCAAGGCTTCCGTCACGGGCCCTTGCGGCAATCGTCGAGCGCACGTTCCGATGTCATCCGGCATTCAAAGACCTCCCTCCTTAGATGCAGATGCCGGAGGCCGCGAACTCTCCTGGTCTGTCGCTCAGACAGACCTTCGTGATTCGGGAGACTACTGGCTCAAGGCTGAAGACGGGGGAGGGATATGAAAAGGACCTTGGCGTTTGCTCTGGCACTCAGCACGCCAATGGTCGGGATGCTGATGAACGCAATCCCCTTGGAAGCACGAAGTCATTCCACGTGCGGCACCTCTTACTACCGAAATTCTCGCCGCAACTGCGTGCATCGGCCGGTCCGATCGCATCCCCCACCAGCTAGCGCCTCGGCTCGTTGCCATACGGGACATACAGCGTCAGTTCAAAGCCGCCGCGGAACCTGCTCTTGGCATGGCAGGGTTGCATCTTGGCTATACTAGATGATGACGCACTTGCAGGCCGCGCGGACTAATCGGCAGCATCTGTATTGTCTAAGTCCACGGTTTTTCTTGTTTATCTTATTGTAAACTAGTAAGTATATTGCCTTCTACGGAGGCTTGGCATGGTTAGCGGGAGTCGCGAGGCGGCGAAGTCGGTTGGAATTTGGATTCGGGTCTCAACCGAAGAACAGGTTCAGGGTGAAAGCCCCGAGCACCACGAGAAGCGCGCCCGCGCATATGCCGAGGCCAAAGGCTGGCACGTCGCCGAGGTGTACCGCCGGGAAGCGGTAAGCGGGAAGGCGGTGATGGAGCACGCGGAAGCAAAGCGGATGCTGGCCGACATACGGTCGGGCGCGATTACCGGCCTCGTGTTCTCGAAGCTCGCCCGGCTGGCCCGGAATACCAAGGAGCTCCTCGAGTTCGCGGAAATCTTCCGCGCCTGCGGCGCCGACCTCGTCTCGCTCCAAGAGGCAATTGATACGAGCTCGCCTGCCGGCCGCCTCTTCTTCACCATGATCGCCGCCATGGCCCAGTGGGAGCGGGAGGAGATCGCGGAGCGCGTCGCCGCCTCAGTTCCTGTGAGGGCGAGGATGGGGAAACCGATCGGCGGCGCGGCACCCTTTGGATACCGGTGGCGAGACAAGAAGCTCGAACCCGATCCCGAGGAAGCGCCAATCCGCGCCCTCATGTACGAGCTCTTCGCCGAGCAAGGCCGCAAGAAGACGGTGGCACGTCTTCTCAACGAGCGCGGTCACCGTACCCGCAAGGGCTCGCCGTTCTCCGACACGACCGTTTCGCGCCTCATTGCCGACCCGACAGCCAAGGGCATTCGCCGGTCGAACTACACCCGCACGAACGACCGCACCAAAAGCTGGGATCTGAAACCGGAAAGCGATTGGGTGCTGACGCCGGTCGAACCTATCGTCTCCGAGGACCTTTGGGAGCGCTGCAACGCGATGCTCGACGCCCGAAAGGGCAGCCGACCGATCGCCCGCCGGCCCGTATACCTCTTCGCCGGTTTCACCTACTGCCACTGCGGCACGAAGATGTACGTCTGGAAGAACTCGCCGAAGTACGTCTGCACCAGCTGCCGGAATAAGATACCGGTGGACGACCTTGAAGCCGTGTACCGGGAGCAGCTCCGGCACTTCCTCCTCTCGCCCGACGAGATCCGGTTCCACCAGCAAGCGGCAAACGAGGAAGCCGCAAGCGTGGAGCAGCTCCTCGAAACCCGCGTCGAGCTCGCAAAGCTCGAACGCGAGGATCAGCGTCTCTACGACCTCTACCTCGCCGAGAGCCTGTCGAAAGAAGACTTCGGCCGCCGGCATCGTCCGCTCTCGGAGCGCCGCAGCCAGCTCGAGGACGAGCTACCGCGCCTCCAGGCCCGCCTCGACGTGCTGCGCATTGGCAGTCTCTCCCAGGCAGAGGCCATTGAAGAGGCGAGGGACCTTTGGAGCCGGTGGGAAACCCTGCCGCTTGGCGACAAGCGGCAGATCGTCGAGACGATCACCGAAAGCATCATCGTCGGCCGCGACGACGTGGAAATCCGGCTCCTCTACCACCCAAAGGGAAATGATGCTGGAAAGGCAACGCGGCCATGCCGCTGCGGCCATCTCGGCGATCCGGCCTTGGCCTGCTCCCGCGCCCCGCGCTGCGCCGCCGACTATCAGGCCAAGGTGTCCGGTCCGCTGCTCGACCGAATCGACCTCCACGTCGACGTCCTGGCCGTCGCCGCCGTCGACCTCGTCCTCCCGCCGCCGTCGGAAGGCTCGGCCGAGGTCGGCAAGAGGGTCGCCCGCGCCCGCCGAATCCAGACCGAGCGCTACGCCGCCCACGGCGTCCGCACCAATGCCGAGGCCGACGGCGAGCTGCTCGACGCCGTCGCCACCCCCGACGAGCCCGGCCGCCGCCTGATGGGCCAGGCCGCCGAGGCGATGCGGCTCTCCGCCCGCGGCTTCCACCGGGTCCTGCGGGTCGCCCGAACCATCGCCGACCTCGCCGGCGGCGAGCGGGTCGGGCGAATCCACGTCGCCGAGGCGCTAAGCTACCGAAGGCAGGCGCCGCGGGCCTGATTTCGCCCCTCCCTGCGTGCAGGGAGGGGGGAAGCCCGCGCCTCTACACGATGCCGTCCACCCACTCCGGAAGCTCCGCCAGGCTTCCCAGCTCCACGAACCTTTCATGCCCCTCCGGCGCTTCGGCGGCCTCGTGGCTCCAGCACAATTCGAACGGGACGAAAGCCGCCCAGGCGCCCGCCTCCAGAGCCGGCAAGATGTCGGAGCGCATCGAATTGCCCGCCATCACCGCTTCCTCCGGAGCCACCCCGTAGCGCTCGAAGATCCGGGCATAGGTCGCCGCCTTCTTGTCGCTGACGATCTCCACCCCGCCGAAGCGCTCGCCGAGCCCCGAGGCGGCGAGCTTGGCCTCCTGGTGCCAGAGGTCGCCCTTGGTGACGAGCACCAGCCGCCCCCGAGCGGCAAGCGCGTCGAGCGCTTCGGCGACCCCGTCGAGCAGCTCGACCGGATGGTTCAGCATCTCCTTGCCGAGGTCGAGGATCCGGCCGATCGTCGCGCCCGTCACCGCGCCTCCGCTAAGCTCCACCGCCGACTCGACCATCGACAAAGCGAAGCCCTTGGCGCCGTAGCCGTAGACGGGCAGGTTGCGGTGCTCGACCGCCTCGACATGCGCCTCCACCGCCGCCGCCCGAGCCCAGGGGGCGAGAAGCTCGGCCAGCCGGGCCCGGGTGCGCTGGAAATAGGCTTCGTTCTGCCAGAGCGTGTCGTCGGCATCGAGGCAGATCAGGCGGATCGCCATTATTGGATCCGCTCGGCCTTGATGCCTTCCGCCGCGAGCATGCGCTGGACCGAATCGTTGCCGGCGAGGTGGCCGGCGCCGACCGCGACGAACAGCGTGCCCGGCCGCTCCAGCCTTTTCTTCAGCCAGTCCGCCCACTTGGCGTTGCGCTTGGTCATCAGCGCGTCGCGAAGATCGGACGACGCGAGCGTCTCGTCGTCGAAGGTGCGGGCGATCCCGGCGACGTCGCCCCGGCTCCACGCCGCCAGCATCGCCGCGAACTGCTTCTTCGCCTGGGCGGGGGAATCGAGCATCGCCGCCAGGAACCGCCTCTGCGACTCCTCGGGAAGCCGGTCGAACAGGCCGAACTGGTCCTCGACCGTCTCGAGTCCGAGCACCGGCCGGCCGCTCGCCTTCCACGGCCCCTGGATGGTCCGCTCGACCCCCGCGCTCGGATCGATGCCGAGCTGCTTGTAGGTGACGCTGGCCAGCATCAGCCCGGCCGCCCACGTCTCCATCTTGTCGAGCGCGGCGACCGGGATCCCGCTTTCGGCGATCATCGCCTCCAGCGCCTTGCGCTTCTCGGCCGGAACCCGCTCGACGATCGGCGGAAGCCCGGGCGACACGCCGAGCCGCATCAAGGTCCCGGCCAGCGCCATCTGGTCGTCGAGATTGCCGATCTCCAGGACCAGCTCGTCGGAGTCGGCGAGCGCCCGCTCGAAGGCCGGGGTGCGCCACTCGGTACCCTTGGGGAGAAGGTGGAAGGTCCCGAACAGATAGATGGTCGTGTCGGAGTCCGAGACCTTCCACATCGCCGGATGGCCGGAGCCGCGCTCGGCCCGCGGCGCTCCGGCGTGCGGCGCGCAAGCGGCGAGCCCGAGCCCCGCCAAAGTCCCCAGGATCCGTCCGAGCCACCTGCCGATCATCACGCCTTTTCCTTCCACCGCCGTCGAAGCGCCGCTTCGAGGGCTTGCCTCGCCCATGCCGCATGCGCCAAAGCGGCGCGACCCCTTTGTTGCAACGCGAAAGACGCCCAGCCTTGGCCGACGGCACGCCGCCCAGCTTCCAGCGCCTCATCCTGACGCTCCACGATTATTGGAGCCGCCACGGCTGCCTCATCCTCCAGCCCTATGATGTGGAGATGGGGGCGGGCACCTTCCACCCCGCGACCGCGCTTCGAAGCCTCGGCCCCAATCCTTGGAAGGCCGCCTACGTCCAGCCCTGCCGCCGCCCGACCGACGGCCGCTACGGCGAGAATCCCAACCGGCTCCAGCATTATTATCAATATCAGGTAATCCTGAAGCCGAGCCCCGCCAATCTCCAGTCGCTCTACCTCGGAAGCCTCGAGGCGATCGGCATAGACTTCACCGCCCACGACATACGCTTCGTCGAGGACGATTGGGAAAGCCCCACGCTCGGCGCCTGGGGCCTCGGCTGGGAAGTGTGGTGCGACGGCATGGAGGTGACCCAGTTCACCTATTTCCAGCAGGTCGGCGGCTACGACTGCAAGCCGGTGGCGGGCGAATTGACCTACGGGCTGGAGCGGCTCGCCATGTACGTCCAGGGCGTCGACAACGTCTACGACCTCCGCTTCAACGACGAGGGCGTCTCCTACGGCGACGTCTTCCTCGAGAACGAGCGCGAGTTCAGCGCCTATAATTTCGAGACCGCCAACACCGAGACCCTGTTCCGCTGGTTCAGGGAAGCGGCCGAGGAGAATGCCCGCTGCATCGAGGCGAAGCTCCCGCTCCCCGCCTACGACCAGGCGATCAAGGCCAGCCATCTCTTCAACCTCCTCCAGGCGAGGGGGGTGATCTCGGTGGCCGAGCGCCAGGCCTATATCGGCCGAGTCCGCGACCTCGCCAAAGGCGCCTGCCAGAGCTGGATGGAAAAGAACGGATGGGCGGCGTGAGGCTCCTCTCGAAAATCCTCCCCGGGACGGGGAGGGGGACCATGCGAAGCATGGTGGAGGGGCCGGCACGGCCAATCCATCGCCCTGCCAGCCCCTCCGTCAGCCCTTCGGGCCGCCACCTCCCGGTACCGGGGAGGATTTAGAATGACCGACTTCCTCCTCGAGCTCCTCTCCGAGGAAATCCCGGCACGGATGCAGGACAAGGCGCGGGACGACCTCGCCCGCCTGTTCGCCGCCGAGCTCGCCAAGGCCGGGCTGAAGGCCCAGGCTCTCGAGACCTGGGCGACTCCGCGTCGCCTCGCCCTCGTCGCGCGAGGCCTCCCCGACGAAACCGCCGCCGTGCGCGAGGAGACCAAGGGCCCACGCGCCTCCGCTCCGCCGCAGGCGCTCGACGGCTTCCTCCGCAAGACCGGACTCGCCCGCGAGCGGCTCGAGGAGCGCGACGGAATCCTCTACGCGGTCGTCGACCGGCCCGGCCGAGCCACCGCGGCCGTCCTCGCCGAAGCCGTTCCCGCCATCGTCCGCGCCTTCCCCTGGCCCAAGTCGATGCGCTGGGGCGAAGCCTCCGCCTCGACCGAGAGCCTTCGCTGGGTCCGCCCGCTGCAGGGCATCGTCGCCCTGTTCGGAGAGGAGATCGTCAACTTCGAGATCGCCGGCATATGCTCCGGCGCGGCCACCGTCGGCCACCGCTTCCACCATGTCGGCCCGATCACGATCGGAAGCGCCAACGACTATGTCGAGAAGCTCAAGGCCTGCCATGTGATCGTCGACCAGGACGAGCGCCGCCGGATGATCCGCGACGGCGCCGCCGCGCTCGCCGCCGAGGCCGGCCTTACGCTGGTCGAGGACGAGGGCCTGGTCGCCGAGAATGCCGGCCTCGCCGAATGGCCCGTGCCCCTGCTCGGCGCCTTCGACCCCGCCTTCCTCGAGGTGCCGCCCGAGGTGATCCAGCTCACCATGCGCACCAACCAGAAATATTTCGCGCTTCTAAGCTCCTCCCCGGAACGGGGAGGGGGACCGGCGAAGCCGGTGGAGGGGCCGGCACGGCCTCCGGAGCAGCCCCTCCACCAGCCTGCGGCTGGTCCCCCTCCCCGTTCCGGGGAGGAGCGAGGGAGCCTCGCCCCCAACTTCGTCTGCACCGCCAATATCGACGCCGAGGACGGCGGCCGGGCCATCGTCCAGGGCAACCAGCGCGTCCTCTCCGCCCGTCTCTCCGACGCCAAATTCTTCTGGGAGCAAGACCTCAAGGTCCCGCTGGAGGACCAGGCGAAGAAGCTCTCGCAGATCGTCTTCCACGAAAGGCTCGGAACCCTCGCCGACAAGGTCGACCGGGTCGCCAAGCTGGCGCGCTGGCTGGTCGAGGAGGGTATCGTCAAATCCTCCCCGGAACGGGGAGGGGGACCGGCGAAGCCGGTGGAGGGGCTGGCACGGCCTCCGGAGCAGCCCCACCACCATCCTTCGGATGGTCCCCCTCCCCGTTCCGGGGAGGATCTCGCCGCCCTCGCGACACGCGCCGCCCGACTCTGCAAGGCCGACCTCGTGACTCAGATGGTCGGCGAGTTCCCCGAGCTCCAGGGCCAGATCGGCGGCCACCTCGCGAGGGCCCAGGGCGAACCGGACGAAGTCGCCGACGCCATCCGCGACCATTACAAGCCGGTCGGGCAGGGCGACGACGTCCCCACCGCCCCGGTGACGGTGGCGGTGAGCCTGGCGGACAAGCTGGATACGCTCTTCAGCTTCTTTGCTATCGATGAAAAGCCGACTGGCTCAAAGGATCCGTTCGCGTTGCGCCGTGCTGCGCTCGCAGTGCTGGCGCTGCAGACAGAAGGTGCTCTGCGGTACAGTGTAGAAGGCGTCTATGGCACTTGGGTTGAGCTCGCCGGCCATGAGTGGCTTAAGGTCGCCGCTGGGCTGGAGCACCTCCGAGACTTCTTCGCCGACCGCCTCAAGGTCCAGCAGCGCGAGGCCGGAGTCCGGCACGACCTGATCGACGCGGTGTTCGCGCTCGGAGGCGAGGACGATCTCGTCCGGCTGCTGGCGCGGGTCCGCGCCCTCCAGGCGTTCGTCGAGACGCCCGAGGGTGCCGACCTCCTCGCCGGCTACAAGCGCGCCGCCAACATCCTGAAGAAGGAGGGGTGGACCACCTCCGCCGGGGCGACGGATAAGAAAGAACTTTCCTACACCCCCCTCGATGAGGAACAAAAGCTGATCGCCGCCCTCGATTCGGCCGAGCCGCGCGCCCGTTCGGCGGTGGCGGCGGAAGATTTCGAGGGCGCGATGGCGGCGCTCGCCTCGCTGCGCGCGCCGGTGGACGCGTTTTTCGACAAGGTGACCGTGAATGATCCCGATCCCGCCAGGCGCGAAGCCCGTCTCGACCTCCTCGCCCGGATGCGCGACGCGGTCCACCAGGTCGCGGATTTCTCGCGGATCGAGGGCTGACCCGGGAAGCGCCGCGCGCACGCGTTGGTGTGACTGGAGTGTGACCTTAGCCGCGCGCTTTTCCGCCCGACCCCCTTCATCAATTTCCGGAGCCGCTTGAATGAGCCACTACGTCTACCGCTTCGGCGGCGGCATTTCGGACGGCGAGGCGGGGAACAAGAATCTCCTCGGCGGAAAGGGCGCGAACCTCGCCGAAATGGCTTCGATCGGCCTTCCGGTCCCACCGGGCTTCACCCTCTCGACCCCGGTCTGCGCGCTTTATTACGCCGAAGGGGAGAGCTTTCCCGACAGCCTTCGCTCGGAAGTCGCCCAAGGCCTTGCCCATGTCGAGGCGCTGACCGGCAAAAGCTTCGGCGATCCCGCCGATCCCCTCCTCGTCTCGGTCCGCTCCGGGGCCCGGGTCTCCATGCCCGGGATGATGGACACCGTCCTCAATCTCGGCCTCAACGACGAGACGGTGGAGGGCCTCGCCGCCATATCGGGCGATCCGCGCTTCGCCTGGGACAGCTACCGCCGCTTCATCCAGATGTATTCCGACGTCGTCCTGGGCCTCCCCCACGGCGCCTTCGAGGAGGCGCTCGAGATCGCCAAGGAGGACAAGGGCGTCCATCTCGACACCGAGCTCGAGGCCGACGACTGGCGCCGACTCGCCCGCGCCTACAAGGATCTGGTCGAGGAGCATTGGGGCAAGCCGTTTCCCCAGGACGTCAACGAGCAGCTGTGGGGCGCGATCGGCGCCGTCTTCGGCTCCTGGCAGTCGGACCGCGCCAGGACCTACCGCCGCCTCAACGGAATCCCCGGCGACTGGGGGACGGCGGTCAACGTCCAGGCGATGGTGTTCGGCAACATGGGCGAGACCAGCGCCACCGGAGTCGCCTTCACCCGCAATCCCTCGACCGGCGAGCGGGCCTATTACGGCGAATATCTGATCAACGCCCAGGGCGAGGACGTCGTCGCGGGGATCCGCACCCCGCAATATCTCACCCGCGCCGCCCGCGAATCCGCCGGAGCCAAGGCCGCCTCGATGGAGGAGTCGATGCCGGAGGTGTTCGCGGAGCTGGCCCGGGTCTTCGACCTGCTCGAGCGCCATTATCGCGACATGCAGGACATCGAGTTCACCGTCGAGCGGGGCAAGTTGTTCATGCTCCAGACCCGCTCGGGCAAGCGGACCGCCAAGGCGGCGCTCCGGATCGCCGTCGACATGGCCGGGGAGGGGCTGATCTCCGAGGAGGAGGCGGTGCTTCGGATCGACCCCCAGGCGCTCGACCAGCTCCTCCACCCGACCCTCGATCCCAAGGCCCGGCGCGACGTCATCGCCAAGGGGCTTCCCGCCTCGCCGGGCGCGGCCTCGGGCGCCGCCGTCTTCGACGCCGACACCGCCGAGACCCGGGCCGCTCTGGGCGAGAAGGTGATCCTCGTCCGGGTGGAGACCAGCCCCGAGGACATCCATGGAATGCACGCCGCCCAGGGCATCCTCACCGCCCGGGGCGGGATGACCAGCCACGCCGCCGTCGTCGCCCGGGGCATGGGCCGGCCCTGCGTCAGCGGATCGAGCGCGATCTCGATCGACTATCACACCCGCGCCATGCGGGTCGGTTCGTCCCTGGTGAAGGAAGGCGAGACGATCACCATCGACGGCTCGACGGGGGAGGTGATGCTGGGCGCGGTCGCCACGGTACAGCCCGAGCTGGTCGGCGATTTCGGCACCCTGATGGAATGGGCCGACAAGGTCCGCCGCCTCAAGGTCCGAACCAACGCCGAGACCCCGCAGGACTGCCGGACCGCGCGCGAGTTCGGCGCCGAGGGCATCGGCCTGTGCCGGACCGAGCATATGTTCTTCGATTCCGAACGGATCACCAGCGTCCGGCAGATGATCCTCGCCTCCGACGAAGCGGGCCGGCGGGCGGCGCTCGCCAAGCTCCTCCCCGCCCAGCGCGGCGACTTCGAGGAGATCTTCCGGATCATGGCGCCGCTTCCGGTGACGATCCGGCTGCTCGATCCGCCGCTCCACGAATTCCTTCCGCACAGCGAGGAGGAGTTCGGCGAGGTCGCCGCCGCCGCCGGAACCACGGTCGACGTGCTTCGCCGCCGCGCCAGCGAGCTTCACGAGTTCAACCCGATGCTCGGCCATCGCGGCTGCCGGCTCGGGATCACCTATCCCGAGATTTACGAAATCCAGGCCCGGGCGATCTTCGAGGCCGCGGTCGCGGTTGCCGCGGAGGGCGGGAAGGCGCCGGTGCCCGAAGTCATGGTCCCGCTGGTCGGGACCCGCGCCGAGCTTCAGATCATCAAGGCGCTGATCGACCGGACGGCGGCTTCGGTGTTCGAGGAGAAGGGCGCCTCGGTCGACTATCTGGTCGGGACGATGATCGAGCTTCCCCGCGCCGCGCTTCGCGCCGGGAGCATCGCCGAGGAGGCCCAGTTCTTCAGCTTCGGGACCAACGATCTCACCCAGACCACCCTCGGGGTCAGCCGCGACGATGCCGGCCGGTTCCTCGGCCAATATGTCGAGCAGGGCATTTACGGCCGCGATCCGTTCGTCTCGATCGACGAGGAAGGGGTGGGCGAGCTGATCGCTTTGGCGGCGGAGCGGGGGAGGGCGGCCCGTCCCGGCCTCAAGCTCGGCATTTGCGGGGAGCATGGCGGCGACCCGGCCTCGATCGCCTTTTGCGAGGGCCTCGCCCTCGATTACGTCAGCGCCTCGCCCTACCGGGTGCCGATCGCCCGGCTGGCGGCGGCCCAGGCGGCGCTACGGCACCGCGACGCCGCCGAGGCGCTGGGGCTGTAACGGCGCAAAAGCCACTCTCCTGAAGGGGAGGGGCTAAGTACGGCTCTTTGAACCGTTCGAAGTTTAAAGCGGTCCCGGCCCGTCGACCCGCCGCCGCGCCTCGTCCCGGGCCGCGGCCTGGCGGAGCGTGTCCATCTCGCCCCGTTCCTTGGCGAGCCGGGCATTCTCCGCCTCGAGCTCGCGGACCCGAACATTCTCCTCGCGATAGCGGCGCTTCCACTTGCCGCCCGCCATCAGGATCATCCCGACGACGAGGCCGAGCAGGAAGACGAGGGCGACGATGACCCACTGGTCGTTGGTGAAGGCCGGCAAGGTCTCTCTCCTCCGCTTGAATTGCGGCGGATGAACCGGCGTGAGGCAGGCATTGTTCCGGAGGCGACCTAATCCTCCCCTGCGAAGGCAGGGGAGGAGAGGCGACTTACCGGTTGATGAGGTTGTCGGAGATCGAGCAGGCCGCCGGGCCGAGGATGACGATGAACAGCACCGGCAGGATGAACAGGATCAGCGGGACCGTCATGATCGCCGGAAGCCGGGCGGCTTTCTCCTCGGCGCGCATCATCCGCTCGTTGCGGAACTCGGCGGCGAGCACGCGCAGCGCGGAGGCGAGCGGAGTGCCGTATTTCTCGGTCTGGATCATCGTCGTGACCACGCCCCGGACCGCCTCGAGGTCGATTCGGGTGGCGAGGTTCTCGAAGGCCGAGCGGCGGTCGGTGAGGAAGCCCAGCTCGATCGAGGTCAGGGCGAATTCGTCGCCGAGCTCGGGATAGGCCTTGCCGAGCTCGCGGGCGACCCGGTTGAAGGCGGCGTCGACGGTGAGTCCGGCCTCGGCGCAGATGACCAGTAGGTCGAGCGCGTCGGGAAGGCCCTTGCGGATCGCCTGGGTGCGCTTGGTGACCTTGTTCTTGAGCCAAAGGTCGGGCGCCTTGTAGCTTAGCAGAAGGGTTCCGGCGACGAGGGCGTAGCGCTTGAGAGCGCTCCATGCCGGGAACCAGTCGAGCGCGTAGACGCCCAGGATGATGATCGTCCCGAACACGACCGGAAGCACCAGGCGGGCGAAGATCACGACGAAGGCGAGGTCCTTCGACCGGATGCCGGCCTGCATCAGCCGCTTCTGGGCCTTCTCGATCTGCTCGTCCTGGAGCATCTTCAGCGAGCCGAGGACGCTCCGGACCTTGTCGGCCATCTCGTTCTTGTTGGTGATGTTGCGGCGCCGCTTCGAGGTCGAGGCGACGATCCCGGCCTTGAGCTGCTCGCGCCGCTCGTTCAGCGCCTTCACCCGCTTCGCCATCGGGTTCTTGACCGTGGTGGCGGCGTAGATCGCGACGAGCACGGCGAAGGTGGCCACGGCGGCGAGGAAGGTCGCCACCATGATCACGTCGACGCCGAGGATCTTCGGTCCGGAAGAAGGTACCATGTTCGTCGCTTTCCTAGACTTCGAAGTCGATCATCTTGGCCATGATGAAGACGCCCACCCCCATCCACACCATGCCGCCGAGGCCGGTGACGATCAGGCGCTGGTCGACGAAGAACTTGCCCATGTAGCCGGGGTTGATGATCATGATCAGCGTGAAGACGATGAAGGGCAGCGAGCCGATGATCCAGGCCGAGGCCTTCGATTCGGACGACATCGCCTTGATCTTGAGCTTCATCTGGGCGCGCTTGCGAAGCACGTCGGCGAGGTTGGCGAGGGTCTCGGCGAGGTTGCCGCCGGTCTCGCGCTGGATGGCGAGCGTGATGACGAAGAACTGGAACTCGGCCGTGCCCAGCCGGTCGGCGGTCTCCTGCAGCGCGACCTCCATGGTACGGCCGATCTTCATCTTGTCGGAGACGCTCCGGAATTCCTCGGCGATCGGCCCCGGCACCTCGTCGGCGACGATGCTCACCGTCTCCGAGATGGGAAGGCCCGAGCGAAGGCCGCGCACCATCAGCTCGAGCGCGTCGGGGAAGCGGGCGTTGAACTTCAGGATTCGGCGCGAGATCAGTTTGCCGGTGATGTAGTGCGGGACTCCGACGCCGCAGAACAGGCCGACCAGGATCGACAGTGCGAGCGGCATTCCGCGCAGCATTAGGAGCGCGGTGACGACGGCGATGATCAGCAGGCAGCCGGTGGCATATTGCCCCAGGGTCCAGCTCTTGCCGGTCTGCTGAAGCCGGCGGCGAAGCAAGGCGGGCTTGGGAATGAAGCGCTGGGCGAGCCCGTCCATTCGGGTCTCGGCGCGGCTTTGCAGGATCCGTTTGAGCTGGGCCTGGGCCGCGACCTCGAGCGACTTGGTGTGGCGCTCGCGAACCGTCTCCAGGCGCCGGCTTAGCGCCTTGTTCCGCGACGGGCCGGCGAACGCGGCCGCCGCCAGCAGCATCGTGCCGAGGAGCCCGCCAATCAGCAGCAGCGTGGAGAAATCGAACACGATCTTATCCCATCACCTTTGGTGCGCCTGCCGAAGCGGGCAGAGCGTTCACGCCTTCGACGACTTGGGCTTGGGGACCTTCGTCAGCAGGGTCTTGAGCTTCAATTTGCTCATCAGCGAGACGCTGGCGTCCGCCTCTTCCTCGGCTTCCCCTTCGGAGACGGCCGAGGTGATCAGAGTGGCGAGCTGGCCGAGCGGCTGGGCGATCTTCGCGGAGGTCGACGCCTTGGCCAGCGGCTGGCCGAGCTTCGCCGACTGCGCCGCCGCCTTGGCGTCGAACGGGATGCAAAGGTCGACCTTGCGCTCGATCGACGTCTCGAAGTCCTTGCGGGTGATCTCCTGAACGCCGGCGGCGACCTTGTTGGCGACGACGACGACCCGCGCCTGCGGGGCATTCGACTTCAGCCAGCTAAGGATCCGGATCGCGTCGCGCGTCGCCGCGAGGGTGAACTCGACGACGACGACCGCGACGTGGACGTCGTGGACGAGGTGCGGATGCTGGACCAGCATGTGGCGCGGCAGGTCCATCACCGTGCTCTCGAAGGCGTTGCGGAGCTCCTCCTGGAGCTGGAAGAAGGCCGTGCCGTCGTTGAGGAAGGGCTGGCTGATCGGCGCCTCGGCGGAAAGGACGGAGAGCTTCTCCGTCGCCCGGACCATGGCGCGCTCGATGAACAGCCCGTCGATCCGGCTCGGATTCTCGATCGCGTCGGTCAGGCCGCGGCCCGGCTCGAGGTCGAGCGAGAGCGCTCCGGTGCCGAAATGGACGTCGAGGTCGAGAAGGCCGGTCGAACGGCCCGCTTTGTCGCCGAGCATCCAGGCCAGCGAGGTGGCGACGGTCGAGCCGCCGACTCCGCCGCGAACGCCGATGACGGCCGCGACGACATGCGGCTTGTCCGTCGTCGTCTCGTTCTGCCGAGGTCCCGAAATGGTGAGCTGCGCGTGCGCGAACGTGTCGCGAAGCTGGTCCGGGGTGAAGGGCTTCAGGAGGTAATCCTGAAGACCGGAGGCGACCAGGTCGCGATAGAGGCGGATGTCGTTGACCTGGCCGGCCGCGATGACGACGGTTCCGGGTTCGCACACTTCCGCCAGGGCGTTGATGTCGTTCAACGGATCGCCGGACTCGGAAAGGTCGACGAACAGGATGGCGGGGCTCGCCGCCACCGACAGCGCCTGGACGGCATTGCGAAGGCCGCCCTTGTTGACCTTCTCGGGCGCCCAGCCATGCTCGACCGCGATCGGACGAAGCATCTCGGCGGTCGCCTCGTCGCAGACGAAGGCGGTGAAGGGATCCCTAAGCGCGGCCGCCCGGCCGGCGTTGAACGGCGCATTCATTACTTGCCTCCCTTCGAGGACTCGACCTTCAGGCCGCCGGCTCCGGTGAGCGGCGCGTCGCGATACGACTTGACCGCCTTGGCCCCCCGGGCGTCGCCCGGTATGATCGTCCCGGTCTGGCCGAGGACCAGGTCGGACGGATCGGCGATCATCGCCGCGAGGTTCGAATTGGTCGCGCAGCCGTAATTGGGCGACGTCGCGTTGATCGACTTGGTGGAGCGCCAATTGGGGCAGCCCGGAACGCTCGCCGTGCTCCGGCTGACGACGACGCGGAGCGATCCGCGGCCGACTTCGCCTTCGGTGACCGGAGCGCCCCGGCTGAGCAGGAGGCCGTATTCGGCCGCGACCCGGGCCACGTCGGAGGTTCCGCCGGCGGGGCCGTAAGGCTCGTCGACGAATACCCGGTCGCCATAGCCGAGGTCGAGCGAGTCGAACCAGGCGCGAAGCCGGCTCCGTTCGACCGCGGAAAGGTTTCCGGACGGAGCCGCGACGTCGAGGACGTAGTCGGTCCGCTCCACCACCGGCTGGTTGAGCGAGTAGAGAGAGCGGTTTTCGCCGGCGGCGGCGATCCCGGGAAGGGCAAGCGCGGCGATTCCGGCGGCGATGAGGGCGGTGGTGCGACGGGTGCGTGCCATGATCTTCAAGTCCTTTCGACCGATCGCGTTCACTGGAAGGAGAAGCCGGGAGCGGCCGAGTTGCCGGCCGGCCTTGCCGAGGCGTTCTGGTCGCGCCGGATCGCGGCGGGCGCCGGAAGCGGAGCGGCCGCGGCGGCGCCGCTCAATCCGGGTCCGGAGGCGCGGGCCGGCAAGGCGGTCGGCCCGGGACGCCGCGCGCCCGACACTCCCGCCTCGTCCTTGTCGAGGAGGAACTGGCTTCCGGTGCTTGTCGCCTGGTAGCCGTCGGTCGGAAGCGAGATGTCGCGGGCGTTGACCGGGCGGACCAGGTAAGGGGTGACGACGATCACCAGCTCGGTCTCGTCGCGCTGGAAGGATTTAGAGCGGAACAGGGCGCCGAGGATCGGCAGGTCGCCGAGGAAAGGCGTCTTCTCGATCGAGTTGCGGCCGCCGTTCTGGAGCAGTCCGCCGATGACGAAGCTCTGCCCAGAGCCGAGCTCGACCGTCGTCTCGGCGCGCCGGGTGGTGAGGGCGGGGATCTCGAACGACCCCGTCTTGACCGCGCCCGCGGAGCTTAGCTGGGAGACTTCGGGGCGGACCCGCATCGAGATCCGGCCGCCGTCGAGCACCGTCGGAGTGAAGGCGAGGCTCACGCCGTAGGACTTGTATTCGACGCTGGTGCCGTTCTGGCTCGACGTGACGATCGGGAACTCGCCGCCGGCGAGGAAGCTCGCCGTCTCGCCGGAGACGGCGCTCAGGTTCGGCTCGGCGAGGGTGGTGATCACGCCGTTATTCTGATTGAGGTCGAGGCCCGCGATGATGTCGGCGCCGAAGATGTTGTGCGCGATCGCGTTGATGTAGGACGTGCCCTCGTCGCGGTTGAAGGTGTAACCGCCGGAGTCGTTGCGGTTGACGAAGTCCCGTCCGCGGCTGCCGAAGAACTGGAACGGCCCGGTCCCGGCGCCGAACTGCTTGAGATTGACTCCGATCTGGCGGGCGATCGTGCGGTTGACCTCCGCGACCGTCACCTTGAGCATGACCTGGAGCGGGGTCGCGGTCTTCAACCGGCTGATCACCTGGGTGTTCGCGCCGACGAAGGTCTGGACGATCCGGGTCGCCTCCTCGACGTCGGCCGGAGCCGCGACCGTTCCGGTGAGGAGAACGGCGCCGTTGATCGGCCGCGCCTGGATCTGCGCCTCGGGCATCGCGGCCCGGATCAGCTCGTCGACCGAGCCGAGATTGGTTCCGACCCGGACCGTGGTCGACCAGATCGTGCGTCCGGCCTTGTCGGTGGCGAACACGCTCGTCTCTCCGGCCGACTTGCCGTAGACGTAGATCTGGTTCTGCGAACGGACCTGGACGTCGGCGATCGCGTCGTTGGCGACGAAGAGGTCGCTCATCGGGGCATCGAGATGGACCATCCGGCCGGTTCCGACCGAGAGGGTGATCTCGCTCGAGGGGCGGGCGGCCGCCGGCTGGGCGAAGGCGGGGGCGGGGATCGTCGCCGTGACGGTGGCGCCGATGACGGCGGCGATCACGGTGGCGAGCGACGCCTGGTTCGGCTTGTTGAGCTTGATCATCTTACTTGGCTCCCACCGGGACGACGGTGACGTTGCTGCCGCGGGATATCCGGACCACCGGTCCGGACGGCGCGGAAGGGGCTCCCACGGCGACCGATACGGTCGGCGCGGACGAGGTTCCGGCCGGGACCTGCACATGGACGACCGGACGGGTGCTGCGCTGGAAGCGGGAGACGTCGGCGCCGACCGTGTAGGTGGTTCCGGTGTCGATCGGCTTGTTGGCGACCGCGATCAGCATCTGGCGCTCGGCCTTGGGATCGCCGTTCGCCGGGACGCTGACCGCGCCGGAGGCGATCGCCCGCTCCAGCTCGGCCGAATTGTCGGCGATCGAGCGAAGCGCGAGGGAGAGGCCGCCGATGGACTGCGCCACGGCGATCTTCTCCGCCATCTTGGGAGTGGCCTCGAGGGTGACGGTCGAGAAGCGCTCGACCACCGGCCGTCCGTCGGGACCCTGGGCGCTCAGCCGGTTGTCGGTGGCGAGCACGCGGATGTTGCGGATGATGGTCTCGGAGACCTTGAGCGGCGGTCCCTCGCCGCCGGCGACGTCCTGGGTCAGCACCATGTCGACCCGGTCGCCCGGGAAGATGAAGCCGGCGACGCTGCTGGTCGCGGAGACGGGGACGGTGACGGCGCGCATTCCGGGCCCGAGGGCGGCGGCGAGATAGCCCCGCTCGCCCGGCTTGATCAGCGCGCCCTGGGTCAGCGGCTGGCCGGCGGTGATCTCGTTGCGCACGACGGTGCCGATCAGACCGGCGGGGTTAACCCCCGGCTTGTTCTTGATGAAATAGGCCGGCTGGACGAGGCCTTCGGGCCAGCGCTGGAAGCGCAGGGCCTCGGCGTCGATGATCGTTCCGACGGGGAGGGAGCGGGTCGCCACCAGCACTTCGGGTCCCTCGGGGACCGGGGCCGGGACGGCTGACGCGACGGGCGCGGCGGCTCCGCTGAACATGTTCTTGGCGGTGATCGCCGTCACCGCCGCAATGACGAGCGCGCCGATCAGCAGAACGAGCTTTTTCACATCCATGGTGCCAGCAGCCTCCTAGCCCGCCCTTTGCGAAGCGGGCTTACACATCAGACAAATTGGTTAAGAATCCGTTCGCCAATCAGCCAGAAACCGGCGAATGAGATGGCGATTCCGTAAGGTATCTCGGGTTTTCCCGCCGCCTTGGCGATCCGGTGCGGGATCAGCATGGCGATGGTCAGGACGCCGCCTCCGACCGACATGATCGCCAGCAGCTGGAGGAGCGAGCCGAGCGGTAGCCAAAGCGCCAGGGCGGCGAGCATCTTGACGTCGCCGCCGCCCATCATCCCCAGCTGGAACGCGACCCAGAAGACCGCCAGGACCCCGAAGGCCACTCCGATCTGGAGCGCGACGTCGGGCCAGAGGGAGAGGCCGCCGGCGTACCAGAAGGGCAAGGCGAGCGATGCGATCGCGCCGTTCAGCCAGTTGGGGATGATCCGGCTTCGCCAGTCCAGCACCGCCGCCAGGCCGAGCAAGCCGGCGAGCAGAGCGATCAAAATCCAGGAAAGTCCCCCATTCATGGTGAACCCTCTAGACGGAGGAGCTTTCGAAACCGTAACCGCGGCGGCTATGGCGACGCACGACCTCGACCGCCGGCGGTTTCCCGAGGATTCGGCCGTTTCGCGCTGGCGCGCTCCGGACGGCTGGACGTGCCGTCTCGTCGAGCGGCGCCAGCCCGCCGGAGCGCCGGTTCGCGGCAGCCTGCTCTTCGCCGGAGGCCGCGGCGACTTCGTCGAGAAATATCTGGAAGCGCAGGATCACTGGTTCCGCCGCGGCTGGAACGTGACGGCGTTCGACTGGCGGGGGCAGGGGGCCTCGCGCGGCGCCGCGGAGGACGGCCGGGTCGACAGCTTCGACGCGATGGTCGACGATCTTGAGGCTCTGCTCGCCCGGATGCGGTCTAATTCGCCGGGGCCGTTCGCCGCGATCGGCCATTCGATGGGCGGCCATGTGCTCCTTCGCACCCTCGCCGAGCGGCGGCCGGAGCTCGACTGCGCGGTTCTGGTCGCGCCGATGCTCGGGATCAACAGCATGCCGCTTCCGCCCTTCGCCGCGGCGTCGACGGCGGCGATGATGACCCTGTTCGGCTGGGGCGGGCAGCCCGCCTGGCAGCAGCCGGCCGCGCCGCCGCCGCCCGGCTCGCTTCGCCAGAACATCCTCACCAGCAGCAAGGAGCGTTATTCGGACGAGCTTTGGTGGTGGGAAAGGGAGCCCGGCTACAGCCTCGGAGCGCCGAGCTGGGGCTGGCTGAAGGCCGCCTACGCCTCCTGCGACCGGCTTTCGCCCGCCGCCCTCCGCGACGTCCGGTGCCCGATCCTCCTCCTCGGGACGCGGAGCGACCGGCTGGTCAGCCCGCGCGCGATCCGGCGCTCGGCGGCGGCCCTGCCGAACGCCCAGCTGCTGATGTTCGAGAATGCGGGGCACGAGCTCCTGCGGGAGGCGGATCCGGTCCGAGTGAAGGCGCTCGACGCGATCGACTCCTTCCTGGAGCGGTTCGCCGCCGAGCGATGAAAGCCGACATACTCATCGTCGGCGCGGGCATGGCCGGGGCGAGCCTCGCCGCCGAGCTCGCTCCGCACGCGTCGGTGCTCTTGCTCGAGGCGGAGGATCATCCGGGCTACCATTCCACCGGCCGCTCCGCCGCCTTCTGGTCGGAAACCTATGGAGGTCCGGGGGTCCAGCCGCTCACCACCGCTTCCGCCGCGTTCCTGCGCGAGCACGGCTTTCTCGGCGAGCGGAGGGGCCTTCACCTGGCGGATCGCACAGGCGTCGCGGCCCTGGACGCCATGGCGGAGGAGTTCGCCGGGCGGGTGACCCTGGAGCGGCTCGATCGCGCCGGGATCGAGCGTTGGGTTCCGGGCGCCCGCCCGGCCTGGGTGGAAGCGCTGCTCGAGCCGACCTGCGCCGACATCGAGGTCGCCGCCCTCCATGCCTTCTACCTCGCCTCGGCGCGGCGCTCGGGGGCGGTGCTGGCGACCGGCGCTCGGGCGGGCGCCGCCTCTCGCGACGGGGGGCGGTGGCGGATCGACACTCCGGCGGGCGGGTTCGAGGCGGAGCTGATCGTCGACGCCGCCGGAGCCTGGGCCGACCCGGTGGCGCGCCTCGCCGAAGCCGCTCCCCTCGGAATTCAGCCCTATCGCCGCACGGTCGTGCAGGTGGCGGTCTCGCCGCCCGCGCGGGCCGGGATGCCGCTGGTGGTCGACATCCTGGGGCGCTTCTACTTCAAGCCGGAGGCGGGGGGACGGATCTGGGTAAGCCCGCACGACGAAACGCCCTGCGAGGCGTCCGATTGCGCGGCGGAGGAGCTCGACGTGGCGGTGGCGGTCGACCGGCTCGAGACGGCGGTCGACTGGCGGGTGGAGCGGGTCGAGCGCCGCTGGGCGGGCCTCCGCAGCTTCGCGCCCGACCGCCTTCCGGTCTACGGCTTCGATCCGGCCCGGCCCGGCTTCTTCTGGTTCGCCGGCCAGGGCGGCTTCGGGATCCAGACCGCGCCGGCCGCGGCGAGGCTGGCGGCGGCTCTGATCCTAGGGCGGGAGCCGGAGATCGACCCCTCGCCCTACCGGCCGGAGCGGTTCCGGCTGGGCTGATCGCCGATTCAGGCGTCACCCCCGACTTGATCCCGGGTCCACCTTCTTCTCTCCGAGGCGCACAGGAGAAGGTGGATGCCGGATCGAGTCCGGCATGACGGAAAGCTGGGTCTCTTGGGAGGCGCGCTTTTTACCAGGTGGCCGAAACGACGACGCCTAGCGCCTCGGCCTGGCGAACTGGGCCGCCGCGTCGCAGGCGAGGCGGTCGGCGCGCTCGTTCTCGGGATGGCCGGCATGGCCCTTCACCCAGCGCCATTCGATGGTGTGCGGGGCCGCGGCGTCGAGCAGCTCCTGCCAAAGCTCGGCATTCTTGACCGGCTTCCTGTCGGCGGTCCGCCAGCCGTTGCGGCGCCAGCCGTGGATCCACTTGGTGATCCCGTCGCGAAGATAGATGCTGTCGGTATGGAGCGCGATCCGGCAGGGACGCTTGAGCGCCTGGAGCGCGCGGATCGCCGCCATCATCTCCATCCGGTTGTTGGTGGTCAGCGGCTCCCCGCCCGACACTTCCTTCTCGCGCTCGCCGGCGCGGATGATCGCCCCCCAGCCGCCCGGCCCGGGATTGCCCTTGCAGGCGCCGTCGGTGAAGATGTCGACCTCGGTCAAGGCGCGGTCAGGCGGCGGCCTCGAGGCCGCGGGGGAGCTTAAAAACCATCCGCTCCGTGATTCCCTCCTCCTCGATCTCGGTCACGTCGAAATGGCCGCGAAGGAAATCGACCACCTCGCGCACGAGGATCTCCGGAGCCGAGGCTCCGGCGGTGATCCCGAGATCGGCGACTCCCGCCAGCCAGCCGAGGTCGATGTCGGCGGCTCGGCCGATCAGCCGGGCCCGCGCCCCGGCCCGCTCGGCCACCTCGACGAGCCGAACCGAATTGGAGCTGTTCGACGCGCCGATCACCAGCACCGCCTCGCAGCGGCGGGCAATCTCCTTCACCGCCGTCTGACGGTTGGAGGTGGCGTAGCAAATGTCCTCGCCCTTCGGACCCTTGATGCCCGGGAATCGGCGCTCGAGCACGGTGATGATCGCCGCCGTGTCGTCGACCGAGAGGGTGGTCTGAGTGAGATAGGCGAGATTGCTCGGATCGGCCGGCGCGATCGCCTCGGCGTCGCCGACCGTCTCGACCAGGCTCATCTGCCCTTCGCCGACCTGACCGAAGGTTCCGATCACCTCGGGGTGGCCGGAATGGCCGATGAACAGGATGTGGCGTCCCCCCTCGACCAGGCGCTCGGCCTGGCGGTGGACCTTGGAGACCAGCGGGCAGGTGGCGTCGAGGAAATCCAGTCCGCGCTGCTCCGCCCGCGCCGGAACCGCCTTGGGAACGCCGTGGGCGGAGAAGACGACCGGAACCCCGTCCGGCACCTCGTCCAGCTCGGCGACGAAGATCGCGCCCTTGGCCTTGAGGCTGTCGACGACGAAGCGGTTGTGGACGATCTCGTGGCGGACGTAGACCGGGGCGCCGAAGCGCTCGATGGCGAGCTCGACGATCCGGATCGCCCGGTCGACGCCGGCGCAGAAGCCACGGGGCGCCGCGATCCGCAACGTCAAGGGGGGTTTCGATGTCGGCATGTTCGGTCGGCTCCCTACAGGTTTGCTTGCCTCGACGGAACCCGCTTCCTATGATCCGCCGCCTGCCTTAAGCGGGCGCTTCGCCCCTGCCGAAGAGATGAGGACCAAGAGCCCGTGTTCAAGCGCAAAGCGGCCGTTGCCGCGGTGATTCCCGCCTTTCTTGTCGTTTCCGGCTGCGCCGGCGAGGGGCAGGTGACGGAGCAGGGGGTGATCACCACCCGTTCGGCCTGCCCGACCGTCGCCATTCCCGCCGCGACCGGCGACATCACCTTGTTCAACCCGGAGACCAGCCGCGACGCCCGCGCGATCGACGTCGTCGCCGACATCACCAACGTCCGCTCGACCTGCGACGAAACCGGCGCCAACCTCGCTTCGACCGTGACCTTCGACGTCCAGGCGCAGCGCCGCGACTCGCGCGGCGCGCGCGACGTCGTCATCCCCTATTTCGCCGTGGTCGTTCAGGGCGGGACGGTGATCCAGTCCAAGTCGATCAGCCGCGTCGGCCTTCATTTCGACGACGGGCAGGCGCGCGCGCAGACCCGCGGCACCGCCTCGGCGACGATCAACCGCGCCGCGGCGACCCTTCCCGACGACGTCCGCCGGCAGATCACCCGTGAGCGCAAGCCGGGGGACGCCGACGCCGCCGTCGACCCGATGTCCGATCCCAAGGTTCGCGAGGCCGTTCAGCGGGTGAGCTTCGAGGTGCTGGTCGGTTTCCAGCTGACTCCGGAGCAGCTCGCCTACAACGCGACTCGTTGACTCGCCGCCCGCCAGGCTCCAGAGCGGCGGCGTCGCCGGCCTAAAAGCCGGTGCGCACGCGGGAGAGACCCCGGACCTGATCCGGGGCGCCGAAGGAGCAACCGCCCCGGAATCTCTCAGGCAGACGGGACCGCGCGCGCAAAGACACTCTGGAAAGCGCCTTCCGTCGCCACGGCTTCGGTGGGCCACCGAAGGGGTAACCCGCCGGCGGCGGGGAAAGCTCTCAGGTTCCGTGACAGAGGGGGAAAGTTGCGACACCGTTCGGCCATGCCGGGCGTTGGAGCGCTGCCCCGGAGACACGACAGCATGAGCGACCCCGCCGACCGCCCCCTTCCTCTCGACTCCTGGCACGTTGGCCGGGGAGCTCGGATGGTTCCGTTCGCCGGCTACCGGATGCCGATCCAATATGAGGGGATCATCGCCGAGCATCGCTGGACCCGCGAGTCGGCCGGCCTGTTCGACGTCAGCCACATGGGCCAGCTTATCTTCGCCGGCGCCGAGGCCGAGCAGGCGCTGGAGACGATGCTCCCCGCCGACCTCGCCATCCTCAAGGACGGCCGGCTCCGCTACTCGCTGCTTCTCAACGACCAGGGGGGGATCGTCGACGATTTGATGGTCACCCGCCGCGGCGATCATTTCTACATGGTCGTGAACGGCGCCACTAAGGAAGGCGACATCGCCCATATCGCCGAGCGGCTTCCGCGCGGCGTGGTGCTCGATCACATGAAGGAGCAGGCGCTTCTCGCGCTTCAGGGGCCGAAGGCGGTCGAGGCGCTGTCGCGGCTCGCGCCGGGGGTGGAGGCGCTCGGCTTCATGACCGGCGCCGCCTTCGACCTCGGCGGAGCGAGCGCCTGGATCAGCCGCTCGGGCTATACCGGCGAGGACGGCTTCGAAATCTCGGTGTCCGGCGCCCGCGTCGCCGAAGTGGCGGAGCTTCTCGCGGCTCAGCCGGAAGTGAAGCCGATCGGCCTCGGCGCGCGCGATTCGCTCCGGCTCGAAGCGGGGCTGCCGCTCTACGGCCACGACCTCGACACCGACATCACGCCGGTCGAGGCGGACCTGGTCTTCGCCCTCTCCAAGCGCCGCCGCGCCGAAGGCGGGTTCGCCGGCTGGCACCGGATCATGGCCGAGCTGGAAAGCGGCCCGGTCCGCCGCCGCGCCGGACTCGCCGTCGAGGGACGGCAGCCCGTCCGCGAGGGCGCGACGGTGGTCGACGAGGACGGCGACGAGGTCGGCAAGGTCACCAGCGGAGGCTTCTCGCCGATCCTCGAGGCGCCGATCGCCATGGCCTACGTTCCCGCCGCCTCGGCCGAACCCGGAAGTACGGTCCGGATCGCCCAGCGCGGGCGAATATTCGAAGCGAAGGTCGTGCCCATGCCCTTCGTCCCCCACCGCTACCATCGCAAGGGAGCCGCCTGATGACCGTTTACTACACCAAGGAGCATGAGTGGGTGAGTGTCGAGGGCGAGCAGGCGACGGTGGGTATCACCGACTTCGCCCAGGCCCAGCTCGGCGACATCGTCTTCGTCGAGCTTCCGGACTCCGGCAAGCAGGTGGAGCAGGGCGGCGACGCGGCGGTCGTGGAATCGGTGAAGGCCGCCTCGGACGTCTATGCCCCGGTCTCCGGCGAAGTCATCGAATCGAACCAGGCGCTGGTCGACGATCCCTCGCTCGGCAACACCGACCCGGAAGGGCAGGGCTGGTTCTTCCGCCTGCGCCTCTCGAACACGTCCGAGCTCGACGCACTGATGGACGCGGGCAAGTACAAGGAATTCTGCGACGCCCAGTAAGGGCTCGACGATCTTCCCGGTCCAGCAAGAGTGAAGTCATGAGCGTCAACTCGTCCTCGCAATGGTCGCCGACCGATTATGCCACCAATGCCGGCTTCGTCCCCGCGCTCGGCGGGCCGGCCGTCGAGCTGCTCAATCCGCAGCCGGGCGAACTGATCCTGGACCTCGGATGCGGCGACGGGGCGCTTACCAAGCGGATCATGGAATCCGGAGCGCGGGTGATCGGGCTCGATGCTTCGCCGGAGATGGTCGAGGCGGCGCGGGCGCAGGGCGTGGACGCGTTCGTCGCCGACGCCCAGGCGCTCGATCTCGAAGCGCAGGCGGCCCGGTTCGGCTGCTTCGACGCGGCCTTCTCCAACGCGGCGCTGCACTGGATGCTCGATCCCGATGCCGTCGCCACCGGAGTCTATTCGATGCTCAAGCCCGGCGGCCGCTTCGTCGGGGAGATGGGCGGCGCGGGCAATGTCGCGATCCTTCGCCAGGGTCTCCGAGACGAGCTGACCGGCCGCGGCTACGCGGTCCCGGGCGAGGACCCGCAATGGTACCCAAGCGTGGAGGAGTTCGTCCGACTCTATGCCTGCGCCGGCTTCGAGAAGGTCACCGCGCAGCTCATCCCGCGCCCGACTCCGCTCCCCGCCGGGGTCGCGGGATGGGTGACCACCTTCCGCTCGGGCTGGCTCGACGTCACCGGAGTGCCGGAGTCGGAGAAGGGCGACGTCGCCGCCGCCGTCCAGGCCAGGCTCCAGCCTCTCCTCCAGCTCGCCGACGGCAGCTGGAGCGCCGACTATGTCCGGCTGCGCTTCTCGATGTGGAAGCCGGAGGCATGATCGTTTCGCATCGGCGCTCGCGCGAGATGCCTTCTTCCGCTCTCCCGCTCGCGGGAGAGGGCGGGGTGAGGGTCTTGCCGACGCTCGAGCCAAAGACCCTCGCCTCCCACCGCTCCGCGGCGGAAACTTCATCGCCCATGATTCCGGAAAGCCACCCATGAGATATCTTCCCCTCGCCGATTCCGACCGGAGCGAGATGCTCCGGGCGGTCGGCGCCGACTCGATCGACGCCCTGTTCATCGACGTGCCCGAGGGCGCCCGCCTCGACGGGCGGATCGAGGGGCTTGCCGACCACGCGTCCGAGATGGCGGTCGAGCGCGAGCTTTCCGCGCTGGCGCGGCGCAACCTGGTCGCCGGCGACGTGCCCTTCTTCCTCGGCTGCGGCGCCTATCGGCACCACATCCCGGCCTCGGTCGACCATCTGATCCAGCGCGGCGAGTTCCTGACCAGCTACACCCCCTATCAGCCGGAGATCGCTCAGGGCACGCTCCAGGCGCTGTACGAGTTCCAGACCCAGGTCGCCCGGCTCTTCGCCTGCGACGTCGCCAATGCGTCCATGTACGACGGCTCGACCGCCTGCTGGGAAGCGATCGGGATGGCCCGGCGGATCACCCGCCGGGGCAAGGCGATCCTGTCGTCCGGCCTTCATCCGCATTACGTGTCCGTCGCCAGGACGATGGCGCGCTTCACCGGCGACGAGCTCGTCGCCGCGCTCCCAAGCCTCGAGGCGGAGCCGGATACGGCGGCCCTGCTCGACTCGATCGATCGCGAGACGAGCTGCGTCGTCGTCCAATATCCCGACATATTGGGGCGCATCGGAGACCTGTCCGAGCTGGCCGAGCGCGCCCATGCCGCCGGCGCCTTGCTCGTCGCGGTGGTCACGGAGCCGGTCGCCCTGGGACTCATCAAGGCGCCCGGCGAGATGGGGGCGGACATCGTCGTGGGCGAGGGGCAGTCGATCGGCGTCGGCCTCAATTTCGGCGGCCCTTATGTCGGCCTCTTCGCGACGCGCGACAAATATGTCCGGCAGATGCCGGGGCGGCTGGCCGGAGAGACGGTCGACGCCGAAGGCCAGCGCGGCTTCGTCCTGACCCTCTCGACCCGCGAGCAGCATATCCGGCGGGAGAAGGCGACTTCGAACATCTGCACGAATTCGGGGCTGTGCGCGCTCGCTTTCTCGATCCACATGACCCTGCTCGGCGAGAAGGGGCTCCGGCGGATGGCGTCGCTCAGCCACGAAAAGGCCGTGGCGGCGTCGGAGCGTCTTTCCCGGCTTCCGGGGGTGGAGCTGGTCAACGACGCCTTCTTCAACGAATTCACGCTTCGGCTTCCGAAGGAGGCGCGGCCGGTGGTTCGGGCGATGGCCGACCGGAAGCTGCTCGGCGGCGTTTCGCTCGGCCGGCTCTATCCCGGCGCCGAGGCGCTCGCCAACGGGCTGGTCGTCGCGGTGACGGAAACCAACACACGGGAAGATATCGAGGCGCTCGCGAGCGGCCTCGAGGAGGCGCTGGCATGAGCATGAACCGCGAAGGCAGGCCGACCCGGCCGGAAGCGGGCGAGGGCGCCGCTCCGGCGACCTGGACCGGCAACCGCGCCCTGATGCTCGAGGAGCCTTTGATCTTCGAGATGGACGAAGCGCAGGGCTGCGGAGTCGATTTCGAGGATCTTGGTTCTCCGGCGGAGGCCGGGGCCCATTCCGACCTCGCGGCTGGACCCCGGCCTTCGCCGGGGAGCAGTCTCGCCGGCCTTGAGCGCGACCGGCCGATCGGGCTGCCCGGCCTTTCCGAGCCGCAGACGGTTCGCCATTACACGCGCCTGTCGCGGCAGAATTACGCCATCGACCTCGGCCTCTTCCCGCTCGGCTCGTGCACGATGAAGCACAATCCGCGCCTGTGCGAGAAGATGGCGCGGCTTCCAGGCTTCGCCGACATCCACCCGCTCCAGCCCGGCGACACGGTGCAGGGCGCGTTCGAGCTGATCGCCCGTCTCGCCGGCTGGCTGGTCAAGCTCACCGGAATGCATTCGGTGGCGATGAGTCCCAAGGCCGGAGCGCATGGCGAGCTTTGCGGCCTGCTCGCCATCCGGGCGGCGCTCGAGGCGCGCGGCGACGCGCGCGAGGTCGTCCTCGTTCCGGAGAGCGCCCACGGCACCAACCCGGCGACCGCCGCCTTCGTCGGCTACCGGGTGGAAAGCATTCCGGCCGACGCCCGCGGGCGGGTCGATCTCGCCGCTCTGAAGGCCCGGCTCGGGCCCGACGTCGCCGCTGTGATGATCACCAATCCCAATACGTGCGGCCTGTTCGAGCCGGACATGATCGCCATCTCCGAGGCCGTCCACTCGGCCGGCGGCCTGGTCTATTGCGACGGCGCGAACTTCAACGCGATCGTCGGCCGCGTCCGCCCCGGCGACCTCGGCATCGACGCGATGCACATAAACCTTCACAAGACCTTCTCTACCCCTCACGGCGGCGGCGGCCCGGGCGCCGGGCCGGTGGTGTTCTCGGAAGCGCTGACCCCGTTCGCGCCTTTGCCCTTCGTCGAGAAGCAGGGCGATCATTACGTCCTGGTCGAGGAGGAGACGGCGGGCGAGCATCACGGCCAGAGCTTCGGCCGGATGGTCGCCTTTCACGGCCAGATGGGGATGTTCAGCCGGGCCCTGGCCTATATCCTAAGTCACGGCGCGGACGGGCTTCGAGCGGTTTCCGGGGACGCCGTGCTCAACGCCAATTACGTGCTCCGGCAATTGGAGGACGTGCTCGACGCGCCGTTCGGGGCGAGCGGGCCGTGCATGCACGAGGCTCTGTTCAGCGACAAAGGCTTCGCCGAAGGGCTCTCCACCCTCGATCTCGCCAAGGGCCTGATCGACGAGGGCTTCCACCCGATGACCATGTATTTCCCGCTGGTCGTCCACGGAGCGATGCTGATCGAGCCGACCGAGACAGAATCGAAGGCGGCGCTCGACCAGTTCATCGGCGCCGTCCGCTCGGTGGCCGAGCGCGCCCGCGCCGGCGACGAGAGCCTCAAGGCCGCGCCCCGCTTCGCGCCCCGCCGCCGCCTCGACGAGACGCTCGCCGCGCGCAAGCCGGTTCTGGCGTGGAAGGACCCGCCCCAGGCGCAGGCGGCGGAATAGGGGCGGGCCTCGCCGCCCCGGACGACGACTCGGATCGCGAGACCCTTGACCCGGACCCCCGCCGCGCCGACAAAAACCGCCACGAACAGGGGGAGGAGACATGGCGGGGGCGGCACCCAATCCGACGATCGGCTACGCCGTCGCGGCGGCGATCGTGGCGGTGGTGCTGATCCTTCGCTTCCGCCGGATCAACCAGGAGCGTCGGCTCGAGCTCGGCCGGTTGTGGATCGTCCCAGCCCTTTACGGGGCGATCGCGGCGGCGATGTTCGTCACCACGCCGCCCGGAGAGACGGGCTGGCTGCTCTGCGCGGCCGGGCTCGTCGTCGGCGCGCCGCTCGGCTGGCTGCGCGGGCGGCTGATGCATATCAGGGTGGATCCCGAAACCCGCGAGCTTAGCCTTCGCCAGTCGCCCGCCGCCTTTCTCTTCCTGCTGGTACTGGTCCTCGCCCGATCGGGCAGCCGGGCGGCGCTTGCGAGCGGACATGGCGGAGCGCTCCACCTAAGCACCGCGGCGCTTGCCGACCTTCTGGTCGCCTTCGCCTTCGGCCTGTTCGCGATGCAGCGGCTGGAAATGTACCTTCGCGCCCGCCGCCTGCTCGCCGAGGCCGGAAGCGCTTGAGCGGCCGAAGCGCTCCGGCCGCGCTGCGCAATCGCGACGCCATCGCCGCCGTTCTGCGCGAGGTCTTGCCGGAGTCGGGACGGGTGCTCGAGGTGGCGAGCGGCACCGGCGAGCACGCCACCCATTTCGCCCGCCTCTTCCCGCGGCTGGACTGGCAGCCGAGCGATCCGGATCCGGAGGCGCGGGCGTCGATCCTCGCCTGGAGCGAGGCGGCGGGCCTTCCCAACCTGCACGCGCCGATCGCCCTCGACTCGGCTTCGAACCAATGGCCGGTCCAATCCGCCGACGCGCTTTTGTGCATCAACATGGTCCATATCAGCCCTTGGCGGTCTACCGAGGGGCTGATGCGCGGCGCCGGAAGGGTGCTCGCGGGCGCGGGGGCGCCGCTGATCCTCTACGGCCCCTATCGCCGCCCCGGCGTGCCGACCGCGCCGAGCAACGAGGCGTTCGACGCTTCGCTCAAGGCGAGGGACCCGCAATGGGGGCTTCGCGACGCGGAGGACGTCGCGGCGGAGGCCGGACGCAACGGCCTGCGGCTCGACAAGATCGTCGAAATGCCGGCGAATAATCTGACTCTGATCTTCCGCCGGGACCAGCCTAGCTCTCGTTGAAGCGAGGCAGGTCGGCCTGCTCGGGCTTGTCGCTGTCGCGCACCCGCGTCACTCCGTCGCCGTCGCCGACTTCCTGGTTGATCTCGTCGCGCCCACCGATGTCGCGCTGCAGGTTTCCGCCGCTTGAAAGGGCGAAGGCGGGGCCGTCCTCCATGCTTTCGATCAGGTCGGCGTCGTCGGTGCGGCGGGCGGTTTCGGCACGGTCGGCGCCGCGCTCGTCACGGTCGGTTCGCTCGGTCATCTGTCGCTCTCCTTCGAGCGGTCAATGCCGCTCCGGCGGCGCCGTTCCTCCGTCAGCCGCAGCAGGAGCAGGGTCCATCCCGCGCCGAACGCCCAGCCGCCGATCACGTCGCTCGGCCAATGGACGGCCAGAACCAGTCGGCTCGCGCCCACCAGGAAGGCGAGAGCGAGAGCGAATGCCACCGCCCGCGCCCGGGTTCGGGGCGCGCGGGCGGCGAGGAGGGCGAGCCCGAGCCAGGCGATCATCGAGTAAGCGGCGTGGGCGCTCGGGTAGGAGAGGGTGGCGACATGGACCAGCCGGCCGTTCTCGTCGGGGCGGGCCCGGCCGATCGCGACCTTCTCCGCCTCCACGAGCAGCCGGCCGCCGAGGATCAGGCCGACATAGATCAGCGCCGATCGGCGAGACACGAACCAGGCGAGGGCGGCCGCCGCCGCGAGGGTGAGGGGAAGGAGCAGGTTCCAATCGCCGAGACGGGTGAGAAGCCGCGCCGCGGGGACCAGCGCCGGTACCCGGAAGGCGTGGCGCAGGATCGCGTCGGCATCCGATGCGGGACCGCCGAGAAGCAGCATCCCGAGCCACAGAGCGGCGAGGATCGCGACGAGCGGGAAAGCCGGTGAGCGTGCCATTCGGCTCCCCTCGCCGAGCCCCGCCCGGCTGTCCAGCCCCGCCAGCCGACGAGCCGTGCCCGGCGCGCGACCGGGCCGCTCCGGTTCGCCTTCGAAACGGCTTTGATCTGTGTTAGCCAATCGATCGGGGACAAGGGGAGGGCCGATGGAGAGCAACGGACGTTATTGGGCGCGCCGCGCGATCGAGGAGCTTCGCGCCGAAGCCCGTGCCCTCACGCCGGAGGCCCGGGCGCGCCGCCGCGCGCTGGCCGAAGCCTTCGCGGACAAGGCGCGATCGTGCGGCCATGGGGCAGGCTTCGAGCTCGCCTGACCTTCGCCGATAGACGACGTCGGTCTGGAATTGCCGTCTTATCGACGACCTCGCCAAGGTCTCGATAGAAATTCTTTCGTCCATATAGACGGCTGTGCCGAACGCGGTTACGTATCGACTCAATCGAGTTGAACAGCGTCTCTAGTACGCAGTGGCTTGCCGGGGGGCGAACCCGAAATCCGAGTATTGATCCGGTCCTTCTGGAGCGGAGCAGAGCTTTCGTGGTCGAAGGGGGAGAATAGATGGCGCAGCCGGAACAGCCGAATCACACGGCCATCGCGGGTGGACAGCAAGGTCAGCTCGTGATCGGCCCCACGGCCGTTCCGCCCACTCTCCCTCCCTTGCTGATCAACGAGCCGGCGCAGGCCAACCCGCTGGCGTCGACGACCGTTACCGGGCCGCTCCAATATCTGCTGGGGACCTGGACCAATCAGCCGATCGGGGCCGGATCGGGCGGCCGTTACTCGCCTTATTCCTATAATCTCATGGTCCTGCCGCAGGTCGATCCGACCTCGCCCGCCGGCTACATTTTGAAGTGCATGCCCTATTACGAGGAGATCACCTTCACCGCCGTCCATGGCAGCGCCGCGAACCGGGGTGGCCTCGGCACCCAGGTCTCCTACGCGATCCTCTACGAGCAGCGCGTCTATATCTCCGCCGGGCCGGCGAAGGACATGCTGGTCCATTTCGAGAACGGTATCTGGGGCTATCTGGTCGACCAGAAGCAGATGCTCGGCCCGTACGGCAACGGCAACGGACCGGGAATCGGCCAGCAATTCGTGACCAACAGCGTTCCGCCGACGCAGCAATATAATCTGTTCAAGCAGATCTCCGTTCCGCACGGCAATTCGGTGCTGGCCTGCGGAATGGCGACCCCGGGCAACGGGTCGCCGGCGATCGCTCCGCCGCCGAACGCCACTCCCTTCATCAGCGCGCACGCGCCTCCCTACGCGCCGAACCAGCCGCCTCCGGCGGGGCTCGATCTGTCCGCCTACACGACGCAGAGCGTCGGCAACCCCAATCCGGCCTTCACCGCCAATCCGAACCTTCCGCTGAGCAACGCGGTCAAGGCCGGCGCGATCGATCGCTTCATCCGATTGAGCGTCGACTCGACGAACGGCGGCGGCGGGCTGACGAACATCGGCTTCGAGCAGCAGCATTGCGACGTTCTGCAATATCACGCGAATTACTGGCTGGAGATGCCGCACGGCTCCACCGCATATACGCAACTGCAATATTCGCAGACGATCATGATGCAGATCCCGATCAAGCTGAACGGCGCGACTTCACCGACCAACGTCATCTTCCCGCACATCACGACGAACACGCTGACCAAGTCGCCCACTTCCCCGCAGGGAGGCTGACCGGGCGCACCGCCCAACGCAATCGATCGAGTGGAAAAGGGACTTTCAATGGACGACCGCGATCCGATCACGCCTCTTACCCCGATCGAGGAGGAATTCGTCGCCTGGCTGGATCTCACGAGCACCCGCGAGGAGGTGCTGCGCGAGCTCAAGGCCAATCTGCAGACCGCGATCGAGATCGAGCTTGCGACGATCCCCATTTACCTCTTCACTTATTACTCGCTGAACCGAAACGCGACGAGCGGCGAGGCGCTCTGCCCCGACGAATTGTTCGTCAACAAGGCGGGCGGAGTGATCATGAGCGTGGCGGTGGAGGAGATGCTCCACATGTCGCTTTCCTCGAACATCCTGTTCGCGCTGGGAGTCGCTCCGAAGCTCTACGGCAAGGCGCCGGGGCCGTATCCGACCGGGCTGCCTTATCACAATCCCAAGGGACCGCCCGGGCCGGACGGCTCGACGCCGGTCCTGATTCCGCTCGCCAAATTGTCACTGGAGCAACTGTGGCATTTCCTCCAGATCGAATATCCCGAGCAATGGGATGCGCTTCCGCAGGACCGCGACTGGCAGACGATCGGCCAGTTCTATTCCTACATACGCTGCCTCGTTCGGACTCGGTTCGTCACCGACGAGGATTTCTCCGCCGGAGCGCGCTCGAGCGCGATCCAGCCGTATAATTACTCGCCCAACAACGTCGACACGGTCTTTCCCGCCACGTCGTTCGACCCCTGGAAGCCCGCGCCTCCCGCGGCGAAGCCGGGCTGGGCCGACGCCTGTCCGGGAGCCGCCGAAGTGGCGAAGTTTCCCGACGACGCGGACAGCCATGCCGGCCAGTCGGAGCTGCTCTGCATCAGCACCCGCAAGGACGCCGCGCAGGCGATCGACACGATCTGCGACCAGGGCGAAGGCTGTCCGGTGCCGGATGCCAAGCCCAGGTCGGGGTCCGAGCCCGGGCCGAATGACGATCCCACCAAGGACGAGGATTCGCACTACGTGAAGTTCCTCAAGATCCAGGCGCAGCTCGACGGCTATGCCGGCTGCCGGGAGCAGCTTCCCCCCCATCCGCCCAAGCCCGATCCGATCCTTCCCCCGATGAACACGGATGCGCTGGTCGCGGCGAAGCTGATCTACAATTTCCCGGACAATCCGGTGAATGCCGACTATCCCGATGCCTATCGGCCGATTGCCGAGTTCACCAGCGCCCTGTTCCAGTACATGCTGATCATGGTCGAGACGATCTATCGGGTGCCGCCGGAAAAGCAGAAGCTGTTCTTCAACGAAGGGCTTCACCGGTCGATGATCTGGGTGCTCGACAAGTATATCAAGACGATCCGCGGGATTTCGATCCCCTCGGGCTCCTATGCCGGAACGGTGATGGCGCCGACGTTCGAGAATGTCGACCTTGGAAGCCGGGCGGATTCGTTCGCCGGCCTTACTCGGTTCGGCAATGCCGCGATCGACGCGGCGAATGCCCTCTCCGAAGGCGATGGTCAGCTCGCCTTCGTGATGGCGGACGTCGTCTATTACATCGGCATCGCGCTCACCGCGACCCAGGGCGCCGCGCCGATGCACCTGCCCGACGTCGGACCCTATTGGACCGGCTCCGAATAGCTCCCGGCCTTTCTTTTCCAAGAAGGACTCAACGATGCCCGTACGCGCAGTTTCCAAGTTGCCCGGCGCCCCGGCCCCGGGCGTTCCGGTTCCCACTCCTTATCCTTATGCCGACGAAACGCCCTTCCCGACGACCCCCGGAGTCGTCCCGCGCGGCATGCCGGCCCATGCCTGCATGGGCCTCAACAGCTGCAAGGCGTCGGACCGATACGGAGTCAGCGGCGCCTTGCCGCAGGCGCCGGCGACGCCGAACGCCTGCGCCGGCCAGGGCTATTGCTCGACCGCGACCGACCACACCTGTCACGTCCAGAATTCGTGCCGCGACCAGGGTGGCTGCGGGCTCTACGGCACCGGCGAGGAAATGGACCGGCCCGGCGACAATGCATGCCGCTCGCAAGGATCGTGCGCGACTCCGATCAACGCCGAAAGGTTCAGCACCAACGGTCCCAATCAGCGCCAGAGCGTCTGGCTTCGCGCACGCGCCGTGTTCGAGGAGAAGTGGCCGGCGATGCGCAAGGAGCTGCTCGACAAGCAGGCGCGCGGCGAGCTCGACGTCAATCAGCCGCTGCCCGAAACGCTCGGGCCGCCGCCGCCGGCGTTCGCCGGGACCGGTCCGACCTACCTCTGGATATCCGCCGACAACGTCTCGCGCAACAACATGACGGCCTGCGGATCGAGCGGGATGAGCGGCGCCGGTGGCTGCAGCTGAGGACGCGCTCGCGGACCTGCCGAAGCTCGGACTGGGGCTCGGACTTCGAAGCGTCCATTTCGACACGATCCTCGGCGGGGCGGATGGCGGTGCCGACGTCGCCGGCGATCTGTGGTTCGAGGCGATTTCCGAGAATTTCATGGATTCCGGCGGCCGCCCCCGCGCGATCATCCGCTCGGTCGCCGAGCGCTATCCGGTGGTGCTCCACGGCGTGTCGCTGTCGATCGGAAGCAGCGATCCGCTCAACCGCGGCTATCTCGCCCGGCTGAAGCGGCTGGCCGACGAGGTTCGCCCCGCCTGGGTCAGCGATCACCTCTGCTGGACCGGGATCAACGGGCTCAATTCCCATGACCTGCTGCCGATGCCGCTGACCGAGGAGAGCCTGCGCCACGTCGCCGGACGGGTCAGCGAGGTCCAGGATTTTCTCGAACGGCCGCTGATCCTCGAAAATCCGAGCAGCTACGTCCGCTTCGCCCAATCGACGATGGAGGAGCCTGAATTCCTCCGCCGCCTCGCCGACTCGACGGGGTGCGGCCTTCTGCTCGACGTCAACAACGTCTACGTCAGCTGCTTCAACGCCGGCTGCGACCCCGCCGCCTATATCGACGCTTTCCCCTGCGACCGGGTCGTCCAGATGCACCTCGCCGGGCACCAGCAGAACGGCACTCACGTCATCGACACTCACGACCGGCCGGTCCGAGCCGAGGTTTGGGACCTGTTCGCCCTCGCCTGGTCCCGCACCGGCGGCGCCGCGACCCTGCTCGAGTGGGACGACCAGATCCCCTCCTTCGGCGAATGCGTCGCCGAGCTGATGAAGGCGAGGCGCTACATGGGCGGCGGGAGCCGGCCGGAGCGGGCGAAGGCGGACGAGGCGGGCGACGCGGACGCGGTCTCCAATCCCATCGGCTTCATGGTGCCGCGGGCGATGGACAGCCTGGTGGCGGAGCGCGCGTGAGCGTCGAGGCGGAGCTTTCGGCGGCGCAGCGTTGGCTTCACGACGCGCTCGTCTCGCCGGCCGAGGTCGAGCGGCCGGAGGTGGCGCGGATGCTCGCCGGCTCGGGAAGGCTGGGCGCCGCCGAGGGCCTGGCCATCTACCAGCGCGGCTATTTCCTGCGCATCGCGCGCTGCATGCGCGAGCAGTTCCCGGCGCTCTGCCACGCCCTGGACGAGGCGTTGTTCGACGATTTCGTCGCCGACTATATCCGCGACCGTCCTCCCGAGAGCCATACGCTCTACGACCTCGGCCGCCGCTTCCCCGACTGGCTCGAAGAGAACCGGCCCGACCGCGACTCCGCTCCCGAGGAGCGTGAGAGCTGGATCGACTTCATCGCCGACCTCGCCCGCTTCGAGCGGCTCGTCTTCGCGACGTTCGACGCGCCCGGCCATGAGGGCCGCCCGCTCGCCGACCCCGCCACGCCCGATCCCGTCCTTCGGCTCCAGCCCTGCTTCGCGCTCGGCGCCTATCGCTTCCCGGTGGCGGCTTATTACCACCAGGTGCGCCTGGGCGAGCCGGCGGCGCCGCCGCCGCCGGGGCGAAGCTTCGTCGCGCTGGTCCGAACCGACTATGTCACCCGCACGATCGCCCTCGATGAAGCGCAGTATCTGTTCCTTGAGGCGATGGCGGAGGGCGGCGGCGTGGAGCAGGGGATGGAAGCGGCGGCCCGCCACCTGGGGCTAAGCCCGGAGGATGTGCGTCACGCCTGGTGCGTCCATGGCGACCGCCGGCGGTGGATCGAAGCCGGCTTCTTCATCGCGGGCGATTGAGAACGCGATCGGCGACCCGGAGCCGCGGCGCCTTCAGCCGTTGCCGGTCGACGGCGCGAGGGGCGGCGGGTCGACCGCCGACCAGTAAGGCGGATCGCCGAACGACCGCCTGAGCCAGTCGATCAGGGCCGCTACCTTGGCCGGCGCGCTGCGCGTCAGCGGATAGCAGACGAAGAGCTCGGCGCCTTCGGCTTCGGCCGGGATTTCGACCGGGAGCAGGGATCGCGCCGCAATCTGTTCGCCGACGAAGAAGGTCGGAAGGAGCGCGATTCCGAGGCCGGCCAGCGCCGCCCCTCGCATCACCAATCCGTTATTGACCCGGAGGCTCTTGGCCGGCCTGACGACCGTCCACCCCTCGGGACCCTCGAACCGCCAGTCGCTTTCCCGATTGGAGTAGATGATGCCTTGGTGCGCGGCCAGGTCGGCGACCGATCGAGGGCTTCCGTGCCGATCGAGATAAGCCGGCGAGGCGACCAGGACCCGGCGGCTCGTCGCCAGTCGCCTGGCGACCAGCCGGCTGTCCGAGATCGGGCCGTGGCGGATGACGGCGTCATAGCCGTCCGCGGCGGGATCGACGAAGCGATCGTCGAGCTCGAGCGTCAGATCGATTCCGGGATGAGCGGCCAGGAACGCATAGAGCGCCGGGCCGAGATGGAGGATCCCGAAGCTCACGGGGGCGGAGAGGCGCAGTGCTCCAACGAGGGTGCCGCTGCGCTCCGCGATCTCCGACGTCGCCTCGCGCGCCTCGCTCAGGATCCGGTGGGCGCGAAGGAGGAATCGGTCGCCATCCTCGGTCAGCGTCAGCTTCCGGGTGGTGCGCTGTATCAGGCAGGCGCCGACGTTGCGCTCAAGCTCGGCGAGACGCTCGCTGACGACGGATTTGGCCAGTCCGAGCCGCCGCGCGGCACCGCTGATCGAACCCGTCTCGGCGGTGGAGACGAACGCCTCCAGGCCCTCCAGCTTCATTGTTCGCCCGTCCCGGAAACCTGCATCGGCTTTCGCCCACTAGTCCCGACCATGCGCCGCTGGCAAATCGGAAACCGCAATTCCGTACTTCGCGACGAGGGGGTTTCAAGATGCTTCGAGCCGCGTTCGTTGCCTTATCGCTGCTTGCCGCCGAGCCGGCTGTCGCGCAGGTTCAACCCTTTCCCGCGGCGTTCGTCGAACGGGATGTTCCCACCAACGGCACCACGCTCCACGTCCGAGTGGGCGGAAAGGGCCCGCCGGTCGTGCTGCTGCACGGCTATGGCGAGACGGGAGACATGTGGGCGCCGCTCGCGGCCGAACTGATGCGCGATCACAAGGTCATCGTACCTGACCTTCGCGGGCTCGGGCTTTCCGGCCGTCCGCCCGGCGGCTACGACAAGAAGACTCAGGCACGCGATATTGCCGGTCTGCTCGATTGGCTGAAGGTCGGCGGAGTCGATCTCGTCACCCACGATATCGGCAACATGGTGGGCTATGCGTTCGCGGCCCAATATCGGGATCGGGTGAAGCGGTTCGTGCTGATGGACGCACCCTTGCCCGGGATCGGGCCTTGGGAGGAAGTCCTCAAAAGTCCGCTGCTCTGGCATTTTCGATTCGGAGGGCCGGACATGGAGCGGCTGGTCGCGGGTCGCGAACGGATCTACCTCGATCGTTTCTGGAACGAATTCTCGGCGACTCCCGCGAAGTTCAGCGAGCCGTCGCGCGCGCATTATGCGCGGCTCTATGCGCTGCCCGGGGCCATGCATTCCGGCTTCGCCCAGTTCGCGGCCTTCGACCAGGACGGGGTCGACAACCGCGCCTTCCTCGCCGCCGGCAAGCTCACCATGCCGGTCCTAGCGATCGGCGGCGAGAAGTCGTTCGGCCCGACGATGGCGGTGGTCATGCGCGCGGCCGCGACCGACGTCACCGAAGCGGTGGTTCCCGATTCCGGTCACTGGCTGATGGAGGAACAGCCCGCGGCGACGGTCAGGCTCGTTCGCGCTTTCCTCGACCGGCCGCTATGAGCGTCTGATCCATGGTCGGCGAAAGCGCCGTCCGCCCGTTGGAGACCTGACGATGGCTCAAGCAATCACCGCCCAGGAGCATTGGCTGGAGGGAACCGGCGGCCGGATCTTCACACGCTATTGGGAGGCATTCGGGCATCCGAGAGCATCGCTCGTCATCTGCCACGGTTTCAATGCGCATAGCGGCCATTACATCCGCGCCGCTGAAGAATTCTCGAAGAGCGGGTTCGCGGTCACCGCGCTCGACCTGCGCGGCCGCGGTCGCTCGGAGGGCGAGCGCTTCTACGTCGAGGATGTCTCGGAGTATGTTTCGGATCTGTCGCAGGCGATCGAGGCCGCGCGCTCGCGACATCCCGAACTCCGCCTCTTCCTTCTTGGCCATAGCGCCGGGGGAGTCACCGCGGTCAGCTACGCGCTCGATCATCAGGAGCGGATCGACGGCCTTATCTGCGAGAGCTTCGCGTTTCGCGTCTACGCGCCGGATATCGCTCTCAAGCTGCTCGAGGGTGCCGCGCATGTCGCGCCCCATCTGCACGTCTTACGATTGCCGATGGACGCCTTCACCCGGGACCCGGAGCGGCTCGCCGAATTGAAGGCCGACCCTCTCGTGAGGGACGAGTCCCAGCCCGTGGCTACGGGCGCCGCCTTGGCGCGGGCGGACGAGCGGCTGGAGCGCGAATTCCGCCGGATCACCTTGCCGTTGCTGATCCTTCACGGCACCGCCGACAAGGCGACGAAGCCGGAAGGCAGCAAGCGCTTCTTCGATCAGGCGGGCTCCACGGACAAGGACCTCAAGCTCTACGAAGGCCACGTCCACGATCTGCTCGCCGACCTGGGTTGGGAACAGGTGCACGCGGATATCGTGGCGTGGCTCGACAAGCGGCTGCCGGGAAGCGCCGGCGGCGACGCCAGCCCGGCCTGACGTCCGGCGGGGGTAAGCCTCGAAGCCCGTGCTCGGCGCGCGCCGACCGGTTTCGCCGCCTTCCCAAGCGCCCTTCGCCTTAGAAGCGGAAGCCCAGCGTGGCGCGCGCTCCGGTCGACGACCAGCGATTGGAGACGGCGACGTTGGCCGACGCGCCGAGGGTCAGGCGCTGCCCGATCGCCGCTTCCAGACCCGCGTCCAATAGCAGCGAGTCGCGGCCGACACCGGCGCCGGTGAGGACGAAGCTCCCCGAATTCGCGCCGAACGACGCCGTGGTGGCGCCGGCAAGGTCGCCCCAGCCGCGCTGCCAGGCCGCCGAGAGGCTCGGCCGCAACGTCGCGTCCGGCCCCATCGGCATCGCGCCGCCGAGACGGACGCCGAGGGTCGCGAAGTCGGCGTCGCGGCGATCGCGGCGGACGTTGAGCGCCCCCGTCGAGCCGGTCTCGGCGAAGCTGTCGGAGCGGCTTCGGACATGGGCGTAGCCGGCGAACGGCTCGAGCCTGACCGGGCCGGTGAGGAGGTTGTAGGCGGCCTCGCCGAAGATCTGGCCGCTCCGCGCCTTGTAGGAAGCCGAAGCGGTTCCGCCGGCGCCCGGGAGGGCGATCGTTCGGCTTGTGTCGATGTCGTGCCAGGACCAGTTGCCGCCGCCGCGAAGCGATAGCGCTCCGGCGTTCCAGCCGGCATAGACGCCGACCAGCTTGGTCCGGTTCTTGGCCGAGGCGGACTGGCTGCGAATGTCGAGGTCGCCGTCGCTATAGCCGCCGAAGGCGCCGATGCGCAGACCCCCCAGGCCGCCGTCGATCCCGCCGAGCACGCCCTTGCGATCGACTCCGAGGCGGAGCGACGATCCGCCGCGCGAGTGCGCCCAGTCCGCGACTCCGCGGAGCCAGAGCCCGCTACCCTCCGCGCCCGAGCGAGTCCGGTCGAGCGCCGCTTCGCGCACGCCCCGCTCCTGGTCGAGCATCGCGGTGCCGACTCCCGCGTGGACCTCGGTCGCGAGGCTCCCCAGCGCGGTGCGGGTGCCCGAGTCAGTCTGGCCGAGGACGAGGTTGTAGAGGCCGTTGCCGAGGCCGAGCGCCTGCACCGCATTGGCGGTGCGCACCTGGTTCGGGTCGGCGGCGAAGGTCGAGAAGGCGATGTCGTTGCGCGCCAGGGTCAGCTGCACGGCGTTGGCCGAATAGGTCAGGAGTGGGGACAGGAAGGCGAGGTTGGAGGTCACGTTGGCGAAGGTGCCGGTCACTCCGCCATTGGCCGTGAGGATGTTGTAGCCGGTGACCCGGGCATAGGTTCCCGGCTGGGCGAGCACCGCGACGGTGCCGCCGGTGAGCGTCGCGGTCCCGGTGGCGACGATCCTGTCCGACTGGCCGGCGGCATTGGCTTCGACCTGATAGGTCGAGCCGGGACCGAAGGCGACGTTGCCGGCGACGTTCATCGTCCCGATCGAATTGCCCGGACCGACGATCCCGCCGTTGCCGGCGTTGATCCCGCCGACGGTGCCGTTGCCGCCGAGCTTGCCGCCGTTCGACACTCCGACGATCGAGGCGAGCGAGCCGTTCACCGCCAGCGTTCCGCCGGTTACCGTCGTCGGCCCGGTATAGGTCGACACGCCGGTCAGGTTGAGGGTGCCGGCGCCGGTCTTGTTGAACGCTCCGCCGGCCCCGGTGAGGCTGCCCGCGAACGTCGTGTTGGTGGCCTGATTGTCGGTGAGGGTCCCGCCGGCGATGTCGATAATCGCGTTCGGGCTAGACCCCGCCAGCTCGGCGATGCTGTTCGACTGGCCGGACAGGTCGAGCTTGCCGCCGCCCGAAAGGTCGATCTCGGAATTGGCGGCGAGGCCCTTGGCGAAGCGGACCGATCCGGCCGCGACGTTGACGCTTCCGGTGAAGCTATAGGCGCCGCCGAAGGTGAAGCTTCCCGCCCCCTGCTTGACGAACGTGCCGTTGCCGGAGAGGCCGCCGGCGAGCGTGTAATTGTCGGAGCGGTTGGCGACGAAGGTGCCGTTGTCGATGACGTTGCCGGTCACATTGCCGCTGGTTTGGCCGTTGCCGAGGACGAAGGTGCCGCCCTGCGCCGTCTCGACGCTGCCGAGGGTTCCGGTCAGCTGCAACGTTCCGCCGCTGACCAGCGTCTGGCCGGTAAAGCCGCTATTGTCGGTGGCGACGGTGAGCGTTCCCGTTCCGGTGACGTTGAAGAGGCCGGCGCCGGTCAGCTGGGTGCTTCCGAAGCTGCTCGTCGCTCCGCTGGCGGTGCGAACCACAAGCACGCCGGCGTCGGCGACGGTCGGGGCGGTGATGGTGAGGCCCGAGGCGCCGGGAACCGAACGCAGCTCGAGCGAGGACCCCTGTGCGATCGAGACGCTTCCGAAGCTGCTCGGCGCCGAGGAGGCGGTCCAGTAGCCGCTCGCGACACCGAGCTTCGAGAAGCCGTCGAACGCGGCCACGGTCTGCGTCGACGCTGGGCGCGCCTCGGAGCCCGCGAGGACCGCCGAGTCCGTCCCGCCGCCGCCGACGATGGTGCCGGTGACGCTGGAGCCGGTTCGAAGGACGACGCTGTCGTCGCTCGCGCCGAGCTGGACGGCGATGCCGTTCGCTCCGGCGAGGGTGCCGCTATTGTCGAGGGTGGTCGCCCCGCTCGCAACGATCGCGGGGCCGCCGGAGCTGGTGATCGAGCCGGCGTTGACGATGCTGTTGGTGGCGCCGGTCGTGTTGAGGCCGGAAGTCGCGCCGGTGACGCTGGCGCCGGCGGCGACGTTGACCACCACCGCGCCCGGCGGATCGATGAAGATGCCGTTGCCGCCGGCGGACGAGACATTGCCGGTGACGTTCAGGGTCACCGCGCCGCCGGTACCGTTCGCGATCAGGCGGATTCCGTCGGCTCCGGCGCCGAGCGCCTTGGCCGAGCCGACATTGGCGGCGATCGCGCCGTTGGTCGCCTGGGCGAAGATGGCGTCGGCGCGGTGGGTGGTCGTGCCGTCGCTGGTCGCCGTCCCGGTCGAGGAGGCGGAGCCGATGTCGAGGGTCACTCCGGTCCCCCCGGTCGCCATCACGCCCGCGCCGCCGTCGCCGGCCCCGCTCGCGACGGTCGCGGTGATGCTCGCCTTGCCTCCGGCGCTCGCGAAGACCGCGACCCCGTGAGCCGCGGTGGCGGTGCCGCTGGTGATCGTGACGTTGCCCTTCGCGGCGTCGCCCTCGATCGCATAGGAATCCTGCCCGGTGGCGCTGGTGTTCGTCGCGCCGATCGTCGTGTCGGAATTGCGGCTGTTGCCGTAGACCGAGGAGACCTGGATGCCGCTGGTCGAGGCGGTTCCGCTGGTGATGTTCACCGCTCCGCCGCCGACCGCGCCGACGGCATTGGCATAGTCGCCGTTGGTCGAGGCATTCTGGCTGACGATGGTCACCGCGCCGTTGCCGGTCGAGAGCCCGAAGACCGCGTCGGACGGACCGGCGCCGTTCGCGTCGATCCCCGGCCCGGCCGTGGTCGTGGTGCCGGCGTTGATCGAGACCGCTCCGTCGGTCGTCTGGGCGAAGATGCCCGCCGCCGAAATCCCCGCGGTGGTCACGGTGCCGCTCTTGATGTCGACCGCGCCCATAGTGGTCCGGACCTTGATTCCGTTCGCGGCGGCGCCCTGGGTGGCGATGGAATCGCTGGCGAGGGTGATCGCGCCGGACGTTCCGCCGACGCTGATCCCGGTCGCTCCGGCGCCCTTGGTGACGATCGCGCCGCTGGCGATCGAGATGTTGCCGGTGAGGATGCTGGCATTTCCGCTTCCGGTCGGAGTGATCGGCGAAACCAAAATGCCGATCGCGTCCGTGCCCGAAGTCGCGATGCTGCCGCTGGTGACGTCGACCGAGCCCGCCGCCGGCTGGTTCGCCGCGGTCGGGGAGGGGCTGACGTAGATGCCGGTGGCCGTGTTGCCCGTCGTCGTCACCGACCCGCTCTTCACCACGTTGGCGCCGGTCGCGTTGCTGTAGATGCCGCGCGCATAGTCGCCGATCGTGGTGACGGCGCCGCTGGTGATCGCGCCGTTCGTGTCCGAATAGAGCTGGATCGCGTTCTGGCCGTAGCCCTGGGTCGACGCGAGCTCCGAATTGACCGTGGCGCCGCCGGCGCCGGACTGGACGAAGATCGCCGCGCCCTGATTGCCGTTTCCGGTCAGGGTCGCCGTCTTGCTGTTGACGACGACGGTCGCGCCCTGGCCGATGATCGCGTTCGGCTGCGACAGGCCGCTCGCGGTCGCGAAGTTGCTATTGATCGTGGTGACTCCGCCCGAAAAGGCGGTGAAGATTCCGCGCCGCCCGCCGGTGGTCGAATCGGCCGTGATGGTCACGTCACCGCCGCCGCTGCTTTGCCCGACGATCCCGGTGCTGGACGCGCCGATCGCGACGACGGTGCCGCTGGCGATGGTCAGCGGGCCGGCGGTGCGGACGTCGATCCCGTTGCCGCTTCCGGCGACCGAGACCGTTCCGCTGGTGACCGTCGCGGCGCTTCCGGCGCCGGCGGTGACGGTGATTCCGTTGCCGGTGGAGGCGGCGCCGGAGACGTTGACGGTGCCGCTGTTGACGACGATCGGGTTGGTCTGGTTCGACGAAGCCACCTGGATTCCGGTGGAGGCGCCGGCGCCCGTCGTGGTGATCGCGTTCGAGGTGACGTTCACGCCGTTCGAGCCGGCGATGACGATGCCGGCCGACCCGGTGCCGCCGGTGGTGATCGTGCCGCTGTTGGCGACACTCACCGCTCCGCCTCCGGCGAGCACGTTGATCCCCGCCGCGTTCGCGCCGCTCGTCTGAGTCCGGCCGATGGTGGCGACCGAGATCGGCGCGGACGCGACGTTGACGCTCGGATTGTAGGAGACGATCTCGCTTCCGGCCTCGACCCGGATGCCGTCGGCCTGAGCGCCGGACGTCGCGATGTCGTTGCTCGCGACGTCGATCGACCCGGAGGAGCTGACCGCGATGATGCCCGCCGAGTAACGGGGCTGGTTGCCGGCCATTCGGGTCGTCCCGACTGTCGTGATCTGGCCGGTGCTGGCGATCTTCACGGCGCCGGAATCGGATAGGCCGAAGATTCCGTAGGCGCCGTCGCCCGCGGTGGTGATCGATCCGCTGTTGACGGTCAGGGCGCCGGCGTTCGGCTGACCTGTGGTGGAGCTCACCGCCGTCTGCGCGGCGATACCGAAGCGGTTGCCCGGGCCCGTGGCGGTGATCGTGCCGCTGTTGACCGTTACGGTGAGTCCGCCGCCGCCGGTGATTCCGCCCGCCGTGGTATTCGAGACTCCGTTCAGGTTCACGATGCCGCTGTTCACGATCATCGTGCCGCGCTGGGTCGAGCCGGTCTCGAAGCCGTAATTGATTCCGTTGCCGCCGCTCGTCAGAGCGCCGCTGGTGACGTTCACATCGACTCCGAACGCGGCGATGCCGTCGACATTGCCGGTGGTCAGGAGGGTTCCGCTGTTGACGTTGACCGTCGCGCGCGGGCCGTAGGCGTTGATCCCGATGCCGTTGGTGGTCAGCGAATTGCTGGTCACGCTCACCACCCCGGCGCCGGTGCCGATCACCGAATCGCCGTTCGACGCGGCGCTGGTGGTCGCCACGATCGCGCGGTCGGTATTGGTCGAGACGAGGTTCCCGCTGACCACGGTCGCGCTGTCGAGGCCCTTGGCGTAGATGCCGCGGTTGACCGTCGTCAGGTCGGTGGAGTTGACGGTCGCGGTTCCGCCGCTGGAGATCGCGGTCAGGCCGGTCGCGCCGGCGCCGGTCACGTGGGCCGTCCCCGACGTCACCGTAAGATTGCCCCGAGTCCGCGCGTCGACGGCGCTTGCCGTGGTGTTGGCGGTGCCCACCTGGATGTTCGTCGTCCCGGCGACGTTGGTCGACACGTTGATCCCGAGGGCATTGGCGCCCGTCGTCGTCACGGAGCCCGCCTGGACGGACACCGCTCCGCCCGTGTTCGGGGTGAGGGAGATCGCGGCCTGTCCGTCGCCGGACGTGGTCGTGCTCGCCGCCTTGATCGACACGACGCTTCCCGCCGCGACGGTGATCCCCGAATTTGCCGAGTTGATCACGTTGCTCGTGATGTCGACGGCGCCCCCCGCCTGGCCCTGCTGGGCCTGCTGAAGGATCCCGTAGCCGCCGGACTGTATGGTGCCGGTGCTGTTGATCGTCGTCGTACCCGCGGTCGCGAAGGTGCCGATTCCCTGCCGGAAGCTCGCCGAGGGCGGCGCCGACAGATTGATGTCGCCGCTGGTGATGGTGATGTCGCCGGTCGCCCCTGCGGGGTTGGTTACCGAGATTCCGCTGCCGGTCCCGGCGACGTTGACCGTTCCGCTGGTGATCGTCGTCGCGCCGCCGTTGCTCGCCGTGGCGCTGATCCCGCTTCCGCTCGATCCGGCCCCGTTGACGCTGATGGTGCCGCTGTTGATGACGAGGGGATTGGACGCCGTCGCGCTCGATCCGACCTGGATGCCGGTGGAGACTCCGCCGCCCGCCGTCACGATCGCGTTCGAGGTGATCGTCGCGCCGTTCGAATTGAAGACGAGGATCCCCAGCCCGCTGGTGCCGCTCGTCGAGATCGTGCCGCTGTTGTTGATCGTCAGCCCGCCGGTTCCGCCGTTGTAGCGGATGCCGCTGCTGTTGGCGCCGGACGTCTGGAGCAGGCCGGCGCTGTTGACCGTGACCGGGCCGGCGATGACGCCCGAGCCGATCTGGGCGAGGTAGATGCCGTTCGCGTTCGGCCCAGTCGTCGTGATCGCGCCCGAATTGATCGTCGTGCCGCCGGCTCCGTTCGGAGTCGCGTAGATGCCGTGGGCGCCGTTGCCGGCCGTGGTGATCGATCCGCTGGTCACCGTCGCCGAAGTGTAGGCGAAACCGTTGGGGCCGCCGTTGAAGCCGCCGCCGCCGCCATTGCCGCCGAGGACGAGTCCGCGGGCGCCGCCGGTGCCCTCGGTGACGATCGAGGTGGAGCGGACGACGACGTCGGTGCCGCTCTGGATGCTCAAGCCGTCGGAATTCTGGGTCGTGCGGATCGCTCCGCTGGTCACGTCCACCGCGCCTTCGGAAAAGACCTGCAGAGCCGACTGGTTCTGGCCGAACGCATTGGTCGTCGCCGCGTTGATCAGCACGCCGCCCGCGCTCGCATTGGCGAAGATGGCGGTGCCCTGCACTCCCCCCGTATTGGTGTTGCTTGCGGTTCCGCTGTCGATCACCACGCGGTAGCCCTGGCCGACGATCGCGTTGACCAGCCCGGTGCCGTTCGCGCTCGCATTGGCGCTGGTGATCGTCGTCGTTCCGGTCGAGCCGAAGGTGCCGCCGTTGCCGGTGACGATGATCCCGTATTGCTGGCCGTTCGAGACATTGGAGTTGATGATCACGTCGCCGCCGCCCGACCGAGCGACGATTCCGCGGTCGGTGTTGGCGCCGCTGGCGTTGATCGTGCCCTTGTTTTCGATCGTGATCGTGCCGGTGGTCGCCCGGACGTCGATTCCGGTGTTCGGGCCCGTCCCGTTGGCGGTCACGTCCCCGCTCCTGACGACGACGTTGCCGGGTCCGGTGTTGCTGACGCCGATCCCGACGCCGGCGGCGGTGCCGTTGTTGGTCGAGGTGATCGTCGTCGCCGTCGTGTCGATCGTGGCGGTGTCGCTGGTCACCGTGACGTCGACGGCGCGCGGACCGCCGCTGATCGGAGTCGTCTGGGTAAGGGTGTAGGGTCCGGGGCCGTTGTAGGTGACGTTCTGCGCGCGGGCCGCTCCGGAAATGCCAAGGGTGCACCCCAGGGCCGTGCTGATCATGAACATGCAGCGGGCCGCGCGCGCGGAAATCCGCGCACCAACGATAGCATCAGACATTCAATTCCCCTCCAGAGCGCGCGCCTGCGGGTCGCCGCCCCGATGGGCGCCGACTGCTGCCGCGGCCGTCGCGATAAGCCAGCCGGGCGATCCGCGCGAATGTAATTCCTTACAAAAGAAAAACTTGCCTGCCGACATTCGCATCTGCGACTAGCCGCGTCCCATCGCGGGACTCGCACGGAGGAACGGCGTCTGACTATCTCGAAGCGAAGCGACGAAGCGCCGGCGCGATGATCGAGAGCGGCAGCCTCACTCCGGGCATATCGGCGAGCGACTTCGCTCTGCCTCCCGGCACGGCGCTTCGCTACGAGCGTCCGGCCGCCGCCCTGCGCGATTACCTGACGAGCTACGCGGTGCTGGATTCGGTGGTCGAGGACCGATGGCAGGGGACCGAGTGGATGCTTCCGGGCTGGGCGCAGATCTGGATCGTGATGACGCCCCAACCGATCCGGGTGAGGATCGGCAACCGCGCCTACGAGCCGCTTCCGACGGCGCTCCTCTACGGCGTGACGAGCCGCGCCATGCCGGTGAGCGCGCGGGGCGGAGTGACGATCGGCATCGACGTCAGCCCGCTCGGATGGGCGAGGCTCTTCTCTTCCTCCGCCGAGACTCTCCGCGACCGGCTCGTTCCGCTAGCGACCGTCCTTCCCGTCGACCTGGTGGGCGCGCTTTCCTCCGCCGTGGCGAAATCCGACCAGTCGCTTCAGGTGAAAGGGGTGCTGGACGAAATATTCATTCGACATCTGGCCAGGCCGAATTCCGACGAGCCCAAGATCCGGCGCCTGTGGCGGGCGATTGCGCAGGATGACGTGGCCGATCTCACCGCCGCGGCCGAGATGCATGGCATAAACCCTCGAACCGCCAGCCGCCTGTCGAAGCAATATTTCGGCTTCCCGCCGAAACTGCTGCTCATGCGGTCCCGGTTCATTCGAGCGCTCCTCCCGCTGCTCGACGGCGGCCCCGGTGCGGACCATGGAGCGACTCCCGAGGGTTATCACGACCGCTCTCATTTCTTGCGAGACTCAAGACGCTTCCTGGGAATGACGCCGCGTCAGTTCGTCGCTCACCCTTCCCCCTACGCGGCGGCCGCCCGACGCGCTCGCAAGCTTGTCGTCGGCACGCCGATCTCGTCGCTGGACCGGCCCGATTAGGCCCGGGCCGGAGGGCCGTCAGGGCGGCGTGGAAGGTGGTGAGCCCTGCTGGATTCGAACCAGCGACCTACTGATTAAAAGTCAGTTGCTCTACCGACTGAGCTAAGGGCCCGCGCCTTTCGCCCCTAGGGGTGGGAGCCGCGCGGGTCAACGGCCCGGGGGCGGCGCAGGCGGTGGAGGAGCTGGCGCGCGGTCGCGCCGGAGATCGGGTCCTTCCACTGCGCCGCGATCTCGGCGAGCGGCTCGAGAACGAAGGCGCGGCGGCGGAATTCGGGATGGGGGACGGTCAGCGCGCCGTCCGCCCAGCTTCCTCCCGACCACAGGATGATGTCGAGATCGAGGACCCGGGCGCCCCAGCGGCGGCCGGAGCGGCGGCCGAAGCGCCTCTCCAGCGCCTTCAGCGCCGCCAGCAATTGCGGCGGGTCGAGGTCCGAATGCAATATCGCGGCGGCATTGGCGAAGCCGCGTCCGGCAGGTCCGACGGCCCGCGTGGAGCGGATCGCCGAGAGGGTCTCGACGCCCAGCGCCTCCGCCGCCAAGCGCACCGTCGCCGCCGGCGAGCCATGGCGGCTGCGCCGGTTCGATCCGAAGGCGATCGCGTAGCTTGTCACGGCCATCGCGGCCGCCCTAGACGCTCGCCATGGTCCCCGCCACATCTCCCGTTCCCGATCTCGAGGCGCCCCGCGACTGCCCGCTCTGCCCGCGCCTGGTGGCCTTTCGCGCGGCGCTCCGCGAGGCGCATCCCGGCTGGTGGAACGCGCCGGTTCCGCATTTCGGCGATTCCGAGGCCTGGCTCGTCGTCTGCGGCCTCGCGCCTGGAAAACAGGGCGCGAACCGGACGGGACGGCCGTTCACCGGCGATTATGCGGGCCTCCTGCTCTATGAGACCCTGCTCAAGTTCGGCCTCGCGCAAGGGCGGTTCGAGGAACGGCCGGACGACGGCCTGCGCCTTCGCGGGGTGGCCATCCTCAACAGCGTCAAATGCGTTCCGCCGTGGAACAAGCCCGTTCCTGAAGAGATCGCGACCTGCACGAAGGCCTATTTCCAGCCCGCCCTGGCCGCCCTGGGCGGGGCGCGGGTCATGGTCGCGCTGGGCAAGATCGCCCACGATGCCGCCGTGCGCTCGGCCGGAGGTCGGCTCGCCGCCTTTCCGTTCGGCCATCTCGCCGAGCACCGGCTGCCGGACGGCCGGATCCTGATCGATAGCTACCATTGCTCGCGCTACAACCAGAACACGAACCGCCTGACCCGCGACATGTTCGAACGGGTGTTCGAGCGGGCGCTCGAGGTGAAGCGGGCGGCCTTCGAGACCTAGACGTCTTCCGCCAGCCTGCCATACAGGTCCGGACGGCGGTCGCGGAAGAAGCCGAAGGCGGCCCGGTGGGCGCGGGCCTGCTTCAGGTCCAGCTCGGCGACGATGACGCCCGTCTCTTCCGATCCGAATTCGGCGAGTATGTCGCCGCGCTCGTCGCAGATGAAGCTGTTGCCGTAGAAGCGCTGGCCGTGCTCGGTCCCGATCCGGTTGGCCGCGACGACGGGCACGACGTTGGAGACGGCGTGGCCGATCATCGCCCGGCGCCAGAGGCGGCTGGTGTCGAGGTCCGGGTCGTGCGGCTCGGTCCCGATCGCGGTCGGGAAGAGGAGGATCTCGGCGCCCATCAGCATCAGAGTCCGAGCCGTCTCCGGATACCATTGATCCCAGCACACGCCGGCGCCGATCGTCCCGAACGGCGATTTCCAGACCTTGAAGCCGGTATTGCCCGGGCGAAAGTAGAATTTCTCGGAATAGCCCGGGCCGTCGGGGATATGGCTCTTGCGGTAGACGCCCATCACCTCCCCGGCGGGGTCGATCATCGCCAGGCTGTTGTAATGGTGATGCCCCTCCGCCTCGAAAAAGCTGGTCGGGATGTAGACTTCGAGCTCGGCGGCGAGCCTCTGCATGGCGAGGACCGCCGGATGCTCGCCGGTGGGAAGGGCGCGGGCGAAGTGGCCCTCGTCCTGAGTTCGGCAGAAATAATGCCCTTCGAACAATTCGGGCGGAAGGATCAGCTTCGCGCCCTTCGCGGCGGCCTCGCGGACCAGCTCGGCGACGGCGGCGATATTGTCCTCGATGCAGTCCGTGAAGGCGAGCTGCAGGGCGGCGACCTTCAATTCGCTCATTTCGGCACCTGCTGGCTGATGCAGTGGAAGCTTCCGCCGCCGGTAAGGATATGGTCGGCGCGGATCCCGACGGCCCGGCGGCCGGGAAACAGCGCTCCGATCGCCTCGACGGCGGCCGCGTCGTTCGCCGCGCCGTAGAGGGGCACGACGACCGCGGCATTGCCGATGTAGAAGTTCATGTAGGAGGCGGGGACGACCTCGCCGTCGCGGAGCACCCGGCCGGGGGAGGGGAGGGGGACGATCTCGAGCCCGGCGGCTTCGGCGCGCGTCCAGGCGTCCCGGTAGACGGCGGCGTTCGGATCGTCGTCGCCGTCCGCCTCCGGGATGGCGATCCGGCCCTCCCCGACGAAGCGGGCGAGATTGTCGACATGGCCGTCGGTATGGTCGTTGAGAAGGCCGTCGCCCAGCCAGACGATCCGGTCGAGGCCGAGGTCCGAGCCGAGCCGGCCCTCCACGTCTTCTCGGGAGAAGCCGGGGTTGCGATTGGGATTGAGGAGGCATTGCTCGGTGGTGACGGCGACTCCGGTGCCGTCGGAGTCGATCGCTCCGCCCTCGAGGATCCAGTCGCAGCGCGCGGCCTCCAGGCCGGCGGTGGAGGCGAGTCGAAGCCCTACCGTGTCGTCCCCCTCCAATTCATATTTGCCGCCCCAGCCGTTGAACCGGAAGCTCCGGGCGACCCGCTCCGCCCCGGTGCCGAGCAGGATCGGGCCGGTGTCGCGAAGCCAGATGTCGCCGAACGGCTCCTGGACGACGGCGGCGAAGGGCGCGAGCGCGGCGGCGGCGCGCGCCGACGCGGGATCGGCGGCGACGAGGCGCACCTCCTCCCCCGCGCCGTCCGCCCAGACGGCCCGGGCGAAGGCCGCAACTTCCTCGCGCGCCCCGGCGAGGTCGTCGAGCCACAGGTCGGAGTGGCTTGGAAAGCCGATCCATACCCATTCGTGCGGAGCCCACTCGGCGCGCTGGCGGGCGGGCGCGGGCGCTTCGCCGGGGTCGCGGCGACCGGAGGAAAGGGGGGAGGCGGTCATCTCGAGCGCCTTCGCAAATAGGCCGTTGTCACGCAAGCCGACGGCTTGCCGAAGCCGTCCGGACGTGCTTCAACGAAAACAGGGTAAGGGGGTCATAAATGTTCAAAACCTTGGTATTCTCGCTCGCCGCCGCGACTTCGCTGACCGCTCTCTCGAGCGCTGCCGGCGCCGAGCCGCTGGCCGCCGCCGCGGCCATGTTCGGAACGCGCGAGAGCATCAGCTCGATGGATATGTCGCCCGACGGGAAGATGGTGGCCTATGTCAGCCCCGGCCCGGGAGCGACATCGGCGGTCAACGTCGCCGAGATCGCCGGAGGCACCGAAAAGCCGATCGTCAGCAGCTCCGGCAATCCGGAAAGCCTAAGCTGGTGCAACTTCGTGAGCGACGTCCGGCTCATCTGCCGGATCCGCGGAGTCGTGCAGATGGAGGGCACTCCGATCGGCTTCTCGCGCCTTGTCGCCGTGGGCTCGGACGGCAGCAACCCCAAGCCGCTCGGCCAAAAAAGCTCCTTCTACGACGCCGCGATCAGGCAGTTCGACGGCGCGGTCCTCGACTGGCTTCCCGGCGACGGGAAGCATGTGCTGATGAGCCGGGTCTATGTGCCGGAAGAGCGTGCGGCGACCCGGATGAACCGTGTCGCCGACGGCCTGGGAGTGGACCGGATCGACGTCGACACCGCGCAGGTCTCGGTCGTGGAGGGCGCGGATCGCCTTGCCAGCGCTTTCATGTCGGACGGGCGCGGCCAGGTGCGGATCCGTCAAAACTACCGCACTCAGACCGCCGGAGAACAGCTCTCCTCCCGAACCGATTTTTATTATCGCCCGACGGGGTCGAAGGAGTGGAAGCAGCTCGGCAGTTACGACGGCCTCACGCGCGAGGGCCTCGTGCCGCTCGCCATCGATGCGGGGATCGATTCGGTCTACGTCCTCAAGAAGCTCGAGGGCCGAATGGCGCTCTACCGGATCAAGCTGGACGGCTCGATGGCGACGGAGCTCGCTTATTCGAATCCGAAGGTGGACGTCGACGACGTGGTGCGGGTCGGCCGGGGCCAGAAGGTCATCGGCGTGACCTTCGCCGAGGACGTCCGCCAAGTCATCTACTTCGACAGGGAATATGCCGCGCTCGCCGGCTCGCTGGGCAAGGCGATGCCGAACCTGCCGCTCATCCAGTTCGCCGGCGCCAGCGCCGACGGGAGCAAGCTGCTCATCTTCGCGGGCAGCGATTCCGATCCCGGCCGCTATTATTCGTACGACAGGAAGGCACGGCAGCTAAGCGAGATCATCCTCGTCCGACCGCAGCTCGAGAACGTCGCTCTGGCGAAGGTCAAGCCGGTCTCCTACCCGGCCTCCGACGGGACCATGATCCCCGGCTACCTCACCCTGCCGCCCGGCAAGGCGGCCAAGGATCTGCCCGCCATCGTTCTTCCGCACGGGGGGCCGAGCTCGCGCGACGAGTGGGGCTTCGACTGGCTCGCCCAGTTCCTCGCCAACCAGGGTTACGCGGTGCTCCAGCCCAATTATCGCGGCTCCGAAGGCTTTGGCGACAAATGGCTTGAGCAGAACGGCTTCAGAAGCTGGAAGACCTCGATCGGCGACGTGACCGCCGGCGCCAAGTGGCTCGTCGCGCAGGGCGTCGCGAACCCGAAGAAGCTGGCGATCGTCGGCTGGTCCTACGGCGGCTATGCCGCGCTTCAGTCGGCGGTGACCGAGCCGGATCTCTATCGGGCCGTCGTCGCCATCGCGCCGGTGACCGATCTCGGCATGCTCAAGGACGATTCCCGCGATTTCAGCAACGCGCGGATCGAGGCACAATTCATCGGCACGGGCCCTCACATCGTCGAGGGTTCGCCGCTCCAGAATGTCGCCCGGATCAACGCGCCCGTCCTCATGTTCCACGGCGACCAGGACCTGAACGTCGCCGTTCGCCATTCCAAGGCGATGGATTCCAAGCTTCACGAGGCCGGCAAGAAGAGCGAGCTCGTCCTCTTCCCGGGCCTCGACCACCAGCTCGTCGACTCGGCGGCGCGGACGAAGATGCTCCAGAGGATCGGGGAGTTCCTGGCCTCGGCGACCCAGTGATCGAGCGCTGAACGCCAGCCATGAAAAAGGGCGGCTCCGCGAGGAGCCGCCCGTCTTTCTCCGCCCATGGGCGGCCAGGTCAGCGCGAGTAGAACTCGACGACCAGGTTCGGCTCCATTCGGACCGGATAAGGCACTTCGTCGAGCGTCGGGACTCGGGTGAAGGTCACCTTGGCGGTGCCGTCGGGCGCGACGTAATCCGGGATCTCGCGCTCGGAGAGGCCCTGCGCCTCCATCACCAGCGCCATTTCCTGCGCCTTGGAGCCGAGCGTGACCTCGTCGCCGACGTTCACCCGGCGGGACGCGATGTTGCACTTGACGCCGTTGACGCGGATGTGGCCGTGGCTGACCATCTGGCGCGCGGCCCAGATGGTCGGAGCGAACTTGGCGCGGTAGACGACCATGTCGAGCCGGCGCTCGAGCAGGCCGATGAGGTTCTGCGAGGTATCGCCCTTCATCCGGTCGGCCTCGGTGAACGTGCGCTTGAACTGCTTCTCCGTGACGTCGCCGTAATAGCCCTTTAGCTTCTGCTTGGCGCGAAGCTGGATTCCGAAGTCGGACATCTTGCCCTTGCGGCGCTGTCCGTGCTGGCCGGGGCCGTATTCGCGCTTGTTGACCGGGCTCTTGGGCCGTCCGAAGACGTTCTCGCCCATCCGGCGGTCGAGTTTGTACTTGGCGCTGCTGCGCTTGCTCATGTCGGGTCCAATCTGCTTGGTTTCATGTTTCCCGGGACCGCACCGCCTTGCCATAGTACAAGACGCGGCTACCGCTTCACCGGGGTGCGGAGCCAATTGCGAAGGCGGCGACATGGCCGCTGGTAGGCGCAAAGTCAACCTCGACAGGGGGAAACCGGCCGCTAAACAGGCGCTCATGAACGAGCGAGTGAAGCCGGCGGACTGCCGGACCATGGCCGAGGTCCGCCAGGGCGTCGACCGGCTGGACGAGGAGATCGTCGCGCGGATCGGAGAGCGGTTCCGCTACATGGACGCCGCGGCCCGGATCAAGCCCGACCGCGCGGCGGTGCGCGACGAAGCGCGAAAGGCCCAGGTGCTCGCCAACGTCGCTCGCCACGCGGAGGCTAACGCCGTTCCCGCGGCGGACGTGCTGGAATTGTACGAGCGGCTGATCGAGGCCTCGATCGCCTACGAGTTCGTCCGCTTCGACGATACCCGAGGCGCCTAGCCCCGGTCTTCGCCGCGTCGCCGCGCCGGGTTGATCAGCGCCCGCACGATGCCGCGCATCGCCTGCACCTCCCGGTTCGACCAGCCCGCCTTGGTGAGGAGGGTCCGGATCGTGTTCTTCGTCGCGGGCGTCCGGTCCGGCGGCCAATAATAGCCTTTCGCCTCCAGCGCCTCGTCAAGCTGGACGATCAGGCCCTCCAGCTGCCCCTGGGTGGCCCGGGGCTCTTCCGGATCGCCCTCGGTCGGGACCATCAGCGCCTCGTGCTTCGACCATTCATAGGCGACGAGGATCACCGCCTGGGCAAGGTTCAAGGAGCGGAATTCGGGGTTGATCGGAACCGTGAGGATCTTGCCGGCAATCGCGACCTCGTCGGTCTCCAGCCCGGAGCGTTCCGCTCCGAACAGGATGGCGCAGGGCTCCGGCGAGGTGCGTATCTCGCGCGCCGCTTCCTCCGGAGTCACCACCGGCAGGACGAGGCCGCGCTTGCGAACCGTGGTCGCATAGACGTGCGGACAATCCGCCACGGCCTCGGCGACGGTGTCGAACACACGCGCGCGCTCCAGAACGACATCGGCTCCCGAGGCGGCTGGACCGGCCGAGGGGTTCGGCCAGCCGTCCCTCGGGGCGACGAGGCGCAGGTCGGCGAGCCCGAAGTTGAGCATCGCCCGCGCCGCCTTGCCGATATTCTCGCCGAGCTGGGGGCGAACCAGGACGATCGCCGGGGCAGGGGGAGTCACTCGGCGCCGGCCTCGCCCACCGAACCCGCGAATTCCTCGAAGTCGCGCGCTTCCCGGAAGTCCTTGTAGACGCTGGCGAAGCGGATGTAGGCGACGGGGTCGAGCGCCTTCAGGCCCTCCATCACCATCTGGCCGATGCGGTCAGAGGGGATTTCCGTCTCGCCCAGGGTCTCGACCTGACGCTGGATCGACGAGACGAGGCGGTCGATCCGCTCGCCGGGGACCGGGCGCTTGCGGCAGGCGATGGCGATCGACCGCTCCAGCTTGCTACGGTCGAACGGCTCGCGCCGCTGGCCGGACTTGACGACGACGAGCTCGCGCAGCTGGACCCGCTCGAAGGTGGTGAAGCGGGCGCCGCAATCCTCGCACTGGCGGCGGCGGCGGATCGCGGCGCCGTCCTCCGCGGGGCGGCTGTCCTTGACCTGGCTGTTTTCGTGGGAGCAGAATGGGCAGCGCAATTAAAGGTCCCGATAGATTGGGAAGCGGGCGCAGAGCGCCTCGACCCGGCCGCGGACCGATTCCTCGATCTGGCCGTCCCCTTCGTCGCCGTTCTTGCGAAGCCCCTCGACCACCTCGGCGATCATCCCGCCGATCTCGCGGAACTCGGCCGGGCCGAAGCCGCGGGTGGTTCCCGCCGGCGTGCCGAGCCGGATTCCCGAGGTGACGAACGGCTTTTCCGGATCGAACGGGATGCCGTTCTTGTTGCAGGTGATGGCGGCGCGATCGAGCGCCTTCTCGGCATGCTTGCCCTTGGCCTGTTTCGGACGGAGGTCGACGAGGAGGAGGTGGTTGTCGGTGCCGCCCGAGACGATGTCGAGACCGTCGGCCTTCAGCGCCTCGGCCAGCGCTCGGGCATTGTCGACCACGCCCCGCGCATAATCCTTGAACTCGGGCCGAAGCGCCTCGGCGAAGGCGACCGCCTTGGCGGCGATGACGTGCATCAGCGGGCCGCCCTGGAGGCCGGGGAAGACGGCGCTGTTCATCTTCTTGGCGATGGCTTCGTCGTTGCTGAGGATGAGCCCTCCGCGCGGGCCGCGGAGCGACTTGTGGGTGGTCGAGGTGACGACATGGGCATGAGGCACCGGATTGGGGTGCGCTCCGCCGGCGACGAGCCCGGCGAAATGGGCCATGTCGACCATCAGATAGGCGCCGACCTCATCGGCGATTCGGCGGAAGGCGGCGAAGTCCCAGGTGCGCGAATAGGCCGTGCCGCCCGCGATGATCAGCTTGGGCCGGTGCTCGCGGGCGACCCGCGCGACCTCGTCCAAGTCGATCAGCTGGTCGTCGCGGCGCACTCCGTAGGCGACCGGGTTGAACCACTTGCCGGACATGTTGACCGGGGAGCCGTGGGTCAGGTGGCCGCCGGCGTTGAGGTCGAGGCCCATGAAGGTGTCGCCCGGCTGGAGCAGGGCCAGGAACACCGCCTGGTTCATCTGGCTTCCGCTGTTGGGCTGGACGTTGGCGAAAGCGGCTCCGAACAGCTGCTTGGCCCGCTCGATGGCGAGGGTCTCGACGATGTCGACATATTCGCAGCCGCCGTAATAGCGCCGGCCCGGATAGCCTTCGGCATATTTGTTGGTGAGGATCGAGCCCTGCGCCTCGAGCACGGCGCGCGAGACGATGTTCTCGGACGCGATCAGCTCGATCTTGTCGCGCTGGCGGCCGAGCTCGAGGCCGATCGCATCGGCGATCTCGGGATCGGCCTCCGCGAGCCGTTCGGTGAAGAAGCCGGGCGATTTCATGGCCGGGAAATCGAAGGCGGGCCGGGTGCTCATGCGGGCTCCTGCGGAGGAAGGGAGGCGAAAGGCGGGCTGGAAAGCTTGTCGACCCGGCGCTGGTGGCGCCCGCCGGCGAAGGGCGTGGCGAGGAACTGCTCGACGCAGTCGCGGGCCGTCTCGATGCCGATCAGCCGGGCGCCCAAGGCGAGGACGTTGCAATCGTTATGCTCGCGCGCCAGCCGCGCCGACAGTCCGTCCGAGACGAGCGCGCAGCGGCAGGCCGGGTGGCGGTTGACGGCAATCGAGATCCCAATCCCGGAGCCGCACAGAGCGATCCCGAGCTTCGCCCGGCCGGACGCCATCGCCTCGGCCATGCGGTAGCCGTAATCGGGATAGTCGACGCTGTCGGTGGACGTCGTGCCGAGGTCGAGCACGTCATAGCCGCGCGTCCTCAGATGATCGGCGAGCATCGCCTTCATCTCGAACGCGGCATGATCGGAAACGATGGCGATGGGCTCGGCCAGGGTGAGACTCCGCTGCTGGGCTTGAGCCCCATCATCTAGGGGAGGGGGGTGGCGATTGCCACCCGTGATTGCGGGTAACAGGTTCAGGCGGCCAGGCGCATCTCCAGCCGGCTCCATATCTCCACCAGGGCGTCGGCGAGGTCGCGCATCATCGCTTCGGTGTGGGCCGGTCCGGGGGTGAAGCGGAGGCGCTCGGTGCCGCGGGGGACCGTGGGGTAGTTGATCGGCTGGACGTACATTCCATACTCGGCGAGCAGGATGTCGCTGATCTTCTTGGCGGTGACCGGGCAGCCGACCATCAGCGGGACGATGTGCGTGGTCGAAGGCATGACCGGCAGGTGCGCCTCGGCGAAGATCCGCTTCATCAGCGCGGCGTGCGCCTGCTGGGCGTCGCGCTCCGCCGAGGAAGCCTTGAGATGGCGGACGCTGGCCAGCGCCCCGGCGACCAGAACGGGCGACAGGGACGTGGTGAAGATGAAGCCGGGCGCGTAGCTCCTGACGACATCGACGATGTTGCGATCGGCGGCGATGTAGCCGCCCATGATCCCGAACGCCTTGCCGAGCGTTCCCTCGATCACCGTCACACGGCGGGCGACCTCGTCGCGCTCCGAGATCCCGCCGCCGCGCGGGCCGTACATTCCGACGGCATGGACCTCGTCGAGATAGGTGATCGCGCCATATTTGTCGGCTAGGTCGCAGATCGCCGCGATCGGAGCGACGTCGCCGTCCATCGAGTAGACGCTTTCGAAGGCGATCAGCTTGGGCGCGTCGGGATCGGCCTCGGCGAGAAGCGACTCGAGATGGTCGAGATCGTTGTGGCGGAAGACGCGCTTCTCGCAGCCCGAGCTTCGGATTCCGGCGATCATCGAGGCGTGATTGAGCTCGTCGGAGAAGATCAGGCAGCCCGGAAGCAGCTTGCCGAGGGTCGAGAGGGTCGCCTCGTTCGAGATGTAGCCGGAGGTGAAGAGGAGGGCGGCTTCCTTCCCGTGAAGGTCGGCCAGCTCAGCCTCGAGGGCGATATGGTAGTGGGTGTTGCCGCCGATGTTGCGGGTTCCGCCGGAGCCGGCGCCGACGTCGTGGAGCGCTTCCTCCATCGCCGCGATCACGTCCGGATGCTGGGCCATGGCGAGATAGTCGTTCGAGCACCAGACGGTGATCGGCTTGGGTCCATTGTGGCCGGCGAAGCAGCGCGCGTTGGGGAAGCTGCCCTTGTTGCGCAGGATGTCGATGAACACGCGGTAGCGGCCTTCGGCATGAAGCCGGTCGATCGCCTCCGCGAAGATGCGCTGATAATCCACGAGAAGCTCCCCGGTACCGCCCCCTCAATAATCCCGCGGGCGTCAAAAGGCTAGAGGCTAGAGGTAGTCGAGCCGGCCGATGCCGAAGGCGGCGAAGGTAACGCGAAGGGCGTCGAGGTCGGCGGTCCGGCCGGTGAAGAGGGCGCGGTGGACGGGGGGCTCGGCGGGCCAGGCGCGGTCGCGGGTCAGGAAGGCGGTGCGCCGGGCGATACCCTCCTTGCCGTCGACGAAGGCGACGGGGCGGGGCGCGGCGGCGGCGAGCTCGGCCTCGACGAGCGGGAAGTGGGTGCAGGCCAGCACGACCGTGTCGATCCGCTCGCCTCCGGGCTGGCCGAACAGGCCGCTCAGGATTCGCCGATATTCGCCCGCCTCCGCGTCGGATCCGCGCAGCTTGCGCTCCGCAAGCTCGACCAGCTCGGCCGAACCGTGGCGGAAGACGGTGCAATCGGCGGCGAATCGAGCGGCGAGCCGGTCGACATAGGGCTGCCGGACCGTCGCCTCGGTGCCGAGTACGCCGATCGATCGGGTCCTGGAGAGGGCCGCGGCGGGCTTGATCGCCGGGACCGTCCCGACGATCGGCAGGTCGAGCGCCGAGCGGACCGCGTCGAGCGCGATCGTCGAGGCGGTGTTGCAGGCGATGACGACGAGCTCGGGATCGAACCGTTCGGCGAGCCGCCCGAGCAAGGCGGGAATCCGCGCCTCGATCAGAGCCGGCGGCTTGGTGCCGTAGGGAAAGCCGGCGCTGTCGGCGACGTAGACGAGCGGGGCTCGCGGCAGCTCGCCGCGGATCGCCTGGAGGACGGAGAGCCCGCCAACGCCGGAGTCGAAGATCAGGATCGGGCGGACCGCGGACATGGCGGCGGTTTAGCGGCTGTGCCTCGGGGGGCAACTCCCCTCCCTGCACACAGGGAGGGGCCGGGGGGGTGCGTTTCCGAAAAAGGCCCGGTACTTCATTGACTGACCCACCCCCAACCCCTCCCTGCACGCAGGGAGGGGGGCATCGCCTCCCGCTTTTGCGGTAAAATCGTTGCGCGCGCCCCTCGCTTTGGTAAAGTCGTTGAGCCCACCAGGAGAGACCCAGTGACCGCCGAGATCGCCGCCCCGCCGCTCCTCTCGCTCCTGCTGGGCTATTTGCTCGGCTCGATCCCGTGGGGCGTGATCCTGACCCGGGCGAGCGGCGCGGGGGATTTGCGGACCATCGGCTCGGGCAATATCGGCGCGACCAACGTGCTTCGGACCGGCCGAAAGGGCCTCGCCGCGGCGACCCTCCTGCTCGACTTGCTGAAGGGCACCGCGGCGGTGCTGATCGCCGACCGGATGTTTCCCGGAACCGCGCAGATCGCCGCGATCGGCGCCCTCTTCGGCCATCTCTTCCCGGTCTGGCTCAAATTCGCCGGAGGCAAGGGCGTTGCGACCCTGTTCGGCCTCGTCACCGGCTTCGCCCTTGTGGGAGAGCTGTCCTGGGCCTGCCCGCTCGCTTATGCGCTCGTCTGGCTGGGGACCCTGGCGCTGACCCGTTACTCGTCGCTCGGCGGCCTCGCCGCCGCCGCGTCGGCGCCGGTCGCGGCCTTGCTCACCGGCCGTTTCGACCTCGCCTTGCTCTTCCTCGGCTTCGCCCTGCTGATCGCCTGGAAGCATCGCGGCAATATCGGCCGACTCGCCGCCCACACCGAACCGAAGGTGGGCGCCGCGAAGCATGGCTGAGGCGTCCGAGGACCAGATCGCCCGGCTTCGCCTGATCCGCTCGGAGAATATCGGCCCCGTCACCTACTTCCAGCTGCTCGCCCGCTTCGGCTCCCCCGGCGCCGCGCTGGCCGCCGTTCCCGATCTCGCGGCGCGGGGCGGCGGGCGCCCGCCGAGGCTCGCCAGCCGAGCCTCGGTGGAGCGCGAGATCGAGGCGGTGGCGAGGCTCGGCGCCCGCCACCTGTTCCTCGGCCAGGGGCTTTACCCGCCGCTCCTCGCGGAGCTGGAGACGGCGCCGCCGGCGTTGATCGCCAAGGGGCATCTCACCTTGCTGGACAAGCAGCCGGTGGCGGTGGTCGGCGCCCGAAACGCATCGGCGGCCGCCTGCCGCTTCGCTCGAAGCCTCGCCCGGAAGCTGGGCGAGGCGGGGGCCGTGGTCGTCTCCGGCCTCGCTCGCGGGATCGATTCGGCGGCGCATGACGGCGCGCTCGAAACGGGAACGGTCGGCGTGGTGGCCGGCGGAATCGACATCTTCTACCCGCCCGAGAACGAGGCTCGGCAACGCGCCTTGTTCGAGCGCGGCCTCGTCCTCGCCGAGCAGCCGCCGGGCACCGAGCCCCGCGCCCGCCACTTCCCCTGGCGCAACCGGATCATCGCCGGACTCGCCCACGGCACGGTGGTGGTCGAGGCGGCGCCTCGCTCGGGCTCGTTGATCACCGCCCGGCTCGCCGCCGAAATGGGCCGCGAGGTGATGGCGGTCCCCGGCTCCCCGCTCGATCCGCGCGCCCAGGGCTGCAACCAGCTGATCCGCGAGGGCGCCACCCTCGTCCAGGACGCCGACGACGTGATGGAGGCGGTGAGCCCGCTCCGGGTCCGCCCGTTCCGCCAGCCGGAGAGGGACTATGCCGGCGGCCCCTCCGGCGGCGAGGTAGGCGAGGCGATTCGGGCGAGAGTCACGGCCCTGCTAAACGCGACTCCGGTGCCGGTGGACGAGCTGGTCCGCCAAGCGGAGGCGAGTCCGGCGGAGGTGCAGATCGTGCTGTTGGAGCTCGAGCTGGCGGGAAGGCTGGAGCGGCATGCGGGCGGTCGCGTGAGCCTTGTCTGACCCCGTGCAAAATTCCCACGCCATCCACTTAGGCGTCACCCTCGATCTGGTTTCAGGGTCCGGGGCGGAGGCGCCTCGGATGGAGGGCTGGATTCGGAAACGAGTTCCGGGTGACGGGGTGGGAGAACAAGCGGGGTTCGTCCGCGGCGGCCGCAGCTGCCGATGCCTTAGCAAGGGCGTGGCAAATGCATCCGGACCGACGCCACCTCGCCGCCAGCCGCGAGGCAGGGGCGCAGGGTTCGGCCCGTTTCGACGAAGCCGAGCTTTCGGAGCACCTGGCCGGACACGGGATTGTCGTCGAAATAGCCCGAGGTGATGACGGGAAGGCCGAGCGTTTCGAAGCCGAAGGACAGCACGGCTTTCGCCGCTTCGGTCGTGATCCCGTTCCCCCAATGGGCGGGTGAAAGCCAGTAGCCGAGCTCGGCCGTGTGGGCGCCTTCCTCGGGGGTCAGTCCGATCGTGCCCACGAGCCCGTCGGAGCCCTGGAGGGTTATCGCCCAGACCCATTCGGCGGGCACGACATGCTCGAGGAAGAAGCGCGCGTCGGCCGCGTCATACGGGTGGGGGACCCGGGCCAGGCGGCGGGCGACGTCCCAGTCCCCGACGACGCTCACGATCGCGTCGATGTCGCGGTCGTCGGGGCGCCGCAACAATAGGCGCTCGGTCCACAGATCGGGACGCTCGCCGAGGGAGGGACTGCTCTCCATCGCGGGAGATTAGCCGGTGGTGAGGCGAAGGAACAGCCGCTGCCGGAGCTGCTCACGCCTCCCGCGAGCGGACGAGCGGATGCCGAAACGAGTTCAGCATGGCGTGGGTCGAGGAAGAGGCGGATGCTTTTCAGCGATCCCGGAGTCCGCTCGCTCCGCGCCCCCGCCTGCGAATGCAGGCGGGGGCGGGACGAGTACCGAGGTCAGATCGCCGGGCCGCCGGCGCTGGAGGCGCCGGTGTCGCGGTCCAGGCCGACCGACTCCTGATAGGCCGAGGCGGTAGCGGAATCGCCGCCGTCGTTCTGCATGCTGTGCTTGAGGGCGCTCGCCCGGTCGTGGCCCTTGCGGATCGACTCGAAGCATTGGGTGAGGAGCGCGCGGCTCTCGGCCCCGAGCGAATCGTCGTTCATCGCGGTTTCGTACTTGGCCTTTATGTAGTCCTCGCCGCGCTCGACCTCGTTGACGACCGCCTTGGTCCCGCCGCCGATCGCTTGCCGAAGGTCCTCGAAGCGGCGGTGGAGGTCGGCCTTGAGCGAGCCGTCGTCGTTGGGAGTGCCGCCGAGCGCGCTGACCTGGGACTGGAGTCGCGAGACGACCTCGCGCCGCTCGCGGGCGAAGTCCTGGAACATCGAGCGAAGCGACGAATCCTCGACGTTCTCGGCGGAACGCTCGAAGCCGTTGGCGCTGTCGATGGTGGTGGTGACGAGGCTGTTGAGGATGTCGATGTCGTGATTGTCGGCGTCGGCCATGAGTGTCTCCGGGATTGAGGTGTCCCCCGCAAAACCGCGGGGCGCGCCGGGCGTTCCCTACCTGCTTTGTACCGCATCCCCATTTCGAGGCGTTCCGCTTGCTCCGCGGGGCGATCGCTCTACTCTGGGCCGATGGAGCGGCGGGGCCACATTCGAAGGAGCATTCTGCTCCTCGCGGAGACGCTCGGGATATTCCTTTTGCTGGAATCGGCCGCCGTCGTGGCGGCGACGTCGTTGCCCTCGCCCTGGAGGTGGCCGGCGGTGGCGGTCGTCGCGCTCCCCCTCGGCCTGTGGCTGGACCGGATGTACACCGTCGCCCACGAGGCTGTTCACCGGAAGCTGTTCCCGGCTTCGCTTCGGCTGAACGATCTTGCCGGAGCGGCTCTGATGCTTCCGCTGATCGCGCCGTTCACGATCTACCGAAAGATACACGGCTTCCACCACGGCGCGAACCGGCGCGACCCGCGGAGCGCGGCGCTGGATCATTTCCAGGTCGGCGCCTCGGCTCCGGCTTTGGCGCGCGCGCGCTTCAAGGCGGTGTGGATCTTCTACGTCTTCTGCGGCGGTTTCTTCCTTCACAGCCTGGCGACGATCCTCATCTTCCTGTTCGTCCCGTCCCGCCGGGCCGAGAAGATCTCGCCGGTGTTCCGGGCGTGGCACCGGCGGCTGCGGGTCCGCGCCGCGCTCGAATTCGGGCTTGGCGCCGGCCTCCATTGCGCCGTCGCGCTCCTGCTCGGCAAGGCGATGTATCTCGCTCTGCTCGGCCTGCCGACGATCGTCTTCGCCTGGATCTGGTCGATGTTGCTGTACATCTACCATTACCGGACCAGCGTCGGGCCCGACGTGGCGCACAACGTCCGCTCCCTGCCGCGCCAGCCTTTCTTCTCGTGGCTGCTGCTCAACTTCAACGAGCATGCCACCCACCACCGCGATCCAACCATCCCCTGGTACGCGCTTCCCGAGCGGCGCTACCGGCTGCCCGAGAGCCATTCCGGCAATGACGACGTCGACACCCTTGCCGCCGCCATTTGGCAGCAGAGGCGCGGTCCGGTGCTGTGGTCGCCGGAATGAGGGCACATGTCAGGCGGGCGCAGCCGCGGGACGTGGACTCGATGATCGCGGTGAAGGAGGCGCTTGCCCTGGATCCGGAACGCCCCTCCCGGCGAGGCGGCTTCCTGCTGGGTTGCGCGCGCGAGCGCTACCTCGCGCTGATCGAGACGAGCGAGGTTCTGCTGGTCGAGGCCGAGGACCGCGTCGGCGGCTTCGCGGTCGCCCTTCCGGACCCGGTGCTCCGGGCGAGCGACCTGTGGCGGCGGCGCGACCTGATAAGCTGGAACCGCCGCAATTCCGAGCCGCCCGAGGGCGAGCCGCTCGCCTATTTCGACCAGCTGGCGATCCGCCCGGGCTGGCCGCGCCTCCACGGCCTGGTGCTCGCTCTGGCGGCGGCGCGCGCTCTGGCCGAGGCGGGGCATGTCCATCTCTACGCCACCATCCTCCACGAACCGGTCCGCAACGAGGCCGCGCTTCCGCTGCTTAGGGGAATCGGTGCGGAACCGGCGGGATTGGTGGAGGAGGTTTACGAAGGCGTGGGCCGGGTCGTCTCCGAGCTTCACCATGTCCATATTCAGGAGGGGCTGGCGGGCATATCGTCGATCCCCGCCGGAGCGCGCCTGTTCGCGAGCGCGGCGCGAATGGCGGCCGATGTCCGACGGGTGGAGGAGCTTCCATTCGGGACGTCCGGCGAAGGATCCGCCCCATGAGTGGTCCCGGACGCGCCTTGCCCGCCCCTTGCCAGGGCCGCTCGACTAGGCGTGGGTCTCGTCCTGGCCGCCGGAGCCGGGCGCGCCCGCCCCGGCCCTGGTCTTGCCAACGTCCCGCTTGAGGTCTTCCAGGCTAAGGGCGAGCGTGGCGCTCCAATCCCCTTGCATCGCCTTGTTGAGGGCCGACCATTTCGTTGAAATGGCGCGGATCGCCTCGGCGGTCGGCGGGTTTGGAAGCTCGAATTGAAGCGCGTTGTTCAGGGCGAGCAGCTCGTCCTTCTTCCTATAATACCAATTCGCCTTTTCCTGCAGCTTGAGAGCCCCGATCAGGACGGTCGCGGCGGCGGGGACGAGGGCGCAGATCCCGACCAGGGTCTTGTCCGCCTCGGCGAAGGCAAGGATGCCGGCAATGAAACTTGATACGGCGGCGGCCAGTCCCAGCCCGACGGTCGCGTAATAATGTCGCTGACCGCCGCCTCCATGGACCTTGATCGCCGCTTCCAGGTCAGACGCCATGCGGCGTCTGCGCGCCTCGATCTCATCGTCCGCCATCAACGGTCCCTCCTCGCTGCTCGGCAGGGGAGGAACTTGAGCCGAAACGAGGTACAAGGCAATCGCGACCCAAGCAGGCGTCCGCCCTTCGCGACTCCGACGATGCCATCGCGCTTGACGCGGCTCGGCAGCGGTCCCCACCCTATACGCGTACGCGTGAAGGATTTTTGTCGCCCATGAAGCTTGTCGTCGTCGAGTCGCCCGCCAAGGCGAAAACCATCGAGAAATATCTCGGCCGCGATTATCGCGTCCTCGCCTCCTACGGCCATGTCCGCGACCTTCCGGCCAAGGACGGGTCGGTCGATCCCGACGCCGATTTCGCGATGGAGTGGGAGACCTATCCCGACAAGGCGCGGCAGCTCAAAGCCATCACCGACGAGGCGAAGAAAGCCGACGCGCTGATCCTCGCCACCGATCCCGACCGCGAGGGCGAGGCGATCAGCTGGCATGTCCAGGAGGTGCTTCGAAAGCGCAAGGCGCTTCCCGCCGACGTCGAACGCGTGACCTTCAACGCCATCACGAAGGCGACGGTGACCGAGGCGATGAAGCACCCGCGGGCGCTCGACGAGGATCTGATCGACGCCTACCGGGCGCGCCGCGCGCTCGACTATCTGGTCGGCTTCACCCTCTCGCCGGTGCTGTGGCGGAAGCTTCCCGGCGCCAAGTCCGCGGGGCGCGTCCAGTCCGTGGCGCTTCGCCTGGTCGTCGACCGGGAGCGCGAGATCGAATTGTTCAAGGCGCAGGAATATTGGTCGGTCGAAGCGCTGATGGAGTCGGACGGGCAGGAGTTCCTCGCCCGGCTGATCCGATTCAAGGGGGACAAGGTCGACCGGCTCACGATCGGCGAGCGCGGAACCGCCGAGGCGGCGAAGGCGGCGGTCGAGGCGGGCCGGTTCACGGTGGCGAGCGTCGAAACCCGGCCGCTTTCGCGCAACCCGCCGCCGCCCTTCACCACCTCGACCCTCCAGCAGGAGGCGGCGCGGAAATTGGGCTTCTCGGCCAGCCACACGATGCGGATCGCCCAGGCGCTCTACGAGGACGGCTCGATCACCTACATGCGCACCGACGGCGTCCAGATGGCGCCGGAAGCGGTGTCGGCGGCGAGGAAGGCGGTCGTGGCGCGCTACGACGCCGGCTACGTCCCGGACAAGCCGCGCCACTACGAGACCAAGGCCAAGAACGCCCAGGAAGCGCATGAGGCGATCCGGCCGACCGACTTCTCGCGCGACCGCGCCGGCTCGGGCGACCATGGCCGGCTCTACGACCTGATCTGGAAACGGGCGCTGGCGAGCCAGATGGCCTCGGCGCGGCTCGAGCGGACGACGGCGGAGCTTGCCGACGGGACCGGGCAGACGGCGCTTCGGGCGACCGGCCAGGTGGTGCTCTTCCCCGGCTTCCTCGCTTTGTACGAAGAAGGGCGTGACGACGAGGGCGACGAGGAATCGCGCCGGCTCCCGCGGCTTCGGGACGGCGACGTGCCGGCGAAAAAGCGCGTCATCGCCGAGCAGCATTTCACCCAGCCGCCGCCGCGTTATTCCGAGGCGAGCCTGGTCAAGAAGATGGAGGAGCTGGGAATCGGCCGGCCCTCGACCTACGCGGCGACCCTCCAGACGCTGAAGGACCGCGGCTATGTCGAGCTGGAGAAGAACCGCTTCCTGCCCCAGGAGAGCGGCCGGCTCCTGACCGCCTTCCTGGAGCGCTTCTTCGAGCGCTACGTGTCGTTCGACTTCACCGCCCATCTCGAGGACGAGCTCGACGACATTTCCGGCGGGCGGATGGAGTGGCAGAAGGTGCTCGAGGCCTTCTGGCGCGATTTCAAGCCGAAGACCGCCGAGATCATGGAGCAGCAGCCGTCCGCGATCACCGCCGCGCTCGACGACTTCCTCGCGCCGTGGCTTTTCCCCGACAAGGCGGACGGAAGCGACGCTCGGCTCTGCCCGGCCTGCGGCGACGGCCGGCTCGCGCTTCGCGGCGGCCGCTTCGGCGCCTTCGTCGCCTGCTCCAACTATCCGGAGTGCAAGTTCACCCGTCGGTTCGGGCAGGGCGGCGACGAAGCCGGCGCGGCGGAGGGGCCGGAAGTGCTCGGCCAGCATCCGGAGACGGGGCAGGAGATCAGCCGCAAGACCGGGCGCTTCGGGCCCTATATCGAGATGGGCGAGGGCAAGGAGGCGAAGCGCTCGTCCATTCCCAAGGATGCCGGAGAGCTCGACCTCGACCTCGCCGTCCGTCTGCTGTCGCTTCCGCGAACCGTCGGCGCGCATCCGGAAAGCGGGGAGCCGATTACCGCTTCGATCGGGCGGTACGGGCCATATCTCGCCCATAACGGCAAATATGCGAAGCTGGGCTCGACCGCGGAGGTGTTCGAGACCGGGATGAACGCGGCGGTGGTCAAGCTCGCCGAGGCGGCCGCCGGGGGCGGGCGGGCCCGAGGGTCGCGCGAGCCGCTCAAGGTGCTCGGCGCCCATCCGCGCACCGAGGCCGAGATCAAGCTGATGGAGGGGCGGTTCGGCCCCTATGTCACCGACGGAATCACGAACGCGACGCTGCCCAAGTCGCTGGCGCCGGACCAGCTGACCCTGGAGGAGGCGGCGCAGCTGATCGACGACCGCGCCGCCAAGGGACCGCCGGCCAAGAAGGGCCGCGGACGCAAGGCGCCGCCCGCGAAGAAGGCACCGGCCGCGAAGAAGGCCCCGGCCAAGGCCGCCGAGGCCAAGGCACCCGCCGCCAGGAAGGCCTCGCCGGATAAGAAGGCGTCCGCGAAGAAGGCGGCTCCGAAGAAGAAGGCGTGATGGGACGCAACTCGATCATCAGCCGCTTGACCGGAACCGGCTTCGCGGCGGCCTTGCTCGCTTTGCTGCTGTGGCCGGCCGTGTCGCGCTTCGAGGCGACCTGGTGGCCGTTCCTCGGCCTTCTCGCGGTCGCGGCGCTCGCCGGGGCGGGGGTACTCGCGCTGACCGGAGCGGACCTGCTCCTCCACCCGAGGCGCGGCGGCGAGGTCAGCCCGATCCGGGTGTTCGACGTCGTGTCGGGCGCGGTCCTGCTCGGCTTCGCGTTGCTCCAGCTCCACTGGCTGGGAGGCTGGCTCCCCGTCTGAGACGGGCGCCTGAATTGGGGACACTTACTATTTGTCCGCATCTTTCCGGCGGCACCGCGCGCGGGAACGGACAAATAGTTACTGTCCCCACTTGCCGCAGGCGCGGCAGGCGGGATCCTTCGCCAGGCGGAGGGTGCGCATCGCCGGAGCGAGGCCGTCGAAGACGTGGAGCTTGCCCCAGGGCGGCTCACCGAAGCCGGCGATCAGCCGGATCGCCTCGAGCGCCGCGAGGCTCCCGGCGACCCCGACCAGGGCTCCGAGCACGCCGAGCTCCGAGCAGCTGTCGCAATCCTCCGAATCGAACGCGTCGCCCACGAAGCAGCGGTAGCAGGGGCGATCCGGAAGCCAGCCGGCGAAGCTGCCGACCTGCGCCTGGAACTGGCCGACCGCGGCCGAGACGAGGGGAATATGCCGCTCGGTGCAATGGTCGGAGACGAGCAGCCGGGTGGCGAAATTGTCGCTCCCGTCGAGCACCAGGTCGGCGCCGTCGAGAAGCTCGGCGACATTGCCCGGAGCGACGCGCTCGGCGAGGCCGCGAAACATTGTGTCCGGAGTGAGCCGAGTCACCGCCTCGGCTGCCGCCTCCACCTTCGGCCGGCCGATGTCCCGCATCCCAAACAGAGTCTGGCGCTGGAGATTGTCGAGGCTGACCCGGTCGTCGTCGATCGCCGTCAGTCGGCCCACTCCGGCGGCGGAGAGATATTGCAGCGCGGGCGATCCGATCCCGCCCGCGCCGACCAGAACGACATGGGCGGCGAGCAGCTTCGCCTGTCCCTCGCCGCCAATCTCCTTGAGGACGATGTGACGCGCATAGCGGTCGAGCTGCGAGTCGGAGAGGCTCACCTGAAGCGGAAGTCGACCGCGCTCGAGAACCACCGCGCCCCGGACTCGCCGGTCCGCTTGAAGTCGCCGGCATCCGACATGGCGATGACGATCCGGCCGACATAGGTTTCGAGCGGCCGGCATCCGCTTTCCGCGACCACCACCCGAGCGGCCCGCCCGTCCGGCTCAACCAGCACGGCGTAGGGAATGGAGAGGTCGAAACGATGCTCGTTCTGGCCGGGGAGGCTGCACTGGCCGCTGGCGAGCATGGCCTGAACGCGCCCGATCATCTCGGTCGTCGGGAGGTCGCGGCGCTCGGCCCGGAGCGGCGGCATCGCGCTCCAGTTGGCGCGTCCGACGTCGACCTGAACGGCCGGGCCGGCGGCGGCGAGGAGCATCGTGGCGGCGAATAGCGGTCCAATCACGGTCGGTTCCTTTCGCGAAGGGGGCATGATCGGCCGCTCGCGACGCCAGGGCAAGGGCGAGAGGGTTTCAACGGCCTGTCGACCCGAAGCCGCCGCCGCCGCGCGCCGTATCGTCGAGCTCGGCCACTTCCACGAAGGCCGCGCGCTGCACCGGCGCCGGGACGAGCTGGGCTATTCGCTCCCCGCGCACCACCTCGAACGGCGCCTCGCCGAGATTGGCGAGGATCACCTTCACCTCGCCGCGATAGTCGCTGTCGATCGTTCCCGGCGTGTTGAGGCAGGTGATTCCGTGCTTGAGCGCCAGTCCGGAGCGGGGCCGCACCTGGACCTCGAAGCCGGCGGGGATGGCGAGCGTGAAGCCGGTCGCGACCGCGTGTCGCTCCCCCGGCGCCAAAGTGAGGCTCTCCGCCGCGACGATGTCGAGCCCGGCCGCCCCGGCGGTGGCGTAGGCGGGGAGGGGAAGATCCTCGCCGTGGGGAAGGCGGCGCAGACGGATGTCGATGTCAGGCAAGGGCGTCTCCGATTCGGTCGGCAAGGCGGCGGGCGATCTGCGACTTGGGCGCGCGCTCCCAATGCTCGACCCCCTCGGCCGTGACCAGGTGGACGCTGTTCTCGTCCCCGCCCATCACGTCGCCTGAGACGTCGTTGGCGACGATCCAGTCGCAGCCCTTGCGAAGCCGCTTGGCCTGGGCCTCGGTGACGACGTCCTCGGTCTCGGCGGCGAAGCCGATCAGCAGCCGGGGCCGCTTGGAGTGGACGGCGAGGCCGGCGAGGATGTCGGGATTGGGGATCCAGCCCAGGTCCGGCGGCCCGTTCGACTTCTTGAGCTTCGACCCGGCCGGCTCGACCGCCCAGTCCGCCACCGCCGCGACGAGGACGGCCGCATCGGCGGGCAGCGCACGCTCGACCGCGGCCTTCATCTGCGCCGCCGATTCGACGTCGATGCGGGTCACCCCGGTCGGGGTGGGCAGGGACACCGGCCCCGCGACGAGGGTCACGTCGGCGCCGAGCGCGGCGAGGGCTCCGGCAACGGCGAAGCCCTGCTTGCCCGAGGATCGGTTGGCGATCACCCGGACCGGATCGATCGCCTCGTGGGTCGGGCCGGCGGTGACGATGACGTGGCGCCCGATCAGCTTGGCGCCGCAGGCGAGCCGCTTGGCGATCGCGGCGACGATCGCCTCGGGCTCCGGAAGCCGCCCGGGCCCGTACTCGCCGCAAGCCATGTCTCCCTCGTCGGGCTCCAGCACCGTTACTCCGTCGGCGCGAAGTCGGGCGGCGTTGCGGCGGGTGGCGGCATGACGCCACATCCTGACGTTCATCGCCGGCGCCGCCAGCACCGGCTTGTCGGTGGCGAGGAGGAGGGTGGTGGCGAGATCGTCGGCGATCCCCGCCGCCATCTTGGCGAGGAGATCGGCGGTCGCCGGACAGACGACGACGAGGTCGGCCTCGCGCGAGAGCTGGATGTGGCCCATCTCGGCCTCGTCCTTCAAGTCCCACAGGCTGGTATGGACCGGCTGCTCCGACAGGGCGGCCAGCGTCATCGGCGTGACGAATTGCGCTCCGCCGGCGGTGAGCACGCAGCGCACCGAAGCGCCCGCCTTGCGGATCAGCCGGATCAGCTCGCACGCCTTGTAGGCCGCGATCCCGCCGCCGACGATGAGGAGGATCCGACGGCCCTGCACGATCAGTAGCCCGTCAGAAGCATGTCGAACGCGTTCATGATCGTCGGATAGTCACCGGATAGCGAAGCTACCGCTTCCCTCAACTGCCCTGACGGCACCGAGGAGCCTAACTGCGTAGCCATGACCAGGTTCTCTCCCGAAACCGAGAAGACAGGGTTCAGCCGATGAACACGCGGGACTTCGCCAATTGGCAGTAGTGGCACGACGAACCGTGTTTCGAGACCATTCAAAAAGTCGGCCTGGCAATCAAGCAAATAGGTCCCGCGGACCAGAAACACATCATATTGCGCCATCAGAAAGCGCGGTAGCGCTCGAGCGGAAGTCCGTTTTTCTCGACCCAGTCATTCCAGCCCTTGATTGCTTCGCCGTTTTCCTCGTTCCAGGCTTCGCGCACCGCCTGCCTGACCTGCTCGAGGGAGCGGTTAGCCGTGGAGACGCCGAGCCTATGAGCCTCGTCGACGAGCTTGGGGGGAAGGGCGGGGCCCTCTGCCTTGGGAGCGGTGGAAGCCATGGGTGAATGACCTATGCCCTTGCCCCGCCGAGTCAACCCGCGCGCGGCTCGGACGAAGAGCGGCGCCTCGCTTGCCCGTTCACGTCAGCCAAAGCACCGCCGCCGCCCCGGCCGCCGCCGAAAGGAGGCCGGTCAGCACGAAGCGCCAGTAATGCCGCCGCTCGACCACCACCACCTCGGCCATCGGCGGATCGGGCGGGGCGGCGCCCCGGGGTGGATAATATTGGTCGATCCGGCGGATGAGGTCGGGGATCATGGCGAAGGTTCGAACGTCGCGGACGATACGGTCCGCCAGAGCGGCTTCGGGGCCGAGCTCGCCGCGCACCCACTCGCGAAGGAAGGGCTCGGCGGTCTCCCACATGTTGATGTCGGGATCGAGCGCATGGGCGACTCCTTCCTCCATCACCATCGTCTTCTGGAGGAGGAGGAGGTGAGGCTGGGTCGGCATGTCGAAGTCGCGGGTGATGGTGAACAGACCGTCGAGCATCTGCCCGATCGAGATGTCCTTGACCGGAAGCCCCCGGATCGGCTCGCCGACCGCCCGGAGCGCCGTCGCGAACTCGTCGACATTGTGGTGGCCGGGGACATATTGCGCCTCGAAATGGATCTCGGCGACGCGCCGGTAATTGCCGGTAAGGAGGCCGTAGAGGATTTCGGCCAGCCAGAAGCGGGCCTGGCGGTCGATCCGCCCCATGATGCCGAAGTCGATCGCCGCGAGCCGTCCGTCGGGAAGGGCAAACAGATTGCCCTGGTGGAGATCGGCGTGGAAGAAGCCGTCGATCACCGCCTGGCGCAGGAAGGCGCGGACCAGGATCGCGGCAAGCTGCTTGAGGTCGTGGCCCTTTTCGACGAGAGCCGAGCGGTCGGTGAGCTTGATCCCGTCGATCCACTCGAGCGTCATCACCCGGCGCGAGGTCCGGGTCCAGTCGATCGCCGGGACATAGAAGCCGCTCTCCGCGACCAGGTTCTCGCTCAGCTCGGAAGCCGAGGCGGCCTCTCGGCGAAGGTCGAGCTCGCGCGCCGTCCACTGCCGGAAATGGGCGACGACCGCGCGGGGCCGGAGCCGCGCCGCCTCGGGACCCATTCGCTCGACCCGGGCCGCCGCCCATTCGTAGGTGTCGAGCGCGCGGGCGAAATCCTCCTCGATATTGGGCCGAAGCACCTTCACCGCGACCTGCTTGCCTTCGGTGGTGACGGCGCGGTGGACCTGGGCGATCGACGCCGCTCCGACCGGCTCCGGATCGATCTCGCGGAAGACCTGGTCGAGCGGCTTCTCGAGCCCCGTCTCGATCGCCTGGCGGACCTGCTCGAACGGCGCGGCCGGAAGATTGTCCTGAAGCGTCTGGAGGTCGTGAGCGGCCTTGGCGCCGACCAGGTCGGGGCGGGTGGCGAGCGCCTGGCCGAACTTGATCGCCGCCGGCCCAAGCTCCTGGAAGGCTTCGCCATAGGTCGGAACGGCCGGAATGCGCGCCCCGAAGCGCGCGATCCGGGCAAGCCGGCGGACCGGAGCGGGAGTGTTCGGATCGCGCTCGATACCGCGCAGGGCGCCGTGGCGGGCGAGCACCCGGCCCCATTTCAGAAGGCGCCAGACGTGGACCGCGGCGTGGGTCACTCGCCAGTTCCCCGGCGGAGGCCGGGGCCCATTCCTGCCGCTTGTGCCGCTGGGCCCCGGCCTTCGCCGGGGAGCGAGGCTGGCGACCCCATCACGTCTTCCAGCCGCTGTGGATGGCGACGAGGCCGCCGAGGATCGGCTCGGCCTTGACCTGGGTGAAGCCGGCCTTGGCGATCATCGCGGCGAAGGCGTTCATCGGCGGGAAGCGGCGGATCGATTCGACCAGATAGCGGTAGCTCTCCTCGTCGCCGGCGACCGCCTTTCCGATCTTGGGAACGACGTTCATCGAATAGGCTTCGTAGAGGCTTGAAAAGCCCGGCCAATTCGTGGTCGAGAATTCGAGGCAGAAGAAGCGGCCGCCGAGCTTCAGCACCCGGAAAGCGTCCTCCAGAGCCCGGTCGATATGGGTGACATTCCGGATCCCGAAGGCGATCGTATAGGCGTCGAAGCTGCTCGCGGCGAACTCCGTCGACTCGGCGTTCTGCACCGACCAGACGAGGCCTTCGACATTCCGCTCGAGCGCCCGCTCCTCGCCGACGGCGAGCATGTCGGGATTGATGTCGCACACCGTTACCCGGGCGCCGCGGGCGGCGAGCCGGAAGGCGACGTCGCCCGTTCCTCCGGCCATGTCGAGGATGTGCTCGCCGGCGCGGGGGCGGACACGGCGGACGAACTGGTCCTTCCACGGTCGGTGGAGGCCGCCCGACATCAGGTCGTTCATCAGATCGTAGCGCCGGGCGACCCGCGAGAAGACCGAGCCCACCCGGGCCGTCTTCTCGTCCGGCGAAACTTCTTCGAAGCCGAAAGAAACCTTGTCCATCGCCCCCGCCTCTAGCAGGGGTTTTCGCGCATGTGCACGTGGCAAGTTGAAGGGCGTTCGATGGATTGCGCGAATAACGTCGCCCCAGCGAAGGCTGGGGCCCCGGCGGGTGAAAGGCGCGGTGTTCTTCACCCCCTGGGGTCCCAGCCTTCGCTGGGACGACGGGGTTGGCTCGGCACCCATGCCTGAGCTTCCCGAGGTCGAAACCACCGTCCAGGGGCTGGTCCCGGTGCTCGACGGGCGAAGGCTCACCGCCGTCGAGGCGAGGCGGGGGGACCTTCGCCGCGCTTTCCCGCCCGACCTTCGCCAGCGGCTCACCGGGGCTCGGGTCACCGGCCTTCACCGCCGCGCCAAATACGGGCTGATCGATACCGACCGAGGCGATACTTTGGTGTTCCACCTTGGAATGTCGGGGCGCTGGCGGATCGATCCGGAGGAGCCCTTGGGAATCCACGACCATTTCGTCCTGGAGACGGAGGAGGGGCGGCGGGCCGTGCTCAACGACCCGCGCCGGTTCGGCTCGCTGGACCTGGTCCCGACCGCTGACCTGGGCGAATGGGAGGCTTTCGCGAAGATGGGGCCGGAGCCGCTCGGGGACGGCTTCACGGCCGATTACCTTCTCGCCGCCCTGGCCGGGCGATCGGCGCCGATCAAGGCGATGCTGCTCGACCAGCGGATCGTCGCCGGGCTCGGCAATATCTATGTCTGCGAGGCGCTTCACATGGCCGGTATCTCGCCGACCCGGTCGGCGGGTCGGATTTCGAGACCCCGGCTCGAGCGGCTGGTCGAAGCGGTCAAGGCGGTGCTCGCCGCGGCGATCGAGGCCGGCGGCTCGACCCTTCGCGACTACGCCCGGCCTTCGGGCGAACTCGGCTATTTCGCCAAGCAGTGGCGAGTCTATGGCCGGGAAGGGGAATCGTGCGGCTGCGGAGGCCCGGTGCGACGGCGGGTCGATTCGGGGCGCTCGACCTTTTATTGCCCGCGATGTCAGCGCGCTTGATGTTGACCTTTGCGCCTCCCTCACGTAGAGGCTGGCGCCGAACGGGCGCGGTGCCAGTCCGCGCCCTTTTTCTTGAGCATTAAGAGGCATTTCCACGATGGCGAACACGCCGCAGGCAAAGAAACGTATCCGCCGCAACGACCGTCGCGCGGTGATCAACCGCAACCGGGTCAGCCGAATCCGCACCTACGTGAAGCAGGTCGAGGCGGCGATCGAGGCCGGCGACAAGGACACGGCGATGGCGACGATCCAGAAGGTCCAGCCGGAGCTTGCCCGCGGGGTGTCGAAGGGCGTTCTCCACAAGAACACCGCGGCGCGCAAGTTCTCGCGCCTGACCAAGCGGATCGCGGCCCTCTCCTAAGTGATTTCCATCGCTCGAAATTCGACCCGCCGGACTCGATCCGGCGGGTTTTTTCGTGCCCGGAACGATCGTTTCCGGAGGCTCAAAAGAACACATCGCGAAACATGAGGATTCCCGGCGATTCGCGCGCTAGGATTTAACCCAGAATGGCGGTTTTCCGCCATTTTCGGCGGCGGTGGCGGAAATGCGTTGTCAATAGCGGCGATGACAATTTTATGAAAAAAAGGCGTTGATCGGGCGCCCGAGACGTACCTAAAAAGGCGGCTCCGGCAGGGCGAATCCCGGCCGGACGCCACAGCAAGACGACGAAGTGGACTGGCTCTGCCGGGGGGTGCGGCCGTGCGCGGGAAAGTCTTGCCATAACGGCCCGGAGTATAGAGGCCAGAGGTAAAAGGGGGTGCTTTGCGTGTCTGTTAAGCCAGCGGGAGGCAGCGCCGCGGACGGCCGCGAATCCCTATTGGGCGATCCGCTCCACTACGCCTGGGAATCGATTCGCGCCGGCCTGAGGCGCGATTGCGGGGCGCGCACCTTCGACGGCTGGCTTCGGCCGATCGCGCTCGGCAATTTCGATTCGGAAACCGGTTCGCTGAAGCTCGAGCTTCCCTCGCAATTCATGGCGGACTGGGTTCAGACCCATTTCGCCGAGCGGCTCGCCCTCGCCTGGGGCGCGGCCTATCCGGCGGTGCGCCAGATCATGATCGGCGTGGGGGCGAACGCGCCCAAGACCGCCGCGGTCGTCGAGATACCGGCGCCGCCCCGTTCCGAGGAGCCCGAGACCAGGGACGGGCTGTATGCGGTCGCGCTCGAGCCCCGCTACCGTTTCGAGAATTTCGTCATCGGCAAGGCCAACGAGGTGGCGTTCAACGCCTCGCGCACCCTCGCCACGGCCAAGGACGTGGCGTTCAACCCGCTCTTCCTCCACGGCGGAACCGGGCGCGGCAAGACCCACCTGCTCCACGCCATCGGCCACGAATTCCACCGCCAGCGCCCGCGCGCCAAGATCATCTACATGTCGGCCGAGAAGTTCATGGTCGAGTTCGTCGCGGCGCTCCGGGCCAACGAGACGATCCAGTTCAAGCAGCAGCTTCGCTCCGCCGACCTGCTGATGATCGACGACGTCCAGTTCATCGCCGGCAAGGAATCGACTCAGGAAGAATTCTTCCACACGATGAACGAGATCATCTCCGCCGGGCGGCGGCTGGTGATCAGCTCCGACCGCGCTCCGCAGGATCTGGACGGGATCGAGCCGAGGATCCTCTCGCGCCTTTCCTGGGGCCTCGTCGCCGACATCAACCAGGCCGACCTCGAGCTCCGGCTCAACATCATCCTGAAGAAGCTGGAAGCGCTTCCCGAGGTCCAGGTGCCGGACGAGGTGGTGATGTTCCTCGCCAAGCGGATCAGCTCCAACGTCCGCGAGCTGGAGGGCGCGCTCAATCGGATCGCGGCCTACGCCTCGATGCAGAACCGGGCGATCGACCTCGATTTCGTCGGCGAAGTGCTCGCCTCGACGCTTCGCGCCAACCAGCGCCGGATCTCGATCGACGAGATCCAGACCCGGGTGTCCGAGCATTACCGGATCCGCAAGGCCGAGATGACGTCGGCCCGCCGCGCCCGCGAGGTCGCCCGTCCGCGCCAGGTCGCCATGTATCTGTCGAAGCAGCTCACCCCCCGCTCGCTGCCCGAGATCGGTCGGCGCTTCGGCGGGCGCGACCATACGACGGTGATCCACGCCGTCCGCCAGATCGAGAAATTGCGCGCCCAGGACCCGGAGCTCGATTCGGACATCCGCCTGCTAACCCGCCAGCTCGAAAGCTGAGTCGGATCACGGCCGGACCGCGGCGATGAACCCGCTCGTCCTCTTCGCCCTCGCGGCGGCCTTCGTCAGCGGCGGCTTCATCGCCGTCCAGGCGCCGACCAACGCGCTGCTTGCGCGCGGAGTCGGCTCGCCGGTCAACGCGGCGCTGGTCTCCTTCGTGGTCGGGAGCCTGGCGCTGACCGTCGTCGCTCTGCTGATGGGAGCGCGGCCGACGGAAGGCGCGCTCCGCTCGCTCCCCTGGTACGCCTGGACCGGCGGCTTCTACGGCGCGGTCTTCGTCGCCGTCGCCGCCTTCGCCGCGCCGAGGCTGGGGGTGACCTTCTTCCTGATGGTGGCGATCGGCGGCCAGCTCGCCATGGCCTTGTTCCTCGACCGGATCGGCGCCTTCGGAATCGACAAGGTGGACGTCAGCGCGACCCGGCTCGCGGGAATCGCGCTGGTCCTGGCCGGAGCCTTCCTGGTGAGGAAGTAGCTTCCTTCTCCCTCTCCCCTCCGGGGAAAGGGTCGGGGAGAGGGGGAGTCAGGAACCCCCAAGCGCTCTGCGTTTCCACACTGCCCCTCTCCCTAACCCTCTCCCTAACCCTCTCCCCGGAGGGGAGAGTGGACTTGGCGCTAATCCTTCCAGGGCGGGCCTTCGATGTCGAAGCCGGCGGCCTCGAGCCCGTCGAGGATTCCGCCGGGATCGGCGAGAGTGGAGAGGCCGAGCACGGCCACCGTGACCTTGGGCTCGGCGAGCAGCCTTTTCATCTGGGCGATGAGCGCGTCCGGCTTCTCGGCGACCGTCGCGGCGGGCCAGCAGCTCTTGCCGACCGCCTGGACCGGCGAGGCGAGGACGGCCCGGACCCGCCGCTGCGCCCACGCATCGGAGCGCGCCTGGATCGCGGACGGTCCCGCCTCGGCCAGCGCGATCGAGGCATGGAGGCAAGGCAGATGGTCTTGCGGCGTGGAGGCGAACAGGTCGTTGATCAGCGGCTTGGCCTTCTCCTCCGGCACCGGAACCAGCTCGAGCTTGTATTCCTTGACCGCGCGCCGGACATATTCGCCCGCGCCGCGGCCATATTTGATATCCGCTTCGGCATGCTCGCGAAGATCGCCTGAAAGGTGGAGCGGGTGGCGTCCCATATAATCCTTGCGCACGAGCCCGCGGGCGCTGAGCGCGGCGAGACGGCGAATGTCCTCGGGAGTCGCGAAGTCGGCGAGCGTCCGGCCCTTGGGCAGGCTCCCCATGGCGTTGTACTTGGCGAGCCAGCCGAACAGCGAGAAGGGCGAGGCGGTGAAGGCGCGCATCTCGGGGAAGACGACCCGGTCCGCCTTGCGCAAGGCCTCGGTCAGAGCCTCGGGATCCCATTTCGTCGTCTTCGACACGCCGCCGATATGGCCGACCAGAACGATCGTGGTCTTGTCGCTCTTCACCGTCCAAAGCGGCACGCCGCTTCGCCGGCCGGTGACGACGATGTCGTCGACATGCGCCTGCTCCGGACCGGCCCGCTCCGTTCCCGTCCGGGCCGCCGCCGGCGCGAGCGCCGTCGCCGCGGCCAAGGCGGCCGCTCCTATTCCCTTCAGCATTCACCCTCCCCGAAATCCCTGAACCCCTGCCGGCGAAAGGTCGGCGGCGGCTCCTGAACGCGCGTTGAACGCACTAAAAACCCTCTCCCCCGGGGGGGAGAGGGCAGGGAGAGGGGGTACGGCGTCGGAGGTTGGCGCCGGGCGCCGAACCCCACCCCAGCCCTCTCCCCAAGGGGAGAGAGGGCTATCGGGATGCGTCAGCCTGGGCCTTAACGGCGGCGGCTGTCCTGGCGCTCGGGAGCGACGGTGATCCGAACCTGCTCGCCCGAATTTCCGGGGAAGCCGGTGAACATGGCGTCGACCAGATTCGGGACCAGCAGCCGCAGGTTGTCGGTCCTCGACCTTGCCTTGGCCGTGCCCTCGAAGACGGACCTGCCGTCGGCGGTGCGCTTGATGTCGAGGTCGAGGAAGCTGGTGTAGATGGTCTCGACGTCGAGGTCGCGCGCGCCGAAGAAGAAGGGATCGTCCCAGCCCCAATAGAAGGAGGAGCCGAAGCCGCGGCCATAGCCGAAGCGCGATCCGCGGAAACCGCCCCAGCCGCGGCCCCAGCCGAAACCGCCGCCGAAGCTGGGTCCCCAGTCGACGACGCGCTGCTTGCCGTCGTCGACCCCGTAATCGACGGACACGACGAGCGTGGCCGCCTCGGCCGAGGGCGCCTCGGTGTAGCCGAGCGAGGTCAGGTGGCGCCGGACGAGCTCGGCATATTGCGAGAATTCCAGGCCGCCGCGATCGGCCGGGTCGGCCGCCTGGAGGACGAAGCTCTGGCCCTGCGGCGCGGGCATCGCCTGGTAGCGGGAGACCTGGGCCGGAAAGCCGGTGGCGCAGCCGCCGAGCGCGAGCAAGGCCGCCGGCGCGGCGAGAATGAGCAGTTTTTTGGAGAGCGACATGGGGAGATGCCTCTTTGGTGCGGAGCCGTAACTCTAACTATATAGGAAACGGGATGTTTCTACCAAGGTCAGGCTGAACCGCCGGTGAAGCGCCCGGGCGGCTGGCAAGGTTAGACGTTCCGGCGCCGGCGGATCAGCGCCTTCACGTCCGCGAGGCGGAAGGCACGGGTGACGAAGCAGGCGAGGGCGTAGACCGCCACGCCGGCGCAGACCAGGACGACGAGCGCGAGGTAGCGCATCGCCATCGCGCCGTTGAGCCAGGGATCGAGCAGCCGGTCGGAGGCGAACAGGGCCGCGCCCATCAGCAGGGCGGCGAGGGCGAGCCGGGGCAGGCGGCGCTTGAGCTGCGGGTCGGCGATGAAATGGCCGCGCCGCGCAAGGGTGCGGTACAGCATCCAGACGTTGACGGTGGAGGAGAGGGCGGTCGCGAGCGGCGGGCCGACATGGCCGATCAGCGGGATTAGGGCGAGGTTGGCGGCGATGTTCACGCCGACCGAGATCGTCGCGAAGCGGACCGGGGTTCGTGTGTCCTGCCGCGCATAATAGCCCGGGGTCAGGACCTTGACGAGGACGTAGGAGGGAAGGCCGATCGAGAAGCCGGCCAGCGCCCAGGCGCACCGCGCCGTGTCGACCTGGCTGAAATGGCCATATTGGAACAGGCCCCGCACGATCGGCTCGGCGGCGACGATCAGCGCGACCATGGCGGGGAGGGTGAGGAAGAGGGCGAGCTCCATTCCCCGGTTCTGGGTCTCCATCGCCTGCGCCTCCTCGCCCGCGCCGAGTAGCCGCGAGAGGGTGGGGAGGAGGATCGTTCCGAGGCCGATCCCGATCATCCCGAGCGGCAGCTGGTTCAGCCGGTCGGCGTAATAGATGTAGGAGATCGAGCCTTCGCCGAGCAGATAGCCCGAGAGCGCCGTCGAGACGACGAGGTTGAGCTGGACCGCTCCGGCGCCGAGCGCCGCGGGGAGGAGCAGCTTCATCAGCCTTTTCACCTCGGGATCGAGGCGGGGCAGGCGGGGGCGGAGCGACACTCCGGCCGAGCGGCAGGCGAGCATCAGCCAGCCGAGCTGGAGCACGCCTCCGAGCGGAACCGCGATCGCCTGCGCCCGGGCGGTCTCCTCGGGCGTGCCGTGGAAGACGAACAGGGCGGTGACCATGGCGACGTTGAGGAGGATGGGAGCGGCGGCGTTGACCCAGAAGCGGTCGAGCGAGTTCAATATCCCGCCGAGCAGCGAGGCGAGGCAGATCAGCATCAGGTACGGGATGGTAATGCGCGACAGCTGGACCGCGAAGGCGAATTGCTCGTGCGTCGGGTGCTGCCGGTGGAAGCCGCCGGAGAGGATTGCGGTGAGCGGCCAGGCGGCGGCGAGCATCGCCACGGTCATCGCCGCGAGGAAGGCGAAGAGCACCGAAAGGGTCCGCTCGGCGAATTCAAACGCGGGCCCGGGCTCTCCGCCGCTCTCGGCGAGCTTGCGGTTGAACATCGGGATGAAGGCGGCGGAAAAGGCGCCCTCGGCGAAGAAGGCGCGGAACATGTTGGGCAGCCGGAAGGCGACGAGGAAGGCGTCGGAGGCGAAGTTCGCGCCGACATAACGCGCCTGGAGCGAGTCGCGGACCAGCGCGAGCACCCGGCTGGCGAGCGTCAGCCCGCCGACGGAGCCGAGCGTCCGGGCAAGCTTCACGGTCTTTGCCTTACGGTCATCGCAGCCCCTTCTTCCCTCTCCCGCTTGCGGGAGAGGGCAGGGTGAGGGTCTTCTTCTCCTGAGCAGCGCGCAAGACCCTCACCTCCCACCGCTTCGCGGCGGGCCCCTCCTCTCCCGCAGGCGGGAGAGGCTAAGGTCCGTCAGGCCTGGCCGATCGCGCCGGCGGTTTCGTCCTGGACGCCGCCCTGCTGGGCGCGCTGGTCGTAAAGGGCGTGGAAGTCGATCGGGTCGAGCATCAGCGGCGGGAAGCCGCCCTCCTGGACGGTCTGGGCGACGATCTGCCGCGCGAAGGGGAAGAGGAGGCGCGGCGCTTCGGCGAGAAGGAAAGGCTGGACCGCCTCCTCCGGCACGTTGCGCATCCCGACGAGGCCGGCATAGAGCAGGTCGACGGCGAAGGCGGTCTGGCCGTCTGCGTTCGCACGGACCTCGACGCGGAGCGAAACTTCGTAGATTTCGTCGTTGAGCTTGGCCGATCCGATGTTGAAGTCCACGCCGATCTGCGGCTGGGTCTGCCACTGGTAGACGGCCGGAGCGTTCGGATTCTCGAACGACAGATCCTTCACATATTGGGAGATGAGCCCGACCTGGGGGAGAGTGTCCTCGCCATTGGTCATCTGCTCGCCCGCACCGCCTAGTTCTTCGGCCATTTCGCTACCTTCGGATGGAGATTTTGGAAGTGGCCGCGTCCCCCGCGGCCGGATCGCCGGGGCGGGTAGCAGGAGCGGGTTGCGCGCGCAACCGCTCCGGGCTCCGGCTCCGCCGCTCGCGTCGCCGAAGGAACTCCGGGCGATTTGAATCCTTCTCGTCGTGAGCCTATGTTAGGCTCGAAGTATCCGTTGCGGAGATTGTGGTGACCGAGATCGTCCTCCTGGCCCTGGTGGCGCTGTTCGTGGGGCTAAGGCTCTACGCGGTGCTCGGCCGCCGAACGGGCCATGAGCAGCAGCCGATCCTCCGCCCCGCCGACAGCGCGGCCGCGGCCGAGCCGGCGGCGCCGGTCCACGAAATCGCCTCAGAGCGCCCGGAAAGCTCCGGCTTCGTCTACGAAGAGCCCGCAACGGCCGGAATCCGCGCGATCGTCTCGGCGGATGCGGGCTTCGACGTCGGCGCTTTCCTCGAGGGCGCCCAGTCCGCCTACCGGATGATCCTGGAGGCCTTCTGGAAAGGCGACCGCGAAGCTCTTCGCCAGTTCGTCGGAGGCCATGTGCTGGAGGCGTTCGAGCAATCGATCGACGAGCGCGAAGCGGCCGGGCACAGGCTCGAGAATCGCCTCATCACGATCGACCGGACCGTCATCGAGGACGCCCGCCTGAACGGGCGCACGGCCGAGATCGAGGTGCGCTTCGACGCCGATATCGCCGCCGTGACCCGCGACAGCGAAGGAACGATGATCGCCGGAACCCTGACCGACGCGATCGTTACCCACGACGTGTGGACCTTCCGCCGCGAGATCGGCAGCCGCGACCCCAATTGGCTGCTCGTCGACACCGACCAGGCGGATTAAGAACCGCTTTCCTCCGGGCGCCGGCGGGGTTTATGCCGGAGCCGTGGCGGGCTTAGACTCATTCCAGGCGAAATCCCTCGCGCGCGGCGCGGGCGGCCGACGGCGCTTCTCGAACCTGTCGCTGCTCGTGCCCGTCCTCGTCGCGCTGGCGAGCTGCGCTCAGCAGGTCGGGCCGCCGGCGGCGGTGCCGCCTTCCGCTCCCCCCGCGGCGCCCGCCGCTGTTCCGGCCAACGCCGCCACGCTCGGGGTCGCGCCCGCCGTCCCGCCGCCGCTCGACCCGGCTTCCGCCGAGCGGGCGCTCGCCGCCTTCAGGCTTAGCTGTCCGGCGCTCCTCCGACGAGCCGACTCGAGCGGCCTCACCCGGCCGGAGGATTGGAAGCCCGTCTGCGGCGCCGCCGCCGCCGCCGCGCCCGGCACCGCGGCGGATTTCTTCGCGACCTGGCTGGAGCCGGTTCAGGTCGGCCCCGGCGACGCCTTCGTCACCGGCTATTTCGAGCCCGAGATCGCCGGCTCGCGCGAGCACCTTCCGGGTTTCGACGTGCCGGTCTACCGCAAGCCTCCCGATCTCGTCGAGCAGGACGCCGCGGCCGCCGAGGCCAGCGGAACGCCGCGCCGGGGCCGGCTGGAGAACGGCGTCGTCGTCCCCTATTTCGAGCGTTCGCAGATCGAGGACGGAGCGCTCGCCAACCAGGGGCTGGAGATCGCCTGGGCGGCCGATCCTATCGAATTCTTCTTCCTCCAGATCCAGGGATCGGGCCGCCTTCGGCTTCCGGACGGCGCGGTGATGCGGATCGGCTATGCCGGGCAGAACGGCCGCGAATATGTCGGAATCGGCAAGCTGATGAAGGATCGCGGACTGCTCGAGCCGGGACATACGACGATGCAGGGGATCGTCGCCTGGCTTCGCGAGAATCCCGAAGCGGGCCGGGCGATAATGCGCGAGAACAAGAGCTACATCTTCTTCCAGGAGCTGACCGGGCCGGGGCCGCTCGGCGCCCTCGGGGTCGCCGTGACTCCGAGCGGCAGCGTCGCCGCCGATCCCGCCTACGTTCCGCTCGGCGCCCCGGTCCTCCTCCAGCTCGACCGCCCGGAAGCCTCGGGCCTGTGGATCGCCCAGGATACGGGCGGCGCCATACGGGGCGCGAACCGCTTCGACACCTTCTGGGGCGCGGGCGAGGAGGCGGCCCGGATCGCCGGCGGAATGACGGGACGCGGAAAGGCGATCCTGCTCCTCCCCAAAGGCACCCTGGCGAGGCTTCGTGCGGCGCCTAAGCCCTGACGAGCGCAGGCTCTGGGCGAAGGTGGTCGAGACGGTAAGGCCGCTCGAGGGAGTCGCCGCGCCCGTCGTCGAAGCCGAGGCCGCTGCGGAGCGGCCGGCCAATCCCCCCTCCGCCGCGGCGCGCGCTCCGGCCCCGCCGCCGGCACCCGCCGCCCGCAAGGCGCCCGGTTCGACCCTCGACGGAACCTGGGACCGCCGCCTGTCGCGCGGGCTGGTCGCGCCGGATGCGGTCGTCGACCTTCACGGCCACAACCTCGCCACCGCCTACGACCTCCTCGACCGGCGGCTCGAGCAGGCACTTGCCATGGAGGCTCGGCTGCTCCTCCTGGTGACCGGCAAGCCGCCGGGGCCGGAGCGCCCGGTCAAGCGCGGCGCCATCCGGGCCGCGATCGGCGACTGGCTTGCGGCTTCGCGCCACTCCGGAGAGATCGCGGCGGTGCGGAACGCCCACCCGAGGCACGGCGGCGCCGGAGCCCTCTACATCGTGCTCCGCCGCCGGCGGGCGTAATCGGCCCCCTCTCCCCCGGCGCATCCTCGGTTCGGATACGAAATGGTAACCGCCTTCGCGCTATGAGCGAGGCCCTGGACGCGTGCCCCCTTTGGGTGCGCGCCGCGCGCTTGTGGGGAAGACGCGACGATATGTTGGCCGCGCTCGAGAAGATCAGCAACAGCGTGCTTTCCGCCCTCGCCGGCGCGGCGGCGTTCGTCCTCACCCTTCTCGGCTTCCTTCTGCTCGGCACCTTGAACCAGCAGATCGCCGCCTCCCTGCTGATCGGCTTCCTCGCCGTCCTGCTCGTCTGGGTGGCGGCCGAGCGCCCGAACAGCCGCCACGCGCGCGCCGTCCAGGCGCTGATCGACCGGCTTCTCGCCGTCGGCCGAGGCGACTTGAGCTCGCCCGCGCCTCCGGCGGTGAGGCAGGAACTGCCCGCCCTCGCCGCCGCCGTCGACGGTCTGTTCGAGCAGGTGCGCTCGACCCTGGACGACGTCCACGCCATGGCGATGTACGATCCGGTCACCGCGCTTCCCAACCGCATCCACTTCCGCCGTGAGGCCGAGCGGGTGCTCAAGATGCCCGCCCTCGACGGGACCCGGGCGCTGCTCTTCATCGACCTCGACGGCTTCAAGGAAGTCAACGACCGGCTCGGCCATGCCCAGGGAGACCAGGTGCTGGCGATGGTCGCGAACCGGCTTCGGGTCGTGCTCAAGGCCGAGGCCGAGCCGGGCTGCCTCACTCCGCCTCTGCTCGCCCGGCTGGCCGGCGACGAGTTCACCATGCTTCTGTCGGACCTGCCGTCGCGTGACGAGGCTGTGCGCATAGCGCGCAGGGCGCTCGAGGCGCTTTCGGAGCCGTTCCGCTGCGGACCGGCTTCGAGCTGGATGGGCGCCTCGATCGGAATCGCGCTCTGCCCCGAGCACGGCGCCGACCTTACCAGCCTGATGAAGGCCGCCGACATCGCCATGTACCACGCCAAGGACAGCGGCCGGGCGCGGGTCTGCCTCTACGACCCGTCGCTCTCGCGCGCCTCCGAAGAGCGCGCGCAGGCGGAATCGCTGCTTCGGGGCGCGCTCCGCCGCGACGAGCTGGCGCTCGCCTTCGAGCCGCAGCTCTGCCTTCGCACCGGAGCCATTCTCGGCGCCGAGGCCGTGGCGCGGGGCCGCCCCGGAACCGACGCCCATGCCCACCGGCTCGACACGCTCCTCGAAGACACTCCTTCGGTGGAGCTTGGCGATTGGATGATCGCAGAGGCGGTGGCGGCGAGCCTGCGCTGGCGCGCGCGCGGCCTCGACCACCGGATCGCGCTCAAGCTCGGCCCGCTCCAGATCGAGCGACCCGGCTTCGCGGAGCGGCTTCGCGAGGCGTTGGCCGCCGCCGGGCCTCCGCCCTGGGGGATCGAGATCGAACTCGCCGAGGGCCTGTTGGGCGCCGCCGACCCGGCCACCCTTGCCGCCCTCGAATCGCTTCGCGCCGAGGGGCTCGCGGTAACTCTCTCGCACTTCGGCTCGGGCCGCCTTCCGCTGGCGCGGATCGGCGATCTGCCGGTCGACCGGGTGAAGCTGGACCCTAGCCTGGTGGCGGAGATCGACCAGTGCGAAAGCGCCCGGACGATCGTCTCGGCGGTGATCCAGCTGGTTCACGCGCTCGGCTGCCAGGCGATCGCCTCCGGCGTCGAGCGGCGCGAGCAGCTCGAGCTGCTCCGAGCGGTCGGCTGCGACTCCGTCCAGGGCTATCCGACCGCCGAGCCGCTCAACGAGGCGGGCTTCGTCGACTGGGCCGAGGTGCAGGACTGCAAGCACAGCCTCGCCCGGGCCAGCTGAAGCCTAGCCGAAGGTCTTCTCAAGCACCCGGCGGTAGATCCGGGAGAGGGCGCGAAGGTCTTCGACCGCCACCGCCTCATCGAGCTTGTGCATGGTCGCGTTCGGCAGGCCGAAATCGACCACTGGACACAGAGCGATCAGGAAACGCCCGTCGGACGTTCCGCCGCTGGTCGACAGGACCGGCTCGACGCCCGTCTCGTCGCGGATCGCCGCGGTGAGGACGTCGTAGAGCGGCCCCGGAGGGGTGAGGAAGGCCTCGCCGGACACGCTCGCCTTGACGGTGGAGCCCGGTGCCGCCTCCTCCACCGTGCGCCGCACGAGGTCGACCAGGTCGGAGCCGCGATGAAGGTCGTTGAAGCGGATGTTGAGCTGGGCGCTGGCCGAGCCGGGGATGATGTTGGTCGCGCGGGTCGGCGTGGCGACGGCGGTCAGCTCGAGGTTGGAAGGCTGGAAGGCGTCCGTTCCCTCGTCGAGGTGAAGCGCCTCCAACGCGGCGATGGCCCGGGCGAGCTTGGGCACCGGATTGTCGGCGCGGTGCGGATAGGCGACATGGCCCTGCAGGCCGGGCACCTCGATCCACATGTTGACCGTTCCGCGCCGGCCGATCTTGACGATGTCGCCGAGCCGCGCTTCCGAGGTCGGCTCCCCGATCAGGATCATGTCGGGCCGGACCCCGCGCTCCGCCATCCATTCCATGATCGCCTTGGTGCCGTAAAGCGACGGCCCTTCCTCGTCGCCGGTGATGAGCAGGCTCAGCGTGCCGCGATGCTCGCCGAGCGCGGCGCAGGCGGCGACGAAGGCGGCGACCCCGCCCTTCATGTCCGCCGCGCCCCGGCCGTAGAGCAGCCCGCCGCGCACCTCGGGCGTGAAGGGATCGCCGGTCCAGCCTTCGCCCGGCGGAACGACGTCGAGATGGCCGGCGAAGCCGAAATGCGGGCTTCCCGAGCCGCGCGTCGCGAACAGGTTCTCGACCGGCCCCTCCGGCGGCTCTCCGGCGACGAACCGGTGAACGGTGAAGCCGAGCGGCCGAAGCGCTCCCTCGAGGACGTCGAACACCTCGCCCCGCGCCGGCGTGACGCTGGGGCAGGCGATGAGCTTCGAGGCGAGCTCGACTGGATCGATTGCGAAGGTCATCGCGGTCGCCTAGCACCCGTCGCGGGAGGAAGACCATGCCGAAGCTGGATCTGGAGTCGATCGAACAGACGAACCGGACGGGCTATCCGGAGCCCTTCGACCGCGACGTGGCGGGCCGCTGGCAGCGGCGGCTGGCGCCGGTCGCCGGGCTGACCCATTTCAACGCCAGCCACGTCGTCCTGAAGCCGGGTGCCTGGTCCTCTCAGCGCCACTGGCATGTCGGGGAGGACGAGTTCCTGGTGATGGTCGCCGGCGAGGGGATATTGGTCGACGACGAGGGCGAGCATGTCCTTCGCCCCGGCGACTGCGCGGCCTTCCCGAAGAACGACGGCAACGGCCACCACGTCCAGAACCGGAGCGGAGCGGACTGCGTGTTCGTGGTGATCGGCGCCGGCACCCCTGAGGGCGGCGACTATCCCGACATCGACATGCGCTTCACCGCCGACGGCGGCTACGTCCACAAGGACGGCAGGGGCTATTGACGATGCGGGGGATGGGGCGAAGGCGGATATCGGGGCTCGCGCTGACGGCCATGCTGGCGCCCTCGCAGGGGGCGGCCGCGCCGCCGGCGCCGGCCGCGCCGGCGGTCGTCTACAGGTGTCACGCCCGCTCCAGTGACGCGGCCGGCGGTTCGGGGGTGCTGACGCTCGACAAGGAATTGCGCGAAGACGGCTCGGCGGCAAGGCTGACGGTCAAGTGGGAGGACCAGTCGGGAAGCTTTCTTCGCCCCTACAGCCGCGACGACCGGCTGTCGGCCGAACTGAATTGGCCGGGCGACGACCCTTACTCCCTCGACCGCTCTTTCGACTGGGCGCGCGGATCGATCAGGGTATATTCCCACGGGGCCGGGGACGGCCTGCAGTTCCGCCCCCGCAAGCGAGAGATGTGGCGCCAGGTCCTGATCGACCGGGACGAGTCCTTTCGTGTGAATAGCTGGAAAGGGGATCGCCTGTTGGTGCCGATCGATTTCGTGCTGGCCAATTCGCTCGAGCCGCTTTCCTCGCCGGGCGACCTTTGGACGCGGATCGACCGGCTCGTCGCCTGGGGATCCGGCACCGGCTCGGTCACCGTCTATGGCACGCTCGTCACCCGGCGCCGGGTCGTGAGGAACCGCTATCCGAACTCGCCGGACGGCGAGCGCCGGATCGTCGTTCAATATGGCCTCGACACGACGGCGCTGGCCCGTCTGGCCGCGCGGATCAAAGCGGCCACCGAGGCCTGGGAGGCGACTCTCGGGGACTTCAAGAGCCGCTGCGAGCGGGGCGTCGAGGAATCGGGCGACATCATCCTCACCTGACCGCGCCGGGGTCACGCGTCGGCGGCGGTCTCGTATTTCTCGATCACCCAGGGCTCTTCCTGCGCCGCTTCGACCCATTCGCGCAGCCAGGGGTGGGCGAGCATCGACTCGACATAGGCGGCGGCGAAGCGCGGCACCGGGACGGAGTAGGTGACGAAGCGGGTGACGACCGGCGCGAACATGATGTCGACCGCTCCGAACGTCCCGAACAGATAGGGGCCGCCGTCGCCGTGGCGCGCCCGCGCCTGGGCCCACAGCTCGAGAATGCGGCCGACCTCCGACCGGACGTTCTCGGACACTTCACGGGGCGGAAATTGCCGGCGAAGGTTCATCGGGCATTCGCGGCGCAGATTGTCGTAGCTCGAATGCATCTCGGCGGCCATCGAGCGCGCCATTCCCCGCGCCGCGTCGTCCTTCGGCCAGTAGCGGGCGCGGTCGGTCCTGTCGGCGAGCCATTCGATGATCGCCAGCGAATCCCAGATCACCGCCTGGTCGTCCCAAAGGACCGGCACCTTGCCGCCCGAGGGAGCGAATTCATTGCCTTCGCGCCGGCGGTCCCATTCCTCGTCGAACAGCGGGACGGTGATCTCCTCGAACGCCAGGCCCGATTGCTTCACCGCGAGCCAGCCGCGCAGCGACCAGGAGGAATAGGCCTTGTTGCCGATGATGAGCTTTAGCATCGCGTCTTCCTAAAGGCGGCGGCGCTCCTGTCCAGCGGCCAAAGAAAAAGGCCGCCGCCCCGGGGGCAGCGGCCTCTTCCAATTTCGCCGTCCAGGTGGTGGCCGGGACCTCGCGACCCGAAGTCTCGGCGGCTCACCACGAGATCCCGGCCTTCGCCGGGATGACGGGGAGGAGTCATCCCGGCCTTCGCCGGGATGACGGTCAGCCTTCGCTCGACTCGGCCGTCGACGGCTCCGAAGCACCCGCCGCCGGAGCGTCCGTGGCGATCTCGCCCGGCTCGGCGTTGGGATCGTAATCCTCGGTGAAGCCGGCGCTGTCCTTCTCGAACATCTGGCTCATCACGTCGACGCCCTGGGCCTGAAGCTCGGCTTCCTCCGGCGAGCGGGCGACGTTGACGTGAACCGTCACCGACACTTCCGGGTGGAGTGCGATCTTCACGTCCTGCATCCCGATCGCCTTGATCGGGCGGTCGAGGACGATCTGGTTGCGGGCGACCTTATGGCCTTCGGCCTCGAGCAGCTCGGCGAGGTCGCGCGCGCTGACCGAGCCGTAGAGCTGGCCGGTGTTCGACGCCTGACGGATCAGCTGGACGGTGACTCCGTCGATCGTCTTGGCGTCCTTCTCGGCCGCTCCGCGCCGCTCGGCGTTCAGCGATTCGATCCGGGCGCGATCGGCCTCGAACACCTTCTTGTTCGACTCGTTGGCGCGAAGCGCCTTGTGGTTGGGAAGGAGGAAGTTGCGGGCATAGCCGTTCTTCACCTTCACGACGTCGCCGATGGCGCCGAGCTTCTCGATCCTTTCGAGCAGAATGACATCCATGTTCCCGGCTCCTTATTTCACGACGTAGGGGAGAAGGCCGAGGTGGCGGGCGCGCTTGATCGCGGTGGCCAGCTCGCGCTGCTTCTTGCCGGAGACGGCGGTGATCCGGCTGGGGACGATCTTGCCCCGCTCGGAGACAAAGCCCTGGAGAAGGCGGACGTCCTTATAGTCGATGCGCGGAGCGTCCTTGCCGGAGAAAGGGCAGCTCTTGCGGCGGCGGAAGAATGGGCGTGCCATGTTGCTGGTCCTTTCCCTTAAGCTTCGGCGAAGTCGGGGCGGGGGGCGCGGTCGCCGCGATCGGGACGATCGCCGCGCGGGCCGCGGTCGCCGCGGTCACCACGATCGCCGCGGTCGCGCTCGCTGCGCTCGTTGCGGCGCATCATCGCCGACGGGCCGGACTCATGCTCCTCGACCTTCAGGGTCATGTAGCGGATGACGTCCTCGTTGATCTGGGTCTGCCGCTCGAGCTCGGCGACGACTCCCGCCGGAGCCTCGAAGTCGAGCATCACGTAATGACCCTTGCGGTTCTTCGCGATCCGGTAAGCCATGGAGCGAAGGCCCCAGGTCTCGGTCTTGACGACCTTGCCGCCATTGTCCTCGATGATCTTGGTGGCGGTTTCCGCCAGCGCGTCCACCTGGGCTTGGGCCAGGTCCTGACGCGCGATGAACACATGCTCGTAAAGCGGCATGGCTGCGCTGTTCCTTGTCTTGGCCGATCGCTGACGCCGCCCATTGCGGACGCCCCTCCGGCTGTCGTCGTGTTTTATCTGCCGCGATTTTCCGAGCCGGCGGCTTTGCCGCCTCGCAATCGCTTCAAAAGAACCGGGGCTCAAGCGCATGGCTTCAGCCCCGGTCGCGGCGCTCATAGCAGAAGCGCCGGTTTTGGCAAGGCTTTCCCCTCTCCCGCTGCCGGGAGAGGGGAGGTGGAAGCCTCGTCGGACCGTCTAGCGCGACTGGCGCAGCAGGTCACGGCCCATCTGGAGGTGGTGGCGGAGCACCGGGAGCTGGGCGCGGGCGAAGGCGGCCGTGCCCCGGTCGCCGCTTCGCGCCTGCGCCTGGAACATCGCGATGGCGCGGGTGTGGGCGGCGATGTTGAAGGTCGCGAGCTCGCGGTCGAAGGCGCGTCCCGAAAGGCGCTGGAGTCGGCGCATCTCGGCGCGGGCGTCGGGCAGAACCCCGACCGGCGGGCGGACCCGGTAGCGGGCGAGAAGCGGCGCCGCCGCGCGCTGCGAGGCGCGGTGATCCGCCTGGAGCATCCGGCCGGCCTCGCGCGCCATGTCCGAACCTCCGCGCGCCTCGGCGAGCGCGCCGAGCTCGATCTCGCTATTGTCGGTGAGGCCCGCCTGGCGAAGGAAGGTCTGGGGAGTCGCCGCCGTCGCGGCGGTGGCGGCGAGCGGGGCGAGCATGAGCGCGAGCAAGGTCTTGCGGTTCATCGATAATCTCCGGCTAACTGAAAGAGGGTGGCCGTAGAACCGGGGCGGCGGAGACAAGTTCCCGCCGGTTGACCCCTGCCGCCGCGCTGGCCTAGTCGCTCGCCGCAGCTGGTGGGCAGCAGGAGGAAAGCCGATGCGCGCGTTCATTTTTCCGGGGCAGGGCAGCCAATCGGTCGGGATGGGCAAGGCCCTGGCGGAATCGAGCCGAGTGGCGCGCGAGCTGTTCGAGGAGGTGGACGAGGCGCTCGGCCAGAATCTCGCGCGGCTGATGGCGGAAGGTCCTTCGGACGAGCTCACCCTCACCGAGAACGCGCAGCCGGCGATCATGGCCAATGCTCTGGCGACCCTCCGAACGGCGGGGATCGACCTTGCCTCAAAGGCGGCGTTCGTCGCCGGCCACAGCCTCGGGGAATATACCGCCCTCGCGGCGGCCGGATCGTTCGACGCCGCCACGACGGCGCGGCTTCTCAAGCTTCGCGGACAGGCGATGCAGCGGGCGGTGCCGGTCGGGCAGGGGGCGATGGCCGCTCTCCTCGGCGCCAGCGTGGAGATCGCGCGCGCCGTCGCCGAGGCGGCGGCGCAGGGCGAGGTCTGCACGGTCGCCAACGACAACGATCCCACCCAGGTGGTCATCTCCGGATCGAAGGGCGCGATCGAGCGCGCGCTCGAGATCGCCAAGGAGAAGGGGGCGAAGCGCGCCGTCCTCCTTCCGGTCTCGGCGCCCTTCCACTCGCCGCTGATGGAACCCGCCGCGCGTGCGATGGAGCAGGCGCTGGCCGACGCGCGGATCGCCGCCCCGGCCGTCCCGCTCTACGCCAACGTCACCGCGGCGCCGGCAAGCGACCCGGACGAGATCCGACGCCTCCTCGTCGAGCAGGTCACCGCCATGGTCCGCTGGCGCGAAAGCGTCGCCGCGATGGCGGAGGCGGGCGTGACCCACTTCGTCGAGTTCGGCGGCAAGGTCCTCGCCCCGATGGTAAAACGAATCGCCCCCGACTGCGCCGTCACCAGCGTCGTCACGATGGACGACATCGAAGCCCTGGTGAAGGAAGTGTAGTTCACGCGGAGACGCGGAGAAGAAGAAGAGACGCGGAGGAGGGATGAGGGAGCTCGATGAGATCAGCGGTGAGGTGCTCGATATCGCCTTGCGGCTCCATCGGGATCTGGGGCCCGGGGCTGCTCGACTCTCGAAGCAGCCCGTCGGGCTGCTTCTGAACTTAGGCGGTGCTACACTGAAGGAAGGCGTAAAGCGCGTGGTCAATGACTACAACTCCTCCGCGTCTCCCTTTTCTTCTCCGCGTCTCCGCGTGAACCAACCTTGAGGAGCTGAAAATGTTCGATCTGTCGAAAATGACGGCGCTGGTGACCGGGGCGTCGGGGGGGATTGGGTCGGCGATCGCGAGGGCGCTGGCGGGGCAGGGGGCCCGGCTTGCGGTTTCGGGGTCGAACGGGGAGAAGCTGGAGGCGTTTCGTTCCTCGCTCGGCGGGGAGCATGTCGCCCTGGCCTGCGACCTTTCCGATTCGGCGGCGGTCGACGCTCTGGTGCCCCGGGCGGTTGACGCGCTCGGCGGCAAGCTCGACATCCTCGTCAACAATGCCGGCGTCACCCGCGACAATCTCGCCATGCGGATGAAGGACGAGGAGTGGGACCTGGTGATCCGGGTCAACCTCGAAGCGGCCTTCCGGCTCGCCCGCGCGGCGCTCAAGCCGATGATGCGCGCCCGCTACGGCCGGATCATCTCGATCACCTCGGTGGTCGGAGCGACGGGAAACCCGGGACAGGCGAACTACGCGGCCTCGAAGGCGGGCCTGGTGGGAATGTCAAAGGCCATGGCGCAGGAAGTGGCGAGCCGCGCGATCACGGTGAACTGCATCGCGCCGGGCTTCATCCGGTCGGCGATGACCGACGCCTTGAACGAGCAGCAGCAGGCCACCATTCTTGGGCGCATCCCGGCCGGTCGGCTGGGGGAGGGGAACGAGGTCGCTTCGGCCGCGGTTTACCTCGCGAGCCGCGAAGCCGCTTACGTGACCGGGCAGACGCTCCACGTGAACGGCGGAATGGCCATGTACTAACGGCCCCTTGCCAGCCCCGCCGGGGAGCGGCTAGGGCAGGCGCAAACAAAGCCTAGGGAAGGGTTACAAACATGAGCGAGACCGCCGACCGCGTGAAGAAGATCGTCGTCGAGCACCTCGGAGTCGAGGCCGACAAGGTCACCGAGGAAGCCAGCTTCATCGACGACCTGGGCGCCGACAGCCTCGACATCGTCGAGCTGGTGATGGCGTTCGAGGAGGAATTTTCGGTCGAGATTCCCGACGACGCCGCCGAAAAGATCACCACGGTCCGTGACGCCATCGAATATATCGAAGCGAACAAGGGCTGAGCCTGACCGGCTCCCGCCGCGGCGGAGCAAGAGCCTTTCTTCAAAACGGCTCCCCGTCTAAAGGCGGGGGGCCGTTTTGCCTCTTAGCGCTCAAGGAGTGACGCATGCGCCGCGTAGTCGTGACCGGTCTTGGAATGGTTTCGCCGCTCGGCGCCGACGTCGAGACGAGCTGGCGGAACATCCTCGCCTCGAAAAGCGGCGCGACCCGCATCACCCGCTTCGATCCGACCGGCTATGCCTGCCAGATCGCCTGCGAGGTGAAACCGCCCGAGCATGAATATGGCTTCGATCCCGGCAAGAGGGTCGACCACAAGATCCAGCGGCAGGTCGATCCGTTCATCGTCTACGGTCTCGACGCCGCGGGCCAGGCGCTGGAAGATGCCGGACTTACCGACATGAGCGAAGAAGAACGTTACCGAGTCGGAGTGTCGATCGGTTCGGGCATCGGCGGGCTTCCGGGGATCGAGAAGGAGTCGATCGTCCTTCATGAGAAGGGGCCGAGGCGGGTGTCGCCCCACTTCGTCCACGGACGGCTGATCAACCTCATCTCGGGACAGGTGTCGATCAAATACGGCCTGATGGGGCCCAACCACGCGGTGGTGACGGCCTGCTCGACCGGCGCCCATTCGATCGGCGACGCGGCCCGGATGATCATCATGGACGATGCCGACGTGATGGTCGCCGGCGGCGCGGAAAGCGCGCTCTGCCCGCTCGGAATCGCCGGCTTCTCGCAAGCCCGCGCCCTCTCGACCAATTTCAACGATGAGCCCGAGCGCGCCAGCCGGCCCTACGACAAGGATCGCGACGGCTTCGTCATGGGCGAGGGCGCCGGAGTGGTCATCCTCGAGGAATATGAGCGCGCCAAGAAGCGCGGCGCCAAGATATACGGCGAGGTGATCGGCTACGGCATGTCCGGCGACGCCTATCATGTCACCGCGCCGCATCCGGAGGGCGCCGGAGGCTATCGGGCGATGGCGGTCGCGATGAAGCGCTCCGGGCTCGACCTTTCCGACATCGATTATATCAACGCCCATGGCACCTCGACCCCGCTCGGCGACGAGCTCGAGCTGGGCGCCGTCCGCCGCCTGTTCGGAAACAATATCGCCCGGCTCTCGATGAGCTCGACCAAGTCGGCGATCGGCCACCTGCTCGGCGGCGCCGGGGCGGTCGAGGCGATCTTCTGCCTGCTTTCAATCCGCGACCAGATCGTTCCGCCCACGCTCAACCTCGAGAATCCGAGCGAAGGTACGGCCGGGGTCGACCTCGTCCCCAACGTCGCCAAGGAGCGGGAGGTGAAGGCGGTGCTGAACAACAGCTTCGGCTTCGGCGGCACCAATGCGAGCCTGGTGATGAGGGCGGTCTGATCCGCCGATGAGGAAGCTGATCGTCCTGGGCCTGCTCGCCGCGATCGCGATCGCCGGCGGGCTCTGGTTCATCCAGGGGTGGAACGGGGCGGGACCGGCGAAGCAGCCCACCGCCGTCGTCATTCCGCGCGGATCGAGCCTGCCCCGCGCGGCGGAGATATTGGAAAAGGCGGGGGTCATCGAATCCTCGAGCCGCTTCGTCTTCCAGGCCAAGCTGTTCGGCGGCGGCACCATAAAGGCGGGCGAGTACGAGTTCCCAGCCCGGGCCAGCCACGCCGAGGTGCTCGCCCTGCTTCGGGCCGGCAAGACCCTCCAGCGCCTGGTCACCATCCCCGAGGGAATGCCGTCGGTGCTGGTCTGGGAACGGCTGATGAAGGCGCCGGCTCTGACCGGGGAGGTTCCGGTGCCGGAGGAGGGCTCGGTGCTTCCCGACAGCTACAGCTACCAGCGCGGCGAGAGCCGGGCGGCGGTGCTCGCCCGCATGCAGTCGGCAATGGCGAAGGCCCTCGATTCGCTGTGGCCGAAGCGCGGTCCGCTGACGGTGGTGAAGGACAAAAGGGAAGCGGTGATCCTTGCCTCGATCGTCGAGAAGGAGACCGGCAAGGCACCGGAGCGGCCGATGGTCGCCGGAGTCTATTCCAACCGTCTACGCCAGGGGATCAAGCTCGACGCCGATCCGACCGTCATCTACCCGGTCACCAAGGGGAAGCCGCTCGGCCGGCGGATCCTCCAGTCGGAGCTTCGCGCGGCCAACGGCTACAACACCTATGCGATGGCCGGCCTTCCCGTCGGCCCGATCGCCAATCCCGGCAAGGCGTCGCTCCAGGCGGTTCTCAACCCCGCCCAGACCCAGGCGCTCTACTTCGTCGCCGACGGAAGCGGCGGCCACGTCTTCGCCAACACGCTCGCGGAGCACAGCGCCAACGTCGAGAAATGGCGGGCGCTGAGGCGGGCGCGGGGGGAGATGTAGGGAGTTTGTCACGCCGGACTTGATGCGGCATCCACCTTCTCTTTTCCGAGTCTGAAAAGAAGGTGGACCCCGGATCAAGTCCGGGGCGACGCTTTGGTTCAGAGCGCCAGCCGTCTGCGCTCTATTCCCGAGTCGCTGTCCGGCGCCTTCGCGCAGGTGAAGGGCTCGACCGTGACCTTCCTCGCCTCGTGGCTGACCTGGATCGCCATCCGGTCGTCGACCATGATCCCGACATGATCGTCGCAGAACAGGAGGTCGCCTCGGCGGAGCGGCGCGTTCGCCGGGACCGACTCGCCGAGCCGGCGCTGGTCGCGCGCGTCGCGTGGGCAGTCGATCCCGCACAGCTGCAGCGAAAGCTGGACGAGGCCCGAACAGTCGATCCCTCGGCAGGTCCGCCCGCCCGCGAGGAACGGCGTTCCGAGCAGCCGGCAGGCGACGGCGACCGGGTCGCTCTCCGGCTCGTCGACCGCCCGCAAATAGCTTAGCGGAACGAAGCCGCCTTCGAACTCGATGAGCGCCCCCTGGACCTCGCCGTGAAGGCGGGCGCCCATCGGAAGGAAGGACAGAGGCGGCGAGATCGGGTCGCGGCCCGACTGGATGGGCGCGGTGGGTTCGATCACGACATGGGTGGCGGACGACGGCGCGGTCAGCTCGATCGCCTCGACATAGCCGACGCGGTGGTCGGCGACGCAATAGCCCCAGGCCCAGCCGGCGGTGATGTCGAGGACGGCGAACGCCTCGCCCGGAAGAAGCTCGGACACGGCGGGCGAATCGTCCGTAGCCGAATCGCGCACCAGGGTGGGGATGAGCCCGCAAGCGCGGATCAGCGGCTGGGCGTAATGCGGCGCGAACAGCCGCCCGGCCAGCTCCACGTCGGCGATGTCCTGGCGATAGGCGTTGATTCGCGGATCGAGCCGAACCGACGGCCCCGTGAGGGAGATCCGGTCAGCCGTGCTGAAGGAGGATTCCGCGTTCCTTGGCGCCGCCGCGTCGGCTGGAGCTCTCCTGCTGCTCGATATTGCGTTCGAAGCGCTCAAGGAACTCCTGCCCTATGCTGGTCTTGGCCACGAACACGTTGCGCCGGTCGGCCTCGTCGCGGACGCGCCGCAGATAGCCGAGCGTGCCAAGGGTATTCAAGGCGCGCGTGATAACCGGCTTCGAAACCCCGAGGATATGGGCGAGGCCGCGGACCGTGTGCGGGCCGGGCGTGAGGTAGACCAGGAGGAGCAGCGCCATCTGGCGGTTGGTGAGGTCCGGCTGCCCTGACCGCACATAGCTGATCAGCGTCTGCATCCAGCTCCTAAGAGCGCGCTCTGACACTGGTCGTTCTCCAATTCCGAGTGACGCTTATTTCGGATGGTAAACCAGTCAGAACGGGTTTCGTTTCTTTCCCGTTGAGATTTCGACGCAAAAATGTCGCGGACCGTCAGCCGCCATAGCGTTGGGCGAGCATCGCGAAGGCCGCTCGAAGGCCCAGGGCGTCGCCGCCCTTGGGTCTTCCGGGCTTGGCCGAAGCGCGCCAGGCGAAGGTGTCGAAATGCGCCCAGGGCGTCGTCTCGGGCACGAATTTCTGGAGGAAGAGAGCCGCCGTCACGGCGCCGGCGAAGCCGCCGTCGGAGGCGTTGGCGAAATCCGCGACGTCGGACGCGAACAATTCGTCATAGGCCTTCCACAGCGGCATCCGCCACGCCGGGTCGCCGACTCGGGTGCCGGCGGCGAGCAGCGATTCGGCGAGCGCGTCGTCGCTCGCGAACAGGGCGGGAAGGTCCGGGCCGAGCGCCACCCGCGCGGCGCCGGTCAGGGTCGCGAAGTCGAGGATCAGCTCCGGGTCCGACTCCGCCGCCCGGGCGAGCGCGTCGCCGAGGATGAGCCGTCCTTCGGCGTCGGTATTGCCGATTTCCACCGTCGGGCCCTTGCGGCTTCGGAGCACGTCGCCGGGGCGGAAAGCGTTGCCGGAGACGGCATTCTCGACCGCCGGGATGAGCAGGTGAAGCCGAACCGGAAGGCGGCTCCTCATCACCGCGAGGGCGAGGGCAAGGGCGTGGGCGGCGCCGCCCATATCCTTCTTCATCAGCCGCATGCCCGACGAAGGCTTGATGTCGAGCCCGCCGGAATCGAAGCAGACGCCCTTTCCGACCAGAGCGATCCGGGGATGGCGGCGGTCGCCCCACTCCATTTCGATGAGCCGCGGCGCTCGGTCCGCCGAAGCGGCGCGCCCGACCGCGGCGACCATCGGATAGCCTTCCTCCAGCGCCTTTCCGGAGGTGACCGCGACTTCCGCCCCGCAGGGCTCCGCCACTTCTCGAACCGCAGCCTCGAGCTCGGCGGGGCCGAGGTCTCCGGCCGGCGTGTTGACGAGGTCGCGGACGAGGTTCGTCGCCTGGGCGAGGAGCAAGGTCTCCTCGATCCGCGCCGGCTCCGAGGTGAGGAGCACTCGAGGCCCCTTCTTGTCCTTCGGCGCCTTGTACCGCTCGAAGCCATATTGGCCGAGCAGCCAGCCGAGCGCGGCGCCGCCGGGCGTGCCCCCCTCGATCCGGTATCGGCCTTCCGGAAGGCTTTCCGCCGCCCTGGCGAGGCACCAGGGGCCGAGCGCGCCGGCGTCCGCGACGCCGAGCGCCGCCGACCATTCGGAGGCCCGCTCGCCAGGAAGAATGGCGAGCTGGTTGGCCTCGCCGGTGAAGCCCTGCGCCGACGCCGCCTGCCGCGCCCGCTCGGGCTGCGCCTTCAGCCACGCGCCGAAGCCCTTCTTGTCGACGAGTCGAAGGGAAGTGGCGGGCTCGCCCTTGTCGGGATGGAGAAGGTTGGAAAGGTCAAAGGTCATGGTCACCACAAGCGGCTGGCGGGATGGATGGAAGCGTCGGTCGAGGCGAAGTCGCGGCCGGTGCACAGGATGGGCCGGTCGAGCCGCTTCGCCACGCAATAGACCATGATGTCCAGCATGTTCAGCTTGCCGCCCGAGCCGTTGCCCCGGCCGAAGAGGCGGTGAGCTTCGAGGGATAAGGCAGCGTCTCGGTCCGAGTAGCTCTCAATCCTCGCTCCAATAGCCAGAAATCGTCCGAGCAGCGCCTGGGCCTCCGGAGAAGGTTGGTTCGAAGCGCGCGACGTGACCAGATTGAACTCCGTCACGACCGGCGCGGGCACGATCGCACCTGCCGCACCTAGCGCTTCGATAAGCGCTTCGTCGCCCGCTTCACCCTTGACGATCGCGATGAGCGCAGACGTGTCGACGATCAACGAAGCAGGCCGCGTTCGTCGTAGGTGGCTGCGTCGAATTCCTCCATCGTCGGGATAGAACCAGTCGCTCGCGCACGGCGCGCCAGCTCACGTATCTCCTCCAGAAAGGCGACGCGATCCGTCTCCTCCGCTTCCGGAAGCGGGAAGCGCTCAAGCGCTTCCTCGATGACCTCTGCCTGGCTCCTGCCGTCCCGCGTAAGCAGAAGGAGCCGCTGGGCGGCTCGGTCGGAGCGGATCGTGATGGGGGCTTGCTGGCGACGGGGTCTCATGCCCGGATTATGACGAGGTGTACATGCACAGTCAACACTGGCGCATGCACACCCTCAATCGGGCGCGTTCGTCTGCCCTCCGAGCGGCGCGTCCTTCACGTGCATGACGGTCTTCAAATTCATGAACTCGTGGAGCCCGTAGGGGCCGAGTTCGCGGCCATGGCCGGAGCGCTTGATTCCGCCGAACGGCGCTTCCGGCGCGGAGGCGAGCATCTGGTTGACCGCGGTCATCCCTGCCTCGATGTCGCGAACGAAGCGCTCCTGCTCGGCCGCGTCCTTCGTCCAGACCGAGGAGCCGAGGCCGAAAGGAATGTCGTTGGCGATGCGGATCGCCTCGTCGGCGTCGGCGGCCTTGAAGACCATCGCGATTGGGCCGAAAATCTCTTCGGCCATTAGCGGGCTGTCCAGCGGAACGTTCGTGATGACCCCCGCGGAAAGGAACGCGCCGGCGCCCTCGATCTTCTCGCCGCCGAAGAGAAGCTTGGCGCCGACCTGCTTCGCCTCGTCGATCTGCTTGAGCACCGTGTCGCGCTGCTCGAAGCTGGAGAGCGGGCCCATGTCGGTCGCGGGATCGAACGGATCGCCGGCCTTCACCGCCTTCATCGCCGCGGCAAACCGCTCCATGAACGGTTCGTGGACGTCGGCGTGGACGATCATCCGCTTGGCGCAGATGCAGGACTGGCCGGTGTTCTGGATCCTGGCCTTCACCGCCTGCTTCGCCGCCTCGTCCAGGTCCGCCGAGGGCATGACGATGAACGGATCGGAGCCGCCCAGCTCGAGAACGACCTTCTTGAGCGCGCGACCGGCGGCCTCGGCCACCGACTTGCCCGCGCCCTCGCTCCCGGTGAGGGTGACGGCGGCGATCCGGTCGTCGGCGATGAGGTCGGCCACCGCGCCCGACTTGATGGCGAGGTTCTGGAACAGTCCGCCCGGCGCTCCGGCGGCGGTCACCATCTCCTCGATCAGGCCCGCGACTCCCTGGACGATGCTGGCGTGCTTCAAGAGGCCGACATTGCCGGCGAGAATGGTCGGCGCGAGGAAGCGGACCACCTGCCAGTAAGGGAAGTTCCACGGCATGATCGCGAGGATCGGCCCGATCGGAAGCCAGCGAAGCTCGGCAATTCCACCGGTGGCGAGAGCCTGCCGTTTCGGTTCGAGCATGGCCGGCCCGTCCTTGGCATAGACCCGGAAGCCGGCGGTGCATTTATCGACTTCGGCGAGGGCGGTGGCGAAGGTCTTGCCCATTTCGAGGGAGGCCATGCGCGCCAGCTTTTCGCGGTTCGCCTCGAAGCCGTCGGCGATCCGCGAGAGAAGGGCGGTCCGTTCCTCGAGCGACGTCGTGCGCCATTGCCGGTAGGCCGCCGCCGCCGCGGCGACCTTCGCCTCCAGAGCGCCCGGGTCCAGTTCCGGATAGGCGGCGATCTCCTCGCCGGTGGCGGGATTGACGCTCCTCAACATCGCTCGGCTTCCTTCCTTCAGACGACGGGCACCCCGTAGAGGTCGTGCTCGTCCGCATCCTCGATCAGCACCTTCACTATGTCCCCGGCGCTCACCCGCGGGGCGTCGCGCAGGTGGACCTCGCCGTCGATCTCGGGCGCGTCGGCCTTCGAGCGGCCGGTCGCTCCGCCTTCTCCGTCGGCGACGTCGACGATGACGTCGATCGCCCGGCCCACCTTCGCCCGAAGCTTGTCGGCCGAGATCCGCGCGGTGAGCTCCATCAGCCGGGCGTAGCGCTCTTCCTTGACCTCCTCGGGCACCGCGCCCGGCAGCGAATTGGCCGCCGCGCCCATGACCGGCTCGAAGCGGAAGGCGCCGACCCGGTCGAGGCGGGCTTCTTCGAGCCATTGTGTGAGATATTCGAAATCCGCTTCGGTCTCGCCGGGGAAGCCGACGACGAAGGTCGAGCGGATGGCGATGTCGGGGCATATCTCGCGCCAGCCGCGGATCCGCTCGAGCACCTTCGCCTCGTTCGCCGGGCGCTTCATCGCCTTCAGAACCGAAGGCGCGGCGTGCTGGAAGGGGATGTCGAGATAGGGGAGGACGAGACCCTCCGCCATCAGCGGAATGACGCGGTCGACGTGCGGATAGGGATAGACGTAGTGGAGGCGCACCCAGGCTCCGAGCCTTCCGAGCTCTCGGGCGAGGTCGGTCATGTGGGCGCGGACCGGCGCGCCCTTCCAGCTCCACTCGGCATGACGCAGGTCGACCCCGTAGGCCGATGTGTCCTGGCTGATGACGAGCAGCTCCTTCGTCCCCGCCGCGACGAGCTTCTCCGCCTCGCGAAGGATCGCGTCGGGCCGCCGGCTGACCAGGTCGCCGCGGATCGACGGGATGATGCAGAAGCTGCAGCGATGATTGCAGCCCTCGGAGATCTTCAGATAGCTGTAGTGGCGGGGGGTGAGCTTCAGCCCCCCGTCCGGCACCAGGTTCAGATAGGCGGAGGGCGGGATCGGAGCGGCGACGTGGACGGCGCCGACGACCTCCTCATATTGATGCGGCCCGCTGATCGCGAGCACCTCGGGGAACTTGGCGCGGATCACGTCCGCCTCGCGCCCCATGCAGCCGGTGACGATGACCCGCCCGTTCTCGGCGATCGCCTCGCCGATCGCCGCCAGGCTCTCTTCCTTGGCCGAATCGAGAAAGCCGCAGGTGTTGACCAGGACGACATCGGCCTGCTCGTAATCCGGCGAGAGCTGGTAGCCGTCGGAACGAAGCTTGGTCAGGATCCGCTCTGAATCGACCAGCGCCTTCGGGCAGCCGAGCGAGACCATGCCGACCTTGGGCGGGGAGGGGAGTTCGAGAGCCATGGGAGGCGGCTCACATAGGGGGTAAAAGCCGCTTTTCCTAGGGGCGGCCGACCGAAAGCGACTTGGGTCAGCCGCCGTAGCGGGCGCTTAGACCGGCGAGCCCAGGCTCGTGGGTCAGATCGAGGTGGAGCGGCGTCACGGAGACGTAGCCGTCGGCCACCGTCTCGAGGTCGGTCTCGTGGCCCGGGGTCTGCACCGCCGGGCCGAGCGCGAACCAGAAATAGTCGTAGCCGCGCGGATCCGTGCGCCGATCGATCCTCAGCCGGCCATAGTCGCGGAAGCCCTGGCGGGCGATCCGGATCCCCTTGACGGCTTCGGCCGGAAGAGCGGGGAAATTGACGTTGACGAGCGTTCGAGTCTCCATCGGAGCCTCGATCAAGGGCCGAAGCACCCGCTCTCCCCATGCCTCGGCGGCGGCGAACGGAACGGAATCGCCCATTCCCTGGCGCTCATAGGCCTGGCTTAGCGCAATCGCCGGAATGCCGGCCAGGGCGCCTTCCATCGCCGCCGAACAGGTGCCCGAATAGGTGACGTCCTCGCCCAGGTTCTCGCCGCGATTGACTCCGGACAGGATGAGATCGGGCGGGCAATCCTTCATGATGTGGGCGATCGCCATCATCACCGAATCGGTCGGGGTGCCGGTGACGCAGAAGCGGCGCTCGCCGAGCCGGCGAAGGCGCACGGGCCGGGTGAGGGTGAGCGAGTGGCCGGCGCCGGACTGCTCCTCCGTGGGAGCGACGATCCAGACGTCGTCGGAGAATCGCCGGGCGATCCGCTCGAGCACCTTGAGCCCGGTCGCGTTCACCCCGTCGTCGTTGGTGAGGAGGATGCGCATGGCGCGGCGCTAGGCCGCCGCCTCACCGGGCGCAAGCGCGGCAACCATCGCCGCGATTGGGGAGTTGGTCGGGCAAAGAAGGAGAAGAAGATGCAGGTTCCGCACAACAGCTTCGTGGTCGTGGCCGATGGCAAGAAGATGCTTTTCTTCCGCAACGAAGGCGATTCCGAATTTCCCAAGCTCGAGGTCGAACGCAAGCGCGAGACCTCCGACCTGGCCGACCGCGACCAGAAGACCGACACCGCGGGCCGGGCGCCGTCCGCTCCGGCCGGCGCCGGCTACAGCAGCTATGAGGAGGTCGACTTCCACCAGCTGGAGGAGGATCGCTTCGCCGCCGAGACCGCCGAGCTGCTTCGGAAGCGCGCGCTCAGCAACGACTTCGAATCGCTGATCATCGTCGCCCCGCCGCGCACGCTGGGAGAGCTTCGCAAACATTATCACAAGGAAGTCGAGAAGCGCCTCGCCGGCGAGGTCGCGAAGGACCTTACCGGCCACCCCGTCGCCGAGATCGAGAAGATCCTCCAGGCGGAGTAGACCTCACTGCCTCCCCACGCGAAGGGTGGGGAGGCAAGGAGTTTCGTTCAGGCGTCCTCCCGCGCCGTCCGGCGGCGGGCGACGAGGGTCGCGGCGGCGGCTCCGAAGAGGAGGATCATCGGCGGGGCGGGGACTTCGTGTCCGCCGGTCGAGCCGGTGCTGCCCGAGGAGCCGCTGCTTCCCGACGACGTGCTGCTGCTCGTCGAGGCGGAGCTCGCCGAGGACGAAGCGCTGCTGGTGCTTCCGGTCGACCCCGACGAAGTGGCGCTTCCGCCGAAGCTGGAGCTGCCGGTCGAGCCCGACGAGCCGGCCGACGACGCGCTGGACGCGCTCGACGCGCTGGAGGCGGAGCTTGCCGACGAGGCGGAGCTTCCCGAGCTTCCCGACGAACCGGAGCTGCCCGACGAACCCGAGCTCCCCGAAGAGCCGGAGCTGCCCGACGAGCCGGAGCTTCCCGAGGATCCGGAGCTGCCGGAGCCGCTGCTGCCGCTGGAGCCGTAGCCGCCGTGGCCGCACTTCTTGCAGGGCGGCGGAGGCGGGGGCGGAGGCGGCGGGTAGCCGCCCGAGGAGGAACCGCTCGACGAGCTCGACGCGGACGACGCGGAGCTGGCCGACGAGGCGGAGGAGCTGGAGCTGGACGAGCCGCCGCTCGACGTCGAGGTCGAGCCGCCGCTGGTCGAGGTGGACCCGCCGCTCGTGCTGGTCGAGCCGCCGCTGGTCGAGGTGGAGCCGCCGCTGGTCGAGGTCGAGACCCCGCTCGACGTGGAAACTCCGCTCGAGGTGGAGGTCGAGGCGGTGAAGAAGGCGTTGCCGCTCGACCCGCCGAAGAATCCGCCGGAGAAGAAGCCGCCGCCGAAGCCGAAGCCGCCGCCGGACGAGCCGCCGACGATCACCGGCGCGCTTCCGCTCGCCACTTCCATCGGCGGGAGCGGGGGAAGGGGCATGGGCGGATAGGCGACTTCCGTCGTGGTGATGGTCCGGCCCGGCTGGCGCACCAGGCAGGAGGTGCGGGCGATGCGCCTGACCCGCTTCACCGTCTTCGCCCGGGCATAAGCGCGGGGCGCCGGAGCGGCCTTGGCGTGGCGCACCAGCGCGGGGCGCTGCGGCGGGTTTTCAGCGACGTGCGCCGCGCCGGCGCCGATGACGGCGCCGCCGCAAGTGCAGGCGGCCAGTTTCGCGAGAGCCATTCTTACCGACATAACGACGCACCCTGTTCCAAGGCTTCGATACGGACCGGCAAGTCACAAGCGAATAACCGGCTGCCGCATCTGGCTATGGCAACGAATGCAAAAGATTTCCTTAGGCGCAAGCGTGTTAACCATGAAGTGGCCCTGAAATGGCCGCCAAACGCCCTTCTGGCGGCCTTTCGTCCCATTGCTGAACAACGTCGGAGAGCGGGTGAACGGATTGTTCGCGGCGGGGCGGCCGGGATTATGGTTAACGCGCCGCCGGGGCCCCGATTCGGCGGGCGCGCGGGCCGATCACTTGCACGGACCGCGGCGGCGCGAATCCCCCCGCTCGGACCGAGTCTGAAATGTCGCTCGCGAAGCTTTCCACAGGATTCTTTTCAGCCGTTATTTGAGTGACTTGTACTGGACTGCGACGATCAGTATAGGCGCCCTCGGGGTAGAAGCCGAAAATTCCCGGATGACTCGGGTAAGGCTTTAGGAGAATAGCGGGCCGGCGGTCCCGGTCCGCGATGACGCGGAGGGGTTATGGCTACGGCTGTCAGCAACATATTCGACCAGGGTTTCCCGCAACGTGGAGCGGCGGACTATCGCCCCACTGCGAACGAGGAGTTCATGAATCCGGCCCAGCTCGCCTATTTCAGGCACAAGCTGATGGGCTGGAAGGACGAGATCATCCGCGAGAGCGCCGACACGATGGCGCAGCTCAAGAGTGGTCCGATGCGCGAGGCGGACGTCACCGACCGCGCCTCGTCGGAGACGGACTGGGCGATCGAGCTTCGCACCCGCGACCGGCAGCGCAAGCTCATCTCCAAGATCGACTCGGCGCTTCGCCGCATCGACACCGGCGAATACGGCTTTTGCGAAGTTACCGGAGAGCCGATCTCCCTCGCCCGCCTCGAGGCCCGGCCGATCGCGACGATGACGATCGAGGCCCAGGAGCGCCACGAGCGCAACGAGCGAATCAGCCGCGACGACTGAAAACCGGGCGGGGGATATTTCGAGCGAAGTGTCCCCTGGACCCGCGGAAGCGGCACTTCTCCCGTCGCCCCAGCGAAGGCTGGGGCCCCAGCGGGTAAAAGGCGCGGTGTTCTTCACCCCCCGGAGTCCCAGCCTGCGCCGGGACGACGGCGAGGGTTCGCGCGCGGCCTTTCCGCCTCCCCATAACAAGCGGGCCCCATAAGAAACGGGCCCGAGGCTTTCGCCTGGGCCCGTCCTCGTCTCGCGGATCGCGCCGCCTAGTGGAGGCCGGCAATCTCTTCCTTTATCCAGAGCTTTTCCTTCTTGAGGCGGGCCAGGGTCGCCATGTCCGGCAGAGGACGCTGTTCTTCTTCGGTGATGCGCGCTTCGATGTCAGCGTGCTTCGTCTGCAATGCCGAGATATGCGCCTGTTGCATTCCCATCTCCTTTGCTGGTGTGCCAAGCGGATAAACCATCTTCGAGCCGGTCCGTCTCCCTCCGCGCGGGCGGACGGGCGCATATGTACGGCGGCCCGTCGATAGGCTAACCCTACGCCTTTCCGGAGCGGCCGGGTAGGGGGTGCGACAGCGATGCCGGACAGCGGGGGAATGGAGGCGACGGACGCCGCCCGGCTGGTGAGGCTTCGAACGGAGCATCGCGACCTCGACTCCGCGATCGAGGCGCTGATCGCCCTTCCGGCTCCGGACCAGCTTCAGCTCGCCCGCCTCAAGAAGCGCAAGCTTCGGCTCAAGGACGAGATCGCGCTGCTCGAGGACCAGCTCATTCCGGACATCATCGCATGACTCCCTCTCCCTGAAGGAAGAGGGGCAAGCCTCCGTCCCCGCTCGGCACAGTTGCGGCTTTACCTTCTTTGCCCGTTCCCGCCGCGCCGGGTCTGTGGCACCTGTCATCCATGGCCGAAACCGACGCCCGCATCACTCTCACGCCCAAGCTGGTCGCCTCGCTCTATACCGAGGCGATGGTGCTCGCCGACGAGGTGCGCGCCTATTTCGACCGGCATGGGCGCGAGGAGCGCGACGGGCTCGATCCGCTGGCGCGGGTGGGGTTCTCATGCGAGTCGCTGAAGGTGACGACCCGGCTTATGCACGTCATCGCCTGGCTCCTCACGCAGCGGGCCGCCGAAGCGGGCGAGATCAGCCACCGCCAGGCGCGCAGCCCCGCTCGGCGCCTGGGCGAGGCGCCGGAGAGCGACGAGGCGCTGCTCGCGATCCTGCCAGACTCCGCCGTCGCTCTGATCAATGCGAGCCGCGACCTCTACGCCCGAGTCGCCCGGCTCGACCAGGGCGCCGTGCCCGCGGCCACCGAGGCGCATCCAAGCCCCGCGCGAAGCCTGCTAAGCCGCCTCGAACGCTCCTTCTGACTGCGCTAAAGGCGCTCGGATGGACGCTTTCACTTTCTCCTATGGGCCGAGGCTGAGCGCCGGCCCCGGCGCCGCCGAACGCCTCGCCGAGCGGCTTCCGCCGGGTCCCTGCCTGTTCGTCACCGACTCGCAGCTTCGCGCCTTCGGCCTTCCCGACCGCGCTCTCGCCGGATTGGAAGCCGCCGGGATCGAGCCGCGGATCTTCGACGCCGTCGAAGCCGATCCTTCGCGAGACACTTTGCTCGCCGCGGTCGAAGCGGGCCGGGGATGCGCTTCGGTCGTCGGGTTCGGCGGCGGCAGCCCGATGGACGTCGCCAAGCTCGCCGCCTACCTGCTCGGCAGCGGCGAGGAGCTGGAGGCGATCTGGGGCGTCGGCAAGGCGACCGGAAAGCGGCTTCCCCTGGTCCTCGTCCCGACGACGGCCGGAACCGGCTCCGAGGCGACTCCGATCAGCGTCATCACCGTGGGGGGAAGCCTGAAGCTGGCGGTCAACAGCGCCCCGCTCACCGCGGACTGGGCGGTTCTCGACGCCGAGCTGACCGTCGGGCTGCCGCGCTCGGTGACCGCCGCGACCGGAATCGACGCGATGGTCCACGCGATCGAGGCCTATACCTCCGCGCGGCTGAAGAACCCGATTTCCGACGCCCTCGCCCGGGAAGCCCTAAGGCTGCTCGCCGGCAACCTGCGGCGGGCCTGCGACGCGCCCGAGGATCGCGACGCGCGCGGGAACATGCTGCTCGGCGCCCATCTCGCCGGAGTGGCCTTCGCCAACGCGCCGGTCGCCGGAGTGCACGCTTTGGCCTACCCGCTCGGCGGCCATTTCCATGTTCCCCACGGAGTCTCGAACGCCCTGATGCTGACCCATGTGCTCGGCCACAACCTCCACGCCGCGATGCCGCTCTATGCCGAGCTCGGCACCCTTCTCGATCCCGCCCTGGCGCGGGTCGGGACGCAGGCGCAGGCGCGGGGCTTCGTCGAGCGGGTCGGCGCGCTCTGCCGCGAGGCGGGGGTTCCGCTGCGACTCTCCGAGGTCGGAATCGGGCCCGAACATCTCGATCTGCTCGCCGCCGACGCGATGAAGCAGGAACGGCTGCTGGTGAACAATCCCTGCCCGATCAGCGAGGCGGACGCGCGCCGGCTCTACGAGGCGGCGCTTTGAGCCGTGCGCCGCTGAAGGGGCGGGAATCCTATCCGGCGTGGCGGGAGATCGGCACGCGCTGGGCGGACAACGACGCCTATGGTCACGTCAACAACACCGTCTATTACCAGTGGTTCGACACGGCGGTGAACGCCTGGCTGATCGAAAAGGGGCTGCTCGACGCCGCGGCCGGAGACCCGATCGGACTCGTCGTCGAGACGGGCTGCCGTTATGCGCGGCCGCTTGCTTATCCGGAACCGGTCGAGGTGGGGCTGGCGGTGGAGCGGCTGGGCGGGTCGAGCGTCCGCTACCGGCTGGGCGTGTTCGCCAAGGGCGAAGGGGAAGCCGCGGCGGAAGGTCATTTCGTGCACGTCTATGTCGGCCGGGAGAGCCGGCGGCCGGTGCCGCTGCCGGAGGAGTGGCGGACGAAGCTGGCGCTTTTGGCTCCTCCCCGGGACGGGGAGGGGGACCAGGCAGAGCTTGGTGGAGGGGCTGGCACGAACGCCTGAGCGGCCCCTCCACCACGCGCTTCGCGCGCGGTCCCCCTCCCCGTTCCGGGGAGGATCTAAGCTCCGAGCAGAGCCGCCTTCGCTTCTTCATATTCCCGGGCGAGCTGAGCGACATAGTCGCCCGCGCCCTGCACCTTGTCGATCGCGCCGATGCCCTGGCCGGAGCCCCAGATGTCGCGCCATGCCTTCTTGGAGCCCTCTCCGCCGGCGAAGTTCATCGTCTTGAGATCGCCCTGCGGAAGGTTGTCCGGGTCCATGCCCGAGGCGACGATCGAGCCGCGCAGGTAATTGCCGCTGATTCCGGTGAAATAGCTCGAATAGACGATGTCCGACGCCCGACCCTCGACGATGCCCTGCTTATATTCGGGCTGCGCGTTCGCCTCCTCGGTGGCGACGAAGGGCGAGCCTATGTAGGCGAGGTCGGCGCCCATAGCCTGTGCGGCGAGGACGGCGCGGCCGGTGGCGATCGCGCCCGACAGGCAGAGCGGCCCGTCGAACCACTGGCGAATCTCCTGGACCAGAGCGAAGGGCGACAGGGTGCCGGCATGGCCGCCGGCGCCGGTCGAGACGGCGATCAGGCCGTCGGCGCCCTTCTCCACCGCCTTGCGGGCGAAACGGTCGTGGATGATGTCGTGGAGGGTGATTCCGCCCCAGGCATGGACGCCCTGGTTGACCTCGGCGATCGCGCCCAGCGAGGTGATGACGATCGGCACCTTCCACTTGGCGCAGGTCGCCATGTCGGCCTCGAGCCGGTCGTTGGAGCGGTGGACGATCTGGTTGACGGCGAACGGCGCCGACGGACTTTCGGGATGGTCCCGGTCCCAGGCGGCGAGCTCCTCGTTGATCCGGTGGAGCCACTCGTCGAGAAGGCTCTGCGGGCGTGCGTTCAGCGCCGGGAAGGAGCCGACGATCCCCGCCTTGCACTGGGCGATGACGAGGTCGGGATTGGAGACGATGAAGAGGGGCGCGCCGACGACCGGAAGGCGCAGCCGAGAGAGGATCGGAGGAAGGCTCATCGCGTGCGCATAACGAGAAACCGGGAAGGGCGACAGGTGCGATTTTCCCGGATGGCGGGCGCGCCTATCGCCTTGTCCGCCGATCGAGCGCTGGCTAGCCTCCCCGTCGGAGAAGGGGGAGGCCGGATGAAGCGAAGGACGGTTTCGGTCGCGGCGCTCGCCGCGCTTCTGGGAAGCCCGGCCTGGGCGCGGCGCGATCCGCCCGGGCCGCCCGATCCGGCGACCCTGGAGCTTCCCGACCTCACTCCGTCTCGCGATCCCAAGGTGATCGAGGCGGGTTGGAAATATTTCTATTTCCACAAGGCCGGGGTGTCCTACGCCGAGGCTTATGAGGATTTCAGCGAATGCTATCGCTACCTCCCCGTCGCCGGCGCCAATCCCTTGCTGCCGATGTTCGCTCCGTGGCGCGAGTCGCCCGGCGTGGAATATGTCGCGTCCTCCAGCAATTTCGGGCTGATCGGCATGGGAATAGCCGCCCTGGTCGCCGGTCCGATCAACCGCCGGGCTCAACAGGCGCCGTTGCGGCGCTGCCTCGAGACGCGGGGATATGTCCGCTACCCCCTGACGGAGGCGGTGTGGAGCCAACTCGTCGACGGTTATTCGCCAAGATCGATCGCGCTCCAGGCGAAGGCCGCCTCGCTTCCCGCGCCGGACAGCCAGCCGGTGACTCGATGAGCAGGTTTCTCGCGCTCCTCGCGCTCGGCCTGTTCCTGCCGGCGCCGCTCGACGCCCGTCCTCCCGACGAGATGGTCGAGATCAAGGCGGGCGACCCGGTTTCGATCCGGGCCGATCGCGCCTATATCCTGTTCCGCACCGTCCGCCCGGAGGGAGTGCCCTCGGTGGAGCCGGTTTTCCTCCGCATTCCGACCAGCGCCGAGATGGAGCGCTATGCCGCCGCCAAGCGGGCGGCCTATGCGCAGGCCGAACCCGGGCTGATCCGCCAGCGCGAGGAGCAATTGCGCAGGAAGGCGGAAGCGGAGGCCTCCGGCAAGAGCTTCAAGGGAGAGATACCGCCTTCGCCCAGCCTCGACACGTTCAACTTCGTCTACGACGAGGTCGCCAACGTGCAGCGCGTCGACGACGGCGGAGCGCTCGTCAAGGGGAAGCCGGAGAGCGTCTACCTGGTCGAGGTGCCCGCCGGGGACTATATCCTCTACGGCGCGGCCTACGGGTCCGGCACGGTGAAGCCTGCCTTGTTCGCCTGCATGTGCCTCGGCACGGTCGGCTTTCCGGCTCCGGCCGGCGTCGTCACCGATCTCGGCTACTTCATGGGCGACAGGGTCGAGCACATTTCGAAGATCCCGGAGCTAAAGGCGGAGTCGGGCTTCGGCCCCAGCTCTGTCGCCGTTTTTACCCCGTTGGGGGCGACCGTTCGCCCGGTCGGCGCGGCGACGGCGGTTCCGGACGTGCTTCGCGGCGCGGCGGTCAGGCCGGCGGCCTATCGGGCGATCGGACGCTTCGTCGAGCCGCGCGCGATCACCGTCAACCGTCTTGCTCCGGTGCCGGGGATCCTCGCCTACGAGGGCCGCCGGGTGATCGACGTGAAGACCGGCAAGGACGCGCCGCGTTCGCGGTAGGCGACCGAGCCAAGACGGGTAAAGCGCGCTCCCGGGGCGCACGGTTGTCCGCCTTCACCTGATCCGGCTATGGCGCGGCCATGCTGAAGAAGACCGCGCCCGACCTCGACTCGCTCCGTCTGATGGAGGAGCGGCTTCGCTGGCTTTCCGCCTGGACGATCCACAACGCCAACCACCTCCGTCCCTCGACGGATGGGCTGAAGGTCGGCGGCCACCAGGCGAGCTGCGCCTCGATGACCGCGATCATGGCGGCGCTCTACTTCCACGCCCTCGGCCCCAACGACAAGGTGGCGGTGAAGCCGCATGCCGGCCCGGTGCTCCACGCGATCCACTATCTGCTCAAAAGCCAGAGCCGCGAGCAGCTCGAGAATTTCCGCGGCTTCGGCGGGATGCAGTCCTATCCGAGCCGGACCAAGGACCGCATCCCCGTCGATTTCTCGACCGGCTCGGTCGGCCTTGGAGTGGCGATCACCGCCTTCGCCAGCCTGGTCCAGGATTATCTCGTCGCCCATGGCGCGCTGACGCCCGGGGAGGCGGGGCGGATGGTCGCCCTGATGGGCGACGCCGAGCTCGACGAAGGCAATATCTACGAATGCCTGATCGAGGCCTACAAGCACGACATCCGCAATTGCTGGTGGATCGTCGACTATAACCGCCAGTCGCTGGACGCGACCACGGCCGAGCGGATGTTCAGGAAATTCGACGAGATCTTCGCGAGCTGCGGCTGGCGGGTGGTGACCTTGAAATATGGCAAGGCGCTCGAGGCGGCGTTCGCCGAGCCGGGCGGCGAGGCCCTGAAGCGCTGGATCGACGAGGCGGGCAACGCCGATTACGCGGCGCTCACCTATCTCGGCGGAGCCGCCTGGCGCGAGCGGATCGAGCGCGAGGCGCCCGATTCCAAGCCGGTGCTCGACTCGCGCGACGACGAAACGCTCGCGGCGCTGATGACCAACCTCGGCGGGCACGACATGGCCTCGCTGGTCGAGGCGTTCGACGGCGCCAGGGACGACGTGCCGACCCTGTTCATCGCCTACACGATCAAGGGCTTCGGGCTCCCGTTCGCCGGTCACAAGGACAATCACGCGGGGCTGATGAACCCGGGCCAGATCGCCGCCCTGCGCGAAAAGATGGGGATCGCGGAAGGGGAGGAGTGGGAGCCCTGGGCCGGCCTCGGCGGCAATTCGGCGGAGGCGGTTCGATCGCTCGCCGAGAACAGCCCGATCGCCCGCTCGAAGCGCGAGCGGCCGTGGCGCCAGGTCGAGGTTCCGGCGATCCCGGCTCCGGCCGGGGAGGAGCAGTCGACTCAGGCGGCGTTCGGTCGGATCCTGCTCGACCTCAGCCGCGCCGGCGGTGATCTCGCCGACCGGATCGTCACCACTTCGCCCGACGTCACCGTCTCGACCAATCTCGGCGCCTGGGTGAACCAGCGCGGACTGTTCCGGCGCCAGGCGCTGGCCGACGTCTTCGCTCTGGCGAAGATCCCGTCCGCCCAGAAATGGGGCGGGCACGAGGCGGGCCAGCATATCGAGCTGGGAATCGCCGAGAACAATCTATTCCTGATGCTCGCCGCGCTCGGTCTCGCCGGCGACCTGTTCGGGACCCGGCTGTTCCCGATCGGAACCGTCTACGACCCGTTCATCGCCCGCGGCCTCGATGCGCTCAACTACGCCTGCTACCAGGATGCGCGCTTCATGCTGGTCGCGACGCCCTCGGGCGTGACTCTGGGCCCGGAAGGCGGCGCCCACCAGTCGATCAACCCGCCGCTGATCGCCCTCGGCCAGCCGGGCCTTCGCCATTACGAGCCGGCCTTCGCCGACGAGCTCGCCTTGTTCATGGAGGAGGGTTTCCGGCTGATTCAGGCGCCGGAGGGGGAGAGCGTCTACCTGCGCCTCACCACCCGAACCCTTCGCCAGGTCGAGCGGACCGATGAAAGCTGGAAGGCGGGCGCGCTCGCCGGCGGCTACTGGCTTCGCGCGCCGGCGGCGGGAGCGGAGGCGGCGCTCGTCTATTCGGGCGCGATCGCGCCGGAGGCGATCGCCGCCTGGGAGGCGCTGAAGGACGACGTGCCTGGCCTCGGGCTTCTCGCAATCACCTCGCCCGACCTGCTCCACCGGGGGTGGAGCGCCCGCCGGCGCGGGCGCTGGGGCGGGGAGGGGGCCGAGGCTTCGCATGTCGAGCGGCTGCTCGCGCCGCTCGCACCCGGCGCCGGGCTCGTCACCCTGCTCGACGGAGCGCCCGCCTCTTTGTCCTGGCTCGGCGGAGTGATGGGTCACCGGGTGAGCCCGCTCGGCATCGAGCGGTTCGGCCAGACCGGCAGCCTCGACGACCTCTACCGCGAATATCGATTGGACGTGGACTCGATCGTCGAGGCGGCGGCGGAGTTGTTCTTGGATTGAGCGCCGTCGCCCCAGCGAAGGCTGGGGCCCCGGCGGGTGAAAGGCACGGACGCCGGGAAAGCGCGGGCTCGAGCCGCGACGCTTCTCACCCCCTGGGGTCCCAGCCTTCGCTGGGACGACCGGAGGGGGGCGGAACCTCGCCGCGGTTCCTGCGCTCTCTCCCCGTACAATCCAGGGAGTAAGCTTATGTTCAAACAGATCATCGGGGCGGCGCTCGGCCGCCGGATCGCGGGACCCAATTCGGGCGGAACGGGCGCTCTGCTCGGCTACCTCGCTCCGGCGGTCGCCCGTCGCGGGCTCGGACCGCTCGGCCTTCTCCTCGCCGGCGGCTATGTCGCCCGCAAGGTCATCGACCGCCGGCGGGCCCGTCGCCAAGGGTCGGCGGCTTAGGCTTCTCGCCCGCGCTGTAATCCGTTCCAGCACTTATTCCCCGGCGAAGGCCGGGGCCCGGCAGCTCCGCGCGATCCTGGGTCCCGGCCTCGCCGGGAAACTTCACCCTGGACGGGCCGACTCCCGGTCCTCCTCCGGCCTCTACTGCCCTCCATCATCCTCTTCCGGCTCGTCCTCGGGCGGCGGTCCGCCGCGCGGGGCGGGCGGGCCGGGCGGCGCGTCGATCGCCTGCGGGTCGTCGCGGTCCCGATCGGGCGGCGGCTGGTTGGGCGAGGGTTCGGCCGAGAAGGTGACCGCGCCGTTGTCGACCTGGACCCCGACCTGCATTCCGGTACCCTCGATCGGGATGGCGAGATTGGCGTCGCCGACCTCGATCACCGGATCCTCCTGGACCGGCGGCGCGGCGACCTGGACCGGCGGAGCGCCGGTCGCCGCCGAGGCGAAGTCGCGGAAGATGGCGGCCGGGATTCCGCCGCCCGCCACCTTGCCGAGCGAGCTGTTGTCGTCGTTTCCGACCCACACGCCGATCACCAGATCCTCGGTGAAGCCGATGAACAGGGCGTCGCGATAATCCTGGCTGGTTCCGGTCTTGCCGAACACCGGCGTGGCGAGGGCGGCGCCCCGGCCGGTGCCGGTCTGGACGACGGCGGAGAGAAGCTCCTTCATCTCGCCAAAGGCGGGGTCTCGGGTCCGGCCCGCATAGGTCTTCCACACGCGCTGCCACCAGGGCTTGCGCTCCTCCTCGATCCCGAAGGCCGAGACCGGATAGGCTCCGGCCGCCACCGCCGCATAAGCCTGGACCATCTCGAGCAGGGTCACCCCGGAGGTGCCCAAGGCGAGGCTGGGATTGTCGTTGAGCGGGCTGGTCACTCCAAGATCGCGCGCGGCGCGGATGACGTTGCGCCGGCCGACCTTCTCGGACACACGAACCGCGGCGACGTTGCTCGACTGGGCGAAGGCGTCGCGAAGGGTCATGGTGCCGCGATATTTGTCGCCGTAATTCTTCGGCTGCCATTCGCCGATCCGAAGCGGCCGGTCCTCGATCCGGTCGTCGGGGCGCATTCCCGCGCGCATCGCGGCGAGGTAGACGAACAGCTTGAACGTCGATCCCGGCTGCCGCCGCGCCTGTGTGGCGCGGTTGAACGGGCTTCCGGCATAATCCTTGCCGCCGACCATGGCGACGACCCGCCCGTCCGGCCGCATCGCGACCAAGGCGACCTGGGCCCGGCCCAGTCCGGCCCGCCGCACGCTCTGAAGCGCGAGCTTCTGGAGCCGGCTTTCGAGCGTCGTCTGCACGGTCTGGGCGCCGTAGCTGTCCTCCTCCTGCTCGTTGCGGGCGCGGGCGGCGGGGAGGACCCAGTCGGCGAAATAGGTTCCGGTCGGGACGGCGCGCTGCCGCTCGACTTTCAGCGAAGCGGGCTTGGTCGCCCTCGCGGCACCGGCGCTGATCACGCCGTCGCGGACCATCGCGCCGATCACCACCTTGGCCCGGGCGCGGGCGAGCTTGAGATTGTGGGTCGGCGCGAGGCGCGACGGCGCCTTGACCATCCCGGCCAGCATCGCCGCCTGGGCGACGCTCAATTTCTCCGGCTCGACGCTGAAATAATGATGGGCCGCGGCGCGCAGGCCGTAGACGTTGTCGCCGAAATAGACGTTCGACAGGTAGCGTTCGAGGATCTGCTGCTTGGTCAGCCAGGCTTCCAGCCAGAAGGCGATCAGAACTTCCTGCGCCTTCCGGCCCATCGTCCGCTCCGAGGAGAGGAAGCTGGTCTTGGCGAGCTGCTGGGTGATCGTGCTTCCGCCCTCGCGCACTCCGCCGGCGCCGACGTTGCGCCACGCCGCCCGGGCGATTCCGCGCGCGCTGACCCCCATATGGTCGTAGAAGCGCCGGTCCTCGATCGAGATGAAGGCGGCGGGGACGTGCTTGGGGAGGGTGGCGATGCGCACCGGCGCGCGGATGTCGGCGCCGCGCCGGGCGATCGGCTCGCCCTCCGCCGAGAGAAGGGTGAGGCTCGGCGCGGCGACCGGCTGAAGCGACTTGGACAAGGGCGCGGTGATCGCCAGCCAGGCGACGAGAAGCATGAAGAGGGCGATCGCGCCGAGGATGACATGCCGGATCCGCACCCGCGAAAGCAGCCGCCGCCACATCGCCCGCTCGGGCGGCGGCGGATCGGGTGGGGGAAAGGTCGGCCCGCCGGGGTTACGATAGTCGCCGGGCAAAGGCTGCCACTGGGCCGATTGATCCACACGCATCCCCTGTCACTAGGGCCCGCACTCCACGTCGGCAATGACCGCGACGCGGCGGACGGAATCCTCGCCGCGTAACGTGTCCGAGTCAGTCGGGTTGCGCATTTTGCGACGAGCCGCCGCTCAGCCTTTCGGGGCCGACGACGGCGGGGGTGACTCCGAGTCGCTCCAGCCCTTCGGGCCAGGCCGTTCGAGCGACCAACGCCTCGGTTATCGCGGCCATGGCGGGGGCGGTCTGAAGCCCGTAGCCGCCCTGGCCGACCAGCCAGAAGAACCCTTCGGCCCGGCGGTCGAACCCTGCGGTCGGAGTCCGGTCCGCCACGAAGCTGCGCAGGCCCGCCCAGCGATGGGCGATCCGCGAGACCTTGAGCGTGGTGTAATGTTCGAGCCGGTCGGCGGCGAGGGCGACGTCGTAATCGTCGGGCGCCGAGTCCGAAGGATCATCGTCGACCTCGTCGGCGGCGGAGACGAGAAGCTGCCCGGCCTCCGGAAGCATGTAGAAATCGTGGCCGCCGCCATGGACGAAGGGCCAGCCGGCAATGTCGAGCCCGGCCGGCGGGTCGACGACGATGATCGTCCGGCGCTTGGGCTGGAGGCCGATCGGGGCGACTCCGGCCATTCCGGCGACTCGGTCTGCCCAGGAGCCGGCGGCATTGACCAGTATCGGAGCGGTGAAGCTCTCGCCCCCGTCGGTGCGGACGGTCCACCCCGGATCGATCGCGGACACCCGGCGGCCGGTTAGCACCTCGCCGCCCGCCGCCCGGATTTGGCGGCCATGGCCCTGGAGCAGAGCCTCGGAGTCGAGCTTGATCCCGCTCCGGTCGAGGATGGCGCGCTCGGCGGCCCCGGGTCCGGTCCTCACGACCGGGCAGAGGGCGGCGAGCCGCTCCGAGTCGATCCATTCGACCGCGTCGGTGAACCGCGCCATCTCGGCCTGGAGGGCGAGGAGGCCGGGCAGTTGCGCTTCGCTCGCGGTGTAGAGCGTGTCCATCGGCCGGCCCACCGGCGTGGCGGAGAAGCCTTCCGGCGGGCGTTCGAAGAAGGGCCGGCTCCACGCGGTCAGCCCGCGCACCGCGGCGTTGCCGATTCCGAAGTGGCTGAACGACACGCTTCGCCCCGAGCTGTGATAGCCGAGCGCCTCCTCCGCCTCGAGCACCACCACCTTGCCGTGCCGGGCGAGCGAGGCCGCGGCGGAGAGGCCCGCGATACCGCCGCCGATGATGAGGAAATCCGTCAAGTCGCGCGCGCCTTCGGGTTCGGCAGGAACCGCCTCCTGCCTCGCCTGTTCATAGGGTTCAAGAGATTAGGATCGTTCACGAAGATGGCCACCAAGGCACTGCACGTCGTCCCCGCCACCCGCCCCGATTTCCTCAGCCACGATTTCCAGGCCGCGCTCGCGCGGTGGAACCATACACGACTCCAGCCGGGGCTGCCGTCGCCGGACTGGGAGAAGGATCTCGAGCGCGACCACCGGATGCTTCGGCTGGAGGGCGCGTTCCTCGAGGCGTTGCGCGCCGAAGTGGCCGGAGAGGCCGCCGCGGCGCCGACCGACGCCGAGGGCTTCGTCGCCTGGTTCGAGGCGCTCAAGGAGGAGGGGCCGGGTCAAGGCGATCCGCTCTTCCCGTGGATCGAACGGTCCGGCGACCTCGAGGCGTTGCGTTGGTTCCTCGAGCAGGAAGCGGCCGGGGAGGCGGGGTTCGACGACCTCGTCGCGATGACCCAGGTCAAGTTCCCGGTGCGCGCCAAGCTGGAGCTCGCGCGCAATTATTGGGACGAGATGGGGCGCGGCAATCCCAAGGGGATGCACGGTCCTCTGCTCGACGTGCTGGTCGAGCGGCTCGCGCTGAAGCCGACCATCGAGACGACCTGCTGGGAGAGCCTGGCGCTTGCCAACGCGATGACGGCGATGGCGACCCGGCGCGATTACGCCTTCCATTCGGTCGGAGCGCTCGGCGTCATCGAGCTGACCGCTCCGAGCCGTTCGGCCTGCACCGCGGCGGGGCTCAAGCGGCTCGGCTTCACCGGCCGGGAGCGGCATTATTTCGACCTCCACGCGGTCCTCGACGTGCGCCACTCGGAAGAGTGGAACAAGGAGGCGCTCGCCCCGCTCGTCGCGGAGGAGCCGGCGCGGGCCGTCGCGATCGCCGAGGGCGCGCTGATGAGGCTGAAATGCGGCGCCCGCTGCTACGAGCAGTACCGCGCGCGGCTCTGGGGGTAGGGGCGCCGGGATCCGGCACGTAAACGAGGCCGTCATGCCGGACTCGATCCGGCATCCACCTTCTTCTCCCCGCACGCGCAAGGAAGGTGGACCGCGGGCCGGGTCCGGGGTGACGTTCCCGTACAATCCGGGTCGACCCTAGGCTCGAATCACCGCCGCGGCGCTACCGGGCGCCTCTCCTTGAGGTCGAATTCGTCGCCGTTCGACAGGACGTGTACCCTCACGTCGTGCATCGACAGAGCGCATTCCGCCCGCGCCTCGGCGACGTTGCAATAGGTGACGTCGCTTCCGTCGACGACGTAGACCGCGCCGCTCCCGATGACCTTGAAGCCGTCGCCGTGGACCATCGCCGCCGTATCCTCGTCGATGCCCATTCCGAGCACCCGCGGATTGTGCGCGACGGCGCCGATCAGCCGGCCGAAGCGGCCGCGCTCGGCGAAATGCTGGTCTATGATGACGTCCCGGATCAGGCCCATGCCGGGCGCCATGTGGAGATCGCCGATCCGGTGGGTCTCGCGGCTTGCGCCCTTGATCAGCATCGTCTCGCTCATCACCGAAGCGCCGGCCGAGGTGCCCGCGACGATTCCGCCGCGCTCGAAGATCCGGCGGATCTTGGCCTCGATCCCGGTGTCGCCGATCTGGCTCGTGATCCGCAGCTGGTCGCCGCCGGAGAAGAACACGCCGGCGGCGTCGTCGAGGACGGAGAGCTTGTCGCGGTCTCCCGCCTCCGAACGGTCGAGGACGTAGAGCTCGACCAGCTCGCCGACGTCGAGATCGGCGAAGGCTTTTTGATATTCGTCGAAATAGCCTTCCGGCTGGCGGCTCGCCACGGTGGCGAGAACCAGCTTGCCGCCGCGCACGTGGCGGGCGACCTCGCGCAATATCGCCCGCGGACCGTTCGGATCGCGATCCTCGTGCCCGCCGATGATGATCAGGCAGCCGGAGCGGCGGGTTTCCTCGTCAGCCACGTCTCTCTTCGTCCTTCTTCAGAAACACCCTGGGTCCGTCCATGCCGCTGTCGACATAGGCGACGGCGAACATCGGACTGTTATGCGCCCAGCCGATCGTCCCGTCCTTGCCGATCCCGATCCCGCCGCCGTCGGCTCCGGCGCCTCCGGTGCCCGGCAGCTTGGCGACCGATTTGGCGATCGCCCGCTCGACCTCTTCGCCATCCTCCAGCGACGCCATGATCCTCGCCGCGAGCGCGAGGCGCGCGATCGTCTCGCCGTCGCCGGAGAAGGAGACGGCGCCGATATGGTTGTCGGCATAAAGGCCGCCGCCGGGAAGCGGGCTGTCGCCGATCCGGCCGACCTTCTGGCCGTTCAATCCGCCGGTCGAGGTGCCGGCCGCGAGGTTTCCGCGGCGGTCCATGGCGACCGCTCCGACGGTATCGTGAGCGCCCTCGGCGGCGATCGATTCCTTCTCGCGCTCGGCGCGCAGCTCGTCGTGGCTGGCGAGCGGGAAGCCCTGTTCCCGGGCGAAGGCGAGGGCGCCCTCGCCGACCAGAAGCACCTCCTTCTCGGCGAGCAGCCGGCGAGCCACGCCGATCGGATTGCGGACGTGCTTGATCGCGCCGACGGCGCCGGCGCCGAGATTCCGGCCGTCCATCAGGCCGGCGCACATCTCCACCTCGCCGGCGAGATTGGGCACCGATCCCCGGCCGGCGTTGAACACCGGCAGATCCTCGAGGGTTTTAATCGCCGCCTCCACCGCGTCGACCGCTCCGCCGCCCTCGGCGAGCACCGCCCCGCCGGCCTCGGCGGCGCGGCGGATGCCGTCGCGATTGGCGTCTTCCTCGGCCGAATCCCAGGGCTTGGCGCCGCCATGGACGATCAGGGCCCAGCGCCCCTCGCTCCTCCCGAACATGCTTATTCGGCGGCGACCAGCGGAGCGCGGGTGCCGGTGCGCATGGCCGGCGGCTTGAATGCGTTCACCTGCTCCCACGCGGCGTGGACGTCGGTCGGGGTGACGACGATGAGATCGCCGGGCCTGGCCATGGCGAGCGCGGCGGCGGTCGACGCGCCCTCTCCGGCGATGAGGTGGATATGATCGTCCGACCGGCCGGCTTCGAGCGCGCCTTCCTTGAGCAGACCCATCACCTCGCCGCGCGGCCGGCCGCGGGTCGCCGGATCCTCGCGGAAGATCAGCTCGTCGAAGATCCCGGCGGCGATCCGGCCGAGTTCCTGGATGTCCTGGTCGCGCCGGTCGCCGGCCATCGAGACGGTTCCGATGGTGCGCTTGTAGCGATGGCTAAGGCCCTTCACGACCTTGCCGAGCGCCTCGAGCCCGGCGGCGTTGTGGGCATAGTCGACGATCACCCGGAAGCCGTGTGCGTCGTGGACGTTGAGGCGGCCCGGATTCTGCTCGAAGGTCGATCGGAACTGGCTCATCGCCGATCGGACGGTGAGGATCGGGACCCCGTGCGCAAGCGCCATGGCGGTGGCGGCGAGCGCGTTGGCGACGTTGAACTCGGCCATTCCGTGGAGCGTGGCGGGGATGTCGCCCGCCTTCATCACGAATTCGCGGCGATTGTCCTCATAGAGGACGATCGTTCCGCCTTCCTCGCCCGGCTCGCGGACCACGGCCATTCCGCCGTCGTCGATATGCTCGAGCAGCAGGGGCGACATGTCGGATCCGCCGTTGAGCGAGAACCAGACGATCCGGCCGCCGGCGCGGCGCGCCATCTTCACCACCAGGGGATCGTCGGCGTTGAGGACCGAATAGCCGTCGCGGCGCACCGCCTCGACCACCACCGACTTGACGTGGGCGAGATCCTCGACGGTGTGGATGCCCTTGAGGCCGAGATGGTCGGCGGTGACGTTGAGGCAGGCGGCGACGTCCGCCTCACGAAAGGCGAGGCCCTCGCGCAGAAGTCCGCCGCGCGCGGTCTCCAGAACCGCCACCTCGACCGTCGGATCGCGAAGGATCATGCGGGCGCTTCTGGGACCGGTCGCGTCGCCCTCATGGGTCAGGATGTCGTTGATATAGACTCCCGTCGTCGAGGTCAGTCCGACGGTGCAGCCGGTGTAGCGCAGGATGTGCTTGGTCATCCGCCCGACCGTCGACTTGCCGTTGGTTCCGGTCACGGCGAGGATCGGAATCCGGGTCCTGCTCCCGCGCGGGAACAGCATCTCGACGATCGGCCTTGCGACGTCGCGCGGAGCGCCCTCCGAAGGTTCGATGTGCATTCGAAGCCCGGGCGCGGCGTTGACCTCGATGATCCCGCCGCCGGTCTCGCGGACGGAGCGGCTGATGTCCGGGCAGACGAAATCCACTCCGCACACGTCGAGGCCGACGATGAGCGCGGCGCGCCGGGCGATCTCGGCATTGTCGGGGTGAATCTCGTTGGTCCGGTCGACCGCGGTCCCGCCGGTCGAGAGGTTGGCGGTGGCGCGGAGCTGCACGACCTGCTCGGCTTCCGGGATGCTGTCCGGCGTCATGCCGTCGCGCGACAGGAATTCCTCGACGATGGGGTCGATCCGGATCCGGGTCATGACGTTTTCATGGCCCTCGCCGCGACGCGGATCCTGGTTCACCTGGGCAACGAGCTGGCGGATGCTGCTCACTCCGTCGCCGACGACCCGCGCCGGAATCCGCTCGGCGACCGCGACCATCTTGCCGCCGACGACGAGGATCCGGTGATCGTTGCCGGCGAAGAATTGCTCGACGATCACGTCCCGGCCCTTGGCCTGCGCCTCGGCTTCGCGGAATCCGAAGCGCAGCTGGTCCTCGTTCATGATCCCGATCGTCACGCCGCGGCCGTGATTGCCGTCGAGCGGCTTGGTCACCAGCGGGTAGCGAAGCCGCTTCGCGGCTCGGACCGCCTCGTCCTCGCCGCGCACGACGACTCCGCGCGGCACCGGCACTCCGGCTTCGTCGAGCAGCTTCTTGGTGAGGTCCTTGTTGCCGGCGGTGTCGGCGGCGACCAGCGACGTCCGGCCGGTGATCGAGGCTCGTATCTTCTGCTGGAACTTGCCGTGGCCGAACTGGAGCAGGCTCTTCTCGTCGAGGCGCATCACCGGAATCCCGCGACGCACCGCCTCGTCGACCAGAGCCTTGGTGGTCGGCCCGAGCGAGGTGCGGCGCACCATCCGCTTCAGCGCGTCGAGGCGGCGGTCGAAGTCGAACGCGCCGTCGAGCGCGTGGACGCGATCGAGGCCCGAAATTCCGGCGAGATCGGGCGGGAGGAGCGAATCGACCAGCTCGAGCGCGATCCGCCCGGCCATCAGCCCGACCTTCTCCTCATTATAGGCGAACATGACGTTGTAGACGCCCGGGCGCTGCTTGACCGCCCGGGTCTTGCCGCGCACCGAGCGGGAGCCGGCAAGCGTCTGGAGCTCCAGCGCGACATGCTCGACGACATGGCCAAGCCAGGTCCCCTGGAAAAGGCGCTTCTCGAAGCCGCCGCGCACCTTCAGCGAGCAGCGGTGGCGGCCGACTCCCGGAAGCCTCGCGAGGAGCGCTTCGTTGAAGCCGGGAATGCGGTTCGTCGGCCATTCCTCCATCCGCCCGAGATCGAGCTGGATCCGGACCATCGGCGTATGGCTGTAATAATGCGGACCGCGATAGACGCCCACCTCCGTCACCGACATCGCCTGGGTCAGTCGCGCCGTCGCCGGATCGGTCTTCGTTCCGAAGAACATTCGTTTTCCCCCGTGGGTCTTCTGTGTTGGAAGCCCCCACAGGATCCGGCTCGGAAGGGACCGGTTCGGGGGCGACATGAACCTCATAAACCCCCGGAAACAGGGTCAAGTTCCGGAAAGAACAAGCTGATCTGGGTTAGTACGGTTCCGGAATGAGGTGTTCGCCGCCCCGTCGTCCCGGCGCAGGCCGGGACCCCAGCGGGTGAAGAACACCGCGCCTTTCACCCGCTGGGGCCCCAGCCTTCGCTGGGGCGACGGTTTTCGTGTCGGGCGAAGAACATCGGCGCCTTTCACCCGCTGGGGCCCCAGCCTTCGCTGGGGCGACGAGTTAGGTTGGCTGGCGTCCAGAATCCCGCGCGTTTACAAGAACCACAAGGAGAAAGACGAATGGCCGATCGCGTGCTTCCCCCCGAGAGCGTCGTCGCCGCGGCGCATGCGGACCTCGAAGCCTATGAAACGCTCTACCGGCGCTCGCTCGAGGATCCGGACGGTTTCTGGCGGGAGCAGGCGGAGCGGGTCGAATGGACCAGGGCTCCGACGCGGATCGGCGACTGGTCGTTCGATCCGGTCGACATCAAATGGTTCGAGGACGGAATTCTCAACCTCTGCCACAATTGCGTCGACCGCCATCTTGCCTCGCGGTCGGACCAGGCGGCGATCCTGTTCGAGGGCGACGAGCCGGGGACTGGCCGGGCGATCACCTACGGCGCTCTCTACCGCGAGGTCGTCGCCATGGCCAACAGCCTCAAGGCGCTGGGCGCGGGGAAGGGCGACCGTATCACCCTCTACATGCCGATGATCCCTGAGGCCGCGGTGGCGATGCTCGCCTGCGCGCGCATCGGAGCGGTCCATTCGGTCGTCTTCGGCGGCTTTTCTCCGGAAGCGCTCCACGGCCGGATCGAGGATTGCGCAAGCCGCTTCGTCGTCACCGCCGACGGCGGCCGGCGCGGCGGCAAGCTCGTTCCCCTCAAGGCCAATGTCGATTCCGCCCTGGCGAAGGGAACGCCGGTCGAGGCCGTCCTCGTCGTGCGCCACCTCGGCAACGACATCGCCTGGGAGGCGGGGCGGGATCACTGGTTCCACGCCCTCCGCGAGACCGTTCCCGACGAGTGCCCCTGCGAGCCGATGAAAGCCGAGGATCCGCTCTTCATCCTCTACACCTCGGGCTCGACCGGAAAGCCCAAGGGCGTCCTCCACACCACCGGCGGCTACGCCGTCTGGACCGCGGCCACCTTCCACTATGTCTTCGACTACAAGCCGGGCGAGATCTTCTGGTGCACCGCCGACGTCGGCTGGGTGACGGGCCACAGCTACGTCGTCTACGGGCCGCTCATCAACGGCGCGACCAGCCTCGTCTTCGAAGGCGTTCCGAACCATCCGGATTTCTCGCGCTTCTGGGACGTGGTCGAGCGTCACCGGGTGAACATCTTCTATACCGCGCCGACCGCCATCCGCGCTTTGATGCGCGAAGGAGAGGCGCCGGTCAGGAAGCACGACCGCTCCTCGATCCGGCTGCTCGGAAGCGTCGGCGAGCCGATCAATCCCGAGGCCTGGCGCTGGTACCACCAGGTGGTGGGGGAGGGGCGCTGCCCGATCGTCGACACCTGGTGGCAGACCGAGACGGGCGGGATCATGATCACCACCTTGCCGGGGGCCCATGCGATGAAGCCGGGAAGCGCCGGCCGTCCCTTCTTCGGAGTCGAGCCGCAACTGGTCGGGCCGGACGGCGAGGCGCTCCATGGCGCGGGAGAAGGCAATCTCTGCCTCGTCCGGTCATGGCCCGGCCAGATGCGCAGCGTCTACGGCGACCATGAGCGTTTCGTTCAGACCTATTTCAGCACCTACCGGGGCAAATATTTCACCGGCGACGGCTGCCGCCGGGACGCGGACGGCTATTATTGGATCACCGGCCGGGTCGACGACGTGCTCAACATTTCGGGCCACCGGCTGGGCACCGCCGAGATCGAGAGCGCGCTCGTTTCCCACCCCGGCGTGGCGGAGGCGGCGGTGGTCGGCTACCCGCACGACGTCAAGGGGCAGGGCATCTATTGCTACGTCACCCTGATGGAGGGAGTTGCGGAAAGCGAGGCTCTCGAGCGGGAGCTTAGGCAGCATGTCCGCGCCGAGATCGGCCCGATCGCCACGCCCGACATCCTCCACTTCACCCCGGCCCTGCCCAAGACTCGAAGCGGCAAGATCATGCGGCGGATCCTGCGCAAGCTCGCGGAGAACGACTTTGGAAGCCTCGGCGACACCAGCACTCTGGCCGAGCCGGCTTTGGTCGACTCGCTCATCGAGGGGAGAAGGAACCGCTAGCCGCTCGAGCGCGCGCCTGCGCCGAAGGTGTGCAGGCCGGGACGGATCACAGCTTCATCACGCCGCGGCGCGGTTCGCGGGCGCCGACGGAGCTCGACGCGAGCCGCGCCCCCGCGTCGAGCAGCGCCTGGCGGCGGCCCTGCGGACTCGTCGAGAGTTGCGCCTGCTCGAACGGGAAGAGCGATTCGAAGCACGGCTCCGCGAGGGCCCGGCCGACGAAGCCGGAGGTTCGCGGCCAGCGCTTTGGATCGGGCTCGAAACCGACATAGGCCCCATTGCGGAAGAAGGTCGCGATGGCGATGTCGGCGAGGCCGATGGACTCGCCGAACAGAAATCCTTCCGCCGGAAGCTGCGCCTCGAGATAATCCATTTCGCGCGGCAGATCCTCGCCCAGCGTCCTCTCGATCCGGGCGGAGTCCCCGGGCTCCCCCCAGACCATGGGGTGGACGAACTTGGGGTAGAACAGGCCCCAGATGAAGACGTCGCCGAGCCGCGTATCGGCATATTCCTCGAGCCAGCGGGCGCGCGCCCGGTCGTCCGGATGCGGCGGGAGGAGCGGCGGCTCGGGGCTGGTCTCGTCCAGCCAGGCGCAGATGACCGAGGAATCGCACAAGGTGAGGTCGTTCGTCACCAGAACGGGGATTCGCCGAAGCGGGCTCAAGCGGTCGAAATCGTCGCCGCCGTAGAAGGGCGTGATCGGATCGATCTCGTAATCGAGGCGCTTGAGGTGAAGGCAGGCGAGCACCTTGCGCACATAGGGGCTGACGAAGCTTCCGATGATCTTCATGCGCGTTCCTCCCGTCACCGCCATACGCCTCGGTTCACAGCAGATAGTCCCTTTCGAAACCGGCGTAGAGCGGGTTTGCGCGCAGCCGCTCGGAGCGTCCGCGGAGCGCCTCGATCAGCGGCTCGGGAAGCTCGGCGGGCGATATGTCGGCGCGGCCGGACGAAAGGCGGCGGGCGATCCCCGCCAGGCGTCCGCCGCGCAGCGCCGCCACCCACTCATTCCCGACCCGGCGCTGGAATTCCGGCGTCCCCGGCAGTCGGCGCACCAGGCGGGTGAGACTCCGGTAGGCCTCGACCTCGCCGGGCGGCGGCGACGGCCGCACCCGCGGCGTGGCGAAGGGGAACGGATCGAGCCCCAGCCGGCCTTCGATGTGGGCGAAGAACGTGTCGGGGCGGTCGCGGAGAAGCTCGTAGGGAAGAACGATCATGCGCTCCTCGCCGAAGGCGCGGGCATAGCGTCCAAGGACATGGTCGATGTCGAACGGATCGCGGCCGGTGCGCACCTGATCGAGCAGCGCCGCGCAATAGCCGGCAAGCGACTCGCCGACGCCGCCGAGGATCAGCTCGGCATGGAAGGACCGGATCAGCTCCGCGAAGCCGCGAGTCACGATGAGCACGCTGGCCTTCGGGAACAGCGCGGCGAGGAGGTCGCAAGCGCGGTCCTGTCCATGGCGGGTCGGAAGCGAGGCGGCGCCGCCTCGGCCTGGATCGGCGAGGTTCGCGACCGGCGTCAGAAGCGCCTCGTGGCTGGTGACGTGCCAGCGTTCCGCGCCGGTCGCGGCGGCGGCGGCGGCGGTCGCGACGAGCGCGTGCGCGTTCGCGAAGCCGGCGATGCCCCACGGCGCGAAGCCGAGGTCCGGCCGCGCTTCGAACCACCTTTGGAGAAGCTTCGATCCGGTCTTGGCGAAGCCCACATGGAGAAGGTGGCCGGGCGCGTTCACGGCCATCGCGCCTCGATCGCGATGAGCTGGTCGCGCTGTCGCTGCAGGTTGGCGGCGACGTTCGCCTCGCCGGACACTTCGAGCGCGACCGCGGAATCCTCGTCGCCGAGGCGCGCGATCGGGTGGAGCGTCTCGGGGTCGCCGATCGCGGCGGTCAGCGCATAGCGGCCGGCGACCAGCGGCAGCGCGGGAAGGCTGCAGACCAGCTCTCCCGTGCCGGCTTCCAGGCGCCGCGGCCGCTCGCTGATAAGGGTGGAGATGCAGGTCCACCGGTCAGCCGTCCATATCGTGACCGCCCACATCGCGCTGACCGGCGCTTCGGCGCGATACCGGAGGACGAGGTCGAGCGGCTGCCCGGTCCGTGCGCGGCCCCCGTCGGGGCCTCGCGCCTCCAGCGCCTCGATGACGAGGGGGCCGGAACCCGGCGCCGCCTGGGGGGCGGCCTCCGGCGGCGCGCCGGTGCGGTAATGGCGGTCGAGCACCTCGACGGCGGTTCCCGAGGCGACGAGCCGGCCGTGGTCGAGAAGGACGGCACGCTCGCACACCGCCTGGACCTGGTGGCCGTTGTGGGAGACGAACAGAAGAGAGCCGCCGCTCCTCAAATAGCCGAGCAGGAAGCTCACGCACTTGCGCTGGAACGCCGAATCCCCGACGGCGAGCACTTCGTCGACGAGCAGCAGGTCTGGCCGCGCCATGGCCGCCAGCGAGAAGGCGAGCCGCGCCTTCATGCCGGAGCTGTAGGTCTGGAGCGGCGCGTCGATCGCCGCGCCGAGCTCGGAGAAATCGTGCACGTCCGTCGCCAGCCGCTCCTCGTCCGCCGTCGACATCGACGCCAGCGCCGCCGCGAGCCTGATGTTCTCGCGCCCCGAGAGGACGGGGTTTAGCCCCGCTCCAAGCTCGATGAGAGTGCCGACCTTCCCGGCGATGCGGACCGTCCCCCGGTCGGGCTTGAGAAGCCCGCCGAGGATCTTGAGGAGGGTGCTCTTGCCGGCGCCGTTGCGGCCGAGAACCGCCAGTGCCTCGCCTGGCGAGAGGCTGAAGGAAATATCGTCGACGGCCCAGAACTCGCCGGGCCGAAGCGTGTCGAGGCTTCCGGCGCCGGCCACCTCCCGCGCGATGTCGGCGACGGCGTAGCGAAGCGAGCGGCCGAGATCGCGGCTATATTTCTTCGACAGGCGGGTGACGGCGAGAACGGGATCCGGATCGGCCGTCATCCGACGATCATCGCCCGCAGCGGCGTCTCTATGCCCTGGTTGACGGCCCATCGAAGGCCGTCGAGCGATCCGGCGATCCGAAGCCGCGGAGCGCGTTCGAGCAGGGTGCGCAGGGCGGTCAGGCCGATCCGCCGGGCCAGCCCCGCTCCGACGCACTGATGGATTCCGCCGCCGAAGGCGACGTGCTGCGTGCGCGGGCGATCGAGCTTCACGAGCGCCGGCTCGGGGAAGACCGCGGGGTCGCGGTTGGCGGCGAGAAGAGAGAGGAGGACCGGAGCGCCGGCCGGGATCGTCCGCCCGCCCAGCTCCGCCCTCCGGGTCGTCATCCGAACCAGGCTCGGCTCCGGAGGAGACAGGCGCATCGCCTCGTCCAGGAACGGGATCAGGAGCGCGCCACGCGCTTCGATGTCGCGGCGAAGCGCCTCGTCCTGAAGCAGCGTGAAGGCCGCCCGGACGATCAGTCGCTCGGTCGTCTCGGCGGAGGCGCGACAGAGCAGACGCACCAGGCTGCACGCCTGGCCGTCGTCGATGAGACCCTCGCCGTCGGCCATGAGACGGCGGTGGAGCGTCGCCTTGCGCAGGCGGCTTCGGGAGGCGGCGCTCATCTCGCCGGGCGCTGCCGTAAGGTCGGGCGCCGACCGAATCGCGTCGACCTCCCGCGCATCCAGCCCGAGTATCAACGCCGTCGCCCTGCGCGCGAGCGGCGCCGAATATCCCGCGACGAGATCGAAGCTCTCGACGGCGAGGGCCGCGGCGTCCTCGGCGATGCGCTGGTCGATCCGGCCTTGAGCCACCGTCGAAAGATAAGCGGCGATCACCCGCCGCGCCGCCGAATGGCGGGCCGGATCGGCGCCGAGAAGGACGCTGTCGATCTGCGCCAATGGGCTGCTCGAGAAGACATCCGGGGCGGCGAGCGCCGCCCGCACTTCCTCGTAGCCGAGGACGATCCAGCAATCGCTTCGCGGCAGGAAGTGAACCGGCCCGTCGGATCGAAGCTGCTCCAGCGCCGGAAAGGGGGCCCGGGTGGCTCCGGCGGCGTTGAGATCGAAGCGATCCGCCACCGTCGGGAGCGAAGCCGCGCGAGCGAGTCCGAAGCGGCCGCCGAGGGACGCCAGGCCGCGCGCGAGCAAGGCGCGTGCCGTCATGTTCCGCCGTCCACGAGAAGTCGCTCGGGCGTGTGGACGGTCAGCGAGGCATAATGGGGCAGCGTGCCAAGGGGTTCGTCCGGGCGCAGGCCGGGCAGGACCGAGAACAGCCGCGCCACCGCTTCCGGAACGACCGCTCGGGCAAGCGCCATTCCGCTGCACCGGTGAATCCCCGCGCCGAACGAGAAATGGCGCGCCGAGCCGCGATCGAGATCGATCCGCGCGGGATTGGCGAAATGGGCGGGATCGCGGTTCGCGGCGGCCAGGCACAGCATCACCCGGGCGCCGGCGGGAACTAGGACTCCGCCGATGCGAGTCTCTCGGGTCGCGACCCGCGGCACCATCAGTTCCGGCGGGTGAAGACGAAGCACCTCCTCGACGAGCGGCGAGAGCGGACCGGCCCGGGCCGGTAGGCGCTGGCGAAGGTCTTCGCGTTCCAGCAAGGTCAGCGCCGTCCGGCTGATCGCCCGCTCCACCGTCTCCGTCGCGGCCATCCACAAGAACCGAACCAGCTGGCGGGCCTCGCGCGAGTCCAGCAGCTTCCCGTCGTCGCCCGCCAGGGCCGCGCAAGCTTCCGACCGTCCGGCGAGCCGATCCAGCACGCCGACATATTCCGCGATATCCCGCCGCAACCGGTACCCTCCCGCCGCCTCCGCGAGAGCGGGTCTCGCCGCGGCCGGGAAGCCGAGCAGATCCGCCGCCATTTCGTGCGCGAGCGGCCGCGCGAATTGGGAGACCAGGTCGAAGCGTCCGACCGGAACGGGGGCGGCCGCCGCCGAAGCCTGGAGCGCCGCGATCGCCTCCGCCGACAGGAAGCGCGCCGTCAGACGTCGGAGGTCCCGATGGGCGGGCGGGTCCGCGGCCATCAGAACCGGGCCGATTTCCCGGTAGACCGAATTCGAAAGGCCGCTGGTATCGGCGAATGCCGCCTTGACCGGGTCCGCATCGAGCACGATCCAGAAATCGTGGGATCGCAGATAGTGGACGGGCCCCGCCTCGCGAAGCGCTTCATAGGCCGCGAACGGGTCCGCCAGGGCCCGGGGCGCGGTAAGATCGACATCGAGCGCGCGTCCGTTCGTCGACGATCCCCCGTTCCGACCGGTGGCCGCCCGCACCGCGCGCAGCGGCGCCTTCCAGGATTCCGGGCCGGTGCTGGCCGGAGTCGCATCGACGAGGCGGATCTCGGCAGCGGGCGGCGCAGCCTCGCGAACCCACTGGCCGATGCTCGCGGCGCCGATGTTGACGAGGCAGTCGAAGCCGTCCGCCAAGGCGGCGCGGCTGGCGCCGGCGAGCCGGTAGCGCTGGGACGGCATCGACGCCCAATGGGTGGGGCCGAAATCATGATCCGGGGAAACCCGCCCGCCGACGGAGGCGAGATAGATCGGGCGGTCCGGAGCCCGCCAGCGCAGGCCTTTCAGATGGGACATGCTCGCCGCCGCGTCGAAGGCGACACCCGGCACGTGATAAGGCCATTTGGTGTCGTGCTCGGCGAGGATCTGCGCCCGGCCGGCAAGGTGGGCGCGAACCGCGTCCGCATGCGGAGCGCGGGTCAGCAAAACGGTGCTGCCCGGATGGGGCTCGCCCGCAATGTGGAGCGGCTCGGGCGAGGAGGCGCTCAGCGCCTCCGCCTCGGCGATCGTCGCCCTCACCACCAGGAGGATGTGATCGTCCGTCTGAGCTTCGATGAAGCCGGCGAGCGAGCAGTAGATCGCGATCGCCGCCTCTCGATCGACGCAGCCACAGCAATAGGCGGCGGCGACTTCGCCAAGACTAAGCCCGATCGCCCCGTCCGGACTTACCCCTTCCGCCGCCCACAGGTCGGCCACGCCGAGGTGGAGAAGGCCGTTGCTAAGGATGTCGCTTCGTCTCTGTTGGGTGGGGGAGCCGGGGCTCCACGCGCCGCGGAACATCGCGCCGGGCGAGAAGCCGAGAGTGTCCATCACCGGCGCTTCGGCCGCGTCCACCGTCCGCCTGAACAGCGCTTCCTGCCGATACAGCTCCACGCCGGGACCCCGCCAGTTGTGCGATGCGCCGCCGAAGACGAACAGCAGGCGGGCGCGTGACTCGCCCGACGACTTGGGAAGTGCATGCCGCGCCTCTGTCCTGTTCTTGAAAATGCTGTCGAAGAACTTCATCACGTATGGCCGCTTCGCTCCGGCCACGGCCCCACACCACGGCTTATCGTCAATCATTCGCTCGTCGGTCCGTCCCTAAGCAGACTTGCGGCGGCTGTCGATCCGCTCGTCCGGCCGGGAGCGCACGCGCCGAGGCCGCCGATCGCGGTCACAAGGCGCGGCCGACGACTTCCTTCATGATCTCGCTGGTTCCGCCGAAGATCCGGGTGACCCGGGCGTCGCGCCACAGCCGGGCGATCGGATATTCGTTCATGTAGCCGGCGCCGCCGTGGAGCTGGAGCGACGCGTCGCATGTTTCCCACTGCAATTCGGTATGCCACAGCTTGGCCGCCGAGGCTTCGGCGGCGGTAAGCTCGCCGGCCATGTGCCGGGACAGCGCCCAGTCGAGATGCGCCCAGCCGACCTGGAGCCGGGCGGCGAGGTCGGCGAGGGTGAATTTGGTGTTCTGGAAGTCGAACACGGTCTTTCCGAAGGCCTTGCGCTGCCGGGTGAAGGCCAGCGCCTCGTCGAAGGCGCGCTGGGCCGCCGCCTGGGCGGAGACGGCGATGGACAGGCGCTCCTGGGGCAATTGGTTCATCAGGCAGGCGAAGCCGGCGCCCTCGGCTCCGAGCAGGTTCGCCGCCGGCACTCTAAGGTCGGAGAAGAACAGCTCCGACGTATCCTGCGAATGGAAGCCGATCTTGTCGAGGTTGCGGCCGCGCGCGAAGCCTTCGCGTTCGGCTTCGACGAGGAGAAGCGACACGCCTCGCGCGCCGAGCGAGGGATCGGTCTTGGCGACGACGATGACGAGATCGGCCTGCTGGCCGTTGGTGATGTAGGTCTTGGAGCCGTTGAGGACATAGTCGTCGCCGTCGCGGCGGGCGGTGGTGGCGATGCCCTGGAGGTCGGAGCCGGCGCCGGGCTCGGTCATCGCGATCGCGGTCACCGTCTCGCCCGAAACCATCCGCGGAAGCCAATGGCGCTTCTGGGCCTCCGAGCCGTAGGCGACGAGATAATCGGCGACGATGTCGGAATGGAGGGTGATGCCGGAGGTCGAGCCGGCATAGCCCAGCTCCTCGTCGATCACCGCGTTGAAGCCGAAGTCGAGCCCCGGCCCGCCATAGGCCTCCGGCACGGTCGGACAGAGCAGGCCCGCCTCGCCGGCGCGGGTCCAGAAGGCGCGCTCGACGATTCCCTCCTCCTCCCACCGGTCCATGTGGGGGAGGAGCTCGCGCTCGAGGAAGCGGCGGACCTGGTCGCGAAAGGCGTGGTGGTCGGCCGAGAAGGCGGCGCGGCGGGCGGTGTCGAGCATCATTCGGGGTCCTCGAAGCGGGGGGCGGGGGCGGGCTGGACGACCCCGCCGAAGGTGGCGAAGGTGCCGCGCGCGGCGTTGTGGGGATGGGCCGGAGCCTCCGCCATCGAGAGGACCGGAGCGAAGCAGGCGTCGCTATGCTGCAGCAAGTCGCACCAATAAGGGCGCGGATGTTCCCGGAAACGCCTTGCAAGCTCCTCGCCAAGCCCCGGATCGTGCTGGCTGCGCTCAAGCCCCATCCGAGCCTTGAGCACCGCGAAGAAGCGGGCCTCTAGCGCTCCGACCGCCACCCAGGCGCCGTCGGCGCATTGGTAGACGCGGTAATAAGGCGCTCCGCCGTCGAGCAGGTTGACCCCGCGTTCGTCCTTCCACATGCCGGCGGCGCGAAGCGACCAGGTCAATGCCGAGATCAGCGCCGCACCGTCGACCATCGCGCAGTCGACGACCCGGCCGCGCCCGCTTTCCCGAGCGGCGAGGATCGCCGCGACCATCCCGAAGGCGAGCAGCATCCCGCCGCCGCCGAAATCGCCGACCGCGTTGACCGGAGGGACAGGCGGGCCGCCCGCCTGCCCGTAGGTGTGGAGCGCTCCGGCAAGCGCGATATAGTCGATGTCGTGCCCGGCGGTGCCGGCGAGCGGCCCGCTCTGACCCCAGCCGGTCATCCGGCCGTAGACGAGCCTGGGATTGTCCGCGCGCAAAGTCTCCGGCCCGAGCCCGAGACGCTCCATCACGCCGGGACGGAAACCCTCGATCAGCCCGTCCGATTCCCGAGCCAGCGCCCGGACCCGCGCCGCCCCCTCCGGCGAGCGGAGGTCGAGCCGCTCCACCGAGGCGCGCGAACGGGCGAGTATGTCGAACTCGGGCGGAATGGCCGGCGCCTCGCCCGAGCGCTCCACGCGGACGACGTGGGCGCCGTGGTCGGCGAGCATCATCCCGGCGAACGGCGCCGGTCCGAGCCCGGCAAGCTCGACGATCCGCACCCCTTCCAAGACCCCGCCCATCGCCCGGCTGTAGCGCCGGCTCCGGCGCGCCGCCAGTGGCCGCCGAGGCGCCGCCGGTCGCCGCGGCTTTCAAGTAAACTCCATAATGGCCGCAATAATATCTTTGGTCTCGATTGACTCTTCCAAGCAAAAGGTACGAATTCATCCCGATGCCGTGGAAGCGGTTCGGCTCTTCGCCCGATTCCCCCGCAGAACAGGGAATGACCACATGGCCAGGGCCACGGCCCGGCGGGCGGAGCTCGCCGTTATCGCCTTCGCCGTCGCAGCGGCGATACCCGCCCTCGCGATGGCGAGCGAGACGATCAACTACAGCTACGACGCCAAGGGCCGGCTGGTGAAGGTCGAGCGAAGCGGCACCGTCAACAACAATATCACCGCCAATTACAGCCACGACAAGGCCGACAACCGGACCAACGTCACCGTCACCGGCTCGCCCAACCCGCCGCCCTGAAGGCATCGGTCCAAACTAATACTTTGGACCGGGTTTCAAGATCGAGGCTCTTGCGAGCCGCGCCTCCCTTCGGAGAGACAGAAAGATGAAAACGACGACGTCCGTCCGGGCGCGTGCCCTTGCCTGCGCCCTGCTCGCCGGCACCTTCTACACCGGCCTGGCGGCGACTCCGGCCTCGGCGCAGACCTCGCCGGCCTTCCGCAACCTCGATTCGAACGGGGTCGACCTGGTCCAGGGCGATTACCTCACCAGCTTCCCGGAAGGCTCGGTCGGCTCGGGCGAGGCGGAGCTCGCTCTGCTCCACATGCTCGGCTCGGTCGGCAGCTACGGATCGCCGGGCCCGAGCCAGTTCGACCACATATTGCTCAACGTCCAGTCGAGCTTCTCCTACGTCGACTTCGGCGGGCGCAGCGACAAGTTCCCGGCCGCCGCGGCGCGCGGAGCGGTGCTCACCGGCTCCGGCGACAGCTATCAATATCGCTCGCCCGACGGGACGGTGATCGCGTTCGGCGACCCGAGCGGCAATCCGATGACCGGCTACACCAATTTCTGCGACACCAGCGGGACCCAGTCGTCGTGCATCCTGGCGCCGACCTCGATCACCTCGCCCGACGGCAAGACGGTGACTCTCGACTACGAATTCTGGCAGTCGTGCATCCCGTCGGGCAATCCCAGCATCCCGATCAACTGCAACTACTACCCGCGCCTGTCGCGGGTCTCGAACAGCTTCGGCTATTCGATCGTCTTCACCTACGCCTCGGGCACGGGGAGCAACACGACCGGCGCCGCGCCGCCCGCCTCGTTCAAGCAGCGCACCCGCGCCGACTTCTACAACAGCGCGGCGGGCACGACGGCGATCGCCAGCGCGACCTACGATTATCCCTCGAACGGAGTCGCCGAGACCACCGACATCGGCGGGCGGGTGTGGACGACGACCGGCTCGAGCACCGGCCTCGGAATCCGCCGTCCCGGCGCGACCAGCGACACCACGACCTACACGGTGAGCGGCGGCCAGGTCAGCTCGGTGACCAGCGAAGGCGTGACGACGAGCTACTCGCGCTCCGTCTCCGGAACGACCGCGACGATGACCGTCACCAACGCGCTCAGCCAGGCGACGACGATCGTCTCCGACACCACCACCGGCCGCCCGACCTCGGTGACGGATCCGCTGTCGCGCGTGTCGAGCTATCAATATGACACCAGCGGCCGGCTGACCCGCGCCACCGCGCCGGAGGGCAATTACACCGCCTACACCTATGACGCGCGCGGCAACGTCACGCAGACCGAGGCGGTGCCCAAGTCGGGCTCCGGGCTCCCCTCGATCGTCACCTCGGCGAGCTACGACTCCACCTGCTCCAACCCGCTGACCTGCAACCAGCCCAACAGCACCACCGACGCGCGCGGCAACACCACCGACTACACCTACAGCGCCACCCACGGCGGCGTGCTGACCGTGACGGCGCCCGCCCCGACCAGCGGCGCGACGCGGCCTCAGACCCGCTACAGCTATACCCTCACCAACGGCGAGTACCGGCTGACCGGCACGTCGCAGTGTCAGACGGGATCGAGCTGCACCGGCACCTCGGACGAGGTGGTCACCTCGCTTGCCTACGACGCCAACGGGAACGTCACTTCGGCCTCGGCGGGCAACGGGGCGGGGACGCTGACCGCGACCAGCGCCATGACCTACGACTATGTCGGCAATCTGCTGACCGTCGACGGTCCGCTGTCGGGCACCGCTGACACGACTCGGCTACGCTACAACGCCGCGCGGCAGGTGATTGGAACGGTGTCGCCCGATCCCGATGGTTCCGGAGCGCTCAAGCACCGCGCGACCCGCAACACCTACACGAACGGATTTCTCACCAAAACGGAGCAAGGCACCGTTGACAGCCAATCCGACTCCGACTGGGCGGCCTTCTCGAGCCTGCAGGAGGCGCAGACCGAATATGAAAATGCCCGCCCCGTGGTCCGACGCGTGGTGTCCGGCGGTACGACCTATGCGCTGACCCAGACCAGCTACGACGCGCTCGGCCGGCCGGAATGCACGGCGCAAAGGATGAACAGCGCGGCGTTCGGCTCGCTCCCGACCAGCGCCTGCACGCTCGGTACCAGCGGCAGCTACGGGCCGGACAGGATCGTGAAGACGTACCGGAACGCGGCGGGGCAGGTGACCAAGACGACGACCGCGCTTGGTGTCACCGGGGTCGAGGCGGACGAGGTCAGTACGACCTACACGTCGAACGGATTGGTCCAGACCGTCACCGACGCCGAGAACAACAAGACGACCTACGTCTATGACGGCCACGACCGGCTCAGCCAGACGCGATATCCGAGCGCGACGAAAGGCGCGGGCACCAGCAACAGCTCGGACTATGAGCAGCTCACCTATGAGAACACCGCCGGCGGCACGCGCACCTCGGGCACCGTGACCGCGTTCCGCAACCGCGCCGCGGAGTCGATCGGGTTCACGGTCGACGCGCTGGGGCGGGTGACGGCGAAGGACCTGCCCGGCAGCGAGCCGGACGTGTCCTACGGCTACGATCTGCTCGGCCGAATGACGTCGGCGGTCCAGACGGGCAACAGCTTGTCGTTCACGTGGGACGCCTTGGGTCGGACACTGACTCGGGCTGGCCCGCAGGGGACGGTTACATCAACCTGGGACATTGGCGGGCGGAGAACCCGCATCGCCCACCCGGACGGGTTCTACGTCGACCAGGAATATCTGGTCACCGGCGAGACGACCGTGATCCGCGAGAATGGCGCTGCGTCGGGCGCCGGAGTGCTCGCCACCTACGCTTACGATAACCTCGGCCGCCGGTCCTCGCTAACTCGGGGCGACGGCTCGGTGCTGACTTTCAGCTACGACTCTGTGTCACGCGTCACGACTCTTGCCGACGACCTGGTGGGCTCGGCGTACGACCAGACGCTGGGGTTCGGCTACACGCCCGCTTCTCAGATTGCGAGCAACACGCGATCCAACGACGCCTATGCATGGACCGGCCATTACAACGTCAACCGAAGCTACACCTCCAACGGCCGCAACCAGTACACCGCGACGGGATTGATCACGCCCACCTACGATTCCAAGGGCAACCTCACGTCGGCGGGAAGCTCAACCTACGGGTATACGTCGGAGAATCTGCTCACGTCGGCGAGCGGCGGGATAGCGCTTGCCTATGATCCCGCACGGCGCTTGTATCAGACGTCCGGCGGCAGCGCTAGCACGACCAGGTTCGCCTATGACGGCACAGATCTCGTTGCGGAGTATAACAGCTTAAACGCTATGCTTCGCCGTTACGTCCATGGGCCGGGAACCGACGAGCCGCTGGTGTGGTACGAGGGCTCGGGCACCACCGATCGCCGGTTCCTGCATGCCGACGAGCGCGGCAGCGTCGTCGCCGTCACCAACAGCTCCGGCGCCACCCTCAACGTCAACGGCTATGACGAATACGGAATCCCCAGCACTGGCAATGCCGGCCGGTTCCAGTACACGGGCCAGACGTGGCTGCCGGAGCTCGGCATGTACTACTACAAGGCCCGCATTTACTCCCCGACCCTGGGCCGCTTCATGCAGACAGACCCGATCAGGTACCGCGACGGCATGAATCCATATGGGTACGTCCGAGACAATCCCGTGAACGCAAGCGACCCGAGCGGATTGTGCGCCCATCCTGGGCGAAGTGGCACACCGGAACAGGTTCAAGCTTTCGAAAACTGCAAGCTGACCGAATCTTTGACTACAGCACCTTATTCGTCTGCGCTTGGCGATCAGATGGCGGCGTGGCAGAGTGGACAGATGACGGCATTTGAGACCGCCGTTAACTTGGGCGCTTGGGACTGGGTCTTCTATATGACGCGATCTCTAAGCCGGAAAGAAAAAGATCTTCTTCGACAAACGAACCAATTTAACGAGGAAGATCTTAAGCGGGCTCAAGTTGCTGGCTTTGAAGACGATCAACCTCGCCTGACGCAGGACGGTAAAGGACGAATCACGGGCTACACTCGAGGTGTAGTCATGTATTTAGAAGACACTGACATATTAGGGAGCTTGGCCGCTTTTCGTAATACGGCGCATGAGCTCACGCACGTGCACCAGTACTTGACCGACCCAGGATTTTCGGATTACGGAATTATGGACGGGATATTCGGCTATCAGTCAAATCCCTATGAAAATCAAGCAAGATACTCGGGGCATCGAGGCGGGGTAGTTTATTGTGGTGCTTACCCTGTAGCGAAAGGGTGTTGAGGATGAAGCGCTTATGGTATCCGTTATGTGCTTTGGCAGTCAGTTGCGTCAGTAGTCCCGGAACGATTGGGTACGCTAAGCGAACCGGAGATTGGTACGATGCGATAAGTAGGATCGAAAACCCGACCGAGAGGTATAGCTGGTATCAATATGCCGCGAAGCACTTCCGCCCCGAGCCCCCCTCTGCGGTCGCGCTCGTTCAAAAAGGTAGCGATATAATCCCTCTCATCGCTCGCGATCTGCGCAATGGTGACAGCGAGACGGCTCAAATCGCATTCTACGCGATCGCAGAAATCCACGATCATGATCGTGGACTGATCTGTGGCCGCAGTGAAATCAGATCTTTCTTTTCAACAGCTCGCGAAACCAAAAAGGGAAGCCCTGAATATCCAATTGTATTACAAGTAACAGAAAGTTGTGGATGGTAGACTTTCATTATAATATACATAGCAGTAACAAGCTAGCTCTGCGGTCGTTCCAGTAGCACCTACATGCCGGCTCGCCCAAGGGAGCGGGTCACTGGATAGCTAGCGGTGACAGGGGAATAACGCTGACCGGTACGCGGCCGTCACCGCGTGGCCCTTACGGTTCATTTCAGGACGATATATCACAGACGTCTTCAACCATTCCATAGAGCGGCACGCAACCTGACCCAGGCTGGCCCGCAGGGCACGGTCACCTCCACCTGGGAAATAAGCGGCCGCCGCACCCGCATCGCTCACCCGGACGGGTTCTACGTCGATCAGGAATATCTGGTGACCGGGGAGAACAGAGTGATCCGCGAGAACGGCGCAACTTCCGGCGCGGGCGTTCTGGCTACGTATGCCTATGACAATCTGGGTCGCCGCGCGTCGCTGACCCGCGGCGACGGTTCCGTGCAAAGCTACAGCTACGATGCCGTATCGCGCGTGACGAGTCTCGCGGACGTGGCTTTCAGCGTCTTTGGGACATACCGGATCAAGTCGCATGTGGCGTGCTCAGCAAACTCCCAGGCAATCGTCTCCGATTGGGCGCGGACGCGGCCGGAGGATTTGGTGGCGTAATCGCAGGTGGCTTTGGTGTGTCGTTCAATGACAACGGCGATATCGTCTTAGACAAGTACGCGCAGATCGGCGAAGGCGTAGGCGCACTATTTGGGATCGGAGCCACCGCAGACAATGGGGCAAGCGGGGCGGGCATGTCTTACGACCGGCCGTTAGTCGCACAAGTAGGAGTAGGTGCAGTTGGAGCGGGCGTCAGCAGGAGCAGAGATAGCGGCAACACGACGACGTCTGGAGGAGTGTCTGCGGGTGCAAGATTTGGAGTGGAGGTTGCAGCAATGGAGGAGTCTGGTACTGAAACAATCAAAATCGGTCATATGCGATGCAATTAGGCAAGAAGGGTTATCTGTATGCAGCGCTTCTCGGCGTCGGACTTCTGATCGTCTCTTACAATCAGCATCATCCTGAAGAGGGCATGATTGTCTTTATCGCCATGGTCGCGCTCATGCTGGCGATGCTATACGTCAAGCTAAAAGGCTGATTCAGGTGGGGGCCTGAAGCACAGTCAGGATGAAATATGACTGTAGTTGGGAATCCTTTTATTCATATTTGGTGTTTTTGCGCTGATTTGCGCATTGGCAACAGATAATATCCCGTCGACGTGGCCATGGTCTGGTATACAACGCAGTGAGAGCCCCCGCTCCTACGACGAATATGGCATCCCCAGTTCCAGCAACGCGGGGCGGTTCCAGTATACGGGCCAGACGTGGCTGCCGGAACTCGGTATGTATCATTACAAAGCTCGCATATATTCACCCACGCTGGGGCGGTTCCTGCAGCCAGACCCAATCGGATTCGCGGGAGGTATGAACGTATATGATGGCATGGCAGGTGATCCCACCAATCGAACGGACTCCACCGGACTTCTTCCGAAGAAACCTCTGGCGACCTGCACGGGTACCCGCATCACCAGTGGATGCGGCGCAGGAGGAGTCGCGGATAGCATGAGCGGATCTACCACCGCTGGGGTAGGAGGACGCGTGAGCCGCGATTATTTCGGCTACACCTACGAGTGCGTAAAGTTCTGCGGCACGCCTGCTCCTCAAGTCGAGGGGACGATTGTGGTCAATGCCCCGCAGCAATGGGCTTGGGTAGCGAACGAACCCTTTTATTTGAATCTCATCGGGTCAAGCGACGACTGCATTTTATGCATGAACCGATATATGGCGAAACTCTCTAGGCAGACCTGCCAGGCGATACTTAACGTAGCGGAAGCCGGTGACAATATACTAGAAGAGACGAGTTCTGATCTTGCTGATATCGCTGTTGCCGCCTCGGTAGCTGCACCTGTATCCGACGGTGCCACGTTACCGATCGCGGGAGCTGCCGTAAATGGGCTTGGAATTGTGGGAGCAGGGTCAGCAGGAATGAAGATGCTGAAGGGGCTTGCAACCGGAGACTTCCGACAAATGACTGCAGCTATCACTGGGAATGCTATCATCAAGGGTGCTCTAAGAAGCCGAAGTGCTGAGCTCGCTTTTGGAGGCGCTGCAGAGAAAGCTAACTCATTCGTAGGTAGCTTTTCGCCAAAGCCGGTATGTGATTGATTGTATGATGATGCTCCTTATTTTTACCGCACTGATGATGGCTTTCGCTGCCAGGGCACCTCTCCTCCTAATGTTAAAGATCGAGTACATTACAAACAAGTACGTGACGCTGATGGTTCCTCTCATTACGTTGATAATTTGGATGAGGGTATTAGGAATAGGAGCTTGTGGTAGAGAGGGTAATTCCACTTGCTCTGATTCCATTTGGATATACATTTCTCTCATTGCGGCTGTTGGTGTAACCGTCCTAGTGTATGGCTTCATCAAGGAAGTTCGCAGAAACGCTATACGACGAACGCGTTCTAAAGGTTCATGAAGCACTCGTCTAAAATTTACAAAGGTGAACGTCCCTGTGATTAACCTTCGTCGAAATCAGTAAGGGCGTTCGGTGACAGCTACGTAGCTGTCGCCGCGTTGCAGCCCCGACCTCGATCACCTCGCCCGACGGCAACGGGCATCGGTGACAGTTACGTAGCTGTCACCGCGAGCCAGCTCCAAGAACCTCCAAGCCCGCATCTACTCGCCGACCTTGGGACGATTGATGCAGACGGACCCAACGGGTTATGGGGATGGACTGAACTCTTACGCTTATGTCGGCGGAGATCCCGTCAACTCCTCTGACGCTTCCGGTCTAACGAGGCAGGCGATGATTGTTTGCACGGGCACTCGCATCGTCGGTGGATGCGGCGCAGGCGGAATCGCAAGTGGCTTGTCGGGCTCCAGCACTGGTGGCCCTGGAGGGCAGGTTGGGGGGCCGGGTGCCGAGCAGGGGCGGCAGGCGTTGGCAGGGTTGGCAGGGTTGGCAGACACTTCTAAACTAAGCGACGCTCAAGTGATGCAACTAGGTGAGTTTTTTCTCGGCGTCGGAGAAAATTATGTTGCTTCCGGAGATAAAAGAGATGCTGTCGTTGTCTGGGGATTTGGCACTAACGGGTTTGCCGGCTTCGTTGCCGAAGCAAAGTTTGGTGAGAATTTTACGCCAGAAATCCAAGCTATATTCAATGACCGAGATGTTAGGGAAGAAATGCTTAGGGCTTGGCACCTGTCAAATCCCTATGGCTCCTACTCAGGAAAAGACGAGCATGGTTTCTGGATCGGTAAAAAAGGCAGCGACTATTTTTCCTATGGTATTTTTAAGGGTGAAGGAGACGCAATTTGGGCGATCGAGAATCGTCCAAGAGGATCAGAAATATTCTTCCACACCCACCCCTTCACTTTGGACGAGCGCCACGTTCCTGGGATCAGTTCGGACGATTTAAGGATCGGGAATCGTAACGAGGGCGCGCTTGTTATCTCCTATGGACACGGCCAAACATTTGAATGGTATGATGGACGGAAACGGTGATGAAACTCTTTAAAGTCTGTGCAGCCTTGTTGATCCTTTTTGCACTGACCGTTGCGTGCGGCCCTACTCCACAGGCAGCGGCTTCTAAAGACGATGCTTTACGTATGGCAGATTCCTACGTAGCCACTCACTTTCCTAGACCAAAGTTAGACTTATATACGCGACAAGTTGCAGATCGCGGACATTCTTGGGTTATCGTGTATCAACTTCCGGATACATATGCAGGCGGAGGCCGTACGGTTGAAATAGATAAGGCGAGTGGCAGCGTAGTGAGGGCGTTTGCCACTCAGTGATTCTTGTGATCTCGGCACACCGTCGTTGAAGGATCGTGGTGACAGGTACATTGCTGTCGCGGCTTCCCTCGAGGCGTGAAGAAAGGATCGGGCGACGCGGGTGGGATTGCCAGCTCGCGAAGCTCCTCACCAGAGACCGCCTTTGCCGGCGGTTTAGGGGCACTTCCGGCGAGACCTACCAGTGTGTCCAGAACTGCGGATTTGCAGAGTATATTGGCATCGGTGACAGTTACGTAGCTGTCACCGCGAGCCAGCTCCAAGAACCTCCTCGCCTCCGCCAGCGGCGGCATCGCCCTGGCCGACCCGGCAATGCGGCTTTGCCAGACCTCCGGCGGCAGTGCTGGAACGACGCGTTTCGCTTATGACGCGCTCGCGCTGATCGGCGAGTACAACAGCTCGAATGCGCTGCTCCGCCGCTACGTCCATGGCCCGGGAGTCGACGAGCCCCTCGTGTGGTACGAAGGCTCGGGCACCACCGATCGCCGGTTCCTGCATGCCGACGAGCGCGGCAGCGTCGTCGCCGTCACCAACAGCTCCGGCACCACGCTCAACGTCAGCGGCTATTACGAATATGGCATTCCTAGTTCCGGCAATGCCGGGCGGTTCCAGTACACCGGCCAGACGTGGCTGCCGGAGCTCGGAATGTACTATTACAAGGCCCGCATCTACTCGCCGACGCTGGGCCGGTTCCTGCAGGCCGACCCGATCGGGTTCGTCGGCGGAATGAATTTGTACTGGTATGTCGGCGGCGATCCGGTAGATTTCGTCGATCCTCTGGGCCTTGAGTCCAAATGCATCGACGCGTCGGCAGACATCACCTTGTGCGGTCAGCGTGGCGCCAGCCCAGGCGGTTTCGCTGGAGGTGGGTCAGTCGCCGGCAACAGCGGCGGATCGACCGTTGATCGTCCGGATGGTCCGCAGGACGCCCCGGCGGATATCATTGTCACGGGAGAAAGGCCGCCACCACCGCCACCACCGCCACCGCCGAGCAGCGCTGGCGGGCAGGTTTCTGGTGGGCCCTCGGTAGCGCACAATTCAGATGAGGACGATGATGAAGCATGGCAAGAGTTTCTGAGAGATCGGGCGCAACGTGCTACGTTGAAAACTGCAGTTTCGAGAGAGGCGTGCTACAGAAGTGCTTCGGAGCGGCTGAGCGCACGCATGAGTGGTCGACCTGCGCCAGACTTAGTTACCTGGGGAAAGGCGTCTCTGTGGGCGGGTATTAGAGTGGGTCTATATTGGATTATTAGCGAAGGGTCCCGCTTGATACTTGTACGTAATCTCATACCTGTTCCATAAATTAAGACTTAATGAGAGGTGGTATGTCTGAGGACTGGATTGCCTCGCGCGAATTTAATATGGGCGTCGGGCGTTGTGTGGTAACGGTAGGAAAACCGCGATATATCAGTCTTGAGGATGCGTGGGTCTGTACTTACCAACTGCGGCTACCAGGGCGATTAATCGAACGTGAAGCGATCGGTATCGATTCTGTTCAAGCGTTGACACTGGCGCTAGTGCAGCTTGGCACAACAGCTTACACTTCGGAGAGTGTTAAGACTACCTCGCCGGTATGGCTTGATTCATCAGACCCCGGCTACTTAGGTCTTCCGGTGTTCGCCGATGACGAAAACTTAGTGCCGGGAGGGTCCCGGATGAGGATCGTCCTGTAACGACAGATAACAGTATCGCTCGCCCGACGGGACCGTGATCGCGTTCGGCGATCGAAGGTCTCGAACAGCTTCGGCTATTCGATCGCCTTCAGCTACACGACGGGGCCGGGGAGCAGCTCGACCGGCGCCGCGCCGCCGGCCTCGTTCAAGCAGCGTACCCGCGCCGACTTCTACGACAGCGCGGCGGGCACGACGGCGATCGCCAGCGCGACCTACGATTATCCATCGAGCGGAGTCGCCGAGACCACCGACATCGGCGGGCGGGTGCGGACGACGGCCGGCTCGAGCACCGGCCTCGGCATCGGCCGCCCGCGGCGACTCCACCGACCATGCCTGCGGCGCCACCCGCGGCGGCGTTCGGACCGTGACAGCCTGGCCCCGGCGGGCGAGGCGGATTGTGCTTCGTGGCGGTCGCGTTAGCATGGCGGTGGGAGAAGCGAATGCGATTCAACATGATCCTTGCCGCGGCGGCGGCGCTCGGGCCGGCGGCGGGCGGGGCGGCGCGGGCGGCCCCTGCGGCGCCGGCGAAGGCTTCCCCGATCGGCGAGCAGACCTGGATCCGAGCGGACGATTATCCCGCCCCGGCGCTTCGGGCCGGAGAGCAGGGAGACGTTTCCATCCGGCTCGACGTCGATCGGTCGGGCGCGGTCGCCGGATGCACGGTGACCCGCTCCTCCGGATCGGCCCTTCTCGATCGGACCACCTGCGACCTGCTGAGCGCTCGAGGCCGCTTCGAGCCGGCGCGCGACCGGCGCGGCCGGACGATCGCCTCCACCTGGTCCTCGCGCATACGCTGGCAGATGCCGGGCGATCAGCCCCAGGCAAGGGCTGGTCTCGAAATGACCACGATGGAGGTCCAGCCGGACGGGAAGGTGATCTCCTGCGCGACGGCCGTCGACGGCGGAGGCGCGGGCAACCCGGCGCGCTGCGCCCAGCTTCGCTCGGCCGGCCGGCCCGGGTGGGTCGCCGACTATGCGCGGGCTTTCCGGGTCCTTCGGCTCCAAGAGGGCTGGGGGGAGGGCGACTGGAGGCCCGGCCCTCCCGATCCGGCGTGGGGAGAGCTCATCGCCGAACGGACCAGCGAGCTCAGCCTGGCCGCGGAAGACGCGCCGATCGAATGCCGCGTGTTGAGCGAGCACGGCCCGGCCCTGGTCCGGCTCGATGCCTGCGCCGCGAACGCCGGCGCGGTCCGGCGGAATGACGGCAAGGGCGTCGATCCGCGGGCGAAGGTCGTCGATAAGTGGGCGATTTACGGCGAGCCTCGTCGCCGCGGCCCCTAGCGCGGCGCCATCCGGATCGCGCCGTCGAGCCTGACATATTCGCCGTTGAGATAGGGATTCTCGGCCATGAAGACGGCGAGGCGGGCATATTCCTCGGCTCGGCCGAGCCGCTTGGGGAAGGGGACCTGGGCGGCGAGCGCATCCTTCACGTTCTGCGGCATCATCGCGACCATCGGGGTCTCGAACACGCCGGGAAGGATGGTGTTGACCCGGATTCCCTCGTTCATCAGGTCGCGCGCGATCGGGAGCGCCATTCCGAGCACTCCGGCCTTGGAGGCGGAATAGGCCGCCTGGCCGATCTGGCCGTCCTGAGCGGCGACCGAGGCGGTGTTGACGATGAGCCCGCGCTCGCCGTCCTCCAGCGGATCGAGCGAGACCATGCCGAAGGCCGACTTGGCGATCATCCGGAAGGTGCCGATCAGGTTGATCTGGACGGCGAGCTCGAACTGCTGGATCGGATAGGGTTTCGGCTGCCCCGTCGCCTTGTCCCGCCCGACGGTCTTGGCGGCGTTGGCGACTCCGGCGCAATTGACCAGGATCCGCTCCTGGCCGTGGGCCTCGCGCGCCTTGGCGAAGCCGACTTCGACCGCCTCGTCGGAAGTGACGTCGACGGCCGCGAAGACGCCCCCGATCTCGTCCGCGACGCGAGCGCCCTTGTCGGAATCGCGGTCGAACACCGCCACCTTGACTCCGCGGGCGGCGAGCGCGCGCGCGGTCGCCTCGCCGAGGCCCGAGGCGGCGCCGGTGACGATCGCGGAAATAGAGTCGTCGAGCTTCATGACATCTGCCTTCGATTGGGGCCGAGCGGGTCGCGCATCAGCCGATTGGAACCCAAACCCAGGATAGGACGGACTGCGCCTCGGTGGGCCGGCCGTCGCGGTCCAGCGCCGGTGAGAAGCGCGCCCGCTGCGCCATCAGCGCGCAGCTGCGCGCGTCGATCGACCGGTCGCCGCTGCCGACCACCGGCACGCAGTCGCGGGCGTGGCCGTCGATCCCGACGGTGAACCGCAAGGTGGTCCGCCGAACCTTCCGGCCGAAGATCGCGGGGTCGGGAAAGTCCTTCTCGTCGGCCCAGTTCCAGTCGCCGAGCTTCTTCGGCATCGCGGAAAGCGCGGCCAGGCGGGCCGTGTCGATCCCCCAGTCGCGCAGAAGGGCGTCCGAGCAGCGCCGAAGGCTCTTCAAGGCGGCGGCGGCGCCGGCATAGCGGATTTCGGCGACGACCTTCCCGTCGATCTCCAGGGCGGCGCCCTCGGAGGCGCCGAACGCCTCGGCGAGGCCCGGCGAGTCCGAATTGAACGAGAGGCCGCGGCCCGCCACCCCGTCCCAGGAGAGGGGGTAGGCCTGCCCCGACAGGCGCACGCCTCGAGGCCGGAGGACGAGGCTGGCCTTCTTCGCAGAGCCGATCGGATCGCGGCTCCAGGCGCCGTCGGCGAAGCTTATCCTGGCCCCCTCGGCCAGCGCGGACGGTTCGAGGCGCAGCTGGACTCCGCCGCTACCGCCGGCGGTCCGGACCAGGCTGCACCCATTCTCCTCCCATTTGGCGATCCACTTGGCGGTCTCGGGCGTGGAAGCGGGCGCGGGCTGGGGCTGGGCGGCCGCGGCCTGTCCTGCGGCGACGAGGGGGAGGAGGATCGAAAGCGCGGACATGACGGCCGTGTAGCGGGAAGCGGCGGCGGCGGGCAAGGTGCGCGCGCGGGTGCGAATCGATGCGCGGGCTGCTAGAAGAGCGGATCGGAGCGCGAAGGAGAAGGCGATGGTCAAGCGGGTGTTGGTGGCGGCGGCCGCGATCCTTGCCGCGGCGCCCGCGGCGGCGCAGGTCGGCATGGGCGCCGGCGCCGGGCCCGTCGCGGCCGGCCGCGGCGGAGGCTTGGTCGGCCGTGGCGGCGGGCATGTCGGGCATGGCGGGAGTTCCGGACCGGCGATCGGCGAGCGAGTCGGATCGAGCCACCGCCAAAGCGGGTGGCACGGAACATTCGGCCAGGGCTCGCGCCGGGCGGGACGCGGGCTCGGAGACTGGCGCGGGCGCGCCGATCGTTCGGACGGCTACGGCTACGGCTACGGCTACGGCTACGGTTATGGCCTGGCCGACGAGGGGCGGCCGATCGGGACCGGCTTCTTCGCCGAGGGCGCCGCCCGGTCGGTCGAGAACGGCCGGGTCGTCTACGATTACGACCGCGGCTACCCTTACGAATATTATGGCCGCTCCGCCGCGCGTCCGGAGAGGGCGCTGGAGATCCCGGCCGCCGCCTGGAGCTGCTCCAGCGAGCGGGAAGTGCGGGTCTGCCGCCGCTGAGCGGACTGTTCCGCCAGGGCCGCAATTGCTGGCGGATCGCGCAGGCTGGGCGGGCGGCGCTGATCGTCGACGCCGACGATTATTACCGCCACGCGCTCGCCGCGATGCTCGCCGCGCGATCGCAGGTCATCCTCATCGGCTGGGACGTCGACACGCGCGTGTCGCTGTCCGACGAGAAGCCGGAATGCGGGGCTCCGACGACCCTCGGGCCGCTGCTCACCTGGCTTTCGAAGCACCGGCCCGGCCTCAAGATCCATATCCTCGCCTGGGACGAGGGGCTGATCAGCGTTCCGACCCGGGGCACGACCGCGTTCCGCCTGATGCGCTGGGCGGCGGACCCCAACATCTCGATCAAATGGGACGGAACCCACCCGCTCGACGCCAGCCACCATCAGAAGATCCTGGTGATCGACGACGCCCTCGCCTTTTGCGGCGGGATCGACATCACCGCCGACCGCTGGGATACGCGCCACCACCGCGACGAGGAGCCGGGCCGGCGAAGCCCGTTCACCCGGCAAAGCTACGAGCCGTGGCACGACGCGACCATGGCGGTGGACGGCGACGCCGCCCGCGCTCTCGGCGATCTCGCCCGGCTGCGCTGGAAGATCGCGACCGGCGCGCAGCTCGAGGAGGCGGGAGCGCCGGAGTCGGATCCGTGGCCCGAGGCCCTCGCTCCCGCCTTCGCCGACGTTCCGATCGCCATCGCCCGGACGAGGGGCAAGGACGGGGCGATCAGCGAGGTCCGGGAGATCGAGGCCCTGTTCGCCGACATGATCGCGGCGGCCCGGCATACCGTCTATATCGAGACCCAATATTTCGCCTCGCGAACCGTCGCCGAGGCGATCGCGAAGCGGCTCGGCGAGCCGCTGGCGCCGGAATTCGTCATCGTCAATCCGAAGACCGCCGAAGGCTGGCTCGACGAGGCGGTGATGGGTCCGGCCCGAGCCCGGCTGATGCGGGCGCTCCAGGCGAAGGACCGCCACGGCCGCTTCCGGATCTACACTCCGGTGACGGAGGGCGGGCTCGACATCTACGTCCACGCCAAGGTGATGATCGTCGACGACGTCGCCTTCCGGGTCGGCTCGGCGAACCTCAACAACCGCTCGATGGGCCTCGACAGCGAGTGCGACCTGACCGTCGACGCGAGCGCCGACGAAGAAGCGCGGCGGCGGATCGCGGGGCTCCGCGCGGACCTTCTGGCCGAACATTTCGGTGAGGATCCCAAGGCCGTGGGGGCGATGATCGAGCGGAGCGGATCGCTGATCGCGACGATCGAATCGCTCCGCGAGCGGGGCGGCCGGACCCTGCTCCCCTTCGAGCCGCCGGAGCCGAACGCGCTCGAGGCCGAGATCGCCGAGAGCGAGGCGCTCGATCCCGAAGGGCCCGACGAGATGTTCGAGCGCCGCGCCCGGCCGGGGCTGCTTAGCCGGCTGGGTCGGGGGAGGCGCTGAGCCGTTCAGCGGAGATGCAGCTTGTATGCATTATTATGCATAAATATACAGGATACGAATCGGCGGGTGAGGGCGTTTCATGCTTGAATGTTCGGTCGAGAGGCCCTGGGGGGTGCACGAGGCGGTTCGCAACGACGGCGCCTGCCCACGCTGCGGCTGGACCGCGCCCGGACCGATCGGCGACGCTCGGGAGGATGCCCGCGAAGCCCTGCGGGAGGCGCTCGCCCGCGCGGAGGCGCTCGGCTGGGGAGTCATCGACGGCGGCGATCCGGCCGCGGACGAAGCGCTCGCCGCTTAAGCTTCCCGCGCCGACGGGAAAGGAGTAGGGTCGACTCCTTCGTCCCGGCCGGTCCGAAAGGACCGACCAGGGTGCCAGGACGATCGACCATGCAGCTGACCATCGACCCGCCGTCGTTCCAAGCGAACAGCCGCCTGACCACGATCCGGCTGTGCATGCTGATCTCGCGCTGCCTGGAGAATTCGAGGCGGAATTTCGGCGACGGCGACTCGGCCCTGATCCTCGCTTGTGTGGTGGCGATCAGCGGCGAGCGGCTGACCCGCGCGTCGCTCTCCGGCGACCTTCGAAGCCTCGCCACGCCGCTTCCGCCGGGAATGGCGGGGGAATGCAATGTCAGCTCGATCGCCGCCGCGACCGGGTTCAACCGCGAGACGACCCGGCGCAAGGTCAAGGCGCTGATCGATTCCGGCTATCTTAGACGCGCCTCCGGGGGCGAGATCGCGCTGATGCCGGGCGTTCTGTCCAGCGAGTCGACCCAGGCCCTTGCCAAGCACCAGATCGAGGCGATCGCCCGCTTCGTCAACGAGGCCCTGCGCGACGGCGTCCTGACCGCGGCCTGAAGGCGCGCAGCGCCTCGGCTTCGGCGGCATAGCCGTCGGCGATCGATACCATCTGAGCCCGCTCCGATTCGTCCGCCATGCCGGCCGCGATCCGGCGATAGGTGGCGGCGCGGCCGTCCAGCTCGGCGGCGAGTTGCTGATCGTCCTTGGTCATCGCGCCCGCGCTACCCGAGCGGGGCGGGCAATCGGGCCCTGGGGCGCACATTATGAGCCCCGGCGCCGTTCCGATGCGCGCTCGCAGGCCCCACGGCAGCCGCGGGACGCGTATCCCCCACGAGGCGCGTACCCCCCGCCGCCGGCCCACGCCGGCGGCGGGTACCCGCGCGGCGCGGTCCCCAGCCTAGGCCAGATTCTCGACGATCGTCACGTTGGCGAGGCCGCCGCCCTCGCACATCGTCTGGAGGCCGAAGCGCTTGCCGCGCGCCTTGAGCGCGTGGAGCAGGGTGGTCATCAGCTTGGTGCCGGAGGCGCCGAGCGGGTGGCCGAGCGCGATCGCGCCGCCGTTGACGTTGAGGCGCTCGGGGTCGGCGCCGATCTCGCTCAGCCAGGCCAGCGGGACGGGCGCGAAGGCCTCGTTGACCTCGTAGAGGTCGATATCGGCGATGTTCATTCCGCTGCGCTGGAGGGCTCGGCGGGTGGCGGGGATGACTTCCTCCAGCATGATCACCGGATCGCCGCCGGTGACCGTCAGGTTGGCGACGCGCGCGAGGGGGGTTAGATTATGCTCCTTGAGGGCCCGCTCGGAGACGACGACCACGCCGCTCGCCCCGTCGCAGATCTGCGAGGCGTTGGCGGCGCTGATCCTTCCGCCTTCCTTGAGCAGCTTGACCGAGGCGATGCCGTCGAGCGTCGCGTCGTAGCGGATTCCCTCGTCCCGCGCGTGGAGGGACCTGTTGCCCTCGGAATCGACGATCTCGAGCGCGACGATCTCCTCGTCGAAGGCGCCCGACTCGGTCGCCCGCGCCGCCTTGCGATGGCTTTCGAGGGCGAAGCGGTCGAGCTGCTCCTTGCGGAACTGGTATTTCTCGGCGATCATTTCGGCGCCGACGAACTGGCTGAACATCGCCACTCCGAACCGCTCCTGGATCCGTTTCGAGAACGGGCCGGTGCCGATCCCGTGCTGCATCGGAAGCGAGAAGGGGAGACCCATCGGGACCCGGCTCATCGATTCGACTCCGCTCGCGATCACCACGTCCTGGGTTCCGCTCATCACCGCCTGGGCGGCGAACTGGATCGCCTGCTGCGAGCTTCCGCACTGGCGGTCGATCGACACGGCCGGGACCGAGGTCGGGAGGGAGGAAGCGAGGACGGCGTTGCGGCCGATGTGGAAGGCCTGCTCACCGGCCTGGCCGACGCAGCCCATGATGACGTCCTCGACCGCCGCCGGGTCGATTCCCGAGCGCTGGACGAGGGCATCGAGCACCTCGGCCGCCATGTCGGCGGGATGCCAGTCCTTGAGGGCCCCACCCCTCTTTCCCCCCGCGGTCCGGGCGGCGGCGACGATATAGGCTTCGGGCATTGGGCGGCTCCTTCCGGCGCTTCGTTAGCCGCGCGGCGAGCGGCGGTCTATTCTCTGGCGGGGCGCGCGGCGGGGCGCTATGCATCCGAAATGGACGACAATCCCTTCACTCGGCACCCGGCGGAAGTCGGCGAGACCTACGCCGAGCATTTCGGCAACTCGACCGCGTTCGGCGTGAAGATGATCGCCGCCGGGCTCGCCTGCCTGGTTCACGGGGTCTTCCCCTTCCTGTTCCAGAGGACGGGGAGCACGACGGTGCGCGAGCTTCACGGAAGCCTCGTCAAGCGCGTCGACAAGCCGAGCTGGGAGCAGCACCCGATCATCTAGCTCCCGACGGCCGACCCTCCGGCTCCGATCTCCCTCTCCCCCGGCGGGAAAGACCTGGTTTTCGATGCGCCTTGTGTCCGGCCGCGAACAACCGTGTGTCCGACTTCGGACATCCAGGCGGACGGCGGATCCTTGGTCGCTTCGGGCTGGCGATGGCGCGCTTCTTGCTTACGATGACAGGCGTAATCGGAGGGCATGAAGTGGCGGGCAAGTGGCGTTGGGCGGTCGCGGCGGGACTTTTCGTGCCGGCACTCCTCCTGGCGGGCCGGGCGGACGCCCAGGCCTCGGGCGCGGGCGGCCGCACCGTCTACGAGCGCGCCTATTTCGCGACCTTCTCCCCCTCGACCGCGCTCGACATCGTCAAGCGGGTCCCAGGCTTCACCCTCGAAGTGGGCGACACGGAAGTGCGCGGCTTCGGACAGGCGGCGGGCAACGTCGTCATCAACGGCCAGCGCCCGAGCTCGAAGTCCGACACGCTGGAGACGGTGCTGGCGCGGATCCCCGCAAGCCGGGTCGCCCGCGTCGAGGTGGGTCCGGGGGACCTGTTCGGTTCGGAATTTTCCGGCAAGCCGCAGGTCGTCAACCTCGTCACCACCGCCGGCGGCGGGCTCGCGGGAACGCTGAATGCCGCGGCGCTTCGCACCTTCGAGGGCAAGATCGCGCCGCAAGGGAGCGTGTCGCTTCTGCTCCGGCGCGGCAAGTCGACCTTCAACGCTTCCGCCGGCTTCGACAATTATCACCAGAACGAGGAGGGCTTCGACCGGCTGGTCACCCTTCCGGACGGCAAGTTGTTCGAATATCGGGTGAAGACCAACGACATTGCCGAGCGTACCGCCTATGTCTCCGGCGCCTGGGAGCTCCAGGACGGGGCGAACCGGACCGCCCACCTCAACTTCCGCGCCGAACGCTATTGGTTCGACCTGAAGCAGACCAACGACGTCACTCCGCTCACCGGCCCGGTCCGCGACGACCGGCTGAGCCAGGATTACAACCGCCGCAATTTCGAGATCGGCGGAGACGTCACCCGCCCCTTCCTCGGCGGCGGGCTGAAGCTGATCGGCCTCGCCACGCGCCGACACCGCCACAACATCGACAGTTCGTTCAACCGCGTGAAGAGCCAGGTGACGGGCGGCTCGATCCAGGATCTCAAGGACGACCGCGAGGAGACGGTGGCGAGGATCGTCTGGAACCGCTCGGACCTCGCCGGCTGGAGCGTCGAGACCGGGGCGGAAGGGGTCCTCAACAAGCTCGACAGCGACAACAACGTCTTCCTCCTCGATTCGAGCGGCGGACGGACCCGCTTCGACCTTCCGATCGACCAGGCGGTGGTGAAGGAATATCGCGGCGAGGCGTTCGTCAACGCCGGGCGGCCGCTCTCCCCGACTCTGCGGATGGATCTGGGACTCACCTTCGAAGCCTCCCGCCTCACCGTCAGCGGCGACGCCCAGGCCGAGCGGGTGCTCAAGTTCCTCAAGCCCAAGGCGACCTTCGACTGGCGGCCGAAGGGCGGCTGGCACGCGCAATTGTCGCTCTCGCGAACCGTCGCCCAGCTCCAGTTCGAGGATTTCATCAGCGTCGCCGAGCTGACCAATGACCGAGTCAACGGCGGCAACGCCGATCTCCTTCCGCAGCGCGCCTGGGAAGTGCTCGCGACCGTCGAGCGGCCGATCCTCGGCGACGGGCTGGTCAAGGTCGAGCTGGGCTACAACCGCATCTCCCTCGTCCAGGACCGGATCCCGACCCCGCAAGGGTTCGACGCGCCCGGAAATCTCGGCAACGGCACCTTGTTCCTGGCCCGCGGCACGATCGACGCGCCGCTCGGCCGCTTCGGGATCAGGGGCGGCCGCCTCAACCTCTATCTCTCCTACGTCAGGACGTCGGTGCAGGACCCTTACACGCTTCGCGACCGGCCCTTCTCGGGCAGCTCGCCGTTCATCGGGACGGCGAGCTTCCGCCAGGATCTCGGCAAGTTCGCCTGGGGGTTCGAAGCGAGCGTCCAGGCGCCGAGCCGCTATTTCCGGCTCGACGAGATCGACAAGCCGTACAGCGCCAATCCCTATTTCACCGCCTTCGCCGAATATCGTCCGACCCAGAAGACGACCTTCCGGCTCGCGCTCGACAACCTCACCAATGTCGGCGCCTATCGCGACCGCACCTTCTACTCGCCCGACCGGCGAAACCCCAATCCCGACCTGTTCGAGCATCGCGACCGCAACAAGCATGTCGTCCCGACGATCAGCCTGAAGCACAGCTTCGGGTAAGGGCCTTCCCCTTTCCCGCAGGCGGGAGAGGGGGGAGGCATGCGGTCGCCGCCTCTATCGCCCCCAGGCGATGAAGTGGGGGTTTTCGAAGCGGCGCCCGGTCTTGCCGTAGGCGAGGGGGCCCATCTCGCGCCCCTGGGAGTCCAGCGCCATGACCCGGCCGCCGGCGGCTTCGAGCACCGCCTGGCCGGCCGCGGTGTCCCATTCGCAGGTCGTCCCGTAGCGCGGATAGACGTCGGCCGTCCCTTCCGCGACCAGGCAGAATTTGAGCGAGGAGCCGGAGGGGACGTAGTCGGTGACGCCGAGCGCGGCGTTGCGCTCGGCGGTGCCGGCGGCGGCGTGGTTGCGGCTGCCGACGCCGGTGAGGCCGCGCTCCGGGCGGGCGCGGGTCGCGATCGGCTCGGCCTCGCCGCCATCGCGGACCCGGAAGGCGCCCTCGGCGCGGGCGCCGTAATAGAGCAGCCGCGAGTCCGGCGCGTAGACCACGCCGGCGACCGGCGCTCCGTCCTCCACAAGGGCGATGTTGACGGTGAATTCGCCGCTGCGCTGGACGAAGCCCTTGGTCCCGTCGAGCGGGTCGACGCAGAAGAAGCGGCGGCCGAGCTCGGGTATCCGCCCCGCCGAAGCTTCCTCCTCGGCGAGGATGTGGATGTCGGGAAAGGCGGCGTGGAGGCGGTGGAGGATGATCGTCTCGGCCTCCTGGTCGGCGATCGTGACCGGAGAGCCGTCGGCTTTCTCGGCCACAGCGCAGCCTTCGCCGTAGATCCGCTCGATCACCGCTCCCGCTTCCAGGGCGGAATCGACCAGCGTCGCGAGGAGGAGGCGCCTAGAGTCCAAGGCCCGGATCGCCTTCGAGTATCTCCTGCTTCAGGACCGGCCTTTCACCCGCCCGCCACAGCTTCGCGGTGTGCGCCAGCCGGTAGCGCAGCGGGCCGCCGTCGGGCCGCTCGCTGCGGGTGACCGGCCGCGGGATGCAGACGAACTCGGTTCGCATCGCCTCGGCGCCGAGGCGGACCTTGGCATAGCCGTGACCGCCCAGGTCGACGAATTCAAGGTGCGGCGACAAAGAGGGGTTCGAAAGCGACCGGGCGCGGGCGCGATCGAAGCTTTTCGAATATTCGAGGCAGGAGCGCACGCCGTGCCTAAGCAGCATGTTGTACGTCCATTCGGGCTTCGCCGCGCCCGGCCGGTCGGCGAGGAACAACGGCCGAAGCGGATGGTCCTTTGGGAAGCCGTGCTCATAGGCTTCCATGATCCCGGGGCTGGTCAGCGACCCGCCGACGAAGCTCAGGCCGACCGGATCGAACTTCTCCGGCGGCAGTTGCGAGGCGGCATAGCCCGCCCAGAAGCTGTGGCGGTCTCCCGAGACGATCGCGAAGCCGGTGATCCCCGCCTCGCGGACGAGGCCGTAAATCTCGGCGCGCTCGGCATAAGCGCTGCCATAGTCGCCGGTGCCCAACGAGGCGAAGGTCGACTTCGGCCAGGTTTCCTTCGTCAGGCCCGGCGGGAGGTTCTGCGGGTCGCCCCGCCAGTCCGGCGCGCCCTGGGAATTGCCCCAGATCTTCCAGGTCGCGCCCGAATGCCGCAGCCGGTCCTTGAACCACGCCTTCTGGACCGCACCGAGGATCGTCTGCGGGGGTGAGTCGCGCTGGGGGTTGGGGACACGCGCGCCGTTGAAGGCGATCTCGGCCGGCGGACGGCCGCCGTCGAAGGCGCGCCCGCCGTCGAGGATCTTCGCCGCATCCTCGGGCATCATGTCGCGGAACTCCGGGCCGAACTTGGCTACCGCCGGGTCTCCGAACGGGTCGGCGCTTCGGTAGCTGTGCTGGTCGGTAATGATGAGGTCGAGGTGCTTCCCGTAGCGAAGCGCGCGGTAGCCGATCAGGCTGTCGATCGCGGCGCGATTGTTCGGCTCGTCGCCGAGGCCGTTTGCGTCCCAATGCTCGATCGCGACGTCCTTCACCGCCGGCGGATCGAAGCGCTCGAGCGAGGGTCCGCCCGCCTTGATGCAGCGCGACGGCAGATATTCCCACCAGGCCTGGTTGGCGGCGACCTTGATGCTTTGGCCCGGCCGGGGCGGGCCGCCGGCCTGCTGGATGCTCTGCCAGCCCTGCCAGGAGAATTCGTGATTGTCCCAGATCGCCACGAACGGCCAGCGCGCCCGCGCATCCTGGAGGTCGGGGTCGGCGAGATAGCCGCGATAGACGGCGCGGTAGCCGTCGAGGGTGAGCGGATAATGGAAGTTCTTCGTCCGGCCGCCGTCGGGGATCCGGGCGACCTCGTAGATCGTGCGGTCGTAGCGGCTCTTCACTTCCTCGGGATATTCGACGACCTCGTAGATGAAGTCGCCGAGGTGGAGGACGAAGCCGAGCCGGTCGGAAGGCGCCGCCCGCTCGTCCTCGTGGATCATCCGGCGATAGGCGTTGAGCTTGCCTTCGTTGACGTCCTGGCAGCTGACGAAGGCGAAGTTGACCGGTCGGGGGTCGTTGGCGGCGGGGGCGGTGAGGGTCCGGCCGATCCGGCTTCCATTCCCGTCGCGATCGGAAAAGCGGTACCAATAGGTCCGCGCCGGCTTCAGGCCGCCGACGAGCACCCGGCAGGTCCAGTCGGACTCCGCCGATACCGGCGCCGAGGCACGGGCGACGATCCTGCCGAAAGCCTCGTCCTCCGCCACCTCGACGTCGACCGACCGGCGGCCCGCGTTCTCGAACGGCCGCCGGGTCCACAGCAGCACGCTGTCCGGTCCCGGGTCTCCGGAGGCGACTCCTTCGGGAAAGAGGTCGCGCCGCTCGCTCCAGCCCCGCGCACGCGCGGACGAGGGACCCGCCCAGGCCAGCGTCGCGCCGCAGGCGGCGGCGAGGCGGACGAATTCGCGGCGGCTGATCGTCATCGCTCTGTCTCCCTTCCGAGCCGCGCCGAGTGCCAGCGCAGATGGTCCTCCATGAACGTGGCGATGAAATAATAGCTGTGATCGTAGCCGGGCTGGAGCCGGAAGGTGAGGGGGATACCGGCCGCCGCGCACGCCGCCTGGAGCAGGCCAGGCTTCAATTCGCGTTCGAGAAAATCGTCGTAACCGCCTTGATCGACCAGGATTTCCTCTACGCGGGTACCGTCCTCGATCAAGGCGACGCAGTCATTCGCCCGCCAGGCGGATCGGTCCGGCCCGAGATAGTTGCCGAGCGCCTTTTCGCCCCACGGGACAAGGCTGGGCGCGACGATCGGCGCGAAGGCGGAGACGCTTCGGTAGCGCTCCGGGTTGCGAAGCGCGACGGTGAGGGCGCCGTGGCCGCCCATCGAATGGCCGGTGATCGCCTGGCGGCGCATGTCGGCCGGGAAGTGGGCGGCGATCAGGTCGGGAAGCTCCGCCGTGACGTAGCTGTACATGCGGTAATTATCGGCGAAGGGCGTCTGCGTCGCGTCGACGTAGAAGCCGGCGCCCTGGCCGAAATCGTAGGCGGGATCGTCGGGCACGCTGTCGCCGCGCGGGCTTGTGTCGGGCGCGACGAGGATGAGGCCGAGTTCGGCGCAGACGCGCTGGTAGCCGCCTTTCTCCATGACGTTGGCATGGGTGCAGGTGAGCCCGGAGAGGAACCAGACGACCGGAAGCGGCGCCCCCGCCTCGGCCTGCGGCGGGAGATAGACGGCGAAGGTCATGTCGGTGCCGGTCTCCCGGCTGGAATGGCGGTAGACGCCCTGCGTTCCGCCGAAGGAGCGGGCGGTTGAGACGGTCTCGATCATTACCTGCCCCCCTCCCTGCACGCAGGGAGGGGACGGGGGTGGGTGGGTGTCCGGAGACGCGCTGCCGGTGGAGGCCGACCCACCCCCAGCCCCTCCCTGTATTCAGGGAGGGGGGTAGGGTGCGCCCCGATCACGCCGGCATCCGGTGAAGCGCGCAGAGCTTGTTGTTGTCGGGGTCGCGCAGGTAGGCGAGGTAGAGCTTGCCGAAGGCGCCGTCGCGCCAGCCCGGCGGATCCTCGCACGATTTGCCGCCGTTCGCGCGGCCGGCGGCGTGCCAGGCGTCGACCTGCTCCGGCCCGTCCATCGCGAATCCGATCGTGCCGCCATTGGCGTGGGTCGCGGCCTCGCCGTCGATCGGCGGGCTGATCATCAGGATCCCGCCGTTGTTGACGTAGATGAGCCGGCCCTTGTCGTCCTTGCGGCCCGGCTTGCCGCCGGTCGCGGCGAACAGGGCGTCGTAGAACGCGCGCGAGCGCTCGGCGTCGTTGGTGCCGAGCATGACGTGGCTGAACATCGTTCCTCCTCCTTTTTTCACCGTCGCACCAGCGAAGGCTGGGGCCCCAGGGGGTGATGAACGCCCCCGCCTTTCACCCCCCGGGGCCCCAGCCTGCGCTGGGGCGACGGGATCATCAATACACGACAACGCTCCGAATGCTCTCGCCGGAGTGCATCAGGTCGAAGGCGGTGTTGATGTCCTCGAGCGGCATCGTGTGAGTGATGAGCGGGTCGATCTCGATCTTGCCGTCCATGTACCAGTCGACGATCCTGGGCACGTCGGTTCGGCCTCGCGCCCCGCCGAAAGCCGAGCCTTTCCAGACTCTTCCGGTGACGAGCTGAAACGGCCTCGTAGCGATCTCGCGGCCCGCCTCGGCCACTCCGATGATCGTCGACACGCCCCAGCCGCGGTGGCAGCATTCGAGCGCCTGGCGCATCACGTCGGTATTGCCGGTGCAGTCGAAGCTGTAGTCGGCGCCGCCGCCGGTGAGGTCGAGGATCGCGGGCACGACCTTGTCGGCGCCCACTTCGGCGGGGTTGACGAAGTCGGTCATCCCGAACGCTTCGGCCATGGCGCGCTTGGCGGGGTTGAGGTCGATCCCGACGATCCGGTTCGCTCCGACCATCCGGGCGCCCTGGATGACGTTGAGGCCGATCCCGCCCAGGCCGAAGACCACGACGTTGGAGCCCGGCTCCACGCCCGCGGTCCAGATCACCGCGCCCACGCCGGTGGTGACCCCGCAGCCTATGTAGCAGATCTTGTCGAACGGCGCGTCCTCTCGGACCTTGGCGACGGCGATCTCGGGCATCACCGTGAAGTTCGAAAAGGTCGAGCAGCCCATGTAGTGGTGGATCGTCTCGGAGCCGAGGCGGAAGCGGCTGGTTCCGTCGGGCATCACGCCCTGGCCCTGGGTGCCGCGGATGGCGGTGCAGAGGTTGGTCTTGCGCGACAGGCACGACCTGCACTGGCGGCATTCCGGCGTGTAGAGCGGGATGACGTGGTCGCCGACCGCCACCGACGTCACTCCGGCGCCAACCTCGCGGACGATCCCGGCGCCTTCGTGGCCGAGGATCGAGGGGAAGATGCCCTCGCTGTCCTTGCCCTCCAAAGTATAGGCGTCGGTGTGGCAGACCCCCGTGGCCATGATCTCGACCAGCACCTCGCCGGCTCGGGGGCCGTCGAGGTCGACCTCGTGGATCTCGAGCGGCCGGTTGGGCGCGACGGCGATGGCGGCGCGGGTTTTCATGAAGTCTCCTCGTTCCCCGGCGAAGGCCGGGGTCCAGCCTTGCGCTTCAGCTGGGCCCCGGCCTACGCCGGGGAACGGACCGGTTCAACACGTGAAGGGCTGTCGAAAGCCATGGCGACGAAGCAGCCGAAGATCCCGCGAACCGTCTGGGCGCTCGGCCTCGTCAGCCTGTTCATGGATCTCTCGTCCGAGATCGTCCACGGCCTGCTTCCGCTGTTCCTGACCGTCACCCTGGGCGCCAGCGTCGCCTTCGTCGGGCTGATCGACGGGATCGCGGAGGCGACCGCCTCCATCTCCAAGATCTTCTCGGGCTGGCTGTCCGACCGCTGGGGGCGGAGGAAGCCGCTCATCCTGCTCGGCTACGGGCTCGCGGCTCTGACCAAGCCGCTCTTCCCGCTCGCCGCGAGCGCTCCGGTGGTGCTCGGCGCCCGCTTCGCCGACCGGATCGGCAAGGGCCTTCGCGGCGCGCCCCGCGACGCCCTCGTCGCCGACGTCACTCCGCCGGAGATTCGCGGCCGCGCCTTCGGCCTTCGCCAGGCGATGGACACCGCCGGCGCCTTCGCCGGGCCGCTTCTCGCGGTCGGGCTGATGTACGCCTTCGCAAGCGATATCCGCACCGTCTTCTGGTTCGCCGTCATCCCCGCGGCGCTCGCCGTTCTGTGCGTGCTCGGCGGAGTCGAGGATCCGCCCCGGGCGGCCGGCGATCCGCCGCCGCCGATCCGGCTCGCCGACCTGAAGGCGCTCGGCCGGCCGTTCTGGAGCGTGACGGGGATCGGCATCGTCTTCACCCTGGCGCGGTTCAGCGAATCCTTCCTCGTGCTCAGGGCCGCCGGCGAGGGGCTTCCGCTCGCGCTGGCGCCGCTCGTCCTCGTCGCGATGAGCCTCGTCTACGGGCTCGGCGCCTATCCGGCCGGAGTGGCGGCCGACGCCGGGCGCGGCCGGGCGCTCTTCGCCGGAGGTCTTGCCGCCCTGATCGCCGCCGACGCCCTGCTCGCCTGGGGGAGGGGCCTCGTCGCGGTGTTCGCCGGGATCGCCTTCTGGGGCGCCCACATGGCGCTGACCCAGGGGCTGCTCGGCAAGCTTGTCGCCGATTCCGCCCCGCCGCGGCTGCGCGGCTCCGCCTTCGGGCTGTTCAACCTCGCCACCGGAGTCGCGATGCTGTTCGCGAGCCTGCTCGCCGGCCTTCTCTGGGAGTGGATCGGTCCCGCCGCCACCTTCGCCGCGGGGGGAGGGTTCGCGGCGCTCGCGCTGCTGCTGATCCTCTTCAGGCAGCGCGGCTGAGCTTGCGGCGGTCGGCGAGGATCGCCTTGGCGGCATTGTGCCCCGGCGCGCCGGTCACTCCCCCGCCCGGATGGGCGCCCGAGCCGCACAGATAGAGGCCGGGGAGCGGCATCCGGTAGTCGGCGTGGCCGAGCATCGGGCGGGCGGAGAAGAGCTGGTCGAGGCGCATCTTGCCGTGGAAGATGTCGCCGCGCGGGATCCCGAAGCGCTGCTCGAGATGCCAGGGCGAGAGGGCCAGGCGGCCGACCACGGAGGCCTTGAAGCCCGGCGCATAGCGGTCGACATGGGCGACGATGTGGTCGGCCGCCTCGTCCACCCGCTTCTCCCAGCCGCCCTCCACCTCGTAGGGGAAATGCTGGCAGAACAGGCTCGCGACATGCGCGCCCGGCGGGGCGAGGCTGTCGTCGAGGGTCGAGGGGATCAGCATCTCGACGATCGGCTCGCGCGCCCAGCCTTCCGTCCGGGCGCTGGTATAGGCGCGGTCCATGTAGCCGAGCGACGGAGCCACGATGATCCCGGCGGTGAGATGGTCGCCGGGGTCCGGAAGGCTGGTGAAGCGCGGTAGCTCGGACAAAGCGAGGTTCATCCGGAAGGTCGCCGATTCCGCGCTCCACCCGGCCATCCGGCGCGTGGTTTCGGGAGCGACGGCGCCGTCGGGAAGAAGCTTGGTGAACAGCCGCCGGGGATCGACGTTGGCCGCCACCGCTCGCGCCCGATGGAGCTTGCCGCCGGCCACCGCGCCAGCCGCCCGGCCGCGCTCGACGACGATCTCCTCGACCGGCGTGTCGAGCAGGATCTCGACTCCCTTCTCGCGGCAGGCCCGGGCCATGGCCTGGGTGATCGCGCCCATCCCGCCGATCGCATGGCCCCAGGCGCCGGCCACGCCCGCCGCCTCGCCGAACAGATGGTGGAGAAGGACGTAGGCGGATCCGGGGTCGAAGGGACTGGCGTAATTGCCGACGACCGAGTCGAAGCCGAACAGCGCCTGGACGATCTCGGTCTCGAAATAGCGGCCGAGAATGTCGGCCGCCGGCTTGGTGAAGAAGTCGAGCAGGTCGCGCCGCGCCTCCGGACCGAGCCCGCGCACGTCGTTGCCCAGCTTCAATGCCGCCATGACGTCGGACACGCCGCCGCCGGCATTGGGCGGCGCGCGCAATATCCATTGCCGAAGGATCGCCACCACCGATTCCAGCGCGGCGGAATAGGCCTCGTAGCCGCGCGCGTCCTTCTCGGAATGGCGGGCGATCTCGCGGCGGGTGAGTCCGCCGCGGCCGGAGAGAAGATGGCCGCTCCCAAGCGTCGGAAGGAAATTGTCGACCTTGCGAAGCACGACCTTCAGCCCGTGTTCGTGGAGCCGCATGTCCTCTATCACCCTGGGATTGAGGAGGCTGACCGTGTAGCTCGCCGTCGAATTTCGGAAGCCGGGATGGAATTCCTCGGTCACCGCCGCTCCGCCGACGACGTGCCGCCGCTCAAGCATCGTCACCTTGAGGCCCTTGGCGGCGAGGTAATAGGCGCAGACGAGGCCGTTATGCCCGGCGCCGATGATCAGGACGTCGCTTGTCACGTCCGGTCTATAAGGACCCCGCGGCGCCTCTGTCACCGGCTCTCGAGCGCGCTTGATCGCCGGCCCGCCGCGAGGCACCATCCGCCAGCCGGAGCGACGAGTCGGGGTCGCGCTTACCTCCGGGCAGCGTGGCCGGCCTTGCGTGGGGCGCCGGCCGGGGAGTCGCCGCCGTCGCCGCGCCAGTATGCTTTCGGCATCGAAACAGGGGGGAGGGGCGATGTTCGGATCGCAGATATTGGAGGTCGCGATCGGCCTCATCATGGTTTTCCTGCTGGTCAGCCTGATCCTGACGGCGGTTCGAGAGACGATCGAAGCCTGGTCGAGAACCCGCGCGCGCGACCTCGAACGGGCGATCGCCGAGCTCGTCGACGACCATAGCGGCGACGGCCTGCGCAAGAGGCTGTACGAGCATCCGCTCATCTACGGCCTGTTCCAGGGCCCGGTCAGCCTGACCGACTTCGGCGGCAGCGGGGCCGCGCCGGCGACGGGCTCCGCCGCGGCGGCGAAGGCCGACGCGGCCGGCCAGGCATCGGACCCCTCGCCGCAGGGCGACGACCCGACCAAGGTCGCCGCCGTGGAAGGCGGGGCGGCGGCTTCCGAGCCGTTCCAGCGCACCGATGCGACCAAGCTTCCCTCCTACATCCCCCGCGAAACCTTCGCTTTGGCGCTCGAGCACCTGCTCGCTGACGGAAAGGGCAGCGGCCGGATCGCGCTCGCTTACCAGGCCCTCAAGCGCGCGGCGGGGGACAATCCCGCCCTGATCCGCAAGGGGATCGAGGATTGGTACGATGCGGCGATGGACCGGGCTTCGGGCTGGTATCGCCGGCGGACCCAGCGGATCCTGTTCTGGCTCGGCCTCGCCGTCGCCCTGCTGCTCAACATCAACGCCTTCACCATCGCCCAATATCTCTCGACCAGCGACGCGGCGCGCCAGCAGGTCGTCGCGCTCGGCGACGCCTATCTGAAGGATCCCGCCGTCGTCGCGGCGATGACGCGGCAGAGGGATAAAGCGGGAGGGACCGGCGATTCCGCCGATACGGCCGCGCCGGCGCCGGACGATGGCGCCTCGGCCACTCCCGCCGTCGCGGACGACGGCGCCGGCAACGCCGAGGCGGCCGCGACGAACGGCTCGGCCGGCTCCGGCTCCGACACCGCCGACGGCAATGCCGCCGACCCCACGAGCGCGGTCGCGGCGGGAGCGGACGAAGCGGCTTCGTCCAAGCAGCTCGCCCAGATCAGCCGCAACCTCCAGGGCGAGCTGGTCCAGGCCGGACTCCCGATCGGCTGGAACGCCGTTCAGCTTCACCGGGTGCGCGACCAGCTGACCGGCCAGGGACGGCTGGCGGGGGTCGGATTCCTGGTGATGCTCGTCGCCGGCTACCTCGCGGTCGCCTTCGCCTCGACCATGGGGGCGCCGTTCTGGTTCGACCTGCTCGGCAAGTTCATGGTCGTCCGCTCGACCGTGAAGCCCAAGGAGAAAAGCCCCGACGAGGCGTCCAAGGACGGCGGAACGGGGGGATCCCCCGTCAAGGCGAGGAGCGGCGGCGGGAATGGTTAGCCGGCGGTGAGGGGCCGGCCGCCGTTTCCACGACGGCGGCGAAGCTCGGCAGGAGCAGCAGGGTCGCCTCGGGCACCAGATGGTTTTCGTCGCTGAACAACCATCGGCCGCCGCGCTTCGCCGTGCAGGGATCGGCGGGGCAGAGGATCGGAAACGGATCCCAGACCAAAGTCCGAGGGAGGGTCCCGGCGAGGCGGCGCATTTCGGCCAGGGTCTGCGCTCGGGCCTGGAGCAGGGTCCCGCGCGGAACCGAAAAGCCGGCTCGGCAATAAGGGCGCGAACGGTTGAACCAGTCGACGCACATGAAGGGCGCGCTCTCGAAGCGCGGCTTCGGCGCCTCGAGAACGATCGTCGCGCCGGTGGCCGCCAGCGGCCGAAGCAGCCGCGCCGCCTCGGCGCGGCTGGCCTCGCGGTCGGCCGGGGCGATCGGAGGATCGCGCGGCGCAGCGAGTCGGAGCGAGGGCAGGAAGACGATGTCGCCCGGGCGGGCGCGCCCCGCCACCGCCTTCACGACCGAGTCGTAGAAGGCGCGGCACTGGGAGAGCGCGTCCCGCCGCATCGTGAACGGCGGGAACTCGCAGCTATTGTGGTGATAGCGGGCGAGGGAGCGGCGGGTGCGCGACGCGTAGGTCGCCGCCAGCAGGTCGTAGACCCGGGCATGAGAGTCGCCGATGACGAACAGAGCGGCCTCGCCGGGACGGCAGGGCGGCCAGCTCCGCTCGGTGCCGCCGGCGAAATCCCGAAGGGTGTAGGCACCGCCGCAGGCGCTGCGCGGGACGGCCGGGGGCTTGTCGAAGTTCGTGGTGAGGGTGAGCTGCGGCTGGAACCGGAGCAGGAGCCAGGCCGCCGCCGCCGCCGCGGCGAGCGCGAACCCGCCGAGGAGCAGGGCTCGCCGGATTGAAAGGGCCCCCGAGCGAAAGGCCCGCCGCACCGGTTGCTCGACATAGAGGTAGGAAAGGGTTCCGAAGGCGGCGGCGAGGCTGGCGGCGAGCAGCGGCTTCCAAAGGCCCTCGTCTCCGATCGTCCAGCGCATCGTCACCAGCACCGGCCAATGCCACAGGTAGATGGAATAGGAGGCGAGGCCGACGACCACCGGGCCCCGGCCGGCGAGAAGTCGGGCCGGAAGGTCGGTTGGGCGCGCGCTGGAGAGCGCGATGAGCCCCGCCGCCCCCCCGGCCGGGAGGATGAGCGCCGGGATGTGCAGGTGGGTCCCGGGAAGCCGCACGAGGAAGAACAGCACCGCTAGGATGAACGCGGTCCAGAGGACCGCCGCCAAGGCGCTCGGAAGCCTTCGTACCCGCTCCTCCCACAGCGGCAAGGCGAGGAAGAGAAAGACGCCGGAGCCGAGCTCCCAGAACCGCGCGGGCATCAGATAGAAAGCGAGCTTGGGATCCTCGACGGAGAGGCGGGCGTAAAGTCCCAGCGAGGCCAGCGACGCCGCGGCGACGAAGGCGAGGGCCCCCCAAGGGAGGGCGCGGCGGCGGCGCAGCGCCAGCCAGAGGAGGAATGGGAAGACGAGGTAGAATTGCTCCTCGACCCCGAGCGACCAGCTATGGAGGAACGGGTTCATCTTCGAGGGAAGCGAGAAATAGTCGTCCGGCGCGACCGCCAGGACGATGTTGCTCACCCCGAAAAAGGCGCCGAGGCCGGTGCCGCTGCTCATCCCCGCGAGTATCCGGACCGGGACGAGCAGGGTCGCCGCAACCCAGGTGCACAGCAGCACAACGACGAGCGCGGGGACGATTCGAACCGCCCGGCGGGCGTAGAAGCCGGCGACCAGCGCCGGGAAGCTTGCGGCGGGGCGGGAGGCGGTCGCCGCGGTGACGACGAAGCCGGAGATGACGAAGAAGAGGTCGACTCCGGCGAGCCCGCCGGGAAGCAGGCGCGGGCAGAGGTGGTAGACGACGACCGAAAGAACCGCCGCCGCCCGAAGGCCGTCTATGGCCGGGATGTAGCCGGGGCTCGGAAGCGCCTCCCGTTCCCCCGTGAAAGGGGTCAGCGCGGCACCCGTCCCTTCGGAAATCCGCCCCAGGCCGAATCGTAATCGCGCTGAAGCGCCTCCGTCTCCATCGCGAAGGCGGTGGGACGGAACGGCCAGCAGCTTTCGACCATGAAGGCGAGCGTGCCGTCGATCTTGTGCGGCTTCAGCTCCGCCTCCGAGGCCGTCCGCCAGCTCGCGACGTCCGGGCCGTGGCCGGACATCAGGTTGTGAAGCGAGAGCGCGCCGGGCGCGAAGCCTTCGGCCTTGGCGTCGTACGCGCCGCGGATCAGGCCCATGCACTCGCTCATCACGTTGCGGTGGAACCAGGGCGGGCGAAACGTGTCCTCAGCCACCATCCAGCGCGGCGGGAAGATGACGAAATCGGCATTGGCGCGGCCGGGCATGTCGGACGGACTGGTGAGGACGGTGAAGATCGACGGATCGGGATGGTCGAAGCTCACCGTCCCGATCGTGTTGAAGCGGGCGAGGTCGTATTTCCAGGGCGCCAAATTGCCGTGCCAGGCGACGACGTCCAGCGGGCTGTGGTCGAGGCGGGTGGTCCACAGGCCGCCGAGATATTTCTGGATCAGCTCGACCTCGCCCTCGGCATCTTCAAATTGCGCGGCCGGAGTGAGGAAGTCGCGCGGATTGGCGAGTCCGTTCGATCCGATCGGGCCGAGCTCGGGAAGGCGGAACAGAGCGCCGTGATTCTCGGCGACATAGCCTCGGGCGCGGCCGTCGGGGAGCGCGGCTCGGAAGCGCACGCCGCGCGGCACCAGGCCGACCTCGCCGGGCGCCAGGTCGAGCCGGCCCAATTCCGTGTAAAGCGTCAGCCGGCCGTCCTGCGGGATAAACAGCATTTCGCCGTCGGCGTTGAAGAAGCAGCGGTGCTGCATGTCCTTGGTCGCCCGGTAGACGTGGACGGCGACTCCCTCCAGGTCCCGCGGGTGGCGGTTCGCGACCATCGTCGTCAGGGCGTCGACCAGGTCCGTCGCCTCGTCGGGATAGGCGAGGGGATCCCAGCGCAGCCGGTTCGGCGCCAGCGGCGAGTCCAGGGTGCCGGGCGCGAAGAGGGCGGCGCCCTCGTAGCGGCGGTAGGGCGGATGCTCAGCCGACGGGCGGAGCCTGTAGAGCCACGAGCGCCGGTTCTCGGCGCGGGGCGCGGTGAAGGCCGTTCCGGACAATTGCTCCGCATAAAGGCCGAAGGGCGGCTTCTGCGGCGAATTGCGGCCCTCGGGCAACGCGCCCGGCACGGCCTCGGTGGCGAAGTGGCTTCCGAAGCCGGTCATGTAGGCGGTGTCGGTCATGGGGGCGGTGATAGCGCTGGCCGATCATATTTGCGAGCCGACCGGAATTGGGGCGTGATCCAGCGCGGGCCATACAAAGCGTCACCCCGCACTTGATCCGGGGTGGCCTTCCCTTTTCCCCTCCCGGAGAGAAGAAGGTGGATGCCGGATCAAGTCCGGCATGACGAACTCGCGGCATTCAGCGCATCAGCACCAGCTCTTCGGCCATGGTCGGGTGAAGCGCGACGACGGCGTCGAAATCCTCTTTCTTGAGCTTCGCCTTGACCGCGATGGCGGCGGCCTGGAGGATTTCGGGGGCGTCGGGGCCGATCATGTGGATCCCGACCACCTCGTCCGTCTCGGCATTGACGACCAGCTTGTAGAGGGCGCGCTCGTTCCGGCCGGCCAGCACGTTCTTCATCGCCCGGAAGTCGGACGTGTAGGTCTTGACCGCGCCGAGCTGGTTGCGGGCCTGGCCCTCGGTCAGGCCGACCCCGGCAAGCGGAGGATGGCTGAACACCGCCGACGGGATGCAGCCATAGTCGACCCGCGTCGGCTTGTCGCCGAACACCGAGTCGGCGAAGGCCTGTCCCTCGCGGATCGCGACCGGGGTGAGCTGCACCCGGTTGGTCACGTCGCCGACGGCATAGATGCTGTCGCAGGTTGAGCGGTTGTCGGCGTCGACCTTGACCGCGCCGGCGTCGTCCAGCGCCACGCCCGCGCTCTCGAGGCCGAGCCCGTCGGTCGCGGGGCGGCGGCCGATCGCGAACATGACGAGGTCCGCCTCGATCGCATCGCAGCCCTTCATCCCGACCAGCAGGCTTCCGTCGTCGCGCTTCTCGATCGAATCGAACGAGACGTGGAATCGGAACTCGATCCCCTTCATCATCGAGATGGTGAGAAGCCGGTCTCGGATCGTCTCGTCATAGCCGCGAAGGATGACGTCGGAGCGGTTGACCAGGGTGACGTGGCTTCCGAGATTGTGGAAGATCCCGGCGAATTCGTTGGCGATGTAGCCGGCGCCGGCGATCACCACGCGCTTGGGGAGGTCGGGTAGGTGGAACGCCTCGTTCGAGGTGATGCCGTGCTCGGCGCCCGGGAAGCTCGGCACGACGGGGGTCGCACCGGTGGCGATCAGGATCTTGCCGGCGGTGACGGTTCGCCCGCTGCCGAGCCGTATCTCGTTCGGCCCGGCGACGGTCGCCCGCTCCTTCAGCACCTCGACCTTATGGTTGGCGAGCGTGTCGGTATAGGCGCCCTCCAGCCGGGTGACCTCGGCGAGGACGTTGTCGCGAAGGGTCGGCCAGTGGAAGTCGCAGGCCGGGACGTTCCATCCGAAGCGGCGGGCGTCGGCGAGGTCCTCGGCGAAGTGCGAGCCGTAGACGAGCAGCTTCTTCGGCACGCAGCCGCGGATGACGCAGGTCCCGCCGACCTTGTGCTCCTCGGCGATGGCGACTTTCGCGCCGTGCGCGGCGGAGACCCGCGCGGCCCGCACGCCCCCCGAGCCGGCGCCGATGACGAACAGGTCGTAGTCGTGATTGTCAGCCATGATTGCTCCCGCCGCGTCGCGCGCCTGTTCCCCGGCGAAGGCCGGGGCCCAGTGGCTCCCGCCGAAGGACCGGACCCCGGCCTTCGCCGGGGAACGTCTGCCCCCTCCTCAACTTGAACCTTCCCTTCCCAGCGCCCGGTCGATCAGCGCCTGGGTCGAGGGATCGAATTCGATCTCCTCGCCGCCGTCCATCGCCTTGGCCATGGCCTTGCCGAGCTCGACCCCGAACTGGTCGAACGGATTGATGTCGAGCAGGACGGCGTTGGCGAAGGTTCGGTGCTCGTAAAAGGCGATGAGCGCGCCGAGGGTGAACGGGTCGACCCGGTCGAGGAGGATCGTGGTGGAGGGCCGGTCGCCGGGATAGGAACGGTGGGGATCGTCGCTCGCCTTCCCCGCCATCAGCGCCGCCCCTTGCGCGAAGCAGTTGATCAGAAGCTGCCGGTGATGCTCGTCGTCCTGCGCGTGGTCGGGCTCCACGGCCGCGACGAACTCGACCGGGACGAGGTGGGTGCCCTGGTGGAGCAGCTGGAAGACGGCGTGCTGGGCGTCGGTCCCGACCCCGCCCCAGGTGATCGGCGCGGTCGCCCGGCCGGCCGGCGAGCCGTCGAGCTTCACCGACTTGCCGTTCGATTCCATCTCGAGCTGCTGGAGGTAGGCGGGGAGGAGGCGAAGCCGCTCGTCATAGGCGAAGACGGCGCGGGTCTCGCAGCCTCGAACGTTGGCGTAATAGCGGTCGGCGAAGGCGGCCAGCACCGGCGCGTTGGACCGCGGCGGGGCGAGCCGGAAGTGGCGGTCCATCGCCGCCGCGCCTTCGAGGAGCTGCTCGAACGCTTCCCAGCCGAGCGCCAGGGCGGCTGGAAAGCCGATCGCCGACCACAAGGAATAGCGGCCTCCGACGCTTTCCGAGAAGGGCAGGATGCGGGTCTCGTCGACTCCGAACTCGACGGCCCGCTCCGGGCTTGCGGTGAGGGCGACGACCCGGCCGTAGGGATCGGCGACTCCGCCCTGTTCGAGCCAGGCGAGGGCGGAGCGGGCGTTCAGCATCGTCTCGGTGGTGGTGAAGGTCTTGGACGCGATCGCGACCAGCGTCGTCTGTGGGTCGAAACCGGCGAGCGCCTCCTCCAGAGCCGCGCCGTCGACGTTCGAGACGATCGCCGTCTCGTAACGGCCGGAGTCGCGGCCGAGCGCGTCGATCAGGAAATCCGGGCCGAGCGCCGATCCGCCGATGCCGATGTGAACGACGTGGCGGACCGGGCCGAACGCCTCGGCCTCGATCGCGTCGATGAGGGCGCGCATCCGGGCGTGAAGGTTCGCGGCGCGCGCGACGCTCTCCGGGGCGCCCTGGCCGCGCTCGGCGCTGTGCTCGGCCGCCCGGCCCTCGGTGGGGTTCACCACGCGTCCGGCGAACAGCGCCTCGCGCGCGCCGGCAAGGTCCCGTGCCTCGGCGAGCGCGGCGAAGGCGTCGAGCAGGCCGGCATCGAGGTGGGTCTTCGAGAAATCGAAGCGCAAGCCCGCTTCCTCGACGACGAGCCGGGCGAGGCGGTCCGGATCGGCGGCGAAGAGCGAGGTGAGGATCGGGCGCGGCGCCGTCTCGAGTGCGGCCCAGGCTTGGTTTTCGTCCATTCGGGCGCTCTTAGTGAGCCGCGGACGGGATGCCTAGCCTCCCCCCCTCGCCGCGCGCCGGGAGCGGGATTGCCTTCTTGACCCGTCCCGCGCCTCAAGCGAAAGCGGCGCGCATGGCGAGCGCGGCGAAGACGGAGCGGCAGGCGAGGAAGGAAGGGGGGATCGCGGAAACGACGCGGTTCCTTCTGTTCCTGTTTGTCTTCACCCTTCTGCTTCGGACCTTCATCGTCGCGCCGTTCATGATTCCCTCCGGCTCGATGCTTCCGGGGCTCGCGATCGGCGATTATCTGTTCGTCGAGAAGTGGCCCTACGGCTACTCGCGCTACGCCTTTCCGTTCGGCCTCGCCCATTTCGAGGGGCGGATCTGGGGGGCGGACCCGGCCCGCGGCGACGTCGTCATCTTCCACCATCCGAGCAAGGACGAGGATTGGGTGAAGCGGCTGATCGGTCTTCCCGGAGACAGGGTGCAGGTGCGCGGCGGCCAGCTCTTTTTGAACGGCAAGGCGGTTCCCAAGGTCCGGGTCGCCGACTATCTGATGGCCCGCACTCCGAACAGCCCGTGCCGCTACGTCGGCAACTACCAGCCCAAGCCGGTCGCCGAAGGGGCCTCCAGTTTCTGTCCCTACCCGCGCTATCGGGAGACTCTTCCGAACGGTCGCTCCTACGAGGTGCTGGACCAGATCAACGGCATCGCCGACGACACTCCGGTCTATACCGTGCCGAAGGGCCATTACTTCATGATGGGCGACAATCGCGACGACAGCGCCGACAGCCGCTTCTCGATCGAGGAGCAGGGGGTGGGGTTTCTTCCGAAGGAGAATGTCATCGGAAAGCCGATGCTGGTCTTTTTCTCGACCGACGGCTCGGCCGAGTGGCTGAAGCCCTGGACCTGGTTCTCGGCGCTTCGCTGGCGGCGGGTGGGGACCACCTTTTGACCCGTCTCGCCAACTGGCTCCGGGAGACGCTCGGCCGCGCCCCCTGCAATCTCGCGCTCTACGAGCGGGCTCTCACCCATAGCAGCTTCGGCGCCGATCATTACGAGCGGCTCGAATTCCTCGGCGACCGGGTGCTCGGCCTCGTCGTCGCCCATTGGCTGTTCGAAACCTATCCGGGCGAGGCGGAAGGCGAGCTTTCCCAGCGCCTCAACGCCCTCGTCACCGGCGAGGTCTGCGCCGAGATCGCCCGCGAGCTCGGGGTTCCGGCGCATCTCCGGCTCGGCAAGCAGGCGCAGGACGACGGCGTGTTCCGGAGCGACTACGTGCTGGGCGACGTCGTCGAATCGCTGATCGGCGCCCTCTATCTCGACTCGGGGCTCGATTCCTGCGCCGCCTTCATCCGGCGGACCTGGGGCGGGCGGGTCGACCGCCTGTCGGCGCCTCCCAAGCACCCCAAGGCGGGCTTGCAGGAATGGGCCGCGGCGAACAACCGCCGTCCGCCCGCCTACGAAGTGGTCGACACGAGCGGCCCCGACCACGCGCCGCGATTCACCGTCCAGGTGGCGGTGAAGGGCTTCGGCGAGGCTCGTGGCGAGGGGAGCAGCAAGCAGGAGGCGGAGACCGCCGCCGCCTCGGCGATGCTCGAGAAGATCGGATGAGCGGAGTCACCAGCGAAGGCCGCGGAATGATCCAGAGATGCGGCCTCGTCGCCGTGGTGGGCGCCCCGAACGCGGGCAAGTCGACCCTCGTCAACGCGCTGGTCGGCCAGAAGGTCGCGATCGTCAGCCCCAAGGCGCAGACCACCCGGACCCGGATCATGGGCATCGCCATCGAAGGGGAGGCGCAGCTCCTGCTGCTCGACACGCCGGGCATATTCGAAGCCAAGCGCCGGCTCGACCGGGCGATGGTCGCGGCCGCCTGGGGCGGCGCCGCGGACTCGGACCTGATCGCTCTGGTGGTCGATGCCGAAGCCGGCTTCTCGCGGCGTATCAAGGAGATGGTGGAGCAGCTTAAGCCGCGACGTGAAGCCAAGCTGCTGGTCCTCAACAAGATCGACCGGGTCAAGAAGGAGGCCTTGCTCGGCCTCGCGACCGAGCTTGGAGCGCAGCTCGCCTTCGAGGACGTGTTCATGGTGTCGGCGACCAGCGGGGATGGGGTCCCCGACCTCAAGCGGGCGCTCGCGGCGCGCGTTCCAGAAGGGCCGTGGCACTTTCCCGAGGACCAGGTTTCCGACGCGACCGACCGAATGCTCGCCGCCGAGGTGACGCGCGAGCAGCTCTACCTCCAGCTCCATGCCGAGCTCCCCTACGAAAGCGCCATCGAGACCGAGCGGTTCGAGGAGCGCAAGGACGGCTCGGCCGCGATCCACCAGCAGATCCTCGTCGCCCGAGACAGCCAGAAGGCGATCGTCCTGGGCAAGGGCGGAACCCGGATCCGGGCGATCGGCGAGGCGGCCCGAAACCAGCTCTCCGAGCTGCTCGGCCGCAAGGTCCACCTCTTCCTCCACGTCAAGGTCAACCCGAAATGGGAGGAGGACAGGGGCCTCTACCGGGAGATCGGGCTCGACTGGGTGGAGTGAAAGCTAATCTTTCTCCAGTCGAACCGCGAGATTGCTGCGGGGATGCAGCACGCGCACGATATCAACCGAGTCCTCCGTTTCATCGAAGAAAATCAGATGCTTCTTGTAGCGGCAGCGTCGGAACGGCCGGTAGGCCGTGTCGGTGAGGACGCTTTGAGCCGTGCCGTCGGCAATCGCCTCGAACTGCGCGCCCAGACCCGCCAGATAGCTCCGCGCCTGAGCCGCGCCCCACGCTTTGCGCGTGTACCGCCTGATCTCGGCTATATCAGAGAGCGCGCTTGGCCGAACACGGACCGTCTTCACGCCGCGTCGTCGAGCCGTTCCTGCTCGTCGAGCCAGGCCTCCATATCGAAATCGACGGCTTCTCCGCTTTCGATACCTTCCCTCAAGGCGTCTGCAAGTGCCGCCTCCTGCGCCTGCTTGCGCTGGAGGAGGGTGAGCGCCGCCTCGATCACCTGGGAGGCGTTCTCATACCTCCGCTGTTCGAGCAATTCCTTGATGAAGCCTTCGAAATGGCGAGACAGCGGGGGTAGCGGGCACTCGTCCATCATCGATTCTCCGTAAGTAACCCTATTTCTCTCACTGGAAACGTCAAGTAGAGATTTAGCGGAGGCTCGCCACTTACGCCGCTCATCCGCTTCGATTACGCCTCGGTTTCGTTCAGCACCTCCTCCACCCACTCCGGCACGCGCTGTCCCGCCGGGCCGATCCGAACCTCCTCGAACCAGACGCTTCCGAGGCTCGGCTCGAGGTTCATCTCCAGGGTCCTGGCGCCGGCGTAGCGGGCGGTCTGGACGAAGCCGGCGGCGGGGTAGACGGCGCCCGAAGTGCCGATCGAGACGAACAGGTCGGCCTCGCGCAGGGCGGCATCGATCCGGTCCATTTCGTAGGGCATCTCGCCGAACCAGACGATGTCGGGACGGAGCGTGCCGAGCCGGCCGCAGGCGGGGCAGGGGGGATCGCCGGACAGCGGCCCGTCCCACGCCGTTCGGGCGTCGCAGGCCAGGCACCAGGCGGAGCGAAGCTCGCCGTGCATGTGAAGCACCCGCTTCGCGCCGGCGCGCTCGTGGAGGTCGTCGACATTCTGGGTGACGATGAGCAGCTTTCCCGGCCAGGCGGAGTCGAGGCGGGCGAGGGCGCGATGGGCGGCGTTCGGCTCCACCTCCCGGAGCCTCGCTCGGCGAGCGTCGTAGAAGGCTTGGACGAGCGCCGGATCGCGCTCGAAGGCCTCGGGAGTCGCAACGTCCTCGACCCGATGGCCCTCCCAAAGCCCGTCCGGCCCCCGGAAGGTCGCGACCCCGCTCTCGGCCGAGATGCCCGCGCCGGTGAGGATCACGATGTTCCTGACGGAGTCGCGGTTCATGGCGCCGCTATAGCGCCTGGGCGAGGCCGGCGGCCAGATCGCCGGCGCCTTCGACCCGGACGCGCTCGAGGCCCAGCCACCCGGCCATCAGGCGAAGCTCGGCGGCCAGCGCGGACCCGGTGTCCGGCGGCGCCTCCGCCTCGGCGTGAGCCGCCTGGACACGAAGGACCCCCGACTTGCGGTCGCTCTTGAGGTCGACCCGGGCCGCGATCCGGTCTCGCAGCAGGAAGGGCAGGACGTAATAACCGTGCACCCGCCGCTCGGCCGGAGTGTAGATCTCGATCCGATAATGGAGGCCGAACAAGCGCTCCGCCCGCGACCGCTCCCAGATCAGCGGGTCGAACGGGGCGAGCAAGGCCTGGCCGCGGGCGGAGCGGGGGCGCGCCGCCTCGGGATGAAGCCACGCCGAGTCCCGCCAGCCCTCGACCCGCACGGGGACGAGCGCCCCCGCCTCGTGGAGCTCGGCGAGGCGCGGGCGGGCCTCGGCCGGGGAGAGTCGGAAATAGTCGCGCAGGTCCTTTTCCGTCGCGACTCCGTGCGCTCGGGCGGCCCGCAGCAGGAGGGCCCGGTGAGCGACCTCGGGCGCGGGCGTGGGCAGGTCGAGGATGGCGGAGGGGATCACCCGCTCCGGCAGGTCGTAGACCCGCTCGAAGCTGCCGCGGCGGGTGGCGGTGGTGATCAGGCCGGCCCGGAACAGCCATTCCAGCGCGCGCTTCGAATCGCTCCATTCCCACCAGCCGGTCCGGCCCTTCTCCAGGTCCGAGGCGGCGAGCGGACCGTCGGCGGCGATCCGCTCGAGCACGGCTTCGGCCTCGGCGCGCCGTTCGCCGGCGAAGGCGCGAAGCGAGCCCCAGCCGCTCTCGCCCCGCTCCGCCGCCGCCATTCGCCAGCGCAGCAGGGGGTGGAGGTCGAGCGGGAGGAGCGACGCCTCGTGCCCCCAATATTCGAACAAGCGCCGCGGCCGGCCCCAGGCGGCGCGATCGAGAAGGACGGCCGGATAGGCGCCGAGCCGGGAGAAAGCGGGCAGGTAATGGGCGCGGGCGAGGACGTTGACGCTGTCGATCTGGAACAGGCCGAGCCGGTCGGCGAGGCCGAGCAGGCGCCCAATTCCCACCGTCCCGGCCGGCCGCGGCCCCGCAAGCCCCTGAGCCGCCAGGGCGATCCGCCGGGCCGCGGCGCGGGAAAGGCGCTCCCGGGGCTCCGGCGCCGGCTTGCCACTCGTCGTCACCGCCGCCATGAAGCAGCGATGGCGGGAAACGGCAAGCTGCGTATCGGTCTGTTCGGCGCGGGCGGCCGAATGGGAGGCGCGATCGCCCGGGCCGCGGCGGCGAGCGACGATGTCGAGATCGCCGGCGCGACGGAAGGGGCGGAGGCCGACGTCTTCGTCGATTTCACCGCCCCGGACGCGCTCGAGGAAAACCTGCGGATCGCGACCGAAGCCGGTCGGCCGATCCTGGTCGGGACCACCGGCCTCGGCGACGCGAACCGGCGAAGCCTCGAAGCGGCGGCGAAGGCGGTCGCCGTGATCCACGCGCCGAACACCTCGCTGGGAGTCAATCTTGTGCGCCACCTCGTCGGCGAGGCGGCGGCTCGGCTCGGGCCGGAATGGGACATAGAGGTGCTGGAGATGCACCACCGCGACAAGAAGGACGCGCCCTCGGGCACCGCGCTCCTCCTCGGAGCCTCGGCGGCGGCGGGGAGGGGCTCGACCCTGGAGGCGCTCAGCCGCTTCGATCGTGTCGGCGGCGGCCGGCGCGAGCCGGGCACGATCGGCTATGTGTCGCTTCGCGGCGGCTCGGTCGCGGGCGAGCATGTCGTGATCTTCGCCGGCGACGGCGAGCGGATCGAGCTCGGCCACCGCGCCGAGAGCCGGGCGATCTTCGCGCGAGGCGCGCTGGCGGCGGCGCGCTGGCTCGCCGGCCGTCCCGCCGGGCTTTACACGATGGCGGACGTGCTGGGCCTGCCATGAGCCCCGCGGAGGTCGCCGAGCTCTATCGCCGGCTCGCCGACCGGACTCCCTCGCCCGAAACCGAGCTGGAATTCGTCAACGACTATACGTTGCTGGTCGCGGTCGTCCTCTCCGCGCAGGCGACGGACGCGAGCGTCAACTTGGCGACCCGCGACCTGTTCAGGACCGTCGACACGCCGGCGAAGATGGTGGCGCTCGGCGAGGAGGAGCTGAAGCAGCACATCAAGACCATCGGACTGTTCAACACCAAGGCGAAGAACGTCATCGCCTTGTCTCGGGCGCTGATCGAGAAGCATGGCGGCGAGGTGCCCGCCGACCGCGACCTGCTCCAGGCGCTTCCGGGAGTTGGGCGCAAGACCGCGAACGTCGTGATGAACTGCGCGTTCGGGGCGGAGACGTTCGCCGTCGACACCCATGTCTTCCGAGTCTCGAACCGGACCGGACTCGCGCCCGGCAAGGACGTGCTGGAGGTCGAGCGCGGGCTCGACTCCGTCACTCCGCAACCCTACCGGCGCGATGCCCACCACCTCCTCATCCTCCACGGCCGCTACGTCTGCAAGGCGCGGCTTCCCGAATGCTGGCGCTGCGTGCTGGCCGATCTGTGCCGTTACCAGCCCAAGACTCCGCCGCCCGAGGAGCGCGCGGCGGGAAAGCGCCCGCGGATCAAGCCGGCGAGCTGAGCGCCTTCCCCGCGCGGCGTGCCGCAGCGCGAAAAACCCGCTGGCCCGCGCCTCTGCCCTTTGCTAAGCGCTTGCCCGGCCCCGCACCCGTAGCTCAGCTGGATAGAGCGCTGCCCTCCGAAGGCAGAGGCCACAGGTTCGAATCCTGTCGGGTGCGCCAGCCATTCTCGCCGCGATCTTCCCGTGCCGCTCGATAGAGCCGGATCGCCGGCGGCCGTCATCCCTGCGCCGGCGAGCGCGCCGCGCGGTTGTGCACGAGGTCGAGATAATGGCCGGCGCGCTCGTAATGCGCTCTCGCCGCGTCCGGATGATCGGCCCGTTGCGCGCGCCGTACCTCCTCCTTCGCGCGTTCCCTGAAGTAGAGCGGATCGTCCCGCGACCTCATTTCGTGCTCCGACGGAGCGCGACGAGAGCGCCCGGTGCTCGACGGCCTGCTCGAAGGCGGCACCAACAGATCGATCGCCCGGAAGCTGGGGATCAGCCCGCGCACGGTGGAGCTGCATCGCGCTCGATTGCTTGCCGCCCGGCTTGAACGCTGCCACGGACGCCAGGTGAAGCGGCTCGCCGGAATCGTCCTCCTTGTACTCGTGGCCGCCCTGGCCGCCTTCTACCTGCTCGTCGCGCCGCCGAGGCAGCTCGATCTGCTCGACCGGCTCCGGGCCGGGAATTCGGGCGCCCGGCTCGTGGCGCGGGACGTCGCCTACGGCGCCGCGCCCCGCCAGAAGCTCGACATCTACGACAATCCCAAGGCCGGGCGCCCCCCCAAGCCGGTGCTGGTCTTCTTCTACGGAGGCGGGTGGCATGGCGGCGACAAGGACCATTACGGCTTCGCCGCCCGGGCTTACGCCGCCAAGGGTTTCCTCGTCGTCCTGCCCGATTACCGGCTGGTTCCGGAGGTGCGATTTCCCGCCTTCGTCGAGGACGGTGCGGCGGCGATCGCCTGGACCTGGCGCAACGCCGCCCGCTTCGGCGGCGATCCGAACCGGATCGTCACCGCCGGCCATTCGGCGGGGGCCTATGAGGCGATCATGCCGGCGCTCGACCGCAAGTGGCTGGCCGCGCAAGGGCTTCCCGACAACGTCATCAAGGCCGCCGCGGGCCTCGCGGGTCCCTATGATTTCTATCCGTTCGACAAGCCCAACTCGATCAACGCGATGGGCGCATATCCCCGTCCGCTCGAGACCCAGCCGATCCGCTTCGTCCGCCGCGACGCGCCGCCGCTCTGGCTCGGCCACGGCACCGCCGACACCGACGTTCGCGTCCGCAACAGCCGCAACCTCGCGGCCGCCTTGAAGGCTGTCGGGGGCCGGGCGGTCCTCCGCGAATATCCGGGCGCCAGCCACAACGACCTGATCATGGCCGTGTCCCGGCCGTTTAGAGCCCGTCTCCCGGTGCTCGACGAAAGCAGCGCGTTCCTGATGGAGCAGTCGCGGCGCTAGGCGGACCCGCGGCCGTCGCGAAGATGGCGGGCATAGAGGTTGGCCAGCTCGACATGCCTGCACGCGGCCACCGTGGTCGCGCTGCGCTCGGCGGCGCCGATCTCGATCAGCATCCTGCGCCTGAAATAGTCTCGGCGGCGTCGCGCCGCCGAATCCGGAGCGCGAGCGGGTTCGACGCTTATCCCCTCGATCGATCCCGCACGGGATTCCGACCAGAATAGCGGGAGCTCGCGAAGGGCGCTGGTCGGTGCGAACGGCGCATGACGGTGTCGCTCGTCAAGCGGGAAGCTTACCGGGCCGGAGAACGCTTCACCGCCCGATCCGCCCTCATAGAATGCGAGGAGAAGCAGTTCCTCGCCGTCGAACATGGGCTCCGGCGGCTCTATCCTGCGCAGGCGCAGGATGGTGGGGCGGTCGAGCCGGGCGGTCACCTCGATCGAGCGCCTGTCCGGAGCCAGCGACAGCATCGCGCTGCCCCGCGGGCCGTCAAGGCCGAGGGCGAGGATCGGCCGGTGCTGGTTCACCCTCGGGCCGGTCGCCGCTCGGGGCGCCAGGTTGAGAAGCGGGGACGTGACGATGCCGATCGGCCAGGAGCCGGGCGCAGTTTCGATCTCCTTGCCGGCTGCGCCGCTCACCCGCATCTTCTCCCGAAGTCCACTTCCAGGAGAGATACGGGCTTGCCCGGCTGGCGGATGCAGCAAGGCCAGCGAGTTCAAGATATTGGATTATTTTCTTTGTGGCCTGGTCCATGGCGTGAGGGTGCGCCCGATGCCCGCGCATGATATCGTCCGCCGGGGTTCGACCGCGGCGAGGAGCGAAGTTATGGCGGTGACGGGGATTGGCGGATTCTTCTTCCGGGCGAAAGATCCGGAGAGGCTGCGCGCCTGGTATGTCGAGCATCTCGGGGTCGGCTCGGTCCCCTACGGCATGTGGGAGACGCGGGCGGGGACCAGCGTCTTCGCGCCGTTCCCGGCGGACACCGACTATTTCGGTTCGGACCGGCAGTGGATGCTCAACCTGCGCGTCGACGATCTCGACGGGCTGCTCGGCACCCTGCGCGGCTCCGGGATCGAGGTCGGGACCGATCCCGATTGGGACATGCCCGGAGTGGGCCGCTTCGCCCGGATCCACGATCCGGAGGGCAATCCGATCGAGCTGTGGCAGCCCGATCCGGACGGTTGAGCCGCCGGTCCGGCGGCGGGAGCATCACTTGGTGGCGAACTGCCCGGCTTCGGCGCCGAAATGCTCGCGCGCGTGGGCGCGCGCGGCGGTGGCGGACTTGAAGGTCTCCTCGACCCGGGTCGAGGAGACGAGCGGATAGCCCTGGCTGTTGTAGCGGGTCTCGCGGACGGTGAGCGTGAATCGGCCCTCCTCGTCCTTGGTGAGAAGAAAGGGTTTGGTGGGGATCCTGGACATGCGGCCTCCTCGAAAAGAAGCTGCCCTTCCCGACGCGCGGGAAGGGCAGGCGGTGATTAGCCGATCATCTCGGCGACGGTGCGCCGAAGCTGATCGGCGGTAAGCGGAAAGCCGGTCTCCCGGATCGAGTGCGTCGCGCCGGGGGCGCCGCACAGGAAGAGGGGAAGGAACAGCTTGGGCCGACGGTTCGGCCTCGCGATAGTGGGTGTCATCTACTTGATCCTTGGGCGGCCGGCTTTGGCGCCGGCGGCCATTTTCGTTGTACGTTATGCTAGCGCCGCTTGAAGCCGCCCCGCCGCGGCCCGCCTGGGCCGGCGCCGGGTGTTTTCTCGCGGAAGACGATGCGGCCCTTCGACAGGTCGTAGGGAGTCATTTCGACATGCACCCGGTCGCCCACCACGGAGCGGATCCGGAAGCGCCGCATCTTGCCGGCCGTATAGGCGACGATGCGGTGCTCGTTGTCGAGCGAGACTCCGAAGCGCCCGTCGGGGAGGATCTCGTGGATCGTACCCTCGATGGTCAGCAGATCTTCCTTGGCCAAGCTTCTTCCTCGCTCATGCGTGTCCGCGCGGCGCGAAACAGCGCCGAGGGGCCAGAGAAGCTTGAAAGGGAAGGGCGGGGCCGGTTGAACCGGGCCGTCAAATTCCGCCGCAGGCGACGTCAGCGGGACCTACATAGGCGATGCCGCCGCGAAATTCAACTTTGCCGTGCCGCCGCCGGAACCTTGCCCGCCGCGTCCGGTTACCTTCCGGAACCGCTGTCCTGACAGGGTGAGCTGCCATGGAAGCTTGCGACTATTTCCGGGTCCAGGCTCGCGAATGCCGCGAGCTCGCCGCATCGATGGCCGCGTCGGCCGAGAAGGAGGCGCTGCTGATGCTCGCGCGCCATTACGACCGCGAGGCGGGCAGGGCCGCCGCCGCCGACGGGCCGAAGCTTAGCCGGCCTTCGCTTCGAGCGCTCTGACTCCGGCGAGGCGCGGCCGGAAAGCGGGCACTTCAGCCGCCGGCATCGGACGCGCGATCAGCCAGCCCTGCACCATGTCGCAGCCCATTTCCCTTAGCCGCTCGAGGCATTTCTCGTCCTCGACTCCCTCGGCCACCACCTTGAGGCCGAGCTCGTGCGCCATGGCGATGGTGGAGCGGACCATGATCGCGTTGCGCGGCTCGTCGGCGATCGAGGCGACGAAGCTCTTGTCGATCTTGAGCTCCGTCGCAGGAAGGGTCTGGAGGTAGGAGAGGGACGACTGGCCGGTGCCGTAATCGTCGATCGAGACCCCGAGCCCCAGCGACCGGAAGCGCTCGAGCGCCCGGATGGCGCGCTCCGGATGGGCCATGGCGGCCGTTTCGGTAACCTCGACGGTGAGCCGCTCGGGCGGAAGGCCGCTCGCTCTGACGGCGGCGAGGAACAGCTCCATCTCGGTCTCGTCGTGGAGGAGGCTGGCCGAGAGATTCACCGCCACGCCGAGCGGCGGCGCGGCCGCGCCCCACCCGGCGGCGTCGGCCAGCGCCCGCGACAGAACGTGAAGGGCGAGTTCGGCGGCGCGGCCATTCTGCTCGAGCAGCGGAACGAAGGCGTCCGGCGCAAGCGAGCCGAGCGTTTCATGTTCCCATCGCACCAGCGCCTCGACCGCGGTGACCTCGCCGCTCACGAGGTCGAATTTGGGCTGGTAGGCGTTCCAGACCCGGCCCGCCGCCAAAGCGGCGCTGAAGCCGGAGAGCAGGGCGACGCCCCGGCTGACGCTTTCGCCGTCCGCCTCGGTGAAGAAGCGGAAGCGGTCATCCGCGGCGGCGGCGTGGGAAGCGGCAAGCCCGGCGTCGGCGGCGAGTTGCCGCGCCTGGGCGCCCGAGCCGCGCGCGGCGCCGAAATGGAGGCGAACGTCGGGCGCGCCGGCGCCGAGCGGGGCCCGCATGAGCGCGTACACGCCCTCGATCCGGTCGGCGAGCGGCGTCTCGGCCGAGTCGAGCCAGGCGAGGCTCGAATCGTCGACCCGATAGATGGCCGGGGCTCCGGCGGCGAAGCGGAGCCGGTCGGCAAGGCTCCTCACCAGGGCCGCGGCGGCATCGGTTCCGAGCGCCGAGACCAGCGACCCGAAGCGGTCGATCCGGGCGACGGCGATCGTCGCGTTCGGCCGGGCCGAAGCCTGCCGCTCAAGGGCGAGGAGGTTCGGAAGCCGGGTGACCGGGTCTTCCAGCCGGGTCTCGCGGTGGCGAAGGGCGAGCCAGGCGGAGCCCCCGGCCGCGGCCGCGGCGGCGAGCGCGGCGGCCGCGGGCCCAAGGAGGAAGGTGCCGATCGTCCGATCGGCGAGGGGAAGCATGAGGATGGCGGCCGAGCCGGCGGCGAACAGCGCCGCCCGTCGGGATCGGCGCCCCTTCGGAAGGATCGCCCCGGCCGCCAGGACGAGGGCGAGCGCGAGCGCCCAGGCACCGCTCCGCTCGATCGGCGGCTCCCCGTTGAGAAGGGTCTCCGCGGCCATCGCCTGGGCCACGACGCCCGGCAGAATCCCATGCCGGGGGACCGGATAGCGGTCGCCGAGCTCGACCGCCGTTCCGCCGATGATCGCCCGCTTGCCGCGAAGCGCCGAGGCCGGGACCCGTCCGCGAAGCACATCGATCAGGCTGTGCCTCGGGATGGTCGCCGGATCTATGGCGGTATCGATCGCGAAGCTTCGCCCGGCGAGGCCGGTCCGTTCGGCGAGCATCGAGGCGAGCGACGGGCGCGGCGCTCCGGCGATCTCGAGGCCGTAGAGCATGTGCCTTAGCCGTCCGTCCTCGTCGGGCTGGACGTTGGCGGCGGCGAGGAAGGCGCGCGAGGCGAAGGCGGGCAGCGGCGCCGCCTCGATCTCCGCGCCGCTGGCCGCGCCGGCATATTGGCGGAAGGTCGGGAGGATGACGGTCCGGCCGACCTTCTCCAGAGCGGCGGCGAACTTCGCGTCCTGGGCCGGCTCCGCCGGGCTTGAGAAGTCGACGTCGAAAGCGATGCTTCGAGCGCCGAGCGCGTGAAGCCGCTCGACCGCCTCGGCATGGGCGCCGCGCGGCCAGGGCCAGCGCGCGACGGCGGCGATGCTCCGCTCGTCGATCTCGATGATGTGGACCTCGCCGCTCGCGGGGTGGAGGCGGAAGCCGCCGCGGGCGGCGGCGATGGCCTCGTCGACCGCGGATCCGCCGCCGGCCTGGAGGGTGAGGACGCCGGCGAGCGCCGCGGCTCCGAGCGCCAGCCAGCGGCGCCAGGCGAGCAGCGGGGCGACGACGTCCATCGCCTAGAAGCTCCGGCTCACGCCGAGGCGCAGGCGATGCCTGTCCGACCGGTAGAAGGCGATGTTGCTCGACGTCCGGCCGTACGTGTAGGTGAGTGAAGGATAGAGGCCGAGCGCGACCGGCTTTCGGGCGGTGAGCCACAGGCTCGCATAAGCGCGCCAGTCCCGCCGCGCCTCGGGCGACAGGTAGACCAGCGGCGAATCATATTCGCTCCGGCCCAGGCCGGCGGAAATCCCGCCCGTCACGGTCGACGAGAGATAATGCGTGAGGCTGACATAGCCGCCCAGCTCGGCGTTCGAGAAGGCGTCGTCGTGCATCCAGTCGCGGCGGAGATAAAGGCCGCCGGCGGCGGTGGTCGTCGGATCCAGCGTGGCGTCGTAGCTAAGGAAGGCCGAGGCGGATCGCCCGGTGAGGGCGTCGCCCCAGTCCGACTCGAAAACGCGTGCGTCGACGTAGAGGCCGACATGCTGGCCGCTTCCGATCGCCTGCCGCCAATTGCCGCGAAGGCCGAAGCCGCGGCTCGCGGAGGCTCCGCCGTACCACCGGTCGTAAGCGGTGAACTGGAGGATCCCCGAACTCTGTCCGTCCGCCACCGCGATTCCCGCCGCCGCGAGCGCGGAACTGTCGTTGGCGCCGGGCGAGTCCGGATAGCGCAGCGCATAGCCCTCCGCGTCGAAGGCCAGCGAAACGGTCTTCGATACGGGCGCCCGGACGCCGGCCGCGGCGGAGGCGCCGAGGCCGATCGAGGCCTTGGCGCGGAACGCCGGGTCGACCGGCACCGGCGCCGGGCCGGCCCCGGTGTCGATCGCGATCGCGTCGAGGCTGGTCCCGCCGGTGATGTTGCTGTCGCCGGTGACGCTGGCGTCGACGCTCAGCGTCCAGCTCGTCTTGCGCGGCGCCGCGGCGCGGGGCGGAGGAGGCGTGGCCGCCGGAGGGGTCACGCGCTCGCGCTCCTCCGGCGGATACTGGCCCCCGGGCTCTACCGGCGGATAGGCTGATCCCGCGCCGTCGCCGAGGACCGCCATGTCATAGGCAAGGTCCGCCCGCGGCTCCGGCGCGAACCCGGAGAGCGCGAGCCACGAGGCGGCGACGAGCGACGGAGCGAGACGCTTCGCGGCCATAAACGGTATCGACTGCCTCCCCATGCGCCGCCATTCCGCGGCCTTCGGAGTGCCTTAGGCGCGTTAGGTTGAGGAACCGTTAGCCATCCCCCGCATTCGCGGACGGCGCGGCGCTAGAGGCAGATCAAACCGAGCAGGCACACCCCACCTTGCGGCGGCGAGGTCGCCGGAGCGGGCGCCGGAGCCGGAGCCGGTGCGGGAGCTGGAGCTGGAGCCGGTGCAGGAGCCGGAGCCGGAGCGGGCGTCGGTGCAGGAGCCGGCGCGGGCGCGGGCGCCGGTGCCGGTGCCGGAGCTGGTTCTGGGGCGGGCGCCGGTGTCGGATCTGGCGCGGGAGCGGGCGCCGGAGCCGGAGCCGGAGCCGGTTCTGGCGCGGGCGCCGGTGCCGGTGCCGGCTCTGGCGCGGGAGCGGGAGCCGGCGCGGGGTCGGGCGCGGGCGCCGGAGCTGGCGCCGGGTCGGGCGCAGGCGCGGGCGCGGGAGCCGGCGCGGGGTCGGGCGCGGGGGCGGGCGCCGGGTCGGGCGCAGGCGCCGGAGCTGGCGCTGGGTCGGGCGCGGGAGCGGGAGCCGGCGCCGGGTCGGGCGCGGGCGCGGGCGCCGGCGAGAGAGCGGCGAGCTTGGCCGCTTCCTCGGCCGCCTTCTTGGCGTCCTCGGCGGCTTTCTTGGCGGCTTCCTCCGCCGCCTTGCGCGCCGCGTCCTCGGCCCGCTTGGCGTCCTCCGCGGCCTTCTTCGCCGCCTCCTCCGCGGCTTTCGCGGCCTCCTCGGCGGCCTTGCGCGCGGCATCCTCCGCCCGTTTGGCCTCCTCGGCGGCCTTCTTCGCGGCCTCCTCGGCCGCCTTCCGAGCCGCCTCCTCGGCCTTTCGGGCGGCCTCGAGCGCCGCCTTATCCATGGTCGCCGCGGGATCGGTCCCCGTCGCGGGCGCTTGCGTTTGAGGCGGAGCGGGGACGTCGGCGGCCGGCTTGGAAGCGCTTCCGGGGCCGGAATTGATCGATCCGGAGCCGGACGAGGGACCGCCGGGTCCCGAGTTCGTCGATCCCGAACCCGACGACGTGCCGCCTGGGCCGGAATTCGCGGGAGCGGGCTGTGGCGCGGGCGCGTCGGAGGCGGGGTTCGGCGGCGGCGCCGCCGCGGAAGCGCTTCCGCCTGCCTGTGCCGGAGCCGACGGAACGGGCGTGGTCGCGCTCGGCGCGGTCGCTCCCGAAACGCCGCCCGAGGCGGGGGAAGCGGCTTCAACCGGCGCGGGCACGGGCGCGCCGCTGCCTGGTCCGGGCGCTGGAACGTCGAGGGGAGCGGAAGCGAGCAGGATCGAGACCGGCTCCACCACCGGCCGGTGGAGCTCGAGCGGAGCGCGCGCGGCCGTGGTCTCGGCCTCGAACTCCGCCTCGGCGACGTCTTCGTAGGCGAGCGTCGCCGGGTCCAGCGCCGCTTCCTCGGGCGCGGCCGAGCCGGCGACGACGGAAAGCGTGCCGAGCCGCGCGGCGGCGACCTTGCCGACGAAGCCGGGAAGGACGAGCTGGCGGGCGATCCCGTCGAGGGTCGCGACCTCGACACGGCCTTCCTGGACGGCCACTTCCCCGCCCTTGGAGCGAACGTCGACGGTGAAGACCGTGCCCTTGACGAGAGCGACCAGATAAGGGGTCCGGACCCCGAAGTGCGGAGTCGACTTCTTCTCGATCCGGAAGAGGGCTCGGCCGTAATCCTCGACGATCTGGATCAGTCCCTTCGCTTCGGCGGCGGCGGGTAGGCGCACCCGGCTTCCCGGGGAGACGATCACATATTCCTCGCCGCGAACCAGCACCGCGCGCGCTCCGGCCCCCGTCGTCACCACGTCTCCGGCCGCGAGGGTGGCTCCGCGCGCCGCCGGACCCGTCCGGGCGCCGTGCTGGACCTGAACCGCCCCGGCGGCTTCGGTGATCCGCCAGGCGGGCGCCTGTGCGTCGGCCGCGCTTCCCCAAAGGGCGATTGCGGCGAAGAGAGCGAACCCCCGGATTCCCATGCTGTCGGCCTTCCGTTGCGAAGGTGGAGTGATCCACTCTCGGCCGGGGCCTAGCTCCCAAAGGTTGAGGGGCGCTGACGGCGCTTGGCAAACGAGGCGTTAACCGGCCCGTCCGCCGCCGGGGCACGGGCGCACGAAAAAGGGGCAGCCGCGGCCGCCCCTTCTCCGATCGCGATCCGGCGCCTTATTTGGGGCCGAAATTCTTGTCCGCCGGTCCCTGATAGCTCTCGCCCGGCGAGTGGGCCGGATTGCGGAGGCTCGGCGCCTGTCCGGGCGGGTAGGGGAAGCTGGCGGGCTTGCTGGCGCCGCCGGCGACGAAGCCGAGCTCGTGGCTGTGAAGAGCGCGCATGTTCCTGATCCTTTCGGTTCAGACCGGCTTGCCGGTCGTCTTGTAGGTGATCGTCGTCGTCACCGCGTTCGGGTTCGAGTTGATCGAGTTGTTGACGACTCCGCCGGGATTGGTGGTGACGCTGATCGTGGTGAGGTGCGGATTGGCTCCGCCGCCGACCGCCGTGAGCTCATTCGAGGTGAGAGTGCGCATGTCGTTGCTCCTGGTCCTGGCCCATGAGGGGCGGCCGGAGGCAGCCATCAACCGGCGACGCGCCGCAATCCCCGATTTCCCGCTGTCCCGGTTTGGAACGGAGCCGTGCCGATCCGTGGCGACGCCCGGGCTGTCCGATTCGCCGAGCCCGGAAACGCGAAGTGCCCGGGCATCGCTGCCCGGGCACCCGTCTGACGATCGCTCGTCAACCCCCTTTAAGAGCCTCCGGCCCGCGCGCATTTCCACCTCGCTTGGAAATGCGGGGCCGAAGCCTCCCCGAACCGAGGCCTTGTCGCCGCTTGTTCGTGAGGCGGGACGCTAGGGAGGGGGCGGCGGCTTGTCACGCGGCTTGTAGAGGGCCTGTGACTCTTTGCGGCCACCCTGTGTCGCAAGCGCAACAGCTGAACCGGGTCCGCAACGTTCGCCGCCGGTTGCCTTGCCGCCGGACGCTTCGTACAGGCTCGCGGTCATGATCCTCAACCCCTACGAGCGGATGATCGCCCGCCGCTACCTTCTGCCGGGCAAGGGCGAGGGGTTCATCTTCCTCGTCGCCTCGATCAGCCTGCTCGCCGTGACGCTGGGAGTCGCGGCCCTCATCGTCGTGATGAGCGTGATGAACGGCTTTCGGGCGGAGCTGTTCGACAAGATCGTCGGCCTGAACGGCCACGCCGTCGTCAACGGCTATGGCGGCCGCCTTCCGAACTGGCGCGAGGTCGTCGCCCAGGCCCGCCGCACCCCGGGCATCACGTCCGCCGTCCCGCTGATCGAGCAGCCGCTGATGGCGAGCTCCGACGGCCGGGTGGAGGGCGTCCTGCTCCGCGGCATGCAGCGCACCGACATCCTCCACAACCCGACCTTGGACGGCAAGGTGCTTCAGGGATCGCTCTCGGCGCTCAGCCCCGGCTCGGGCAATGTCGCGATCGGAGCCCGCCTCGCCGAGCAGCTCGGCGCCAATGTCGGCGACGAGATCAGCCTGATCACTCCGGAAGGACGCACCACCCCGTTCGGTACCGTTCCGCGGATCGTCTCCTACCGCGTCGCCGCCGTCTTCGAGGTCGGCATATATGATTACGACAAGGCGTTCGTGATCATGCCGATCGAGGACGCCCAGACCTTCCTGATGCTCGGCGACGCGGTGGCGATGGTGGAGCTCCAGACCGTCGACGCGGACCGGGTGGCGGAGATCACCGCGCCGCTTCAGGCGACCGTCGCCGGGCGAGGCGTCGTCACCGACTGGCGGTCGCTCAACGCCTCCCTGTTCGAGGCGCTCCAGGTCGAGCGCGTGGTGATGTTCGTGATCCTCTCGATCATCATCCTCGTCGCCGTGTTCAACATCCTCTCCTCGCTGATCATGCTGGTCAGGGCCAAGACCAAGGACATCGCCATCCTCCGGACGATGGGGGCGAGCCGGCGGGCGCTGATGAAGGTGTTCATGACGGTCGGCGTGACGATCGGCGCGCTCGGGATCCTCGCGGGCCTGCTGCTCGGCGCGATCCTGCTCTACTTCCGCCAGGGCGCGGTCGATCTCGTCCAGAAGATCAGCGGCCAGAATCTGTGGGATCCGTCGATCCGCTTCCTGACCGAGCTGCCGTCGAAGACCGATCCGTTCGAGGTGACGGCGATCGTCTCGATGGCGCTGATCTTCAGCTTCCTCGCCACCCTCTATCCGGCGTGGAAGGCGGCGAGCACCGACCCCGTCCAGGTGCTCCGCTATGAGTGACTTTCTCGAAATTCTCCCCTTCGAGGGGATGGGAACCATGCGCGGCAGGGTGGAGGGGTTCCGGCGTTCGCGGCCGTTCCCGGGGGCTTACACCCTTCCGTCAGGCCTTCGGCCCGCCACCTCCCCTCGAAGGGGAGGATCGAGATGACGGATTCTTCCGTCCTTTGCGTTCGCGGCCTGAAGCGAAGCTTCCATCAGGGGGGAGTCGAGATCGCCGTGCTTCGCGGCATCGACCTCGACGTCCGGCCCGGCGAGATCGTCGCCCTGCTCGGGCCGTCCGGCTCGGGCAAATCGACCCTGCTCCAGGCGGTGGGGCTGCTCGAGGGCGGGTTCGAGGGGTCGATCCGGATCGGCGGGGAGGAAGCGGCGAAGCTCGACAATGACGGCCGGACCCGGCTTCGCCGCGACGCGCTCGGCTTCGTCTACCAGTTCCACCACCTCCTTCCGGACTTCAACGCGGCTGAGAATGTCGTCATTCCGCAGCTCATCCGGGGCGCCCGCGCCGCGGAGTCGAGGGCGCGCGCCGAGACCCTGCTGGGCGCTCTGGGTCTCGGAAGCCGATTGACCCATCGGCCGAGCCAGCTTTCCGGCGGCGAGCAGCAGCGGGTCGCGGTCGGACGGGCGCTCGCCAACCGGCCTCTCCTCGTCCTCGCCGACGAGCCGACCGGCAATCTCGACGAGAGCACCGCCGACATCGTCTTCGCCGAATTCCTCCGACTCGTCCGCGACGAAGGCAGCGCCGCCCTCGTCGCCACCCATAACGAGCGGATCGCCGCCAAGATGGACCGAGTCCTCCGCCTCCACGAAGGAGTCCTCGAATAGCCGCCCGCAAATGGGCGGTCGGGGCGGCGGCGAGCCATGGAGAGGGGAGGGCGCTCGTGCGTTCACGCCGGATGTCCGTCAGTCAGAGGCCCCGCATGCGCTTGCAGTCGATTACCCTCGCGTCGCTACTCGTCCTCGCCTCCACCGCCGGCTGCGACTGGATGCGCAAGAAGGATCCGCCGGCTCAGAAGAGCGGAAAGGCGCTCGCCGACGAGCAGCGCGAGCGGATGCGCAAGGCCTGCGCCTCGGAGGCGACCTACGGCCAGCTCAAGGATTATGTCTTCGCCGAGGCCGCCCGGATCCGCAACGGCGACCCGCGCAACCTCGATCCGATCGCCGCGGCCTCGGTCGTCCGGATGGAGGACCCGCTGGTCAAGAGCCGCGACGAGAAGCTCAACGTCACCGTCTGCACCGGCCGTTTCACGCTGGAGCTTCCGCCGGGCGCCGAGAACGCCTTCGACGGCCTTCGGCGGGTGAGCGCGGAGGTCGAATATGCGGCCCAGCCGGCGGCCGACCAGAGCGGGCTCGTCTTCAGGATGGATGGCGCCGAACCGATCATCTACCGGCTCGCCACCTTCGGGCTGAACGGCGCCCCGGCGATGCCCCGGGTGGCGATTCCACAGCCCAGCGCTCCCCCGCCCGCTCCGGCGCCGGTTCCGACTCAGGTCGCGACCGCCGCGCCCGTGCCCATCCCCGCGCCGCCCGCCGCGGCGCCCGCCGCGCCGGCGCCGCGCCCGCCTGCCGCGAGGCCGCGTCCGGTGCCGGCGCCCTCGCCGGCGGAACGCGCCCAGGCTCCCGCTCCGGCGGCGAACGGCGGATCCCGGCCGAGCTACAATTGCCGCTACGCCCATACGACGAGCGAGAAGCTGGTGTGCAGCTCGCCCGCGCTCGCGGCGCGCGACCGCACCATGTCGGCCATCTATTATCGCGCCATCGCCGGCGCCGATCCGGTGACCAAGCGCCAGATCCGCACCGGCCGCGACGCCTTCCTGGCGCGGCGGGAGCGGTGCGGCGGCAATGCGGAATGCATCAACGCCGTCTATGGCGAGCGAATCGCCGAAATCCGTGGAATGGCGGGCGAATAGGTGTGGAAAAGTCGGCTCTAGCCGCTTTCCCGATGCGGCCGCGCTCACCATAGTGAGCCGATGGCCGCGCCCTACGTCCCGCTTCGCATCTTCTCCTGCTACACGATGCTGGACGGCGCGATCGAGCCCAAGGCGATCGCCAAGCAGGCGAAGAAGCTCGATTTTCCCGCGGCGGCGCTCACCGACCGGAACGGCCTCTATGCCGCCATGGCGTTCACCGAGGCGTGCAAGGCGGAAGGCGTTCAGCCGATCGTCGGAACCATGCTCGCGGTCGCCCGGCCCGGTGGGCGGCCAGGCCAGCCGGACCTCGACTGGCTGGCGCTCTACGCCCAGAACCACCAGGGCTACGACAATCTCTGCTCGCTCGTCTCCGAAGCCCATCTGGGGCGCCCGGTGGAGGATCCGGCGCATGTCACCTACGACGCGCTGCAAGGCCGCACCGACGGCCTGATCGCGCTGACCGGCGGCGGCGACGGCGCGCTGACCCGGCTGATCGCCGAAGAGCAGGAATCGGCGGCCGAGGATATTCTTCGTCGGCTCGAAGCCCTGTTTCCGGGCCGTCTCTACATCGAGCTCTGCCGGCGCGAGGAGGAACATGAGCAGAAGGCGGAGCCGCGCCTGATCGAATTGGCTTACGAGCGCGACCTGCCGCTGGTCGCGACGAACCCGGCCTGCTTCGCCGACGCCAATTTCCACCAGGCGCACGACGCCATGCTGTGCATCGCCCAGTCGAGCCAGCTCGACCGCGACGACCGCCGCCGCTCCTCGCCCGAAGCCTGGATGAAGCCCGCGGCCGAGATGCGGCGGCTGTTCGAGGACCTGCCCGAGGCGATCGAGAACAGCGCCGTCGTCGCCCGCCGCTGCGCCTTCGGAGCGCCCAAGCGCAAGCCGATCCTGCCGAGCATCGCCGGCGATGTGGAAGGCGAGGCGGCGCAGCTTCGGCGGGATGCGCGCGAAGGTCTGATCGCGAGGCTGGCGCGCTATGAGGCATCGTCCGTCCCGAGCCCTGTCCTGAGCGCCGCCGCAGGCGGCGTCGAAGGGCTCGGGCCGAACGAAGACCTGGAGACGAAATACAAAGCCTATTTCGAACGGCTCGACTACGAGGTCGAGATCATCGTCAACATGGGCTTCCCGGCCTATTTCCTGATCGTCGCCGACTTCATCAAATGGGCGAAGGAGAACGACATTCCGGTCGGGCCGGGGCGCGGCTCCGGCGCCGGCTCGGTCGTCGCCTGGTCGCTGACCATCACCGACCTCGATCCGATCCGCCTCGGGCTGCTCTTCGAGCGCTTCCTCAACCCCGAGCGCGTGTCGATGCCGGACTTCGACATCGACTTTTGCGAAACCCGCCGAGGCGAGGTGATCCGCTACGTCCAGCAGCGCTACGGCGCCGACAAGGTCGCGCAGATCATCACCTTCGGAAAGCTCAAGGCGCGGGCGGTTCTGAAGGATACCGGCCGGGTGCTTCAGATGCCCTACGGCCAGGTCGACCGGCTCGCCAAGCTGGTCCCCAACCACCCGACCGAGCCGTGGGACCTCCAGCGCGCGCTGAACGGGATCAGCGAGCTCGCCGCCGAATATAAGAACGATGCCCAGGTGCGGCGGCTGTTCGACCTGGCGATGAAGCTCGAAGGCCTGCCGCGCCACAGCTCGACCCACGCGGCCGGCGTGGTGATCGGCGACCGGCCGCTCGACAAGCTGGTTCCGCTCTACCGCGATCCGCGTTCGGACATGCCGGTCACCCAGTTCGACATGAAATATGTCGAGGCGGCGGGGCTGGTGAAGTTCGACTTCCTTGGCCTCAAGACCCTGTCGGTCCTCCAAAAGGCGGTGCAGTTCCTGGCGGCGCGCGGCGAGGCGGTCGACCTCGACTCGCTCGCCTGGGACGATCCGGCGGTCTACGAGCTGCTCAAGCGCGGCGAGACGGTGGGCGTGTTCCAGCTCGAATCCGAGGGCATGCGGCGAACCCTGGCGGCGGTGAAGCCGACCTGCTTCGAGGACATCATCGCCCTCGTCTCGCTCTACCGGCCGGGGCCGATGGACAATATCCCGACCTTCGGCGCCCGCAAGAACGGGCGCGAGGACATCTCCTACCCGCATCCTCTGCTCGAGGACGTGCTGAAGGAGACGTACGGGATCTTCGTCTATCAGGAGCAGGTGATGGAGGCGGCCAAGGTGCTGGCCGGCTTCAGCCTCGGCGAGGCCGATCTGCTTCGCCGCGCCATGGGCAAGAAGATCAAGGCCGAGATGGACGCCCAGCGCGCCGGCTTCGTCGCCGGCTGCGAGCGGGTGAACGCCATCCCCAAGGCCAAGGCGAACGAGCTGTTCGACCTGATCGACAAGTTCGCCGGCTACGGCTTCAACAAGAGCCACGCGGCGGCCTACGCGCTCGTCGCCTATCAGACCGCCTGGTTGAAGGCGCATCACCCGGTCGAATTCTACGCCGCGTCGATGTGCTTCGACATCCACCAGACCGACAAGCTCTCGGTCTTCACCGACGACATGCGGCGGATGGAGGTCGAGTGCCTGCCGCCGTCGATCAATGCGTCGGAAGCGGAGTTCGCGGTCGAGCGGACCGACGCGGGCGGGCTCGCCGTCCGCTACGCCCTGGGCGCGCTCAAGAATGTCGGCGAGAAGGCGATGGAGCAGCTCGTCGAGGAAAGGCGCTGCAACGGCCGCTTCCGATCGATCGAGGATTTCGCCGAGCGGGTCGATCCGCGCCTGCTCAACCGCCGCCAGCTCGAAAGCCTCGCCGCCGGCGGCGCGTTCGACGAGGTGGCGCCCAATCGCGCGGCGATCTTCGCCGCCGCCGAGACCATCCTCGCCCACGCGGCGAGCGCCGCCGACGCCCGGACGAGCGGGCAGGGCGGCCTGTTCGGCGGCGAGTCGAACGTGGTTCCTATCCGCATGCCGGTCGCCGCCACCTGGACGCTGGCCGAGCGGATGGGGGCGGAGAAGGAGGCGTTCGGCTTCTATTTCTCCGCGCATCCGGTCGACCGCTACCGTCACCTCGCCGAGGCGCACGGAGCGAAGAGCTTCGCCGCTCTGGCCTCGCTTCCGGCGACCGTCGACGGCGGCCGCGCCGGAGCGGTGATGGCCGGGCTGGTCGAGGAGGCGCGCTGGCGCACCTCGGCGCGGGGCCGCCGTTATCTGATGGCGACCCTGTCCGACGGGTCCGGCCAATATGTCGCGACCGTGTTCGACGACGAGGTCGCCGTCCAGGTCGAGAACGCCGCCAAGTCCGGCGCCTGCGCCCTTCTCGGGGTCGAGCTGGACCGCCGCCCGGGCGAGGAGGCGCCGCGGGTCACGGTCCGCTCGGTCCAATTGTTCGAAGCCCTGTCGAAGCGCGCCCGCCTGCAGATCGAAGTCGAGGTCGAGGACGTCGCCACGCTTCGGCGCCTCGCCGCCGCGCTTGCGGAGGATCGCGGCGGGCAGGGCGAGCTTCGCCTTCGAGTGCCGCTCGACGGCGGCGAGGCGGAGGTGGTGCTCGGCCGCGACTTCCGCCTGGACGCCGAAGTCGCCGCCCGGATCGAGCGGGTGAAGGGGGTGAGCGCGGTCCGTCTCTCGGTCCTCGCCAGCGGCGGCCAGCCGCGCCTTGCGCTCGTGTCGTGAGCGCATAGACTGCCCCGGCGCGACGGGGAGGAACTTGATGCTCGGAGGGATGCAGGACTGGCCGCTTAGGGTGATGCGGATCCTCGACCATGCCGAGCGCGAGCACGGGCCCCGCGAGATCGTCTCGCTCCATGCCGGCGGCGCGAAGGACCGCACCGATTGGGCCGGAATCGCCCGCGACTCGCGCAAGCTGGCGCGCGCGCTCGAGCGGCTCGGCCTGAAGAAGGGCGACCGGGTCGGCACCTTGGCGATGAACCACGGCCGCCACCTCGTCGCTTGGTACGGAGCGATCGGATCGGGCGGAATCCTCCACACGATCAACACCAGGCTGTTCGACGACCAGCTGGTCTATATCGCCAACCATGCCGAGGACCGGGTCCTCTTCTACGACAGCGCCTTCGCGCCCTTGGTCGAGCGTCTGAAGCCCCGCTGGACGACCATCCGTCACTATGTCTGCTTCGATCCCTCGACTTCGCTCGGGACAGGCGACCACTCGTTCGACTCCCTGATCGCCGGCGAGGACGACGACTATGCGTGGGCCGACGGCGACGAGCGCGAGCCGGCGATGCTCTGCTACACCAGCGGCACGACCGGCAATCCCAAGGGCGTTCTCTACGAGCACCGAACCACCCTGCTCCACGCGATGATGCAGATCTCGCCGGACATATTCGACCTGTCGGCGCGCTCGGTGGTGCTTCCGGTCGTCCCGATGTTCCACGCCGCCGGCTGGGCGCTGCCCTTCTCGACCGCGATGACCGGAGCCAAGCTGGTCTACTCGACCGACTATACGCCCGCCGTGATGTGCGACCTGATCAATGCCGAGGGGGTCACCCATGCCGCGGGGGTGCCGACCGTCTGGCTCGGCCTCATCAACCATGTCGAGGCGACCGGAGAGGACCTCGGCAGGCTCACCACCGTCCATATCGGCGGCTCGGCGGCGCCGCGGACGATGATCGAATATTTCACCGACCGCGGGATCCGGGTCGGGCACGCCTGGGGGATGACCGAGATGTCGCCGCTCGGAACGGTCGGCGCCGCGACCGGCGACTGGGACCTGCTGACGCCCGACGAGCGGATCGACTATATGTGCATGCAGGGACGCGTGCCGTTCGGGGTGGAGCTTCGAACGGTGGACGAGGAGGGCAACGTCCTTCCGCGCGACGGCCGGACCTCGGGCCGGCTGCAGACCCGCGGCGCGTGGATCATCCGCCAATATTTCCAGGATCCGGCCGGGCCGGTGATCGACGGGGACGGCTGGTTCGACACCGGCGACGTCGCCGCCCTCCACCCCAACGGAGTCCTCCAGATCACCGACCGGGCGAAGGACGTGATCAAGTCCGGCGGCGAATGGATCAGCTCGATCGACCTCGAGAACGCTGCGGTCGGCTGCCCCGGAGTCGCCGAGGCGGCGGCCGTCGGGGTCTACCACCCCAAGTGGGACGAGCGGCCGATCCTTCTGGTGGTGCGCAAGGAAGGGCAGGAGGCAAGCGCCCAGGCGATCCTCGACCATCTGGCGAAGCACGTCGCCAAATGGTGGCTTCCGGACGAGATATTGTTCGTCGACAGCCTGCCGCACACGGCGACCGGCAAGCTCCTCAAGACCGAGCTTCGAGCGCAGTATCGCGACTATAAGCTCAAGGCGGCCTGACGGAGGGGTTGAGCTTTCCTGATCCGTTCGTCCCGAGCGAAGCCGAGGGGCGCTGGCCCGTACTCATCACGAGCGCCCCTCGGCTAGGCTCGGGACGAACGGACCTGGGTGAGCAGCCCCACCTAGGCCTAGAGCAACCTAAGCTGCGGCCCCTCGGGCGGGCGGAACAGGTCGGTGCGCAGCGGCTTCCTCTCCCGCTTCAGCCCGTTCTTGCGCATCGCCACCTCGAGCCGGACCCGCATCAGCTCGGCCCACGGCCCGAAGCCCTGGAGTCGGGTGAAGAAGTTGGGATCGTTGTCCTTGCCGGCGCGCATCGAGCGGATGATGTTCATCACCTTGTCGGCGCGGTCGGGGAAATGCTCGTCGAGCCAGGCGCGGAACAGCGGCGCCACCTCGTGCGGAAGCCGCACCGGAAGGAAGAAGGCCCCCGAAGCGCCGGCCTCGGCCGCCGCCTCGACGATATGCTCCACCTCATGATCGGTGATCCCCGGAACGACCGGAGCGATCGCGACGGTGGTCGGGATCCCGGCGGCGCCGAGCGCCTTCACCGCCGCCATCCTCTTGCGTCCGCTCGGCGCCCGGGGCTCAAGCGTGCGCGAGATTTCGGGGGTGAGCGAAGTCACCGAGATCGCCACCGAGACGAGACCCTCGGCGGCAAGCGGCGCGAGCAGGTCGATGTCGCGCACCACCCGGTCGGACTTGGTGGTGATCGAGAAGGGGTGCCTGGTCTCGCCGAGCACCTCGATCAGCGAGCGGGTGATCCGCCACTTCCCCTCGATCGGCTGATAGGGATCGGTGTTGGTGCCCATCGCGATCGAGCGCGGGCTGTAGCCCGGCTTAGCGAGCTCCTGGCGGAGCAGGCGCGGGGCGTCCGGCTTGGCGAACAGCTTGGTCTCGAAATCGAGGCCGGGCGACAGATCGTGAAAGGCGTGGGTCGGCCGGGCGAAGCAGTAGATGCAGCCATGCTCGCAGCCGCGATAGGCGTTGATCGAGCGGTCGAAGCCGATGTCGGGCGAGGCGTTGCGGGTGATGACGGTGCGCGGCGCCTCGACCGTGACGGTGGTGCGCAGCCGCGGAACGTCTCCGTCCAATCCTTCGCGGGCGTCAAGCCAGTCGCCGTCCGCCTCCCGGACGGGAAGGTTGAAGCGCGTCGGAGTCCGGTTCTCGGGCGCTCCTCGGCCGGGACGGACGTCGGGACGGGGCATAAGGGGAAGATAGTGGGAGCAGCGGAACGAAGCAAGAACCCATTCGGGGTCCTCGATACCGCGGGGCTGCCGAGCTTAACTGTTTCCCGGCGAAGGCCGGGACCCAGCGCCGTTGTCCGTTCCGCTGGGCCCCGGCCTTCCCCGGGGAACGGATAGGCCGAACCGGCCAGCCCTATTCCGCCGAAGCCAAGACCCGGTCGTCTCCATTCACCCGCACCGCCTTCGCGCCCGCCAGGCCGGGGAAGCGCGGCCACAGGCCCTGGACCAGCGCCTCGCGGCTTCCCGCGGTCTTGCCGGCTTCCTGCTCGTAGATCCAATAGTTGCGAAGAACGCTGGGGACGTAGCCGCGCGTCTCCCAATAAGGCAGCGACTCGATGTAGAGCAGGGGATCGCCCTTGTCGAAGCGGCGGCTGTTCCACTCGGCGACCGGGACCGGTCCGGCATTGTAGGCGGCGATCACCTTGAGCAGCAGGCCGCCGGTGGCGGCGGAGTCGCGAAGCCCCTCGATGAAGGTCTGGCCGAACTCCATGTTGGCGGAGGGGAGGGTGAGAAGCGCGGGGCTGAACGGCTCTCCGCGGGCGCGGGCGATATCTCCGGCCGTTCCGGGCCGGACCTGGAGCAGGCCGGTCGCGCCGGCCGGGCTGACCACGCCGGTGCGGAAGTTCGATTCCTGGAGGGCGTGGGCGAAGACCAGGGCCTGGTCGACCCGCCAGCCGCGGCTCGGCTGCCAGTCGGGCCTGGGATAGCGCGCGGCCATGTTCACGCTCGCCCCGCGCGGCGCGTTGTGGGCGAGCCAGAATTGCGTGCCCGGAAGGCTCAGGTCCGCCGCGAGGTGGATGAGCGCATTGTGGTCGGCGGCGCTTCCGATCCGCGCCTGGTGGCGGATATACTGGTCGGCGAGATCCGCCTCGCCGAGCTGGGCGAAGGCGATCGCGGCCTGGACGTTGGGCTTGGCGGCGATCGGGCGCCATTCCGAATCGCGGTAATTGTGGAGCGCCTCGCGCGGGTTCGAGCGGATTCCAAGCGCGGTCGCGGCGAGCAGGCCGTAGAAGGTCTCGCGAGACGCGGCGGCGGCTCGAAGCCGCCCCTGCGCCCGTTCCGGCTTGCCGCACATCAAGTCGGTTCGGGCGCCCCAATAATGGCCGGCGGCGGCGAGCTCGCTGTCGCCCGAGCGGGCGGCGACGTCGGCGAAGGCGTCGCTCGCCTCCGCGCATTGCTTCATCCGCCAGGCGGCGAGGCCGGAGACCCAGGCGCCCTGAACCGCCCAGTCGCCGGTTCCGGCCCGAGCCTGCGCGCCGAGGCGAAGCGCCGCCGAATCGTCGCCGACGGTGTAATAGGACCAGGCGAGGCGCTGGCGGAACTCGGTCTGCGCGTCGGCGGAAAGCTCCGCTTGGCGCGGCGCGAAGATCGCTTCCGCCGCGGCCGGCTGGTTGCCGACGATGAGCGGCGTGATCTGGGTGTCGATCTCGCTCGCGACCGGATCGCGCGACGCGGCGGCGGCGCGCGCCCGGCGAGGCTGGCTTCCCTGCCAAAGAAGCTTCTGGGGCAGCGGAAGCGCGGGCACGCCGGTGGCTCCGCGCGTGACCGCGAGTCGGACCAGCTGGTCGGCCTTGGGGAGGTCGGGCGCGCGGGCGACCAGAGCCACCAGCGGCTCGGTCTCGACCCTGGGCGAATCCTTGGCGAGATAGAGCTCGGCGCGAAGCGCGTTGTGAAGCGGCCCCTCGGGCGTGGAATCGAGCCGCGCGGCGGCGGTGATCCAGTCGCCGGAGCGGATCGCGGCGAGCACGTCCCTATAGGCGCTGCGCTGGGCGTCGGTCATCGCCGAAGCCGCGGCGGTGTCGGGTCCCCGGCCATCCTGGGCCAGAGCCGGCGCGGCGGGCAGTGCGATGGCCGCCGCGAGGAGCAGGGTGCGCAGCTTGATCATGGTTTCACCTCTTCGATCAGCTTCCGCAGGTCGGCCCAGGCATGCGCTTTGGCCGCGGGCTGGTTGAGCAGGTATGAGGGCGGAAGGGTTACCAGAGCCTTGACCGGGCCGGCATGGGTCGGGATTTCGTGCCAGCGGCCGCGCGCCTGGACGAGCGGGAGGCCGAGCAGCGCCTTGGAGCAGGCGTCGCCGAGGATCAGCAGCGCCTTGGGCATGACCAGACCCGCGTGGTGCCGCGCGAGGGCGGCGCAGCTTCTCGCGCCCTCGGTGTTGAACCGGCCGTCGGGAGAGCGGAGGCAGGACAGAGCGGCGAGGTAGATCGACCCTCGGTCACGGCCGATCGCCGCCAGCATCCGGTCGAAAAGCCTTCCGGCCTCTCCGGAGATGAGGGTGCCGGCGGTGCAATCCTCGCCCGAAGGCATGTCGGTGAGGACCATCAGCCCGGACTGCGGATCGCCGGACGGGCAGACCCGCGGCGCGGCGGGCGAGGCGAAGGGAAGGTCTCGGCTCTCCGCCAGCCAGGCCTGGAAGAGGTTGAGCTGCGCCGGGAGCGGCGCGTCGGCTTCGGGCGCCGGCCCGCGCCGGGCGTCGGGCGGGGGCGCGGACGCTGGCACGGCGGCGGGCGCGGCGGCCGGCTTCAGCCAGTCGCGCGGCGCCTCTTCCACGAGCACGTCGAGCCCCGCCTCCTGCCACCACAGAAGCGCACTGGCGGCCTCCTCGGCCGCCGTAAAGTCGCTGTCCCGCTCCATTCCCGTCGCCATGGGGATGGAAGCGGGCGGACTGGTCAACCGCAAAATTGCCTTCTATCTGCCAGACGTTGGCTGGGTGCGACGACAGGAGCGAAGTGGAATGGCTGAACGGGAGTCGATGCCCTACGACGTGGTGATCGTCGGCGCGGGCCCCGCCGGCCTCGCCGCCTCCATCCGCCTCAAGCAGCTCGCCGATGAAGCCGGCCGCGAGCTATCCGTCTGCGTCCTGGAGAAGGGTTCGGAAGTCGGCGCCCACATCCTCTCCGGCGCCGTCGTCGATCCGCGCGCGCTCGACGAGCTGATCCCGAACTGGGCGGAGCTGGACAGCCCGATGACCGTCCCGGTGACCGAGAATCTGCACTGGGTGCTGACGAAGAAGGGCAGGTACAGCCTTCCGCACCTGCTGATGCCACCCTTCATGAACAACAAGGGGACGTACACGCTCAGCCTCGGCAATTTCTGCCGCTGGCTCGCCGGCCAGGCGGAGGCGCTCGGGGTCGAGATCTTCCCCGGCTTCGCCGCCGCCGAGATCCTCTACAACGAGGACGGATCGGTGAAGGGCGTCGCGACCGGCGACATGGGCGTGGCGCGCGACGGAAGCCACAAGGCGGATTACCAGCCGGGCATGGAGCTTCACGGCCGCTACACCTTCTTCGCGGAAGGCGCGCGCGGCCACCTCACCAAGCAGCTCAAGCGGCAATTCTCGCTCGAGTCCGAAAGTCAGCCGCAGGTCTACGGCATCGGCCTCAAGGAGCTTTGGGATATCGAGCCGGGCAAGCACGTGCCGGGCCGGGTCATCCATACCCAAGGCTGGCCGCTCGACGACGCGTGGGGCGGCGGCTTCCTCTACCACCAGGCGAACAATCAGGTCGCCTTGGGCTTCGTCGTCGCCTTGAACTACCGCAATCCGCACCTCTCGCCGTTCGAGGAGTTCCAGCGCTGGAAGCAGCATCCGGAGATCCGCGCGGTGCTGGAGGGCGGCCGGCGGGTCTCCTACGGCGCCCGGGCGATCAACGAGGGCGGCTACCAGGCCATTCCCAAGCTGGTCTTCCCCGGCGGGGCGCTGATCGGCTGCTCGGCGGGGTTCGTCAACGTGCCCCGGATCAAGGGCAGCCACACCGCGATGAAATCGGGGATGCTCGCCGCCGAAGCCGCGTTCGAGGCGATCGGAGCGGATCGCTCCGGCGATACGCTCGAGGCCTACGAGGCCGCGCTTCATTCGAGCTGGGTGGCGGACGAATTGAAGACGGTCCGCAACGTCGAGCCGATGGTGGCGAAGTTCGGAGGCACCGCGGGGACCCTGCTTGCCGGGATCGACATGTGGATGCGCCAGCTCAAGATCGGCCTTCCGTTCACGATGCGCCATCATCCCGACAACGAGACCCTGTGGCGGCGCGACCTGGTCCGGCCGATCGACTATCCCAAGCCCGACGGCGTGATCAGCTTCGACCGGCTTTCCTCGGTGTTCGTCTCCAACACCAATCACGAGGAGGACCAGCCGGTCCACCTCACGCTCAAGGACCCGGCCATCCCGACCGAGGTCAACCTCCCGGTCTACGACGGGCCGGAGCAGAGATATTGCCCGGCGGGGGTCTACGAATTCGTCGAGGAAGGCGGCCGGACCCGGCTCCAGATCAACGCCCAGAACTGCGTCCACTGCAAGACGTGCGACATCAAGGATCCGACCCAGAACATCAACTGGGTCGTTCCGGAAGGCGGGGGAGGGCCCAACTATCCCAACATGTGATCTTGCCGTCGCCCCGGCGAAGGCCGGGGCCTCATTGGGAGAGAAGCGCCGGCGCCTCCTGCTCGCCGGGATCCCGGCCTTCGCGGGAATGACGATGCTCCTTGCCTCGCCGGCCGTGGCCAGCGTCGACGGCGAGGCCGCGCTCGCCGCCTATCTCCAGGCGCGGGTCGCCGACGGGGACGGCAACCCGGCGCTTGCGGCGCAACGTTTCGCCGCCGCCTTGGCCCTGGCGCCGGACAACGCGCTGCTCGCCGGCCGGGCGCTCACCCAGGCGGTGGCGGCGGGCGACGAGGCGGTGGCCCTCGCCGCGGCGCGCGCGCTCGAGCGGCTCGGCAAGCTTACTCCGGAGGCGCGGCTGCTGCTGCTCGGCGACGCGCTCAAGAGCCGGCGCTGGAGCGTCGCGGAAGCGCAGGCCGCCGAGCTCGAGCGCGACGAGGTCTTCTCCTTCATGGCGCCGATCCTTCGCGCCTGGGCCGTCCAGGGTTCCGGGCGCGGCGACCCGGTCTTGCTGCTCGCGCCGGGCAAGAGCGCCTCGCTGGTCACCGCTTATTCGGCCGAGCAGCGGCCGCTTCTCCTCGCCCTCGCCGGTCGGCGCGACCAGGCGCTGGCGGCGCTCGCGCCGCTGTTCGAACAGGACGAGACCGAGCGGCTTCGAGTCACCGCCGCCGCCACCCTCGCGGCCAAGGGCGGACGAGACGAGGCTCTGAAGCTTCTCGACGGCGACGGCGAGGCCATGGTCCGGGCCCGGGCCGCGTTGCGCGCCGGCCGCCGCCTTCCCGGAGCGGTCGACTCGCCGGCCGCCGGAGCCGCCGATTTCCTTCTCAAGGTCGCCGCCGACCTCCAGTCGCAGCAGGTGCCCGACCTCGCCTTGAACTTCGCCCGCCTCGCCACCTTCATCGCTCCGGGCAACAGCGAGGCCTGGCTTCTCGTCGCCCGAGTCGAGGAAGGCAGGGGCCGCCACGCTTCCGCGCTCGCGGCGCTGGCGCGGGTGCCCCCCGACGACCCGTTCGCCGGCGAAGCGGCCGAGCGCCGGCTCGCCCTGCTGGTCGCCAGCGGCCGGACGGAGGCGGCGATCGAGGAAGCGCGCCGCGCGACACGCACGGCCGACGGGGCGGATAGCTGGACCCGCCTCGCCGGCCTTCTCGCCGATTCCGGCCGTTTCGCCGAAGCCGCCGAGGCCTATGGCCGCGCCATCGGACGCCGGTCGGAGGCGAAGGCGCCGGACTGGGGCCTTCACCTCCTCCAGGGGACGGCGCTCGCGCGTGCCGGCCGATGGCCGGAAGCGCGCGAAGCGCTTCGGCGGGCCTATGCTCTGGCGCCGGGTCAGCCGGTGGTTCTGAACGTGCTGGGCTATTTCCAGCTCGAGCATCGCGAAAATCTCGACGAGGCCGAAAGGCTGATCCGCGAGGCCGACAAGCTGAAGCCCGACGATCCGGCGATCACCGACTCCCTCGGCTGGGCGCGCTATGTGCGCGGCGACCTCGCGAAGGCGGTCGAGCTGCTCGAAACCGCCGCCCGCCGCGAGCCGGCGGACTCGGCGATCAACGAGCATCTCGGCGATGCTTATTACAGCGCCGGCCGCCGGTTCGAGGCGCGCTACGCCTGGCGCGCCGCCCTCGTCTCGGCCGATTCGTCCGTGGCTCAGCGGCTCCGAGCCAAGCTCGAGTCCGGGCTTAAGCCGGAGCTCGCCGCGCCCTGATGCGCGAGCCGGCTTTCGCCAAGCTCAACCTCGCGCTCCACGTTCTTGGGCGCGCGCCGGACGGCTATCACCGGATCGAGACCGTCTTCGCCTTCGCCGCCGAGGGGGACGAGCTGTCGGTCGAGGCGGGCGACGGACTGTCCCTGCGGGTCGACGGCCGGTTCGGCCCGGCGCTTCGCGAGGAGGAAGACAATCTCGTCCTTCGCGCCGCGCGCGCGCTCCAGGACCGGTTCGCGGTCCGGCGGGGGGCGGCCCTCGTCCTCGACAAGAGGCTTCCGGTCGGGGCCGGGATCGGCGGCGGCTCGGCCGACGCGGCGGCGGCGCTTCGCCTGCTCCCCCGTTTCTGGGAGATCGAGGCGGAGGAGCAAGACCTCCTCGCCATCGCCGGCCGGCTCGGCGCCGACGTCCCGGCCTGCCTCGCCTCCCGAACCTGCCGCGGAACCGGGCGCGGCGACGTTCTAAGCCGCTTCGAGGCGCCGGAGCTTGCCGGCGCTCCCGTTCTGCTCGTCAATCCCGGCACTCCGCTGTCGACGGCGGCGGTGTTCGGCCGCTGGGCGGGCCCGGGCTCCGGCCCGCTCGGCGGCGGCCTCGAGGCCGCCGCCAACGATCTCGAGTCGCCGGCCATCGCCCTCGTCCCCGAGATCGGCGAGGTGCTCGAGGCGCTTCGCGGGCTCGCCGGAGTCCGGCTCGCGCGCATGTCGGGATCGGGCGCCACCTGCTTCGCCCTGTTCGCCGGCGACGCCGACCGCGACCGGGCGGACCGCGCCCTCGCGGCGGACCGGCCCGGCTGGTGGAGGCTCTCCACCTGTCTTAGGTGAACCGCGAGTCCCGGCCGGGGACGCCGAGCGCTCCCCATTAACCATCGAAGGCCGCGGGCTTGCGTCGTGGCACGCTCCTTGCTGCGGGCGCGGCGACGAGTCGAGGCGGCCTAGCAGGTGCGGCCGACATTCGCCCCCATGGTCCCTTCGACGCGAGAGCGGGGCAGGCGCCATGGCCCGCATCGGGGCCGGCCGCCGACCGGTCGGCCGGCCCTTTTTGCGGGGGACAAATGCTCGCCGACCCGGCATGGACTCCGGCATGTTCGCGCTTCAAGCGACCGGCGACACCGCCCGGCTGACCCTCGACCGCCCCGAGGCGCGCAACGCGATCCCCGCCGGCCGCTGGACGGAGCTCGGCGCCGCCGCGCGGCGGGCAGTCGCACATGGCGCCCGGCTGCTCGTCGTCGCCGGCGCCGGCTCGGCCTTTTGCGCAGGCGCCGACATTGGCGATTTCGCGGCGATGCGGACCGATACGGCCGCGCGCGAGGCCTTCCGCCGCGACATGCGCGAGGGAATCGAGGCGCTCGCCGCCTTGCCCGTTCCGACGATAGCCGCGATCCACGGCCCGTGCTTCGGCGCCGGGGTGGCGCTCGCCATGGCCTGCGATTTCCGAGTCGCCGGAGGGCAGGCGGTGTTCGCGGTGACTCCGGCCAAGCTCGGAATCGGCTATCCGCAGGAGGACGTTCGCCGGCTCGTCGCCCTCGTCGGCCCGGGCCAGGCCTCGCGCCTGCTCCTGACCGCGCAGCCCGTCCCGGCGGAGGAAGCCCTTCGAATCGGCCTGGTCGAAATAGCGGCGGCGGACCTCGAAGGCGAAGTCGACCGGCTCGCCGCCGCCATCCTGGCGGGGAGCGGCGACAGCCACGCGACCCTGAAGCGCGCCGTTTCCCTCGCCGCCGCCGGTATCGCCTCCGATTCGGCGCAGGACCGGGCGTTCGACTCCCTGCTCGGCTCGGACGAGCTCCACCGGCGCCTCGCCGGCCGCGGCAAAGGCTGATCCCTTGCGGCGTCCGGACCGATCGATCAGAAGCGGCGCGATGAACAAATTCGCTTTGCTCGCCCTCCTGTCCCTCGCCGCCTGCGGCGATCGGCAGGCCTCCTCCGATCCGAGCGGGGCCGCGGCGTCGGCGGGCGCCGAGAAGATCGACTGCGCCGTCGACGGCGCGGCGGGCTTCGAACGCTCCTGCGTGGTCGAGCGCTCGACCGGCTCGGACGGCCTCGTCCTCACCGTCCGCCATCCGAGCGGCGGCTTCCGCCGGCTTCAGGTCACCCGCGACGGCCGCGGGATCATCCCCGCCGACGGGGCGGAAAGCGCCGTCGTCCGAATCCTCGACCCGGCGCATATCGAAGTCGCGATCGGAAGCGACCGCTACAGGCTTCCCGCCACGATCAAGAAGTGAGCGGTCGCCCGGTCCTCACCGCCGCCGGAATCCGCTCGGCCGAGTCGGCGGCGATCGCGAGCGGAACGAGCGTCGAGACCCTGATGGACCGCGCCGGGACGGCCGCGGCCGAGGCGATCTGGCGCTATTCGGCGGCGAGCCCGGCGCTGGTCCTGTGCGGCCCGGGCAACAATGGCGGCGACGGCTATGTCATCGCGCGCCGGCTGGGCGAGCGGGGCGTGCCGGTGCGGGTCGCGGCGCTCGCGCCGCCGGCCGGCGAGGCCGCGCGGGCGGCCCGGGCCGCCTGGGAGGGTCCGGTCGAGTCATTGCCGGAGGCGGCTCCGGCGCCGCTCCTCGTCGACGCCCTCTTCGGCACCGGCCTTTCGCGCCCCCTCGAAGCCGAGGCGGCGCGGCATCTCGCGCGGCTTGCCGGGCAAGCGCGGATCCGGGTGGCGATCGACCTGCCGAGCGGGGCCGCAACCGACGACGGCGCCTTGCTCTCGCCGGTTCCGGATTTCGACCTGACGATCGCCTTCGCCGCGCTCAAGCCGTCCCACCTGCTCCAGCCGGCGGCCCGCCACATGGGGCGCCTCGTCGTCGCCGACATCGGCGTTTCCGTGGCCAGCCGGCTCCAGCGCCTCGAGCGGCCGAGGCTCTCCGCGCCTACTCCCGATGCCCACAAATATAGCCGCGGCTACGTCCTCGTCGTCGGCGGCGCGATGCCGGGCGCCGCCGCGCTCGCCGCAACGGCGGCGGCGCGGGCGGGAGCGGGCTATGTCGCCCTGGCGGGGAAGGGGGGAGCGGTCCCCAACGCCGTCGTCCGCCGCCCGGCCGACCGGCTGGAGGAGGCGCTCGCCGACCCTCGGATCGGGGCGATCCTCGTCGGCCCCGGGCTCGGCCGCGACTCCGACGCTTGGGACAAGCTGGTCCTCGCCCTGTCCGTCCCGCATCCGGTGGTGCTCGACGGCGATGCCCTGTGGCTGATCGGCGAGAGGGGCCGCCCTCGGCGCGCCGATGCGCCCACGCTCGCGACGCCCCATGCGGGCGAGTTCGCCAAGGCCTATGGCGACACCGGGAGCAAGGTCGAAGCCGCCCGAGCGGCCGCGGCCCGCACCGGCGACACGATCGTCTACAAGGGTTCCGACACGGTGGTGGCTCGGCCGGACGGAATGGCGGCGATCTCCGCCGGCGCCCCGGCCTGGCTGGCGAGCGCCGGAACCGGCGACGTCCTCGCCGGGATCGTCGCCGCCCGATGCGCCGCCGGCCTGGCGCCGTTCGAGGCGGCCTGCGCCGCGGTCTGGCTTCACGGCCGAGCCGCCGAGCGCGCCGGTCCCGGACTGATCGCCGACGATCTTCCCCTCCACCTCCCGGCGGCGCTCGCCGAATGCCTGTGAGCGGCGAGGAGAGGATCGTCCGGCTCGCCGCGCGCGGCGACGGCGTAACCGCGAGCGGCCGGTTCTTCCCGCTGACGGCGCCCGGCGACCTTCTGGCTGAGGACGGCGCCGTCCTCCCCGGCCCGCACCGGCGGGCGCCGCCCTGCCGGCACTTCCCGGAATGCGGCGGCTGCCAGCTCCAGCATGTCGACGATTCCGCCTATGCCGATTATCTCGCCGAGCGGATCGCCTCCGCCCTCTCGGCGCAGGGGCTGACGGCGGCGGACATCCGCCCCGCCCATATCTCGCCGCCCGCGAGCCGCCGAAGGGCTTCGCTGCGGGCGGAGCGGCGCGGCAAGGCGGTCCTGCTCGGCTTCAACGCCGAGGCGAGCCACCGGATCGTCGACATGCGCGAATGCCACGTCCTAAGGCCCGAGCTGTTCGCGCTGGTCGCTCCGCTGCGCGACCTGCTCGCACGCCTGATCGGTCCGCGCTCCAATGCCGGAGTGCGGCTGACCCTCGCCGACCAGGGAGTCGACGTCCTTCTCGAAAAGGTGGAAGCCGACGGGCTGGAGGCGGCCGAAGCGCTCACCGCCTTCGCCGCCCGGCATGGCCTGGCGCGGCTCGCGCTCGACGACGGCTTGGGACCGCAGACGCGCTGGGAGCCGGAGCCGGTCACCGTCACCCTCGGCGGCGCTCCGGTCCCGCTCCCCCACGGCGCCTTCCTCCAGGCCACCGCGGAAGGGGAGGCGGCGCTCGTCGCCGCTGTGCGCGAGTCGGTGGGGGAGGCGCGGATCGTCGCCGATCTGTTCGCCGGCCTCGGCACCTTCGCGCTCGCCCTCGAGGGGCGGGTGCTCGCCGTCGAGGGTGCGCGGGACGCCGCCCTGGCGCTCAAGGCCGCCGCGGGCCGAGCGCAAAGGCAGGTCTTCGTCGACCATCGCGATCTCTTCCGCCGGCCTCTCATGGAGGCGGAAGCGGGCCGGTTCGAGGCGATCGTCCTCGATCCGCCGCGTGCCGGGGCTCGCGAGCAGGTCGCGATCCTGGCCGCCTCGCCTGTGCCGAGAATCGCCTACGTCTCCTGCAACCCCGCCACCTTCGCCCGCGATGCGCGCACGCTGGTCGACGGCGGCTATGCGCTCGACTGGGTGAAGCCGGTCGGCCAGTTCCGCTGGTCGACTCATGTCGAGCTGGTCGGCGCCTTCAGCCGTGGACGTGAAAGCCCAGCAGCGCCATTCCCGCGTGGAGGGTAAGCGCGACGAGGCAGAGCGAGCCGCCGAGGAAAAGGAGGAAGCGCCAGCGCACGACGTTGGTCGTCGCCTGGACGAGGCTGTGCGCCACCCGGAAGGCGACATAGGCCCAGGCGATGCAGAGGTTCATCCCGCCGCCGAAGTCGAGCAGCGCCAGAGTTAGCGCGATCGCATAGAAGAGCGTCGGCTGCTCCATCAAGTGATTGTAATTGTGGGCCTTCCAGTTGACGTGATCCTCGACCACGCCTTCCAGGCTCCCCGTCTTGCTTCCCACCCGTCCTTTGAGGCTGATGCCCTTGCGCGCCATCGCCGGGAATCGAACCGCGTACATCCAGGTCATCATCACGAGAGACCAGGCGACGAGCGCCACGATCGGCGCCAGGATCGGGCTGTGCATCGGCTTCCCCTTTTCGTTCCGGGTGCGAACCTGCCGCAGTGGCGGCCGGCGGGCAAGGCGTGCTTGCGTGCCGGGCACGACCCTGCCAGCCTCGCGCCGATCGTCTTCCCTAGCGCTCCTCGTCATCCCGGCGAAGGCCGGGATCTCGGGCCGGAAAAGGCGTCGCGGGTCTCCAGGAGATTCCGGCCTCCGCCGGGATGACGAGAAGGGGGGAGCGTGGAGCAGGCCGTTCGGGCAGTGCCGATGCCGAAGCAGATCGCCGCGGTGGTCGTCGGCAACGCGCTCGAATTCTACGACTTCGTCACCTACAGCTTCTTCGCCGTACAGATCGGCCGGAGCCTCTTCCCGGGCGATTCCGACCGCTCGCTGATGCTGTCGCTCGGCACCTTCGGGATCGGCTTCCTGAGCCGGCCGCTCGGCGGCCTGATCATCGGCCGCTACGCGGACCGCAAGGGCCGAAAGCCGGCGATGATCCTGTCTTTCTCGCTGATGGGGATCGGGCTCGTCGGATTGGCGCTGACGCCTTCCTACGCGGCGATCGGCATTGCTGCCCCGGCGCTGGCGGTGCTGTTCCGCCTGATCCAGGGCTTCGCTTTGGGCGGCGAGGTGGGGCCGAACACCGCCTGGCTCCTCGAGGCGGCGCCGCCCGGCCGCCGCGGGCTCTACGTCTCGCTGCACATGGCGACGGCGGACGTCGGCGTGCTCGTCGCGGGGCTTGTCGGCTTCCTTCTCTCCTCGGCTCTGTCCGCCTCGCAGTTCGACGCCTGGGGCTGGCGCATCGCCTTCCTCCTCGGCGCCGCCATCGTACCCTTCGGCCTGGCGCTCCGCCGGACGCTGGACGAGACGCTCGCGCCGGCGAGAGAGGACGCCGCCGACGCGAGCCTCCGCCCGGTCCTCGCCACCGCCGCGGCGGGGATGATCGTGCTCGGCGCCGCCACCATCGCCAACTACACGCTCCAATATATCAACACCTACGCCCAGACGACCCTGCACATGGCGGTGAACGTCGCCTTCGGCGCCACCCTGGTGCTCGGCGCGGTCAGCGTCGCCTGCGATCTCGCGGCGGGCTGGCTCGCCGACCGCTTCGGGCGAAAGCGGACGCTTCTGCTGCCCTGGCTGTCGCTGATCCTGCTCGCGGTGCCGGCCTATCTCTTCGTCAGCGCGGTCAGGACGCCCGCCGCCCTGTTCGCGACGACCGCCTTCCTCTCCCTGGTCCACATCCTCGGCTCGACCCCGGCGATGCTTCTCGTCCTCGAAGCCATACCGGCCCGGGTCCGCGCCGGAGCGATGGGCCTCATCTACGCCGGCGCCATCTCGGTCTTCGGAGGAACCGCCCAGCCGCTCATCCGCAAGCTGATCGAATGGACCGGCAACCCCGTCGCCCCCGGCTGGTACATGGCCGCCGCCGTCGCCTGCGGCCTCGCGGCGACGTTCGCGATCCGGGAGGCGCCTTTACCGTCATCGCGGCGAAGGCCGGGAACTCGTTGAGGAAATGCTCGGCGCCTCTCCTCCCCGAGGCCCCGGCCTCCGCCGGGGCGGCGGTATAAGAAAACCCCCGCCGTCTCCGGCGGGGGTTCTGTCGTTCAGGCCTCTTCGAACAGCTTGGCGAACCGGCGCTTCTCGCGGTCCTTCCAGTGGCCGCGGTGGTAGGCGTCGCTGGCGAGGAGGGGGATGACGCTGGTCGCCTCGGCGAACACCATCTGCTCCATCGCGGTCGAGACCTTGCCCCAGCTCGCCGCCTCCTGGAGGGTGGAGGAGGAGCAGGCGCCGTCGCGAACGTCGGCGACGGTGATCTGAACCGCATATTTATGCACCTCGACATCGTCGTGGCCGAGGATCTCGGCGCACACCACCGTGTCCTGGGTGAAGTTCTTCGGAACTCCGCCGCCGATCATCAGCAGGCCCGTCGTGCCCGCCTCGATCTTGAGCATGGTAAGCTCGCGGAAGTCGGCGATGGCGTCGAGCACCATATAGGGCTTCTTCGCCTTCATCGCGTCGACCTGGTGCTTGACCAGTCCGAAGCCGGCCGAGCTGTCGACGAAGGCCGGGCAGAAGATCGGCACGTCATGTTCGTAGGCGAGCTTGACGAGGCTGTTCTCCTTCTTGCCGTGGACCGTCAGCCACCTGCCCATCTCGCGGATGAAGGCGCGCGACGAATAGGCCTTGGGCTCGAGGCTGTCGGCGATGTCGCCGATCGTGTGGTCGGTCTCCTGGAGCTTCTCCTCGTCGATATAGGTATCGTAGATACGATCGATGTAGAGCGAACGGAGCGTGTCGTCGTCAGGGATTTCAAGGGCTTGGTAGTGCTTGTGGCCAAGCGCTTCGAAGAAGTCCATGTCGACGATGGTCGCTCCGGTGGCGACGATGGCGTCGACCATGTTGTTGCGCACCAGCTCGGCATAGAGGTCCATGCAGCCGCCGGCCGAGGTCGACCCGGCGATGACGAGGATCACCGAGCAATCCTTGTCGGACAACATCGTGTTGTAGATCTCCGCCGCGCGGCCGAGGTCGCGCGAGGTGAAGCTCATCTTCTTCATCGCGTCGACGATCGGGCGCGCGTCGAAGCTCTTGATATCGATATGCTCGACGACGGTGCCGAGCAGCTCGGCCTTGCGGGTGTCGTTGATCTTGGGCTCGGTGTTCATGGTCATCTTCCACATTTCAACAATGAACCGCCGTCGTTAGGGGACGCGGAAACCCGTCTTTCTTCCGTCGCCCCGGCGAAGGCCGGGGCCTCCTTGGGTGAAGAGCGCGATGTTCTCCACCCGTGGAGATCCCGGCCTTCGCCGGGATGACGGTGAGGGAACGGCAAGCCGGGCTCCCGAAGGCCACGCAGCTCGCCGTCCCTTGCGTAACGCGGCTTGCCTAGAGCTGAACCACGTTGTTCCTCGCCACCTCGCGGGCGTCGCCGCCGTAGAGGGTGGCCATCGGCTCGTCGTCGACCTCGATCTTGTGGACCGAGCCGAAGCCGTTGAACGCGGTGCGCATCGCGCAGCCATAGGCGCCGAGCATTCCGATCTCGACATAGTCGCCGGGGCCGACGTCGGCGGGCAGGTGGAACGGCCCGGCCATGTGGTCGAGATCGTCGCAGGTCGGCCCGTAGAAGCTGAACGCCGCGTCGCGGACGTCCGATTCCTCGTCGCGCACGAGCTTCACCGGGAAGCGCCAGCCGATATGCGCCGCGTCGAACAGCGCTCCGTAGGCGCCGTCGTTGATGTAGAGCTGGTCGCCGCGGCGCTTCTCGACGCGCACCAGGACGCTGGCATATTCCGCGCACAAGGCCCGGCCCGGCTCGCACCACAGCTCGGCCGAATAGGAGATGGGAAGGCTCTCGAACGCGCGCGAGATGACGTCGAAATAGGCTTCGAGCTCGGGCGGCTCCATGCCCGGATAGACCGACGGGAAGCCTCCGCCGACGTCGACGATGTCGACCGTCACCGCCGCCTCGACGATGGCGGCGCGGACCCGCTCCATCGCCTCGGCATAGGCCGCCGGAGTCATCGCCTGGCTACCGACGTGGAAGCATATGCCGAGCGCGTCGGCGGCCTGGCGGGCGGCGAACAGAAGCGCCTTCATCTCGCCCGGCTCGGCTCCGAACTTCGAGGCGAGGCTAAGCTTGCTGTGCTCCGAGGAGACGCGGATCCGGACGCACAGGTTGAGGTCGGTCGCGGCCACTCCGTCGGTCGCGGTGGCGCGGACGATCTTGTCCAGCTCCTCGAGCGTGTCGAGCGAGAAGGTGCGCACGCCAAGCCCATAGGCCTCGACGATCGCCTCCTCGGCCTTCACCGGATGCATGAAGCACATGACGGCGCCCGGCAGGGTCTCCCGCACCAGCCGAACCTCGGCGATCGAGGCGACGTCGTAATGGGTGATCCCGCTCTCCCAGAGGACCTTGAGCAGGTCGGGCGAGGGATTGGCCTTCACCGCATAGAGCGACCGGCCCGGAAACTTCTCCGAAAAGAAGCGGGCGGCGCGCCGGGCGGCGTGCGGACGGACGAGCGTGACCGGCTGCACCGGGCGCTTCCTTGCGATGTCGGCAACGCCGGCGTTGCCGAGGGGGAGCGAAGCTAGCCCCAGCGCGCTATGATGCTTGTGCAACTCAAGGGACCTCCAAAGGCGGTAGTTGACGACGAGGCTGCCTTGCGGTTGTTGGAAGTCCCCATGGGGCAGCGGGGGCGGATATATGGCCCTCCCTCCCACCTGTAAAGACCTGCTTTTTCCCGTGATTTGCCAGAGGTTTAGATGACAGAGAGAAGCCCGTCGCCAGCCGGTGTCGCCGCTGCGGCGAAGCGTGTGGCGCCGCATGTGACTCGCACCCCGCTGCTGCCGCTCGACCGGGGCTCGGAGCGGGTCTGGGTGAAGGCCGAATGCCTCCAGCAGGGGGGAAGCTTCAAGCTTCGCGGCGCCTTCAACCGGCTTCTCCAGATGTCGGAGGAGGAGCGCGCGCGCGGAGTCGTCGCCTTTTCCTCGGGCAACCACGCCCAGGGGGTGGCGATCGCCGCCCGCCGCCTCGGGATCGCCGCGACCATCGTCATGCCGTCCGACGCTCCGGCGGTGAAGCGCGACTCGACCCTCGCCGCCGGCGCCGAGATCGTCGCCTACGACCGGATGACCGAAAGCCGCGAGGCGATCGGAGCCCGCCTCGCCGCCGAGAAAGGCTGCGTCCTCGTTCCCTCCTTCGACGACGTCGACGTCATCGAGGGGCAGGGCAGCGCCGGAGTGGAGATCGCCGAGCAAATGGGCGGGGAGCCGGACAAGGTGCTGGTCCCCTGCGGCGGCGGAGGTCTTTCGGCGGGAATCGCGCTCGCCCTTCCCGGAGCGCATATCGTCACGGTCGAGCCGGAAGGGTGGGACGACATGGCCCGCTCGATCCAAGCCGGGGAGCCGGTCCCGGTCCTTGAGCCGGCGCCTCCGACGCTTTGCGACGCGCTCCAGACCAAGCTCGTCTCGCCGCTCACGCTCGGAGCGCTGCTCCAGGCGGGAGCGGAAGGCGTCTGGGTCACGGAGGGGGAGATAGAGCGCGCCATGGCCTTCGCCGCGCGCACGCTTCGGATCGTCGCCGAGCCGGGGGGAGCCGTCGCACTGGCGGCCTTTCTCGCCGGGAAGGCGGGAGCGGTCGGCGATCGGACGGTGATCGTCGTGTCGGGCGGCAACGTCGACCCGGCGGCTTATGCCGCCATCCTCGCCCGTCAGGCGGCGGCCGACCGCTTCCCCTGAGCCGCCGCGGGCGCGGCCGTCTCGACCGCCTCGGCCAGCCTGTCGAGCTCTCGGGCGAGGCTTCGAAGCGCCTCCGCATGTGCTTCCGCGTCATGGCCGGGGCGGGCGAGCGCCGCCGTCTCGATCAGCGAATCGAGCGCCGCCGACAGGTTCGGCAGGATCGCGTCCTCGATCGCTTCGAAGGCTTCGGCCATGGCGCAAAAAACTAGGCCGCCATGCTTAACCGAGGGTAAAGCCGCCGCCATGCTGCACGCCGTCGCCACCGCCGCTCTGTCTCTCGCCATGCTTGCCGCCTTCGCCCTCGCCGCCGGCGGCGCGTGGCTGATCCTGAAGCGCCGCGTCTACAAGCAGGGCGGACTGATGCTGGTCATGGCGGCGGTGCTCGTCGCCAACGTTCTGGTGTGGAGCGTCTAATCCCGTCGTCCCAGCGAAGGCTGGGACCCCAGCGGGTGAAGAACACGGTGCTTTTCACCCCCGGGGGCCCCAGCCTTCGCTGGGGCGACGGAGAAGCCTCACCGTATCGGGCAGCTCGGATCCAGCCGGAAGTCGAGATAGTCGTCCACCGACTTCATCAGCTCCGGCATCTCGTTGACGAAGAAATGGTTGGCGTGCGGCACCGTGTCGTAATGGATGGTGATGTGCTTCTGGGTGCGAAGCTTGTCGACCAGCTTCTGGACCGCGCCCGGAGTCACCACCTCGTCGCCCTCGCCCTGGATGATGATCCCGGAGGAGGGGCAAGGGGCGAGGAAGGTGAAGTCGTACATGTTGGCCGGAGGCGCGATCGAGATGAAGCCGCGCACTTCGGGCCGACGCATGAGCAGCTGCATGCCGATCCAGGCGCCGAAGCTGAAGCCGCCGATCCAGGTCGATTCGGCCTCGGGATGGACCTGCTGGACCCAGTCGAGCGCGGAAGCCGCGTCCGACAATTCGCCGATCCCGTTGTCGAATATGCCCTGGCTCTTGCCGACTCCGCGGAAGTTAAAGCGGAGGGTCGCGAAGCCCCGGCGGACGAAGGTCTTGTAGAGCGCCTGGACGATCGCGTTGTTCATCGTTCCTCCGCCCTGCGGGTGCGGGTGGAGGATCAAGGCGACGGGCGCGCGGGGGCGCGGTCCGGGATTGAAACGACCTTCGAGACGGCCTTCGGGGCCGGGGAAAATGACTTCGGGCATCGGACCTGCGCTGCTTCGACGGAAGGGAATACGGGCGCGAAAGAGCGGGGCTGCCCCCGCGCGCGTGCCGCTCTATATAGGCGCGAAGCGCCGCCGCGCAATTGAAAGGGGAAGTCGTGCCCGACCGCATCTACCTGGATCATGCCTCGACCACTCCGATCCTCCCCGAAGCGGCGGCCGCGATCGCCGAGGCCTGCCGCGCCTGGGCCAATCCGTCCTCGCCGCATGCGGAGGGACGCGCAGTCCGGGCCCGGCTCGAGGAGGCGCGGAGGCGAATCGCCGCCGCTCTGGGTTTCGAAGGCACCTTGATCTTCACCTCCGGAGCGACCGAGGCGATCGCCCTCGTCTTCGAGCGGGCCAAGGCGGGAAGCTTCGCCGTCTGCGCCGTCGAGCATCCGGCGGTGCATAGAAGCGCCCCGGGCGCCCGCCAGATCGCCGTGAAGGCCGACGGAACGCTCGACCTCGACGACCTCGACCGGGCTCTGGCCGGCGCCGACCGCCCGCTGGTCGCGGTCCAGTCGGTCAACAACGAGACCGGGGTCATCCACCCGGTCGCCGAGGCTTATGCCAGGGTGAAGGCCGCGGGCGGCCTGCTCCTCACCGATTGCGCGCAGAGCGCCGGCAAGCTTCCCTTGCCGGAAGCGGACTTCCTGGTCGTCGCCGGGCACAAGTTCGGGGCGCCTCCGGGGATCGGCGCCCTGCTGGTGCGCGACCCCGCGACCCTCGACGCGATCGGCGGGCAGGAAGGCGGCTATCGCCCCGGCACTCCGGCGGTGCCGTCGATCATGGGCTTCGCCGCCGCCTGCGAGGCCGATCACGGCTGGTATGAGGGATCGAAGCGGCTTCGCGCCCGGCTCGACGAGGGGATCCGGGACGCCGGCGGCGAGGTCGTCTCGGACGGCGCGCCGCGAATCGCCACCATCGCCTGCTACCGAATGCCCGGAGTGCCCGGAGCGGCCCAGATGATGCAGCTCGACCTCGCCGGGATCGCCGTCACCGCCGGAAGCGCCTGCTCGTCGGGAAGCCTCAAGACCAGCCCGGTCCTGACCGCGATGGGCTGGCCGGAGGAATCGGCGCGCGAGGTGATCCGGGTCAGCTTCGGCCCGAAGACTTGCGAGGCGGACATCGACGCCCTGCTCGGCGAATACCGGGCGCTGATCGGCAAGCGCCGGGCGGCGTGATCTACCTCGACTACCAGGCCACCACCCCGCTGGCGCCGGAAGCGTCCGCGGCGATGCGGCCCTGGATCGAGTCGCAGTTCGGCAATCCCCACAGCAGCCACCGCGCGGGGCGCGAGGCCGCGGCCGCGGTCGAGGTGGCGCGGGGGCGAATCGTCGATGCCCTTACTTCCCCCCTCCCTGCACGCAGGGAGGG